>Ga0209163_1000088_pt1 | contig 219415 bp, 181 predicted proteins | sample MTBAKSrepl2MetaG_FD_187457 | JGI IMG/M metagenome (GOLD analysis project Ga0209163, IMG submission 187457) | Enrichment culture microbial communities om Arthur Kill intertidal strait, New Jersey, USA, that are MTBE-degrading - MTBE-AKS2 (Arthur... | ecosystem: Environmental > Aquatic > Marine...
GGGCGACCGGTCTACCGAGCGCGGGCCGATGGACGGCTTTGTTCGCTACGCTCACTCCGCCGTCCATCGGCCATCCCTTTCCTGACTCACCCTCATATCCCAACCCAAAACCAAGATACAAGGGGCGCGTTGCACGCGCCCAGGGCACGCGCAGCGTGCCCCTACGGCCAACATTTCCCATTGGCCTGAAGCTCCCGACCTTTTCACGGTCTAACGAAAAATCAACGATCTCGGCGCCCAGATTTGGTGCAATACGCCTGGCCTGATCGTGGGGGCGAAGGAAAAAGAGAAAAAGGGGTCAGGAACCTTTTTCTGAGGTTGACCACCCGAGATACCCACAATGCACACGCCTTTTATAACCTGCCGGGAAGTTTGGTAAAGGGAAAAAGGTTCCTGACCCCTTTTTTTTCGCAAGAAAGGTGAACCCAAATGAGCGCGGGAAAGAAAAAAATCCCCATGGTCCCGTTTCTGAAACTCCCGGAAAACGGTGACCAACCCTACCTCGCGGGCAGCCGCTGCCCGGACTGCGGGGAGACCTACCTGGGCCGGCGGGCCCTGTGCGTGGCCTGCGGCCGAGCGGACGGTTTGGAGGAGGTGGCTCTCAGCCGCGACGGCGAGCTGTTCACCTTCACCGTGGTCCACCAGTCCGCGCCCTGGGTGGCCGTGCCCTATATCGCGGCCGTGGTCAAACTGCCCGAAGGGCCGGTGGTCAGCGCCTCCCTGACCGGCGTCGAACCTAGGCCCGAGCTGCTGCGGGTCGGCCTGCCGCTCGAACTGGTCACCGAAATCGTGCGCGCCGACGCCGAGGGCAACGAGATCGTGGCCTACAAATTCCGGCCGAAGGGATAGTGCGCGAGTGCGAAAGTGCGCGGTGCGATTCGTGGAGCCAAGGTCCGGGTGGCATGGCCGCTCGTCGGCCATGGATAGCGACCCGACCCTAAGGAAAATGTAGGGGCGAGGCATGCCTCGCCCGCGAAAAATCGCAGTGATCATTACAACTTGTAGGGGCGGCCCCCTGTGGCCGCCCGGGGCATTCGGAAAACCCGAAGGAGAACCAACATGCGCGAAGTGGCCGTGATCGGCGTGGGCATGACCCCGTTCGGGAGGTTCCCGGACAAGACCATTTTTGACCTGGGCCGCGAGGCCGTGGTGGACGCCCTGGATGATTCGGGCCTGGCCATGAAGGACGTGCAGGCGCTGTACGCCGGGTCCCTGTACCACACCCACGTCTTCGGCCAGCACGTGCTCAAGCAGGTGGGCATGACCATGATCCCGGTGGTCAACGTGATCAACGCCTGCGCCACCGGATCGACCGCGGTCCGTGAGGCTTACCTGGCCGTGGCCTTGGGGCTGTATGACGTCGTGCTGGCGGTCGGGGCCGAGCAGATGGGCAAGCTGGGCCTCCTGGGCGTGGGCCAATCCGGGCCGGAAACGTCGATCGAGGGCATCCTGGGCACGACTCTCATGCCGGGCGTCTTCGCCGAACTGGGCGTCCGGCACATGGCCGAATACGGGTCCAAGCCCGAACATTTCGCCAAGGTGGCCGTGAAAAACCACAAGCACAGCGTGCACAACCCGCGTTCCCAGTACCGCAAGGCCTACAGCCTGGACGAGGTCATGCACGCCCGCACCATCTGCTGGCCCAACACGCTCTATATGTGCTGCCCCACCGGCGACGGCGCGGCCGCGGTCGTCTTGGCCAGCATGGACGCGGCCCGGAAATACACGACCCAGCCGGTCAAAATCCTGGCCTCGGCCATGGCCACGCCGTCCTACACGCCCGAGGGCCTGGGCTTTGTCGAGATTCAGACCATGACCCGCAAGGCGGCCGGGGAGGCCTACGAAACCTCGGGCATCGGCCCGGAAGACCTGGACGTGGTCGAGCTGCACGACTGCTTCGCCACGGCTGAACTGCTGCACTACGAAAATTTGCACTTCTGCGAGTGGGGCGAGGGCCCGCGCCTGATCGAGGAGGGTACAACCGAACTTGGCGGCGACCTGCCCGTGAACCTGTCCGGCGGGCTGCTGTCCAAAGGCCATCCCATCGGCGCCACGGGCGTGGCTCAAATCTGCGAACTGACCTGGCAGCTTCGCGGCACGGCTCAGCCCGAGCGGCAGGCCCAGGGGGCCAAGACCGCGCTGGGTCATGTCCAGGGCGGCTTCGACGTCTGCACCGTCCATATTCTGGGGGTTTAACGGCAAAAAGGGGGAGAAAAATGTCCACGGCGTTGAAAGGGATCAGGGTCATCGAGGTCGCTCAATGGGCGGCCGCGCCCATGGCCGGTCGGCTGCTTGCCGATCTGGGCGCGGACGTCATCCACATCGAACACCCGCTCATGGGCGACGCCTACCGTTTCTTCCAGTCCCGGCCCGACGACCCCACGACCGCGGGCCGGGGCGTGCCATCCAAAGTCAACTACAACTGGGAGCTGTACAACATCAACAAGCGCGGCATCACCCTTAACCTGGGAACCGACGCCGGCCGCGAGGTTTTTTACAAACTGATCGAAACATCCGACGTGTTCATCAACAATCTCCGGCCCATCGAGCTGGAAAAGTTCAAGCTGGGCTACGACGCGCTCAAGGCCCGCAACCCGCGGCTTATCTTCGCCAACCTGAGCGGCTACGGGCTGAAAGGCCCTCAGAAAAATTCGCCCGGCTTCGACATCATCTCCTACTGGGCCAAGTCCGCCATCCCCTACCTGCTGGAAACCGTGGGCTTCCGGCCGGCCACCGGCGACAACATCGGCGGACTCATGCTGGCCTTCGGCATCATGACCGCCCTGTTCGTCCGCGAACGCACCGGCCTGGGCCAGGAGGTGGACGCCTCCCTGTTCGCCACGGGCATCTTCCAGATGTCCTTCGACGTCTCGGGCGCCTTGATCGAAAAAAAGGAGTTCGACGAGTACAAACCCAAGGGCCGCGAAGACTCGAACAACCCCCTGGTCGGCGGCTACGCCACCCAGGACGGACGGCTCTTCATCCTCATGTGCCTCCAACCCGACCGCTACTGGCCCCTGGTCTGCCGGGCCATCGACCGGCCGGAGCTGATCGACGACCCGCGCTTCAACACCTTTGAAGGCCGCATGAACAACAAGGACGAGCTGTTCCCCATCCTGGACCAGGCCTTTGGCCAGCGCCCCCTGGCCGAATGGCTGCCCCGCTTCGAAAAAATCCCCTCGGCCCCGGTCCAGAAACTCCTGGAAGTCGTCAACGATCCCCAGGCCCAGGCCAACGACTTTTTCGTCAGGCTCGATCACCCCGGCCACGGACCCATCGACGTCATGGCTCCGCCCATCAAGCTCAGCCAAACCCCGGCCTCGGTCCGCACCGCCGCCCCGGAGTTCGGCCAACATACCGAAGAGGTGCTCATCGAAGCTGGCTACACCTGGGAACAGATCGAGGAACTGAGCAAACAGGGCGTTATCGCTTAAAAACGGAAAGGGGCGGGAAGACTCGGGAGAACCCTCTCCCCAAAATTTTAACAGGCCGCACGTTTTTAGGCAATATTGGAAACCGTCATTCTGGCGAAAGCCAGAATCCAGGTTGATTCTTGTCGAAATGGGTCCATCTCTGGAAAATGCATTATCCGTCCGATACTTCCGCGAACGAAATTTGTGTCACCCAAACCGCGCGGGCCGGATTTCGTATGACGAAATCCGGCCCGCGCTGCTTCGGTTTTTGGGAGGGGGTTTGGGGGAACCTTTTTTTTCTAAAAAAGGTTCCCCCAAGATTGCCTCTCCTCGCACTCCGCCCTCCTCGCACCCTTGCGCCCGGGTCGGGGCAGGTGGTATGGTCACCTCCACCGGCCCAGGCATCCGATCCTGACGGACGTCGGCCGGCTGATTTTTCGTGGAGGTTTTCCCCTGCCCGATCCGACCCGCGCCCCCAAGACGCCCCGCCCCGCCTCGACGCGGCTCGTGGACGCCTTGGCCTCGGTCAAGCTGACCCTGGTCCTTTTGGCCGTGCTGGCCGTGGCCTCCATGCTGGGCACCGTCGTCCCTCAGGACCTGCCGGCCGAGGCCTATATCCGGCGCTTCGGCCCCGGTCTCTATTCCTTTTTTTATTACCTGGACCTGTTCGACCTGTATCACGCCGCCTGGTTCAACGTCCTGCTGGGGCTGCTCATGCTCAACCTTTTGGTCTGCTCGATCAAGCGGCTGCCCATCACGCTGCGGCTGACCCGCAAGGCGACCGGCGGGAACATCGGCCCCGAGTTTTTGAAAAAGCAGCCAGCCAGCGGCCGGGCCTTTTTGTCCGGGTCTTTGGAGGCGGCGGTAAGTCGCGCCCGCGAGGTTTTTGAGGCCGGGTTCGGCCGGCCGCGGCGGGTGGACGCGGGGTGGGGCGTGCTGCTTCTGGCCGACCGGGGGGCCTTTTCCCGGTTTGGGGTGTATGTCATCCACGCCTCTCTGGTGCTTATCGTGGCCGGGGCCGTGATCGGGAACCTGTATGGCTTCGAGGGCCGGATGGACCTGGCCGAGGGCCAGGCCGGGTCCGAGGTGCGGGGCGCGAGTCTGGTGGCGCTGCCCTTTGCGGTGCGGCTGGATCGTTTTCTCGTGGCCTATTATCCCAACGGAGCGCCCAGCGAGTACCGCTCGGACTTGACCGTGCTGGAAAACGGCCAAGAGGTGGATCGCGGCTCGGTCCGGGTCAACCACCCCTTGAATTATCAGGGCGTGGCCTTTTATCAGCAGAGCTTTGACACTGCAATCGTGGGGGCGGTGGGGCTGCGTGTGGTGAGAAGGTCTGACGGCCGGAGCTTCGAGGTTCTGGCCCAGTCGCACCGGCCTCAGTCGCTCCCGGACGAGGGTGGGGTGTTCGTGGTCCGGGAGTTCGCCCACCAGGTGAACGGCCTGGGGGGGCCGGCCGTAAGGGTTCTGGTCCGCACCGAGGGCGGGCGCGAGTACGGTACGTGGGCTTGGGCCAAACCGCCTCGGGAGGCCTCCCCGGCGGACGAACCCTTCACCTTTGAACTGACCTCGTTTCGGGTGACGTCCACGACCGGCCTGATGGTCCGCAAGGACCCGGGCATCCCGGTTATCTTCACCGGCTTCGGCCTGCTGCTGGCCGGCTTTGTCTTGACCTACCTTTTTTCGCACCGCAAGCTCTACCTGGGTCTGATCGAGCAGGAGGGCGGGGTCCTGGTCCTGGCCGGCGGATCGTCCCATCGACGGCCCGCGGCCTTTCAGACCCAACTGGAAACCTTGCTGAGGCGCATCGAACCCGAAAGCCCCCGGTCCAAGGAGACGCCCCATGACCCCTGCTAGCTCCCAGCTCCTGGGCGCGGTCACTTTTGTCTATCTTTTCGCCGCCCTGGCCTACGTCGCCTTGCACGTGTTTCAGCGGCGCGTCTTCGGGCCGGTGGGATCGGTGCTGACCCTGGCCGCCCTGGTCCTGCACACCGGGGCCATCCTCTGGCGCTGGCTGGCCTCCTACCAGCTCGGCTACGGCCACGCCCCGTTCTCGAACCTGTACGAGTCGCTCATCCTCTTTTCCTGGACCGTGGCCCTGTTGTATCTCATTGTCGAGCGCCGGGCGCGGACCCACAGCCTGGGCGCCTTTGCCCTGCCCGTGGCCTTTTTGGGCATGGTGTACGCCGGGCTTCAGCCCAAGGCGATCCAACCGCTGCTCCCGGCCCTCAAGTCCAACTGGCTCATCGCCCATGTCATCACCTGCTTTTTGGGTTATGCCAGTTTCGCCCTGTCGGCCGGTTTGGCGGCGATGTTCCTGCTCTTTCGGGGGAAATCCCGGGATCGGGCCGGGTGGCTGCCCCAACCGGCCGTGCTGGACCGGCTCATCTACCAGACCATTGTCTTCGGGTTCATCCTGCTGACGGCGGGCATCATCACCGGCTCGGTCTGGGCCCAAACGGCCTGGGGCCGGTACTGGTCGTGGGACCCCAAGGAGACCTGGTCCCTGGTGACCTGGCTGGCCTATGCCGTGGTCCTCCACGCGCGCATGGTCAAGGGCTGGAGCGGCGTCCGGGTGGCCATCCTGTCCCTGGTGGGCTTCGCCTGCGTGCTCTTCACCTATTTCGGGGTCAACTTCTTGCTCACCGGCTTGCACGTTTATGCGCGGTGACGAAGGTTGGGGGAACCCTTTTGGGTCAAAAAGGGTTCCCTTGAGGCCCCTTCCCAAAAACTATAGCCGCGTGTTTTGTGTGGCGCTTCGCGCCACCCAAAACACGGGTCTTCATTCTCGTTGGAATCGCAAGGAGGCCCTGCCTCGACACCTTTTTTGAAACCCACCTTTCCGAATTGTATTTCCCTTTTTCTGGATTATTTTATGTTTTTCGTGTATTTCGTGGTTAAAACCTCTTCCGCTTTCACACATTTTCACGCTTTTTCGAGGTGACATGCGTCCGGCCAGAATCCCGACCGCTTTGATCCGCCCCCTTCTCCTGGTTTTGATCCTGACCGTTTTCGCCGTCGGGTTGGCCGGGTGCGGCGTCTCTCGGACGGGCAAGCGCGTGCCGCCCGCCCCGCCCGCGCGTCCTCCCGCGGCCAAACCCGCGCCGTCCAAGGCACCGGCCCTGTCCGGCCAGTCCTATGTCATCAACGGCCAGCGGTACTGGGTCCTGGCCTCGGCCCACCAGTACGCCGAGACCGGAGTGGCCTCGTGGTACGGCCGGGAGTTTCACGGCCGGAAGACCTCCAACGGCGAGACGTACGACATGTACGCCTTGACCGCGGCCCACAAGACCCTGCCCCTGGGCACCTGGGTGCGGGTGACGCGCCTGTCCAACCGCGCGTCCATCGTGGTGCGGATCAACGACCGGGGTCCGTTCGTGGCCGGCCGCATCGTGGACCTTTCCTATACCGGGGCCAAGAAACTGGGCCTGGTCGGTCCGGGTACGGGCACGGTCCGGGTCGAGGCCCTGGGCCAGGCCGAGGATATGAGCGTGGACGGCCGGGTCCGGCATGTGTTCGTGCAGCCGCCCAGCTATGAAGAGGGCCTGTTCATCGTGCAGGTGGGCGCGTTCCTGGAGGAGGCCAATGCCCGGGCCTTGGCCGCCCGGCTGCGGACCCGGTATGCGCTGGTCTTTGTCGAGCCTTTTGACAACCGTGGCCGGTTGTTCCACCGGGTGCGGGTCTCGGAGGAAAAGACCCTGGGCGACGCCCGGCGGCTGCAAGACCGGCTGGAGCGAGAGGGTTTCAAGGATTGTTTCGTGGTGGCGCGGTAAGGCGCCTGGGTCTGATTTGATCCCGCTTGCGGCGGGGGGTGTGAGGCAATAGAACGGGGGAACTCTTTTGGCCATGAAGAGTTCCCCCGAATTTTTTAAGGCTGGATTTTTATGTGGTTCCTTTCAGAGGATGCCCACGGGCGGTAATCAATTTTCAGAGAAAAATCAATCGCTTTCGTCGCCGTTGATCTTGCGGCGCAGCACGCCCGAGGTCTTAAAGACAACCACTTTGCGCGCGCGAAGCTGAAGGTCCTCGTTGGTCTGAGGGTTGCGGCCGCGGCGCGGTCTTTTGCGCTTGACCACGAACTTGCCGAATCCGCTGATCAAGATGCTTTCTTCCTGGGCCAGGGTGTCCTTGAATATTTCAAGCAGGTCTTCCACCACTTCTCTGGCGCGGCTCTTGCTCAGCCCCGTCTTTTCATAGACGTTGGTGATGATCTTTTCCTTGGTGACGGCCATCCCCAGGCTCCTTTCGCCTCGATCCGCAGGCTTCCGATGTATCGCGTAATCCCGCCGCCTCATGAAGGGTTCTCAGCAGGCAATGGTTAGTTATATCCCTTACATGCCTCATAAAAAACGGGATGTCAATGGTTTTTTTCCGAAGAATCTTTCCCCATGCCGCTCTGGACCGTATCGGATGACCGGCTCAAACCAGGGCTTTGAACCAGGTCGGCCACGGCCCGCCAGACGGCTTCCCGCACCTTTTCCGGGTCCTGGGCCGCGTTCACCCGCACGATGTTGGCGTCGTTCAAAGCGTCGTAGGCCGCCTTGACTTTTTTTAGAAAGGAAAGCTGCTCGTAACCTTGATCCGTCTTCTGGTTGCGGCCCACGGTGATGCGTTCTCGGCTGAGTTCGGCCGGTATTTCCAGCAGGAGCACCAGGTCCGGCGTGGGGAAATGGGCGTTGAGCGCCCGGATGCGCTCGGGATCGAGGCCCAGGGCCGACTGGTAGGCGATGGTCGAGTAAAAGTAGCGGTCCCCCACCACCACGAAACCCTGGGCCAGGGCCGGCTGGATGTAGCAGGCCACGTCCTCGGCCCGGTCCCGGATGAAATATTCGAGTTCCTCCTCGGCCGAAACGTGGTCCCGGCCGCGCCGGGCGATTTCCCGGATTTTCCGCCCCCAAACCCCGTCGGTCGGTTCCTTGACCCCCACGGCCGGCAGCCCCTCGGCCAAAAGGCGTTCCAGCAGCCAGCGGGCCTGGGTCGTCTTGCCCGTGCCGTCGATGCCCTCGAAAACGATGAAGAGACCGTCCCGTCCGTCGCGCGCCCCCGCCTGCCGGCTCATTGCTTGACGAAATCCTTGGTCACCACCGCCTGCTTGGCCGAGTTCTGATCCCGGATGGTGAGCTTGAGCGTGTACTTGCCGGCCGGAAGCTGCCGCAGGTTGAAGGTGAAGAATTCAAAGTACTCGGTCTGCGGCGACCGGGTCACGATCTGGGACCGGGCAAAATCCCGGGCCCCACCCACGGGCTCGTTCTTGTCATCCAGCACCAGAAAGTCGGCCGCGATGCCGAATCGGTAGCCGCCTCCGGTGGAGACGATGGAATAGCCGATGGGTTCGAGATAGACGATCATGGGTTCGACGCCGGAAAAGACGTTGCCGGGCCGGGGACTGTAGCGGCCGTAGCCGGTGGGGGCCGCGGAGATCCAGGTGACGTTCAGGCAGGAGAGCGGGGCCTCCTGGTAAACGGCCACCAGGGCCTCGCGGATGCGGGCCACGGCCGTGGGATAATCCTTCTGGCTGACACTCAGCCGGGCGTCGATCAGGGCCGCGGTGGAGTCGGCGGCCAGGACCGGGCCGGCCAGGGTCAGGCAGAGGAGAACGGCGGGTAGGGCGACGAGGATGCGCGGCATCCGGGGGCTCCTTTCCGGTCAGAGACCTGGGGCGGCTCGAATAAAGTCCGCGGCCTGACGACCCAGTTCTCTCGCCTGGGCCAGGGCCTCGGGTTGTTCCAGGACCTCTCCGGCCAGGTCCGCGCCGCGGACCAGGACTTGGCCGTCGAGATTGAGGTCGAGCACGTTGAGGAAATACCGAACGGTCATCAGCAGGCCGTCGAAAAGCCGCGGGCCTTTGGTGGCGGCCACGGAGATGAGGTAGCCCTTGCCGGGCGGGCGGTTCAGGGGTTGCTTCAGATGGTACTTCCGGCTCCACAGCGCCTGGCAGCGGTCTATGACGGTCTTGATTTGGGCCGTGGGGCCGTAAAAGAAAATGGGCGTGGCCACGACCACCACCCGGGCCTGGAGCAGCCGGTCGTAGAGCGGGACCATGTCGTCCGGGATGTCGCAGCGGCCGGCCTTGAGGCAGGTGTATCGCTCGCTGCAGGGCTTGATGTTCCGCTCGGCCACGACGACCGTATCGACCTCGACGTCTTGTTCGTTCGCCGCGTCGGTGAATTCCCCGAGAAGAAGCTCGGTGTTGCCGCCTCGCCGGGGACTGCCCATCAGGGCCAGCACCGGCGCGTTCGTCCGGTCCAGCTGCTTGGTCATGGCTCCCATCCTTCCCCCCGGCTCCCAGCCGGCCGCGTCTCAGCTCACGGCCAACCGGAAGCCCACGTCATGGTCCCGGTGGACCGGTAGGTGAAAGTCCCGAAAACCGCAGCGCAAAAAGTACGGGTCGCTTTTGAAGCTTCCGCCGCGCACCACCCGAGGCCCCAAGGGCTCGGGGTCCTCCCGGCCGTCGTCGGCCCGGTAGGGATAGCTCATCTCCAGGCTGCTGGTCCATTCCCAGACCAGGCCGTGCATGTCGAACAGGCCGTAGCGGTTGGGCCGCTTCTGGCCGACCGGGCGGGGACGGAAACCGGCCGTGGCCGCGTACCAGGCGTAGTGGTCCAGCCGGGCGGAGCGGCCCTGAAAACAGTAATCGCCCTCCAGGCCTCCCCGGCAGGCGAACTCCCATTCCGCCTCGGTCGGCAGCCGATGGGCGTCGGTGTCCATCATTTCGTTCAGCCGGCGGGCGAACTCGTTGGCCTCGTACCAGGTGACGGTCTCCATGGGGAAGCCATGGCCGCCCTTGAAGCTGGCCTTGTTCAAACCCATGACCCGTTCCCATTGGCCCTGGGTGACCGGGGTGCGGCTCATGTAAAAGGCCCGGATTTGGACCTGGTGCCGGGGAGCGGTGTCGTAGCGGGAGTAGTCGGGTTGCTTTTCCTGCTCCCGGACCGCGGCCTCGACCGCGGCCAGGTCCGTGGGATCGACCCCGAGGTCGTCCGTGCCCATGAGGAACGTTCCGCTGGGCACCAGCGCGAATTCCATGCCGATTTTGTTGACGATGATTTTTTGGAGGGGCTTTTCCTGCGGCCCCGAGGTTTCGGAAGTCATAAAGCCGTACTGTCCAAGTGTCGCGGCCCTAGAGGGCGCCGCGTATTTTTTCGGCCGCGGCCCGGATGGCCTCGCCGTCCGAAGGCCGGGCGTCCCAGTGTCCCACGCGCACCTTATCCCCTGTCCAGCGGGGCAGCAGGTGCAGGTGGTAGTGGTCCACGAGCTGGTTGGCCGCGCGGCCGTTGGATTGAAGCAGGTTCAGGCCGTCGGCCTTGAGGCTGGTCTTGGCCGCCGCGGCGATGCGCTTGGCCGCGACCATGAGTCCGCCCAGGAGGTCGTCGGGCATGGCGTACACGTCCGGGTAATGCGCCTTGGGGATGAGCAGGCAGTGGCCGGTGGTGATGGGGTTGATGTCCATGAAGCACAGGTAACACTCGTCCTCGTACACCTGGGTCGAGGGCAGGTCCCCGGCCACAATTTTGCAAAAGATGCAGTCGCTCATCGGGTCCTCGCTTGTCTTCGCCCGGCGGCCGGTCAGGCCACGGCCGGCTTGATCATCTCCCGTCCGGCGTTAAAGACGCCGGTCAGGAAAGACTGGGTCTTTTCTTTCACGTCGCTGGGAGCGGGCAGGGAGGGCCAGGGCCGCACGCCCTCCTTTTTGGGGTCCAGGAGGGGGATGGCCATGTCCTCGCAAACCGAGTTCAGTTCCTGGGGGGTGAAGTTGGCGCCCATGAACCGTTTTTTCAGAATCGTTTCCGTGTCCATGCTTCGGAGAAACCGGATGATGCTCAAGATGTCGTAGTTGCGCTCGAAGGTCCGGATGTCCTCGTTGATCTCCTGGGCCAGGGCCTGGACCGCCTGGGCGGCCCGGTTCGCCTCGTCCGCCTTTTCGTGAAGCCGGGTGTAGGTTTTCATGATCAGGTTGAGGTAGCGGCCGCGTTGGGTGAAACCCTTGGGCGACAGGCCCGGCGGGCAGACCGGACCCTGGGGCGCGTCCGGCGAGGGGGTGATCCAGGAGAAGGGCGGTTCGTCGAACCCGAGCAGGGCGAAAAAGGCGTTTGCGTTCTCCGGGCCGAGCAGCAGGCAGGTCAGTTCGTCGCGGTTTTGGCCGACCTCGACCTCCTTGACCCTGTACACGTCCAGAACCTGCTGAAATTCCTTTTTCTCCTCCTCCAGGATCAGCCGTTCCCGGAGGTATCCCCGTATGACCTCCTCCTTGATCTGGCTTTGGAGGAACTGTACGTAGTCGTCCTGCATGCTCATGGTTTTTCCGAGGATGGGGCGGAGGCGTCGTTGTTTTCCGTGGTTTCCTCCGCCTGCGAGGTCGGGGCCGGGTCCCGACTCTCGGCCGGCGCGGCGGCGTCGATCTGGTCGATGAGTTCCCGGGCCTCCTCCAGGCCGGGGTTCAGTTCCAGGGCCTTGGTCAGGAGGGCGCGGGCGGCCTGGCGGTCGCTCTTGAGGTAATGGACCTGGGCCGCGTTGAAATACAGGTTCTCGTCCTCCGGGGCGGCTTCGAGCGCCCGTTCGAAGTAGCGTTGGGCCTCGTCCAACTTGCGCTGCTTGCGCAGGCTGATGCCCAGGCGGTTGAAGATGTGGCTCTGGGACGGGTTCAGTTTCAGGGATTCGCGAAAGGCCTGTTCGGCCTCCTCGGCCTGGTCGGTCTCCAGCAAGGCCTCCCCCAACTGGTATTGGCGGTCGGCGTTGAGCGGGCTGATGCAGACCCCTTCCCGGTAGAAATCCGCCGCTTCCTCGCAGCGATTTTGACGCATGGCCAGGCCGCCCAGGGCGTCGTAGGTGTCCACGTGCAGACGGCTCATGTTCAATGCCCGCTGATAGTTTTCCTCGGCCTCCGCTTCTTGAGACAGATTTTCGTGCACCCGGCCGATCTTGTAATGCAGCACGGCCATGGAGTCCCGGGAGGCGCGGATGGCCTCACGGTATTCGGCCAGGGCACCTTCCACGTTTCCTTCCGCGAGCAAACGGTCGGCCTTGCGGGCCTTGGCGAAACCCGAGGCGGGGCTGTGCCATTTCTGCAGGATGCTGTCCACCTTGGAGGTCAGGGCCTGCTGGGAAAAGGGCTTGACCAGATAGCCGTCCACCTTCAGCTCGGCCGCCCGGGCCACGAACTTCTGTTGGCCTTCCGCGGCCATCATGAGGAAGGGCGTGTCCTTCAGGGACCGGTCCTTGCGGATCGCGGCCAGCAGGTCGAAGCCGTTCAGACCGGGCAGATCGTCGGCCGAGATGAGCAGGTCCACGGCCGTGGTTTTGAGCCTGTCCCAAGCCGCCTTGCCGTTTTCGGTCACGTTCAGCTCGGTGTAGCCCTCGACCTTCAGCCAGTTCTTGATCATCTCCCGAAATTCGGGGTTGCCGTCGGCGATGAGAATTTTAGGACTTGCCTTGTCCATGGTTTTTCACCCTGACTGCGGCCTCAGGAAACAGCCTCCGGCCCGGCCGGCCCTTTTCATCATATAGGGCGGGGGCCTTCATTTCAAGCCGCGCGACCTCAGGAGCTCAGGAACTCCTTCAGCCGCTCCTCGGCGTCGCGGATGTCGAAGCGGCTCGATTCCTCGAGCCGGAGTCCCTCGGCCAAGGTGCCCTGGGCGCCCTGGTTGTACAGCGTCTTGTAGGCGGCGATGGCCTCCCGGCTGTTGGCCAGGATGGCCTGACAGAGGTCGTCCACAACCTCGTCCAGTTTGTCCAGGGGCACGGCCCGGTTGACCAGCCCCATCCGTTCGGCCTCGGCCCCGGTGACGGCCCGGGCGGTGAAGGACATCTCCTTGGCCCGGTGCGGACCCACCCGAAGCGGCAGCCGCCGGCTCATCCCCCAACTGGGACGCAGCCCCCATTTGGTGTGCGTGTCCCCAAGCCGCGCCTCCTCGGCGGCCACGATCATGTCACAGGCCAGGGCGATCTCCAACGCCCCGGTGAAACAGTAGCCGTTCACCCGGGCGATCACCGGCCGCGGCGAGGCCTCGATGGCCTGGATCAAGGCCCGGGCCGGACCGTCCAGCACGTCCCCCACGGCTCCGCCTTCGATGCTGATTTTGCCCAGGGCCTTGAGGTCCACGCCCGCGGAAAAGGCCCGCCCGGCGCCGGTCAGGACGATGACCCCCACCTCGGGGCTTTGCCCGGCCTGCTCCACGGCCGCCTTGATCTCCCGAAGCAGGTCGGGCGTGAGCGCGTTCATGACCTGGGGCCGGTTGAGGGTCAGACGGGCCACGCCGCCCGCGGTCTCGATTAAAAGTTTGTTTTCGCTCATAGGTTTCTTATCCTTCTTTTAATGGACCGGTCACACCGAGACCGGGGGCCGGCGTCCGGCCCAGGGCCGGGCCGCTTCGAGCTGCGCGGCTAGGCGGAAGAGGGTGGCCTCGTCCCCGAAGCGGGCCACGAAGTGAACGCCGATGGGCAGGCCCTGTTCGTTCCAGTACAGGGGCACGGACATGGCGGGTTGGCCCGTGGCGTTGAAGATCGGCGTGAACGGGGCAAAGGCGGCCACCCGGTCCCAGGCCTTCATGGGGTCGTCCTCGGGTGCGTCAAAGGTGCCTAAAGGCACGGGCGGTTCGGCCACCACCGGCGTGAGCAGCAGGTCGTAGGTGGTGAAGAAGCCGGCGATGACGCGGGACAGGCCCTGAAGAATGCGAATGGCCAGCAGATAGTCCGAGGCGGTGTAGATCTTGCCCTTTTCGTACAAGGCCCAGGTCAAGGGCTCGTAGTCCGCCTGAGAAGGCGGTTTGCCGGTCAAGAGGGACAGGCCGTTGACGTTGGCTGCGCAGCCGCCCAGCCAGAGCACCATGAAGGCGTTTTCCAGGAGCGGCCCCACGCCTTCGGCCGAGGGCAGCCCGGCCTCCTCGACCGTGTGACCCAGGTCGGCGCACAGGGCGGCCGCGTCTTGAACCGCCGTGACCACGTCCGGGTGCACGGGCGTGCCCGTGGCCGTGTCCGTGGAAAAGGCGATGCGCAGCTTGCCCGGATCGGCCCCAACCTCTTCGAGGAACGGCCGAGCCGGCGGCGGCGCCCAGTACGGATCGCCGATGTCCGGGCCGGCCGTGGCGTCCAAGAGGGCCGCGCTGTCCCGGACCGAACGGGTCACGGCGTGTTCGCAGACCAGGCCCGAGAGCATGTCGCCCGCGTCCGGTCCGAGCGGGTTGCGGGCCCGGGTGGGCTTGATGCCGAAGACGCCGCAGCAGGAGGCCGGGATGCGGATCGAGCCGCCGCCGTCGTTGGCGTGGGCCATGGGCAGGATGCGCGAGGCCACGGAGGCGCAGGCGCCGCCGGACGAACCGCCGGTGATGCGGGAGGTGTCCCAGGGATTCTTGGTCGGGCCGAACAGGCGCGGTTCGGTCGAAGGCAAGAGGCCCAGCTCGGGCGTGTTGGTCTTGCCCACGAGGATCAAACCGGCCTTTTTCAGCCGGACGGTCAGCTCGGCGTCGTGGTCCGGCACGTAATCCTTGAGCGCGGCCGTGCCCATGCACATGCGCACGCCGCCCACGGACGCGCCGATGTCCTTCATCAGATAGGGCACGCCTTGAAACGGCCCGTCCGGGATTTTTTCTTTTGCCGCGGCCCGGGCCTGGTCGTACATGGGCGTGATGACCGCGTTCAGGGTGGGGTTCAGCCGTTCGATGCCGTCGATCACGGCTTCCACCAGTTCCAGGGGGGTCACTTCTTTTTTGGCCACCAGTTCGGCCAGGGCGGTGGCGTCCAAGGAACGCAGATCGTTGGGAATGCTCATTTTTATCTCCTTTCGAGCCGGGGTTCAGCCGCTCGGCCGCCACGGCCGGCCAGGGCGTTCATCTCTTCACGACGGTGGGCAGGACGGACAGGCCTAAAAACTCCTGGTGCGCCTTATCCTTCACGGTGCACTCAACGGCCTCCATGCCTCTTGCCCCTTTTCTTTCGGTTCGGTTATTAAGGTGCCCTATCATAGCCCAAAACGGGACGAAAAGGAACGCCCCGGATTTCTTTGGGAAAAGACATTGGTTCACCAAGGGCAATAGCGCCACGAAAAGCGAAAAGGGGTCAGGAACCTTTTTCAAATGCCATACCGTGCTTAAGAGGAGATTTCGTCCTACAAAAATTGTTTTCCGATCTTTGCATCTGAAAAAGGGTCCTGACCCCTTTTCCCCCCTGCCCGGCCGCCGCCTATGTCGCCCACCGGATTTCTCTTGCCCCGGCCAAGCGGCCGTGTCACACTTGAGGCACGGAAACAACGTTTTCAATCGGCGAGGTGCTCTATGCCCAAAAGGCGTGCGAAAGGGATCGTGGTCTTGGGGATCGCGGCGGCGGTCCTCGTTCTTCTGCTGGGCTCTTACCTGTATTGCCTGTATAAACCGGCGGTTCTGGACGAAAAGGCCCGGCAGGGCGTGCCGGGCGGCTGGGCCAAACTCTCCCAGGGCGCGGTCCACTACGAACTGGCCGGTCCCGAGGACGCGCCCACCGTGGTCCTGGTTCACGGCCTGACCATCCCTTACCTCATCTTCGATCCGACCTTCGAGCCGCTGGTCCAGGCCGGATTTCGGGTGCTGCGCTACGACATCTATGGCCGGGGCTGGTCGGACCGGCCGGCCGTGCGCTACGATCTGGACCTTTTCGTGGGGCAGCTGGCCGAACTGCTCGACCGTTTGGAGATCAAGGGTCCGGTGGGCCTGGTCGGCCTGTCCATGGGCGGGGCCGTGGCCACGGCCTTTGCCGACAAGTATCCCGACCGGGTGGAGCGGCTGGCCCTCATCGCGCCCATGAGTTTTCCCCTGCCCGAGAACACGGCCACGCGCATGGTTCGGTTGCCCGTGCTGGGCGATTGGCTCATGGCCGTAATGGGGGAGCGGGTGCTCATGGGCCGGCTTCCGTCCAACTTCTATGACCCGGGCCGCTTCCTCGATTTCCCGGCCAGGTACCGGGAGCAGTTCAAGTATCGGGGCTACACCCAGGCCGTGCTTTCGACCCTGCGGAACCTGCCGGTTTCCAGCGATCTGTCCCCGCTCTTTCAGCGGGTGGGCCGGTCGAAGCGGCCGGTCATGCTCGTCTGGGGCATGAACGACGCGGTCGTGCCGTATAAGCACGCGGCCCTGGTCAAAAAGGTCATGCCCCTGGCCAAGTTGCACGCCGTGGACCACGCCGGGCACAACGTCCACTTTGAATGGCCCGACGCGGTGAACCCGATGCTCGTCCGGTTTTTCACGCCCCCGGCCTCCAGCGCGTCCGAGTGATCCGGCCGGGCCACGGCGCGGCGGTTGGCCAACCACCCCCGGAGTTAAACCCATGACCCCTCACGCGCTGGACTTTTCTACCGCCAAGGACCTGCTCGGCCGCTATGGCATCCCGCTCTCGGGCATGGCCGTGACCGACCCGGAGGAGGCCCTGGCCGCGGCCGAGGAGCTGGGTTATCCCGTGGCCCTCAAGGCCCTGTCCACCCGGGTCTTGCACAAGACCGACGTGGGCGCGGTGGCGCTCAACCTGAAGACGCCCGAGGCCGTCAGCCGGGCCTGGGAGACCATCGCCGCCGCGGTCGGCCCGGAAGGCCTTCAAGGCATGCTGGTCCAGGCCATGGCCGAAAGCGGGCTGGAGCTGTTCATCGGGGCCAAGCAGGACCCGAGTTTCGGCCCGGTGACCATGGTCGGATTGGGCGGGCGCTACGTCGAGCTGTTCAAGGACGTGGCTCCGGGCATCGGCGTGCTCACCCGCGACGACGCCCTGGCCATGTTCTCCGAGACCAAGGCCGGTCGCATTTTGGAGGGCCTGCGCGGCGTGACTTTCGACCAGGAGGCCGCGGCCGATCTGGCCGTGCGCGTCTCCCGGCTGATGGACGAACACCCCGAGGTGCTCGAACTGGACCTCAACCCGGTCATCGTCTTCCAAAAGGGCTGCGCCGTGGTGGACGCCCGGATTCTCGCGGGCGACCCTCTCTCCCCGCCCCGCCCGGAGCCTTTTCCCGAGTGGAAGATGGACAGCCTCAGCACCATTTTCGCCCCGCGTTCCGTGACCGTGATCGGGGCCTCCCGGCCCGGCACCATGGGCGGCATCATCCTCAAGAACCTCACCAGGCTCGACCGCGTCTATCCGGTCAACCCGAAGCTGGAAAAGACCCTGGGCCTGACCTGCTATCCCGGCCTGGACGCCTTGCCCGAAACGCCCGAGGTGGCCGTCTTCGCCGTGAACGCCGAGGAGACCGTGCGCCGCTTCGAGGAATTCTGCCGGCTGGGCGGCAAGGGGGCCATCATCTTCAGCGACGGGTTCGCCGAGATCGGCCGGCGCAACCTGGAAAACCGCCTGCGGGAGATCGGCGAGCGGTATCACGTGGCCTACATCGGCCCGAACTGCATGGGCGTGATCGACAATTTCTCCGGGCTGAACACCCTGTTCGTTCCGGAGCAGCGCACCAGCTCGATTCAGGAACCCAGCGGCATCGGGGTCATCTCCCAGTCCGGCGGGGTGGGGCTGGAGCTTTTGGAGATGCTCGAAGCCGACAACCTGGCCCTGGGCAAGTGGGTCTCCATCGGCAACGCCAGCAGCGTGGGCGTGCCCGAGCTTCTGGCCCACATGGGCGCGGACCCGCGCATCCGCATCATCGCCGTCTATCTGGAAGGCATCGCCAACGGCCTGCAACTCATGGAGGTCGGCCGGCAGGTCTCCAAGGAGAAGCCGGTGCTGGTCATCAAGGGCGGGCTGGGCGGCGGGGCCGCGGCCACCCTGTCCCACACCGCCTCCCTGGCCGGCAGCCAGGAGGCCTTCCGGGCCTGCTGCCACCAGGCCGGGTTCTTCCTCATCGAGGAACTGACCGAGGACCCCAAGATTCTGGTCAACGTGCTGTCCATCCTGACCACCCAGCCCCGGGCCTTGGGCGACCGCGTGGCCGTGGTCAGCGTGGGCGGCGGCGCGGCCGTGCTCTTGTCCGACCAGATCACGGCCGAGGGCCTGACCCTGGCCGACTTCGCGCCCGAGACCCAGGCTGGCCTGCGAGAACTACTGGAGGGCGTGGTCAAGACCAGCGACCCCGAGGTGCGGACCCGCATCCTGGGCGGCATCGGCCTAAACCCGGTGGACCTTTTCGGCAGCTGCGACGACGACCGGCTGCTCGGGGCGCTACGGATCATCGACCGGGACCCGAACACGGACGTCATCCTGACCGCGGTTTACTTGCAGGTTCCCTACCTGTCCGAGTACCTGCCCGAAAAGCTGGTGGACCTCAGCCGCGAACTGACCAAGCCGCTGATCGTCTCCCCGCGCGGGTTTTCCGAGTACGTGGGCCGCTGCCGGGCCTATCTCTATTCCAAGAAATTCCACACCTACACCGTGCCCATGGTCAAGCCGCTCCACCTGGCCGTGCGCGTCTGGCAGACCTACGGCCGGTCCTTCACCTGAGACTAGGCCGTGGATTCGCCTTGACTTGTTCACGGGTCTTTGATAATCGTTTCAACAAGATAAGACCAACGGCCGCTAGATGCGCGGAGGTGGGCAGACCTTTTGATTTCATTCCTCATTCAGATCGACCGCGGCCTTTTCTTCGCCATCAACCACGGCCTGCGCAACCGCTTCTTCGACGCGATCATGCCCCTGCTGGCCTGGGACTACCTCTGGGTTCCGCCAGCGGTTCTGGCGATCTTTCTCCTGATTCGAAGCTCGGCCCGGACCCGCTGGATCATCATCCTGCTCCTGTTCGTCTTCATCCTGGGCGACGCCATGACCACCCGGGTGCTCAAACCGTTTTTCGACCGTCCCCGGCCGTACACCACCCTGGCCGGCGTGTACAAGGAAGGCAAATACATCAGCCGACCGCAACGGCTGACCAAGCCGAACAAGCATACGCTCAGCTTCCCCTCGAACCACGGCGTGAACGCGGCCGCGGCGGCCGTGGTCGTCATCTATTTCTTCCCCCGGGTCTGGCCCCTGGTCGCGGCCCTGGCCTTTATGATCGGCTTTTCGCGCATCTACGTGGGCGTGCATTACCCGGCCGACGTGCTGGCCGGCTTTGTCTTTGGCTCGGCCCTGACCGGCCTGGTGGTCTGGTTGCAAGCCCGGTTGATCGCGGCCTTTCCCGGCCGTCTGGGCCGGCTGGCCCGGCCAGGCGGGCCCGGCGCGGCCCGGCTCCGGTTTCCGCTGTACGCGGTGGGTTACGGTCTGGTGGCCCTGGCGCTTTCCCCGTATTTTCTGGTCCGGGGCTTGACCCGGCGCAAGTACCTTTGGAACCTCAAGGCCCGCCTGGGTTGGGAACTCCCGGACCTGTCGCCCGCCTCGGCCCACCGCATCTGGGTCCACAGTCTCAGCCTGGGCGAAACCTTGTCCGCCTTCGGTTTGGTGGACCGTCTGGCCGCGGCCGGCCATGACCTCTGCCTGTCCACCACCACGCTCAGCGGCTTCGAGGCCGCCAAGGCGCGGGCCGGCGACCCCAGCCGGGTTTTCCAGTTCCCCTTTGACTGGCCCCCGGCCGTGCGCCGCGTCCAGGACCGGGTGCGGCCCGACCTGTTCGTGCTGGTGGAAACCGACATCTGGCCGAACTTCCTGGCCCGTCTGAACCGTTTGGACGTGCCGGCCGCCTGGGTGAACGCCCGGGTGTCGAACCGGTCCCTGGCCCGCTACCGGCTGATCAAACCCTGGTGGAGCCGGGTGCTCGGTCTCTTTGCCTTTATCGGCGCGCAGAGCGAGGAGGACCGGCAACGCCTGCTGCTCCTGGGCGCGCCGGCCGAGCGGGTGGCCGTGACCGGCAACCTCAAGTTCGACCGGCCCACGCCCGAGACCGGCTCGGATGTGCGCCAAGCCCTCCTGGCCGAAGCGGGGCTGGCCGATGGCCTGTGGCTGGCCGGCGGCAGCACGCATCCGGGCGAGGACGAGGCCCTGCTTGACCTTTACGCCCGCTTGTATCCGCGCTTCCCGGATCTGCGGCTCCTGCTCGCGCCGCGCAGTCCGGCGCGGTTCGAGCCGGTCTGGGAGCGGATGCGCGCCTTGGGGCCGCCGGCCGCGCGGCGGAGCAACGGCCGGCCCATGGGCGGCGGGGCCCAGCTTTTTCTTCTGGACACCCTGGGCGAACTGGATCGGTTTTACGAGGTCGCGGACCTGGTCTTCGTGGGCAAGAGCCTGCCCGGGCCGGGAGAAGGCGGCGGCCACAACCTGCTCGAACCGGCCGCCCGGCAAAAGCCGGTTTTCTTCGGCCCGCGCATGGGCAACTTCCGGGAGATCGCCGCTCTGCTGCGCGCGTCCGGCGGTGGACGGCAGGTGGCGGACGCGCGGGAGCTGGAAGCGGCCGTGGTCGAACTGCTGCGGGACCCGGACCGGCGGGTCGAGATGGGACGCCGGGCCGGGAGCGTGCTTTGGCCCCACCAGGGCGCGGTCGAACGCTGCGCGGCCCGCGTGCTGCGGCTACTTCCGCCGGACGGAGCACGGCCATGAGTTTTTCCTCCGAGCTGTACGCGGAGCGCCCAAGCCGCTTCCGGCGGGCGCTGGCTTCGCTCTATAGCGCGGCCGTGAACCGACGCCTCAAGCGGTATCGGCAAGGGGGCCTGGCCGTGGGGCGTCTCAACGCCTGGGTGGTCAGCGTGGGCAACCTGACCGTGGGCGGCACGGGCAAGACCCCGGCCGCGATCTACATCGCCGGGCATCTGCAAAAGCAGGGCCTCCGAATGGCGGTGCTCAGCCGGGGGTACAAGGGCCGCTCCCGCTCGCCGCTGGGCGTCGTCTCGGACGGCGAGCGGCTGTTGATGACGCCGGACGTATCAGGCGACGAGGCGTACCTCATGGCCAGGTCCCTGCCCGGCGTGCCCGTGTTGACGGGCAAGGACCGCCTGCTGTTGGGTCAATTCGCCATCGACCGCTTTGGGGCCGAGGCCTTGGTGTTGGACGACGGTTTCCAGCATTTGCGGGTGGCGAGGGACGTGAACCTGCTGCTTCTCGATGCATCGAATCCCTGGGGCAACGGGCATCTGCTGCCCGCCGGGTCGCTGCGCGAACCCAGAGGCGAGGCCACGCGGGCCACGGCCTTTCTGCTCACCCGGACCGATGAGCCGTCCGATGAGTTGGAAACCGAGCTGGCCCGTGACTTTTCCGGCCGACCCGTCTTTCGTTCGCGGCACCGGCCGACTGCCTTTAAGGAATTTCCCGAGGGCGAGACGCGGCCCGTGGACGGATTCGCCGGCCGGCCGGTCCTGGCTTTTTGCGGCCTGGCCCGGCCCGATTTCTTCATGAACACCTTGGACGATCTCGGCCTGGACGTGGCCGGGTTCGTGGCCTGGCCCGATCATTTTCAGGCCAGGTCAAGCGATCTGCGGTATCTTATGGCCAAGGCCCGGTCGTTGGGCGTGGACACGGCCGTGACCACGGCCAAGGACGCGGTCAAGCTGGCCGGCCGCGACCTGGCCGCCGAGGGATTTCCTCTGAAGCTGTGGGTGCTGGAGATCGCTCTTGAAATCGTCGGGCCCGAGGAGGCTTTCCTGGCGTTCGTTTCCCCGGCCCGTGGCCCGGAGGCCGCCGCGTGACCGCGCTTAACGGACGGGACATCTGCCGCATCCTGGTCCGCTCCACCAACTGGGTCGGCGACGCGCTCATGACCGAACCGGCCCTGGCCGCGCTCGCGAAAAATTTTCCCGAGGCGCGCCTGACCGTGCTGGCCCGGCCCTGGGTGGCGGCCGTTTTCCGGGACCACCCGGCCGTGGACGACATCCTGACCTACGATCCGACCGGCGCGGACCGAGGGCCGGCCGGGTTCCTGCGCGCGGTGGGCCGCATCCGCGCCGGGCGTTTCGATCTAGCCGTGCTCTTTCAATACGCCTTTGGCGCGGGCCTCATGGTCTGGCTGGCCCGCGTGCCCGAGCGGCTGGGTCACGCCACGGACGGCCGACGGCTGCTCCTGACCCGGCCGGTGACGCTCAGGCCCCAGGACCGGCGCATGCACGTGGTGAACCTTTATTTGGACATGCTCCGGCGAACCGGGCTTAAGGCCGAGCATCGCCCGCCCGTCTTTTACCTCAACCCCGAGGCCGAGCGGGCGGCCGGGGAAAAGCTGGCCGGTTGGGGGTTGGCCGGCTCGTTCCTGCTGGGACTCGCGCCTGGAGCGGCCTACGGGTCGGCCAAGCGCTGGCCGGCCGAGCGGTTCGCGACGGCGGCGAATGCGATTCTGGCCAAGACCGGCGGGGCGGCGCTCATCTTCGGAGGCGGCTCCGAGGCGGACGTCTGCCAGGCGGTGCTGGCCGGGCTGGACGCGCCCGGCCGGGACCTGTCCGGCCGGACCGATCTTACCGAAGCGGCCGCGTTGATCAAGCGTTGCGGCCTGTTCCTGACCAACGACTCCGGCTTGATGCACGTGGCCGGGGCCGTGGACACGCCGCTGGTGGCCGTGTTCGGTTCGACCGACCGAACGACCACCGGCCCGGCCGCTTTTCGTGTCCGCGTGGTGCAACGCCCGGTGGACTGCGCCCCGTGCCTGAAGCGGGTCTGCCCGTTACCGGCGCACTTGTGCATGGATGGAGTCACGTCCGAAATGGTGACTGAGGCGGCGTTCGAACTTTTGGCCCAAGGAGGGGACCGTGAGCGAGGCGCGTAGGCCGGCCGTGTTCCTGGACCGGGACGGCACGATCAACGAGCAGATGGGTTACCTCAACCACATCTCCCGCCTGCATCTTTTACACGGCGCGGCCGAGGCCATCGCCCGGCTGAACCAGGCCGGCCTGCCCGTGGTCGTGGTCAGCAACCAGTCCGGCGTGGGCCGGGGCTATTTCCCGGAAACGCTGGTGAGCCAGATCCATCGGCGTCTCAAGACCCTGCTGGCCCGGGCCGGGGCCAGTCTGGACGGCGTGTATTACTGTCCCCACCATCCCCAGGCCGTGCTGCCCGCCTACCGCGTGGACTGCCTCTGCCGTAAACCCAGACCGGGCCTGATTCAGCGGGCCGCGGCCGAGCTGCATCTCGACCCGACGCGGTCGTTTATGGTCGGCGACCAGGTCTCGGACCTTCAGCTTGGCCGGGCCGTGGGCGCGACGAGCGTGCTGGTGCGGACCGGATACGGACGAGGGGAGGAGGAGCATCTCCTGCCGGGGTCCGGCGTGGTCCCGGACTACACGGCCGAGGACCTGGCCGGAGCCGTGGACTGGATTCTCGAACAGATCGAGCCCGAGGGCGAGGCGCGGTGAACATCCTCATCATCAAGCTGTCAGCCATCGGCGACGTGATCCTGGCCCTGCCGTTTCTCGAAGCCCTGCGCCGGACCATGCCCGAGGCCCGGATCACCTGGCTGGTCGAGGAAGCGGCCGCGGACGTGGTGCTTGGCCACCCGGCCCTGGATCGGGTCCTGGTCCTCCGGCGCAAGGCCTGGATCAAAGAGGCGCGGAGGGGCCGTCTGGGCTTGGCGGCGCGGGAGCTTAAGGACTTCCTGAGTCAGCTTCGCGCCGAGAAGTACGACCTGGTCATCGACTTGCAGGGCCTATTTAAAAGTGCTATTTTCACTTTCCTCAGCCGAGGCCGAGTCCGCGCGGGCTTTGACCGGTCCAGGGAGTTCAGCCATCTGTGGTACAATCAACGAATGCCGGCTTACGACCGCGACCGGCACGCCTTCGCGCGCAACCTGGAGACCGCCGCTTTTTTCGGGGCCGACCCGTCGAGTCCCCTGGACCTCACGGCCGGCGTGGTTTTTCCGAAGAACGCGGCCGCGGCCCAGCGGGCGGCCGAACTGCTCGCGCCGGCGGCCGGCCGGCGGGTGGCGCTCAATCCGGGGGCGCGCTGGCCGACCAAACTCTGGCCCGCCGGGCATTGGCGGGACTTGGCCCGTCGGTTGGCCGACGAGCCTGGCGTCAGCGTGGTTTTGACCGGGGCGGCCGGGGACCGGGAGTTGACCGAAGCCATCGCGGACGGGGACGCGCGGATTTTGAATCTGGCCGGGGCCACGAGTTTGAAGGAACTGGCCGAGGTTTTTCGAGAGTGCGACGCGGTGGTCAGTCCGGACACCGGCCCCATGCACTTGGCCGCGGCGGTCGGGACTCCGGTAACGGCGATCTTCGGGCCGACCGCGCCTTGGCGCAGCGGGCCGTACGGTTCCGGGCACCGGGTCCTTTATCGGAACCTGGCCTGCGCCCCCTGTTTCAAACGGCGCTGCCCGGACGCGCGGTGCATGGTCGAAATCGGAGTGGACGAGGCGATCGAGGCGGTTCGTGGGATTCTGGCCGAGAATTCGCCAAATGCAGCGTCATGAGTAGCTGTGGAGACAGAGCGTCAGAACAAAGCAGACCAAGGCGCGACGAAGGCGAGGAACGAGGCGTACTTTATGATACGCCGCAGTGACGAGCCGAGGAGCAACACAGGGATGCGAAGTTATGGCGCTCTGGATAAAAGGAGTGATACATGGCCATAAGCAAAGAGCTTCTGGAAATCCTGGCCTGTCCCAAGTGCAAGGGCGAGGTGAAACTCACGCCGGCTGAAGACGGGCTGGTCTGCGAGGCCTGCCGGCTGTGGTACGAGATTCGGGACGACATCCCGATCATGCTCATCGACGAGGCCAAGCCTTTGGACCAGGCCGGGTGACGGCCGGCTTCGAGGCGGCGCGGGCATGACGGTCTGGCCGTTCATCCTCACGACGGTCGTGCTGGGCGCGGGGGTCTTTTCGGCCCGGTTCACCTTTTGGCGGCGCAACCTGGCCGGCGTACCGGTCCTGATGTACCACTATTTGGACGAGGCCGCGGCCGGGACCGGCCTAAAAAAACTCCGGGTCCGCCCGTCCGTGTTCGCCCGCCAGATGGCCATGCTCAAGCGGCAGGGCTACGAAACCGTGAACCCGCGTAGGTATCTGGACGCCTTGGAGGGCCGGAGCCGCCTGCCGGAACGCCCCATCATGATCACCTTTGACGACGGCGGCCGCGACTGCCTGACCCTGGCCCGGGACATTCTGGCCGCTCAAGGGTTCGCGGCCACGGTTTTTCTGGTCACGGACCAGGTGGGCGGCACGAACGCTTGGGACCGGGGCAAGGGCGAACCCGAAATGGCTTTGCTCAGTTGGGACGAGGTCGGCGAACTGGTCCGGTCCGGCTGGGAGGTCGGCTCCCACACCCGCACCCACGCGGATCTGACCGACCTCAGCGACATGGGCCTGGCCGACGAATTGGCCGGTTCCCGGCGGGCCATCGAAACCGCGCTGGGCGTGGCGCCCTTGTCCGTGGGTTACCCTTACGGCCACGTGAACCAGGCGGTTTGGGCCGCGGCCGCCCAGGCCGGTTACCGACTGGGCTTCACCACCGAAGCCGGCAAGAACACGCCGGACGGCGATCCCCTGGCTCTTAAGCGCATCATTGTCAAACGCAAGGACACGGCCCTGGATTTTACCCTGAAGCTGGCCAAGGGCCGGAGCACGCTTTAGGCATGGAAACCATCTCGGCCACGGTCATCACGCTCAACGAGGAGGCCAACCTGGCCGCCTGCCTGGAAAGCGCGGCCTTCGCCGACGAGATCGTGGTCCTGGATTCCGGGTCCACGGACGCCACGCGCGACATTGCCCGCCGCTTCACGGACCGGGTCTATACGGAGCCTTGGGCCGGGTATTCGCGGCAGAAGAACCGAGCCTTCGATCTGGCCACCGGCGACTGGATTTTGAGTCTGGACGCGGACGAGCGGGTCACGCCGGATTTGGCCGCTGAGATCACCACGCTTTTGGCCGATCCGCCGGCCGGCGTGGACGGGTACCGACTGCCGTTTCGGGTCTATTACCGGGGCAAGTGGATTCGGCACGGCGGGTTTTATCCCGAGCATCATTTGCGTCTGTTCCGGCGGGGGCGGGGGCGGTTCGGGGAGCGGGCCGTGCACGAGGCCGTTCAGGTGAGCGGGCCGGTCGGCCGGCTTACCCACCCTGTCGAACACCACTCCTACCGTTCGGTCAGCGATTACATCGAGCGCATGGAGCGCTACAGCACGCTGTCGGCCGAGGCGTATCACGCCGAGGGCCGGCGCACCGGCGCATTCGGGCCGGTCAGCCGCGGGGCCTTTACCTTTTTTAAGATGTACGTGCTCCAGCGCGGGTTTCTGGATGGTTACGAGGGGCTGCTGCTGGCCGGGCTGTATGGCATGTACACCTTCGTGAAGTACGCCAAGCTGCGGGAGATGGCTTGAGGGTGAGGGTTCGCGGATGAAACTGGCGCTGATCCGGCGGCGATACACGGATTTCGGCGGGGCCGAACGTTACGTGAACCAGTTGGCCGCGCGGCTGGTGGACCTGGACCACGAGGTGCACGTGCTGGCCCGGGAGTGGCGCCCCCGGCAGAACACGGGCCTCAAGTTTGACCGGGTGTCCGGCGGCGGAGGCCCGTCGTTCGTGGGGCTGATCACCTTTGCCCGGGCCGCGGGCCGTTTGGTCGAGGCCGGCGGATACGACCTCGTGCACAGTTTCGAGCGGACTTTTTCCCAGGACATCTTCCGGGCCGGGGACGGCTGCCACCGCGAGTGGCTGCTGCGACGGACCGCGGCCCAGGGCCCCACCCGAGGCTGGCTGGACCGGCTCAGCCCGCGCCACCGGGCCTTCCTCTACCTGGAAGCTCGTCTGTACGCCGACCCGCGCCTGAAATTCATCCTGGTCAATTCCAAGCAGGGCGGTGAGGAGATCGCGCGGCATTACGGCGTGCCCAAGGAAAAAATCCGCGTGGTCTATAACGGCCTGGACCGAGGCCGCTTCCACCCCGGCCTGGCCGGGGAGCACCGCCGGACCGCGCGCGAGGAACTGGGTCTCGCGCCGGACGAACCCACGGCCCTGTTCGTCGGCTCCGGCTTTGCCCGCAAGGGCCTGGCCCCGGTCATCCGCGCCCTGACCGAGTCTCGGGTCACGCTGCTCGCGGCCGGCCGGGACCGGCTGGGACCCTACCAGGCTTTGGCCCGCCGTTTGGGCGTGGAGCGGCGGGTGCTCTTCCTGGGCCCGCGTCTGGACGTCGAGCGGTTGCTCGGCGCGGCCGACCTGTTCGTCCTGCCCAGCCTGTACGAACCGTTTTCCAACGCCTGCCTGGAGGCCATGGCCGTTGGCCTGCCCGTGGTCACCACGGCCGGGACCGGCGCGGCCGAGATCATCACCGAGGGCCGCAACGGCTATGTCGTGAGCCAGCCGCCGGACCCCATGGAACTGGCCGAAAAGATGAACCGGGCGCTCGGCATCGACCGAGCGGCGCTCATCAATTTCAACCGCGAGATTCTCACGCCGTTTGACTGGGACCGGAACCTGGCCGAGACCCTGGCCGTGTACGACGCCGTGCGGGCCGGGGCGGGCTGACCCGCCTTGGCTGCGCCCGGTTCGAACCTTCGACGTTCGCCTAACCCAAGATATGCCTGATGGCCATTGTAAAATTAGAGAAGCGGGCGGCCCCCTGTGGCCGCCCACGCATCTTCCCGCCAGATTTGTACCTCGTTCATTTCAGTCTTAGTGTGTTGCGATGGTCTTTTTCATAAACCCGAAATGGGGTTGACATTCGGGCCGGGGATAAGTATATTGCTAAATAGCAATATAAATGCGGAGGCGTCGATGAAAGAGTTCACCCAGGTCATGAAGGCCCTGTCCGATCCCAGCCGGGTGAAAATCCTGAAGATGCTGGAGCAGCGGCCGTTGTGCGTCTGCGAAATGACGGCCGCCCTGGGGTTGGCCCAGCCCACGGTTTCCAAGCACCTCAAGGTGTTGGAAGGCGCCGGGCTGGTCACGTTCGAGAAAGACGGGCAATGGGTGAACTACCGGCTGGAGGACCGCCGGCGCAACCCTTACGCCCACAAGATTCTTCAGGACCTCGGCGGCTGGCTGAACGAAGACCAGGAGCTGGTCTCGCTGCTGTTCGAGCTGAGGAGCATCTTTCGGGAGAATGTCTGCCGATAAATTTTTTTGACTCTGCTAATTGCCATATGGCAATTTAGCTATGCAACAGGAAAAAACATGCGTGAACGAACCATCTTTCTGATCCTGGTCCTCGGATTCCTGGCCGCTTACTTCGTGCCCTGGCAGGCCCCGGTCCTGCGGCAGGCCGGCCTGGAATCCGTGCTCATGCTCCAGGAATACGCCCGCCAGCACGTGCTGACCTGCCTCATCCCGGCCTTTTTCATCGCCGGGGCCATCTCGGTTTTTGTTTCCCAGGCCGCGGTGTTGAAATATTTCGGGGCCCAGGCCAAGAAGGTTCTCTCCTACTCGGTGGCCTCGATATCTGGCACCGTGCTGGCCGTCTGCTCCTGCACCGTCCTGCCGCTCTTCGCCGGCATCTACACGCAGGGCGCGGGCATCGGCCCGGCCACGGCCTTTCTCTACTCGGGCCCGGCCATCAACGTGCTGGCCATCGTGCTCACGGCCCGCATCCTGGGCTGGCAACTGGGGCTGGCCAGGGTGGTGGGGGCCGTGGTCTTCGCCGTGGTCACCGGGTTGCTCATGGCCTTTTTGTTTCGCAAGGAAGAGGCCGAGCGGGCCGCCGGCCAGGTCTATCTGCCGGATGAGGCCGACCGGGGCCGGTCCCTGGCCCAGAACGGCCTGTACCTTTTGGTGTTGGTACTGATCCTGGTTTTCGCCGCGTTCGCCCGTCCGGGGGCCGATTCGAGCGGGCTGTGGTCCTGGATTTACGCGGCCAAGTGGTTCGTGACCATGGGGCTGCTGGCGGTCCTGGCCGTGATTCTGAAGCTGTGGTTCAGCGGGGAGGAAATCCAGGAATGGGGTCTGGCCTCGTGGGGGTTCGTCAAGCAGATCGCGCCGCTTTTGGCCGCGGGCGTGCTGGTGGCCGGGTTTCTGCTGGGCCGGCCGGGCCACGCCGCGCTTTTGCCCGAGGTCTGGGTGGAGAAGCTGGTGGGCGGGAACTCGCTGGGCGCGAACTTTTTCGCCGCCTTGGCCGGGGCCTTCATGTATTTCGCCACGCTGACCGAAGTGCCTATTTTGCAAGGTCTCTTGGGCGCGGGCATGGGCCAGGGTCCGGCCCTGGCGCTGCTCTTGGCCGGCCCGGCCCTGTCGCTGCCCAACATGCTGGTCATCGGCTCGGTCATGGGCTGGAAAAAGACGGCCGCCTTTTGCGCCATCATCGTGGTCATGTCCACGTTGGCCGGGGTGATCTACGGCCACATCGTGGCTTGAGGGGGTGGGTCGTGTCTGAAAACAAGATCACGCAGATTTGGGTGAAGGATTGCCGCGTCGGTCTGGTGGGCCTCGCGGAAACCCTGGCCGCCGTGGCCGAAGCGTTTGCCGGCCGTTCGGACGAGGATTGCCGCGAGGAGCTGTTGCGGCGTATCGCGGCCAGGAATTACGTGCCGGCCAGCGCCCGGGAGGGCTACGGCCGGGCGTTGCTCCGCGAATTGTACCACTTCCTGGGCCGGCCCGTTCCGGAGGAGGCCGATAACGGCCTCAAGGTCGCGGTCCTGGGGCCGGGCTGCCCGCAGTGCGACCGGCTGGCGCAGGAGGTCATGGCCGTGCTCGGCGAGCTGAAGTCGCCGGTTGATTTCGCGCACGTGACCGACATCAAGGAGATCGGCCGGAGCGGCGTGTTGGGCACGCCGGCCCTGCGGATCAACGAGCGCGTGGTCTGCGTGGGCCGGGTCCCGCCCCGGGCGAACATTCGCGGGTGGCTGGAAGAAGCCATGGATAAAAAATAAGGAGGACGCGTCATGGAGATCAAGGTTCTGGGGCCGGGGTGCCCCAAGTGCAAGAAGACCGAGGAGTTGGTGCGGGAGGCGGTCGCGGAAAGCGGCGTCGAGGCCGACATCATCAAGGTGACCAACATGCTGGACATCGGCCGGCACGGGGTATTGGGCACGCCGGCGGTCATCATTGACGGCCAGGTGAAGGCGGTGGGCAAAGTGCCCAGCAAGGAAGAAATCAAGAAGTGGATTCAGGGCGCGGGCGGCTGAAAGCGGCCGGCATCGGATATTGTCTATTTGAGGAGCGACCATGACGAAATCGAGCAAACAGAATATTTTGTTTCTGTGCAGCGGCAATTCCTGCCGGAGCCAGATGGCCGAGGGGTTTACCCGGGCGCTGCTCGGCGACCGTTTCGAGGCCTACTCGGCCGGGGTCGAGGCGCGGGGCGTGGCCCCGCGGGCCGTGGCCGTGATGAAGGAGGCCGGGGTGGACATTTCGGCCCAGAGGTCCAAGTTGATCGACGATCTGCCCCAGGTGGATTTCGATTACGTGGTCACGCTCTGCGACCAGGCCAAGGAGTCCTGCCCGTATTTCCCGGCCCGGACCAGGGTGTTGCACCAAGGCTTCGACGATCCGCCGGCCCTGACCGCGGGCATGACCGATGAAGAGGCCGCCCTGGCCGTGTACCGCCGGGTGCGGGACGAGATTCGGGCCTGGGTCGAACATCTGCCGGAGACTCTCGGCTAGTCCAGCCGTTAAAAATGGAGCAAGCCGTGGTTCAAGCGCAAGCCAAACGCCTGTCCTTTCTGGACCGGTTTCTGACCCTGTGGATTTTCCTGGCCATGGCCGTGGGCGTGGGCGGCGGCTGGCTGTGGCCCGGCGTGCGCGATGTGGTCAACCTGTTCCAGGTGGGCACGACCAACATCCCCATCGCCGTGGGCCTCATCCTGATGATGTACCCGCCGCTGGCCAAGGTGCGTTACGAGCAGCTCGGCCAGGCCTTCCGCGACGTCCGGGTTCTAAGCCTGTCCCTGGTCCAGAACTGGATCATCGGCCCGGTGCTCATGTTCGCCCTGGCCGTGGTCTTTCTCTCGGGCCGCCAGGAATACATGGTCGGCCTGATTCTCATCGGCCTGGCCCGGTGCATCGCCATGGTCATCGTCTGGAACGATCTGGCCGGAGGCGACCGGGAATATTGCGCCGGCCTGGTGGCCTTCAACAGCCTTTTCCAGGTGCTCTTTTTTTCGGTGTACGCCTATGTCTTCATCACCGTGCTGCCCACCTGGCTGGGCCTGGAAGGCATGGTGGTCAACATCTCCATCGGCCAGATCGCCAAGAGCGTTTTTATCTACCTGGGCATCCCCTTTATCGCCGGCGTGGTCAGCCGCGTGGTCGGTCTCAAGCTCAAGGGCCGGGAATGGTACGAGGAGCGGTTCCTGCCGCGCATCAGCCCGCTGACCCTGATCGCGCTTTTGTTCACCATCGTGGTCATGTTTTCGCTCAAGGGCGAGTACATCGTCGAACTGCCGCTAGACGTGGTCCGCGTGGCCATTCCGCTCTGCATCTATTTTCTGGTCATGTTTTTCGTCTCGTTTTTTCTTTCGAAAAAGGCCGGCGCCACCTACGAACAGTCCACCACCCTCAGCTTCACCGCGGCCTCGAACAATTTCGAACTGGCCATCGCCGTGGCCGTGGCCGTGTTCGGCCTGGACTCGGGCCAGGCCTTTGCCGCGGTCATCGGTCCGCTGGTGGAGGTGCCGGTCTTGATCGGCCTGGTGAACGTGGCCTTGTGGATTCGGCGGCGCTGGTTTCCGTACGTGATGGAAACGCCGACCGGGGTCTGTCATGTAAGTTGCGAGTTTTGACGGGCTTCAAGGCTTGTCTTGAGCGCTTTGTTTTGGGAGAATGATCTATCCATACCCGGCCGGGTTCCAGGAGGGGAGGGCCATCGTGAAAACCCTGACCAACCATGAACTCCGAGAACTGCTCAGCAAGAACTGGATGACCCACGACGGCATGTGGTTCCGCCACGTGCTGGAAACCGTGGGCATCGAACAGACCAACCGCATCAACCGGGCCGCCATCCGCGCCCTGGCGCCCATCGAGGCCAAGCGGATGCTTAAGGCCCTGGGCCTTAAGCGGCCTCGGAATTTCGCCGAAGTCAAGGCTATGATCGATGGCTTTTTCGGCTTGCAGGGGGCCGATTTCATGCACGTGCGCTACGACTTTCCGGCCGAAAACGTCATCCGCTTCCCCAGGGAGGAAGGGGAGTGCTTCGCCCGGGAGGGCATGAAGCGGCTGGGCGTGGCCGACGAGTACGAATGCGGTCTTTACGAGCGCATCTGCGCTTGGCTCAATGCAATGGACCTGACGTACACCCTGCACCCCGACGACCTGCGCTGTCTGATACCCACGCAGGGCCGCTGCGTTCGGGAGATTCATTTTTCCTTCTGATTGGCCTTGGCCAAAACCCGTCCGACCCCTGTTCCTTTTCTCTGGAAAGCCCGGCCCGTTGCCATTATACTGCCAACGTTCCATGCTGAAGATACCGGCGTTTCCATGTGAGGAAAGGAGTCGCCGTCCGAGGAGGCGCTTATGAAAATCGTCGTGATCCAGGGTAGCCCGCGTGGCTCCAAGAGCAACACCCGTCGTCTGACCGAGGACATCCGGGTTCGGTTCCCGGAGCACGCGTTCGCCGAGATTCAGCCGGGCGTCCGCATCCAGCAGATGGAAAAAGACGCGGCCGCCTTTGACGCGGCCGTGGCGGCCGTGGAACAGGCCGAGGCCGTCATCTGGTCCTTTCCGGTTTACGTCCTTTTGGCGCCGTCGCAGCTCAAGCGTTTCGTGGAGTTGATTCACGAACGCGGAGCAAGCCGGGCCTTTCAGGGCAAGTACGCCACCACGGTCACCACCTCGGCCAATTTTTACGATCACACGGCCCAAAATTACATGCGCGGGGTGAGCGAGGACCTGGGCATGGCCTATGTCGAGGGATATTCGCCCTCGATGTTCGATCTGGTCAAGGAAGAGCAGCACCGGAACCTGGCCGGGTTCGCCAAGGAGTTTTTTCTTCGGTCTGGACAAAAACTGCCCCAGTTCCGGGCCTCTGAACCGGCGGCCGGTTTCGATTTTACCTACCGCCCGCCCGCCACGGAAGAGGCGTCCAAGACGGGCGAGGGCCGCATCCTGGTGTTGCACGACGCGCGTTCGCCCGAGGAGAACGTGGCCCGCATGGTCGAGGTCTTCGGGCGTTTCGCCCGGCGGCCGGTCGAGGCGGTCAGCCTTTATGACATCGACATGAAGGGCGGCTGTCTGGGCTGCGGCCACTGCATGGCCGAGGGGGTGTGCGCCTACAAGGACGGGTACATGGAGTTCTTTCGGGACAAGGTCCTGACCGCTTCGGCCTTTGTTCACGCCGGGACCATCCGGGACCGCTACCTGTCGGCCCGCTACAAGATGTTCCTGGACCGGTCCTTTTTCAACGGCCACCGGCCCATGAGCATGGGCAAGTGCGTGGGTTATCTCATCTCGGGTCCGCTTCGCCAGCTGCCCAATCTGCGCCAGACTCTGGATGTCCATGCCCAGGTCGGGCGCATGGACCTGGTGGACATCGTCACGGACGAATGTCAAAGCGACGCCGAGTTGACCGAGCGCATCCGTCTGCTGGCCGAGGCCTTGGAGCGGCGGATGACGGACGGCTGGCACCGTCCCGAGACCTTCCTGGGCGTGGGCGGGCACAAGGTTTTCCGGGACATGGTTTATCGGATGCGGGCGCTCATGGTCGAGGACGATAAATTTTATCGGGCCCACGGTTTTTACGATTTTCCGAACGTCGAATCCTGAGGCCGGTCGGTAGGGGTCTGGATTCCGGCAAAGGGGAAGATACGCATGAAATACGAAAGCCTGCTTTTGGAATATCGCGGCGATGTGGTGCTGCTGACCCTAAACGATCCGGACGTGCTCAACGCCATCAACGCGCGCATGCTGGAGGAACTGAAAGCTGCCGTGGACGTGATCGCCGCTCCGTCCGGTCCGGGCCGGTGTTTGCTGATCACCGGCGCGGGGCGGGGCTTTTGCTCCGGGGCCAACCTGGGCGGCGGGACCGAGGGGCAGCCCCCGACCCGGCGGATGGGCCTGGACGAGACTTACAACCCCCTCTTTCTTAAGCTGAAGCGGCTGCCCATGCCCGTGGTCACGGCGGTCAACGGCCCGGCGGCCGGGATCGGCATGAGTCTGGCGCTCATGGGCGACATCGTCATCGCGGCCCGTTCGGCTTACTTCTACCAGGCCTTCCGCAACGTGGGCCTGGTGCCGGACGGCGGGGCGACCTGGCTCCTGCCGCGCCTCATCGGCCGGGCACGGGCCGCGGAGCTGTCGCTCCTGGCCCAGCGGCTGCCGGCCGAGACAGCCCTGGAGTGGGGTCTGATCAACCGGGTGGTGGATGACGGGGCGCTCATGGCCCAGGCCTTGGAGGTGGCCGAGAATCTGGCTTCCGGCCCCACCGTGGCCCTGGGGCTGATGCGGCAGGCCTACTGGCAGAGCCTGGACAACACCTACGAGGCCCAGCTCGGCCTCGAAAGCGCGTTTCAGACGCGGGCCGGCGCCACCGAGGACGCGGAAGAGGGCCGGGAAGCCTTCCGCGAAAAACGGACCCCCCAGTTCAAGGGTCGCTAGACGCGCCGGCGCGCCCCGTCGTTCGCCTCGGAACAAACCGGATCGCGGCGGAGGATTAGGTGCGCGTCAAGCGCGCTTTGTTGCTATTTTGTCGGCATGTTGGAGGGAGCCATGACCGTTTTCAAGAGCGGCGCCTTGGGCGAGCTGCCGCGCATCCGCAATGTCACCACCCGCCGGGCTTCGAGCTGGGACCGGAGCGGCGGCAACGTGGATTTCGTCCAGATCAAGGCCGGCCAAAGCCACGTCCTGGCTGACATTCAGGGCGCGGGTTGCGTCAACCACATCTGGTGCACCCATTCCTCCCTGGAGCCCGACTCCCTGCGCCAACTGGTGCTGCTCATGAAATGGGACGGGGAACCGGCCTGGTCGGTCGAGGTTCCGCTGGGGGATTTCTTCGGCATGGGCCACGCCCAATCCGTGGACTTCGCCTCGCTGCCGCTCCAGATGAGCCCTTCCCGGGGCCGGGCCATGAACTGTTTCTTTCCCATGCCTTTCGCCACGGGGGCTCACGTAGAGTTGCTCAACCAGGGCGGGCGTTCGGTTCGGTTCTATTACTACATCGATTACGAACTCCACGAATCCATCCCGGACGACCTGGGCCGGTTTCACGCCCAGTGGCGGCGGAACAACCCCTGCCGGGGCATCGCGGACCAGGGCATGGACAACCTGGCCTTTTCCTTTAGCGGTACGAACATCGGCGGGGCGGACAACTATGTCATTTTGGAGGCCGAGGGTCGCGGGCATTACGTGGGCTGCAACTTGAACATCCATAACCTTAGGCGCCGGCCCGAACTCGAATGGCCGGCGGACGTGTCCTGGCCGCCGACCGAGGAGGAGGTTCGCCGTTTGGGCGAAGAGTACATGAAGCGCTTCAACTGGTATGGCGAAGGCGACGACATGATCTTCATCGACGGCGAGGCTTGGCCGCCGAGCCTGCACGGTACGGGCACCGAGGACTATTTCAACACGGCCTACTGCCCGGCCGAAAAATACGACGCGCCCTACCACGGTCTGACGCTCCCCGGCGGTCCGAACTGGTCCGGCAAAATCTCCATGTACCGCTTTCATATCGAGGACCCCATTCATTTCCGCGAGTCGATCCGGGTGACCATCGAGCACGGCCACGCCAATCACCGTTCCGACGATTATTCCAGCACGGCATACTGGTATCAGCTCGAACCGCACGCGCCCTTTCCCTCTTTGCCTCCGGCGGCCGAACGCCTGCCGCGATCCGAGCCGTGAAAAAGGCCTTTTCATGTAACCGCTGACCGGCCCGCGGCGAACAGAAAGGGTAGCGGCCCGGCCGACAGAGGGCCGAATCCTGTCAGAGTGAGGAGAGGATATGCGCAAAGCGTTCTGTTTGTGTCTTGTGGTTTGCCTGATCGGCCTTTATGGCCTCCCGTCCGCGGCCAAGTCGATTCAGGATCCGGTCCGCGTCGATTCGGGCCTGGTGGCGGGTTTTTCTCCGCCGGAAACGCCGGAACTCAAGGTGTTCAAGGGCATTCCCTATGCCGCGCCGCCCGTGGGCGAACTGCGTTGGAAGCCGCCCCAACCGGTCGAGCCTTGGAGCGGCGTGCGTCAGGCGACCGAACCCTGCGCCTGGTGCCCGCAACCGAGAAGCATCGCCTTTGGCGGGAAGACCGGGCCGCAGAGCGAGGACTGCCTGGGACTGAACGTGTACACCCGGGCCAAGGACACGGACGAGCGGCTGCCGGTCATGGTCTGGATTCACGGCGGCGGGTTCACCACCGGCTCGGGCATGGCCCTCTATTACAGCGGGGTGAACCTGACCAAAGAGGGCGTGGTTTTGGTGGTCATCAACTACCGCCTCGGCCCGCTGGGTTTCATGGCCCATCCGGCGTTGTCCGAGGAGGCCGGCCGCGGCCGTCAAACCACGGTGGTGGGGGCCATCGAATACCGCCTGGGTCCTTCGGGCTACACGGGCCGCCACGTTCTGACCCAGGAACCCGGCCGCGAGGTCTCGGGCAACTATGGTCTCCTGGACCAGATCGCGGCCCTCAAATGGGTGAAGCGGAACATCGCCGCCTTTGGCGGGAACCCGAACAACGTGACCATTTTCGGCGAGTCGGCCGGATCGGCGGCGGTCTCGCGGCTCCTGGTCTCCCCTCTGGCCCGGGGGCTGTTCCACCGGGCCATCGCCGAAAGCGGCGGACCCTTCGGCCAGAACCGGCTGCTCAAGGAGGCGAAGAAGACCAGCCCTTCGGGCGAGACCGTGGGCCGGATGGTGGCTGAAAGGGCCGGCTGCGCACCGGGCCCGGACGAACTGTCATGCCTGCGGTCCAAAAGCCCGGCCGAGATTCTGGAGGCGGCCCGTCCGGCCCAGGGACTGTTCGGGCCGGGAATCAAGTTCGGCCCCATCGTGGACGGGTACGCCCTGCCCGACGATCCGGGCCGGCTGTGGCTGGAGAAGAAGATCGCGCCCGTGCCTCTCCTGGTCGGATCCAACGCGGACGAAGGCACCATCTTCCTCAAACAGGTCAAGATCAACACCCCGCAGGCGTACCGGCGGGCGCTTGAAGCCATCGCCGGCGACCGGGCCGCCGACTTGCTCCGTCTCTTTCCGGTCCAAAGCAAGGCTGACGTCCGCCCTGCCCTCAACAAGCTCATCGCCGTCTCGGCCTTCACCTCCCCGGCCCGCATGATGGCCGTCCAGGCTTCCGAGGTGCAGCCCAAGGTCTTTCTCTACCACTTCACCCGCGTGCCTCCGCTCCCGCGCCTCAAGGCCCTGGGCGCCTTCCACGCGGCCGAGATTTTCTACGTCTTCGGCATCCTGGGGCCGCAACTGGGCGCCTCCGAGCCGGACCGGGTCCTGTCCGAGCATATGGCCGCCTACTGGGCCAACTTCGCCCGCACCGGGGACCCGAACGGACCGGGCCTGTCCGCCTGGCCGGCTTACACCAAGGCCAACGACGCCTATCAGGAACTGGGCGACGAGATCAAGACCAAAACAGGACTCTACCGCGAGGCCTGCGACATTTTCGAAACACGGGTTCGCGGGCAGTTGTCCGAGCCGTGACCTGGCGGACCCGGACCTAACCAAGATTCTTTCCTAAGCGGGGTCTTCCCCCTCGACCGGAATCGGGGCGGGAAGGCCCCGCTGTTTTTTACGAAGTGTAAAGAAATCCGACGCCCGCGATTTTTCGCGGGAACCCATGGCTTCGGGGCCGGAGCCGGATAGACACGGTCGGCGTCCCCCGCGTCGGAGCGGAATTTTTCTTTTATTGGCATAAGGCTTGCTCTGTGCTAACACTTGGATTGGATACGGAACAGAACCAACGTTGAGTCTCGCCTTCGGTCGATGCATCCCGGACGGCGGGGCCGGCGTCGTGGAGGCGGACGGATGAAAGTCAACGAATTCATGACCAGAGGAATCGAATACCTTCAGGCTGGCGGGACCGTCGCCGAGGCCATCGAAAAGATGGTGGACCGGCGTATTCGGTCCTTGCTCGTCAAAAAGAACGACAGGGAAGGGGTTTCCGGCGTGCAGGGGGTGATCACGGCCCGGGACATCGTATTCAAGGTTCTGGCCCGGGGATTGGACCCGCGCGCCGTCAGCGCGGCCGAGGTTTCTTCGAGCCCGCTGATCTGCATCGGGCCTGAAACGACCCTAACCGCGGCCACCGAGGAGATGGTGAGGCGCAACATCGCCCGCGTCTTCATCTGCGACGGAGACCATCTGCTGGGCGTGGTCGCTTTGATGGACGTCATGGCGGCCAGCGTCATTTATCGAGCGCGAGGGATGAATGTTTCTTGATCGAATTCTGTCTCCGGGCCGTAAGGAGCAAGAGGTTGTCGAGCTCATGGAGCGGCACCTCAAGATTCTCCTTTCGGCCTTCGCCTTGTTCAAGACCGCCCTGGAGAATCAGGACAAGGGGAGCATGATCGGCGTGGCCGACCTGGAGCGGGAGGCGGACGAGGTGCGCCGCGAGATCATCGGACGCATTTACGCCGGGGCCTTCCTGCCGTATCTCAGGCCGTCGCTTTGCCAGTTCGTGGAGATGGCCGAGCACATCTTCGACGCGCTCAAGGAGACGGCCGGCCGATTCATGGACTTGGACCTGCCCGCCGCCATCCAGGAGGAGACGCACGCCGTCTCGGCCTTGAATCTCCAGATGGCCGAGATGCTCGAAACGACCTTCGAGGCCATGCTCCAGGGCGAGGACCTCCGGGAGAAGATGCTGGCCATCCGCATCTTCGAAAAAAAGATCGACGAAATCAAACTGCACCTCGGACGGGAGCTGTGGGACATCCCGGTGGCCAGTTTCTGGGAGGGCAAGGCCTTGTCCGACTTCGTGACCGGCCTGACGACCATCAGCGACATTATGGAAGACGCCAGCGACCGTCTGCAGATCATCCACGTGAGCATGCGCTGACCGCGCGGCTCCGGCCCTTCCGCCCATGTCTAACCCCTTCCCAACTTCAAGCCGGTAAACAAAGTGTGGACCCTCGGTAGCGGCGCCTTTTTAGGGTGGAGCCTCGGGGCCAACGACTCGGCCAACATCTTCGGCACCAGCGTCATGACCGGTCTGATCAAGTACCGGACGGCCATTCTGCTGACGGCCGTTTTCGTCATCGTCGGCGCGTTGCTGGAAGGCCCCAAGTGCATGCGGGTGATGAACGACCTCTCCCGGATCCCGGCCGGTTACGTCTTTTTTTGCACCTTGGCCGCAGCCCTGACCATGACCGCCCTGACCGTTCTCGGCATCCCGGCCTCCACCTCCCAGGCCATCGTGGGCGCCGTGCTGGGCGCCGGTATCGTCACGGGCAACGCGGATTTCAGCAAGCTCTACAAGATCGTTTCCTGCTGGGTGCTCACCCCGGTGGCCGGCCTCGTCCTGGGTTATCTGCTGCACCATCTGCTCGGCTTTTTGCTCAACCGGACCGTGACCGGCGTGGCGGCGCGCAACATGCTCTTCACCGCCGGCGTGCTCGTCTTCGGCTGCTACGCGTCTTACTGTCTGGGCGCCAACAACGTGGCCAACGTGACCGGCATCTACGTGGGTTCGGGTCTGCTCACCCCGCAGCAGGCTTCAAGCTGGGGAGGGGCCTTTATCGCCGTGGGCGTTCTGACCTACAGCCGGCGGGTGATGCTGACCGTGGGCAAGGGCATCGTGCCGCTCGATCCGTTCTCCGCCCTGGTCTGCCTTTTGGCCGAGGCTTTGACGCTGCACCTCTTCACCCAGATCGGCGTGCCGGTTTCGTCCTCCCAGGCCGTGGTCGGGGCCGTGGTCGGGGTTGGTCTGGTGAGCGACCTCAAGACGGTCAATCCGCGCATGCTGCTGAAGATTTTCATGGGCTGGGTCCTGACGCCGGTTTCGGCCGGGGTTGTGACGGTCGTTTTCCTGAAGCTGCTGGTCTAAGGAGGGCGCCATGACGAGATTGAACAACGTCTGGAAACTGTACCTGGCCTACAGCCTGCTTTTGGTGGTGGGCATGACCGCGGGCGGCTTTATTTTGAGCAACCGGCTTCAGGCCAAACTGACCGATCACCTGGTCGAGGACCTCCTGACCCTCTCCCGTCTGGTGGCCCAGGTCCTGCCCGAGTCCCAGGACCGGAACGTGCTGGACGCCTTTTGCCGCAAGTATCAGGCGCTCTCCGGCGCGCGCATCACCATCATCCGCCCGGACGGCCAGGTCATCGGCGAGTCCAGGCGGCAGTCCCTTTCTGTGCAGAACCATTTGGACCGGCCCGAGGTGCGGGCGGCCGTGGCCGGGGAGGTGGGCCGGGCCGTGCGTTTCAGCCAGACCCTGGGCCGGAACATGATGTACGTGGCCGTTCCCAGTCCGGACGCCCCCCTGGTGTTGCGGCTGGGCCTGCCCACGACCGAAGTCAAACGCATCGAGAACCAGGTCATGATTTTTTTGGCGCTAGCCATTTATCTGATTCCGCTTCTGACCATGATCGTCTCTTTCCTGTTTGCCCGGCTCATGGCCGCCAGCGACGGAAAGTCGAGCCCCAAAGGGGCCGAGCCACCAGCGGCCGAAAAATAAGGCTGGACATTTTTCCCAAATCGGGACCTAATAGACGCCACGCAGGACAGGTAAAATCAAGCAGTGTTGGAGTTCCTTCGTCTTTTCCTTCGAAGGTTCGTCCGGGGCAAAGGCTTGGCGTTTCGCGCGGCGACCTTTGGCCTCGGCGGCGCGGCCGGCCTCGAAGGGAAGAGACGGAGGCGAGTCAGGGAAGACGATTGTACAGGAGGTGACGATCATGGGCGCTTACTCACCGAACATCATGGCCAATTCGCTGACCTGCCTGGCCAGCCACTATCCCCAGGGCGAATACGTGGTTTACGGGGATCGCCGCGTCACCTGGGGGGAGATGGTCCCTCGGACTTTCCGCATCGCCCAGGCCTTGAAAGCCTTGGGCGTGTCCAAGGGCGACAAGGTCGCCTTCATGTTTCACAACACGCCCGAGTTCATCGAGATCAACCTGGGCATTCAAGCGGCCGGCGCCGTGCCCGTGCCCATGAATTACCGCTTCATCCCCCACGAAATCGAGTACCAGGGCAAGCACTCCGACGCCAAGGTGCTCCTGTACGACGCAATCTGGGCCGAGAACGTGGAACCGGCCGTGGGCAATATCCCGAACATCGAACACGTGATTTGCAAGGGTTCGAGCGGTCTGCCGCGAGCCGTGGACTACGAGGCCTTCGTGGCTTCAGGCTCGGACGAGGACCCGGCCGTGCCCACCGAACCCGACGACGTGGCGGTCATGATCTACACCGGCGGCACCACCGGTTTTCCCAAGGGCGTGATGCTGACCTATGGGGCGCACATGGACATGTTCGCCAACATGGGCGCCGCGGCCATTGTCCGGACCATGACCGCCAACATGCCGCTCGAAAAGCACAAGCGCATGATGCAGATGCTGCCCATCCCGGGCAAGACCGTCATGGGCCCGGTCATGCGGTCCAAGGTCTTCAAGAAATTCATGAACCGGCCGGGCGTGTTCGAGTTCCTGCGCAAGAACGCCCGCAAGACCTACACCGACCCGGACGCGGCCCGGAAGCGGTACGGCAAGGATGTCACCAGGATCATGACGCCCTCCATGCCCTTTTTCCACGACGCCTCCTACCAGATTCTGGTCGGCGGCGCCTTGGCCGGGAGCTACTGCCACGTCATGACCGAAGGCCCCAGCTTCGACCCGGCCGCCATCCTGGCCATGGTCCAGCGCGAAAAGGTCGAGATGCTGTCCAACGTGCCCACCGGCTGGAAAAAGCTCGTGGCCTTTTCCGACATCGACAAATACGATGTCAGCACCGTGCGCCTGGCCACCAGCGGCGGCGGGGTCTGTCCCGTGGAACTCAAAAAGCAGATTCTCAGAAAATTCCCCAACGCCCTGCTCCTGGACGTCCTGGGTCAGACCGAGATGACGCCCGTCACCACCTTTCGCATCGACAGCGACCCGGACAACATCGATGTCCGCTCCGTGGGCAAGGCCATTGTCGAAACCAGGATCGTGGACGAGCACGGGACCGAGGTGCCGCCGGGCCAGGTCGGCGAGATCTGCTACCGCTCCAACTCGATGATGAAGGGCTATTACAAGGACGAGGAAAAGACCCAGGAGGTGATGCAGGGCGGCTGGTTCCGCAGCGGCGACCTGGGCTTCTTCGACGAGAACGGCGAGATACGAACCGTGGAGCGCAAGAAGGAGTGCATCAACACCGGCGGAGAAAAGGTCTTTCCCCTGGAGGTCGAGGAGATCGTGCAGACCCATCCCCAGGTGGACACGGTGGTGGTCATCGGCGTACCGGACGAGGATTGGGGCAGCACGGTGCGGGCCGTGATCAAGCTGGAAGAGGGCCAGCACATGGAGGAGCGGGAGATCATCGATTTCTGTCGGGGCAAGATGGCTGGTTACAAAATGCCCCGATCCGTGGTATTTGTCGATGAAATCCCGATTTCGCCCGTGGGCAAGGTGCTCCGGCAGCAGATTCGGGACCAGTACGGCCAGCCGGCGTAAGGCGTCGTTTCGACCCTGAAAAACAAGAAGAGAAGAGAGGAACCGTGGGATGGATGTGGAAGTGCGGGGTTTTGTCGCGCCCGGATTCGAGAACGTGCGGGAGGCTTTTCGGGAAAACTGGCAAGGGTATGAAGTGGGGGCCTGCGTTTCGGTGGTTCATCAGGGCCGGACCGTGGTGGACCTCTGGGGCGGCTGGCTGGACCGGGAGTGCACCCGGCCCTGGCTGGGGGATACGTTGGTGAACGTCTATTCCACGACCAAGGGCATGGGCTCGCTGGCCGCGGCCATCCTGGCCGACGAAGGCCGGCTGGATTACGAGGCCCGGGTGGTGGAGTACTGGCCCGAATTCAGAGCCGAGGGCAAGGATCAAATCACCGTGGCCCAGCTTCTGTCCCACCAAGCCGGGCTGTGCGGTCTGCCGCGGAAAACCACGGTCGAGGACCTGTACGATTGGGAGGGCATGGTGCGCAAACTGGCGGCCATGAAACCCCTTTGGGAACCGGGCACGGCCGCGGGGTACCACGCCGTGACCTGGGGATTCTTTCCGGGGGAACTCATCCTGCGCATCACCGGCAAGACCTTGGGCGCCTATTTCCACGAAAAGGTGGCTGGGCCGCTCAAGGCGGATTTCTACATCGGCCTGCCCGATTCGGAAATGGACCGCGTGGCCGATCTCATCGGCCCCAACCGGGCCCGGGTCCCGCAGAAAAAGATCGATCCCAACCGCGAGATGCCGCCCTTCTACAGAATCGCCTTGATGAACCCGAGCATCCGGCCGTTCAAGGACGCCAGTTCGCATGCCTGGCGCAAGGCCGAGCTGGCCGCGGCCAATGGCCAGGCGAACGCCCGGGGCATCGCCCGCATTTACGGCGCGCTGGCGGGCGGCGGCGAGATCGACGGTGTCCGTATCATCAGCCGGGCCGGGATCGAAGCGGCCACCATCGAGGAAGTGGACGGCGGCCAGCCCAACCTGGTGACCGGGAGAGCCACGCGGTTTGGTCGGGGGTTCAGGTTGAACTCGGAAGGCGACTATGACTACGGCCCGAACCCGCGTTCCTTCGGACATGCCGGGGCCGGTGGGTCGCTCGGTTTCGCCGATCCGGATGCCAACCTGGGTTTCGGCTACGCCATGAACCAGATGCAGGTCAACGAGGACGACGAACGTAGGACGGACCGCCTGGTGAAGGCGGTTTATGAAAGCCTGTCGTGAATGATGAAGCAGCTTGCCTCCGCTTTGGCGGAGAGCAAGCGGGATGCGTGAGGAATGATGAAAGAAGAAATGCCTTCGTTGCGGAGAGCTTAAAACCGTCACGCGGCGGGATCCTTCGGCTGGCTTTTTAAGGCCTTCAGTTTATCTTTTCTCGCGTTTATAATCGCTCCTTTTTTTATATTCAGGTGATGTTTGTGAGCAAAACCCCGCGCATCTTTTACGGCTGGTACATCGCTGTCGTCTGTTTCCTGTGCTGGTTCGCGGCCGACGCCTTCGGTTGGTACACCTTTGGTATTTTTCTCGGTCCGATTGGCAAGGACCTGGGCTGGACCACGGTCATGCTGACCGGGGCCATGACCCTGCGGACCCTCATCGGCGGGCTGACCGGACCGATCGTGGGCCCGATCGCGGATACGCGGCACGGGGCCAGAATCCTGATGACCGTGGGGGTTTTGGTGGCCGGGGCGGTGCCGCTTTTGGTCAGCCGGGTGCATGTGTTGTGGCAGTTTTATCTGATCTACAGCGTGCTTGGCGCCCTGGCCATGGTCGGGTTCGGGGGCCTGGTGACCAACACGGTCCTGGCCAAGTGGTTCATCCGCAAGCGGGGCCGGGCCATCGGGTTCGCCGCCATGGGGGTTTCCGCGGCCGGCATGGTTTTCGTGCCCCTGGCCCATTTTCTCATCGAGCGGGTGGGCTGGCGCACGACCCTGGTGCTGCTGGCCTGCATCATCTGGGCGCTGACGTTCGTTCCGGTGGTTTTGCTGATCCGCCGCCGGCCCGAGGACATGGGGCTGATGCCGGACGGAGACCCGCCGATCCGGATCGATGCGGAGACGGGCGCGGGCGTTGAAGTCGTGGAGCCGGAAGCGGTTTGGACCCTCAAAGAGGCGCTCCGAACCAAGACCCTATGGATGCTGCTCATGGGTTTCAACCTGGTGGGCGTGGCCATCTCCGGCGCGTTTCTTCATTTCTACCCCTTTCTGGTGGCCGAGGGTTTTTCCTCGAACCTGGCCACCACCGCTTTGACCACCTTGGCTTTTTGCTGCTTCGCGGTCAAACTGCCCTGGGGGTTTTTGTCCGAGCGGATTCACGTTCGTTATTGCGCCACGGCCTGCTATGCCGGCTGCGCGGCGAGTTTGGCCATCCTGCTGCATTCGCACAGCGTGCCTTTTATTTTCCTGTCCACCATTGCTTACGGGGCCACCCTGGGCGGGGACATGGTGCTTCGGGAGGTGGTTTACGCCAACTATTTCGGCCGGACCTTCCTGGGAGCGATCCGCGGGGTGGTCATGCCGGTCAACCTGGTTTCCACCTCGGGCGGGCCTCTGTTCGCTGCCTGGCTGCGGGACGTCACCGGCTCCTATGAACTTCCGTACACCGTTTTTCTGATGGCGGCCGTGGTGGGCACGTTCGTTCTCTATTTGGCCCGGCCGCCCGTAAAGCCGGCGGGTTGAGCGCGGTTGTTTGAAAACCGGCTTTTTCGATGATCGTGTCAGGAAAGAAGGAAAACCGCGATTTGGAAACGAAACGGGGTCAGGCCGAGCGGCCTGACCCCTTGGTTTTTGTGTGGAGGCGGCAACCGGATTCGAACCGGTGAATAACGGTTTTGCAGACCGCTGCCTTAGCCACTTGGCTATGCCGCCTTGCCAAGAAGGGTATCATCCGGCCAAGGTTCCGTCAACCGAAAAAATCGCTGTAGCCGTGAGGCGGAGCGGCCTGGACCCGATCTCATCTCGAATGATGATCCATGAAAAGGGCGAAAAAAATATCAATTGAACACACATCACCAAGAACGCTTGGATCGAAGATTCTTGTTTCTATAAATATTTTTTTCTTGACAGAACAATCTTCACTTTCATAAGCTTTGTTAAATTCCAATCCAACCGAAATACCGCGGGAAAGTCGCTAGTGCGAGAGGATTTTGCATAGATGAAGGTGGAAGGCAAGGCCGCCATTGTCACCGGTGGGGGCACGGGTGTGGGTCGCGCCACCGGGTTGGCCTTGGCCGGGCTCGGATGTTCCGTGCTGGTGAACTACAGCCGGTCCGTCCGCGAGGCGGAAGAGACGGCCGGCCGGATCGAGGCTCTGGGCGTCAAATCCTTGCCGTACAAAGCCGACGTTTCCGACGACGCCGCCTGCCGGGCCATGGTCGAGGCGGCGGTCAAGACTTTCGGCCGGCTGGACGTTTTGGTCAACTCGGCCGGCACGACCCGCTTCATCTCCTTCCAGGAACTGGACCAGGTTCAAGCCGAGGATTGGGCCAGGATCATGGCCGTGAACGTCCAAGGCGCCTTTCAATGCGCCCGGGCGGCCAAGGCGCCCATGGAGGCGGCCGGGGCCGGCGCGGTGGTCAACGTGGCCAGCACGGCCGGCATCAACGCCGTGGGCAGCTCCATTCCCTATTGCGCCTCGAAAGCGGCCTTGATCAACCTGATACTCTCCCTGGCCCGGGCTATGGCCCCGGCCGTCCGAGTCAACGCCGTGGCTCCGGGTTTCATTACCGGGCGCTGGCTGCAAGGCGGACTGGGGGCGGCCTATGAAATTGCCCGGCAGCGCGTCGCGGACAGCTCGTTGCTGAAACGGGTCAGCGACCCGGAAGACATTGCCGAGGCTATCGTCAGCCTGATTACCGGCTCCGATCTGGTGACCGGGCAGGTCATAATTTGCGACGGCGGTGTGCACGTCGGCCGGTGAGGCGCACGAAAAGGCGCCCGCTCCGGTTTTCGCCGCCATGGGATTCGTTGGACGCCAAGTCCACGATCGCCTTAGGGCTTAACCAAAGAGGTAAGGAGGTAGTGTTTTGGCAGAAGGAGTCGTGAAGTGGTTCAACGCTGTCAAGGGGTATGGGTTTATCGAACAAGAGGAAGGTCCGGATCTCTTCGTTCACTTTTCATCCATTGATATGCCCGGTTACAAAAGCCTGAACGAGGGGGAAAAAGTGGTTTTCGACGTGGAGCAGAGCGACAAAGGGCCGCAAGCCAAGAATGTGAAGCGTCCGTAAAAACGACAGACCAGGATCAAGAAAGGCATCCCGCTTCCGGCCGGATGCCTTTCTTTCCTTTCTAGACGCGGCGGCCCAGCGCGCCGGACGCGCGGGTCTCTCCGCCGGACGTCCATACAATTCGGCCCGGACACGCAGGCCCGGCCGTGGAGGAAGTTGCATGTCGGAAGGGTTGAACACCCGGAACGCGGACAAGGTCGAGGATTTGGGGACGGCCGAACTGGCCGCCTTGATCGTGGATTTTTTTCATCGCCTGGCCCTGCATCAGGGCCTGTGGTTCGCCGAGGCCGAACATCAGCTCGGACTGGACCGGGCCCTGGAGGTTCTTTCGGCGGCCTGGGCCAAAAGCTATCCGCTTCAGGTGGCTCGCTTGAGCAAGCGCCTCGGTTTCGCCGTGGAGCAGGGGCTGCCCGCGCCGCTGCTGGATCTCGCCCGCGAGACGCTCATCGGGCTGGCGGACGACGTGGCCAAGAACTGGCTGGCCAACGACGGCCTGTGGTTCCAGGGCGTCGAGTTCTCCTCGGGCATGTTCGACGCCAAGCGGACCAACGATTCCTGCTGGGTGCGGTTTTCTCCGGTGGAGGCCCAGGCCGTGCGGACGTTTCTGGGGTTGGGGCCGCGGCCCGGGATCGAGGGGCTGAGGCGGGCCTTGGCTTTCCGGCTGTACGCCCGGGTCAATCGGCAATCCATCCGCCTTGAAGGACCGGACCGGCTGGTCTTCGAGATGAACGAATGCCGGGTGCAGACGGCCCGGGCACGCAAGGGCCTCGAAGACTATCCCTGCAAGTCCGTGGGCATGGTCGAGTATCCGGCCTTTGCCCGGACCATCGATCCGCGCCTGACCACCGAGTGTCTCGGCTGCCCCCCGGACGCCCATCCCAAGGAATGGTATTGCGCCTGGCGATTTACTCTGCGTGAGGAGGATTAGGCCCGCCCTGGACCGACTAGGCCTTGTTGTTTTTAGCGACAAGGCCTTGACAGGGGCAAGGCATGTGCTTACAATCGCAGCTCAGTTTAAGAAGAAGCGCAGCTTGGCCAGGTACGACATTTTTATTCCACCTGCCTTTTTCATCACGCCCCAGATCGGCGCGGGAAATTGGAGGACCAGCAGCACCGGCGCCTGAACTCGGGGCTTGCGGGCTGGTCTTGCGGATGGAACATGGCCAGGCGGCGGAAATATCCTGGGCCGGCTTACCCGAGATCTTCGGGGAGGCGGCGGGGCCGGGACTTACCCATGAAGCAGCTATCGAATTTCACAGAGGGAAGTGATTCGAAACGATGAAGCGCTATATCGCCATTCGACTCATCCAGGCCGTGATCACCATCATCGGCATTTCCATGATCGTTTTTCTGCTCACTCACCTCAGCGGCGACCCGGTCATGCTGATGGCTCCGCAGAACGCCACCCAAGAGGACCTGGAGGCCATTCGCCGGGATCGGGGCCTGGACAAGCCCATTTACATTCAGTATTACCGCTATATCACCGGCGCGGTCAGGCTGGATTTCGGCGAGTCCCTGCGTTGGAAGATGCCGGCCATCGAGATGTTCTGGGATCGTTTTCCCAACACGGTCAAGCTGGCCGTGGTGGCCATGGCCTTCGCCTTTCTGTTGGGACTGCCCACCGGGATGTATTCCGCGGTGAAAATGGGCGGCAAGTTCGACAGCTTTGGGAAGACCTTCGCCTTACTCGGCCAGGCCCTGCCCGGATTTTGGGTGGGGGTCATGCTCATTCTGGTTTTTTCGGCCCAGCTGAAATGGCTGCCGACCTCCGGCATGGGGTCCTGGAAGAACTACATCATGCCCGCTTTCACCATGGGCTGGTACACCATGGCGGCCATGACCCGCCTCAGCCGTTCGGCCATGTTGGACGTGTTGGATTCGGAGTACATCAAGTTGGCGCGGATCAAGGGCGTGTCCGAGTTCTGGGTCATTCTCAAGCACGCCTTTCGCAACGCCATGGCCCCGGTGGTCACGGTCACCGCCCTCCAGTTCGTGGTCATGCTCAACGGCACCATGATCATCGAGACCATTTTCAATTGGCCCGGGTTGGGTCGTTTGATCGTGGACGCCATCTTCGCCCGGGACTATCCGGTGGTTCAGATGTGCGTCATGATCTCGTCCAGCATGTTCGTGTTTACGAACCTGGCCGTGGATATTCTCTACGCCTATATCGACCCGCGCATCCGTTACCAATAAGCTTCAGAGCATTTGGCGAGAAGGAAGGAGAACCCCGCCTTGACGGCAAACGTACCTATACGGAAGACCTTCTGGAAGCGGCACTGGCTGGGGAAGACTTTGGTGACCATTTGGGAGGCGCCCAAGTTCCCGACCATCGTCCTTCTGCTTTTTATCCTTTGCGGCATCCTGGGCCCGGCCATCACCCCCCACGACCCGAACAAGACCTCTTTTAGGGACTCCCTGACCCCGCCCTTCTGGATGGAAGGCGGTAAGGTGACTTACATCCTGGGCACCGATCATCTGGGTCGGGACATCTTGAGCCGCATCATCGTCGGGGCCGGCGTATCGCTTCAGATCGGGGTCATGGTCGTGATCTTCGCCGGCCTGATCGGCTCGCTGGTGGCCTGCGTGGCGGGCTACATCGGCGGTCGGACCGACATGATTCTCATGCGTCTTCTGGATATGGTGCTATCCATGCCCTTCCTCATCGTGGCCGTGACGCTGGCGGCCATCCTGGGGGCGAGCAAATACAATTTGATCATCATCATGGCCTGCGTGGCCTGGGCCTGGTACGCCCGCGTGCTCCGAGCCGAGGTGCTCCGCCTCAAGGAGGGGGATTTCGTGCGGCTGGCCATCGTGGCCGGAGCCAGCAAGGCGCGGATCATGCTGCGACACATCTTTCCCAACATCGTGAACAGCTTGGTGGTGCTGGCCACGCTCAATTTGGGCGTGGTCATCATCGCCGAGGCCTCGCTCAGTTTCCTCGGTCTGGGCGTGCCGCCGCCGGATCCCGCCTGGGGTTCGATGATTTCGGAGGGCCGCAACTACATCGGCCAGGCCTGGTGGCTCTGCGCCTGGCCCGGCGTGGCCATCTTGCTCGTGGTGTTGAGCTTCAACCTGCTGGGCGACTGGCTGCGGGTTCGGTTGGACCCGAAGTTCAGACAAGTCTAGGCGGCGGGGGAATCATGAACGACGTGGTGCTGGAACTGAAAGACCTGAAGACCCATTTCTTCACCAAGGCCGGCGTGGTCAAGGCGGTGGACGGCGTGAATTTCACGGTGCGGCGGGGGGAGACCCTCGGCGTGGTTGGCGAGTCCGGATGCGGCAAGAGCATCACCTGCCTGTCCATCCTGCGCCTCGTGCCCCAGCCGGCCGGCCGCATCGTCGGCGGTCAGGTGCTGCTCAACGGCGTCGATATCCTGACCAAGTCCGACCGGGAGATGCGGCATATCCGGGGCAAGGACATCTCCATGATCCTGCAGGACCCCATGCTCTCCCTGAACCCGGTCTTCACCATCGGCAATCAGGTCGGCGAGCCCATCCGGCTTCATCAGAAGCTGGATCGCCGCGCGGTCTGGAACAAGATTCTGGAGATGCTCTCGCGGGTCAAGATTCCTTCGCCGGAAGTCCGAGCGCGGGAGTACCCCCACCAGATGAGCGGCGGCATGCGGCAGCGCATCGTGGGCGCCATGATGCTCAGTTGCCAACCGCAACTGCTCATCGCCGACGAGCCGACCACGGCTCTGGACGTCACCATCCAAGCCCAGTTTCTGAAGCTGTTCAAGGAAATCCAGCTGCAATCGAACCTGTCCATGATCGTGGTCACGCACGACTTCGGCATCGTGGCCAAGGTCTGCGACCGGGTGGTGGTCATGTACGCGGGCAAGGTGGTGGAGAACGCGCCCATCCGGGAGTTGTTCAACCATCCCAGCCATCCCTACACCGTGGCCTTGATGGAGTCGCTGCCCAAGATGGACCGCACCGAGAAACGGCTCTACTCCATCGACGGCCAGCCGCCCGATCTGAGAAACATCCCGCCGGGCTGCAGCTTTAGGCCGCGATGCTCACAGCCCATGGAAATCTGCGCGGAGAAAGAACCCGAGACGCGTGAAATCCAGCCGGGCCACACAATCAGCTGCTGGCGGACCTTATAAAAGGAACAGAAGCATGGGCGAATTTCTGGTCAACGTGCAAGACCTCACCAAACATTTTCCGGTAACCCGGGGGATCATTTTTTCCAAGCAGATCGGCGCGGTCAAGGCGGTGGACGGCATCAGCTTTACCATCAAAAAGGGCGAAACCTTCGGTATGGTGGGCGAATCCGGCTGCGGCAAGACCACGACCGCGCGTCTGGTGCTCAAACTCGAAACCATCACCAGAGGCGCCATCTCCTTTGACGGCCAGGATGTCTCCACCTTGACCGGCGCGGATCTCAAGAAATACCGTTCCCGGGTCCAAGCCGTCTTTCAGGACCCTTACAGCTCCCTGAGCCCCCGGATGCGGGTCCGCGACATCATCGCCGAACCCATCGTGGTCAACAACTTTCTGCCCCGCTCGGAAATCGACGACCGCATCGTCGCTACCCTCGAGGTCGTCGGCCTGGCTCGGGACCGGGCCGAGATGTATCCCCACGAATTCAGCGGCGGTCAGCGCCAGCGCATCGCCGTGGCCCGCAGCCTGGCTCTGAACCCCAGCCTGATCGTCCTCGACGAGCCGGTCTCGGCCCTGGACGTCTCCATCCGGGCCCAGATCATGAATCTGCTCAAAGACATTCAGGAGCAGTTCGGCATCGCCTACATGCTCATCGCCCACGACCTGGCCGTGGTCAAGCACATGAGCCACCGGGTGGGGGTCATGTACCTGGGCAAGCTGGTGGAAACGGCCGAAAGCGATGAACTCTACCGCAATCGGCTGCACCCCTACACCGAGGCCCTGTATTCGGCCGCGTTGCCCTCCCATCCCGACGACCAACGCGAGGAAATCATCCTGCCCGGCGAAGTGCCCAGCCCGCTCAATCCGCCGGCCGGCTGCCGGTTCCATCCGCGCTGTCTGCACGCCATGTCCGTCTGTTCCCAGGAGGAACCCCTGCTCAAGGACGTGGGCGCGGGTCACATGGTCGCCTGCCACCTGCACTAATCCCACGGTGCACGGGGCGGCGGGCGGGTCACAGCCCCGCCCCTACAAAAGAAAATCCCCCCGAATGGGTGGTCGGGGCCATTGGCGAACAGCCCCGACAATCCAATGGCTTAACAGACGCGGGCGGCCACAGGGGGCCGCCCCTACCAAACTCGGATAACCGCAACGTTTTATGGCGTAGGGGCCGGTTTCAAACCCGCCCGTGGTTCGTTCAACGCCAAGAAAATAAAAACCGCCGTCCGTTATCGGGCGGCGGCTTTTTTTCGGGGAAAGGAATCTCAGCCCATGACCGTTTCGATGGCGGCGGCCAGTTGCTGGGGATTGGGCAGGACGTATTGTTCCATGAGCCCGGCCGGGATGGGCATGTTGGCCGCGGCCACGCGCTGAATGGGAGCGTCCAGGTAATCGAAGGCCCTTTCCATGATCTGCATGCCGATCTCGGAGGTCACGCCGCAGCGCTCGGTGTCTTCGTCGATGATGACCACGCGGCCGGTCTTTTTGACCGAGGCGACGATGGTGTCGATGTCCAGGGGTTCGAGGGTCCTGGGGTCCACGACCTCGACGCTGACGCGGTCCTTGAGTTGCTCGGCCACGGCCAGGGCGTAGTGGACCATGATGCCGGTGGCCACCACGGTCACGTCGGCGCCCTCCCGTTTGACGTCGGCCTGGCCGAAGGGGATGGTGTACTCCTCCTCGGGCACGTCGCCCATGAACCCCAAAAGGAGCTTGTGGTAGAGGAAGATGACCGGGTTGTCGTCCCGGATGGCGCTCTTGAGCAGCCCCTTGGCGTCGTAAGGCGTCGCGGGCAGGGCCAGTTTCAGGCCCGGCGTGTGCATGATGATCGAGGTCGGGCATTGGGAGTGCTCGGCCCCGAGCTTCACGCCGCCGCCCACCGCGGCCATGAAGACCAGGGGCAGGTTGACCCGGCCGCCGTGCAGGAAGCGCCACTTGGCCGCCTTGAGCAGGATTTCGTCCCCGGCGATGTACATGAAGTCGGCGAACATCAGGTCGGCCACCGGCCGCCAGCCGGCCATGGAAGAGCCGATGCAGGCCCCGGCCACGGCCGTCTCGGCCAGCGGGGTGTCCATGACCCGGTCCGGCCCGTACTTCTTGACCAACCCCCGGGTCGTGCCGAAGGTTCCCTGCTGCACGTCCTCGCCGATAATAAAGACCTTCTTGTCCCGGGCCATTTCCTCGTCCAGAGCCTCGTTGATGGCCATCAGATAGGGCAGCTTTTTCATCGTCTTTCCTCCAACTATGTTTCGGCTTGCGATCGTCCGTTTTTAAACGCTTGGCGCGGCCTCAAGGCGTGAAGACCACCTTGATGGCCTCTTTGCTCGCGGCCAGCTCGAAGCCTTGGACGGCCTGTTCGAGCGGCAGCCGATGCGTGACCAACGCCTCGGCATCGACGCGGCCCGAGGCCATCAGGGCCAAGGCCCGGTGCCAATGCGGGAGTTCGTATCCCAATATGCCCTTAAGGGTCTTGTTGTTCATCACCAAATCCACGGGATCGATCTGGGCCGGTCCGGGATGGATGCCGGCCACCACGACCCTACCGCCTCGCTTGGTCATGGCCAGGGCCTGGCCGATGCAGGCCGGCACCCCGGCCGCCTCGAAGACCAAGTCCATGCCGCCCATGGTGATCAATCCGGTCCGGCCGCCGGTCAGCTCCATGGCCTTGGCCACCGGGTCTTCCTGGTCCACGTTGACCACCACGCTGGCCCCGAATTTTTCGGCCAGGGCCAGACGGGCCTGGTCCCGGCTCGTGCCGGTGACCATGATCAGCTCCGCGCCGGCCAGCTTGAGCAATCGCGAAATGAATAAGCCGATTGGCCCAGGCCCGATCACGGCCGCCCGGCAGCCCAGGGCGGGTTGGCCGGTGTCCACCGCGGACAGGGCCACGGCCAGCGGCTCGGTTAACGCCCCGGCTTCGTAACTGACGGCCCCAGGCAGCCGCAGCATCTCGGCCGTTTCGGGCAGACAAACGTATTCGGCGAAGAAGCCGTCGGAAAGCATCAGGCCGGGCATCTTTCGGTCCGTGCAGCGGTCCGAGCGCCCGATGCGGCAGGCGGCGCAGACGCCGCAGGCGTAAGCGGGCATGGCCGTGATCCGGTCGCCGACCTGGACCGTGCGCACGGCCGGGCCGACCTCCACCACCTCACCGCTGAACTCGTGCCCGAGCACAACCGGGGTGGGCACCCACTGGATGCTGGGAATCCATTCATAGACGTGCAGGTCGGACCCGCACAGGCTGGAGGCCTTGACCCGGATAAGCACGTCATGTTCGCCGACTTGGGGCATGGGGCGGTCCAGCACCTCGATGCCGCGTCCAGGCTTGGTTTTGACGATGGCCTTCACGTAACGCCTCTTACGGTTTTCCGTTTCGATCGTTTGTGGACGCCGACTCTCGCCGCGCCCGGAAATTTCAAAATACCCAAAAGCCGGAAGCCGGGTCAAGACAATTCCTGGGTCGGCAGTGGATCGGTTTGGGGATTCAGTTGTTTCCCTTGCCAAATGCCCCGATTCGACGGCAACCTGTTTTTCACCGCCACCCAAGTCCCTCCCGTCATTCCCGCGCAGGCGGGAATCCAGGCGTGAAATCTCCCAGCGAGGTGGCGCCTCCCAAAAACCATTTGGCCGCCGTGGTTTTCATTGCGAGGCAGTTCGGACTCCCAGTTGTCCAAGACTGGATTCCCGCCTTCGCGGGAATGACGTTTCGAACTACGGTAAAGGGAAAACACGTCACCCCGGCCAAAGCGAAGCCCCATTTCCCCTCGTGCCGGGCTGGAGCACTATCCGAGTATCTATCTTGCTCCCTTTACAGCGGTCACGGCTCAAGGGGATATGAACATTCCCAAACTGACCCACTACCCCGGTGTCGGGTCCGGTTCCGGCGCCTCGGGCTCAAGGGCATGGGCCATGAAGGCGACCTCGAAAAGCAGATGGTCGAAGCGGGCCGTGCGGACCAGGGTGAAGCCGAGCCGTTGGTAAAAGTTTTGGAGTTCTGGCTGGTTGGCGATAAGCCCGAGTTCGACCCGGCGACCGCCACGATCTCGGGCTTGTTTCAGCGCGTGCCGGACCAGGGTTCGCCCCACGCCTCGCCGCCGAAATCGGGGGAGCACGGCCAGCCGCTCCAGATAAAAGACCTCGGGGTCGGCCTGTTCCAGGGCCACGCAGCCTTGGACTTCGCCGCCGGCCTCGGCGATGAAATACCAAACTCCTTGGCTAACGGTGGTCTCGATCCAGCCCGGCGCGCAGTTCGAAGGGTGGGTCGGGCTGTTTTCCGGCGTCAGCCCGAAACGGTCGGCCACGTCCTGGAAGGCCGCCCGGATCAAGGCGGCCAGAAGCGAGGCCTCATGGACCGCGGCCTCCCGGATGAGGAGGCCGTCGAGCGTTCGGCTGCTTGAAGTTTCCTCTCCGGGTCTCATAAGGTGAACTCCACCGGCACCTCGACCTCGGTGGGGACCGGTCGGTTTTTGTACCGCCCGGGGTTGAAACGCCACTGCCGGGCCGCCTTGAGCGCGCTCTCCTCAAAGACTCCCTCGGGTTTGGCCTCGATCACCTCGGCCTTGCGCACCCGGCCCTGTTCGTCCACCAGCAGCCGCAGCAGCACCCGGCCGGTAAGGCCTTTCTTTCGGGCCAGGTACGGGTAAACGGGCCGTATCATGTGCAGGATTTGGGGCGGTTCGTCCACCTCGCCGGCTCGAAAGACGGAGTGCGCCTGGGCCAGCGCCGGTTCCGAAGCGGGCGCGGCCGGCGGCGCGGCGATCTTGGGACCGTCGGCCAATTGGGCGTTCAATTCGAAATCGAGGCTGGGCATGTCCGGTCGGAACTCGGGCGGCGCGGCGGGCGCTCGCTGTGCGGCGGCGGCCGGGCGGGGCAGGGGGGGCGGCGGTTTTTCCTTTAGGATTTCGGGCGAAAGCGGCTCGCGCTCCGGCGCGGGCCTGGGCAGGGTCAGCCGGGTCAGGCTGCGAAAGGGCGTTAGCGTCGGCGGCTTTTCCCTGGGGGAGAGCAGGGGCAGGCTCATGTAGAGCAGGGCGTTGATGGCCAAGGCGCCGAGCAGATAGGCGGCCCCCCGCCAGAGCCGGCCGTGCTTGTCCGGGGTTCCGAGCGGGGCGAGGAACCAAGAACCGGTCATAGGAGGTCCAGCCGGCCCTGCCGCCGGAGAATCTCGACGAGCCTGCGGATGTGCTGATCCAAGTGCTTGGGGCAGACCAGGAGGACGTCCGGGGTATCCACCACCACCAGGTCGTTCACGCCGACGAGGGCCACGGGTTTTTCCGGGCTATAGACCACGCAGCCGTTGCTGTCCAGGGCGAGCACCCGGCCAATGACCGCGTTGCCCTCTTCCTGGGGCCAGAATCCGCTGGCCGCGCTCCAGGAGCCCACGTCTTCCCAGCCCATGTCCGCGGGAATCACCACCACGTTTTCGGCCTTCTCCAAGACGCCATGGTCGATGGACACGGATTCGAGGCCCGGGTAGTGCTCGGCCAGAAAGCGGCCAAAATCCGGCCGTCCACAGGCCGCGGACAGGCCTTCCAACCCCCGGGCCAAGTCGGGCAACAGACGGTCGATCCACTCCCGGATGACCCGGGCCCGCCAGATGAAGATGCCGCTGTTCCAGTAGTATCGCCCGCTGGCCAGGTAGCGCTTGGCCGTGTCCGGGTCGGGTTTTTCGTGGAAGCGCTCCACCGGCAGCACGGTCTGCCCGTCGATCTCCACGCCGGCCCGGCCCGCTTCGATGTACCCGTATCCCGTTTCCGGCCGCGTCGGTACAATGCCCAGGGTGACCAACACCTCACGCTCGGCGGCTGCGGCCGCTCCGGCCGAGATCAACCGGCTGAAGACGTCTTCCCGAGCGATGACGTGGTCGGCCGGCATGACCACCATGAGGCCGTCCGGGCGCCGGTTCAGGATCAGCTCGGCCCCCAAACCGATGCAGGCGGCCGTGTTTCGGCCCACAGGCTCGGCCACGATATTTTTCGGGGGCAGCTCGGGCAGCAGCGCCTGGACGTCCCGGGCGTGCGCCTGGCCGGTGATGACCAGAATCCGCTCGGCCGGGACCAGGGGCAGGACGCGGTCCACGGTCAGGCGGATCATGGGGCCGGCCGAAGTGATGGGCAGGAGTTGTTTGGGCCGGGATTCGCGGCTGAGCGGCCAGAAACGGGTGCCTTTTCCTCCGGCCATGATCAAAACGTGGATTCGTTCGGGCTTAACCATAGAAGGGGCGTCCTTGTCGTGTTGGGCAGATCGAACGGATCGGGTTCGTCTGTGGCGAACCGATTCGTCCGTCCGCAGTGTATCATTGGGGTCTCGAACCTCACAAGGTCATTTTTGAGTGAGAATCACCTGCCGGGAAGGGCCCGCGGCACGGAGCGTTTCATTTTTCGCTATATTTTTCGAAAGGTTACTGATATGATACTTCGAAAGGTCAAACGGCTTCCCGCCTTTTTGAAAGGCATGTCCGGACACGACCGACACATTCCATGACTCAGGAAAGATATCAAGCCGAAGCCAATCGGCTCAGCCGAGCGCTGGTCCAGAATCTGCACGCCTTCACTTTGAACAACCGTTCCCGGGTGAAGGAACTGCAACGCTATGGCTCCTACGGCCTGCGCACGGTTTTCCAAAAGGCGCCTTTCCTGCTTCAGATCAACCTGCCTGACCAGCCGGGTTATATCGAGGTTGACAACGCGCCTCGGGGTATCCACGGTTTTTCTCAAACCGAGTTCGTCAAACCGGCCCTGGAGTCTTTTGTGGGGCCGCGCATCGTCTTCGACCGGGCCATCACCGTGATCCGGCCGGTGGTGGATTCCCTGCTGCTCATGGGCAGCACCGGCTCGGTCGGGCACACGGCCACCTCCGACCTGGACTACTGGGTCTGCGTGGATCAGACCAATTTCACCGAGGAATCCTGGCTCGCTTTCGGCCGCAAGTTGGACCTGATCACGGAGTGGGCCTTGGAGGCTCATCACACCGAGGTGCACTTCTACCGCGTCGAACTGGCCGACCTGGCTTCCAACCGGATGAAAGCCCATGGCGCCGAAACCGAGGGGGAGGTGGCCCCGCTGCTCCTCAAGGAGGAGTTGTACCGGACCCTGGTGCACGTGGCCGGCCGGATTCCGCTCTGGTGGGCGGTTCCCCCGGGCATCGGCCTGGATCAGTACCGCAAGATTCAGGGTTTCCTGGACCGCGCCGTCAAGCAGGGCCGGATGCCCGAACGCTTCATCGATCTGGGTTTCCCCATGCCGCCCGATCCTCAGGAATATCTGGCCGCCGCCCTGTGGCTTTCCCAGAAGTCCGAGGCCGACCCGTTCAAGGGCGTTTTGAAGATGATCCTCATCCAGGATCAGGTCGAGTCGAAACTGAGCCGCCCGCTTTTGTGCGACGAGGTCAAGGAGGCCGTGCTCACGGCCGGTGAGGAAGACCTGCCGGTGGACCCCTACGTCATGACCATCAAGCGCGTGCGGGATTACAGCCGGGATCGGTTCGACGCCAAATCCCTGGCCCTGGTGCGGATGTCCATTTTTTTCAAAATCCGGGGGGCCTTGTACACCAGCCGGTCGGCGCCGGACAGTCATAAGGCCCGCTATATCCAGGACCTGATCCAGGACTGGGGATGGGACGAGACCCAGGTCGAGCATCTCAAGAATTACGCCTCTTGGCCGGAACGGGAAAAGCTGACGTTGGGCCAGGAAGTCAAGGCTCTGTTGTTCACCCTCTATTCGCACATCGCCCGGCGACTCATGGACGATTACCCGGACCAGGTGTCAGCCGGCGAGCAGAGCCTGGCCCGGCTCAAAGCCCGCATTCTGTCCCGTTATTCGGACCATCAGGCCAAGGTGGAGGACCTGCCATCTTCCCAGCACCGCGAGACTCTGCCCAAGACCCTCAGCATGATCTACAATCTCGGTCGCTGGGAGCTGTATGGCGGCTGGGTGGAGGCCTGGCAGGTGGGCACGGATCAGACTTACGGCCGTCTGATCTACGAGTGTTCCCGGGCGGCCCGTCTGGCGGCCTGGCTGGTTCACAACCGCTTGTGGTCCACCTCCCTGAAACTGATGCTAAGACCGCGACCCGGTCCGGTCAGCCTGGAAACCATGATCGAACTGATGGAATTGCTGTCCCGGCTTTTCCCCCTCAAGGAGGCGGAGGCGCCCAACGGGGAGGAAAACGCGACGCCGAGTCGCAAGGGACCACGGGTGCTGATCGTCAACCTGGAGGAGGCTTGGCACGAACGGCGGATCGAGTCGGTCGATCTGGTTTACCGCATGCCCTGGGGAGAAATACGGCATTCCGCCTTGGATTTGTCCGAATTCCCGGACGAGGTCGGCAAGTATCTGGCCATGGCCGAGATGATCCTTGAAAATGGGGAAGTGAACTTCGAAGATGTGCATCTGTTCGTGCCCGAGGGGCTCTTCGGCCAGAAAGTCAAACGGAACATGCGGGCGGTGTTCGGCCAGGTCGTGAGCGGCCAGAGGCGGGGGTTGGTGGAAGCCGCGGCCCACGCGGGCAAGAGCGCGCTGGACACCGATTGAAGACCCAAGCGAAGGGAGCGGCCGGCGATTGACCGTCGGCCTGGAGAACCATGGATCGGCAGTACACCTTTCTTTTAGCCCACAGCGACCTGTCCATGCTGGAGTCTTCCGCCCAGATTCTTCAGGAGATGGGCTATCCCACCACGCTCCAGGCCGAGGACGGCCCCGAAGCCTGGGCCTTGTTTCAAAATTTCAAGATCGATTTCATTGTCTGCGATATGGACCTGCCCGAGGTCAATGGGATGAGTTTCCTGCGAATCGTGCGCTCCAACGAAAAGGGGGCCATCATCCCCTTTCTGCTGGCCGCCCGGCAGGTGACCACCAAGCTCGTCATCCAGGCCGGGCGGGTGGGCGTGACCGACATCATCCTCTGGCCGTTCACCCCGACCACGTTTCGGCGCAAGATTGAGGAAATCCTGGAGGAGGAAAACAGCGCCGAAGTCGTCCAGGTGGAGCAGAAGTACAAGGAGGGCGTGGAGCTGATGAAGGCCGGCAACTACGAAGAGGCCCTCCAGTCCTTCACCGATATCCTGTCCGTCCAGGAGAATGCCGAAGTTTATTTCAACATGGGGTACATCGAGACCTCGCGGGAGAACTACCAGCAGGCGCTCAAGTGTTTTCGCCGGGCCACGCAGATCAACAACACCTTTGCCCGGGCTTTTAAAATGATGGGTGAGGTCTATACCAAGCTCGGCCAGGAGGATGAAGCCCGGCAGAATCTCCAGATGGCGGCCGATATCTATCTCGAACGGCGGGAGGACAGCGAGGCCGAAGAGATCTACCTGACCGTGAGCCGCATGAATCCGGACACGACGAACGTCTTCAACAGCCTGGGCATCATCTACCGCCGTCAGGGCCGGTTGACCGAGGCCGTGGCCCAATACGAGAAGGCCCTTCGGGTTCACCCGCAGGACGAACACATTTACTACAATTTGGCCCGGGCCTTGCTCGACCTGCGTAGCTTCCGTCGGGCCCAATCGACCCTGGACAGGGCCCTGCAGATCAATCCTTCCTTCGCGCCGGCGCGCGAACTGCTGAGGGCCGTGGAAATGGGAATGACCCTGGACGGCTGAGCGCGTGGGATGGGCGAGGGCTTTTCGTGCCCGCCCCGCGATGGGATCGAAGCGTTCTAAATTGGGCGGGCCGCCTGTCCCGCCCGAGATGAAAAATCATGCCGACCGGCGAGGGAGACAGCCTATGAAATTGCAAACTAGTGCAGGTTTCACCTTGATCGAAATTTTGATCGTGACGGCCATCATCGGCGTTCTGGCCGCCATTGCCATTCCACAGTACGCCAGCTACCGGGTCAAAACCATGGACGCGGCGGCCCAATCGGCCCTGCATCAATTGGCCAAGGCCCAGGAGGACTATTATCTCTCGGCCGAAACGTACACCACGGTCAAGGCCAACCTGTTCAACGTGGCGGGCTGGACTGTCGAGTCCGACGTGGCCGTGACCATTATCGGGGCGACCGTCTCGGCCTGGTCCGCCACGGCCAGCCACAACAGCTCTCCCCACGTTTTCACTTACGACACCAATCGCGGCGGGCTTTTAACGCCTTAGATCGACTCCGGCCCAAGACCCTGCTGGAAGTCCTTACAAACGCAAATCGAAAAGCGACGGATCGCTCCCGACCTTGAAGGCCAGACTCGGGTCAGACCGTTCGCGCGTCCCGCCTATCCGCGTCTTTCAAGTGCCAGGCCCAGGCCGTCTCGATGATCGTGGCCAGGTCCTCCCACCGGGGCCGCCAGCCCAGTTCTGTCCGGGCGCGGTCCGATCCGGCCACCAGCACGGCCGGGTCCCCAGGTCTCGGATCGGCCTCGACCGCCTCGATGGGTCGGCCCGTCACCTGGCCAGCCAGGGCGATGACCTCCCGCACGGAATGGCCCTGACTGCTGCCCAGGTTGTAAACCCCGCTGCCCGAACCGTTCAGCAAGGCTTCGAGGGCCAGCAGATGGGCCTGGGCCAGGTCGCTGACATGCACGAAATCCCGGACGCAGGTGCCGTCCGGCGTGGGGTAACTCGTGCCGAAGATGCGGACCGGCTCGCCGCTCCTGGCCGCGTCCAGCACCAGGGGAATCAGATGGGTTTCGGGCCGGTGCCGTTCGCCCAGCCGTCCATCCGGGTCCGCGCCGGCCGCGTTGAAGTAGCGCAGGCTCATATACCGCAGCCCGTAAGCCTTGTCGCATTCGGCCAGCAGCCTTTCCACGGCCAGCTTGGTCCGGCCGTAGGGGTTGGTCGGCCGGCAGGGGTGGGACTCGACGATGGGGGTCTGCTCCGGTTCGCCGTACACGGCGGCCGAGGAGGAAAAGAGAAAACGCGCCACGCCCCGGCCGACCATGGCCTGAAGCAGGGCCACGGTGCGGGCCACGTTGTTCTCCCAGTATTTGAGCGGCTCCCGCACCGACTCGCCCACCTGGGCGTGCGCCGCGAAGTGCATGACCGCGTCTATCCGGTTGCGGGCAAAAAGCGTATCCAAAAGGTCGCGGTCTCCCAAGTCCCCCCGAATTAATTCCCCGCCGGGCAAAAGGTCCGGGTTGCCCTGGCTAAGGTCGTCCAGCACGAGGACTTCATGCCCGGCCGTAAGCAAAGCCAGCACCATGTGCGCGCCGATGTATCCCGCTCCGCCAACCACCAATATCCGGGCTCCGGCCATGTTTCTCCTCCGTTTCCGACTCGTTTTTTCGTTGCGGCATTATGGCCAATGCGCCCCGCCAATGCAAACGGATTTCCAGGCCCGCTTGACAAGGCGCGGCCCGCCCTGGTAGGACTGCTTCAGCCCTCCGGCGATAGGAGACGGGATGCCTCGGCCGAGCGCCCTGGCCGTCTGCACCACGGCCATCGGCGATACCCTGCTTTCAATGCCGGCCCTGCTGGCCCTCAGCCGGCTATACGACCTGGACGTTCTCGTCCACGCCCACCGGGCCGGCCTGCTCGAAGCCGAGCCCTACATCCGCCGCCTGTACACCTACCGCAACAACGCCCTGCGCCGGATGCGGTTGGGGCTGACCCTGGGCCGCCGACGCTACGACCGGCTTCTCCTGATGCACGCCAACCCGGACATCCTTAAGCTTTTGCCCCGCCTCTCTTACGAGCGGGCCGTCACCTACCGGGGCTGGGACAGGCCGGACTTGAACCTGGTCAATCTGAGCTTCCCGGCGCCCATGCACGTGGCCGACAAGCGCTTGGCATTGGCCGCCTGGGCCGGGGCGGACCCGACGCCGACTCCCCTGCGGATGCATCTCCGACCGGCCGAGCAGGAGGCGGCTGAAGCCTGGCTGACCGGACAGGGGTTTTCTCCTGGGCGGCTCCGGGTGGGACTGTGTCCGGGCGCGGCCAATCTATACAAGCGCTGGCCGGCCTGGGGCTTTGGAGGGACGGCGCGGGCGCTGTTGGACCGGGGCGTCTCGGTCTATCTGATGGGCTCACGCGGGGAGGCGGAACTCATGGACGCGGTGGATCGGGAGGCCGGTGGGTCCCTGGTCCGGCTGGCCGGCGCGGACCTTCGAACCCTGGCCGCCGTGCTGGCCCGTTCCGATCTGGTCATCACCAACGACACCGGCCCCTTGCACCTCAGCCAGGCCGTCCAGACCCCGGTCCTGGGCCTGTTCGGTCCGACCAGCCCCGTAGCCTTCGGCCCCCGCGGTCCGGCGGACCGTCTGCTCAAGGTCGCCCCCACCTGCGACCCCTGCCTGACCAAGGCCTGTCTCGATCCCCATTGCCTGAACAGCCTGACCGTGGACCAGGTCCTGGAAGAGGCCGGGCAGATGCTGGTCGAAAAAAACCCGGTTCCCACCGGTTAAGCGGAGCCGGCCCCCTGACGTTTCTGCCGGGAAGGCCGGACGCGGAGGCGGCTTAAAAACGGGCCGTCCGGTCAAGACCCTTGCGCCGGCCGCGCCGGGGGTGTAAAACGAATGCTGTTCAAAGAGGACATGTGGCCATGGAACCGAATGCAAAAAACAAGATCGCGCAGTTTCTCCGGGGCTGGGTGTTCAGCCTGGTCGCGGCCGTGCTGGTGGCCACCGCTTTCAAATCGTCCGTGATCGATTGGAACGTCGTGCCCAGCGGCTCGATGCGCCCGACCATCATCGAGGGCGACCGCATCTTCGTCAACAAGCTGGCCTATGACCTGAAAGTGCCTTACACCACCCGGCGCCTGACCCATTGGGGGAACCCGGCCCGCGGCGATATCGTGGTTTTTTATTCCCCAGCGGACGGCACGCGCTTGGTCAAACGCGTCATGGGCCTGCCGGGCGATCATCTGCGCATGAGGCAAAACCGGTTGTTCGTCAACGGCGAATCGGCCGTTTACACGCCGTTGGACGAACGCGTCCTCGAAGACATCCCTCTCGACCAGCGGCAGGGCCGTTTCTTTTTCACCGAAACCGTGGACGGAATCAGCCACCCGGTCATGATCACGCCCTCAAGGGCCTCGCGCGACACCTTCAACGAATTCCGGGTGCCGGACGGCCACTATTTCATGCTGGGCGACAACCGGGACGGTAGCGCGGATTCCCGTTTCTTCGGCTTCGTTCCCCGCCGGCTCATCGTCGGACGATCCAGGTTCGTAGTCCTGTCCTTGAACTACGAACGCCATTACCTGCCCCGTTGGGACCGCAGCTTCATGGCCCTTCCTTAGACCGGTTCTCCTTCTCCAATCGGCCTAACCATCGCATCTGACAAGGCTTTTCATCTTGACAGGCCGTGCGCCTGGACCGTATACTGCCGCTAGCTTCCTTACCCGTGTCACCACAACCTTTGGCGCTCTCTGACAGATTTTTCCAAAGGCGGACCGGAATCATGCCGGATAAAGTCCTCTATTTCGGCGGCGTAGCGGACCTTTTACGCCAATACGTGGGCGATGAAAGCGTGGACCTGATCTACGACGATCCGGTCTGGGACTTGGAATCGCCGGATACGCCCGCGCTAGAGCTAGAATCCGCTCCCGCCGCGCGGGTTGAGGGGCGGGCCGGCCGCGTTCTGGACCTGCTCCAGGACCTGGCGGGCGACCCGGCCGCTACGGCTCTTTTGGCGCGAACCGCCGAGCGTCTCCTGGAATTTTGCCGGGTGCTCAAGCCCGAGGGCAGCCTGTATCTGCACACCGATCCGCGTCTGGGGCCTTACCTGCGTCTCTTGGCCGATGCGGTCTTTGATCCGAACAACCACATCAACACGATCGTCCTGCCGCTCGGCGTGGGATATCCGGGCCGGGCCGGCTGCCGCCGCGTGCATGACACCTTGCTGTTTTACGCCAAAGAGCGGGGGCGGCAGGTGATGCACCGCGTCTTTCAGGAGCACGACCCGCGCTACGTGCAATCCCACTACCGCCACCGGGACGCTCGGGGCCGCCGGTACCGGACGAGCGATCTGACCGCTTCGGGCCGGGGCTCGGTCGGCCACAGATATACCTGGAACAACGTCACCCGGGCCTGGCGCGTGAGCGAGGAGAAGATGAAGGCCCTGGAGGCTGCCGGCCGGATTCACTACACGCGGTCCGGCCTGGCCGAGTACATCCGCTACCTGGACGAAATGCCCGGCGTGCCGCTTCGGGACGTGTGGAGTGATCTGCCGCCGCTGCCGCCTCGGGAGACCGAGCCGGTCGAGGGACCGGGACGGGCGCGGGAGGCCTTGATTAGCCGGATCATCGAGGCCGGCAGCCGGGAGGGGCAGGTCTTTCTGGCGGCGTCCTGCGGCGCGGGCGCGGCGCTTTTGGCGGCCGAGCGGTTGGGGCGGTCCTGGATCGGTCTGACCGGCTCCCACCTGGATTTGGCCCTCATCCGCTATGAACTTTATCGTCAATTGGGGGACCCGGACGGCTGGCGTGTCGTGGGCGAGCCGGCCACCGAGGCCGAAGCGGCCGCGCTGGCTCGGAATGACGAACGTCGCTTCAGGTGGTGGATCCTGGGCCGGATCGGGGCCAGGCCGCTCGTCCCGGACCCCGGCCTCGAAGCCGAGGTGCACGGCCGGACGGCCTTCACCGACGCCCCCCGCCGGCGGGAACGCCGTATCGTCTTTCGGGTGAATGCCGGCGCCCCGGACCGGACCGATCTCGACCGGCTGCGTGAGGGCCTGAGCCGGGAAAAGGCGCGGCTGGCCGTGCTCCTCAGCCTGACCCCGCCGGATGAGGCGCTCCGCCGCGAGGCGGCCGGGGCCGGGATGTACGATTCGCCTTGGGGCAAATACCCGGTCCTTCAGCTTCTCTCGGTGAACGATCTCCTGGCCGGCCAGGGCGTACAGGGGCCGCCGCATACCCCGCGCGTGAAGCCGCTTCGGCGTCCGGCGTCTCCGGCCGACCGCCTGCAACTGGACCTCCTGGACGACGAGTAACCCCGGCATGGACATCGAATTGATCGAAGCCGCCGTCGAAGACAAACCCGTGGTGCAAAACCTGCTGGAGCTTTGCGAACACGATCTGAGCGAGTTCGGCGGCTGGGACGTCACGGACCACGGGCTTTTCGGCTACCATTACCTGGATCACTACTGGAGTGAAGCCGGGCGCTACCCCTTCCTGGTTCGGGTCGGGGGCAGGCTGGCCGGCCTGGCCTTGATCCGGGACGTTCAGGAGCAAGGCGCGGTCGTGCACGTCATGGCCGAATTTTTCGTGCTGCGGAAATACCGGAGACAGGGTGTGGGCCGTGGGTTGGCCCTTCTGCTTTTTGACCGCTTCCCGGGCCGATGGCGCGTGGAACAGATTCCGGGCAACGATCCGGCCTTGGCCTTCTGGCGGAAGGTCATCGGGGAGTACACCGGGGGCCGCTTCGCCGAACTCGATCCTGACGCGCCGAGCGAGCTTGGGGGCACGGGGCAGGTTTTCGAGACGCCTCCGTCCGGGGACGCGGGTGGGTCGTGAAGATCGAGCGGGCCGCCTTCGAGGACTTGGCCGAGATTTTGGCCTTGCAAAAGCTGGCCTACCAAAGCGAAGCCGCGCTGCACGACACCTTTGACCTCCCGCCTTTGACCCAGACCCAAGCCCAGATCGAAGCGGACTTTGGTAGCCAGGTCTTTCTAAAGATTTCGGACGGCCAGCGGATCGTCGGCTCGGTGCGGGCCCGCCTGGCGGGCGGCGCCTGCCACATCGGCCGTTTGATCGTGCATCCCGAGGTCCAGGGCCGGGGCCTGGGCACGCGGCTCATGGCCGAGATCGAACGGCTTTTCGCCCGGGCCGAGCGCTACGAGCTGTTCACCGGCCACAAAAGCGCGCGCAACCTGGCCTTGTACGAGCGGCTGGGCTACCGGCCCTTCCGGGAAGAGATCATCAGCGACAAGCTCACCCTGATTTTTTTGGAAAAGCCGGCCGGCGCAAAAGCGGCGGAGAGTTAGGCGTCCCGGCCTGGACTTTACTCGGTTTCTTCGATGACGTAGCCGGCTTGGGTCAAGCCGCTTCGGATTTCCTCGATGTGCTCCGGGCCCCGGGTTTCCAGTTCGAGGTCCACCCGGGCGGCGTGGAGCGGTGCGTTCCTGAAATGACGGTCGTGCTGAATTTCGAGCACGTTGGCCTGAAGCCGGGCCAGCAGGACCAGGAGTTCGGCCAGGAAGCCGGGCCGGTCTTCGAGCAGGACCCGCAGGCGCATGAGCCGGCTCCGGTTCTTCAAACCCTGGCCGATGATCCGGCCGAGCAGCGGGCTGTCCAGGTTCCCGCCGCTGATGACCAGGACCACCTTGCCCCCGGACGGCGGCCGCACCACCCCGGACAACAAGGCCGCCAGCGTCACCGCCCCGGCCCCCTCGGCCAAGGTCTTCATCCGTTCCAGCAAAAACAGAATGGCCCGGGCGATCTCGTCTTCTTTCACCACAACCACGTCGTGCACGTGGCGGCGTATGATTTCGAACGGCACCCGGCCCACCTGCCGCACGTGGATGCCGTCGGCGATGGTCGGTGCAAGCGGCACGGTCACCCGGCGATCGGCCTGATGCGCGGCCTGGGCCGAGGGGCAGGCCTGGGCCTGCACCCCCACGACGCGCGTCTCGGGCCGCAGACCGTGGGCCGCCACGGCCAGACCGGCGATGAGCCCTCCGCCGCCGATAGGCGCCAGAATCAGGTCCGGGTCGGGCAGGTCCTCGAAGATTTCGAGGGCCATCGTGCCCTGGCCGATGACCACGTCCGGGTCGTCAAAGGGGTGGACGAACAGCCGGCCTTCCTTGGCCAGGGCCTTGGCCCGTTTGAGGCTCTCCTCCACCGTGGCTCCGGCCAGGAGGACTTGTCCGCCATAGGCCCGGACCGCCTCCTGCTTGCTGATGGAGGAGTGTTCGGGCATGACCAAGAGGGCCGGGGTTCCGGCTTGACCGGCGGCCCGGGCCACGCCTTGGGCGTGGTTCCCGGCAGAGGCCGCCACCACGCCTTGGGGACCGATCTCGGCCCGACGGGCCAGCAGCTTGTACATGGCGCCTCGGATTTTGAACGAGCCGGTCCGTTGTTGGTTCTCCAGCTTCAAAAATACGTCCAGGCCGTACCGCTGGCTGAGCGTGGTGGAGCGAAGGAGCGGGGTGTGGGCCACGCGCCCGGCCAAGAGGGCTTTGGCTTCCTGGATGGCCTTGAGAGAGATCATCGACCCGTGTCCGTTTTGCGGGCGTTCGCGACCGGCCTCATCCGGCCGGCCTCCCTTTTCTGATCTGATCGAGATAGCGCGCCGATCTGGGTTCCCGGCCCAGGATGTGGGCCGCGTACCGGCGGAGAAACGGCTCGGCTTCGTCCAGGACTCTGGGCGTGACGCGCAACCGGTCGATCTTGTCCAGGCCCAGGGCCAAGGCCCGGTCCATGATCTTGAGCGCGCCCGTGGAAACCGCTTGGGCCTGGGGCCCGGCTTCCAGGCAGACCAGCCCTCCCTGTCCGGGGTCCAGAGCCGCCGGTGAAAAATCCGTGGCCGGCCGTCCGCAGTGCGGGCAGACAGTCAGGTTGGGTCCGTAGCCGGTCAGGTTGAGCAGCCTCAGCCCGAAAATAAAAGCCGCCTCCTCCACCCGCTCGCCCCGGTCGAGCCGGCCCAGGAGCCAGACCAGCAGGTCGAAAAGCTCCGGCGCGGGATCGAGCGGGGCCTGGAGGCCGTCCACCAATTCAAGGGCATAGCCGGCCAGGCCGAGGCAAAGCGGATCGCCTGCCGCGCGTTCAAACACGGCCACGGGTTCGCCGCGTTCGAGACGAACCAGTTCCCGGCCCGGAGACTCGGTGACCTCCAGGCGCACCACGGCCAGGGAGGAGAGCACGTTGCCGAAGCGTTTCATGCTCTTCTTGGCGTGGCGGGCCATGCCGCTCAGCTTGCCCCGTTCCCGGGAAAAGAAGGTGACGATGAGATCGGCCTCGCCATAGGGGGTCCGTTTGAGGATGAGGCTGGTAAGCGGCTGGCTGCTCGGTTTCATGGTTTTGCACAGAGCGCCATAACCGCGCAACCCTGTGTCGCTCCTCGGCTCGTCACTCCGGCGTAGCAATGAGTACGCCTCGTTCCTCGCTTCGCCCAAGCCTTGGTCTGTTTTGTTCTGACGCTCTGTATGCTCATTGCATGATGCGTTGTGGAGAAGCTCAGGGTTCGGAAGTCTGTCCGGCGGCCGGGACGGTCACGTCTCGCACTTCGCCCGACGCGCCCAGAGGAGGCAGCTCCTTGCCGTCCAGGAAAAGAACGACGCCGCCGGCGTTGCCCAGCCGGAGGGCAAAGGTGCGTTCGGCCGTCCAGCTCACGGTGTCGCCGGGTTCGAGCATATACTGCCGGATGGTTTCGCCGCCGTCGATATCGACGCGCAGCCACGTTTTGGCCCGGGCCACGGCCTTGAGGGTGTGCGCGGCAAGGGGTTGTTCCGAGGCGGTCTTTGCGGCGGTTTGGCCCGTTGGTTCGTCGGCGCGGGTTTCGGCCGCGGCGGTCGGGGCTTGAGCCGGCGTTTCTTGGGCGGCCGGGGCGGTTGCGGTTTCCTCAGTTTGGGGTTTTTCGGTTTCCGGGCCGGCGGCTTGGCCTTCCTGTTGGTCGTCGGTGGGGGCCGGCTGCGACTCGTTTTGGGCGATGGGCGCCGGCGCCTTGGCCGGGGTCATCCGGCCGGGTTCGATCATCCGGTGATAGACGTAGTATCCGCCGCCGGCCAGGATGGCCAGAAGAAGCAGGCCGATGACCAGAACGGGCAGGAGGAAGCTCGAACGGGTCGGGGCCGTGGACACGGCCAGGATTAGCTCCTCGGGTTCCGGTTCGTAGTGGCTGACGTACTCCTGAATCAGGTCGTCCGAGTCGAGCTTCAGTTGCCGGGCGTAAGCTCGGATAAAGCCCTTAATATAGATGGGGGCCGGCAACCGGTTCGGGTCGCCGGACTCGATGGCCTTGAGCTTGGCGACCGGAATGCGGGTGGTCTGGGCCACTTCCTCGATGGAGAGGCCGAGTTCTTCCCGCCGCTTGCGTAGGCGATCCCAGAGAGTTTCCGAGCCGATGTGGGGGGTCATCTCGTCTCCCGGTCAGGGGTAAAATCGGTCCATGAGGCGCGGGAAGGGCGCGGCCTCGCGCACGTGCTTGAGGCCGCAGATCCAGGCCACGGTGCGTTCGAGTCCCAGGCCGAAGCCGGCGTGGGGCACGGAGCCGTATCGTCTGAGGTCCAGGTACCACTCGAAGGGTTCCCGGGGAAGGCCGAGCCGGTCCATGCGGGTAAGGAGCGCCTGAAGGTCGTCTTCCCTTTGAGAGCCGCCGATGATTTCGCCGTAGCCTTCCGGTGCGAGCACGTCCAGGCAGAGGGCCAGGCGGGGGTCCTCGGGGTCGGATTTCATGTAAAAGGCCTTGGCCTGGGCCGGATAGCGGTGGAGCAGGATGGGGCGGTCCACAGCTTCGGAGAGCAGGGTTTCGTCGGGCGCGCCCAGGTCCTGCCCCCACTCCGGACCGGCCCCTTGATCGCGCAGCTTTTCCAGAGCCTGGTCATAGGTCATGCGAACATAGGGCGGCCGCACCTTTTCCAGGGTCGGGATGTCTCGCTCCAGGGCCTCCAGCTCCGCGCGCCGACGCTCAAGCACCCGATCGACGAAGCACTGAATCATGTTTTCGGCCAGGGCCATGATGTCGTCCAGGTCGGCGAAGGCCAGCTCCGGCTCGATCATCCAGAACTCGGTCAAGTGGCGGCGGGTCTTGGATTTCTCGGCGCGGAAGGTCGGACCGAAAGTGTACACCCGCCCCAGGGCCAGGGCCCCGGCCTCGGCGTAAAGCTGGCCGCTTTGTGTCAGATACGCATTGCCGTGATCGAAATAGGGCACTTCAAAAAGGGTCGAGGTGCCTTCGCAGGCCGAGGGCGTGAGGATCGGGGCATCCAGACGCTGTATCCCTTCCTGACGGAAAAAATCCTCCAGGGCCTCGATGATCTCGGCCCGGATGCGCATAATTGCCTGCTGGCGGCGGCTGCGGAGCCAGAGGTGGCGGTGTTTCAGCAAGAAGTCGGGGCCGTGTTCCTTGGGGGCGATGGGGTACGGTTCGGCCACCTGGATGATGTTGAGGTCGGTCAGGTGAAGTTCGAAGCCGCCCGGGGCGCGGGGCTCCCGCCGGACCCGGCCTTGGACCGTGAGCGAGGATTCGGGCGTCAGGTCGTCGTATCGATCAAAGACCTCGGACGGAACGTCTGCGCGGCTCATGACCGTTTGAACCGTGCCGGAGCCGTCGCGGATGAGGAGGAAACACACCTTGCCGCTGCTGCGCTTGCCCTGCAGCCAGCCCTTGAGCGTCACCTGCCGGTCCACATGGTCGCCGAGGGATTCGATACGGGTCCAGGGTCCCTGCATTCGCCACTCCGCTCAGAAGCTGACCTTGATGTTGGCTTTGGCCCGCTTTTCCGCGAGCCATTCGCTATACTTCTTTTCCAGTTCCTCGGCGGCCAGAATGTCTTGAATCTGCTGCTTGGCCCGCCGCTTGATCTTCGCCTCGGTGTCGTACACCTCGACGACCTGGAGAATCTGGAGGGTGTCGAGGAGCCGGATCGGCTTCGAGATTTCGCTTTCCTTGAGGTCTTTGATGGCCGACCGGATGGTCTGGTTCATCTCCCCCACGGAGACCAGGCCCATGTCCCCGCCCGATTTGGCGTTGGACCCCTTCGAATATTTTCGGGCCGCTTCGACAAACGAGAGGCCGCCCCGGATTTCCTTGATGATGGCTTCGGCCGCGGTCATCTGGGTTTTGACCTCTTCCTCGGAGGCGCCTTCGAGCAGCGGCAATTGAATGTTGCGCAGGAAGACCTGACCCAGAATCTGGAATTCGTCCTTGTGTTTTTCGTAGTAAGCCTCGATCCGATCGTCCGGGATGATGATGCCCGGTCGCAGCACCGCGTTGGCCACCTTCATTCGCCCGATCTGGTCTCGGATATCCTTGCGGAAGGTGTCTATTTCCAGGCCCATGCGGTTCAGTTGGGTCTCGAACTGCTCCTGGGTGATGTTGTTGCGTTTTTTGATGCGTTCGATAGCATCGTCCACCTCCCGCTCCTCGACCCGAAGCTTCAGCGCCTGCATTTCCTGGGCGATGATCTTGCGATCGATAAGGTCGTCCAGAACCTCGCGCCTCATGTTGTTGATTTCGTCCTGATCCGTCACGGGCTTGCTTTTGAGCATGATTTCGAGACGGGTGTTGACGTCGTGCAGGGTGATGATCTCGCCGTTGACCACGGCCACGATCCGGTCCACGATGGCGGCCAAGCCGGTGGACGGGAACGACAGGAAACAAAGACTGAAGCCGATCAAGCCGATGAGCAGGTATTTACGCATAAGGGCTTCCTCAATCGAACCAATGCGGTTTGTTAAGGTCCGAAGGCCGCCGCGTGCGAGGCGGTCCTTCGGATAAAACGTCCACGGGCCGTTTCAACTCAGCCCGGGATGAATTCGAATTTTCGCTTTTTCTTCGAGCCGGTCGAGCCATTCTTCGAGCAGCTTGCTCTCCATCTCGGTCTGGTACCGGCGTCTCAGATGAGAGGCGGCCTCTTCCAGGGTCATGGGCCGGGCCGGACGAATCTCCAGGACCTTGAAGATGGAGAAGCCGTAATCGCTTTCCACCACCGGACTGATCTTGCCCGGCTGCGTGGTTTCGATGGCCGTGCAGATTTCCTCGGGTAGATGCCGGGGATCGATCCAATCTGCGGGCGCCTGATCGAGAACCGCCTCCCGGTCCCGGTATTCCCGGGCCACGCGCTCGAAATCCTCGCCCGCCCGGGTCCGTTTCAAGGCCTTTTCCGCCTTGGCCTTGGAATCGGTGGTTATGTGCAGGAAACGCACGGCCATGGGCTTCACCAGTTCGTCCCGATGGGTTTCGTACAGAGCCTCCCAGGCTTTCGGGTCCGGCTGAACGCGATCCCTCACTTCGGTTTGGAACGCCTTTTCCATGAGCAGGGTCCGCCGGACCTGGTCTTTCCATTCGTCTTTCAGTTGAAAGTCCTTAACCAGGGTCTCCTCAAAGGTCTGATCCGGGTAATCGGCCCGGATTTCATCCATCCTTTGAGCCAACTCGGCCTCGGTCACCTGGACTCCGGATTGCTCGGCGGCTTCGAGCATCAGTTCTTCCCGTATAAGCTGGTGGAGCACCTTTTTCAACACCTCAATCTCGTCGGGCGAGGCCTCTCGCACGAGGATCGGCAGATCGGCCGCCCGGCGCAGGCGTTCCATGGAGATGGGCCGGCCGTCCACCAGGGCCGCCACGTCGTCCGGGAAGGTCCGGCCGCAGCCGCTCGCCAGGAGCGCCAGGACGAGGAGGGAAAGAAGCCCAGCGGGACGAAAAGCCGCCAATCGTTCGGCCAAAGAGGGATTTTCACCGCCTGACATTTGCCTACACCCGACGCTCCCTCGGTCGGCCCAACCGGGTCGCGACGGCCGGGTTCCGGGTTTGCTCAGCGCGGTTCCGGCCGCTCCATGGACCACGCCCCGGGCCGGTACATTCCTGCCGGCCGTTCCGCGTAACATACTTTCCCCAAGAACCCCGTGGCTGGAAATGTAGCTTTTCAAGCGAGCCGTTGCAAGATGTTTCTTGCCTTTTCCAGACGCCCGGGGGCCGATAATCCGGCCTGGGCCAGAAATAACCGCCCGTCCGGATAAAAACGGGTATGGTCCGGGTCTTTTTTGACCAAGTCCAGGACCCGCTCGGGAGCGATGGACGTCTTTTCCGCGAAAGAGAAGGTCATGCCCTCCCGACCCATTTCGAGTTTGCGCACCCCGGCCCGGGCCAGCTCGTGCTTCAGCTCGATCAGGTTGGCCAGGTTGTTTACCTCCTCCGGCGGTTCGCCGTAGCGGTCGGTCAGCTCCCGCAAGAGGTCGGCCAGCTCCTTCGAGGTTTTGAGCACCGAGAAACGGCGATAGTGAACCAGGCGCTGCTCCGTGTCCGGCACATAAGTCTCCGGGATGAAGGCCGGCAGGCCCAGCACGATTTCGGGTTCGATCCGCTCCTGGGCGGGTTCGCCCTTGAGTTCGTGGATGGCCTCTTCCATGAGCTGGGTGTACATCTCGTAGCCCACGGCGGCCACGTGTCCGTGCTGGGCCGCGCCCAGCAGGTTGCCGGCCCCGCGGATCTGCAGGTCGTGCAGGGCGATCTTGAAACCGCTGCCCAGGTCGGTGTAATCCATGAGGGCCTTGAGCCGCTTGCGGGCCTCGGGGGTCAGCCGGGAGAGGCTGGAGACGAGCAGATAGGCGTAAGCCTGGACATTGGACCGGCCGACCCGGCCGCGTAGCTGATAAATCTGGGCCAGGCCGAAGCGGTCCGCGTTGTTGATGATGATGGTGTTGGCCGTGGGGATGTCCAGGCCGGATTCGATGATGTTGGTCGTGACCAGGACATCGATTTCATGCTTCAGAAAGTGGAGCATGACCTTTTCCAGGGTCCGTTCGGGGAGCTGTCCGTGGGCCACGCCGAAGCGGACCAGGGGCATGAGCTGGCTCAACCGGCCGGCCAGGAGATCGATGTCCTTGACCCGGTTGTGGACGAAAAAGACCTGGCCGCCCCGGTCCAGCTCCTGGGCGATGGCCTCGGCCACGGACGCCTCGTCGTATTTCAGCAAAAAGCTCTTGATGGCCCGCCTTTCCTCGGGCGGGGTCTCGATGGTGGACAGGTCCCGGATGGCCGTGAGCGACATTTGCAGGGAGCGCGGAATGGGCGTGGCCGACAGGGCCAGCACGTCCACCGTCCGCTTCAGCCTCTTCAACTTCTCCTTCTGGGCCACGCCGAAACGATGCTCCTCGTCGATGATGATCAGGCCCAGGTCGCGGAAGGCCACGTCCTTGGCCAACAGGCGGTGGGTGCCTATGAGCACGTCCAGTTTGCCCGCGGCCAGTTGTTCCAGGGTTTCCCGCTGATCGGCCCGGCTTTTGAAGCGGGAAATGACGTCCACCGAGACCGGGTAGTTCTTGAAGCGTTCCTTGAAGGTCTGAAAGTGCTGCTCGGCCAGGACCGTGGTCGGGACCAGGATGGCCACCTGTTTGCCGTCGAGCACGGCGCGGAAGGCGGCCCGCATGGCCACCTCGGTCTTGCCGAAGCCCACGTCGCCGCAGACCAGGCGGTCCATGGGTTTTTCCGCGCCCATGTCGGCCATGACCTCGGCGATGGCGGCCACCTGGTCCGGGGTCTCCTCGTAGTCGAAGGCGGCCTCGAATTCCTGGTAGTAAACGTCCGGCGATTTGAAGCTGTGTCCCGGCTGGCTCTGGCGCGCGGCGTACAGGCGAATGAGGTCCTCGGCCATCTCGCGGATCGAGGCCTTGACCCGGGCCTTGATCCGCTCCCAGGCCTCGCCGCCCAGCTTGTCCAGCCTCGGGGCGTGGCCGTCCGCGCCGACGTATTTCTGCACCGCGCTGAAACGGTCCACCGGCACGTACAGCCGGTCGTTGCCCCGATAGGAGAGCAGCAGGTAGTCGTTCTCGAACCCACCGGCCATGAGCTTGACCAGCCCCTGGTACTGGGCCACGCCGTGGGCCGTGTGCACCACGAAGTCGCCCACGGCCAGGTCGTGGAAGCTGGACAGGTGCACCCCGCGGATTTCCTCGACCGCCCGCCGCACCACCCGCCGCTTGGGACCGAACAGCTCGTCCTCGGTGACAAAGGCATAGCCCCGGGCCGGCCAGACAAAGCCGGCCGATAGGAACCCGCTGGTGATCTTGAAGCGGACGCCTTCCGGCAGGGTCATTTCCCGTTTTTTCAGGGCCAGCACCGGGCTGAGATCGTAGCCGCGCAGCAGATCGGCCATGCGCCGGGCCTGTTCCTCGGTGTGGCAGACCAAGGTGATGTCCAGGTCCTGTTTCAGCCAGGCCTTGACCCGCGCGGCCAGCGGGGCCAGAAGCCCGGCCGAGGCATCGGTGCGTTCCATGAGGGGCCGGAGGTCCTGGTTGGTCTGGGTTCTAAGCTCGATGCGCTCGGCGGCCGGGTCCGGTTTTCCCAAGGACAGCTCGCTCACGCGCACCAAAGTCCGCCGGTTCAGCTCGGCTTCCAGTTCGCCCGGGAACAGGGCCAGCCGCTCCGGGTCGAGGTGCGGTTCGTGCTCCCGCCGAAGCCGGTCGATATGCACCTCCATCCGTTCGAGATGCTCCTCGCCCTGAAGGGCGGCTCGGTCCGGGTCGAAGACGAAACGGACGGCGTCCGGACCGGCATAGTCGCTGACGCTGTCCAAGCCGTCGTGGAAGAGGGGCAGCCAGGATTCCATGCCCAGGGCGTAGCGACCCTGCTCCAGGGCTTCCTCCATCTCGTCGCAGGCGGCCGCGGTCCAGCCTCCCGCGTCGGCCAGGGAGCGGAAACCCTCCAGCACCCGGCCGACCCTTTCCGGGTCGAGAAGGATCTCCTTGGCCGGCAGGAGCACGACCTCCTCGATGTCGGCCGCGGAGCGCTGGTCCAGAATCCGGAAGAGCCGGATGGATTCCACGTAATCGCCGAAGAGTTCCAGGCGGACGGGCTGCTTGAGCCCCGGCGGGTACAGATCGAGGATGCCGCCGCGCACGGAAAATTCGCCCGGCCCCTGGACCATGGCCGTGGGTTCGTATCCCCAGGCCGCCAGCCGGGCCAGGAGACCGTCCCGGTCGATCTCCTGACCCACGACGATAAGGTCCACGGACTCGGAGAGCACCCGGGCGGGCAGGGAGCGCTGCAAGGCGGCCGGGGCCGAGGTGACCACGACCACGGGAGGCTCGGCGGTCAGGAGACCGTACAGGGCCCATAGCCGTTCGAAGACCAACTCCGGTGCCGGTGCCTGGCCGCTGAAGGGTTTCACGTCGTAGGTCGGCAGCAGCCGCAACGCCTCCCTGGCCGCGCCCTCGGGCCAGAAATAGGCCAGATCCCGGGCAAAGTCCTCGGCCTCGATGGCCGTGGGCACGACCACCAGGGCCGAGTCGCCCCGCGTTTTCAAGGCCTCGGACAAGACAAAGGCCGCGGCCGGCAGATTGAGGCCGGTCAGTTCGATTTTGCGGCCCGGTTTCGGCCAGGGAGCCGCGATGTCGTTCCGTAGGGACAAATCCTTCCCGCTTTCCGGCGGAGCCTGCCTTCCGCCAGGGGCGTCAACCGTGAAATTATAGACCAATCCCGGAAGATGACAACCCCACTGGTGACACGGGACAAAGCCTTTTCCGCTTGTCAAAAACGGCCGTTCCCGGTATGGTCAGGCGCCATGAGCCTGATAAAATACCTCACCCGACTGAACGGCTATCTGGACGACGGCACCTACCGGGCACAATTCGAGTACGGCACGGACGACCTCCGCCTGGAAATGCTCGAGGAGGCCGACCTTTTGTTCGAGGTGGCGGAAAAGGTCGAGGAGATTCTGACCGACCTCATGGTCCGCCAGGGCTTTGGGCTGCCCGGACCCGATGCAAACGGGTCCAAGGAATGATGGCTGTATCATTAACTTGACGATAAACGAACGGTAATTCAAGCCTAAACAAATTGGGAGGCAGGGATATGGTTTCGTCCATTCGAATCGACCGGGACGTGCCCATGAAGGCGCGGGACGGCGTGGTGCTCCGCTCCGACGTTTACCGGCCCGACGACAGCGAGAAGCGGCCGGCCATTCTGATACGTTCGCCGTACGGCAAGCAGTATTCCGGGGTGAGCGACTTTTTGCCGGCCGTGGACGCCGCCTTTGCCGGGTACGCCGTGGTCGTTCAAGACATGCGGGGCCGGTTCGCCTCGGAGGGCAATTTCATCCCGGGCGCTCCCGAGGGCCGGGATGGCTACGACGCCGTGGAGTGGGTCGCGGCCGAGCCCTGGTGCGACGGCAACGTGGGCACGGCCGGCGGGTCCTACCTGGGCCGCGTCCAGTGGCAGACCGCGGTCGAGGCCCCACCGAGCCTCAAGGCCATTGCCCCGCACATCACCACCTCCGGCCCCATCTCCGACCTGCGCCGCACCGGCGTGGTGGACCTGGACCAATCCATCAGTTGGTTTGCCACCATGGCCGTGGACATGATCGACCGGCTGGCCAAAGAGGGCAAGGATGTGGCCGAGATGCGCCGCATGGTGACCTATGCCCGCTTCCACACCAACGAAGTGGCTGGCTATCTGCCCATCAAGGACATTCCCCATTTCAACTTCGAGGGCATCCGCCACGCCTTCCAGCCCGAGCGCGTCGAGCTGTTGCTCAAAATTTTCCAGTCCGAGAAAGACCTCTTCTGGAAATACGAAAACGTGCAGGTGCCCGCCATGCACGCGGCCGGCTGGTACGACCTCTTCCCTGGCTCGCTGTTCATCAACTTCAAGAACATGCGGGAAAAGGGCGGCTCCGAGCGGGCCCGCCAGGGTCAGCACGTGCTCTGCGGCCCTTGGGCCCACGGCGGCAACCTGTTGGCCTTTGTGGGGGCCAAGCATTTCGGGCCGGTGGCCCGGGCCATGGCCGCCCTGGTCAAGGAACGCCACCTCGCTTTTTTCGACCGTTACCTCAAGGGCAGGGACGTGAAGGTGCCGGCCGTGCATTACTTTGTCATGGGCGTGGACGTCTGGCGGGACGCCGACGACTGGCCCCTGCCTCAGACCGACTGGCAGCGCTTCTACCTGCGCGGAAGCGGCCGGGCCAACACGCTCAACGGCGACGGGCTGCTCAGCCGGGAAGAACCCGGCCTCGAACCGTCCGACCACTATGTCTATGACCCCCAGAACCCGGTGCCCACCCTGGGCGGCCGGACCCTGCCCACCGGCCGGCTGGTGCCCGGCCCGTTCGACCAAAGGCCTAACGAGGCGCGGCCCGACGTGCTTTGCTACACCACGGCCCCCTTCGAGCAGGATTTCGAGGTGACCGGGCCATTGGTCCTGCACCTCTTCGCCGCCACCTCGGCCGTGGACACCGACTTCATGGCCAAGCTCTGCGACGTCCAGCCGGACGGGACCTCCTACAACATCGCCGAGGGTTGCCTCCGGGCGCGGTTCCGCAAGTCCTTGCTCCAGCCCGAACTGCTCACACCGGGCGAGGTGTGCGAGAACGTCATCGACCTGGCCGCCACCAGCATCGTCCTGGGCAAGGGCCACCGGCTGCGGCTGGACATCACCAGCAGCAGTTTCCCGCATATCGACCGCAACCTGAACACGGGCAAACCGTTCGCCACCGACGCCGAGATCGTCCCGGCCATGCAGACCATCTTCCACCAGACCGGCCAAGCCTCGTACATCGACCTGCCGGTCATCCCGGTTGGAAAGTAAAGGCATCGAGGAAGGGTAGGAGCGGCCCCCTGTGGCCGCCCGAGACCGTGGGGGGCGGATTTCAAATCCGCCCGTCTTGGCTGTCCTGCGTCGGCCGGGACAAGGAGTAACGATCATGGAAAACGAAATCATCGTCCAGACCACGAACGGCAAGGTCCGGGGCTACAGCAACCGGGGCGTGGTCAAATTCAAGGGCATCCCCTATGCCGCCCCGCCCGTCGGGGACCTGCGTTTCAAGGCGCCCGCCCCGGTCACGCCCTGGCCCGGCGTGCGCGACGCCCTGGAATACTCCTGCATCGCCCCGCAGCCGCCCGCGGCCGTGGAAGCCACCTTCGGGGAGCAACGCCCCCAGAACGAGGCCGAATGCCTGACCCTGAACGTCTGGACCCCGGCCACGGACAAGGACCGGCGGCCGGTGATGTTCTTCATTCACGGCGGCGGCTTCGTCACCGGCACGGGCGCTTCCCTGGACGGCTCGCGCCTGGTGCTGCGAGGCGACGTGGTGGTGGTCAGCATCAACTACCGGCTGGGGTCTTTCGGCTTTCTGTACATGCCCGACGTTCCGGACGCCACGCCCAACGCGGGTCTTCTGGACATGGTGGCCGCGCTCCGGTTCGTCAAGGACAACATCGCCGCCTTTGGCGGGGACCCGGACAACGTGACCATCTTCGGCGAATCGGCCGGCGCGTTCGCCGTGTCCAGCCTGCTGGCCATGCCCGCGGCCAAGGGGCTGTTCCAGCGGGCCATCCCCCAGTCCGGAGCGGCCCATCCGCTCGGTTTTGACGCCCGGGCCGGGGAGCGGGTCTATGAGAAGATCATGGCCAAGCTGGGGCTGAAAAAGGGCGACGCGGCGGGCCTAAGAAAACTTTCGGCCGAGACCCTGCTCGAAGCCCAGACCGCGGTCATGACGGCCGAGAACGAGTTCGGCGTGGGCGCGCCGCTGCGGCTCGGCCCGGTGGTCGATCAAACCGTGATGCCCGAGCATCCGCTTAAATCCCTGGGCCAGGGCTACGCCAAGGAGATCAGCCTGTTGATCGGCTCGAACCTGAACGAAGCCAAACTCTGGAACCTGCTCAACCCGGCCTTCACCGACATCGCCGAAGCAGATCTGCTCAAGCGGGTCGCGGCCACGGTCGCCGGGACCGGCAAGGGCGAGGCCGACAGCCGGGCGCTGATCGAGACCTACCGCAAGCTGCGGAAGACGCCCCAGGACATCCTGGACGCGGTCAACACCGACTACATGTTTCGCATCCCGGCCATCCGCCTGGCCGAGGTCCAGGCCGCGCAGCAGAAGGACACCTACATGTATCTGTTCGCCTGGCCCAGCCCCATCCAGGGCGGCAGGTACGGGGCCATGCACGCCCTGGAGCTGGCCTTTGTCTTCGGCGTGCTCCTGCCCAAGGAGATCGGCATCTTTCCCCAGCGGACCGATGAGACCGAGGCGCTCAGCCAGGCCATGATGGACACCTGGATCGCCTTTGCTCGGAGCGGCGATCCGAACAACCCCGGCATCCCGGCGCTCGCGCCCTACGAGGCTTCCAAGCGGGCGACCATCGTCTTCAACAAAGAGATTCAGGTGGTCGAAGACCCCTACGGCGGGGAGCGCGCGGCCTGGCAGGGGTTGATATAGGCCTTTGGTTCGTAACCCGCGCGTCCGGGAATGGGTGCGCAGGTGCGTGGTGCGAGGTGCGGTTTTTACAATGTAGGGGCGCGTTGCACGTGCCCCCTACCCGTTTATAAAAACAGCATCGCCTTCATGGACGTTGGTTCGCGGGCGACGCATGCGTCGCCCTTACAGCCCCGCCTCACGCGTAGTCTCCTCAGTGGATGATCGATCAGGGAACCCAGCAGTTCAAAATACGGCGCGGGCCGAAATCTTTGTCGGTCATCGGCTCGAAGTCCTCGGAATAGGGTTGCTATTCCTGCGGCTTCGATCCTCGCCCTCCTCGATTTCGCCTCGGCATCCTGTGTTTGGTCTCGGTCTCGCGAGCAAAAAGGGTTCCCCCAAAACTCTCCTAAATCCCCATGTCCGGCCAATGGAGCAAGCGGTCGTCGGCGTAGAAGTCGTCGTTCCAGCCGGGTGCGTAGCCTCCGGCCCGGAGCGCCTCGATCAACTCGGCCTCGGAGCGGATCGGCGCGGAGAACTGGGTATAGGCCCGGCCCAGAACCCTCAGCCCGTGGGCGTCCGAGCCGCCCGTGCCGTGGACGCCCAGCCGGGCGGCGGCGTCCATGGCCGCCTGGTTTTCCTCGGAGGACAGACTGCCGTTCACGGTCTCCAGGGCCAGCAGCCCCGTGACCTCCATGACCCGCTCTCCCGGAAAGCCATGAATGGTGCCGCTTTGGTAGGGGTGGGCCGGGATGGCCACGCCGCCGTGGTCGTGCACCCAGTCCGCGGCCCACTGCATGGGCATGCGCGCCGGGAAATCCTCGTCGTCCACCTTGGCTCCGAACAGGAGCAGGTGGCCTTCCATGGCCCGGTATTCCAGGCCCTGGAAGATGGGGAACCCGGTTCGCTGCGATATTTCCCGAAAGGGATTGCTCAGAAAGTAGGAATGGTGCTCGGTCACGCAGACCGCGTCCAGCCCGACTTCGCGCGCCCGATCCACCAGTTCGTCCGGCTGGATCAGGGAATCGCCGCCCAGGGCCGTGTGGACGTGGATGTCGATCTTGAACATGGTCTAGGTTATTACTCCCCACGGGCTTGCAAGTCAACCGCCTGAAAAAGCACCGAACCCTTTTTTAAATGCCCATGAGGCAATGAATGGCAAATTTTGACCCTAGGGCACGCGCAGCGTGCCCCTACTTCACCGGCACCATGACCAGAAGCTCTTTTTGGCTGCGGTAGTATTCGATGTCCGGTCGGGCGGGGTCGATGTCGTTTTCCCGGCGCAAGGAATCAAAGGTCGGCCCGATAGCCTCGACGCGCCGCTCCCAATCCGCGATCTTGCGGCGGGCGTATTTGCCGCCCGGAATGGTCCAGACGGGGAAGGGCAGCGAGGCCGGGTCGTCGTCTTCGGTCAAAGCCACGCAGGCCCGGTATTCACAGCCGGCGAAGATTACGCCATAGAATTTTCTGCCCTTGAGGGACGGCAGCTTGGATTCGAGGCGTTCGAAGGCCGGGGGCGCCTGCTCGCCGATGGGCGTGCCTTTGTCGCCCTCGACGCACATGACCGGGATGTCTTCCAGGGTGACGATGGTATCGGGCACGGTTCCCTCCTTTTCAAGAAATGACCAGCCCCACCGCGAGCAGCAGGCTGTAAACCAAGGCCAGCCGCGCCGTGTTGGCCAGGGATTGGTTGAGGGCCGGGCCCGCGTTTTGGCTCACCCGCCGGGTTTCGATCACGGACAAGGGGAGCGCCAGCAGGCTGAGCAGCGCCCCGGTCCGGCCGCCGGCCAGGGCGTAGATCGCGGTCAGCAAAAACGCGCCGGCCAGGAGCAGGGCGTACTCGATCCGGCTGCCGCGAACGCCGAGACGCACGGCCAGGGTGATTTTCCCGGCCCGGCGGTCCGTGTCGATGTCCCGCAGGTTGTTCACCACCAGGATGGCCGTGATCAACAGGCCGATGGGGCAGGCCAGGAACAACGCCTCTCCGGTGACACTCAGCGTCTGGACGTAGTACGTACCGCCGGCCGCGACCAGGCCGAAAAAAATGAAGACGAACAGGTCCCCCAGCCCGTGGGAGGCCAGCGGGTATGGCCCGCCGCTGTAAGCCAGGGCGGCCAAGCCGGCCGCCAGCCCCGCAATCAGGATAGGCCAGCCCGAGGCCAGGGTCAGGTACAGCCCGTCCAGAGCGGCCAGGGCGAAGATGAAGATCATGCCCAGCCGCACCTTGTCCGGCGGGATCAGCCCGCTTTGGGTTACCCGCGTCGGCCCCAGCCGGCCGGGCTGGTCGATGCCCCGCACGAAATCGAAATAGTCGTTGGCCACGTTCACCCCGGCCTGGAGCAAGAGGCCCCCCAGCAGGGCGGCCAAAGCCGGGCCCAGGCGAAAGCCATGGTCGGCCGCGGCCAGGCCCAGACCCACCACGACCGGCGACACGGCCGCGGGCAGGGTTCGGGGCCGCACGGCCAGCAGCCAGGCCCGGACGCTGGAGGCCGGCGGGTCCAGGGGTGCGACCGGCGGTTTGGAAGAAGACTCGCGCATGCGCTTACCCCTCGGCCCGCCCCAGATGCCGCGTCAGCCGCACCTCGAACCGGAAAAGCACGAAATAGAAGGCCAATCCCAAGAGGCTCATGGCCAGAATCCCGCTGTACATCTGCGGGTAGAGCAGCACCTGGTAGGTCTCGACCACGATGTAATACCCCAGCCCGTAGTGCGTCAGGGACTGCTCGGTGATGAACAGCACGGCGATGGCCGTGCCCACGGACACCCGCAGCGCGGTCAGCACGGCCGGCAGGGTCGCCGGCAGATAGACGTAGCGGAAGAGCGCCCGCCGCCCCGCGCCCAAAGACCGGACCGACAGGATCAGCTCCGGGTGCAGCCCGGCCGCCTCGTCCCGGACCACCACCAGAATCTGGAAGAAGATGATCAGGGCGATGAGCAACACCTTGCTGACGTCGGTGATGCCCATGAGCACGTAGATCACGGGCAGAAAGACGATCTTGGGGATGGGGTAGAGGATGGCGATGAGCGGCGCGACCAGGCGATCGATGCGCGGGGCCTGGCCCAGGATCAACCCCAGCGGCGCGGCCAGGGCCACGGCCAGGGCCACGGCGGCCAGGACCCGGCCGGCGCTGGCCAGGAAGTGAAGCCCGAGTTCGCCGGGCAACAGGCGGAAAAACACGGGCACCACCGTGACCGGGCCGGGCAGGATGGCGTTCTTGACCAGCCAGGCCGCGCCCTGCCACAAAACAAAGAACATGGCCAACCCGGCCAGGGCGCTCAGCGGACTGATACTTTTGGTCATGGCTTCTTCTCCAACAGGCCGAGCAGCCGCGCGCGCAAGGCGCTCCTCGCTTCGGCGTCCGAGTCTCCGCCCGGCTGGCCTTCCAGTACCAGGGTTTCCCGGTTCGTCCCCCGCGTGAGCACCAGGATTTCCTCGCCGAAGAGCACGGCCTCGTCGATGTCGTGCGTGACCAGGATGCGGGTCAGCCCGTCGGCCGGTCCGGCCCGGCCGATGATGTCCAACAGGTCGCTCCGGGTGGGCGCGTCCAGGGCCGAGAAAGGTTCGTCCATGAGCAACAGGTCCGGCTCCAGGGCCAGGGTCCGGGCGATGGCCGCGCGCTGGCGCTGGCCTCGGGAAAGCTGCGACGGGTATTGGTCGGCGTATTCCAGGATGCCCAGCCGCTCCAGCCAGCCGTCCACCCGGGCCAGGGCCTCGGTCCGGCTTTCGGCCCCTTCCCTGGGCGCGTGCCGCCCGTCCGGGCCATAGAAGGTGCGGATGCGAACGCCCAGACGGGCGTTGTCCCGGAGCGTGGCCCAGGGAAGCAGGCCGTGGTCTTGCAGTATCAGGCCGGTCCGGGGCCTCGGCCTGACGAGCGGCTGGCCGAGGACGCGGATTTCGCCCGACTGCGGCTGGCGGAGGCCGGCCAGGAGATAGAGCAGCGTGGATTTGCCGCAGCCCGAGGGGCCGATCACGGCCAGGGCCTCGCCCCGGCCCACGCCCAGGCTGAACCCCTCGAAGACCGGAACGCGGCCGCCGTAAGCGAAGGTGAGCCGGTCAACCCTGATCATGGCGGCGGCCCCGGACATCGGCGTGGTTAGGGCTTGGGCAAAAAGGCCGGCGTCACGGTCTGGCCGTAAGGCAGCGGCGCGGGGATGAGCTTCTTGGACATCAGCCAGGCGATGACGTCGTTCCACTGGGCCTCGTCCGGCACCTTGGCGTGCGGGTAAAACGGCAGCACGTAGCCCTTCTGCACGTTCGGCGGGACGCGGATGGATTTGAGCAAAAGCGGCGCCTGGGCCGTTGGGTCGGCCTCGATGCGGACCACGGCCTTTTCCCAGGCCCTCAGGAACCGCCGGACCGACTCGGCCTTGTCCTGGGTGGCTCTCAGGCTGAAGCCGAAGACGCTGACCGCGTAGCGGGGGAAGGCCGCGTCGCTGATGATCTCCGGCGCCCCGGCCTTGATGGCGGCCAGGCCCAGGGGGTCGGGCAGGACGGCCGCCTTGAGGCTGCCGTTCATCAAGAGCTGAAACCGTTCCGGGATGGCCGGCACGGAGCGGAGCACGATCTTGTCCGCGGGCAGGCCGCTTTCGCCCAGCAACCGCACGGTGACGTACTCGATGATGGTGTTTTGGGCCACGCCGATGGGCACGCCGGCCAGGTCCGCCGGTTTGGTCAGGCCGCTGCCCGGCGCGGCCAGGACCCGGAACATGGGTGAGCCGGCCTTGGCCTCCCGGAGTTCGCCCACCACCTGAAGCTTGACCCCGTCCCGGTTGAAGATCGCGGCCGTGGACAGCTCGGTGAGCATGCCGTCGATCTGGCCGGCCTGCATGAGCTGGTCACGTTCGAGGGCGCTGCTGACCGGCACGGCTTCGACCTTGAGCCCCTCGGCCGCGAAAAACCCGGCCTCCTGGGCCACGTAAAAGGGAAAGGCGTCCAGAATGGGCAGGAGGGCCACCTTGAGCGGCGGGGCCGGTTCGGCCGCCCGGACCGCACCGACCCCGGCCACAACGGCCAGCAGGGCCGCGCTGAATACAAGCGCTTTCATCCATCTGAGCATCGTCGCATCGACTCCTTTACCATATGAAATTGAAAGGTCTCTTCTCCCGGTTCCGCGACCGGTTCAGTATAGCACAGATTCCGGGTGTGACATCAAAGGGGGTCAGGAGGCGCGAGTGGCTTTACGTAACGCCGGGAAACAAGAAGGGCGACGCATGCGTCGTCCTCGCGGCCAAACAGAGACTCTCGCGGGCGAGGCATGCCTCGCCCCCACAGGGGGCGGGGGATTTCTGGTTCGCAGATTGCCCATGGGCATCCCGGCTCATGGCTTGACCGCCGTTTCTATCGCCACCCCCGGACTCCGGCAGTGGGTCAATTTAAGGATTCAGTTGTTTCCCTTGCCAAATGCCCCGATTCGACGGCAACCTGTTTTTCACCGTCACCCAAGCCCAATTCGTCATTCCCGCGGAAGCGGGAATCCAGGCGTGAAACCTCCCAGCGAGGTGGCGCCTCCCAAAAACCATTTGGCCGCCGTGGTTTTCATTGCGAGGCAGTTCGGACTCCGAGTTGTCCAAGACTGGATTCCCGCCTTCGCGGGAATGACGTTTCGAACTGCGGAAAAGGGAAAACACGTCACCCCGGTGAGCGCGAAGACCCAGGAATTCCTAGGAAGCGGGGTATGGAATTTCCCAAACTAACCCACTACCCGGACTCCCAACGGCTTGACGAGGCGGCCGGGTCTTGCCATAATTTCATCTTCCTGGGATCATGGAGCCGAAACCAAGGGAAATCCCCTGAAGGGAGAGGTGTTGGGTCAGACTTTTATTTTCGCCGAAAACGGCGACTGCCTGCTCGGGGGGCGCGTCCTGCATCCGAGTGTCGAACCCCTGGCCGCGGCCCGCGAGGATTTGGAGAGCGTGCTTGGCTCGGCGCAGCCCGAGGATTTGATCATTCTGGCCGGCAGCGGCCTGGGCTGGCACGTCGAGGCTATTCTGGAGCGGCCGGACCCGCCCCGGGTGCTGGTCTTCGAGCCCGAGCCGGCCCGCATCGAGGCGGCGCTGGCCCGAGGACCGCAGCGGCCCGAGACGCGGCGGCTGCTCGAAGAAGCGGCCATGGACGAAGGCCGGTTGGTTCAGGCCTTGAGCCAGCTTCTGGTGTACGGCCGGGGCTTGGGGCGGGCCATGGTCTTTTCGCCGTCGGCCTATCTTCAAGCCGAACCACGCCTGGCCGCGCGGGCCCGCGCGCTGCTGATGCAAAGCCGGTCCCGGGCCTCGGTGGATCGCCGCACCCGGTCCCTCAAGACCGGTGAGTGGCTGAACCATTTGGCCGAGAGCGCGCCGCTGTGGCCCGTGTTGCCGGACCCGACCTTGCTGGCCGGGGTTTTGGCCGGCATCCCGGCCGTGGTCGTGGGCGCCGGGCCGTCGCTGGACGCCAGCCTGCCCCACCTGGCCCCGGCCTGGGACAAGGCCCTGGTCCTGGCCGCGGCCTCGGCCCTGAAACCCCTGGCCGCCGCGGACCTCTCCCCCCACATGGCCCTGGCCCTGGAAGCCAAGGACGAATCCCGGCAGTTCGATGGCCTGGACCACGGCCGCACCCTTTTGGCCGCGGCCACGGCCGGACACCCCCGCCATTTTTCCCAATGGTCCGGACCCCTGGCCCTGTTCCATCTCCAACCCTGGATCGCCCGCCTGACCGGCCTGGGTCAGGCCCTGCCCAACGGCGGCCACGTCACCAGCGCCGCCTTTTCCCTGGCCGTGCTCCTGGGCTGCGACCCCATCGTCCTGGTCGGCCAGGACCTGGCCTACACCTTTGGCCGGACCCACGCCTCGGGCCGGCCGGGCGGCGAGGAGGAGGAACGGCTAGAAACGGTCGAGGTCGAGGCCATCGACGGGGACCGGATTCCGTCCTCGCCGGTCATGCTCAGCTATATCCTCTGGTACGCGGAATCGGCCGCGCGGGTGGGGGCCTCCAGGCGGCTGGTCAACGCCACCACGGCCGGGGCGCGTCTGCCCGGCTTCGAGCACCGGCCCCTGGCCGAGGTCCTGGGCGATCTGCCGGCGATGACCGAAGACCTGGGTCTGTTCATCCAGGCCATGGACCGTCTGCCGCGACCCAAGGCTTCCTTTTTGATCCAGCGGTTGGTCCAGGCCCAGGCGGAACTGAAGGCGGTCAGCGACGCGCTGGAGTTGGACGGGCTGGCCTCGGCCAAGGCCCAGGCCCCGGCGGAGTCGGCCGCGGCCACGGCCATCGAGGAGGCGGCGGACGAAACAGAAGGCCGGGCCGGCCTGGCCGCCATGGAGGCCGCGCTGAGCCGCATGCGGCACCTGCTCCGCGCCTCGGCCGCGTTTTAAGAGAAACGGTTTTAGACCCAGTATTTCCGGGCGTGGGGTTCGGTGTCCGGATTTTCCCTTGACAGGGGGTCGAGGCATCTTAAAATTCAATCAGGGTTGACTTGGACCGGCCAGACGGGTAGAACGCCGGTCAATACGGTATGTCGTGGTTATGGATGCGGACGGACGAACGGCGCGATCGGACAACGAAACTTATTACTGGCTGGCCCTCAACCTGGTCCCGGGCATCGGTTCGGTCCGTTTTTCCCAGTTGCTCAAGATCTTTCACACGCCCCAGGCGGTTTTCCAGGCCTCGGCCCGGGATTTGGCCCGGGTTCCCAGGCTTCCCCAAAAGACGGTTTCGGCCCTGCTGGCCTTTAACGGCTTCCGGGAAGTGGAGGCGGAGCTCGACCGGGTTCACCGCCGGGGCACGAAGCTGATCACTCTCCATGACCCTTCCTACCCGTCGCGTCTCAAGGAGATTCACGACCCGCCGCCGCTTTTATGGGTGGACGGCGGGCTCAGCCCGGCCGATCACACGGCCGTGGCCATCGTCGGGTCTCGGGGGGCCACGGAGTACGGCCGGGAGGTCTCGTTTCGGCTGGCCGCCGGATTGGCCTCGGCCGGGGTGAGCGTGGTCAGCGGCATGGCTTTGGGCATTGACGCCGCGGCGCATCGGGGGGCGCTCTCCGTGGGGGGCCGGACCCTGGCCGTGCTGGGCTGCGGCGTGGACGTGGTTTACCCCGCGCCCAACCGGGATTTGTACCGGGAGATTCCAAGGCGGGGAGCGGTGCTGAGCGAATTCAGCCTGGGTACGCGGCCCGAACCCGGTTATTTTCCGGTGCGCAACCGGGTCATCTCCGGCCTGTCCCTGGGCGTGGTGGTGGTCGAGGCCGGCGAGAGGAGCGGGGCGCTGATCACCGCCCGGGAGGCCCTGGAGCAGAACCGGGACGTCTTCGCCGTGCCGGGGCGCGTCTCGTCGGAGAAAAACCGCGGCAGCCACGCCCTGCTCAAGCAGGGCGCGCGCCTGGTGGAAACGGCCCAGGACATCCTGGAAGAGATCGCGCCCCAGCTCGAACCCGGCGCGCCGGGTCCCGAGCCGGCCGAAGACCCGAGGCTGTCCGAACTGACCGAGGAACAGCGCCGGCTCTGGGGCGCGCTTGGCGAAGACCCGCAGCACGTGGACCAACTCGGCCGGCGGCTCAACCTGACCCCGGCCCGTCTGGCCCCGCTGCTTTTGGAAATGGAGCTTTCCGGCTTCATCCGGCAACTGCCGGGCATGAGATACACCAAGGCATCGCAAGGATAGGTATGGCCAAATCGTTACTCATCGTTGAATCCCCGACCAAGGCCCGCACCCTGACCAAGTATCTGGGTAAGGACTTTGACGTGGCCGCTTCGGTCGGGCACATCCGGGACCTGCCGGTCAACCGGCTGGGCGTGGACATCGACCACGACTTCGCCCCGGAATATGAAACCATCTCCGGCAAACAGAAGATCATCACGGACCTCAAGAAAAAGGCCCAGGGCAAGGACGTCATCTACCTCGGCCCCGACCCCGACCGCGAGGGCGAGGCCATCGCCTGGCACATCGCCGAGGCCCTCAAGGGCAAGGACCGCGTTTTCCACCGCGTGCTCTTCCACGAACTGACCCCGTCCGCCATCCGCCAGGCCCTGGACCACCCCGAGGAACTGTCGATCAAACGCTTCGAGTCCCAGCAGGCCCGCCGCGTCCTGGACCGGTTGGTCGGCTATCAGATTTCGCCCCTGCTCTGGAACCGGGTCAAGCGCGGTCTTTCGGCCGGCCGGGTCCAGTCCGTGGCCCTGCGCATCATCGCCGAGCGGGAACGGGAGATTTTCGCCTTCCGGCCCGAGGAATACTGGAGTCTCACGGCCAACCTGCGGCCCGAGGCCCAGGCCGAGGTTGAGGAAGCCACGTTCGCCGCCCGGCTGCACCGGGCCGACGGCAAGAAGATCGACCTGAAGAACGGCGAGGAAGCCGGGGCCGTGGTCCAGGAACTCGAAGGCGCGGATTTCGCCGTGGCCGAGGTGACCTCCCGCGAGCGCAAGCGGCATCCCCTGCCGGCCTTTACCACCAGCCAGCTTCAGCAGGAGGCCTTCGCCCGGCTGCGCTTCGCCACGGCCCGGACCATGTCCGTGGCCCAGCAGCTTTACGAGGGCGTGGACCTGGGACCCGAGGGCGCGGTGGGGCTGATCACCTACATGCGCACCGATTCGGTGCGGGTGGCCGCCGAGGCGCTAGACGCGGTTCGGGGATACATCCATTCCGCCTTCGGCGCGGACTACCTGCCGGGCCGGGCCAACACCTACCGCAACCGCAAGGACTCCCAGGACGCCCACGAGGCGGTCCGGCCGACCTCGGTCGAGCGCACGCCCGAACAGGTCAAGGCCCACCTGACGCCTCAGCAGTTCGCCCTGTACGACCTGATCTGGAAACGGTTCGTGGCCAGCCAGATGAAGCCGGCCCTCATCGACCAGACCACGGTGGACATCCAGGCCGGCCGCTATCTCTTCCGGGCCAGCGGGTCGGTCACCCGCTTCGACGGGTTTCTCAAGGTGTACGGCCGCAACGAGAAGGAAGCCCGGGAGGCCTTGCCGCCTTTGACCCAAGGCGACCGCTTGGCCCTGCTCGGCCTGGACCCCAAGCAGCACTTCACCCAGCCGCCGCCGCGCTTCACCGAGGCCACGCTGGTCAAGGAGCTGGAAAGCAACGGCATCGGCCGGCCCAGCACCTACGCGGCCATCATCTCTACCATCAAGGGCAAGGAGTACGTTCGCTCGGAAAAGCAGCAGCTCGTGCCCACCGAACTCGGCCTGCTGGTCAATGACCTGCTCGTCGACAATTTCCCGCGCATCCTCAATGTCGAGTTCACGGCCGGCATGGAAAACGACCTGGACGAGATCGAGGAGGGCCGCACCGACTGGCGGGAGATTCTGAAGCGTTTCTACGCCTCCTTCGAGGGCGAACTGGCCGAGGCCGACAAGAAGATGCTCTCCCTCAAGCGCGACGGCATCAAGACCGAACTGGCCTGCGAAAACTGCGGCGCGCCCATGGTGCTCAAATTCGGACGCCACGGCCCGTTCCTGTCGTGCAGCCGCTACCCCGAGTGCAGCAACGCCCGGGACTATCTCCGGGACGAGCAGGGCCGCATCCGCCCTGTCGAGCAGGAGCCGGCCGAAAGCCAGGGCGCGTGCGAGAAGTGCGGCCGGCCCATGGTGGTCAAGAAGGGACGCTACGGCACCTTCCTGGCCTGCTCCGGCTACCCGGAGTGCAAGAACACCCGGCCCATTGGCGGCGAGGAAGCGGGCGAGCTGCCGCCGCTGCCGCCGGACATGGCCAAGACCTGCCCGGACTGCGGGGCGCCCTTCGAGGTCCGGCGCAGCCAGAAGGGCAACCTCTTCATCGCCTGCGGCAACTATCCCAAATGCCGCAGCGCCCGGCCGTTTCCCATCGGCGTTCCCTGTCCGCGCGAGGGCTGCGACGGCCAGCTCGTCGAGCGTTCCTCGGCCCGGGGCCGTTTTTACGGGTGCAGCAACTATCCCAAGTGCCGCCTCATCCTCCGGTCCCGGCCGGTGGCCAAGGCCTGCCCGCAGTGCGGCTCGCCCTATCTGATCGAGGCGTCCGAGAAGGGGGGCGGAGGCGGGCTGCAATGTCCGAACAAGAACTGCGATTACCGCGAGGACGATCCGGAATCCCGCGAGGCGTAAGGGTTTGAGCGGGCTTAGCCGGCGCGAGGCGTGCCGAGATTCGCCTTGACCGGACCGGGCTGGATATGATATAGATTATTACAAGTGAAATCCGTTAGATTGAGGGCCGGGACGCTGGCAGAAACATTGCGGAGGGGTCGTGCTCGATCCAAAATTCGTGCGTGAACACCTGGACCTGGTCGAGGCCAAGGTGCGTCTGCGCGGCGCGAGCCTCGATTTTTCGACCTTCGTTCGCCTGGACGAGGAGCGGCGGCGTTTGCTTTCCGAGGTCGAGGCCCTGAAACACCAGCGCAACCAAGTCAATCAGGAGATCACCAAGCTGAAAAAAAGCGGCGGGGACGCATCCGGCGTCATCGCCGAGATGAAGGTCGTTTCGGACCGGATCAAGGTCCTGGACGGCCAAACCCGGGAGACCGAGACGGCGCTTCGGGATTTCCTGCTCCAGGTGCCCAACCTGCCCGACGATTCGGTGCCCGAGGGCGCATCCGACGCGGACAACCCGGTGGTCCGGGTGTGGGGCGAGCCGCCGGCTTTCGATTTCGAGCCGAAGAACCATTGGGATGTGGGGGAAGCCCTGGGCATCCTGGATTTCGGCCGGGCGGCCAAGATCGCCGGGGCGCGCTTTACCTTGCTCAAGGGCGCGGCCTCGCGCATCAACCGGGCCCTCATCAATTACATGCTCGACCTCCATACCGGCAAGCACGGCTACACCGAGCTGTTGCCGCCTTTCATGGTCAACGTGGATTCCATGTACGGCACGGGCCAATTGCCCAAGTTCGCCCAGGACTCCTTCAAGCTGGAGGGCTGGGACTATTACCTGGTGCCCACGGCCGAGGTGCCGGTGACCAACATCCATCGGGACGAGATTCTGGACGGCCGCAACCTGCCGCTCCATTACACGGCCTACACCCCGTGCTTCCGGTCCGAGGCCGGTTCGCACGGCCAGGACACGCGGGGCATGATCCGGCAGCATCAGTTCGACAAGGTGGAGATGGTTAAATTCTGCCGGCCCGAGGAATCCTGGGACGAGCTGGAGCGGCTCACGGTCAACGCCGAGGCCGTGCTCCAGGGCCTGGGCCTGCACTACCGCGTGATCACGCTTTGCACGGGCGATGTGGGTTTTGCCTCGGCCAAGACCTACGACCTCGAAGTCTGGCTGCCCGGCTCCGGCCGCTACCGCGAGATTTCCTCGTGCAGCAACTTCACCGATTTCCAGGCCCGGCGGGCCAACATCCGCTTCCGCCGGGAGCCCAAGAGCAAGCCGGAGTTCGTGCACACGCTCAACGGGTCCGGCCTGGCCGTGGGCCGCACCCTGGTGGCCATTTTGGAAAATTACCAGCGGGCCGACGGTTCGGTCGTCGTGCCCGAAGTGTTACGGTCATACACCGGAGGGCTGTCCGTCATTAGCCAGGCCCCCTAGAGGGCCGGCGCGTCCGGCGTCCGCCGGACAGGTGAAAAGATCTCATGGACTGGCAGATCGACACGCCTTATTACCCGGTTCTTCGGCCTAATCGCCGCCGTGGGCGCTCCCGTCGGCGCGTTCTGGGTCTGGCCCTCCTGGCCATGACCGCCTGCGCGCTTCTGCTCTTCCACCTGGTCGGCCCCGAAGGGGCGGGCCCCCGATCCAGCCAAGCCGCGAACAGCGCCCTGGCCCAGGAAGACGAGGCCCGCGCCCCGGAACGATCGAACGATCTTAGCAAGGACCATCTGGCCCGCATGATCGGCTCCCGGGACATCGGACCGGCCGAGGCCAGGTCTTTGCGCGTTCAGGACGAGACGACCGGCCGGGTCTATTTCGTTCACAGCACGCTGGACCCGGACCTGCAGACCTGGGCCGTGGACACCCTTTCCCGGGCCGACGTGCATGCCGCGGCCGTGGTGGCTTTTAACCCGAGCGACGGCCGTATTCTGGCCCTGGCCGGCCGCAGCGAGGGCAAGACCCCGGCCAACCCGGCCCTGGCCAGCGTCCCGGCGGCCAGCATCTTCAAGATCGTCACGGCCGCCGCGGCCCTGGAAACGGCCCACATGACCGGCGACACCGCCCTGGCCTACGACGGCCGGCCTCACACCCTGTACAAGCAGCACGTCCGCGCCGGCCTTTTCAGCGGCCACAATTCGGTTTCGCTCAAGGAGAGCTTCGCCAAAAGCATCAACGTGGTTTTCGGCAAACTCGGGGCCCACGCCCTGGGGCCGCGGGTGCTCGAAGAATTCGCCCGCCGCTTCTATTTCAACCGGCCCATCCGTTTCGAGATGCCGGTCGAGTCGTCCGATTTCTGTCTGTCCGCCAAGGACGCTTACAGCCTGGCCGAGCTGGCCAGCGGATTTAACCGCACCACCCTGCTTTCGCCTTTGCACGGCGCGCTGTTGGCCGCGGTGGTGGTTAACGACGGGGTCCTGATGGAGCCGAGCGTGGTGCGGAAGGTCTATGACGCGGAGCACGAGGTCTGCTACCGTCACCGGCCCACGGCTCTGGGCCGGGTCGTTTCCAGCCGCACGGCCGGCGAGATGAAGGAGCTGATGGCGGCCACGGTGACGTCGGGCACGGCCCGGGGCACCTTCCGGGATCGGCAGCGTCACCGGATTCTGTCCCGGCTGACCCTGGGCGGCAAGAGCGGCAGCATCAACGACGACCAGGGCCGGCGGGTGGACTGGTTCGTGGGCTTTGCCGAGCGCGAGGAGGGCGGCGACCCGCTGGTCCTCTCCGTGGTGGTGGTCCATCGTCAGCAGACGCTCGGCCTGCGGGCGCTGAGGATCGTGCGCGAGGGCTTCCTGCATTATTACGGGCCGCGGCTGTCCAGCTCCTATGCCGCCCGGGGGGAGAAGAACCGATGAAGACCCGCCTTCGTCAGACCGACGTCGAGATCGTGCAGGGCGACATCACCGAGATGGACACCGAGGCCATCGTCAACGCGGCCAACGCCCAGCTCGTGCTCGGGGCCGGCGTGGCCGGGGCCATCCGCGGCAAGGGCGGCCCGACCATCCAGGAGGAATGCGACCGGATCGGCGGCACGTTCGTGGGCGGGGCCGAGGTCACCGGCGCGGGCCGGCTCAAGGCCAAATACGTGATCCACGCCGTGGGCCCGCGCATGGGCGAGGGCGGCGAGGACCAGAAGCTGGAAAACGCCACCCTGAACAGTCTCCGCCGGGCCGATGAAAAGGCCATGAAGAGCATCGCCTTTCCGGCGATCAGCACCGGCATCTTCGGCTTCCCCCTGGACCGGGCGGCCGACATCATGCTGGGGGCGGTCAAGAATTACATTGAAGGCGAAACCGGGCTGGATCGGATCGTCTTCTGTCTCTTCGGTCAGGAGGCGTACGACGTCTTCGCCGATACGTTCCAGAAGCTTTTTCCAACCTGAACCGAATACCGGCTACCGAAGGAGGAGAAGATGCCGAAAAACATGATCGACAATATTCATTGGCTGGGGCACGACAGTTTTTACGCGGCCGGTAGCAAGGTCGTCTATTTCGACCCCTGGGAGATCAGCGGCGGACCCAAGGCCGACGTGATCTGCATCAGCCACGAGCACTTCGACCACTGCTCGCCGGCCGACGTGGACAAGATCAGCAAGGAAGGCACGGTGGTGATCACCGAGGAGCTTTCCGCCGGTAAGCTCAAGGGCACGGTCAAGGTGCTCAAGCCCGGCGAAAGCGCCACGGTCAACGGCGTGAAGGTGACCGCGGTGCCGTCCTACAACGTGGGCAAGGAGTTTCATCCCAAGGAACGGGACTGGCTGGGCTTTGTCGTCGAACTGGACGGGGTCAAGATCTACCACGCCGGCGACGCGGACTTCATCCCGGAGATGAAGGACCTGGACGTGGACATCGCCCTCATCCCGGTGTCCGGCACCTATGTCATGGACGCGGACCAGGCCATTGAAGCGGCTCGGGCCATAGGGCCCAAGATCGCCGTGCCCATGCACTACGGCAAGATCGTGGGCGACGATAACGACGCCAAGAAGTTCGCCGAGGCCTTGAAAGACGAAATGACCGTGGTGGTCAAGAAGAAGGAATAAAGTCAAGGAGAGCGGCGTTCTTTGCCGCAGGTTTTCAGCGATTGCAGGGGCACGGCATGCCGTGCCCCTATGTTTATTGTTCCCTCTTCAAATAGCTGGATGGGGCGAGGCGCCCAGGGCCGGATTGACCCTCTGATCGGCCGGTGCTATAAGGGCCTGTCCTTAGGAGCGAGGCCATGCGTTTGTCCGACACCCGCCGGGGGTATCTGTACGTCACGTCCGCGGCCCTGTTGTGGGCCACGTCCGGGATCGTGGCCAAGGCCCTGTTCACCCACGGCATGACGCCCTTCGATCTGGTCCAGATCCGGGTGACCCTGGCCGCGGGTCTGCTGGCCGGGGGCTACGGGCTGTTCGCGCCGGGGCTGCTAAAAATCCGAGCGCGGGACCTGCCGTATTTTCTGGTCCTGGGCGGCGTAGCCATGGCCGGGGTCCAGTTCACCTACTTCCTGGCCATCAGCAAAATCCAGGTGGCCGCGGCCGTGCTGATTCAATACCTGGCCCCCATCCTCATCGCCCTCTTCGGCGTGCTCTTCTTCAAGGAGCGCATGACGCCGGTGAAAATCGCGGCCCTGGCTTTGGCCGTGGGCGGCTGCTTTTTCGTGGCCGGCGGCTACAGCCTGGCCCTTTTGTCCATGAACCGGCTGGGCATCGCCGCCGCCCTGGTCTCGGCCGTCTGTTTCGCCTCGTACTCGCTTCTGGGCGAGTGGGGCATGCATCGTTATTCGCCCTGGACGGTCCTGTTCTACGCCCTGGCCTTGGCGGCCGTGACCTGGCATCTCGTCTATTCGCCGTTTCATTACCTCACGGCCGGCTTCACCTCGGCCCAGTGGGCCGGGAGCGTCTATATCGCCCTCATGGGCACGATGGTGCCCTTCGGCCTGTTTCTCCAGGGCATCAACCACATTCGGTCCACCCGGGCCTCGATCACGGCCTGTCTGGAACCCATCTCGGCCGGGGTGTTGGCCTTTTTCCTGTTGGGCGAACGCTTGGCGGCCTTGCAGATTCTGGGCGCGGGCCTGGTCATCGCCGCGGTGGTGGTGATGGTGCTCTCCCGGGAGCGGGAGGAGCTGGCCCCGTCCCGTATCCGGACCGGCCGCTAAAGCCGTTGCAGAACCGCCCCTTAGACTCGATATTTTTTGTCGGGTTCGAAGGGCGATCCTCAAAATATTTTCATATATTCCTCTGGTTGCCCTTTTTCGCCCTCCTCAATCTCGAGCCTGATTGAAGGCCCTGAAACGGCTTCCATGGGATTTAAAACCATCCCATTTCCGAGGCCCTTCTGTTACAATGGACGGCATCATTCCCTTTCACCACTAGACACGGATGTTCGCGGAGGAGGAAAGTTATGGGCAGACTGGAAGGCAAAGTGGCAATGATCACGGGCGGAGCGAGCGGGCTGGGTGAAGCCACGGCGCGGCTCTTCGTTCAGGAAGGGGCGCGGGTGGTCGTGGCCGACATCGACGACGCGCGCGGGCAGGACCTGGCCGCCTCGTTCAAGGAGAACGGGGCTTTTGTTCATGTCAACGTGGTGCTTGAGGACGAGGTCAAGGCGGGCGTGGCCGCGGCCGTGGCCAAATTCGGCCGGTTGGACGTGATGTTCAACAACGCGGGCATGGCCGGGGCCGGCAGCCAGATCGAGGAAATCACGGTGGAGGGCTGGGACATCACCTTCGCCGTGCACGTGCGGGGGGTGCTGTTGGGCATGAAGCACGCCGCGCCGGTGATGAAGAAACAAGGCTCGGGCAGCATCGTCAACACGGCCAGCATGGCCGGGCTGCGGGCCGGCTGGGGGCCGCACGCCTACAGCGCGGCCAAGGCGGCCATCATCCACATGACGCGCACCGTGGGCATGGAACTGGGCGAGAGCAACATCCGGGTCAACTGCGTCTGTCCCACCTGGATTTCGACGCCGCTCTTCGGCAAGGCGGTCGGGTTCTCGGCCGAACAGACCGGCGAGACCCTGGAAAAGCTGAAGGAGGCTTTCAAGAATCTGCACCCCATTCCCCGGCCCTGCGTGCCCGAGGACGTGGCCCAGGCGGTTCTGTTCCTGGCCAGCGACGAGTCCGGGTTCATCAACGGCCAGGCCCTGGCCATTGACGGCGGGGCCGGCGCGGGCCGGCGGTGGATGGAGTTCGTCACCGACACCCTGGTCCCGGCGTTGGGGTTAGCGATCCCGGAGCCGGAATAATAAATGCCGCATGGCCGGCGAGCGGCCATGGCACCCATGAAAAAGCGCGCAAGTTCGTGGTGCGAGAGTGCGGAAGAGGTTTAACCACGAAATGCACGAAAAGCACGAACAAAAGAATTCAAATTTAATAAATTCGTGATTTTCGGATGCTAGTATCCGAAAAATCCAGTGGTCTGGTTTTCGCGAAGCGAAAACCAGACCACCTGTTGAAGTTTTTGGGAGGGGGTGTGGGGGAACCCTTTTTCGAAACCGGGCCAAACTTCGGCTGCCGGCCGCACTCTTTGTCGGGCTTCGACTCGAAGTCCTCGAAATAGACTTGCTATTCCTCCGGCTTCGATCCTCGCCCTCCTCGATTTCGCCTCAGCATCCTGTGTTTGGCCTCGGTTTCGCGAGCAAAAAGGGTTCCCTCAAGCTTATTCCCCGGCGTGAAAAAAGGAATAGACGCTTCTGGCCGCGGCGGCGGTCAGGCCCGGGGTGTCGGTCAGGTCGTCCAGGGAGGCGGCCCGGACCGCCTCGACCGAGCCGAAGCGGCGCAGCAGGGCCTTGCGCCGGGCCGGACCCACGCCCGGAACGTCATCCAGCACGGAGCGGACGGTCTTCAGGCGTCGGGAGCGGCGGTGGTAGCTGATGACGAAGCGGTGGGCCTCGTCCCGGACGCGCATGAGGAGCAATAGGCCGGGCGAGCCGGGTTTGAAGTTGACCGGATTCTTGCGGCCCGGCAGATAGACGTGGTCGGGCGCTCCCTCCTGTCCCTTGGCCAAAGCGGCCAGGGGCGGGGCCTGGGCGATGTCCAGGTCCCGGATCACGGCCTGGGCCATGGCGAGTTGTCCTCGGCCGCCGTCCAGGAGCATGAGGTCGGGCCGGGGCAGGTCCTCCTGGGTCAGCCGCCGGCGGAGCACCTCGTACATCATGGCGTAATCGTCCCGGCCCGAGGCGGACTGGATGCGGAACCGCCGGTAGTCGCTCTTGCACCAGGTCCGTTCCTCGAGCACGACCATGGCCCCCACGGGTGTGTCGCCCTGGTGGGTGGACAGGTCAAAGGCCTCGATGCGGCGGGGCGGGGCGGGCAGGTGCAGGCGGTGCACGAGTTCGGTCTGGGCTTCGAGGGAGAGGTCCGCGGCCCTCAGCCGTTCGGCCAGGGCGGCCCGGGCATTGGTTTCGGCCAGTTCGACCAGGGCCCGCTTGGGTCCCCGACGCGGACGGTGCAGGGACACCTTTTTCCCCTTTTTCTGGCTGAGCCATTCTGCCAGCAGGGCCGCGTCCTCCAGGCCCACCGGGGTCAGGATTTCGTCGGGCACGAAATGGTCCTGGCCGTAGTACTGGCCGAGCAGGGAAGCGGCCGCCTCCTCGTCCGGGGTTTCGGTCGCGCCCAGGGCCACGTTGCGGTGTCCGAGCAGGGCGCCGCGCCGGATGAAGAGCAGGACGGCCTGGGACTGGCCCCGGTCCCGGGCCAGGCCGAGGACATCCAGGTCCCGCGCGTCTTTTAAGACCATCTTCTGCTGTTCCAGGGTGCGGGTCACGGCCCGCAGCCGGTCCCGATAGCGGCCGGCCGTCTCGAAATCCAGGCGCTGGGCCGCCTGCCGCATTTTTTCTTCCAGGGCTTTGGTCAGGGTCTGGTTGCGGCCCTGAAAGAAGAGCAGGACCTCGTCCACCAGGGCGCGGTAGTCCGCGGCCGAGATGAGGCCGGCGCAGGGCGCGCTGCAGCGGCCGAGCTGGTGGTTGAGGCAGGGGCGGTCCACGCCGAACACGTCGTCGCGTTTGCATTGGCGCAGAGGGAAAAGCCGCTGCACCAGGCGCAGGGTCTGGCGCATGGACGAGGTCGAGGAAAAAGGCCCGAAATAAGCCGCGCCGTCGGGTTTGGTCCGGCGGACGATTTCCAGCCTGGGGAAGTCGGTCTTCACGGCCAGGCGGATGTAGGGATAGGTCTTGTCGTCCCGCAACAGGACATTGTAACGGGGCCGATGGCGCTTGATCAGGGAGTTTTCGAGAAGGAGGGCCTCCTTTTCGGTGTCGGTGCGGACGGTTTCGAAGTCGCGGATGCGGGGGGCCAAGGTGGCCGCGCGCCAGGAGAGCCCGCCTTCCTGGAAGTAAGTGGTCACGCGGTTGTGCAGGGATTTGGCCTTGCCCACGTAGATGACGCGGCCGCGTTCGTCCTTCATCAGATAGACGCCGGGCGCGTCCGGGAGTTCGGCGGCCTTGGTCTTGAGATCAGGAGCGGAGGTCATAAGAAGCAGTGCGCGCGTGCGTGGGGCGTGAGCGCGGGGAGGTGTTTGATCCTGGTGTGTCAGTAGCTGAATTCGTGGTTTCTGTAGGGGCGACGCATGCGTCGCCCGCGAGCCATTGCCGAAGGACGAAAGAGGGCGAGGCATGCCTCGCCCCCACGGGAAAAATCGCAGCAAGATTTGGTTGTAGGGGTCGTTCGCGAACGACCCCTACAGTTGCTTCGCAAGCGCATATCCGTTCCGCCATGCGGGCGGGTTTCAAACCCGCCTCTACGAGAGATTGCTTCGTCGCTACACTCCTCGCAATGACGGTCCAATACCTCTTTCCCCCGCAAACAATCATCAGAGCCACGCCAGCTCCTCCTCGGAGATGGCCTTGATGCGGTCCCGGAGACGGGCGGCCTCCTCGAAATCGAGGCGTTCGGCCGCGGCGCGCATCTCTTTTTTGAGGGCCTTGATGACCTTGGGCACCTCGTCCGGGAGCAGGTATTCGGCCGGGGCCTCGCGGACCGTGGGGATGGGGGTGTGGTCGGCCTCGTAGATGGAGGCCAGGGCGTCGTAGAGACCCTTGGTGATGGAGACCGGGGTGATGTCATGGGCCTCGTTGTAGGCCATCTGGAGGGTCCGCCTCCGGTCGGTCTCGGCCTTGGCCCGCTGCATGGAGCCGGTGAGGTTGTCGCCGTAGAGGATGACCTGGCCGTGGACGTTGCGGGCGGCCCGTCCCGTGGTCTGGATGAGGGAGCGTTCGGAGCGGAGGAAGCCCTCCTTGTCCGCGTCCAGTACGGCCACGAGCGAGACCTCGGGCAGGTCCAGTCCCTCGCGGAGCAGATTGATGCCCACCAGCACGTCATAGACGCCGGCCCTCAGGTCACGGATGATCCTCATGCGTTCCAGGGTCTGGACGTCGGAGTGGAGGTAGGTCACCTTGAGGCCCAGGTCTTCGAAATACTCGGTCAGGTCCTGGGCCATGCGCTTGGTCAGGGTGGTGACCAGGACCCGGTCGCCCATGGCCACGCGGTTCAGAATCTCCTGGTAGAGGTCGTCCACCTGGTTCTGGGCCGGCCGGATGAGAATCTCGGGGTCGGTCAGGCCTGTGGGCCGGATGATCTGCTCGACGACCACGCCAGCGGCCTGTTCGAGTTCGTAGTCGGCCGGGGTGGCCGAGACATAGACCGCCTGGCCGAGCATGGCGTTGAACTCCTCGAAGTTGAGGGGCCGGTTGTCCAGGGCCGAGGGCAGGCGGAAGCCGTACTCGACCAGGGTGAGCTTGCGGGAGCGGTCGCCGTTGTACATGGCCCGGAGCTGGGGCACGGCCATGTGGCTCTCGTCGATGATGAGCAGGTAGTCCTGGGGAAAATAATCGAGCAGGGTGGGCGGCGGCTGTCCGGGGGCGCGTCCGGTCAGATGGCGGGAATAGTTTTCGATGCCGTGGCAGGAGCCCATCTCCCGAAGGAGTTCCATGTCGTAGAGGGTCCGTTCCTCAAGGCGCTGGGCCTCGAGCAGTTTGCCCTCCCCCCGGAAATGGGCCAGCCGGTCCTTGAGTTCCTCGCGGATGCTCTCCACGGCGCGTTTGATGGTCTCCTTGGTGGTGACGTAGTGGCTGCCGGGATAGATGGTCACCCGGTTCTTTTCGCCCTGGACCTGGCCGCGCAGGGGGTCGATGACCCGGATGTGCTCGACCGTGTCGCCGAAGAACTCGACGCGCACGGCCTCGGCGTCCTCGTAGGCCGGGAAGATTTCGAGGCAGTCGCCGCGGACGCGGAAGGTGCCGCGGTGGAAGTCGTAGTCGTTGCGCTCGTACTGCATCGCGATCAGCTTGGCGATGACGTCCTCCCGGGGCCGGTCCACGTCCCGTTCGAGGTAGAGCATCATGTCGTGGTAGGCCTCGGGCGAACCCAGGCCGTAGATGCAGGAGACGCTGGCCACGATGAGCACGTCCCTTCGGTCGAGCAGGGAGCGGGTGGCCGAGTGGCGCATCTTGTCGATCGTCTCGTTGATGTCCGATTCCTTTTCGATGTAGGTGTCGGACTGGGGCAGGTAGGCCTCGGGCTGGTAGTAGTCGTAGTAGGAGACGAAATATTCGACCGCGTTGTTGGGGAAGAGGGCCTTGAACTCGCTGTAAAGCTGGGCGGCCAGGGTCTTGTTCGGGGCCAGGACCAGGGTGGGGCGGTTGATCCGGGCCACGACGTTGGCCATGGTAAAGGTTTTCCCGGAGCCGGTTACCCCGAGGAGGACCTGGTGCTTCACTCCCTGGTCGAGGTTCCGGGCCAGGGCCTCGATGGCCTGGGGCTGGTCGCCCTGGGGCTGGAAGGTGGAGACGAGTTCGAAGTCGGGCACGGCGGCCTCGTGGGAGTTAACTTTCCAGACGCCAGCGGGTCTCGCCGCCCACGTCCTCGAGGATGACGCCTTGGGCCTTGAGTTCGTCGCGGATGCGGTCGGCGTCGGCCCAGCGTTTTTCGGCCCGGGCCTGGGTCCGCTCGGCCACCTTGGCCTCGATGGCCTGGGGGGAGAGGTCCGCGTCGGACAGGGCGGTTTCCTGGCGTTCGGCCAGGTAGGCCTGGGGTTCCCGGACCAGGAGGCCGAGCACCCGGCCCATGGCCTGGACCGCGCCGGACCATGCCTGGAGGGCGTCCACGTCGGGCCGGCCGCTTTCCCGGCCCTCGTCCAGGAGCCGGTTCAGTTCGCGCACGGTCTCGAAGAGTCGGCCGAGTGCCCGGGCCGTGTTCAAGTCGTCGTCCATGGCCTGGCGAAAGCGGGCCACGGCCTCGGCCGCCTGGGATAAATCCTCGGGGCGGCCGGGCGGTCCGGCCAGGTCTTGGACCTGGGCCAGGGTCTGGTAGGCCCGATCCAGGCTGCGGCCGGCCTCGGCCAGGGCCTCGTCGGAAAAGTCCACGGGCCGGCGGTACTGCTTGGACAGGACAAAGAGCCGCAGGGCCTCGGGGTGGAAATGGGCCAGCACGTCCCGGATGGTGAAGAAGTTCTTGAGGGACTTGGACATCTTCTGGTGGTTGATCTGGACAAAGCCGTTGTGCAGCCAGACGCGGGCGAAGCCGCGGTCCAGGGGCGCGGCCTGGGCGATCTCGTTTTCGTGGTGGGGGAAGATGAGGTCGTGTCCGCCGCCGTGGATGTCGAATTCGGCGCCGAGGTACTCGCTGCTCATGGCCGAGCATTCCAGGTGCCAGCCGGGCCGGCCCTCACCCCAGGGGCTGGGCCAGGACGGCTCGCCCGGCTTGCTCTGTTTCCAGAGGACGAAGTCCAGGGGGCTTTTCTTGTCCGGGTCGATCTCGACCCGGGCGCCGGCCCGGAGTTCGGAGAGGTCCCGGCCGGAGAGTTGGCCGTAGTCGGCGAAGCGGGCCACTTCGTAGAAGACGTCTGTTTTGCCGGGGTAGGCGTAGCCCCGTTCGATGAGGGCCTGGACATCGGCGATCATGTGGTCGATATGCTCGCTGGCCCGGGGTTCGCGGTCCGGCCGGAGCAGGCCCAGGGCGTCCATGTCCTGATGAAAGGCCTGGATATAAATTTCGGCCAGTTCGGAGAAGGACAGGTTTTGTTCCTGGGCCCGCTGGATGATCTTGTCGTCCAGGTCGGTCAGGTTGCGGACATAGGTCACCGCGTAGCCCTGGTCCTGGAGGTAACGGACCAGGACGTCGAAGGTGACGTAGCAGCGGGCGTGGCCCACGTGGCAGAAGTCGTAAACCGTGGGTCCGCAGACATAGATCGTGGCCCGGCCCTTGTTCAGGGGGACAAAGGGCTCCTTGCGTCGGGTGAGGGTATTATAGAGAACCAGGGACATCCATCCTCCAGAAGTTCGATGGGATCGGGATCGGTTAGGGGGCGGTCTTTTCGGCCAGCAGGGCCACGGCCCAGGCGGCCATGCCCTCGCCGCGTCCGATGGGGCCCAGGGCCTCGGTGGTGGTGGCCTTGACCCGGACCTGGTCCGGCTCGGCGTCCAGGGCCTGGGCCAGGGCCTCGACCATGCGGGGCACATGGGCGGCGATCTTGGGCCGCTCGGCCAAGAGGCTGACGTCGGCGTTGATCAGCCGAAAGCCGGCCTCGGAGATTTTTTCCGCGACCCGGGCGAGCATGTCCCGGCCTGGCAGGCCGGCCCACTGGGGATCGTCGTCCGGGAAGAGCACGCCGATGTCGGGCAGGCCGGCGGCGCTGAGCAAGGCGTCGGACAGGGCGTGGACAATGACGTCCGCGTCGGAATGCCCCTCCAGGCCCTGGTCGTAGGGCACGGCCACCCCGCCGAGCATGAGGGGGCGACCGCGGACGAGGCGGTGGACGTCCACTCCGATTCCCACGCGCATGGTCTCCTCCTCGGGACGGCGGCCGATCAGGCTTTCGGCCAGGAGATGGTCCTCGGGCAGCGTGATCTTGATGTTGTCCGCCGCGCCGGGCACGATCCGGACCGGGAGGCCCAGGCGTTCCACCAGGGCGGCCTCGTCCGTGGCCAGGACGCCGTCGCGGCGGGCCGCGGCCAGGGCCTCGGCCAGGACGTCGCGGCGGAAAGCCTGGGGGGTTTGGGCCTGCCAGAGCTGGGACCGGTCCAGGGTTTCGACCGCGTTGTCGTCCTCGACCCGCTTGAGGGTGTCCCGGACCGGGATGGCGGCGATGGCCGCGCCATGGGTTCGGGCCGCGTCGATGACCTCCTCGATGGTGCGGACCCTGACCAGGGGCCGGACCGCGTCGTGGATGACCACCAGGTCCACGTCGTCCTCCAGGGCCAGGAAGCCGCTGTAAACCGATTCCTGGCGGTGTTCGCCGCCGAAAACGATCTGGGTCACCTTCTGGATGCCGAAAGGTTTTAGAATCTCCTCCCGGACCCGGCCCTTGTGACCGTAAGGGACGACCAGGATGACGCGGTCCACCCAGGGGGTTTGGTCGAAACGGGACAGGGTGTGGGCCAGGAGGGGCCAGTCGGCCAGGGTGACATACTGTTTGGGCTGGGCCTGGCCGAACCGGCTGCCCACGCCGCCGGCCGGGATGATGGCCGTTACCGAGCCGCCGCCTTGGTTGGTGGTCACGTGCGCACCTCGTGCGATAAAGGGGGCGGCCGATAGGGCCGTTAAGGCTGAGGAAGAGGCCTGTAAGCCGAGTTCTGTTCCCCGCTCCGGTCGCCCGGTTGCGGGGCAATGATCATTCCTCTAGGGGACCGGTTGCCCGGCCCCTCCAGCGACCTACCCGGGGACTTCAGACGGGCCGTCCTCAAGCGTCCCTCTATTTGGTCTTGCTCCGGACGGGGTTTACCGAGCCCCCGGCGTCGCCGCCGGGGCTGGTGAGCTCTTACCTCACCGTTTCACCCTTACCTCGATAAAGCGAGGCGGTCTGTTTTCTGTGGCACTTTCCCGAGGTCACCCTCCCTGGCCGTTAGCCAGCGTCCTGCCCTGTGGAGCTCGGACTTTCCTCCCGCGCCGACCTTGGCCGGCGCCGGCGATCATTCGGCCCGCTTCCTCAGCTTGACCCCCTGTTCGGGTTCGAGGCGGCGCTCCGGCCCTGGGACTTGGCGGCCCGGGAGGCCAGGGCATCCGCTTCGGCGTTGTGTTCCCGCCTAACGTGAACAATATCATAGGCCTGAAGGTCTTGCAAGACGCCGACCGCGCGGCGATACAGGGGCGCCAAGCGTTCGTTGCGCACCCGGTAACGGCCGGTGATCTGCCGCACCACCAGTTCCGAGTCCATGCGGACCCGGAGTTTTTCCACGCCCATCTTCGCGGCGGCGTCCAGTCCCAGCAAAAGGGCCTGGTACTCGGCCTCGTTGTTGGTGGCCCGGCCCAGGGGCTGGCTCAGTTCGGCCCGCACCTCGCCCGCCGGGTCCCAGAGCACGGCCCCGGCGCCGGCCCAGCCCGGATTCCCCCGGGAGGCCCCGTCCGCGGCCAGGGTCCACCACCCGTTTCCGGTCGAATCGCTCACAGACCCTGCCCGGCCATGTAATCCGCCAGGTCGGAGACGCGGCAGGAGTAGCCCCACTCGTTGTCGTACCAGGCCACCACCTTGGCCATGTTGTCCTGGAGGACCGTGGTGAACTGGATGTCCACGATGGAGGAGTAGAAGCTGCCCTTGAAGTCCATGGAGACCAGGGGTTCCTCCTCGCACTTGAGGATGCCCGCGAGCTCGGTTTCGGCCGCCTGGACGAGGGCCTGCCGCAGTTCGTCGGTGCTGACCTTTCGGCCGAGCTGGGCCACGAAGTCCACCACCGAGACCGTGGCCGTGGGCACGCGCAGGGCGTAGCCGTCGAAGCGGCCGGCCAGGTCCGGGATGACCAGGGCCACGGCCTTGGCCGCGCCGGTGGTGGTGGGGATGATGTTCAGGCCGGCGGTGCGCGCCCGACGGAGGTCCTTGTGGGCCAGGTCCAAAATGCGCTGGTCGGCGGTGTAGGAATGGACCGTGGTCATGAGGGCCTTCTCGATGCCGAAGGTCCGGTGGACGATCAGGGCCGGCGGGGCCAGGCAGTTGGTGGTGCAGGAGGCGTTGGAGACGATATGGTGCTCCTGGGGCTTGTAGGCCGTGTGGTTGACGCCCATGACCACGGTGATGTCCTCTTCCTTGGCCGGGGCGGTGATGATGACCTTTTTGGCCCCGGCTTCGAGGTGGGCCGCGGCCTTGGGGCCGGAGGTGAACAGGCCGGTGGATTCGATGACGATGTCCACGCCGGCCTCGTCCCAGGGGATGGCCGCCGGGTCCTTGCAGGCGAAGTTGACGATCTCCCGGCCGTTGACGAAGAAGCGGTTCTCGCCGGGCTGGACCTCGCCCGGGAAACGGCCGTAGTTGGTGTCGTACTTGAAGAGATGGGCGTTGGTCTTGACGTCGAACAGGTCATTGACGGCCACGACTTCCAACGTGTCGGGGTGGCGTTCGATCATGGCCTTGAGCACCTGGCGGCCGATGCGGCCGAAGCCGTTGATACCGACGCGAGCCATACGGTCCTCCTTCAGTTGTCGTCGATGCGGTTTCGGTCCGCGACGAGCAGGTCGTAATCGGTTTGCAGGGCCTGGTGCAACCGGGCGTTCTCCAGGGCGATGGCGCTCAGGTCGGCCACGGCTTCGAGGAACAGAATCTCCTCCTCGTTGAACTTGCGGACATCACCCGCGTAGGCCCGGAGCACGCCGATGGACTTCTTGCCGACCTTGAGCGGCACGACCAGGAGGGAGTGGATGCCCTCGGACTTGGCCTTGTCCTTGTACTGGAAGCCCTCGTCGGTCTGGGCGTCCTCGATCCAGACCGTCTCGCCGAAGAGGGCTTGGCGGTCCAGCCCGCTCTCCTCCACCAGGATCGGTCCCTTGCGCAGGTAGCCCTCGGACAGGCCGCAGGAGGCCCCCATGAGGAGCCGTCGCCGTCGCGCGTCCAGGAGCCGGAGCGAACAGGCCTTGACTTGCATGGCCGCGGCCACCCGCTGGACGATCTCTTCGAGGACGGTCGAAGTCTCCAGCGAGGCGTTGATGACGCGGGCCACGTTGTACAGCGCCTTGAAGTAGTTCTTTTCCTTGTCGTCCATTGCCCACCTCTCCTCTTGAGGGTTGATTGCGCCGGACCGGCGATTTAAGCCTGGATCAGGGCGCGGGTCTCGGCCAGTCGGGCCACCACGCCCGGGAAATACTCCCGGGTCGTGTGGGGCAGGAACTGGGCGGCCACGTAGTGCCCCATGTAGCTGGGCACTTCGGAAAGCTCGAAATTGGTGATCTGATTGACCACGTTCTTGACGTCGTGACGCAGGTTGTTGGACAGGGAGTTCAGTTTGGCCCCCAGGAGGGAGCCGTTGCCGATGAAGGTGAATTTGTCCAGGTCCATCTCGGGCAGGAGCCCGGTGATGATGGCCTTTTCCAGATTGACGTAGCGGCCGAAGCCGCCGGCGATGATGACGCGTTCGAGGTCCTGGATGGAAAGGCCCACGGCCTCGAGCAGGGTCAGGTAGCCGGCGTACATGGCGCCCTTGGCCCGGATGAAGTTGTCGATGTCCACCTCGGTCAGGACGATGTCCTCCCCGATTTCGGTCTCGTCCCCCCAGGAGAGCACGTACTCGTAACCGTCCTCGCCCTCGCGGATGCGTTTGGTGGACAGGTCGCGGTTGTAACGGCCGTTGGCTTCGAGCACGCCCATCTCGAACAGGCCGGCCACGGTGTTGATCAGGCCCGAGCCGCAGATGCCCTTGGGTTTTTTCATGTCCACGGTCAGGATCATGGGCTCCAGGGTACCGGGGTTGATGGAGAAGTCCTCGATGGCCCCTTCAATGGCCCGCATGCCGTACTTGATGCCCCCGCCCTCGAAGGCCGGGCCGGCCGAACAGGCCGCGCAGGCCATCCAGTCCTTGTTGCCGACCACGATCTCGCCGTTGGTCCCCAGGTCGATGTACAGGGTCAGCGGCTCCTGGTGGTACATGCCGCAGGCGATGATTCCGGCCACGATGTCCCCGCCCACGTAGGAGGCGACCGAGGGGAAGGCGTGGACCAGGACGTGCTCGCCCAGGTCCAACCCCAGCCGATCGGCCGGGAGCGGGGGGAAGAAGTTGGCCGTGGGCACATAGGGCGCCAATCGGATGTAGTGGGGGTTCACGCCCAGGAGAAGCTGGGTCATGGTCGTGTTGCCGGCCAGGGTGACCATGCAGATTTCGGACTTATCCACCTTTTTGCGGCGGCAGACGCTCTGGATGAGGTGGTTGATGGTTTCGATGATGAGCCCCTGCATCTTGGCCAGCCCGCCGGGCTTGTCCGCGGCCATGATGCGGGTGATGACATCCTCGCCGTAGCTGATCTGGCGGTTGAACTCGCCCTGGGTGTCCAGAAGCTCGCCGGTGGACAGGTCGAGAAGCTGGACATAGACCGTGGTCGTGCCCACGTCCACGGCCAGGGCGTAGGTGGCCGCGGTGTGGTCGCCGGCCTGGATGTTCATCAGCCGGATGCGGGCGCTTTCCGGTTCGGCGACAAAGGAGGGCCGATAGGCCAGGGTGACCGTGACCTCGAAGTCCTCCTCCCGGACCACGTTGGGCAGCTTTTTGATGACCGTGAAATCCACGCTCAGGTTGTGGATGTCATGCTGAAGCCTGAGGGCGTTGATGACCCGGGAGAGGTCGCTGATGTTGTCCCCCTGGGCGGGCGGGGAGAGCCGGATGAGCTTCTTGACAAAGGGCGGGTGGAAGATTTCCTGGGCGATTAGGTCGTCCACGTCGGGTTCTTCGGCCGTGCGGGCCGCGTTGCGGCTGGGGCGGGGGCGGTTCAAGGCCCGGGCGTCGAGTTGGGACTCGACGGTCACCCGGACCTCCACGTCGCTCATCACCTGGGACCGGCAGGCCAGCCGGTAGCCCTTGGCCGTGTCCTCGTCCGAGAGATGGCTGCTGGGCTCGCTTTCCAGGTCTCCGCTTTCCAGAATGACCCGGCACTTGCCGCACAGGCCCGAACCGCCGCAGGAGGCGTTGATGTGGACCCCGGCCATCATGGCCGCCTGAAGGAGGTTCGTGCCGGCCTCCACCTCCACGATGACGTCGTCAGGCAGGAAATGCACGCGGTGTATGGTCATGGGTTTTCGTCCTTGAAAATGCACAGTGAGCGCATTCCCCTCTGCTTGCAGAGGGGTAAGCGAGCGAAATCAAGAATGGATCATTTTCCTTACATTTGAAGATTCCCCACAGCTTGCTGCGGGGAGCTTCAATGGTCTTCTACCCATTATGGTTCACCGCGCGGCCCTGTCAAGCCGAAACCCGGCTCGGGGAATGGTTTTCAAGGTTTATGGCGAGCGGTTGGGGACAAAAGTCAAGAGTCGTTCCGCCGGCGGCGCGTCAGCCTGGGGAAGAACGGCGCGGCGGGCGCCAGGTGGAAAATCAGTCCCCGAGCGTCACTGTAAGCCCCAGGCCTTCGATCTGTCCACGGACCTCCTGGATTTTTTCCCGGCTCGGTTCTTTCGCCTCAGGCATGGGGGTTGGCAGGCCCAGGCCGATGTATTTGCCCTGGCCCAGGCGATTGAAAGGCAGGATGGAGATTTTTTCGGCCCCAATTTCCAGGCCCAAGGCCCCGATACGGGCGATGGTCTCGTTCGAATCGTTGAAGCCGGGGATGAGAGGCAGGCGGAGCCAGACGCGGGCGCCAGGAGCGACGCGGCGCAGGTTGTCCAGGATGAGGGCGTTGCTCACGCCCGTGGCCGCCTCATGGGCTTCGGGGTCCATATGCTTGATATCGTAGAGCAAGAGGTCCGCGTGGCGGACGGTCTCTTCCAATAGCGGCGTGGGCGCGTATCCGCAGGTGTCCAGGGCCGTGGGATAGCCCATGTCGCGGCAGGTTTTCAGCAGGTTCTTGACAAAAGGCCCCTGCATCAGGGGTTCGCCGCCCGAGACGGTCACCCCGCCGCCCGAGCGGCTCATGAACAGCTCGTCCTTTTCGATCACGTTCATGATCTGCTCGACGGTCATGATGTCTCCGACCCGGCTGAGGGCCTCGGCCGGGCAGACAGCGACGCACTCGAAACAAAGGTCGCACAAGGTTCGGTCAATGCGCCGGCCGAGCTGGGTGTCCAGGCGGATCGCGCCTGTCGGGCAGGCCTCGACGCATTTGCCGCAGCCGATGCACTGGGCGTCGTGGGTCATGAGTTCGGGAAACGGGTTCCAGGACTCGGGGTTCTGGCACCAGGCGCACCGGAGTGGGCAGCCTTTCATGAAGACCGTGGTGCGGATCCCGGGTCCGTCCTGGATGCTGTAGCCCTGGATCAAAAAGATCGAGCCGTGTTGTTCGTCCAAGCTCTTCTGTTTCGAGACCATTGGCACACAAGAGAATCGGGCCGGCACAGGGGCCGGCCCCTATAAGATTCGCAGATACCAGGATACGGAAAAACCTGTAGGGGCGGCCCCCTGTGGCCGCCCGCGCTTTGGCTTAAACCGTGACGAAACCCCAGCCGAAGCTCGCCGCGCTGCTCCGCGGCCTTATGGTTTACTCAAGGCTCAACTCGGTTCGGGCGATGATCTGGTCCTGAACCTCCTTGGTCATGTCCACGAAATAGGCGGCCAGCCCGGCGGTCCGGACCACCAGGTCGCTGTACTTGTCCGGGCGGCACTGGGCGTCGATCAGGGTCTCCCGGTCAATAACGTTGAACTGGGTGTGGTGGATGCCCAGGTCCACGAAGGTCCGGAGCATGGCGATAAAGGTGGCCCCGTTGTTCCTGCCCACCTCCTTGGGGGTGAACTTCTGGTTGAAAAGGTGGGTGAAGGTGCCGGCGTGATCCACCTTGCTGATGGACTTGAGCGTGGCGATGGGTCCCTTCTTGTCTGTGCCCACGACCGGGGAGACCGTGCCGTCGTTGAACAGGTCGCGGTCCAGCCGCCCGTCCGGCGTGGCCCCGGTCATGCCGCTATAATCGTAGTACGACGAGGCTCCCGTGCCGTCCTCATTGAAGGGGTATCCCCAGATGTTCTTGAAACTCTTGAACATCTGGTTGGTGCGGGTGTAGAACTCCCGGCCGATCAGGTCCACGTAGTCGTCGTCGTTGCCCCACTTGGGCACCCCGTTGATGCACCGTTGTCGCAGGTCTTCCCGGCCCTCCCAGTTGTTCTTAACCGCCTCGATCAGCTCGGCCATGGACACGGTCCCCTCGTCGAAGACCAGCTTTTGGATCGCGGCCAGGGAATTGACAATGGTCACCTGGCCGACCGGCTGGATGATGGTGTTGTGATAGTACTTGTACTCCCGGCAGTCCTGGCCCGCCTCCAGACAGCCGTCCACCACCGCGGACAGGAAGGGCTGGGGCAGCCATTCCTCGTCCAGCACGTCCACCACGTTGTAGATGGTCACCAGCTTGTGCAGGAAGAACTTGAGCTGTTCCAGGTAGGCGGTCATGGCGTCTTCGACCGACGTCCAGGTCAGGGGATCGCTGGTTTTGGGGCCCACCTGCTTGCCGCTGAACTTGTCCTTGCCCTGGTAGAGCGCGTATTCCAGGCACTTGGGCAGAACAAAGGTCCCGCCCAAGGCCCGCTGGCACATGGCCTTGCCCGGAATGATCCAGCGCATGCAGCCGTCCGTGCCGTAATCCCGGGCGTCTTCCAGGGGCAGGCCCAGGTTGGTCAGGAAGGGGATCATCATGTTGTCGTTGAAAAAGGAATAGACCCCGGACTGCTTCTGAAGCGAGCTGACGATCTTGCGGTACAGATTCAGCGGCGTTTGGGGGTGCAGCCGCACGGCCAGGGCCGGCTGGTTGAAGCCCATCTCGTTCTTGGCGTCCATGAAGATCAGGGTCATCTCGTTGGTCGCGTCGGCGCCCTGGGCGGTCACGCCGCCGAGGGTCACGACCCGGGTGATGAGCGGCCCGGCCGAGGGGTGGGACGGCGGGATCAAGGCCCCTTCCTCGTTGAATTTGAGCAGCAGGTGCTCGACCAACTCCTGGGCCTGTTCGTAGGTGATCTCCCCGGCGTCCTTTTGCGCCTTATAGACCGGATAAAAAATTTGGTCCACGCGGTCGCCGTTGCCCGAGGTCTGGAGGTCGAGCACCCGGACGACCAGGTTGACGAACCAATAGAACTGCAGGGCCTCGTGCAGGGTCCGCGGCGGATTTTCCGGCACCCAGTCACAGATCACGGCCATCTCCTCGAGCTCGGCCCTGCGCTTGGGGTCGCTTTCCCCGGCCGCCTCGCTCCGGCAAAGCTCGGCGAAGCGTTTGCCCTGCCGGATCACGGCCTCGGTGGAGACGATGACCGCCTCGTAAAAGGCCCTCTTCTTGAGATACTCCCGGGCGTGCAGGTACAGGTCCGGGTCGTTCGAGATCTCATCGAGTTTGGCCTGAGCCTCGGCGACCACGCCCTTCAGTCCGGTCTGGAATATTTTTTCGTAATTGGGCGCGCCCACGTGGCCGCCGTGGCGCCACAGGAAGACGCCCTGGTTGGGGTAGAACCAGTAATAGAGGATGTCCTTGGGCAAAAGACCCCTTTCCCGGCCGTGCACGGACTTGCCTTTCCAATAGGCGTGGATTTCGTGCAGTTGTTCCCGCTTGTCGTCTTCGAGCAGCATCCGGTATTCCGTGTCGATGGCCTTGTCCAGCCAGCCGCTCCACTTTTCCGGGAAGGTGATCATGCGGCAGGGTTCGCCGGCCACGTTGCCCACGATGCGTTCGTGCGGGAGAAGGTACAGGGTGCGGTGGTCCAGGTAGTGGGCCATGGCCTTGGCCCGGCGAAGGACCATGGGTTCGCCCTCGGTGGCCTTGTAGCTGTCCGTGATGAGCCGCGCCCGTTCGATGCACAGCTTGACCTCTTCGCGGTAGGGGTTGCGGCCTTCCTCCTTGACCCGCTCGACATTGCCCTTGGCCGCCTCGATCCTGCCCGACCCCCGGCTGCTCTTGTTCTGATAGACGATGCTCTGGCGCATCTCCTGGGTCACGCGCAACGGCGCCGGCCCGGCCTCGACGTCACGGATTTTTTCAGGGACGCTCATACCTCTCCCCCTTCCTGGCATCATTATTAACTCGGTGCCCTTCATTATAACACAATCCTAAAATGGCAAATCTGGATTATTTGAGTTTTATGTAGTTCTTGTTTCTTATTTAAATCTTTTGTAAGCGATGGCTCTTGCGGTTAGAGATTCGGCAAAACGTCTGAAAGTGAGTTCTGATGAAGGCTCCCGGAAGCGTCCTTCGGCAAGGCCGCCCGCTTTGTCGGAAAGGATAAAGCAAGCTGCATCATAAAGTCTTTCCCGGATCAGCTTCAGGCAGAAGAGTTCATACCTTTTGGCATAAGATGATTCTTTGAATTCTTCGAAGACCTTAAAGTGCGGCTCTTTCACAGCGACAGGCGCGAGGGACTTTATTGTTTCTTCCAGTAGCATGAAATAACCTAGCCAAGGCTTTGGCGATGCACAGAAGGCTCCCTCGCGGTAGGCCGTGAGCAAATCGGTGGCGCTGCCAAGAGCTTCCTCTGCGCGGTTGTTGTAATTGTTGCCAAAGGAAGGACCGACCTGGGATTTGAATTCAATCGTGGCCAGAAGAACGCCGTCAATCACCACCACCAAATCCCACTCTTTGGTGGGCCGAAAAAAACCGGGCAGGGTGACATTTTTCTTTTTATAAATAGTCGAGTTCGGAATCCCGCTTTCCGTCAGTAATTCGCTTACGAGATGAGCGAAGCCGTCAAGCTGAGCTCCTCCTGTTACCGCCGATCTTGCGCCGCGGTCTCGATCTCGGGCGCTGCCGCCCTGGCTCTGGCTTTGCTTTTCCCGGGTCAGCCAAAAATGCCGCACCGCCTCGGTCACTTTCCTGTCGATCTTGTTCATAAAGATTTAATCTCTTGAATTTCCGCGTGGGAAAACAAGTCAGAAGTCACCCGATGGAGTCTTTTCGAGGCCATCTCGAAGTAAAGAGGTTCGATCTCAACACCAACGCTGTTTCTTCCCCACGCGGCCGCGGCGGCATTCGTCGTCCCCGTGCCCATGAAGGGATCAAGCACCGTGTCGCCCACGAAGGAGAACATGCGGATCAAACGTTCGGCCAACTCCAGCGGAAATGGTGCGGGATGTGAGCGTGTCGAGGCCCCGGTCAGCCCGGTCCAAATCTGCTGAAACCATTTTCGGTGATTCGCTTCAGAAATTACGCTCAGCACCCGAGTGGCGACGGATGGCCTGCGGTAACCTCCTGGCTTCCGTTCCATCAAGATATATTCGATGTCATTTTTGATGACGGCATTGGGTTCGTAAGGTTTTCCCAGAAATCCTGTTCCACCTTGTACTTCATAGGAAGCATTGGCGATTTTATTCCAAATAATGGGCGCCAGGTTATCAAAACCCAGTTGTCGACAGCGCTCCTGGATCGAGGCATGAAGCGGCACCACGGTGTGCCGGCCCGCGTTTTTCCTGCGTGAAAGGCACACATCGCCCACCACACAAATGAGTCTTCCCCCCGGTACCAAGGCCCGGTAACAATGTCGCCAGACTTGATCCAGGAAGTCTAGAAATTCGTCGTAGGCGTTGACGTTGCCCAACTGACCCGATGTTTTCGGGTATTCTTTCAGGGTCCAATACGGGGGCGAGGTTAGGACGAGGTGGATGCTTTTCTCCTCCAGAAAATCCATATGTCGGGCATCGGAAAAATACAATTTATGGTGGGTTTCAATTTCTTTTACCAACGACTCGATCTGATGAATGAGTTTTTGATCCTTTGCGATTCGAGGGAGATCGGTCTGGGGACTGGGGAGGGCGCGAAGGTGCTTCGGTAAAACGGTTTCTATTGTTCCCGCTGAGGAAAAGGCCATTTATACCACCGATTTCAACGCTTCCCGCTTGGATAAGATGATAAGAAAATAGAGCATAATTTCTTGTAGTCGTCAATGGTTATCTAGTACGATCCGGTTCGGGAAACTCGCCGTGGCAATAAAAAGACGCGGCCGCTTGGCCGCGTCTTGGTGTTTCGTTGGTTTTGTTTGAAGCTGGCGCTTATACCCGCTCGACCACGGTGGCGATGCCGATGCCGCCGCCGCCGCACAGCATCTGCACGCCGGCTCGGCCCTTAGTCCTGACCAGGTGATGGACCATCTCGCCGAAATAGACCACGCCCGAGGCGCCGATGGGGTGGCCCAGACCGACGGCCCCACCCGTGGGATTGACGCGCGGGTCCATGCGGTCGTAGCCTAGTTCGTCGGCAAAGACCAGGAGTGGGCTGACAAAGGCTTCGTTGGGCTCGATGACGTCCATGTCGCCGATCTTCTTGCCGGCTCGGGCCAGGGCCTTTTGCGTGGCCGGGATGGGGGCCAGCAGCATGGGCACCGGCTCGCCGCCGGCCGAGGCCATGCCCGTGATCCGGACCAGGGGCTCCATGCCCAGTTCCTCGGCCTTGTCCGCGCTCATGAGCAGGCAGGCGGCCGCGCCGTCCACGATCTGGGAGGAGTTGCCGGCCGTGACCATACCCCCGTCGGGCTTGAAGGGCGGCCTCAAGGTGCCCAGGTCGGCCATGAAGCCGTCCGGGTCATCCGCGGCCTTGGGCCGGAGAGGCTCGTCTTTTTCCACGTGATAATTCTGGTTTTCCCAGGTGAAGTCAAAGGGGATGATGTGGTCGGCGTACCAGCCGTTGCGTTGGGCCTCGACGCACTTCTTCATGCTCCAGGCCCCGAATCTGTCCAGATCCTCGCGGGTGTGCTTTTGGTCGGCCGAAATCATCTCGGCGCAGACGCCCTGGGGTACGGCCATGCCGGTTTGCTGCATGCGGGGGGTCATGCGGACCGGGTACTTGGCCTGCATGGCCACCTGGATGTCCGAGCCCATGCCGTAGTGGGACATGAGCTCGACGCCGGCGCAGAGAAAGACATCGCCGTCGCCGACCTTGATGGCCCGGGCCGCGGTATTGATGGCCTTGAGACCGGCGTTGCAGTACTGGTTGATGGTAAAGGCCGAGGCCGTGTTGGGGATACCGGCCAGGAGCGAGGTCATGCGGGCGATATTTCCGCCCTGCTCGCCGATCTGGCTCAAACAACCGACGATGACGTCTTCGATTAGGCCTTCGTCGAATTTTGGATTCTTGGCTTTGACTCGGTCGAGCAGTCCGCGCATGATCGCAGCGAGCAGGTCCTGGGCCGAGGCTTGGCAGAGCTGACCGCCCTTTTCCATGCCCTTTCGACCCGACTTGCCGATGGCGCTCCGCACCACGTCGATTACGACAACCTCTTTCAACCCTGCCATAGCGTCTTCTCCTTGGATGGAATATGAATAATCAACGCGTCCAGCATAAAGAGAGGGCCAAAGAATTGTCAAGCTCTTTTAGTCCGGTCAAACATATTTAGCGGACTCCGAAAACCTGAAAAAGTGTCGATCCTGTTTGTTCAAGCAGGGTCGGGTTTTTGGGGGAGGCTAGCCGTTTTTTCCAGAACAGGCCTTATCCAAAACAAGTGGTTTAAACTGGTTGACAATCGCTATATTTTGGATATAATTGTTATTTATCTTCTTCCTTCGCGGGGCGCCCCACCGGGTTCAATCTCGCGCGACCCGCGCTCCACGGGCATCGCAGCCGAATTGAGAGAAAGAAGGGAAGACCTGCCGGAGTGTAAGAAGCCGGAGGGGGAGTATTTGAGTCGAGAGGGACAACCATGAGCAAAAAGAAAGGCTCAAGCACCCGGAAAGGGACCTTGAACCCGACTTCCAAACTGACCGAGGCCCAGGTCATGGCCATTCGTAATCGGTACGAGGAAGGCGGGGTGTCCCATCGGGCGCTGGCCATGGAATTCGGCGTTGGTAAGGCCACAGTCACACGGATTCTCAGCGGCAAGAATTGGGGCTGGCTTCTGTCGTCCAAGCCGCCCGACGGCGGCAACGGCAAGGTTCAGACCGTTCAGACCATCGACCCGGAAGAGTGGTTGGCCAATAACCAGACCTTTTACTGCGAATCCTTGAAAGCGCGGTTGACCAAGGCGGCCTGTCGTCAGAACCATGAAATGGCCATGGGCGCGGGACAAGGGTCGAGGCGGTCCGGGCTCCTGGGCCACCCCTTGTATGAAAGCGCGGCCAAAGACCGGCTATACCATTGCGGCAACTGCACCCGCTGGGCCCTCGCCACCTCGGAAGGCCCGGCCAAGGAGCGGAGAAAAGCGGCCCGGGAAAGTCAGGCGGGTCAGGACCTCTGATCGAGCGGCCGAGCCACGTCCGGTCGTTCCAATCGTCCAAAGCAAGGGGGATCCCTTTGGATTGAAAAGGGACCCCCTTTTCTTGTTCTCCTCGGTAACGCTTTGTAATTATTTTGATTTTAAAAATCGGACGATTACCCGCCAACGTCCATGCGTCCAATGCCGCCCCAGGTCATGACCGGACGTTCGCCCCAACCGCGCCATTTGCCCAGCCAGGTCGCTGATCCTTATTTCCTTATTTATTGATGGGATCCTCACAGAGGTTGCATTCTATTATTGATTTTTCAACCAAGGCGGGTTTGGATTTTAGGAGAGATGGCTTTCATGGTCGAAAGGCTGCTCTAGAAATCCTGGATTCTGGCTTAAAGCATGCCAGAATGACGTTGTTGGGGTTTCTCGTATCGTGTCCCACAAGTTCCTTGCATTCGATCCGCCCTTTCCCGTCTTTGCGAGCGAAGCGAAGCACTCTCGTAACCGGCTGAAAACGAATGAGATTGCCGCGTCGTCACGCCCAGGCGTGACTCCTCGCAACGACGGATCGGGAATTTATTTTAATAAGAAATTGCTGGGACAGGACACGAGGCCCCATAAGCCGTCACCCTGGCATGATTTAATCCAGGGTCCGGCTTCTTTGCGCGTTTTCTCCGCTCCGGGTAATAATTTACAGATTGCGTTCCCGCAAGAGCGCGGCCCGACCGATGCCGATCCGGCCGGCCGCGTACACCAGGTCCGCGCCGCTGGCTCTAAAGGGCACGTACACCAGAGCCGCCTGCTTGACCTGGACGCGCACCCCGGCCAGGGTCTCGGCCAGGTCTCGCTTGACCGCGCTCAAATGGGCCAGGTTCAGCTTCAGGCCTTCCACGGTCTGGGACAAGGTCAGGTGGACCGGGTGCAGGGTTCGGCCCGGCGAGAGCGGTTCCGGGGGTTCGTCCGGCCGGTGGAGGGTCATCTGGCGGCCGAGCCGCAGGAAGAGGCGGGGAGGCAGGTGAAAGGCTGGAATCATAAAATGGAAGGGCTCCTCGCGCCAGGCGGCCAGGGCGACCTTGGGAATGTTGGCCAACCGGGCCAGGTCGGCATAGCTGTCCAGGTTCAGCCCGTCCACCTGGGGCTGGATGCGCCAGAAGGGCAGAAACCGGTCCTCGGCCGCGCCGCCGGGCAGGGTCAGGGCGGTCACTTCCTGGTATTTTCCGTCGGCCGCTTTCCACAGCCGGCCGCAGTTCGAGCAGTTCAGCACCCGGCTTTGTTCGTCGCCGTTCAGGTCCCAGCCGCAAGAGGGGCAGAGCGCGGGCAGAAAGGCCGGGGTCCAATCCTGGTGGGCTTCCACCTCGAGCCGGTCCAGGTCCTCGGCGCCGGTCCGCCCTCTAGTCGGCCGGTTCAGAATCGCGTCGCGCAAGACGCCGTCCCGATTGATGAAGGGCGCGTAGATCAGACCGGCCGTTTCTCCGACAAAGGCCGCCGGCGTTTCGCCTTCCAGGGCCTGGGACACGCGGAGCAGCCGCTCCTGAATGCGCCTTGTCGCCTCGGTCAGGCCGAAGCCGGCCTTAAAAAACCGGCCCGAGGTCTGAGGGGAGACGAATTTGAGGGTTTGGGTCTGGGGCCGGAGTCCGAGGGAGGCCGGGAACAGGCTCTCGGGCAAGGCCAGGAGGTTGGCGTCCACGGCCGAACCCTGCACCTGGGCACCGATCAGGCGGAAGAACAGGCCCCGATAGCGCCAATAGGGGGCGTAGAACGTTTCCTCGGCCCCGTCGGTTTCGCATTCGAAATGGTAGCGCGGGGTTTCGCCCGGGTCCATGAAGAGCCGGACCCGGCAGTAGGCGCAGGCGAAAAGCCGGCTGGCTTCCTCAATGTCGATGGGGCCGCCGCACTGCGGGCAGCTCAGGGCCACGCGCCAGGATTGCGAGCTAGAGCCGGCCACCGCAGTTGTTGCAGAAAATGGATTCGGGCAGGTTTTCGGTTCCGCAAGCCGGGCAGACCTTGCCGGCCGGTTGGTCCGAGGTCTTCAGACCGCAGCGGGGGCAGAAATTGGCCTTGGGGGGCAGATTCTTGCCGCAGCCCGGACATTGGCTGAGCACCACGATCTGGTGGCCGCAATGGGGGCAGAAACGGTCGCCCGAGGCCACGACCAGACCGCAGTCCGGGCAGTGGGCCTCGCTGGCCGGAGCGGCCATGCCCTCCTTGAACGCGCCGGCGAACATGGCCGGCATCATGAAGCCCAGGCCCAGGCCCATTCCCTGCCCGGCGCCGTTCGGGTTCGCGGCCGCCTTTTCCAAGGACATGGCCGCCTTCATGCGGATGAGGGTGTTCAGGTCGTCAAAGACCTTGATCCGGCTCTTGTCGTCGATGGCCTGCTGCACCTCGGGCGGAGGCGTGATCGAGGTGATATACAAGTCATTCAGACCCAGACCGAAGTGTGAAAAATCCTTTTTCAACTTGAGCTTCAACCCGTCGGCGATCTCGTCGTACTGGCCGGGCAGGTTGAAGAGCGTGTCCAACCGTTCGCCCAGGTAGTCGTTGAACCGGGAGACGATGACCCGGTTCAGGTAGGCCTCGATCTCGTCCGTGGTAAAGATACCCTTGGTGCCCACCAGGCTGTTGATGAACAGGACCGGTTGCACCACGCGCAGGTTGAACACGCCGAAGGCCCGTAGCCGCACCAGCCCCAGCTTCGAGTCCTGGAAGGCCACCGGGTCCTTGGTCCCCCACTTCAGGTCCGGAAAGACCTTCATGTTGGTGAAATAGACCTCGGCCCTCAGCGGGCTGGTCATGCCCCAGGGCAGGCTGAGCACCTTGGTCAGGATCGGAATGTTGGCCGTGACCAGGGTGTGCCGGCCCGCGCCAAAGGCGTCGTAGGCCTTGCCGCCGTAAAAAAAGACCGCGGCCTGACTCTCCCGTACGATGAGCTGGGCCCCGAGTTTGATTTCGCCCGAGCCCTGCTCCGGAATCCGGTGGATCAGTTCGGCCCCGCTTTCGTCGAACCACTCGATTACTTCGAGAAAAATCAGGTTGTTTTTGGCCATGCCTTGCCGCCCCCCTTCACCCTTCGTCCCCGTCATCGGGCTTGGACACCACCGGATAGATGGCCGGCGCCTTGTTCCGCTCCTTTTCGATCCAGCACCACAGGATGTCCTCGCTGGGCGCGGCCTTGTCGTTGTGGTTGAAGCTGAGGGCCAGGGTGCGGTCCGGGCCCATGTATCGGTGCCCCACGATCTTGGCCCCCACCAGGGCGATATAGCCCCTAAGGACCGTGTCATTGTCGCTGAGCAGATCGATCAGGTCTTCCATACAGCCTCCCAGGGTCCCGGGCGCGGCGCAAAAGAGCCGGCCGGCCCGGCGGCGGACAGGGGTTTTGATCAGAGCTTAGATGAATTCATTATAGACCATTCCCCGGGCCGGCTCAAGCACGGCGAGCCTCGTACCCATGGGGCGCGGCGACGGGGATGCGGGAAGCGCGCCACGGCTGGGAACGGCCGGTGGCTGAAATACGTTGGGGCCGTTCGTGAACGGCCCCAACGGTTTCTCCTTGAGCTGTGTCTAGAATTCGGTTCGGGCGGGTGCGAACCCGCCCTTCGGCCGCCCTAGGAATCGCGGAGGATCTTGCGGAAATGGAGACCGTAAACGGCCTGCACCACGGCCTCGGCGAACAGGCGCGGCTGGCGCACCAGGGTGCCGCCCAGGAGCCGCCAGAACTGCCAGCGGTTCGCGCCCCGGTCCCCCCGAATGCCCAGATGCCACAAGGCCAGGAAAAAGGCGTAGAGGTCGATCAGGGTTAGAGGCGAGGAGCGCCGGGGTTTGTAGTTCTTGAAAAGGGTGCGGATGCGCTCGTAATAGACACGGGGTTCGTAGATGGTCCTAAGCACGTGGCGGTAGCCGTCCAGAAGCCGCTGCGTGTCCATGGCCGGGATGAAGTTCAGGGCCTGGCCGTCGCAGTTGTTGCCGCCGCTGTCGCCCAGCACCCGGCCTTCTTCCTTGAGCCGCTTGTACAGTTTGGTGCCGGGCACGGCCGAGAGCAGGCCGACCATGGCCGTGGTCACGCCGGATTCCTGGATGAAGCGGATTTGCCGCTCGAAGATGTCCGGCGGGTCGTTGTCAAAGCCGATGATGAAACCGCCCTGGACCTGCATGCCGTTCTTCTGGATTGTTTGGACGGCTTCCACCAGGTCGCGGCTCTGGTTTTGAGTCTTGCCGCACTCGGCCAGGGATTCCTCGGCCGGGGTTTCGAGGCCCAGGAAGACGCTGCCGAAGCAGGCTTCGGTCATGAGGTCCATCAGCTCCTGGTCGTCGGCCAGGTTGACCGAGGCCTCGGTGGTCAGGTGGAAGGGGTGACCGTGGGCCTTGGACCAGGCGCCCAATTCCCGGAGCAAGGCCTTGGTGGCCTTTTTGTTACCGATGAAATTGTCGTCCACCAGGAAGACCGAGCCGCGCCAGCCGCCGCGGTAGAGGTGCTCGAACTCCTCGATCATCCGCGCCGGATTTTTGGTCCGCGGCTTGCGGCCGTACAGGGCGGTGATGTCGCAGAACTCGCAGTCGAAAGGACAGCCCCGGGAGAACTGGACGGTCATCGAGTAGTAGTCCTTCTTGCCCTCGATCAGGTCCCAGCGGGGCAGGGGCGTGGTGTTGATGTCCGGAAAGGAGGTCGCGCGATAGACCCGCTGAAGCCGGCCCTCGGCCAGGTCTTTCAGGAAAAGGGGCATCGTCTCCTCGGCCTCGCCCAGGACCAGATGGTCCACGTGACCGTAGCTTTCGGGCATGTTCGAAAAGAGCGGCCCGCCAGCCACCAGGGGTTTGCCCTTGGCCTGCACGCGCTCGATCAGATTATCGGTGTCCTCGCGCTGGACGATCATGGCGCTGAGAAAGACCATGTCCGCCCAGTCGATGTCGCGATCCTTGAGCGGCTTGACGTTCAGGTCGCAGAGTTTCAGTTCCCAGTCACGGGGCAGCATACCGGCCACGGTCAACAGGCCCAGGGGCGGCATGCTCGCCTTGCGCCGCACGAACTTGAGCACCGAAGAAAAACTCCAAAAGGTCTCGGGCATACGCGGATAAAGCAGCAGAACTTTCATGGCCCTTTCTCCTTGGAATGTGTTACACTTTGAATCGGTTGTTAAGCGGCCCTCGGGGGGGCCGGAGCGTTTTGTCCAGAGTAACGCAGGTTCCTGGTTTTGAATGTGAAAAAATTGTAAAAATCCCGCAGCCTATTTGCCCGCCGGAGTCATGCCTCGCAAAATTTTTCACCCGGCCTTGATTTTCATCCTGCTCCAGGTAACCTGGTTCGGCTTCCTGTCCCTGTGGATCGTCTGGTTCATTCAGAACAAGCTGCGGATCGAGGCCCTGGGCCGGCAGGTGGGCCTCAGGGACGTGGGCAGCGGCTGGTTCATCCTCATCGGCGGGTCGTTCCTGATGCTCATGATCCTTTTGGGCATCACCTTTCTGTTCGTCTTTCAAACGCGGGAGGCCCGCTTCAACCGGCTTCAGCGGGATTTCATCAGCTCGATCACCCATGAGCTGAAAAGCCCCCTGGCCTCGATTCAGCTTTACCTGGAAACGATCAGCCTGCGCGATCCGCCGGCCGAGGACCGCCGCGAGTTCATAGACCTCATGCTCCGGGACACCGAGCGCCTGTCGAGCCTGATCGACAACATGCTCGTGGCCTCGCGCATCCGTTACGGTAAAGTGACCCTAGACCTCAAACCGGTGGACCTTTATCAATTCATCCGGGATTTCATGGCCCAGTCCGCCGCGCATCACGGTTGGGATCCCGGCGCGGTCACCTTGGGCGAGCGCAAGGGCTTGACCGTGATGGTGGATGAGAAGTATATGGAGGTCGTCTTGAACAACATCGTGGACAACGCGGTCAAATACTCGAACGGGAATTTTCGGCTGCGGGTGAGCATCTCCCCGGCCGGCCGGAACGTCCAGGTGCGGTTCACGGACCAGGGCATGGGCATCCACCACAAGGAACTCAAAAAGCTGTTCAAGGTCTTCTATCGGTCGCCGCAGACCCGATCCTTGGGCGTGCAGGGCTCTGGCCTGGGCCTGTTCGTGGTCTCGCACGTGGCCCGGGTCTTGGGGGGCAAAGTGGCGGCCGAAAGCGAGGGGTTGGGCAAGGGGGCCACCTTCATCCTGACCCTGCCCCAGGCCCGGACCCAGGAGAAGCGGGAGACATGAACCGGCTCTATCGGATTCTGTTGGTGGAGGACGAGGTCAGCCTGGCCCGGGGTCTGACCTACAACCTCGAAGCCGAGGGATACCGCATCATCCCGGCCTCGGACGGACTGGCGGCCATGGAGGCGGTCGAGGCCGGCGGCTTTGACCTGGTGGTGCTGGACCTCATTCTGCCCCACGTGGACGGCTACAAGATTCTCCTGCGCATCCGGGAACTTTATCCAAGGCTGCCGGTCCTCATCCTGACGGCCAAGCTGGAAGAGGGGGACCGTATCCACGGTCTCGAACTGGGCGCGGACGACTATATGACCAAGCCCTTTCACCTCAAGGAGCTGCTGCTGCGCATCCAGGGCATGATCCGCCGCATGACCTGGTACGACGGCCGCTCCCCGGCCGAGGAGTACCGTTTCGGGCCGAACCGGGTCAATTTCAAGACGCTCAAGGCCGCGGGCGTGGACGGCGAACGGACCTTGACGGCCAAGGAGGCCGCCTTGCTGGAGACGCTGATCGAACACGAGGGTGACGTGCTCTCCCGGGAGCAGCTTCTGACCGAGGTCTGGGGCTACCCCGGCGACCTGGTCACCCGCACCGTGGACGCCTTCATCGCCCGGCTGCGGTCCTACTTCGAGCCCGACCCCAAGAACCCCGTCTTTATCCTTAGCCAGCGGGGCCTGGGCTACCGTTTTGTCCGCCCCCCGGGCGAGGAGCGATCGGACGAAGAAGAGGTCAAACAATAAGCGCGTGAAGCGCAGAAAACCGTAGGGGCCGTTCGCGAACGGCCCCTACAATTGCTTCTGAGCCCTCTTATATTCGATGATCTCAGGGCTATTTTTATCGAATCAGGGACTTAATTTCAAGAAATTGCTCTGAATTGAGCCACGTGGTTGTCTCTCGTGCGATGTTAGGAAGGCGTTCCAATTTTGGATGTTTTTTCAACTCCACTAATGGGACCTTTACACCTCTAACCTTAACAAGAACCCGGTTGCAAGGTTTTTTATATTCCTCTTGCCATTTCGTCGAGGCTTGTTCCCAATCTGGATCAGATTGAAATTTGATACCGGTTACGGTTTCTCCCTCGGCGAGAATCCCCAACTCATGCGTTCCTAAAACAACCACGAGGATACCAGCCTCAATATCTTCCGGCTTGCGGCGACCGGTTTTGAACCATGCGGGAAAATATTGATCTGGAGTTATATATGTCTCCCAAACAGGCCAGTGGTCCGGATTCAATCTGAGAAGAAGCGCGTATTTATCACTTTCATTCTTATTCATTGCGTGGCCTCCTTAAAATTTTCCTGTTCAGCTATTTGCAAGGATTAATTGCCACGCTTAACCATTCTGCCTCATCCAACCAGCCTTGAGTTATCGCAATCTCGGGCATGGGCACGGCATGCCGAACCCCTACTATCGTTTACTCGATTTTTTGTGGAATTCAAGATACTTGTAGATGACGCGCTTCATTTCGCTCCGGGGGGCCACCTCGTGAATCCCCCGGATGTCCTGAAAATAATCGAAGCGCTCGAAGATCTGACCGCTCATCTTGTACAGCGACTCGGCCCTAAGCGCGTTTTCGTCCACGGGAAATCCCCGCGACTCCAGCACCCGAGGCCCGGTGAAGCTGATCAGCGCCGTGGGTTCGGCCACGATCACGTCCCCCAGCGCGGCGAAACTGGCGATGGCTCCGCCCGTGGACGGGTCCCCCAGCACCGAGATGAAGGGCAGCCCGGCCCGCTTGAGCATGTTGACCGCGTTGACCGTTTTGACCATCTGCATCAGGGCCAGGATGCCCTCGGTCAGACGCGCGCCGCCCGAGCAGCACAGCGAGACCAGGGGAAAGCGCTGCTCGATGGCGTATTCCACGGCCCGGGAGAATTTTTCGCCGAAGACCACGCCCATGGACCCGGCCGAGAACTTGAACTCGCACGCGGCTAGGACGATTTCGTGGCCATAGACGTTGGCCTCGCCCACCACCAGGGACTCCAGGAAATGGGTCCGGGACCTCTGCCGAGCCATGAGCTTCCGGTAGTCCGGGGTCATGAAGCGGTCGTCCAGGAGCTTGTCGGCGGTCATGTTCCTGTACAGCTCGTGAAAACTGCCGGCGTCGGTCAGGCAGTTGATCCAGCCCAGGGCGCCCATGACCAGGCTTCGGCCGCAGTTGGGGCAGACGTAGAAGTTGTCCTGGTATTCCTCGAAGGGGATGAGCTGCCCGCAGCCCTCCTCGGCCTCGCTTTTGGTCGAGGTCTTGCCGCACTGGATGTATTCCAGGTTCGGGTTGAGATCATAGCCGTTGCCGTAGCCAGGTCCCACCTGGAGAAAGACGTCCTGGTAGCTGAGGATTTTGAGGTCCGGTGAAGGTTCCTCCCGTTTTTTCTTGAGCGGGGTGGGGATAAGCAGGCTCATGAGGTTGAAGGATTTTTCCCGGGGCAGGCCGTAGGCCCGGGCGCGCACCTGGCGCTCCTTGATGAGTCGGCCCATCTTGATGCGCGACAGCTCCCGCATGGTGCGCTCCAGGTAGTTGGAGATGTTCCGGGAGTAGCCGGCCAGGTCGCCCACCTGCTTGGGGGCCGGAATGATGTGGTCGATCACGCCCAGTTCCCTGAGTTCGTGGGCGGTCGGCCGGAGGATTTCGAGGGCCTCCTTGATCCGGCTGGCGTCGCGGAAGACAATGGCCGCCATGCTCTCGGGCGGGGCCGTGGCGTAAAGGGCGTCGTCCATCTGGGCCCGGCGGTCCGTGACCTGGATGGCCAGGGCGCCGCCGCTGCCGCCTTCCCCCAGGATGACCGAAATGCTGGGCATGGGCAGGTTGAGGAAGGCCTTGATCAGGTGGGCGATGAAAAAGGCCTGGAACTCCCGGGCCGACTCCATGGAGATGTCCGCGCCATAGGTGTCGATCAGGGTCACCAGCACGGCGTTCCCTTCGTCCTGGCTCGCGGCCTGACGCAAAAACCGGAGGATGTAAGAGTGCTCCTCCGAGGTCAGCATGCCGTAGTTCAGCTTCTCAAGGTCCTCGGTGGTGCGGAAGTCCTCGGGCTTGGGTTTCTGCTGGCCGATGACGTAGATGTGTTTTTCCCATTGGTCCACTTCGCCCAGGACCAGGGAGCCTTGATAGGGGGAGTGCCGTCTGAAGTTGGGGAAGATGTATTGGATGACGTCGGTGGCCCGCGGCCTGAGCGGCGAGCGGGTTCGTTTTTTGAAAACATCCAAAAGATTCATGAAAGGAGCATGCTCCTTGGTTGTCGGTTAAAACCGGGGCTTGTCAGCCCTCGTGTTTGGAATTACGGGGAGTTATATCGCGCATGGGCGGTCAAGTCAAGTTATGCTCCAACTTATTAATATTTAAAGGGTTTTATAGATAGCCCCCCGTAGTTTCACGGCTGTCGCGGCTTGGCGGGATCGGTCGACCAATTTTGCGGCCGGGTCGGCCTTTCCCGCGTCCCTGTCTCCCCGCGCGCCAGCCGTTCTTTTTTCTTGACGAAATTTCAGGGCTATCCTATGCCATAAGGTATCTTTTTTCTATTTCGAGGAGTCTGATATGACCGCCATGACCGTGCAAACGGACTTGGGCCAAAGGCCGGTGGACAGTGAAGGTCCGCCGGTGGGCGTGGCTTTCCTGGACCCGGAGCAGACCTACACCGGCGTGGGCGAACTGCTCCAGGCCTATCTCAACCAGAACGACGAAGCGGCCTGGGAAAAGATCAAGGCCAAGATCGACTACACGTTCGAGGCCATGGAGGCGGCGTTTTCTCCTTTGGTCGCCTCCGAGGGGTTGGGGGAACGGGTTCGGGCCCGGGTGGGTCTGGGCCAGCGGCTGTTGTTCAAGCCCAATCTGGTGGCCATCAACCATATCGACGCGGCCACGCGCGGTCCGGGCGCGGGCAGCCTGGCCTGCACCGAGTGGGCTTTTGTGGCGGCCCTGATGCGCTGGTTCCACGATCGCCTGGGCGTCAGCTACCATCAGATGAGCGTGGGGGAGGCGGCCACGACCATGGCCGCGGTGGCCAAGGCCATGGCCATGGCCTTTCCGCCGGGCACGATTATCTATCCCGAGGCCTTGATCGAGGGCAAGATCGGCGACTTCGTGGGAGGGTGGGGGTTTTATTTCGCCCGGCAATACCTGGCCGAGCGGCTCCGGCCCGAAGACACGGACGACCCCATGCGCGGTTATGAGGAGAGCGTGGCCGGGAATTACATGCCGCCGGGCAAGGCCGGGGACCGGCTCATGGTCTATGACCTCAACTACATTCACGACGATCCGTCGCGGGGCCGGGAGGTGCCGGTCAGGGGCGGGGTCAACTTCACCTCGATCCTCATCCACAAGGCCGTGGTGGGCGGCGATCCGTCCGATCCGGCCGACCGGGAGGCCTATCCCGGCGCGATCCTGGTCAACGTGCCCCGCCTCAAGGTGCACGCCATGGCCCTTCTGACCAACGTCATCAAGAACCTGGGCATCGGCCTGTACCCCATGCAGGCCGCTCGGAACGGCGCGCCCCACTGGGACTACAGCCTGCCCCACGCCGATCCGCCCGGCATCAAGGGCGGCATCCCCCATGCGGTCTGGGAGGCCGAGGTGGACCCGGAAACGGGCTGGCCCCGCCGGGACGGAAACGGGAAGTACCGCGTTCGCAAGACCGGCGGCCTGACCGCCACCATGGTGGACATCGTCCGGGCCGTGGCCGACCAGGACGTGCTCATGATCCACGCGGTGGACGGCGTCGAGGCCATCAACCTGGACCATCAGGGCGCGGGCGTCGGGGAGAAAATTTTCGAGGGGCTGATCGCGGCCAGCCTGGACCCGGTGGCCGTGGACCTGCTCTGCGCCCGCTACCTGTTCGGCAACGTGGGTCTGGCCGAGGCCGACAAGGCTGGTCTGGACGACGGGACCGGCGGCCGGTTCGCCCAGACCGTGCCCGTGCCCCGTCTCGAAGACGGCCAGATCGTGACCGGTCCGGGCTACAACTGCCCGATTTCCCGGGACCGGGTTTTCTCCACGGCCGAGCGGCGCGGGCTGGGGTCGCGGCAATACCAGGCCAAAGGCCGGGACCTGACCTCGGGCGGCGAGATCGTCTCGGTGGAAGGCCACCTGGGGACTGTGCAGGACGGGGTCTTCGCCGACCGCCTCACCCAGGGGCTGTACTTCGACATCTTCTCCTTCCCCTGGCACATGCAGCGGACGACCATGGCCTATCTCGAAGCCGCCGACGCCCTGGCCGGAACCGCGCGCAAGCAGGAGTTCCTCAGCGCCTTTGACGAGGACGGCGACGGCGTGGTCACCTTCGAGGAAACCGGCAAGAAGGGCGCCTTCAGTCTGTTCCTGCACGTGCTGGGCCGGACCGTGCACGCCCTGGGCTCCCAACCCATGGGCGGTCTTGGCGGCGGGTTCTCCATGCGCGCCCAGATGATGAAGGGAGGCGACCCGCTTTGGAACGCGGACGGCCACGACCTGATGAAGGAGTACAACTACGGATTCGTCTGCATGACCGCCTATCGCCTGTCCCAGCTTCCGGTCTCCATGCCCGATCCCTTTTCGCCCGGCCTGACCGTGGGCCAGGGGCGGTGGCCGAGCTTCGAGCTGGCCCAATATGTCTATACCGGCATCACGCTCTATGGCGAGCTGTTCCCCATGCAGGTTTCCCTGACCGGCCTGATCGGTTCGGCCTTCACCTTCGCCGACCTGACCCAGAATGGGTCGGCTTACACCGGGCCGCTGCCCGGTCAGCCCGACCCCGAGGGGTTCAAGCGCTATCTGAGCGAGGTGGCGGCCGGCGGCCAGCCGCTGGGATTCACCCTTTACGTGCCGCCGGGGTTCGGCCAGGTGGCGGGCGCGGACGTGCCCAACGTGGCGGTCACGGACGATCCGGCCAAGATGTTGACCGTGGAATTCACCGGTGGGGTGGTCTGGTAGGGGCGGCCGGGCAGGCACAGGGGCCTGCTTCTACAAAATTTTCAGAGGGGAAAAAGGGGTCAGGAACCTTTTTCTCAGGTTCACCTTCATTGGGTGTTTGAAATATTCAAGCTCGTTGTCCCTGGCCTATCGTCTTTATCGAGGGAAAAAGGTTCCTGACCCCTTTTTCGTCCCGAGTAGAATATTTCGCGGGCGGGTTTGAAACCCATGGACATCAGGCATTAATTTTTCAATAATTATATATTAAATGAAATAGTTATGTAGTATTATTCGCAATCCATTTTCTTTGCTTCTAACCTATTTCTAACAAGCGGCGTACTTTGGTGTAAGGAGGCATAAAGACTTGGAAAAAGCCTCCCTTTCATCCAAAACCTCAAGAGTACCTTGGATTTGAGGGCCAGGGTATGGCCCTGGGAAAAACGAGTCACTCAGATTGTCCCGGAGCATATCACTCATGAAAAACCTCATGCCAGAGCTTCTTCGATCTTGATCTCTTTCAGGTGAACCTGCCATAGGAGGCCCAAAATTACAACCCAGTCTTGTCTGAAGCAGCCAGCATGGCATGCCAAGCAGACCATTGGGTCGTAGGTGACAGCTTGCGGATTGCCCCCGTGGTCTCAGCGCCGAAACGGTTCCCGGTTGGACAGCCTCATTTTTTATCAGTCCTTAACTCTTTGATTTTTGCATCTGCCCGAGACTTTGTTCGACAGTAGGCCCCCAGACCACCCTTTTGACTTTGGTCAACGGGCTGACCCATTCGTCCTGAAGATGCCTGGCCTTTAAAATTATGATCTCGATGAACAAATAAGATTATAGCAAAAACCGTGGGAAGGTGTTGCTCTGAAAAATCACCTTTTTCTTACCAAGGTTGGGGGGTTTTATTTTTTATCGGGTCCACGTAGATGGCGTCCACCGGACATTCCAGTTCGCAGTTGAAGCAGGTCATGCAATCCCACCAGTACAGAATTTCGGCCTTTTCCGTTTCTGGATTCATGTAAATCACATCCATGGGGCAGGCCAGGTCGCAGCCGCCGCAGCCGGTGCACAATTCAGGGTCGATGGATTCAATCATGGCTCTTCCCCTGCGGCGGTGTCAAATCACCCGGCTGAAACCGATATTTCTCCCAGGGCAGTTCCTCGAAGCAGTATCCCTTCTTTAAATCCTTGTTCAGGACGATCCACTTCAACCAACTCGTGTCCACTTCGGGAAAATCATCGCGCATGTGATCGGCTCTGGATTCCTGTCTTAAAAGCGAAGACCTTATAAACAATTCCATGGTGACGAGCATGTTTTCCGTCTCTTTGAACTGGATGAAATCGTGGAGGTCCCGAACCTGGGCCGAAGGCAGATCCTCTTCCCGGATGGCGGCCGCCTCGGTCGCCGCTTTCTCAAGGCTGGCCTGATTTTTGATGATGGACGTGTCATAGGCAAACATGCATCGCTGAAGTCTGCGGGTGATTTCGGCGAGCGGTTTTCCTCGGCCGTCGCCGTTGATTTTTCGATTGAAAAGGGCCTGCCTGAGGTGCTGGGTAAGCCCTGGATCGGGTGACGGGGCGCCGGCCTGTTTCAAATATCGCGCCGCCGAAAGGCCGGCTGTGGCGCCGGACCAGAAACATCTGCCCGAAGACCAGCCGTTGAACAAGCCAGGCCCCATGGACTGGGCCGTGCCCGCGGCGAACAGGCCCTCGACGTTGCTCAGGCAATGGAGGTCCGTCTTGATCCCGCCGCGCAGGGTCTGCAAGGCCGGGGCCCAAGGCACCTTCTCCCGCAAGACCCGGATGCCCTTCTCCTTGAGCCGGATCAGGTTTCGCGGCATCCAGCCTCCAAAATTGTTGATGAACATTTCTTCCATCTGTTCGGGGAGCATGCGAAAATCAAAGAAGAACGGCGGACCGTTCCCTTTTTGGTATTCCCGGGCCATGGCCTGCACGATGTGATTGATCTCGGCGGCGCTCCCTTCGGGCCTGTATTGAGGCATGAAGTCCTCGTCCCGGGCGTTCAAAAATCGGGCGCCGGCCTGCGCGACCGGGCCGGTGCCTTCGAAGTTGTACGAAAGAGGCGCCGTGTTGACCACCATCTGCTCCATGTCGGCCAGATCGACGCCCGCGCGAAAGGCCATGGCGAAGCCGTCGCCGGTCGTGGCCTCCACGCAGCAGTAGTTACCGCGAAAGCTGCAATCGCTGGCCGCCACCACCACCGCCCCGGCTTTGAAAACAATAAAGTCCCCGCTCCGGCGGTGACAGCCGACCGCTCCATGAACGCGGCCGTCCCGGACGACCAGGTCGCTTATGAAAATCTTGGGGTAAAACCGAACCCCTGCCCTGCGGACGGCCTCGCGTAAGACCGTGGTCAGGGCCGTGCCGCCCATCATTTTCTTATACGTGGGGCCGATGGTCATTTTAACCGGAACGAGGCCGCGCGAATTCAAGCGGATGTATTCGCCGGTCTCAGGATGTTTTCTGAAAACAATGCCCATGCTCTCAAGCTCTCTCATGCGGGCAAAGGATTGCTCCAGGAAAGACTCGACCATGTCCTGGTGGCAAAGCCCTTTCTGGCCGAGGAAGATGCAGCGGGCCCACTCCTCGAGGTCATCGCCCGGAAACAGATAGATGGTCGCCCCGGCCGCGAGCCTGGACTGACCGGTCCTGGCCACGTCCCCTTTGTCCACGATGGCGACGTCCCGAACCCCGTTCTGTTTGGCCTTGCTAGCCGCGAATAGCCCGCCGAACCCGCCGCCGATAATCAAGAGATCCGTGTTGACGACGTTTTCAGGATCATGAACGCCCATCCATAACTCCCTTTGAAAAACGCTCGAACGGCCGGGCCCGAGTCTACAAAATCGTCCCTAAGCCCGCGCTCAAAACAATCATGAGAATCAGGGCGGCACTCAGCATCAGGGTTCCGGCGCGGGGCTCTTTCTCGCCGATGAGTGTAGCGCCCGCGGCGACGCCGAGACTGAGAAGGCCGTACCAGCCTGCCGAGAGAAGCCATTTCCACCAGGTCATCTCAAAGCCTAGGTCCCTGGCCCATACCGGCGCAGCCACGATCATCAGGGCATAGAGCAGACCCATCAGAATCCAGAAAAGGGTTTTCAGGTAAGTGGAATAGATAAACATTCATCGCTCCCGGCTACCAAGTTTTAGGCACATCGAACCATTTTTCGGTCAAGAGCCAATCCGGGGGGTCGTGATAGGTGGCGTTTTTCCCCTGAGGCGGCGGCAGGAAGTCCCTGGCCTTCGGGTACTTGAAAAAAGTCTTCTGGATCCAGAGAAGCGAGCTGGAGACCATGCCCGTCGGATCTCGCGGGTTCAGGTATCGAGAGAGGGCGTGAACCCAGTTGTTCTTGCGGCTGTATGGACAGACGGCCAAACAAATCCGGCATCCCCGGGCGTGGCTTTGCGCTACGCTCGCCCAGATGTGAAAACAGAGGTCATCCTTGATACACCATCGCCGATATCCGCGCACGATTTCATCGGGGCCCAGGTGGCTGATGGCGCCTCCTGGGCACTTTTCCGCGCAGATTTTACATTTCATGCAGAAATCCATGATGCCCAGGTTGACCGGCCTGTCCACCTCCATGGGCACGTTGGTCGTGACGCAACCCAGGCGCGCGTTGGGGCCGAGTTCCGGCGTGATCAAAAGTCCATGTCGGCCTTCCTCCCCCAAGCCGGCGTCGATGGCGATGGGCGGCATGACCAGGTCGTAGGAGGTCGGCGGCACGTGGGCCCTGGCCGGGTAACCCAGTTCGTGCAAAAAACTCTCGAGCTTCCCCCCGATGATTCTCTGCCGGGAATAGGCGTCGTACGAGGTCCCGTAGTTCGGGTTGGCGTACATCTGGTCCCATTCATGGGGCGTGGCAAAGACGATGGCATATTGCCAGTGGGCCGGGACCTGGTAATCTCCGGGGCCCAGGCCGCGCAAAAAGCCCTGATAGCACCAATCCGGGTTGAGCCTGGCGATCCCGACCAAGGTGGCGCCAAAGGTGTGCGTGATCTTTTTCAGGAATTCGGAAGCATGTCTCGGGCTTTTAAACGGCAGGGGCTTGTCCCGGTAAATCCCCCGGAAATCCCACGCCTCCGGCGGACCCTGGGGTTCCGGAGGAAAGACGCCCTCCCTGAATTCATTCCCGTTCCTGTCTTCGAAGGCGGCGGCATTAGCGTTGGACCAGGCATCGGCCACGGCGAACTGCACCTTATAGTCCTCCCAGTCGGCCCGCTGCCGGCCCAGGAGCTCGAAAGACTTTAAGGTGTGCGCGTATTTGTCCTCGTGCTTCTTGAAATATCCTTGCAGCGGCTCGGGCAGCCGTGCCACGCCCATGGCGGGCAGCCACCTGGGCTCTCCGCCGCCCGGCGGAAAGACCAGGTTTCTCAAGGACGAAAGCCTGCCGAAAAGGCTTTCCTCGAAACGCAGGCGCTCTGTTTCCTGCTCCACGCCATAGGTGGGACGGTCACGGCGAAACGGCTTGCGATTGAAAAATTGTCCGGCGCCATGGGTGTATCTTTCCCAGCCGGTATGGCTGTCATAGCTTCTGCCGGCCGCGTAGCCGGCTGCGGCCGCACCCACGATTCCTAAGACAGCCGCCAGCAGCCCACCCGTTTTGAGCAAAGACCGGGACACACCGCTATCGGCCCAAGCGACGTTGCAGAGGCTGAGGGCTAGCAATCCCAGCGCTAAGATGAAAACAACGGCCATTCCAGCCGAGCAGGTCGTTGTGGCCAACGAGGTTCGCGTTCCGGGGTTTTCACCGATGCTCGTTTCCGTCATAGGCCTCTCCACTGGCATGCAATGGTCACCGCCTCGTCCGGGCAGACGGATCTACCCGGTCTCCGGCCGCCGACTTTAGGAAAAATTCAGGGCTTCAGTCGGATGTACTCATAGGCCTGAGTCGGGGTGCTGCCAGCCTTCGGTTTGAAGAAGGCAATCTTGGGACCTACGCCATAAGGCGTATGCGTGGCCCATAAATGAATATTGATACGGCTGTCGCGGATCAATTTCGAGATTTTCCGGTCCCAGTCGGCGATCTCGTCCTCGGGCATGGATCCGCCGGCCTCCAGGATGGACTTGTGAATGTCCTTGGTCGTTACATAGGAAAACGGCATAAAGCCGACATAGAAGTTCAAGAGGTTGGCCGGACCTTCCCGAAGCGCGTTGTACCAGGAGATTGTCGAGATAAGTCCGGTGAGCTTTCTTGCCCTAAAAGCTTCCACCCAGGCACCGGATTCGAACAATTCCACCTTGGTTTTGATACCGACCTCGCTTAAATTGGAGGCGATCGCTTCAACCCAATACCTGCTGGCGCTGGTGGTGTTCAGGGTTGTATCGAATCCCTTGGCATACCCCGCCTCGGCCAAAAGAGCCTTGGCCGCCTTTGGATCATAGGGGTCTGGTTTCACCGATGAATCGTAGCCCAAGGTAAAAGGAGAGAGAACCTCTCCGTAAGGTTCGGCCGCGCCGAAGAGAATTTTCTCGGTGATGCTCTTGCGATCAATAGCCAGACTGGCGGCTTTTCGAACCCGGATATCGAGGAAGGGGCTGGGTTGCTTGGGTTTAAGCAGATCGGCGAAAGCCAGTATTGTACCTGACACAAAAGGAGAATAGACGATTTTCAGTTTAGGATCAGCCTTGATCTGCGGGATATGAGGACCGACCAAAGAGACGATGTCGGCCTCTCCGGACTGGAGCATGGCCAATCGAGTGGCGTGTTCTGGAACATATATGAACTTGAGGGTCTTGTATTCCGGGGTATGACGATAGTGGTTTTGAACCGCTTCGAGCAAGAACCATTGATCCTGTCGATAATCGACCCACTTGAACGGACCGGCGCCGATGGGTTTGTCAGCGAAGCCTTTATCCCCCACCTTCTCGCGGTAGGTTTTGGGCAAAACACCGCCGCCAAAACCAAACTGACCCCAGAATCCCATGTACGGTCCATTAAAGAAGACACGGACGTGATCAGACGCTTTCACCTCAACGGATTTGATCTTCCGAATGTAAATCGGATTGAAAACCCACTTCAAGTCGCTGCGGAGATAAGTTACAATAGAGAACCTCACATCCTCGGCCGTTACGGGGGAACCGTCGTGGAATTTCACGTCGTTTCTAAGGAAAAAATCTACGTACTCCCAGTCCGGCGCCACCTTCCACGATTTGGCGATGGCCGGAACGTCGCGTTTGTCCCAATCCTCGATGGTCAGGCCTTCGAAAACGGTGTGAGAAACGCTGGGACCGCTGCCGCCGGAAAAGGTGGCCGGGTCGCCGCCCACCCGGTTGAACGCGGAATCCCCGACGGCAAAGACGACATTTCCGGTTTGAGCTGCCAAGACCTCGGTCGGGGTTAAAGCGAAGGCGATGAGGGTCAACACCACCAGGCAAGACCAAGACCCGCAAGACCGAAAAAGTCCGATCGCTCTCATGATCCATCTCCTTCCGTTTGAATGGGTGGCGGATCAAAAACCGAAAATGTTGCCAGCGCCTCAAAGCCCCGGCCTCAATAAAACACCGAACCGCCGCAGACATTGATGGCCTGGCCAGTGACGCCCCGAGCCTCGTCTGAGGCCAAGTACACGGCCATCTCAGCAATCTCCTCAGGATCAATGAGTCGTCTTTGCAGAGACATCGGTTTTATGCGTTCCTCAAGCACTACCTCCCGAGGCATTTGGGTGAGACGAGACAGCTCGTCCAGCACGCCACCTGGTCCTGTGATCATGTCCGTATCGGCTACACCGGGACAGATGGCATTGACCGTGATGCCCGGCAGGCCAAGCAACCCCATTTCCACGGCCACGGTTCGAGTCAGACCAATTACCCCATGTTTGGAAGCGCTGTACGCGGAATTGGTGGGACTGGCCTCCTTGCCCGAGATGGAGGCTATGTTGATGATCCGTCCCTGTTTCAAGTGCATGATCCTCGGGAGAAAGGCTTTGATCATGTAATACGTGCCGACTAGGTTCACCTCGATCGTTCGCCGCCAGATGTCATCGTCGGCTTGATGCACAAAAGCGCGCTTGCCGACCACGCCGGCATTGTTGACCAGGATATCCACGCGCTCGCAGGCTTGGGCGGTCTTCTCCACCAGTTTTTGAATTTCATTGGGTCGAGTGATATCGAGCTTGAAGGGAAAGGCTTTCCGTCCCATTGCCTCCACGTTCTCCGCCACCGTCTTCACTTCGGTTTCCTGATCGGCAGCGATAATCAGGTCCGCACCCTCGCGGGCAAAGGCTAAACAAATCGCCTTGCCAATACCCCGGCCGCCCCCTGTGACCACCGCTACTTTGTTGTCCAGCTTCATGGCCCGCACCTTCGGCCAATCGTCATTTATCCAGCCAGATGTCCTCGGCCAGGATGGGCTGGTAGGGATTGATATATCTTTTTTTCGGATATACGTAGGGTTTGAAGGCCCGGAACCCGTCCAGGGAATAGAGAAAGACGTTCGGCGCATCCTCGATGATCTTTCTTTGTATCTCGCGGATCAGGGCCGCCCGTTTCTCCGGGTCCATGATTTTTCTCTGTTCCTCGATCAGGCGATGGATTTCCTTGTTGTTCCACTTGTAATAGGTGGCCTTCGTGCAATCGCCGAAATAAGGCACCAGGTACTCTTCCGGGTCGAAGCCGGCGGTCATCATGTGATAGGCCATCTGATAATCGAATTTCCAGGCCCGGCTGAAATATTGACCGAATTCGAGAATTTTCAGGTCGGCCTGGATGCCCACTTCCTTGAGCATGGCCTGGGCGGCCTGGGCCGGTTTGGTCAGGGCCGGGTTGTTGAAGGTGAGCAGCTCGACCGTGAATCCGTTGGGGTATCCCGCCTCGGCCAGGAGCTTTTTCGCTTTGCCGGGATTGTATTCCACCTGATCTTCCTGGGTGAGCGAGTACGGAGGCCAGTTGGGGACCGGGCCCACCTGCACTGTCCCGTAACCGCCCCAGCCCAGCTTAAGCAACCGGGGTTTGTCGATGGCCATGGCGATGGCCTGCCGGACCTTTTTTTGATCGAACGGCGCTTTAAGCGGCATGTCCTCGCACCAGGCCGGCCCCCTCAAAACACCGGTGTAGAGGCCTTTCCCTTGGATGACCACGGCCTCGGGACATTTTCTTTTCAAGGTCTTCAGATGAAAATGATAGACGCCGATTTGATCGAGATTCCCGGCGATGAAAGACATCAAAACCGTGGTGGGGTTGCTCACAACCTTCAAGTGAACCTTGTCCAGGTATGGAAGACCTTTCTTGAAATACCTCGGATTCTTGGCCAGCAGGATGTGGGAACCCTTCATGTGCTCGGCCAGGACGAAAGGGCCCGTGCCCACGGGGCGGGTGGCGAGATCGCCGAATTTTTCCACAGCCTCCCGGGGAACGATGGCGCACCAGGGCGAGGCGAGGTAATGAACCAGGGGAGCATAGGGTTCCTTGGTCTTGATAACCACGGTGTATTTGTCGGGGGTGGTGATGGCCTCCAACCGGTCTTCAAAAAAGTAGGCCTGCTTGAATTTCACTTTCTCGCCGTATTGCCCGGTGATCCGCAGCAGGCTGTACTTGACGTCCTCAGAGGTCAATTCCCGCCCGTTGACCGGGGGGATGTCATGGAACCGCACGCCTTGATGCAGTTTGAAGACGTAAGTCACATCGTCGATCCGCTGCCAACTCTCGACCAGATCGAGTTCGACCTCGGTCATCTGTTCGTTCCAGCGCAGCAAGGAGTTGTAGGTGTTGCAGATCACGTAAGGTGTGTTCGCGCCGGTTTCCCTATGCGGATCCATGGTCCTGGGATCGTTGGGGATGGTGACCCGAAGCGTGCCTCCATATTTCGGTTGGAGCGCGCGGGCGGGCGCGAGGCAAAGGAGAGCCGGCAGACAGATCAGGAGAAAAAAGATTGCGATCAACCGCCATCGTTTCGAAAATGCAAAAGATGAGGTGTTCCGTCTTCGGATATTCATCTTTTCTCCTTTCTGAAAAAGATAAAAAAAGGAGCCTGGCCTTCACGCCGTTTCATTTCCGCCGCAACGGTGAGGTTTTTTCCGCGCACCTCCATAACGTCCAAAGAAGCCGTGCCGGCCTCGATCGGCCTTGCCTGTTGGAAGAGGTCGGCCGTGCCGCCGGCTTCCCGTTTTAACCTTTCATCCGCTCGGCCATGGCCTGAAGGCGTTGCTTGATCATGCCCTTGCTGATGCCGGCGAATTCGTCGGGCACCTTGAGACCGATCAGGGATTTTTTGGGAATGCTCATCCGAAGCGACGGGTCGTATTTCTCGAAGCCGGTTTCGGGGTTGAGGATGCAGCGCACGGGCAGACCTTGCAGGGTGCGCAGCAGGCAGCGGTTGCAGCGGATGCAGCGTTTGATGCTCTTGACTTTCCCGGCCTGGACCTTGTTCACCCAATCCGGGTCGGTGAAGGTCTGGCGGCCCAGGGAGATCATGTCGATCTGGCCTTCCTTCAAGGCCTTTTCCACGTTGTCGGGATCGTGGATCGAGGGGCAGATGGTCGGGACCTTGACCACGTCCCGCAGCGAGGTCGCCTCGCCGAGCATGTGAAAGGCCTCTTCGTCCGGGAAGAAGTATTTGACCGCCTCGTAGGACCCGTCGGAAATGTTGAGGTAATCGATGCCCGGGAGAGGCTGGGGCCGGTTGCCCATGCCGGGCCGGAAGGCGCCCATGGGATTGCCGGCGGCCAGGAGCGCAACCAGGCGCTTCATCTCCTCGTGGGTGAAACCGTCGGGCATGTGCTCGTCGGCGCTGAGCCGGATGCCCAGGGGGAAATTCGGGCCGACTGCGGCCCGGGCCGCTTCGAAGACCTCCATGGTGAACCGAACCCGGTTTTCGAAGCTGCCGCCGTAAAGATCGGTGCGTTTGTTGGAGCGGGGAGAAAAGAACTGGTGTTCGAGATAGCCGTGCGGGGCGTGGATTTCCAGGCCGTCAAACCCGGCCATGACCGCCAGGAGACAGGAATGCTGGTACTCTTTGATCTCGTTCCTGATCTCCTCGATGGTCATTTCGTAGGGCACGTGCTCCTCGTCGCGGGCGGCCAGCAGCCCCGGGTTTTCCATGGTCAACTTGATCAGGGACGGCGGCATGTTCTCGGGCTTGATCTCCAGCGGGATGGGAGACGGCGCCGGCGAAGGCGAACCGTCCAGGGCGTGGCCCTGCCGGCCGAAGCCGATGGAGAGCTGGATGAAAATCTTGGCCCCGAAATGATGGACCACATTGACCAGTTCTTCGAGACCGGCCAGGTGGCTCGAATTAAAGAGGTGCAGGTTCGTGGTGTAGGGGAACTTGGTCGCCAGCCGGGTGGCCAGAACGCACTCGGTGATGATCAGCCCGATGCCGCCCCGGGCCCGCTTGGCGTAGTAGTTCAGAATCTGGTCGTTGACCAGACCGTTGTTGTTGATGGAATAGAGCGTGTTCATGGGGGCCATGGCGATGCGGTTCTTGATCTCGCAGGTCCCGATCTTGATGGGCTTGAAAATTTCCTTGTAGGCCATCTCGTCTCCTTTTTCAGCGCCGCACCGGCGCGTCAAAACGCTAGTTGATCTGTCGATCCTTGCCCACCCAGTATTTTTCCCGGACCACCCGCCGGCTGATCTTGCCCACGGTCGTCTTGGGCAGCTCGGCCATGAATTCGACCGACTTGGGCGTCTTGTAGCCCGCGATCTGTTTCCGCACAAAGGCGATGAGTTCCGCCTCGGTCGCGGTCTGGTCGGGTTTGAGCGACACGACCGCCTTGACCGCCTCGCCCCATTTCTCGTCCGGCACGCCGATGACCGCGGCTTCGAGCACGGCAGGATGCTGATAGAGCACGTTTTCCACTTCGTTGGGGTAGACGTTCTCTCCGCCTGAAATGATCATGTCGTGCTTGCGATCCACCAAGTAGATATAGCCCTCGTCGTCCATGTAGCCCACGTCGCCGGTGTACAACCAGCCGTTCCGCACCGCCTTCCGGGTCTGCTCAGGGTCCTTCCAGTAGCCCTTCATCACATTCTTTCCGAAAACCGTTATCTCGCCAATCTCGCCAGGCGCGCATTCGGTCTCGTTCTCTCGACGGATTCTTACCCTGACGTTCAGTGCCTCCCGTCCCACGGACTTGAGCCGGTAGGACAGTGGGCCGTCCAGGTCATAATCGTCCGGGCCCATGGTCGTAACCGTGGGTGCGGCCTCGGTCAGCCCGTAGCCTTGCCCGAACTTGTTCCCGAAAACCTGGATGCATTTCTTCCAGACCTCGATGGGCATAGGCGCACCGGCAAAGGAAAGAGACCGGATGTGGGAAAAATCCTGTTTTTCGATGCCCGGCATCTGGAGCATGAACTGATAGATGGCCGGCACCAGGTTCATGTTGACCGGTTTTTCTTCGAGGATGAGCCGGATGATCTCGTTGACGTCGGGGCGCCGGTTGATGACCACCGAACCACCTTGAAGCTGGAAGCAGAAGGCTTGCCAGTTAGCGATGTGAAACAGCGGTAGGATGAACAGAGTTCGGAAGCCTCGCACCGGCCCGCCGGCCGCACCGGCCATGGTAATACCGCTGAAGGCCGCCATTAGATTGCGATGGGAAAGCATCACCCCCTTGGGCGTGCCCGTGGTCCCACCCGTGTACATCAGGATGACCATGTCGTTCTCGTCCAGCCGCTCCCAGTCCGGTTCATCCGGCGCACCGCCCTCCAGGATGTCCTCGTAAAAGGTCAGGTCGTCGGCCGGCGCTTCCACGCTGATGAACTCCCGGATGTTTTCCAGGTCCGGCTTCAGCCTTTTCATCGTGTCAAGATACGACCCGCCCGCCATCAAGGCCACGGCGTCCGAATGGGTGACGATGTAGGTCAGCTCCTGATCGGACAGCCGGTAGTTGAGCGGCACGGTGGCCATGCCCAATTTGGCCAGGGCGTAATAGATCTCGAGATACTGGTGGCAGTTTTCCAGCAGCACGGCCACGTGCTCCCCCTGGCGGTACCCCTTGGCCTTGAGACCGTTGGCCAGCCGGTTGATCCGGTCGTTGAACGCCTTCCAATTCAAGCGGGTCCCTTCGAAGACGACGCACTCGTCGTTCGGGAACCGCGCAGCGTTCTTCATGGGGATGTCGCCCAAATAGATCATGACTGCCTCCTTTCGCCTGGATCGATCTTCACCGTTAGGCCGGGGCCCGGCGCTTGGCGGTGTCGATGCCCAGAAGCCGGCCCAGATTCTGACCGAAGATTTTTCGGCGATCGTCATCCGTGATGGCCGGGTAGCCGAAGTCCTTCTGCATGTCCTCTGGAATCTGAAAGCTCCTCAACCCCTCGACGGCCGCGCCGATCTGGATACCGAAGCCCGCGTAGTCGCACCCCCAAACGATCCGGTCCGGTCCGACCCAGCGCAGGGCCTCGCCGAGAATCCGGGCGAACTTACGCGGCTGGGTCAAGGCCCAGGGCACCAGCAGGCTCAGGCAGGGGTACACGTTCGGGTGGCCCATGGCGATCATGTTCAAGTCGTCGCAATAGGGATAGCCCATGTGAAAGGCCACGATCTTGAGTTCGGGGAAGTCGCGGGCCACGTCGTCCAGCTGAATGGGCAGGGCGTACTTGCTTTTGCCCGGCGGCACCCAGCAGAACCCGGTGTGGATGTCCAGGACGATACCCAGCTCTTCCGCTCGCTTGTAAAACGGCCACAGGTCGGGATCGTTGATGTACGTGTCTTCCGGCGGGTAGAACTTGAAAATCTTGGCGCCCTTTTCCTTTACCCAGTACTCGAGTTCCCAGATGGTGTTCTGGACGCCCTTGTATTTGATGGGCGAGACATTGGGCTGGTACATGAAGCGTTCGGGATTGGACTCGACGATCTTGGCCATGTCGCCGTTGGTGCACCAGCGGCTGGTGTAGCCGGTGGTGTCCATCATGGACTCGGGCAGCAGGCAGGCCACATCCACGCCGAACTGGTCCATGGCCCGCAGGATGTTGGCCGGATCGGGACTCTTTTGTATGTCCTCCGGCGCGAATAGGGAGGCGAACTCCGGGGGCAGCCCGGAAAACAGAGGCCGCGTGATGTTACCGATGGCCCGCCACCACATCTGGACGCCGGGGAAATGATTCACGGCCACGATGTCCCCGATCAGGTGGCATTCCGGGTCGATCTTGAAATAATCATCCCTTTCGAACGGCATCGTCTTTCCCTTTCGCCAGCGCGGGTTAGTAGGATTTCGGCAGCCCCAGCATGCGGGCGATGACGTTGATGGCCATCTCGTCAGTGATGGGCGCGAAGACCATCTGCTTGTAGTCTCTGAAGTAGCGCTGCATGTCGTATTCCATGGTGAAGCCGTATCCGCCCAGAATCTCCATGCCCTTGATGGAGCAGTATTCCGAGGCCCGGGCGGCCACCACCTTGGACATCTGGGCCTGGACCATGCTGGGCTTCCCCAGCAGCGACAGCGCGGCCGTGCTGTAGATGAGGTTCCGGGCGTTTTCGATCTGCATGGCCATTTCCACCAGATAGTTCTGGATGATCTGGAACTGGCCGATGGGTTTGCCAAAGGCCTCCCGTTCCAGGGCGTACCTCATGGCGTCGGCGTAAGCCGCCTTGGCGATGCCCAGGGAAAGCAGGGACGTGGCCACGCGCTCCACGTTCAACAGGCCCACTGCGGCCCGCCGGGCCGCCTGCTCGCCGGCCCCGCCGTCCGAAGATCCACCGCCGCCGAGCAAAAAGCGGTAGCCGTGGTTCTTCGGCCCGAGCATATGGTCCTTGTGCAGCCGGACGTTCTCGTAAAAAATCTCGTTGCAGGCGCAGGCGTGGATGCCCAGCTTGGGGATTTTGCGGATGGTCAGGCCCGGGGAGTCGACCGGTACCAGAAAGACGGACCAGGCCTCGGAACGCCGGGCAGGCTTCTTTTCGGTAATGGCAAAGGTGATGATGTGATCGGCCACGTGCGCCGCGGTGATGAACACCTTTTGGCCGTTGAGGAGGTAATAATTGCCGTCCTCCTCGGCCGTGGTCCTAAGAGAGCCGAGAATATCGGTCCCGCCGCCGGGCTCGGTCAGGGCCATGCACATCTTGACTTCGCCCCGGGCGAACTTGGGCAGGAACTCCCGCCGCTGCTCTTCGTTGCCCAGGGCGCTGATAAACCCCGTGCCGAATCCGTGGGCCGCGCCGATGGCCAGCATGACCGCCACCGAGGCCGTGGCGATCTCCTCCTGGAGGATCAGGCCCTCGTAAACGCTTTCGGGTGGACCCGAGCCGCCGTATTCCTCGGGGATGCCCCGAGCGAAATAGCCGAACTCGGCCAGCTTTCGCCACAGCTCCTCGGGCGGGAAATCCACGTTCTCGTCCATCCAGCGGACGTATTCCCGAGTGAGTTCCTGGTCGCAGAATTTCTGGATCGAGGACCTCACCATGGACAGATATTCTTCGTCCCAGCCATAGTAGGGCATGGTCAGACAGGCCTCCTCCTGCTCAAACGGGTCTCACCCCGATCACGATTGCGGTTGGAAATAATAGAGGCTGAACTCGTCAAAGTCCTGCCAGACAATCTCCACCGGCATGTCGCATTTCAGTTTGTCCTGGTCACAGTTGACGATCCGGGTCATGACCCGGATGCCCTCGTCCAGATCCACCAGGGCCAGGACATAGGGCAGGTCCGGCGCGAAACGCGGTTCCACCCCGTATAGGGTCGTAGTGAAGGTGTATAGCTTGCCCTTGCCCGAGGCTTCGATCCAGCTCAGGTTCGCCCCCCAGCACTCGGGGCAGAATTTCCGCGGATAAAAGATGTTGGTGTTGCAATCGTCGCAATGCTGCACCAGAAACTTGTGCTCGCGGGCCGCCTTCCAGAATTCCTCGGTCCAGGGCTGAGGCACCGGCGCCGGGATCGAACTCTTCTGCTCGCTCATGGTATGTCCCTCCCCCATACGCTCCAAATCATGTTCATTCCCGAACCGCCGGCCGCGTTGGTCAGCAAGTACCGGGCGTTGGGCACCTGACGCTCCCCGGCCTTGCCCATAAGCTGACGGGCGCATTCCACGTAATAGGCCGTGCTGACGCCCGAGCCGGTGTGGCCCCGGGACAGCTCGCCGATGGTCGAGCAGGGCAGCTTGCCGCCGGGCGAGGTGTGGCCCTCCATGACGAGCCCGCCGGCCTCACCCGGTTTGCAGACGCCCAGGGCTTCGAGCAGCATCAAGAAGGCGTGCGGATAGGCGAAATAGATTTCGAGAATGTCCATGTCCTCAAGAGTCAGCCCGGCCTCGGCCAGGGCCTTATGCGCCGCTCCCGGTCCCTCGCCCATCCGCCGCCGCTCCTTGCGCTGGGTGGCGGTGGCGCCCAGGTAGAGCACGTCCTCGCCGAGCTTATAGACGGGCGTCTTGGAAATCTGCGGGGCCAAATCCCCTGATGTGACGACCATGGCCGCCGCGCCGTCGGATAGCACGTTGCACTCGAAGGCATGCAGCGGCGTGCTGACCATGCGGGACTCCAGGACCTGCTCGATGGTCAACGGCTTGCGGAAGCGGGCGTTGGGGTCGAGCATGGCCCACTTACGGTTGGCCACGCAGACCGCGGCCAGCTCCTCGGGCGTGGTGCCGGTGTCGTGCATGTAGCGGGTGGCCTGCAGGGCCATGACCCCGTTGTACGACATGCCGAAGGGATACTCCCACTGGAGGTCGATGCCGGCCGTGGCGAAAAAATTGATGGCGTCGGCCAGGGTGATGCCCGAATGGCGTGTGACGTGGTTGATGAGCACGGTCTTTGCGATGCCGTTGTTGACCCAATGCTCGGCCATGCGCAGGCAGTTGGTGGTCGTGGCCCCGCCGGCGTTGACGATGCAGATGTCCTTGCAGCCCTTGAGACCCAGCTCTTCCGGGATTTTGCCGAAGCCGATCTCGGATTGAAGCTTGGGCTGGGCCATGGGGTTGACCGTGATCACGCCCTCGATGTCGTTCTTGTCCAGTCCGGCGTCCCGGATGGCCTCCATGCAGGTGGTGTTGATCATCTCCCAGTCCCCGCGGTCCGGGTACCAACCCGTGGGGACCTCGCCCACGCCGATAACGGCCAGTTTGCCTCTGCCCATTTTTCCCCCCTTGCCTTTTTTATGACCCGATGAACTTCGGAGGCCGCTTCTGAAAAAAGGACACGACCCCCTCGCGCGCGTCCTGGGTTGTGTTTAAATACATGATGGCCCCGCGTTCCACGGCCATGGCGTTGTCAAAGCTTTCCACGTTGAGCGTGGTGTTGATGACCATCTTGGCCGCCTGGATGGCCAGCGGCGCCGCGTTCTTCATCCGTTCGAGCAGCCCCCGGACCTCTTCCCGCAGCTTGTTCGGGGGACAGACACGGTTGACCAGGCCCAGTTCCTTGGCCTCCCGAGCATCGATCCGTTCGGCGGTCATGAGCATCTCCTTGGCCCGCCGTTGGGGTATGGCCCGAGGCAGGCGCACCGTACCTCCCCACCCGGGCAGCACGCCCAGACGCGTTTCCAGGAGACCGAACTTGGCCGTCTCCGAGGCGTAGATAATGTCGCAGCACAGGGCCAGTTCCAGCCCGCCGGCGTAGCAATAGCCGTTGACCATGGCGATGACCGGCTTGTCCAGATTTTCGATGAGCCGGCAGACCTCGGCCCCGCGGTTCTTCATGAAATCCCACATGCCCACCCGGTCCAGGGTGCCGAAATAGCTGATGTCGCCGCCGGAGCTGAAGGCCTTGTCCCCGGCCCCGGTCAGAACCACGGCCCGGATGGAGCGTTCCTTCTGGATCTGCTGAAAAGCGGTCATCAGGTCCTGTTGAATCCGGTCGGTCAAGGCGTTGCGCATGGGTTCATTGTCGATGGTCAACCAGACCACGTCGTCGGAGACCTCGTAGCACAGGTTCTCGAACTTCAGCTCCACCGGCACTTCGGCTTCAGGCGCTAGGGTTTGCTTTTTTTTTTCGGGCGACCAGGTGGCGCCCGCCGGTTTAAACTTGGGAATGCTGATCTCATCGTTGGCCGGGTCGAAGACCACCTCCACGTCGATCCCGGTGTCCAGCTTGGTATAGTCCTCGTAACCCACCAGCATGCTGCCCAGGCGCACGCCCTCCTCCAAATCGACCAGGCAGATGACATAGGGCTGATCTTCCTGAAAGTCAGGCGGTGCCCCTTTTTCCACCAAGCTGAAGGTGGCCAGCTTGCCCTTGCCCGAGCTTTTGATGTATTCGACCTGCGGCGATTGGCAGTGGGGGCAGATTTCACGGGGATAAAAGATGTTCTTGTCGCAGTCTTTACAGTGCTGGATCAGCAGTTCGTCTTTTTTTGCGGCTTCCCAAAATTCCTTGGTATAAGGCCGAATCTTGGGCAAGGGCTTATCCGTGTAGTCCATGGCTCCCTCCTTGTGCGCGGCCGTGAAGCGCTTAGGGGTTGACCCCGAAGATTTCCACAAAGGAACTGTTGCCCACGCCGCCCATGGCCGTGGCCAGGGCGATCTGGGGATTCTTGACCTGCCGCTCGCCGGCCTCGCCTCGAAGCTGCCGGATGGCTTCGACGGCAAAGAGCATGCCGCCGGCAATGGCGCAATGGCCCCGGGAGAGCATGCCGCCATCCGTGGTCACCGGCAGTTGCCCGCCCGGCGCGCCGCCGCCTTCGAGCATGAATTGCCCAGCCCCGGTCATGCCGCCTTCCACCAGGCGCAGATTGACCAGCCAGGCCAGAGTTCCCAGGGGATAGGGCTCGTAGATGGAGGCCAGATCGATGTCCTTGGGACCCACCCCAGCCTCTTCATAGGCCACCGTCGCGGCCAGACCCTGGCCGACGGGCGGACGGCCGCCCTGCCCGGACTGGCTGACGTTGGAAAAAGAAAAGGAACTGCCGGCGCCCAGAAGATAGACCGGCTGGTCCACAAGATTCTTGGCGTTTTCCGCCGAGGTCATGAGCAGGGCCGCGGCCCCGTCGGCCAGGGGCGGCGATTCCAGGGTGTGGATGGGATCGGCCACGAAGCCGGAATTCAGAACGTCCTCGATGGTGATGGGGCTGCGGTACATGGCGTTGGGATTCATGGCCGCCCATTTGCGGTTGCTGACGGACACGCTGGCCGCTTGTTCCGGTGAGACGACCCCGCGGAGGAAAAGCGGCTTCATCATCAAGGCCACGGCGCCGATCTGGAAAAAGCCGAAGGGGCGTTCCCAATCCTCATGGTGCAGTTTGGCCAACTGGTCCACGGCCCGGCCCCGTTGCATGGTGCCCCACTTGTTCGAAGCCACCATCAGGACATACTTGGACTGCCCGGACAGGATAAGGCCGGTGGCCACCTTGATCATGGCCGAACTCGAAGCCCCGCCAGTGAACATCTGGAACTCCAGGTTGGTGCGCAGCCCGATCTCCTCGCCGAAAAGACCGATCCCCCAGTCGTACACCTCGTCGGCAAACGACCGGGTGGTGATGATGGTGTCCACGGCCTCGGGCGGGAGATTAGCGGTTTTCAGCGCCATCAAGGCCACCTGGATGGCCTGCTGGACCGAGGTCCGCTCCGCATACTTGCCGGTCGGGATTTCTCCGTATCCCACAAAGGCCACCTTGCCTCGGTTCTGACCGCTCATGTCATGCTCCTTCCCCTGGAAATGGTCGTGTTGTTTGGTTCCACGCACAGGCGTTGAAGCCAGACCCCTCGATATTTCAGTTGCAATACATATAAGCTAACTGTATAATGCGGAACGACCAGTCAGTCCAAGCTAAGACAAAGTCCGGGGCCTGTCAAGAAAAAATTATTAGAACTGGTTTCAAAACCTCCCTTTGGGCTAAATCTCTTTGTCTAGCTTGAGGGGCAATCCGTAAAATATTCTTGTATATTCGATAAATTATCCTTTTTTGCCCTTCTTGATCCTGATCCCAATTAAAGGCCTTTAAAAGGCTTCTATGGGGTTTTGAAACCAGTTGTAGTATTTATAATATTGATTAGACAGGAGAAAATAAGAGAAGGTGGAATTACTACACAGTTATGCTATAATTGAACAGGAAGATATTGACGTCGGAACCTGAGACCGCTACTATCCCGCTGAATGCCGCCACCCGGCCAGGCGGGCCGGGCCGATGACCAGACCCATGGAGAACCTTAAGTGGAAAAATCCCTCTTTTATATGAAAATCAGCGATCTCTCCCAGAAAAGCGGTGTATCGCGGCATTCCATCCACCATTACCTCCGGCTGGGACTCCTGCCCGAGCCCTGGCACAAAAACAAGACCATGGCCTTCTACGGCCGAGAGCACCTCGACCGCCTGGCCTGTATCAAGCGCCTCCGGAACCAGGGGGTCTCCCTGTTCGTCATCCAGCAGATGCTTTCCCAAAATCTCGACCCGGCCGATCTGAGCGCCGGAACAGCTCGCTTTTCCGAGGCCCGGCCGGGGCGCAAGAACAAGGAATTCAAAAGAAAACAGCTTATCGAAACCGCTTCGAAGGTCTTCTCGGAACAGGGATATCACCACACCAGCATCAGCGACATCACCGACCAATTGGGTATCGGCAAAAGCACGTTCTATCTCTACTTCAAGAACAAGAAAGAACTTTTTTTCAGTTGCATCGACAGCATCTTCGACCATTTGTGGAAAGAAGACTTCGAGCGCATTCGGGAGGAGAAGAACTTCGCTCTCAAATTGGCCCTGCGCGGGGAGGCCTTTATTCGGGTGTACCCGCGCATCCGGGACATCCTGCAGATGATGCGTGGGGCCCTGGTCGGCAAAGAAGACGGCATGGCCACGAAATACAACGAAATTTACGCCAAACTGGTTCGACCGGTCACCAGAGACCTGCAAAAGGGCATGGAACAGGGTCGGATCCGGCAACAGGACCCGGAGCTGCTGGCCTATATCCTGGTCGGCATGGCCGAAGCCCTGGCCTACCGCATCCACCTGGACGACAAATACAGCCTGAGGGATGCGATGGAGCTGATGCAGCAGTACAGGCTGCTCCGCTAAATCGACCTTTTCCTTACCACATATTTAATAAAAGCAGAGGTAAGTCTCGAATGTTTCATCATCCCGCGGATTGTTAAGATGGCCTATTATACATACGATTTTTTCTAACATACTTCTAATAGCCAGCGTGAAATTTATTAACTCAGTAATTGTAGATGATGACGAAAAGCAGAATAATGGATGAATCCATAATAATCATCTATCCTTGATGATCTGCTATGTGCTAAACTATATACGATTTGAAACCCGCCCTTGCAATTTTCTGGATTGATTCATAGGAAATGTAGGGGCACGGCATACCGTGCCCCTACCACGACCGGAGGCTTTTACCGATACAGGTCCTGGGCCACGTTGTCCAGGCCGAGTTCCACGAGTTTCTGCTTGGTCGGCCGTCCGGTCTCCCAATCCCATTGCCGGAAGGCGTAATAGTCCTTGAGCATGAGGTCCATGTCCGGCGTCTGGCCGGGGATGGTCCCGTCGGTGTAGGCCTGCATCACCACCGAGGGCAGCTTGTCGCCGTCGCGGGTCAGACCGAGCTTGTTGCTGATGGCCCGTTTGACGTTGATCGAACGATCGCCGGCGGCCAAGAGGTCTGGGGGCGTGACTTCCCAGCCGGTCAGGGCCGCGAGAAATGCGCTGACCTGGGTGGGGCTGAGGGGGGCGAACTTGCACAGGGTCAGGGCGTCGAACAGATCCTTCCAGCTTTGGTACTTGGCCGCGGGTTCGGCCTGGCCGGCCGAGGTCAGCCGGTCCAAGGGCAGAATCCCGAACTCGGGCACCATGCCGCCCAGGGCCACGTTGTAGTAGTCGCCCTTGAGGTGGCAGGCGCCGCGCGGCCCGGTGGCATAGGACACGGCCAGGCCGTGGAAGGCGCGGCCGTCGTGCATGGGAATCTCCAGGCCCTTGACCTGGGCCGCTTCCCCTTCGTCCCGGCCGAAATGCTTGGCCATGGCCCGGGTGCCTTGGGCCAGCACATCGCCGATGCCCTCCCGCCGGATCATCTTGTCCAACAGGGCCAGCATGGCCTGGCCGTCGCCCCATTTGAGTTCCGCGCCGGCCATATCCTTGGTGATGACGCCCTGGTCGTACAGGTGGAAGGCGTAGGCGATGGACACGCCCGCCGAGATGGTGTCCAGGCCGTGGGCGTTGCACAGGTGGTTGGCCCGGATGATGCTGTCCAGGTCGTGGTTCAGGACCAGCGGACCGAAGGCGTTGACCGTCTCGTACTCGGGTCCGTCCACCACGGGCAGGTCCTTTGAAAAATCTTTGATTATACGGCCGCAACCGATGGGGCAACCCCGGCAGGCGTAGTTTTCCACGGCGTAGCCCTGGCGCAGGGCCTGGCCCGAAACCTTCTCCGCCTCGAAGACGCTTTGGCTGTAATACTTGGCCGGCGCGTCGCCCAGGGTCATGCCCATGTCCATATACATGAGCGTGCCGTACTCCCGGAAGGCCACGGACATGAAGGCCCCCCGGATGGCCTTGACGGCCTCCTGGGCCAGCGTATTCAACTTGGCCTGGTCGGTCGCCTTGGGACGCGCCCGGCCCGAGGCGGCCACGGCCTTGAGGTTCTTGGAGCCCATGAGCGCGCCCATGCCGCAGCGGCCCGCGGCCCGGCCCTCGTCGTTCATGACCGCGGCAAAAGGCAGCTTCATCTCGCCGGCCGGCCCGATGCAGGCCACGCTGACGTCCTTGTCGTTCAACTCCTTCTTGATGGCCTCCTGGCAGGCGTAGCTGTCCAGGCCCCAAAGCTTGGACGCGTCCCGGATTTCGGCCTGGCCGTCCTTGACATACACGTACACCGGCTTCGCCGCCTTGCCGGTGAAGAAGTATCCGTCAAAGCCCGATCCCTTGAGGCGGAAGGGGAAGACCCCGCCGCTGGTGGCCTCGCCCCACAGCCCGGTCAGGGGCGAGACGCCGCAGATCGCGTAGCGGCTGACCATGGGCACGGCCGTGCCGGTGAACGGCCCCGTGGCCATGACCAGCGGGCTTTCCGGGGCCAGCGGGTCCATGCCCGGTTTGACGTGGTCGTAGATGAGCCCGGCGGCCAGGGTGGCGCCGCCGATGTATTTTTTCAGCATCTCCTCGGACAGGGGCAGGTCCGAGGTCGCGCCCGCGCCCAGGTCCACCTTGAGAAACTTGCCGTGATATCCGTTCATAGCCGCTCCCTCCCCTAAAAATCGATGTCCTTGCCGTCGTAGGCGTATCTGAAAATCTGTTCACACTGGGCCTTGGTCATGGGCCGGGGGCTGAAGGCCGTGCTGATGTCTTCGTGGGCGTACAGCACCAGCCGCTCCATCTCGGCCTCGAACTTGTCCTTGGGGATGCCCAGGTCCTTGAGGCTGAGGGGCACGTCCAGGGAGCGGTTGAAGTCCTTGACCGCCTGGATCAGGTTGGCCAGGGTTTTTTCCCTGGAGTCGGCCTCGACCCGAAGCGCGTGGGCCATGCTCAGGAACTTGTCCGAGGTCTTGGCGTAGTATTCGAGGGTGTAGGGGATGAAGATGCCGCAGGCCAGGCCGTGGTGGACGTTGAACAGGGAACCCAGGGAGTGGCCGAAGCTGTGGCTGAGCGAGGTGCCGTTGGCTCCGAAGGCCATGCCGGCCGTGCTGGCGGCCACGTGCATGCGGAAGCGGGCCTCGCGGTCCTGGCCGTGGGCATAGGCCCGGGGCAGGTACTTGAAAATCATCTCGACCGCGGCCTGGGCCAGGGCGTCGGTGATCTCGTTGCTGGAGATAATGGCCAAGGTGTCCACGGCGTGGGCCAGGGCGTCCAGGCCGGTGCCGGCGGTCAGCCTGGGGGGCATGGTCATGGTGAAGGCCGGGTCCAGGATGGCGAAGTCGGGCAGAAGATCGGCGTTGGCCAGGGGGACCTTGCGGTGGGCCTCGTCGTCATGGACCACCGACACGGCCGTGCATTCCGAGCCGGTGCCGCTGGTGGTGGGCACCGCGGCCAGGATGGCTTTCTTTCTGAGGCCCAAGGGGGCCATGGGCGAGATCGCGCCCAGGTAGTCGATGTCCGGCCGCTCGTAATGAATCCAGGCCGCCTTGGCCCCGTCCATGACCGAGCCGCCGCCCACGGCCATGATCAGGTCGGGCTCGAAGGCGGACATGGCGTCTCCGGCCTCCTTGACGTTGCCCATGGGCGCTTCGGGCAGGTGCTTGTCCCAGACCTGGCAGGTGAAGCCGCTGCCCTCCAGGCACTTGACCACCCGCTGGGCATGCTTGCCGCCAAAGGCGTCCGTTGAGACAAAGGCCCTTTTCTTGGGGCACCGGGCCTCCAACATGACCGGGGTGGACGCCCCGAGCACCGGTCCTTCGGGCAGGACGTTCGAGCCCATGAGAATGGTGGGTGTCTGGAAGACGTTGGACAGGCCCTTGATGGACGTGGACAGGGCCAGAGGGAAAAGCGCCTTCAGCATCGGGTCCAAAAACCAGTAGCTCATGACGGCCTCCTCGCGTGCCTGAGGGTTGGGGGGAGAGTGAGAAATACCTTTTGAAAGGAGATTGTACCGGGTGGGCTTGATTGTCAATATGTCAGTGATGACATATAGTTAGGGCATTGATCAGGATTTGGGGAAAGGAGTCGGGAACCTCTATGCCGCGACCTTCCGTAGGGGCGCGCTGCGCGTGCCCAGGGCGCGTGCAACGCGCCCCTACGAATTGATTTTGTATCTGAAAAAGGCTCCTGACCCCTTTTTCTGCAAATCCCGGGAACGTCTTGCCGGTCCAGACCGGCTGTGATACATAAAATCGATCTCGACAACAACAGCGGCAGAAACCGGAGCGGAGCAAGGCAACGGGTCTGTCCAGAGCCGAAGGAGAAAGCCTGATGCCATCCAGCCTGGAAAAATCCTTTGACTGGAAGGAAGCCTACAAGGACAAGCTGGTCAGCTACGAGGAGGCGGCCGGGGTGGTCCGGTCCGGGGACAGTGTTTTTTTCCCCAACACCTTTTTCGGCCGCATGCCGGTCTATCTGGCGGCGCGGAAGGACGAACTCAGGGACGTGAAGATCGAAACCTCGGCCCCGCCCTTTGACTATCCCTTTCTGCACCCGGGCATGGAGGAATCCTTCCAGGCCATCGTGCGCATCTACCTGTACAATCACGGCCGGGTGGGCCACGACGAAGGCGCGGTGCATTTCCTGCCTTACACCAACGGCACCTGGTTGAAACCCTACGCCGACGGCCGGCCCATGGCCCGGCAGGTGGACGTGTTCTGCGTGGAGGTCTCGCCTCCGGACGAACACGGCTTCTGCTCCTTCGGCCACGATGTCTGGGAACGGCGCGGCTACGCCGACCACGCCCGGACCATCGTCGCCGAGGTGAACGACCACGTCATCCGCGCCCACGGCGACACGTTCCTCAACGTGTCCGACATCGGCTACCTGGTGGACGCCAGCTTCCCGCCGCTGACTACGGACGAGATCGAAAAACTGGCGGCCAAACTGCCCCAGGCCAAGCGGCAGCGGGGCCGCGAGGCCATTGCCGCGGCCCGGCCGGGCATGATCCGCGACGCCCTCCTGTTCATCGAGGCCATCACGCCCGAGATGCTCGAAACCGCCCTGGCCATTGACGACCCCACCGAGGCGCAACGCGCCATGGCCGCGCACCTCAAGACCCTGATCCGCGACGGAGACACGATCCAGGTGGGCATCGGCTCGGGCACGCGGCACATCGTCGGGCTGGGCGTGTTTGACGAGCGCAACGATTTGGGGCTTTTCTCCGAGATGGCCTGTCCGGGCCTGGGCTTCCTGGTGAAACGCGGCATCGCCACGGGCCGCTATGCCGACCTCCATCCGGGCAAGGCCGTCTTCGCCGGGCTGAACGGCATGCGGGCCGAGGAGATCCGCTATGCCCACGACAACCCGCTCTTCGAAATCTATGGTTCGGACTACGTGGTCAACATCGGCCGCGTCAGCCGGCACCGGAACATGGTGGCCATCAACAACGCGGTCCAGATCGACCTGGGCGGCCAGATTTCCTGCGAGTCCCAGTTCGGGGCGCGGCTGATCAACGGTCCGGGCGGTCAGATCGAATTTCACATGGGCGCCTTCAGCGCGCCGGGCGGCCGGGCCATCACCATGCTGCCCTCGACCTACGGCGACGGGGCCGTGTCCAACATCAAGGCCCGCTTGGACGAAGGGGCTTTGGTCAGCATCCCCCGGTCCTTCGCCGACTACGTGGTTACCGAATACGGCGTGGCCCAACTCACGGGCAAGACCCTCAAGGAACGGGCCGAGGAACTCATCCGCGTGGCCCACCCCGACTTCCGCGACCAACTCCGCGACGAGGCCAAGGAGATCATTTAATGATGAGTGATGAAGACGAGATAGAATCGATAATAATAAGGAGCGGGAGCGATGCATCGCTCCAGGAGGAGGGAGACATGCCGGAGAAGATTTTCAGCGACACTCCGATCACCGAGGAGGACGGTGTTCTGAGCGGGCCCGTGCGCACGCCGTACAACGAACACCTGCACGCCGAGACGAGCATCCATCACAACGAAACCGCCCAGAAGCTGGGCCTGCGCGGCGGCACCATCGCCGGCTCCTATCACATGGAGCAGTTTCTGCCGCTCTGCGTGGAAGTCTTTGGCCGCCGCTGGTTCGAGACCGGGGGCATGTCCATGTATTTCCGTTACGCCACCACCCACCTGGAACCCGTGCAGGCCTTCCTCCGCCGACCCCAGGCAGCGGACAACGTCCAGGCCGAAGTCTGGATGAAGGACGCCAAGGACATTCTGGTGAGCGACGGCACGGTTTCCATGGGACAACCCAAGGAGCTGTCCGCGCTTCGGCAGCGGCTGCGCAGCCTGCCCCCGCCCGGCCAGGTGCGCATCCTCAAGGACCTGTCCGCGGGCATGGACGTGCCTCCGGTCAAGGTCACCGAATCTTCGTCCCGGACCCGGGACCGGTTCCTCCGCATCACCGAGCCGCTCGAATGGTACATCGAGTCCTCGCCCTGGGGCGGGCCGCTCATGACCCCGGTCCAGATCATCGACGCGGGCCGGCGGTGCATGATGGATTACGAGGCCGGCACCGAAACCCGCGGCGGTTCGGTCGGACTCTTCGGGGCGCTTGAATTCACCTACACGGCCGGGCCGCTGTTCTGCGACCGCGAGTACGTCAACCGGGGCAAGATTCTGGCCGTGGGCGAGACGCCCAAGACCGAGTACTACTGGCTGGACGGGATTCTCGAGGAGCCGGAAAACGGCCGGGAAATCGCCCGCTCCCTGGTCATGATCCGGGTGATGAAGGCCTCGTCGGAGTTGTACCCGGAGCTGAGATAGGCTGACCGCCGGGTCTTGACGATTAGCCCAACAGGAGACGTAGGGGCGCGTTGCACGTGCCCAGGGCACGCGCAGCGTGCCCCTACGGTCACTATCCATCTGTGGCGCTGCATTTGAGGTCCCTAACCCCTTTTCTCCGTAAAACAAAAAAACGGCCTGAAAAGCGGCGGAACAAGGAGGGGAGTCCCAGCCGGTTTCAGGCCGCTGTGTCGCCCGCGTGGGCGAATAAAAGGCGCGGGTGGCTGTCAGCCGATCAAATCAAGCTCTCCAGAACCCGCATCTTGGTCGGGTGGCGCAGGCGGGCCAGGGCCCGTTTTTCGAGTTGCCGGACGCGTTCGCGGGAAATGTTGAATTCCCCGCCCACCTCTTCCAGGCTGAGGTTCTCCTGGGCGGAGATGCCGAAGCGTTTCCTTAGGATCATCTCCTCCCGGGCCGGCAGGTGGGCCAAAAGCTTCTGCACCGTGGTGCGCATTTCAACGTCGCTGGCCCTGTCCAAGGGGTCCACCTGATCGTCCGCGGACAGGTAATCGCCCAGGTTCGTGTCCGCTTCGCCCTGGGGAGCATCCAGAGACAGCGGCTCCTGCACCAGCCGGGACAGGATATGAACCTTGTCCTCGTTTTCGCCCATGGCCTCGGCGATCTCCCCGAGGGTGGGTTCCCGGAAGAGTTCCTGAAGCAGGCTCTGCTGTGCCCGGTAGTACCCCTTGAGCATGCCCAGGAAGTGGTTTGGGTAGCGGACCGTTTTGCTCTTGTAGAACACGGCCCGGCTGATGGCCTGTCGAATCCACCAGATGGCGTAGGTGGAAAAGCGGAAGCCGCGGCTGTAGTCATACATGGACGCGGCCTTGATCAGGCCCAGGTTGCCGTCTTGAATGAGGTCGGAAAAGGCCAGACCCCGGTTGGCGTAGCTTTTGGCCACGGAAAACACCAGGCGCAGGTTGGCCGTGATCAACTCGTTGGCCGCCGCGCGCACCATGGCCTCGATCCGGCCCAGCCGGCTGTGCAGCCGCGCCAGTTCCCGGTTCGAGGGATGCTTTTCGGCCAACTCGGAAATCCGTTGATACATCAGGGTGGTCATCTGGCTGTGGCAGGGCCGGGACCGGTTGTTGGGGTCCTGCCAGACGGTCAGCTCTTCCTGGAAGGCCTTGATGGCTTTCAGCCGGACCCGGCTCTTCAAGATCAGGAGGAACATGGCCTCGCGCCCCTTTTTGATGCGTCGGCCCAACATGCTTTCCCGTTCGGGCGAGATGCGGGGGTAGCGGCGCATCTCCTTTTTATAGGCGGCCAGCGGGATTCGTTCCGCGTCTTCCACGACCAGTTCCGGGCCGGTGTCCTCTCCGTCCGACGTATCCTCGTTTTGCGAGGCCAGGTTCTGATCCAGGGCCGGCGGGTCGTTTTCCTCAGGGGAGTCGTCCCCCATCAAATCTTTGAAATCCTCTTCCGCCTCGAATATCTCTTTCAGTTTGGCCTGGCGCATGGTCTTCCTCCGTCCGATGTGAGATTCCTGTCAGAGTTGGGGTTGATCGGCGATGATTTCGGTTTCAAGCAGAGCCTCTTGCTGCTCGGGCAATGGAGAACGATGGATCATCCTGCCCAACACGGCGGCCGCGTCCTGAAAGTCGCCTTCGATGGCGGCCAGGTAACGCGGCCTCAGGTCGTGGGCCTGTTTCAGCATCTCCGGGTTATCGCTGGGCATGACCAGAATAACGCGGACAAAGGCCAAAAGATCGCGCATGGCCCGGAAGGCCTTGAGGGTCGGCAGGTCCGGCACCAGGAGAACGGCCACGGCCTCGTCCTCGATGGGCTGCCGGAGCCGCTTGCCGAGGGCCTGATGGTCGCTGTAGGTTTCCGAGGCGAACATGGGCACAACCGGCGCCAAAGCGCGCAGCAGGCGAAGGCTGTCAAGGTAACGCTCGGGAAGATAAAAGAAGATGTTCATGGCCCGTCTCCGTGCCGCGACATGCGGTTTCGCACCTTGAATGCTCTTTTGAGAGTCAAGAAACGTGCCAGACCGGACTTTTTTATTTTTTATTGTTTTTTCTGATAGTTATGACTTTGAGGAAAAACGGAACGTCTTCGGATCGGTGTCGATGATCTTAACGGCTGTCAAGCGTGAGTTGATAGTGTCAGCTATTATCCGACACTTGTTTCAGTCCTTGATGCGATGCCGTTTCAGCAGATCGTGGAGATGCTGGCGGGAAACCCCGGCCATCTGGGCGGCGCGCTTAACATTGCCCTGGCTCAGGGTCAGGAGGTCCCGGAGATACTGTTCCTCGAAGGAATCGACCGCGGCTTGTCGGGCCTTCTTGAGGGGGGGCAGGGTTTCGGGCGGGTCCGGGCGGGCCACGGCCGAGTCCGGGTCGTCCACCAGGGTTTGGGCGGCCTTGACCCGGATGGGTTGGGGCAGATGGGTGGCGTACAGGGTGGGGGCGCCCTGGGCCGCGGCCAAGGCGCGCTCCAGGGTGTAGATGAGTTCCCGGATATTGCCGGGCCAGTCGTAGCGGACCAGGACGTCGAAGAAGTCCGGGGAGACGCCCTTGGTGGGAATCTGGTAGCGTTCGCACAGCCGGGCGATGTAGTGCAGGGTCAGTTCCTTGAGGTCTTGCAGGTTGTCGCGGAGCGGCGGCAGTTCGATGACGTGGGAGCGGATGCGGAAGAGCAGGTCCTGGCGGAAGGTCCCTTGGCCGACCATCTCTTCGAGGTTTCGGTTGGTGGCGACGATGAGCCGGAAGCGGCTTTCGATCTCCGGCCCCTGGCCCACGGGCCGGAAGCGGGCCTCCTGGAGCACGCGCAGGAAATTCTTCTGAACGGCCAGGGGCAGTTCGCCCACCTCGTCCAGGAAAAGAGAGCCGCCGTCAGCCAGCTTGACCAGACCGACCCGGGCCCGGTCCGCGCCGGTGAAGGCGCCCCGGTCGTGACCGAAGAGGGTGCTTTCCACCAGGTTTTCGGGCAGGGCCGCGCAGTCCACCACCACGAACTCGCCGTCGGTCCGGGAGCTGTTTTCGTGGATGGCCCGGGCAAAGACTTCCTTGCCGGTGCCGGTTTCGCCGGTGAGCAGCACCGGGGCTTCGCTGGCCGAGGCCTGGGCCAGGAGGTCCAGGCAGTGGTTCAGCTTGGGGCTGTGGCCCACGATGTCTTCCCTTTTGAGGACCGAGGGCGGCCGCTGGGCCTGTTTTTCGCTCCGGTACTGCAAGGCCCGGGTCAGGGCCAGGTTCATCTCCTTGATGGAACTCCGCTTGGGAATATAGCCCCAGGCCCCGTTGGCGATGGCCAGCTCGGCCCCGTTGCGGTCGCTCTGGCCGGTGATGATGATCACCTCGGGCGAGGACGCGGCCTCCTTGATCTCGGGCAGGGCTTCCAATCCGTTCCCGTCGGGCATGTACACGTCCAACAAAACGACGTCGTAACCCTCGGTCCGGGCCAGGGAGACGCCCTGCCCCAGCGTGGCGGCGTGCGTGCTTTCATGCCCCATGTTGCGGATCACCCGCGAGAGCAGGTCGCCCACCGAGGGGTCGTCGTCAATGATCAATACCCGGGCCATGGTTTCTTTGGGCTTCCTATGTCTCTTGAATCTTGCGTTTCTTCGGCCCGGCCCGCAGCACTTCCCGAATCAGGAGGGCCAGGCTGAATCTGGAAATGGGTTTGGCGATGACCGCCTCCACCAGGCCGTGCAGCTCCTCGGAGATGTCCTGGGGGTAGCCGGTGCAGAGGATGATGGGCAGATCCGGGCTTAGCGCCTTGATCTCCCGGGCCAAATCCAGCCCGCTCAGGTTAGGCATGTCCAGGTCGGTGATGATTAGGTCGAAGTCCTCGCGCCGGTCCTTCACCACTTCCAGGGCCTCGTGGCTGTCGCTCAGGCCGGTCAGGCGGTAGCCGATTCCCCGGAGCGCCTGGCCGACCATGTCCACCAGCAGCGGCTCGTCGTCCACCAAGAGAATGCGTTCCGCGCCCCGAGGCAGGTCCGCCTCCACATCGCTCTCCTCGAAAACCTCGCCCCCCGCCTCGGGCAGATAGACGTGAAAGGTCGAACCCTGTCCCGGAACGCTCTCCGCCCAGATGGCGCCCTGGTGGCTGGCCACGATGCCATGGACCGCGGCCAGGCCCATGCCCGTGCCTTCGCCGGATTTCTTGGTGGTGAAAAACGGATTGAAGGCCCGTTCCAGGGTCCAGGCGTCCATGCCGGAGCCGGTGTCCTGGACGCTGAGCCAGAGATGCGGGCCGGGCTTCAGGTCGTGGTGCATCTGGGCTTCCTGCTCGTCCAGGGCAACCCGCTTGAGCCTCACGCTCAAGGCGCCGCCGCCGGGATGCATGGCCTGGACCGCGTTGATGCACAGGTTCATGACCACCTGCTGGACGTGGGTGGGATTGGCCCAGATGCGTTCCTCCAGGGCTTCGAGACGCTGTTCCATGTGGATGTTGGTCGGCACCGCGGCCCGAATGATGCGCAGGGTCTCCTTGACCAACGGGGAGAAGGTCAGGATTCTCTTTTCCTCGTCCGCGCGGCGGCCGAAGATCAGAATCTGTTCCACCAGGTCCTTGGCCCGGCCCGAGGCCTTGAGCAGGGCCTCAAGGTTGTCGTAGGCGTTCGAGGCCGGGTCGAGTTCGTCCTGGATCAGCTCGGCGTATCCGTTGATCGCCCAGAGTAGGTTGTTGAAATCGTGGGCGATCCCGCCGGCGAGCGTGCCGATGGCCTCCATCTTTTGGGCCTGGCGGAGCTGCTCTTGAAGCGCGGTTTCCTGGGTAACGTCCCGGGCCACCACCACGTAGCTGATCACCTGGTCGTTTTCGTCCCGCAGGGGCGAGATGGTGGCTTCGAACTGGGCGAGTTCGCCCTCCTTACGGGTAACGATCAATCGGCCGGACCAGGCCCGCCGCCCCCGCAGGCTGTCGCGGACCGCGGTGATGACGTCCGGGCCGCTTTCCTGGCTGACCAGTTGTCGGAGGGAAAGTCGGGTGAGTTCCTCGGCGGTATAGCCGGTGAGCCGTTCCGCGGCCGGGTTGGTGTAGATGATTCTCCCGCCCCGGGGATGCAGGATGACGATGCCCTCCGCGGTCTGCTCGAAGATGACGCGAAACCGCTCCTCGCTCTCCTCCAGGGCCTGCGCGGACTCCCGCTCCTCGATGGCCTTGCCCACCTGCTGGGTGATGACGCCGATCAGGTTGCGCTCTTCGTGTAGAAACGGCCCTTCGTTCGCGTCGGGCTTGGCTTCCAGGTAAGCGACCTCGACCTCGCCCGCCGGCCGGTTCCCGACCCGGATGACGGCCTTCTGCCGCCAGGGGGTTTCCTGGTAATTGAACGAGGCATAGGACTCGTCCCGGATGACGAGCCTGGCGCAGGCCGCGTCCGGGTATTGCCAGCCCGAGGGTATGATTTCCACCAGTTCCTGAAAGACTTCCCGAAGCGGGATATGGATCTCGCGGAGCAGCCGATTCACCTGATACAGGCAGTTCAGCTCCTGGATGCGCTTGGTCAGCTCCTCGGTCCGCTGCATGAGGTTCTGCTGGCTGTGCACGCGCTCGCTGACGTTGAGCAGGGCCAGGATCAGGCCCTTGACCCGACCCTGTTCGTCTTGCGTGGGCACCAGGCTCCAGTCCCAGTGGGTCACCCCGCGCTCCGGATGTTCGGCGTACTCGAACGGCTTGGCCGTGACGACATAGGGTTCTCCGGTCTCGATGACCCGGCGGAAGATGGCCTGGTTTGCCTTGTTGGGGAAAAGCGTGAAGTGGTTCTTGCCCGGATAGTAGGGCGGCTCATGGCCGTCCGCCTCCGCGTAGGCCTGGTTGACGCGAACGAAATTGAAATCGGTGTCCAGGTAGGCGATCATCAGGTGGACGTTGTCGAAGATGCTTTCCAGAAGCTGCTGCGTCTCCCGCTGCGCCACGGTGGTGCGCCTTACCGCGGTCACGTCCCGGCCCAGGGTCAGCACGGCCGACCGCCCCCGGAACGTGACCGGCATGGACCACAACTCGGCCACGCATTCGCTGCCGTCCGACCGGACGATCCGCCCCTCGAAGATCGGCGAGGCCTTGCGGTGAATCACTACAACCTCGATCATTTCTTCGAAGTCGGCGCGGTCCTCGGGGTGGATGAACTCGGTCAAGGATCGGCCCTGGATCGTTTCCGCGCTTTCGGCCCGCAGCAACTTCAGGCCTTCCTGGTTGATCACCCGGCACTTGTCGTCCAGGCAAACCGCGACCAGGCCGACCGAGTTTTCCATCATGGTGCGGAAAAGCCCGCTCAGGGAGGCCAGCTCGGATTCGATCTTGGTCAGGGTTTCGATACGCGCGGTCAGGCGGGCGATTTCGGTCCGGAGACGTTCGATTTCGTCAGTCTGGGAGGTTTTTTTTTCAGCCTGTATGGTCATGGTCAACCTCTCCCGAAAAATCCGGGACAAAGCCGGTGGGTCTTCGCGCAAGGACTTTGACCGCAAAGTCGTCACCGGGCTTTGTGGAGGTATTGTTTTTGTATCTAACAGGCCGCGATACGCAAGTCAAGAACCGAGGAGAGAGCGGCCGACCCGCCGGGTTCACATCCATTCGAAGCGGTCGGCGGGGAAGATCAGGCGGACGGGTTGTCCGGGGAGCAGGGCCCGTGTTCTGAGGTCGTCCGCCTCCATCCGGCAGGCCAGGGACAGGCCGCCCACCTGGACGTAGAGCAGCACGGTGCCGCTTTTTTCGTAGAGCATCTGGGCCAGGAGGCCGCGCAGGCGGTTCAGGTTTTTTTCTCCGTCCGGTTCCGCGTCACGGACTTCGGCGGATTCGGCCTCCACGGTCGCCTCCGAGGGATCGAAGACCGCGGCCGCGTTGAGGTCGATCTCGGCCGGCGCGTTCGTGGCCACGAGCGTTTGGCCGTCGTCCAGCCGCTTGAAGCGCCGCCCCGGCTCCGGGCCGGCTTGCCACGGTCCGGGCACCACGTTCTTGGCCCCCTGACCGGCCATCCGGCCCCGGAACAAGGTCCAGACCGTGTCCGACACGGCGTTCAGCCAGGCCAGGTCGTGGCTGACCAGCACCAGGGTCGCGCCCCATTCCTGACGGACCCGGAGGGCCGCTTCGGTGATCAGGGCCGCGCTGGCCGCGTCCACCGAGGCCAGGGGTTCGTCCAGGAGCAGCACCTCGGGCCGAAGCACCAGCCGGGAGGCCAGGGCCACGCGCTGGGCCTCGCCGCCGGACAGGGCGTTCCAGCGGCGGTGGGCAAAGGCCCGGGGTTCCAGGCCGACGCGCGTCAGCGCCCGGTGGACCCGGTCCTTGAGGTCCGCGGTCTCTCCCCGGATGCGCAGGCCGTAGGCCACGTTCTCGAAGACCGACCGCTTCAGCAAATAGGGGTCCTGGAGAAGCAGGGTGACCTGCCGCCTAAGCGTTGGATCGCCCGTGGCCGCCGGCCGACCGCGATACAAAAATTCCCCCTCGGCGGCTGTTTCCAGAAAGGCCAGAATCTTGAGCAGCGTGCTCTTGCCGCTGCCGTTCGGTCCGGCCACGCCCACGATGGACCCGGACTCGATGGTCAGGCGATCCACGGACAGGGCCGTGTAATCCCCGTAGCGGTGGATCAGGCGGCGAAGCTGGTAAAGGGGCGGTGTGGGCATCAGGCCTTCCTTTTCAGCAGGGCCAGCAAACCGTTCACGCTGAAGGCGATGAGCAAGAGGACAATGCCCAAAGCCAGGCCCAGGGCGAATTCGCCCTTGTTCGTTTCCAGGGCCATGGCCGTGGTGATGGTCCGGGTGTGGTACTTGATGTTGCCGCCCAGCATCATGGCCACGCCCACCTCGGAGATGACGCGGCCGTAAGCCGTGGCCGCGGCGGCCACCAGGGCGAAACCCGCCTCCCGAAGGCTGGTCAGGGCCACCTGGCGGCCGTCCGCGCCCAGGGTGCGGAGGGTCAGGCCCAGGCGGGCGTCCAGTCCTTCCAGGGCCGCGGCGGTCAAGGAAACCACGATGGGCAGGGCCAGGATGGTCTGACCGATGACGATGGCCGGCTGGGTGAAGAGCAGACCGAACTCGCCCAGAGGCCCTCGGCGGGTGATGAAGGCGTACACGGTCAGGCCCACCACCACGGTGGGCAGGGCCAACAGCGTATCCGAGACGGTCCTCAGAAGCTTCCGGCCGGGAAAATCGGTGAAGCCCAGAAGGAAGCCGGCCGGAAGCCCGAGGATGAGGCAGGTCAGGATGGAGCCGGTCGAGACCCGGAGCGTGGTCCAGACAGCCGAATAGGTTTCCTCCTGGCCGGAAAGGAGCAGGTGGAAGGCCTGGACAAGCCCTTCAAGCAGAAAGTCCATGGCCCCTGTTTATACGTCCGCCCGGTCCGCGTCACAAGAGGAAATCTGACCGGCGTTTCCATGAAGAAGGGTCATTCGGAATGGCCGCAAAATCAATTGTAGGGGTCGTTCGCGAACGACCCCTACGGGGTGTCTTGCCGACGCTATTTGGCGTCCGGGATGAACAGCGGTTTGCCCAGCAGTCGAAAGTCGCCGATGGCTTTCTGCGCCTTGGCCGAGACGATCCAGTGGATGAAAGCCATGGCCGAGTCATAGGTCGCGCTCGGACATTTGTCCGGGTTGACGGCCATGACCGCGTAGGGATTGAAGAGCGTGGAATCGCCCTCGACCAGCGGCACCAGGGGCGGGTTGTCCTTGAAGGTCGAGGCGTACTTGATGTAGGTGCCCCGGTCCACCAGGGTGTAGCCGGTTTGCTCGGCGGCCATGCGCATCGTGGCCATCATGCCCTGGCCGGTGGAGGCGTACCAGGCCTGTTTGTCCGGAACGGGCAGGCCGGCCTGCTTCCACAGACCCTGTTCCTTCATGTGCGTGCCCGATTTGTCCCCCCGGCTGAAGAAGCGGGTCTTTTTGGCCTCGATGGCCTTCATGGCCTCGGCCACGGTCTTGCCCTTCACGCCCGCCGAGTCCGACGGGGGACCGGCGATGACGAAGTCGTTGTACATGACGTGCGTGCGGTCCAGGCCATAGCCCGCGTCCACGAAGGCTTTTTCCGCGGCCGGGGCATGGACCAGGAGCACCGAGACATCGCAGTTGCGACCATGGGCCAGAGCCTTGCCCGTGCCCACCGCGACCCACTGGAGTTCGATGCCCGTGTCCTTCTGGAACATGGGGGCCAGGTAGTCCAGCAGCCCGGTGTCGTTGGTGCTGGTGGTGGTGGCCATCTTGAGCACCTTGTCCGCGGCTTGGGCCGCGGGGTTAAAAGCCAGAAGCACAATCAGGGAAAAAGCGACCAAAAGACCTAGGCGCATTCGGCAAGACATGACGCATCCTTTCCATATTGTCCGGAGAAAAGCGGAATTTCCCGGCCGGGCCGCGCCCGCCGGGACTGAGTTTTTATATCAAATCCGGCATAGTATGTCAAGGGAGACATCACGCCGACCGGGGAAATCGGTCGCCGTGTGCAGGGTGGGGGGCGGCTGTATAGATCAATAAGATAAAAAGCGTTAGGGGCGCGGCAGGCCGCGCCCCACATGAAAAATTGCCTCACGGCGACAACACGCCAAAGGACCGGGCCGGCGGATGCTTTCCCGGCCCGAGGGTTAGTTCGCGTCGGGCGCGTACCCCATCACGGCTTTTGCTTCCAGATACTCGTGAAACCCGTAAGTTCCGTATTCGCGACCGTTCCCGGATTGCTTGTACCCCCCGAAAGGCGCCATGATGTTCATGGGCGCGCCGTTCAGATGGACGTTGCCGGTTCGCAGGCGGGAGGCCACGCGGCGAGCGTTCTCCAGGCTGCCGGATTGGACGTAGCCGGACAGCCCATAGACGCTGTCATTGGCCATGGCCACGGCCTGGTCTTCGTCCTGATAGGGCAGGATCGACAGCACCGGGCCGAAGACTTCGTTTTGAGCAATGGTGTCGCTGTTTTTCAGGTTGGCGAAAATGGTGGGCTGGGAATAATACCCCACGGTAAGTCCCGCCGGCCTGCCCACGCCGCCGCACACCAGTTGACAGCCTTCGTCGATGGCTGTTTGGATCAGTTTTTGGACCCTTGCCCACTGTTTCTTGTTGGCCTGCGGCCCGATGACCGTTTGGGGATCGTCGGGCGGACCCACGACGACACCTTGGGCCGCGGCTCGGGCCAGCTCGACGATCTCGTCGTGCTGTTTCGCCGAGACCAACATGCGCGTGGGCGCGTTGCAGGACTGGCCGGTGTTGTGGAAACAGTGCCTCACGCCGCTTGCCACCGCGGTTTTGAGGTCGGCGTCCTCCAGGATGATATTGGCCGACTTGCCTCCCAACTCCAGCGAGACGCGCTTGATGGTGTCGGCCGCGTATTTGGAAACCTGGGCCCCGGCGGCGGTCGATCCCGTCAGCGAAATCATGTCCACGTCCCCATGCGTGGCCAGCCACTGTCCGACCTGGGGACCGGCGCCGTTCACCAGGTTGAACACCCCTTTGGGGAAACCAACGGAATCGATCATTTCCGCCAATACATAGGCGTCCAGCGGAGCGACCTGGCTGGGCTTGAGCACCATGGTGCATCCGACGGCCAGGGCCGGAGCCACCTTGCACATGATCTGATTGATGGGCCAGTTCCATGGCGTGATCAGACCGCAGACGCCGATGGGTTCCAAAAAGAGACGGGACGTGCCCATGTCTTTTTCGAACTCGAAAGTTTTTAAAACTTCCACGGCCGTGGCCAGGTGAGCCAGCCCGGCCAGGGATTGCGCGCTTTGGGCCAGGGAATCGGGAGCGCCCATTTCAAGCGTGATGGCCTGGGCCATGTCGGCCAGGCGCGCTTTGTAGGCGTCGATCAGTTTGGCCAGGAGAGCCAGGCGTTCTTCCCGGCTGGTCCGGGAATATCCGTCGAAAGCCGCTTTGGCGGCGGCCACGGCTTTGTCGATGTCTTGGGGGCCGGCCATGGAGATTTCGGCTGCGGGCTGTTCGGTGGCGGGATTGATCACTTCGATTCGGCGCGGCTCGACCGGGTCAACCCATTCGCCGTTGATATAAAATCGGGTTGCTTGCTTCATGGCGTTCTCCTTCGCGGTGAAGAATCGGAAGAATTGTGCGGGACGGGGCGCTTCGATATTGCATTATGCTAATTTTGACATATTAGCACCCCGGAGTCCGAAGTCAACCGGATTTTTAAAGCGCTCTCGGAAAACAAAACGGGGCGCGGCAAGCCGCGCCCCGTGGGGTGATGACGGTGGGTTATACGGAAACGCCCAACCGCGCGGTTGGACTAGTCCTCGATGCCGGCGATACGCTTGACCAGGGCCTTTTTCTCCTCGATATCGTACTGCCCGGTGATGGCGATGGCCTCCATGATGGGCGACCCGCCGCCGTGGTAGTTGGCCACGTTCATGATGCCGCCCGTGGCCGAGCAGAGCATGTCGCCCACGTAGCGCCAAAGCTGGGCCATATTTTCGGCCGAGACGTTCGGGTTGCGCTTGACGTACTTGTTGAGCAGGTCCTTGACCTCGGGGTGGACGAAGTCGCCCTCGTAGGGGAAGGTGGCCGGCGCGCCGCCCGAGATGTCGGTCAGAATCTCGGCCTCGTGGAAGACGGCCTCGCCGGTCAGGCAGCGGCCCACGTTGCAGTAGATGGAGTTGGGGATGTAGCTGCCCGGCCCGTAGGGGGTGAAGCCCAGGCCCGGCATGTAGACCTCGGGCTTGCCCAGGTCCGAGGCGGTGTAGCCCGCGGCGTAGCCCAGCTCCGTGACCTTAATGACCTCGGCCAGCTTGTCCCGAACGTGGGAGGCCGAGGCGATGCCGTTGTACTCGGCGGCCAGGGCCACCGTGCCCAGGAGCAGGTCGCCGATGGCCGGTTTGCAGCCGGAATAGCTGTGGCGGTGGAACAGGGCGAACAACAGGGCCAGCACCCCGCCGTGGGCGCTTTCGCCGCACAAAAAGACCCGGTCCCAAGGCACGAAGCAGTCGTCGAAGATGACGTAGGAATCGGTCGAGCCCTGCATGAAACCGCGCTGGAAATGCTTCCGCGGCCGGTAGTTGTGCACCGTGACCACCTGCTTGACGCCCTCCCAGTCCCCGGGCACGGCAAAGGCCACGGCCCAGTCCGACTCCTCGGGCCGGAGGTAGCGGGTGGGCACCACCAGGATTTCGTCGGCCGCCGAGGCCACGGTGATGTGCAGCTTGCAGCCCCGGACCACGATGCCGTCCTTCTTCCGCTCGACCACCCGCACATACATGTCCGGGTCTTCCTGCTGGCCGGGCCGTTTCATGCGGTCGCCCTTGACGTCGGTCTGGGCGCAGCAGCCCATCAGGTCTTCCTCCTGGAAGCGTTTCAGCCAGGTCAGGAAGTTCTTGTGGTACTGGGTGGCGCCGGGATTGACCTTGTCGGCCTCGAAGGAGACGGCGTGGATGGCGTTGACGGCGTCGATGCCCATGCAGCGCAGGATGCAGCCGCCCACCAGACGGCAGAGGTGCCGGGTCATGTCCTGCTTCTTGTGCAGGTCCTCCACGCTGTGGTGGACGTGGGTGAAGCGGTTGATCTTTTCGCCGGTCAGGTGGGACGTGGCCAAAAGCAGGTCCGCGTTTTCGGGCTTGGCCGCCTCCTCGTAGGTCACGCCCACGGTGTCGATGGTCGCCTGTTGGGCCTCGTCCGTCCGATCGATCTTCTGGCCGTTGACGTAGATGTTGCGCCGCATCTTGCCCAGCGCCTCGATATACTGTTCCTTGGTCCTCACGATCTGCCCTCCTGATTCGGCCCCCTGGGCCGTTCTTGTTTTGTCGGCGAAGCTGGTTTTAAATCGGCCACTTGGCATTTCGGGCAGAGGCCGATCGCATCTTGATTAGCGCCAAACAAGGTATCAGGTGGTCTGTCTTCCGTCAAGACGAGGGCCGGGGCCACGCTCCCTTTTTTTCCCCGTCACGGCCGTGATGTGATAGGTTAAGGCCCATTCAAGCCGTTTAATATTAGGATATGGACCGCGAGGACGTGGCGTTCCTCGCGGCCCCACTTCCGCCCGCCTCGGCGCGGCGCCCAGGAGATTCGACCATGGCCGTTCCCCAGGAAAATCTTTCGCCCGCGGGTCAAGGCCCCATGGAACTCACGAACGGTCGGTTCGTGGATGTTCAGCAGGGCGCGTATCTGGACCCGTCCGTCCGGGTCATGATCGAGAACGGCCGCCTCCTGCTGGTCGATCCCGGCCAGGAGATCAACCCCGGCCGGACCATGGACCTGGGCGGCCGGGCGGTCCTGCCGGGCTTGTTCAACACCCACTGTCATGTGCAGAATGCCTCGCCCTCGTTGCTTCCGGACCTGTCCATTCTCAGGCTCAATCGGAAGCTGCATGAAAAGCAGATTGAAAAAACCCTGTTCGAGTGCCTCAGCCGCGGCGTGACCCATATCCGGGACTGCTACTGCGAAGACCTCGTTCCGGCCCGGGAACTCCAGAACCGCTTGGCCCGGCGGGAAATTCCGGGACCTAGGCTTATCCAGGCCGTGGTGGTTGGACCCGAGGGCGGGTATCTGACGGAAAGGATCAACTTGGCCGGGCGACTGCTTCGATCGGTCATGGGCATGCCCGTCACGGATGGGGCCCGGCCCAACGCCGGCAAGGTAATCTTTGCACGGGAGGCGGGTGAGGACGAGGTGCGCGACGCGGTGGACCGGGCCGTGGACGAACGGGGGGCCGACCTAATCAAGATCGGCGAGCAAAAGGAAAACATGGTCAACTTCAAGCCGGACGCGACCATCATGAGCCAGAACCAGCTCGATTGGCTGGTGGACCAGGCCCGGGCCCGCGGCAAGCGCACCACCATGCACTGCGTCTCGGTGGACTCCTTCCGCCGCGGCGTTCGGGCCGGCGTGCATTCCCTGGCCCACATGCCCAGTGACGGGCGTCTCGAATCCCGGGATGTCCAGACTTACCGGACCGCCGGCGGGGTGGTCGAACCCACGGTCACCGTGGCCTATGACATCTGCTGGCCGATTCCAGGCGAACCGGCCTTGACCTCACCCTCCCTGGAGCGGTTGGATGTTTTCCGTAGAGAGACCGAAGCGGCTCTGTCCGAAGCCTTCTACCTGCCGGACCTGGCCCGGGCCGCGATCAGAACCCATGAGAAGATCCGCCGCGGCCGGTTGCGGATGCTGGGTCTGTTCAGCATGAAGCCGTTCTTCCGCTACTACCAGGGCAGTTTCGAACAGGGACTGCCGAACGCTCGGCTGTTTTTCGGAGAAGGTCTGGAGATCGGCCTGGGCAACGACGGCGGGGTGCCTTTGGGCACGCCGGCCATGGTCGGGCACGAGCTGAGGCTGATGGATTATCTTCTTAGCCTGGACGACGGACCGGGCCTTTCACCCGCCCGGGCGGTTCGCATCGCCACCCTGGGCAGCGCCAAGGCCATAGGGGTCGAGGATGAATTCGGGTCTATCGACTCGGGCAAGACGGCCGACCTAGTGGTCCTGGACGGCGATCCGCTGATCGACGCCGGGATCGTCGGCGAGCCGGCGGCCGCGGTCTTTCTGGAAGGGGTCCTGTCGGTCAACCGTTGCGGTCTGGAAAGCCGGCCGGTTTCCTGAGGCCGCCTGAGGGGCGGTTATAGAAAAAAGGCTTGTTTTTTCGATTAGTTTGTGCGATTATGCACTTGTCTATCAACCGATTCGGGGCGGTCGGGGCCGGGTGTCCGGTCGCAGGGGCCCCGTGAATGTTGACCATGTTTTCGCGCCTTCATTATCCCAAACGATGGCTGATCCCGCTGGTGCTGGCGGTCGTGTTGCTACCGGCTGCTGTCCGGGGCAAATGTGTCCAGGGCGACTGCCAGAACGGACCGGGCGTCTATGAAGACGACAGCGGCAACCGCTACGAGGGCGAGTGGCGGGACGGCGCCTTTGACGGCCAGGGCGCCTACACCTGGAAGAGCGGGGATCGGTATGTCGGCCAGTTCCAGGGCGGCGTGTTCGAGGGCCGGGGCACGCGGTATTTCGCCAACGGCAACCGCTATGAGGGCGAGTGGCGCGACGGCCGGTTCGAAGGCCAAGGCACCTACACCTGGACCGACGGGAGCCGGTACGTCGGCGGCTTCAAGAACGGCATGTTCGAGGGCCGGGGCATCAAGTATTCCGCCAACGGCGACCGTTACGAAGGCGAGTGGCGCGACGACCGGTATCACGGCTCGGGAAAATACTTCTGGCAGAACGGCGACCGCTACGAGGGCGATTTCAACAGCGGCCGGTTCGAAGGCCGCGGCACCAAATATTTCGCCAACGGCGACCGCTACGAGGGCGGCTGGCGTCTCGGCCGGTATCACGGCCAGGGCAGGTATGACTGGCAGAGCGGCACCTGGTACGAGGGCGAATTCAAGAACGGCGGCTTCGAGGGCCGGGGCAAAAAGCATTTCGCCAACGGCGACGAATACGAAGGCGAATTTCGCGAGGACCGGTTTAATGGCCTGGGCGTTTACTCCTGGCAGAACGGCAGCCGTTACATCGGCTATTTTGAAAACGGCAACTTCAGCGGCGTCGGGATAAAAATCTACAGCTTCGGCGAGATCGAGCAGGGCATCTGGAAGAACGACGAGCTGGCCACGCCCACCGAGGTGGACGTGGAAAAGCTGGTGACCCAGGCCGGCCTGAACCCGGCTCTGGCCGAGATGATCCGGGACGCCGTCACCAAACCGGCTCCGGCTCCGGAACCGGCCCCGACCGAGACCGCGGCCGAAACCCCCAAGACGCCTTCCACCATGGCCGCCGCGCCTGCTGAACCCACGCCGGCCCCGACTCCGACGTCCACCCAGGCCCCTGCCCAGGCGCAGGCCGCGTCTGAAACCCCCAAGGTTTCCCAGAAGGCCGCCACGGCCGCGCCCGCTCCCGCGCCCAGACCGGCCCCGGCCCCAACGCAGGCGCGGGCCGAACCTGAAACGCCCCAACCGCCCCAGAAAGTCGCCACGGCCGTGCCCGCCGCGCCCGCTCCCGCGCCCAGACCGACGCCGGCCCCAACGCAGGTGCGGGCCGAACCTGAAACGCCCCAACCGCCCCAGAAAGTCGCCACGGCCGCGCCCGCCGCGCCGGCGCCCACGACGCCCAGTCCGGCTCCGACGCCGGCCCCGACGCAGGCCCAGGCCGTACCTGAAACGCCCCAGGCGCCCCAAAAGACTGCGGCCGTTGCTCCGGCCGCGCCGCCTACATCGACCCAGACCAATGTCTGGGGGCACTGCGTCAGCGGCAACTGCTCCAACGGTTACGGCGCGGCCGAGGACGATATCGGCAACCGGTACGAAGGCGGCTGGTTCGGCGGCAGGTTCAGCGGACGGGGCACCTACCTGTGGAAGGGCGGCGACCGGTACGAAGGCCAGTTCCAGAGCGGCCGGTTCGAGGGCACGGGCAGAAAATTCTTTGCCGGCGGCGACCGGTACGAAGGCCAATTCAAACAGGACCGGTTCCACGGTTTCGGCATCTTCACCTGGGCGAGCGGCGACCGGTACGAGGGCGAGTTCGAGGAAGGAGGGTTCAGCGGGTGGGGGATCAAGTACCGCTCCGACGGCCGGGTCGAACACGGCCTTTGGCGGGACGGCAAGCTGGTCATGATCCGCCCGGTGGACATCAAACAGCTTTTGGAGCGGGCCGGTCTGGACCGGTCTGTTTTCATGACCTCGCCGACCCTTCAGCCCCCCGGCGCCGCGATGGCCTCGGCGGACCAGACCCAGGCGCCGGGCTCGACCCTGACCTCCCGAACCACCGCGGCCCAGCCCGAGGCCAAGCCGGCCAGCCAGGCGCCGGGTCTGTCTTCGGCCCAGGCGCCCAAGCCGTCCTCATCCGCGTCGGCATCGGGTTTGTCCACGATCTCGGGGAAATGCATCAGCGGCGACTGCACGGGCGGGTTCGGCGTGGCCGAGTATGACTCCGGCGACCGCTACGAGGGCCAATGGCGGGGCGGCCGGGCCAATGGCAGCGGCACCTATCTCTGGAAGGACGGCGACCGGTACGTGGGCAGTTTCCAAAGCGGCCAGCCGGACGGGGTGGGGGCCAAGTATTTCATCAACGGCGACCGCTACGAAGGCGAGTGGAAAAGCGGCCGGTATCACGGCCAGGGCAAATACTACTGGCGCGGCGGCAGCCGCTACGAAGGCGAGTTCAAGGAAGGCCGGTTCGAGGGCCAAGGCAAAAAATACTATCCCAACGGCGACCATTACGAAGGCCAGTTCCAGCAGGGACAGTTTCACGGGTACGGCGCTTATTACTGGTCCACCGGGGATCGGTACGTGGGGCGCTTCGACAAGGGCAACTTCGACGGCCTGGGGGCCAAGCTCTATGCCGACGGCCTGGTCGAACAGGGCGTCTGGCAGAACGACCGCCTGGTCACGCAGCAGGCGGTTGACGTCCAGCAGCTCATGGCCCTGGCCAGTCGGAGCGGCGAGACCGGTTCTCCGGCCATCGCCCCCACGCCGCCGGCGACCACCGCGGCCAGCCCCCAGACCGCGTCACTGCAGCCCGGCGGGACGAGCGGCGCCCGCCTGCCTCCCATGATCACCGCCTCCCGCCGCATCGCCCTGGTCATCGGCAACGCCGACTACGCCACCGCTCCCCTCAAGAATCCCATCAACGACGCCAACGACATGGCCGAGGTGCTGCAGAGACTGGGCTTCACCGTGTCCAAGAAGCTCAACGTTGACCGGCGGGACATGCGGGAGGCGATTCGGGACTTCGGGGATCGGATTCTCCGGGGCGAGGCCATCGGTCTGTTCTACTACGCGGGCCATGGCATCCAGGTCAAGGGTGAGAACTACCTGGTGCCCATCGGCGCGGACGTCCAGCGGGAGGACGAGGTCGATGACGAGTGCCTGCCCGCCTCGTTCGTCCTGGGCAAGATGGAGACCGCCGGCAACAGCCTCAACATCATCATCCTGGACGCCTGCCGCAACAACCCCTTCCCGGCCGCCGCGCGCAACGCCGACCGGGGCCTGGCCCGCATGGACGCCCCCACCGGCTCGATCCTGGCCTACGCCACGGCCCCGGGCGCGTCCGCCTCCGAGGGCGACGGCCGCAACGGCCTCTATACCTCCCGGCTGCTGGTCCACATGCGCACCCCGGGCCTGCGCCTCGAAGACGTCTTCATCAACGTCCGCAACGACGTGCGCAAATTGTCGAGCGGCGCTCAGGTCCCCTGGGAAACCCATTCCCTGGGCGGCCGGTTCTATTTCCTGCCTCCCAAGTAATCCTGTTTTCAAATCCGGGGATGCCGCAAATCCAAAGGTTTCCGGTTTCTTTTTCCAGTGACGTCGCGCAAGAAGTAGGGGCGCGGCAGGCCGTGCCCCTACCCGGTTCAAGGCTTGCTATCGCGGGCGTCAGCGGGTGAAACCCGGCGCGGGTTTGTCGGACTCGGCCGGGGTGAATCCCGGCGCGGCCTGTCCGGACTGGGTTGCGGCCGGGGTTCGGCGTCTCTTGGCGGCCGGGATCAGGGACAGGCCCTGCGCCCGGGCCTGGGCCGCGTGGGACCCCCGAGCCGGCCGCAACGCTCCCATGGGCGAGACCCGGATGGCGGCCCGGCTTTCAATGGGGCAGGCGTGCTCGCAGTAGCCGCAGCCGGCGCACTTGTCTTCGCTGACCCGGGGCACGGCCACGGTGTGGCTCTCCTCTTGCACCAATTCGATGGCGTCGAAGGGGCAGACCTCGTCGCAGACCAGGCAGCTCTTGTCCATCTCCCAGGCCAGGCACCGGCCCGGTTCGATGACCGCGATGCCGATCCTTGCCCAGACCCGTTCGCCCATGGGCACCCTTCGGATGGCCTCGGTGGGGCAGACGTCGGCGCAGCGGTGGCAGGCCGGGTCGCAAAAGCCCAGGCGCGGCGTGACCGTGGGGCTGAACAGGGCGGCCAGCCCGGCCGCAAGCCCGGCGGGTTGCAAGGTGTTGGTCGGGCAAGCGGTCATGCACTCGCCGCAGCGCGCGCATCTCCTAAGGAAATCCGCCTCGGGCAAGGCGGCCGGCGGCCGGAGCAGGTCCGGCTTCACCCGGCCCGGTCCGGGCTGGCCGGTCAGCGTGGGCAGGCCGGTCAGGTTGACCGCGGCCAGGCCCGCCCCGGCCAGGCCCACGGCCAGAAACTGCCTCCGAGCCGGCAGGAAAATTTCGTCCGGCCGGTCTCCGGAAACCCCGGCCCCGAAATCGATGGCCTCCACCGGGCAGACGTCCCTACAGGTCTGGCAGACGATGCACTCGCCGTGCCGCGTGCGCTCCGGCGCTTCTTGGTCGATGGCCCCCATGGGGCAGGACCGGGCGCACAGCCCGCAGGCGGTGCAGTCCTCGGAGACCCGCCGTCGGATCAGGGGTTTTCGAGACAGGAGGGCCATCAAGGCCCCGGCCGGGCAGAGGACGCGGCACCAGAAGCGGGGCGCGAACCTGGCCAGGCCGAAGACGAGGACGAAGAAGACGACCACGAAAAGCTGGGAGGCAAAGCGGGGTGTGTCGATTTCGACCCCGGAGGAAATCGGGACCAGGGCCAGCCCCCGGTCGGCCGTGAGCGCCAGGACCGGTTGGGCCACCAAGCCGTACAGCCGCGTGATCAGGGACAACGGCGCGGCCGCGAAGACGTAGGACACGCCCACCAGTCCGGCCCCCAGCAGAAAGGCCAGCACCAGGTGCTTGACCCGGCCTAGCCGGTCCGCCGGACCCGGACCCTTGCGCGCGCCCAGCAGCTTGTCGGTCCCGTCGATGGTCGTGCCCATGGGGCAGATGTAGCCGCAAAACAGCCGGCCGGCGATCAGGGTCAGGGCCACGATCACCACCGCCGGCAGCAAAGACCAGGTCACATAGCGCCCGCTGACCAGGGTGAGCGCGGCCAGGGCCGGGTCCAGGCGCAGGAAGAAGTTGAGGCCGCGAGGCGCGATCGAACCCGCGGCCAGGAGCAGGCAGAGCAGAAAGAGCGCCAGCGTGAAAAGCTGGACGACGCGGCGCAGGGACATCAGACGGTGAGGTGCTCGACGCTGAGGTTCTCCACGTCCATCCGGCCCAGCCCGCGCTGGGAGGCTTCCAGGATGTGCGGGACCTGGCCCGGTTGGTAGTGCCGGCCGTACCACTCGAAGGAAGACACGGTAAAGGCGTCGGCGGCCACGCGGTCGGTCGAGGCGATGATGGTGTTGGCCTTGATGACGGTGCCGGGTCCGCCCGGCCCGCCGCTGGACAGCACCCGGGTGGCGTCTATGACCACCAGGGCCGGCGTGAGCACGGTGTTCAAGTCCACGATGGCCGTGCTCAGATCATAGCGCCAGTGCATGACCCCCCGGTTGTAGATCAGGCCCATCATGCCCTTGAGGGACAGGCTGACCCCGCCGGAGGAATGGGACTTGGCCACGGGCGCGGCGATGAGCACGTCCGCGCCGAGCACGTCCTGCATGATCTCGGTCTCGCGCATGGCCTTGCCCTTGGGGATGTTCACCTTGTCGAACTGCCGGCCCTTTTCGATCATGCGGACCATGTTCCGGTCCAGGGCCTGGCAGATTTCGCGAATGCCGGAATTTTCCAGGCATTGTTCGGACGGGGCCAGGGGGTTGTCCAGGACCTGGATTCGGGCCGCGCCCTGTTCCCGGCACATGACGGCCAGTTCCTTGACCACCTCGGGGTGGGTGGTCGTGCCGCTGTCCGGGCCTCGGGGAAAACTCATGTTCGGTTTGATCACGACCTTCTGGCCGGTCTTGACGAACCGGCCCATGCCGCCCAGGGCCTGCACCGCCGCCCGGGTGGCCGGACCCGGTCCGCCCTTGACGGCCGCGATGTCCGGGAACTCGGCCCCGAAAAGCGCGGACGGTTTCAGCAGGCCCGTCGCGCCCAGGGACAAGGCGGCCGCGCCGCCGATCTGGCTTTTCAAAAATTTCCGCCGATCCATATCTTGCCTTTGCGCCGCGTGACGCGCGCTCCCCCTTTAGGTGTTGCCCACAAAGTATATCCCAGGTCCGGGAATTTGCCAGATCGGGGAAAAGGGGTCAGGAGCCTTTTTCAGATGCCCCGACCAAAAAATGATGTAGGGGCGCGTTGCACGCGCCCAGGGCACGCGCAGCGTGCCCCTACGTCTTCTTTCGGATTTATTTGCCCCGCGCCCGCATCTGGTACAGCCCCCGGCTGACGGCCACCACCACGCCGTCCGCGTCCTTGATCTCCCCCTCCAAAACGTAATCCGCCTTGCCCTTTTCGTCGGCCTCGGCCGAAATCCGGGCCACTTCCTCCTCGGTGAGGGAAAGCTCGATGGTCACGTCGGTCTTGGCCGTTTTGACGAAGCGGATGGTCATCTCCTTGACGATGGGGTAGTAGCGGGCCGGGTCGAAGGTGGTGGCGAACAAGGCCCCGCCGGGCATCTCGGCCAGGGTGAACAAGGCCCCGGCGTACATGGTGCCGATGTGGTTGACGTTGCCGGAGAGCGGCGCGGTCAGCTTGACGTGGCGCGGCCGGAGTTCCACGGCCTTAAGGCCCATGCGCTGGACAAAGGGGATGCCTTTTTCGATAAAGCCGATGATCTGTTCCTGGGTCAGTTCCATGTTCGCCTCCTCGTACTTGGCTGATCGGAAAAGCGCGACAAAACCGTAATTGTGGGGCGTTGCGCCCGCCGTCGTCTGGTTTCGGCGGATAATGGAGCCTGGTCAAGCATGGCCGCGAGCGGCCATGACACCCCTTCCTATGCGCTCGCGCGAAAGGCTTGCCCGGCCGCCTCCAGACAGGCCGGGTCGGCCAGCAGGTCCACCGCGGTCATGGCCATTGCCTTGGCCCCGTGTTCGATCCAGCGCGCGGCGTCGGGCAAGACCGAGGCCTCGTGCACCTCCCGGGTGTGCCAGACCAACAGCTTGCCTGGGTCGGGCCCGGCCAGGGCCAGGTACGGGGACACGGACGGCAGCACGTGGCTGACGTCGCCCAAGTCGGTCGAACCCAGGCCGCCTCGGGCGGGGGCCGGGTGGATGGTCCGGCCCAAGGCGCGGAAGTTGTCGATCAAAAGGTCGTTCAGCACCGCGTTCACCCGCATCTCCTTGTAGGGCACGTCCTCCTCGATGTTGAAGGTGCAGCCCGCGGCCTGGGCCGCGCCCTGGATGCAATCCTTGACCCGGTCGTACACCCGCGCGACTTTGGTCATGGTCGTGGCCCGCACGCCGAAGACGCCCCGTGTGTAGTCCGGGATGATGTTGACCGCGTCCCCGCCGTGGGTGATGATGCCGTGGATGCGCACGTCTTCCGGAAGCTGCTGCCGGAGCGCGTTCACGGAGACAAAGGTTTGGATGAGCGCGTCCAGGGCGTTCACGCCCCGCTGCGGCGACGCTGCCGCGTGGGCCGCTCGTCCGAAGAATTCGACGTCGAACTTGACCCGGGCCAGCGAACCCTGGTCCGGTATGGTCCCGGCGGCCGGGTGGATCATCAGGGCCGCGTCCAGCCCGTCGAAAACCCCTTCCCGGACCATGAAGACTTTTCCTCCTCCGCCTTCCTCGCCCGGCGTGCCGATCACGGCCGCGCCGCCGGGCAGCAGCCCCTCTTTTTGCAAGGGCAGCAAGGCCGCGCCGGCTCCGACCGCGGCGGCGGCGATGAGGTTGTGGCCGCAGCCGTGCCCGACGCCGGGCAGGGCGTCGTACTCGGCCAGGAAGGCGATGGCGGGTTTTGCTCCGCCCCCGGACCGGGCCACAAAGGCCGTGTCCAGGCCGGCCGCGCCCGAGGTCACCTCGAAGCCCAGCTCGGCCAGGGTGCGCGCGAGCAGGGCCGCGCTCTGTTTTTCCTCGAACTTGATTTCAGCCCAGCCGTGAATGGCCTCGGACAAGGCCGTAAGGCGCGGCATGAGCGCCTCGACCTCGCGGGCCGCCCGGTCTTTGAGCGGTTTCAGTTTTTCTAAAATCTCCTGGTCCCTCTTCATGTCGCGTTTCTCCTTTTCAGGGTCGATTTCGCCACGCGGTTTGTCCAGGTCGAGCATGTCATGGGGAATATCCCGAGTTTTCAAAATCCTGCGGGAAATCCCAGCGGCTGTCAAAGGAAAAAAGGCTTTATCCGTCGCGCTGGCTTGGTTATGATACCCGCATGATTTCCATCCAGAGAGCCATAACTTCGCAGCCCGGTGTTGCTCCTCGGCTCGTCACTGCGGCGTACCTAAAAGTACGCCTCATCCCTCGCCTTTGTCGCGCCTTGGTCTGCTTTGTTCTGACGCTCTGGCGGCGCTTTGCTTTATGGCGCTGTGCGAATTCCGCGACGCGATGGCTGATGGCCCTGGCGCTTTTCGCCGGGATGCTGCATCTGGCCGGCTGCGAGCTGTTCCGGCCTCCGGCGCCTCCGGGCGCGATCGAGCGGCTTCGGCCCGGCGACTGGCCGTCCGGCCTGGGAGACGACATGGACCCGGACTCGCTGGGCCTGGCCCTGTCCCAGTCGCGAAAGTACCTCGAACGCCTGCCGGCCGAGGCCGTGTTCCGCTATGGGCCGGACACCTACACGGCCGCGCATCTCCTGGCCTCGCTGACCGCCTTTGAACAGGCCTACAAGACCCACGGTCCGGGCGCGGAGCTGATGGAAGTTCTGCGTCGGGATTTTATCCTCTACCGGGCCACGGGCCTGGATGGCGAGGGCCGGATGCTCATCACCGGCTACTACGAGCCGCTGCTCCACGGTTCGCGCAAGCCGGGGGGTGGCTATGACTGGCCCCTCTACCGAAGGCCGCCCGACCTGATCGACGTGCGGCTCAAGGACTTTTCGGCGAACCTGCCTGACGAGCGGCTGCGGGGCCGCTTGGAGGGGTCGCGGCTGAGGCCCTATTACACGCGTCAGGACATCGACCGAGGCAAGGCCCTGGCCGGGCAAAACCTGGAACTGCTGTGGGTGAACGACCCGGTGGCCCTGTTTTTCCTGCACGTCCAAGGCTCGGGCCGGGTGCTGCTGCCCGACGGCGACACGGTCCTGGTGGGCTACGACGGGTCCAACGGCCGGCCCTACCGCAGCCTGGGGGCGCGGATGATCGCGCTGGGGCTGCTGGACCAGGACGAGGTCTCGCTGACGAGCATCCGGGACTGGCTGGCCACGCACCCGGACCAGGCCGCCGACCTCTTGGACCACAACGAAAGCTATGTCTTCTTCCGTTTCCAGAGCGAAGGGCCGCTGGGCAACATCAACGTGCCCCTGACGCCCGGGCGGAGCGTGGCCCTGGACCACCGGCTCTTCCCCAAGGGCGCCCTGGCCTGGCTGGAGACCCGCAGGCCCCGGGCCGAGGCCGGCGCGGTGGTTTCCTGGGAGGACGTCTCCCGCTTCGTCCTGGTGCAGGACACGGGCGGGGCCATCCGCGGCCCCGGACGGCTGGACCTGTTCTTCGGCCACGGCCCCGAGGCCGAGGTCGAGGCCGGCCACATGAAGGAACCGGGCGGGTTGTATCTGCTGGTGCTCAAGGCGGAGGAGAAGAAGTAATTTTGGGGAACCCTTTTTGGGCAATATGGCTATGCATTTTAATCCGAATGATATGCCATAACATTGGCTAATTCGAGACAAATGCCCCGAAAATGCGTGGTCCGCCAAATTCAAGGATTCCCAATCTTGTTTCAGGGCAAAGCCCTGGAGAGAAATGGAAGAATATCGAATTTCGAACAAGGAATGTCGAATGATGAATGGCTCTTTATCCGTCATTCCCGCAGGATTCAAGCGGGAATCCAGAAGAAATAGCGGCTGGAAGCTGAAGGGCGGAGGACTGAACACGGGCGCCATGGCCGCTCGCGGCCATGCTCTTCGGAGCTAACTCAATAGCCACATTGGGCAAAAAGGGTTCCCCCTCACCCCCTCCCAAAAACCTTGGCGGCGCGGACCGCATTTCGCTTCGTAAAATCCGGCCCGCGCGGTTTCGGGGGAGGCGGGCGCGTTGCGAAAGCCCTTGCCCGGTCCGGCGGGCGAGGCTAAGATGAAGCATCTTCGAACGCCGGCCATGTAGGGCCGAGCGCGACGTTTTAGCCGAAGGAGATGAACGCTCATGAAAAAGACATGGATTTTCCTGACGGATTGGATGGCGATACTGCTTTTGCTGTCTGTCGGACCGGCCCTGGCCTCGGACAACCCCTTCCAGGTCAAGGTCCCCTTCAAGTCGGCCATCATCCATTATAACTTCAGCGGGCACGAGACCGGGGAGTCCACGGCCTACTACCAGGGCCAGTCCACGGCCCTTTACAAGAAGACCACGACCAAATTCATGGGCATGACCCGCAACCACGAGACCGTCACCATCCTCACTCCGGACCGCATGATCAACGTGGACCTGGCCAAAAAAAAGGCCCAGGCCACGGGCAACCCCATGACCTACATGGCCGAGGAATACGACCGGCTCTCCCCGGACAAGCAGGCCCAGGCCCGCCAGAACCTCAAGAACGCCGGCCAGATGCTGACCGGATCCCTGGCGCCCGGGCTGTCCGAAACCAAGCCCGGCACCTTCCTGGGCCGTAAGGTGGACGTCATCACCTCCCAGACGGCCACGGTGCACGCCCTGCCCGGTTCGTCCGTGGTGCTTCGGCAGGAATACACGGTCATGGGGCTTTCCCGAGGCAACAAGGAAATGGCCGGCACCAAAACCGTGATGGAGGCCGACGCGTTCAAGGAGAACGTGGCCGTGCCCGCGGACAAGTTCCAAGCGCCGGCGGATATCGAGGTGGTTTTTGACGAGCGGGCCGACCGCAAGCTCCGCGAACAGACCCGGCAGTGGGTGGCCTTCCTGGCCGATCCGGAGTTCGAGAAGAAGATGCGGGCCTTCTCCGAAGGCAACTGGGACCAGCTCGAATCGTCCGAGAGGCGCGAGTCCAGGGACGCCGAGGTTCAGAAGGACGAGGCCCAGGAGTCCGGGGCCCAAGGCGGCGAGGAGACCCAGGAGAAAAGCCGAACCGAATCCATGAAGGAAGGCGTGGGCAAGGCCGCGCAGGATAGCGTGAACAAGCTGAAGAAGTTATTCAAGCGGGATTAGGGCCGCGAGTGGGCTGGGGGCGCGTTGCGCGTGCTCTAATATCTGGATGCCGGTCCTCGCCGGAATGACGTTTCGAGTCTTGGGGGAAGGTGAAGCCGTCACCCTGATGGACGCGTCGCTGCCGGGGCGGGAACGCCGGCGGGCGGCCACGGGGGGCCGCCCCCACATGCAAAACCATGCACCATGAATCTGAAACCTAGGGGCAGGTTTCAACCCCGCTCGGCCTGAAACACGAAAGGCCAAGCCGCCAAGCGGCCGAGGACCATGCTGGATCATTTTTTCACCACCCTGTCCGTCTTCTGGGTCGTCTTTTCCTTTTCGTTCCTGGTGGCCTTGACCGGGGCCATGGCCCCAGGTCCGCTGCTGACCTACACGCTGATCCAGTCGGCCAAGCCCGGTCGCCGGGGCTGGTTGGTGGGGGCCTGGATCATCGCCGGCCACGCCCTTTTGGAGGCCGCTCTGGTGGTGCTGTTGCTCCTGGGATTTTCCTTCGTGGTCAAGAACCCGGTCTTCGTGCGGGTCATCGGCGCGGCCGGCGGGTTGTTTTTGATCTACTTCGGAGCCGCGCTCGTTCGGGACGTGGTCAGGGGCAAGGTTTCGGCCTCCTTTGAAGCGGAAGCGCCCGAAGCAACGGACAATCCGGGGTCGGGCCGCCGGCGGGGCGTGAACCATCCGGTGGTGGGCGGCATCGTGGTCTCCATGTCCAACCCCTACTGGTGGGTCTGGTGGGCGACCATCGGCCTGGCCTTCATGATCGAGTTTCAGGTTTCCTTCAGCCGCTGGCCCCGGCTGCTGGCCTTTTTTTTTGGGCACGAGGCCGGGGATTTGGCCTGGTATCTGCTCGTGTCGGTGTTGGCCTTTTTCGGACTCCGGCGGCTGAACCCGAAATTTTATCACGGCCTGTTGGTGTTTTGCGGCGCGGTCATGGTTTTGTTTGGGTTGTACCTCGGGCTTTCGCCCTTTCTAAAGAGCGGGGCTTGATGGAAAAAGAGGTCAGGCACCTTTTTCAGATGTCGAGTCCGGGGAGAAATGGCGTAGGGGCGCGTTGCACGCGCCCAGGGCACGCGCAGCGTGCCCCTACGGTCATATCCAATCGTGGCATTGCATTTGAAAAAGGTTCCTGACCCTGGTTTCGGGTTTTTAAAAAGCGGGGCTTGAGATGAAGACGATCGACGACAAGGCGTATTTCAGCCCCAAGGAAGTGGCGGCCATCCTGGACGCGCCCGAGCTTAGGGTCCGGGGCTGGCTCCGCGACGGCCGCATCCAGGGCGTCCGCGAGGGCCGCACCTGGCGCATCCCCCGCAGCGAACTGGAACGCATCCTCCGGGTGCTGACCCCGTCGTTGGGGGCCGAATGAGGCGGACAGCCCACGGACGCGTTCTCCCTCCGCCCGATCTTGGCCAAGCCAGGCCCGGACCGGTCCTGCTGGCGGCCTATCCCGGTTCGGGATTGGAAGGACTGGAGAGCCTGCTCCGGCGGCTCCTGGCCGCGGCCTTTGCCCAAAACGCGGTGGCCATGCCCAAGGACCGGCCCTTGATCAAAATTTCGGAGGACGACCGGCCTGGAGAAAAAACCCAAGCCGAGCTGGAGGGCTACAAGCGGCGCTTGCGCGGCCGGCGCGTGGTTTTGCTCAGTCGGCACCCCAGGGACATCGTGCTGGAGAACGCCCGCCAAAGTCGTGGCGACGATCCGGGGCAGATTCTCCGCCACGAGGTTCACGGCCTGGACAAGGTCATGGCCTATCTGAACATCTGGGCCCAGAACCGCTATGTGCCTTTCCGGCTGCTCCTGGTGCGCCACGAGGACCTGATCGAAGACCCGGCCGGTGAACTCGGCCGCCTGGCCGCGTTTTTAGGATTGGAACATGTTCCTCAAGACATCTTGGATCGGATCGCAACCGGGATGGAGAAGACCTTGCCCGCGAGCATTGGGCCGGGGCGGCTTTCCGAGGCGGAGGCCGCGTATGTGGCCCGGGCCGTGGCCGAGGGCCTGGACCCCTGGTATGGCTATGGTTCAGACCGACCGACCGACTTGAAAGCCGCGCCCACTGGAGAAAAACCGCTCTTCATCCACCTGGGCTACTACCGGTCCGGTTCCACCTTTCTGCAGAACGTCTTCGGTCGGACGCCCGGAATCCAGGCCGTGCTTCAGCCCGGCTTTTTCACCAGCGACCGGCTGTACGGCTTGGGGCCTGATCACTACCGCGAAAGCGTTCTAGCGCGACCGGTGACGGGCATTCGGGTGATCGTGGACAGCGACGAGGCCTATTCCCTGGGCGCGTTCGTGGACACAGACCTGTGGAAGCTGTCCGCCCAAGCGCTCAACTACAAGGCCTCGGAGCACTACCTGGCTTTTGACATCGAGGAGATGGCCGACCGGATTTTGGCCTCGGCGCCCGAAGCCCGTATCCTGATGAACATCCGGCGGCAGGATTCGTGGTTTCTGTCCGTGTACAAGCACGCCGTGGTCAACCGGGCCTTGGACGCGGACTTCGAGACCTTCCTGGAGTCGGGCATGGGCCGGGTTTTTCTGGCGGCCGCCGATTACGAGCGGGTTCACACGATCTACAGCGAGCGTTTCGGCCCGGAGCGGGTGCACGTCCTTTTGTTCGAGGATTTGGCCCAGGACCGGGCCGGGTACTTCCAGCGCCTGGGAGAGGTGTTGGGCGTGGACATCCCGCCGGCCGTGACCCAGGGGGTGAAGAAGAACTACGGCGTGGACAACCTGACCGCCTACGCCCTCCGCCGGATCAACCGGCTGTCCGAGACCGATCCGACCCGGCCCGAGCGGGCCGAGTACCTGGCCGAGCGGGAGGCGCTTTTCGGCGTGCGGGACACGTGGAAGGGCAGGGACTTCAGCCAGGCCGCCTCGATCATGGACGAGGCCGCCGGGGAGAGTCTCATGAACCGCTACCGGGAGGGCAACGCGCGGCTGGCCGGCCGGTTGGGCCTGGAAACGGCCATGCGGAAATATGGCTACTTCGGCCCGCCGCTTGACGAGGGCGACCCTAGCCGGTAAGGTGGCGGGCATCGGCTGGCTGCGTGCCGGTTGATTGCCGGTTGAGTACCAATTGAATGCCGGTTAAATACCAGTTGATTGCCAACGAAATATTGGAGCGAACATGCGGGAAGGATTTTGCGTCTGGCTGACCGGACCGACCGACGCGGGCAAGAGCACCCTGGCCGGGCTGCTTGAGGAAGCCCTGCTCGAACGCGGGCTCGCCGTCGAACTCCTGGACGCGGACGTTGTCCGCCGGGCGCTCAGCCCCGAGCTTGGTTTTTCTCAGCAAGATCGGGATCTTAACATCCGCCGCATCGGCTATGTGGCCCAGCGCCTGGCCGCCCACGGCGTGGCCGTGATCGCGGCCGCGGTCTCGCCGTATCGTCAGACTCGGGACGAGGTGCGGGCCGGGTTCGACCGGTTCGTCGAGGTCTTTCTCAGTTGCCCGGTCGAGGTGCTGAAGTCCCGTGATAACAAGGGGTTATACAGCCGGTACGAGCGCGGTGAGGTGACCGGCCTGGCCGGGCTGGACGCGCCCTACGAACCGCCGGAGAGGCCCGAGGTGGTGGTCTCGACCGACCAGGAGACCCCGGCGGAAGGCGCGGCCCGGGTGCTGCGAACCCTGGAACTCTTGGGCCTGATCCCGGCCGTGCCTGGGGATGAGTATTCGGAAGAGGAGACCCAGGTCCTGGAGAAGCGGCTCAAGGACCTGGGGTATATCTAAGTGATGCGGGAATATCGAATATCGAACAAGGAATAATGAATGCCGAAGGAAAGACAAGTATTCGATCTTGAGGATAGATCGATAGATTTTTCCGTTCGGATCATTCTCTTCTCGTTCCAGGGCGGAGCCCTGGAACGAGAGAAGAGGCAATCTTTCCTAAAACTTCTTGAATTTATTCGAGATAATCGCTGATGCTCTGATCCGTGTGCACGTAATAGATCAGGCGGGCGATGAGTTTTGAGGTGGGCACCGGCACGAAATAGTCCCGGGGCAGGTCGATCGTGTCGGAGATGAAAATCTTGTCGAACAACCCGCGCTCGTGCATGGCGTCGAGCTGATCGATGTTCGCGATTTCGGGATGGGAAATGATCCAATGGGCTTTAACCAGCCCTTTTGATTTCAAAAATTCGATGGCGTTCCCGGCGGTGGTGCCCATGGACAGGATGTCGTCCACCAAGAGGCCGGTCTTGCCTTTCAGGTGTATCTTCTTGGCCGCGTAAAACTCGAGTTCGGTCTGGGTTGGACTGACGCGCCGCTTGGTGACCGTGATCCGTTCCAGGCCGGTCAATTCCGAGAACCGGCGCCCGCGCTTGGACGAGCCTTCGTCGGGCAGGACGATGATCGAATCTTTAAAGATTTCGGGATATTCCTCCCGGATGAAATCGACAAAGGTTTTGAAGAGCGGCACCGAAACCATATTGATATTGATGAGTTGGTAGAAGCCCACGATCTGCTGGGCGTGCACGTCCAGGCAAAAGGCCTGCATGCGCTCCCGGTGCGTGACCCCGCACAGTTCCTGGCAAAAAAGCGCGGATCCGATGGTGTCGCGGCCTTCCAGCGTGTCCTTCCGCTGATCGTAGGCATAGGGCGTGATCAGGGTCAGGCGTTTGACCCCGGCCTGAAAAAGCGCGGCAATGGTGTGGAAGAATTCCTCCTTGTTCCGGGTGGCGTTCAATTCGCCCGCTGCCTCGCTGAAACTGACCTTGGGGAACCATTGGACCAGATAGGCGTCTTCCCCGCGCACCTTGTCCGTCAGCCGGACCTTGAGCATGGAATTCGGGAACTCGGACACGGCCGGCGCTTTGAGCGCTATTTTGCCTTGTTCACCGTTGGCCTCCAGGAGGACATTCAGGTGCTCGACCACCTTTTGGGCGTAAAAGCGGCCATTTAGATTGGCGTAGATGGCCAATCTGCCATTGGGGTTGACAGTCATTTATACTCCCCCCTTGAAGATGGCGGTCAGTGTTTGAAGGCGCGCTGGCCGGTGAAGACCATGGCCACCGGCGGATCGGCCTCGTTGCAGGCCTCGATGGACTCCCAGTCCCGGTTCGAGCCCCCGGGGTGGCAGATGGCCGTGACGCCTTCCTTGATGGCCACGTCCACGCCGTCGCGGAAGGGGAAGAAGGCGTCCGAGATCATGACCGATCCGGGTAGCCCGGCCCGCTCGGCCTTGGTCTGCTCCTGGACCTCGCTCAGTCGCTCCCGGTCCTCGGGATTCTTCTCGGCCCTCAGGGCCAACGTCTTGGAATTGCAGCCGTATCTATCCTGACTGAGCACGTCGGCGTACTTGGTGTAGGCCTTGAAAATGGCGATTTCGGCCACGCCCACCCGGTCCTGTTCGCCGGTGCCGATCCCGACCGTGGCCTGGTCCTTGACGTAGAGCACCGAGTTGGAGGTCACGCCCTGCTCCACGGCCCAGCCGAACACGAGGTCATCGTACTCCCTGGCGCTCGGCTCCCGCGCGGGCTTGTACTCGCGGCCCTCATGCTGGGCCACGGCCGGCAGGAAGTCGGACTTCGAGCGGATGGTGTTGACGGACGATTGCTGGACGATGATTCCGCCGTCCAACAGGCTTTTGAAGTCCAGGAACCGGGTCAGGGCAAAGTCGGCCAGATGGTCCATGGCGGAAATGCGCAGGATGCGCAGATCCTTCTTTTTTTTGAGTAAATCCAGCACGCCGTCCTCGTAGTCAGGCGCGGCCACCACTTCGAGATAATACTCTCCGAGCAGCTCGGCCGTGGCCTTGTCCACGGGCCGGTTGAAGGCCGCGGCCCCGCCAAAGGCGGCCACGATGTCGGCCCGGTTGGCCCGGTCGTAGGCCTGGCTGAGGCTGTCGGCCGAGGCCGCGCCGCAGGGGTTGTTGTGCTTGATGATGACCGCGGTCGGGCGGTCCATGAGATAGCGGAGGATGCCCAGGGCCGCGTCCACGTCGGTCAGGTTGATTTTGCCGGGGTGTTTGCCGAACTGGAGCATGGCCGTTTCGTTCAGGCCCGAGACCAGGTCGCGGCCCGGCCCGATGTACTCTACACCGCCGAGCTGGAGGAGGCCGTTAACCAGCCGATAAAGCGCCGCGGGCTGGCCAGGGTTCTCGCCATAGCGCAGCCCTTTCTCGATCACGGTCCCGTCATTGTCCCGGATTTTCCAGGTCTGCTTGCGGTAAACCAGGGAGGTTTCCCCCAGGGTGACGGTCATTTCGTCCGGGAAGGGGTCGTCCATGACCTTGCGGTACATTGCCTTGAAATCGCTCATGTTATTGTCCTCGCGGATGAAGATGGCCCTGCCTTGCCGGACTCAGGATGGTTGTACCACGGCCGGGAAGAGGGAGGCAACCGAATTTGCGGAGGAAAAGCGTCCGGACAAGGGAACTCCCCGAGGCCGGACCGCCGGCGCGCCGCCAACGGTCCGGTCAGGGGAGATCGATATTGCTAATAAAGAGAGGCGGTTACCAGCCCCAGGTCAGATAGTCATGGATGGAGTTGGCCGCCTGACGTCCGGCGCCCATGGCCAGGATGACCGTGGCCTGCCCGGTGACGATGTCGCCGCCGGCCCAGACGCCGCGCTTTTTGGTCTTGCCCGTGATCGGGTCGGCCACGATGTAGCCCCACTTGGTGGTTTCCAGGCCCGGGGTGGTGGAGGTGATGAGCGGGTTGGCTCCCGCGCCCACGGCGATGACCACCAGGTCGGTGTCGAACATGAAGTTCGAATCCTGGATGGGCACGGGCCGTCTGCGGCCGGAATCGTCCGGCTCGCCCAGTTCCATCTTGATGCACTCCATGGACTTGACCCGGCCGTTTTCGTCGCCGATAAAGCGGATGGGGTTGGTCAGCAGATGGAACTCGATGCCTTCCTGCTCGCCGTGGTGGATTTCCTCGGCCCGGGCCGGCATTTCCTCGCGCGACCGGCGATACACGATACGCACCTTGTCCGCGCCCAGCCGGAGCGCGGTGCGGGCCGAGTCCATGGCCACGTTGCCCGCGCCGATCACGGCCACGTTCTTGCCCAGGACGATGGGCGTGTCGTACTCGGGGAAAAGGTAGGCCTTCATCAGATTCGAGCGGGTCAGGTACTCGTTGGCCGAGTAGATGCCGATGAGGTTTTCGCCCGGGATGCGCATGAAGCTGGGCAGGCCGGCGCCCACGCCGATGTAGATCGCGTCGTGCCGCTCGAAGAGTTCGTCCACGGTCTCGGTCCGGCCGATGACCGCGTTCAACTCGAACTTGACCCCCAGGTCGGCCAGGGCGTCCATCTCCTCCTGCACGATCTTCTTGGGCAGACGGAACTCGGGGATGCCGTACACCAGCACCCCGCCGGCCTTGTGGAAAGCCTCGTAAACGGTCACGTCGTGGCCCTTGAGGATCAGGTCCCCGGCCACGGTCACGCCGGACGGCCCGGAGCCGATGACGGCCACGCTTTTGCCGGTCTTGGCCGCGATTTCCGGCCGGCTCTTGTCGCCCCGTTCCCGGGCCATGTCCGCGGCGAAACGCTCCAGCCGGCCGATGGCCACGGGATCGTCCTTGCGGCCCAGGATGCACTGGGCCTCGCACTGGACCTCCTGCGGGCAGACCCGTCCGCAGACCGCGGGCAGGGCGGTTTTTTCCTTGAGCTTGGAGATGGCCCCGCTGAAATCGCCTTCCTTGATGCAGGCGATGAAAGCCGGGATGTCGATTTCCACCGGGCAGCCCTGCACGCAGGTGGGTTTTTTACATTGAAGGCACCGGCTGGCCTCGAGCATGGCCGTTTCGGCCGAGTAGCCCATGGGGACTTCTTCGAAATTCCCGCGCCTGACTTCAGGCGCCTGTTCCGGCATGGGTTGCCGGGCGATCTTTTCCTTTTTTTCCGCCATGATGTTTTCCGCCTCTGGTTCTATTGTGGCGCCTCAGTGGTTGAGGCCGATTTTGCAGTCGTGGTCGAATTTTTCCATGGCCGCCTTTTCCATGTCGCGGTAGGCGCCAAGCCGCTGGGTCAGTTCGTCGAAATCGACCTCGTGACCGTCGAATTCCGGACCTTCGACGCAGGTGAACCGGTTCTTGCCGCCCACGGAGACGCGGCACCCGCCGCACATGCCCGTGCCGTCGATCATGATCGAGTTCAGGCTGACCAGGGTCTTCACACCGTATTCCTTGGTCATCTTGGACACGAATTTCATCATGGGCACCGGTCCGGCGGCCACGACCAGGCTGACCTTGTCCTTGCCTTCGAGGTACCCCTTGAGCACGTCGGTCACGAAGCCGTGGTGGCCGTAGGAACCGTCGTCGGTGCAGACCTTGAGCTCGTGCGAGGCCGCGGTCATTTCTTTTTCAAGGATCAGCAGGTCCTTGGTCCGGGAGCCGATGATGCCCACGACCTGGTTTCCGGCCGCCTTGAACCCCTTGGTGATGGGATGGACCACGGCCGTGCCCGTGCCGCCGCCCACGCAGATGACCAAGCCGTCATACTTTTCGAGGTGGGTGGGTTGGCCCAAAGGTCCGAGCAGGTCCTGGTAGCCGTCCCCCACCTGAAGCGTCTTGAACAGAGCGGTGGACTTGCCCACCACCTGGTAGATGACGGTAATGGTGCCGGCCTCCGGGTCCGTGTCGGCCATGGTCAGGGGGATGCGCTCCCCGGTCTCGTTGGCCTTCAGGATCACGAACTGACCGGGCCGCGCCTTTTTGGCCACCTTGGGCGCTTCGATGACGTTGCGCACCACCGTGCCCTGGGCCATTTCCTCTCGTTCCACGATCTTGTACATGGTTTAAGTCTCCCGTTTTTACTTGCGATCTCCGAACTGCGAGGTCAAAATTCAATAATAGGTTTAATAGCAGAAGAAAATGAACCTGTCAAAGATAAATTCGGCCCAGAAGGCCCGGATAAGCCCGTAGGGGGCCTGTTAGCGGAAAATTCGCGGAGGGCGGGGAGCGGCTTGGGAAGAGGCCTGGCGGTCAGGGATGCGTTCCAGTTGGAAAAAAGTTGCGGGTCCCTGCTCCAAACGGCTTGACGGGCTATCCTTTTCGTGGTAATGACAAATTTCACAATCTGGCCGGGGAGCGGCTGGATATTTTTTAGTTGCGGGTCCGGAAACTTGGGCCCGAAGACCGAGCAAGGAAAAGGCGGCTTTCTTAGGCTGCGGGCCGCGATTTCGATAAAGAAAGCCAAAAACTGAAAGTCAAGGAGGAGATGGAATGGCTTTAGATCCAACCAAGATGGCAGATTGGCAGATCGCCGAAGCGGCTGAAGCCGATATGAAAACCGTGTACCAGCTCGCCGACGAGCTGGGCCTGGAAAAGGAAGAACTTCTTCCCCACGGGCATTACGTGGCCAAGGTGGACTTCAACAAGGTCCTCGAACGCCTGAAAGACCGGCCCGATGGGAAATACATTGACGTGACGGCCATCACCCCCACCCCCCTGGGCGAAGGCAAGTCCACTTCATCCATGGGCCTGGTGGAAGGCATGGGTAAACGAGGCATCAACGTCACCGCGGCCATCCGGCAGCCGTCAGGCGGTCCGACCATGAACATCAAGGGTTCGGCGGCCGGCGGCGGCTTGGCCCAGTGTATCCCGCTGACCCCCTTCTCCCTGGGCCTGACCGGCGACATCAACGCCATCATGAACGCCCACAACCTGGCCATGGTGGCCCTGACCTCCCGCATCCAGCACGAGTTCAACTACGACGACGAGACCATGGCCCGCCGGAACATGGGGCGTCGGCTGAACATCGACCCCCGGAACGTGGAAATGGGCTGGATCATCGACTTCGCCGCCCAGGCCCTGCGCAACATCACCATCGGTCTTGGCGGCAAGATGGACGGCTTTATGATGGCCTCGAAGTTCGCCATCGCGGTCAGCTCCGAAGTGATGGCCATCCTGGCCGTGGCCAAGGACCTGAAGGACATGCGCGAGCGCATGGGCCGCATCGTGGTGGCCTATGACAAGAGCGGCAAGCCGATCACGACCGAGGACCTGCAAGTGGCCGGCGCCATGACCGCCTGGATGGCCGAGGCCCTCAACCCGAACCTGCTCCAGAGCATCGAAGGCCAGCCGGTCTTCGTCCACGCCGGTCCGTTCGCCAACATCGCCATCGGCCAGAGTTCCATCATTGCCGACCGCGTGGCCCTCAAGCTGTCCGACTACCACGTGACCGAATCCGGGTTCGGCGCGGACATCGGCTTCGAAAAATTCTGGAACCTCAAGTGCCGCTTCTCGGGCCTCAAGCCGCACTGCGCGGTCGTGGTGGCCACCATCCGCGCCCTCAAGTGCCACGGCGGCGCGCCCATCCCCATCCCGGGTCGTCCCATGCCCGAGGAATATTCCAAGGAAAACGTGGCCTGGGTCGAGAAGGGCTGCGAGAACCTGGTCCATCACATCAACACGGTGCGCAAGGCCGGCATCAATCCCGTGGTCTGCATCAATGCCTTCCACACCGACACCAAGGACGAAATCGCGGCTGTCCGGCGTCTGGCCGAGGCGGCCGGGGCCCGGGTGGCCATGTCCGAGCATTGGCTCAAGGGCGGCGACGGCGCGCTCGAATTCGCCGACGCCGTGGTCGATGCCTGTAAGGAAGAGAATGAGTTCAAGCTGTTGTACGATCTCGATATGCCTCTTCGGAAGCGGATCGAATTGATCGCCACCCAGGTGTACGGCGCGGACGGCGTCGAGTACCTGCCCGAGGCGACGGCCAAGGCCGAGCGCATGGAAAAAGACCCCGAACTGTCCAAGCTGGGAACCTGCATGGTCAAGACCCACCTCTCCCTCTCGGACAACCCCAGTATCAAGGGCGTGCCCAAGGGGTGGAAGCTCAGGGTCCGGGACATCCTGGTTTACGGCGGGGCCGGTTTCGTCGTGCCCATGGCCGGAACCATCAGCCTCATGCCTGGCACCGGGTCCGACCCGGCCTACAAACGCGTGGATGTGGACCCGGCCACCGGCAAAGTCAAGGGCTTGTTCTAAAAGAAAAAAGTGAGTAAGATGCAATCGTGAATCCGATCCGGAGGGCGAGGGTGTGCCCTCCGGATTTTTTTCATGTGAAAACTTTTGCTAGAACATCCAGCAGTTAAAAGAAAAATAGGAAATATTCCACAAACACCCTTTGACAAATTTTTTATAAAATTGATAATTACTAGCGTTTTGTAGTTGTTGTTCAGCCAATGTTCACCTTAAACAAGGTGCGAGGGACATGACGGATTCCAAAAGTGGCAAGGTCGGTTCGGTTCTGGTCATCGGAGCCGGCATCGCTGGCGTACAGGCCTCGCTGGACTTGGCGGAGATGGGGTATCAGGTCCACTTGGTGGAACGGACCGCGGCCATCGGCGGTCGGATGGTTCAGTTGGACAGGACCTTTCCCATCAACGACTGTTCCAATTGCGTTAACTGCATTTTTCTCCCTTCCGCGGCCTTTTCCCGCAGGGATAGCCGTCACTTCTCCCCCGTGCTGAACGAGTGCGGCGGTCACGTCAACATCGAGATGCATACGCTTACGGATGTGCTCGACGTCACCGGCGAACCCGGCAACATGAGGGCCAAACTCCTCAAAAAAGCCCGATATATCGATCTGACCAAGTGCACGAGTTGCGGCGAGTGCGCCGAGGTCTGCCCCATCGAGGCGCCCAACCTGTTCAATATGGGGATGGACTCGAACAAGGTGGTCTACAAACCCTATCCCCATGCCTTTCCCAACGCCTTCGCCATCCACAAGGCCGGGGCCATGCCCTGTCGCCTGCCGTGCCCGGCCAGCGTCAACGCCCACGGCTACGTGGCCATGATCAAGCAGGGCAAGTTCAAGGAGGCCCTGGAGATCATCCTCGAAGACCTGCCGCTGCCCGGCACCCTGGGACGCATCTGCGCCCATCCCTGCGAGGAGGGCTGTCGCCGCGGCCAGGTGGAGGAGCCCCTGTCCATTCGGAGCCTGGAGCGGCTGGCCGCCGACCAATGCGACATCCTGGACGTGGAAGTGGCCTGCGCCGAGGAGCGGCCGGAAAAGGTGGCCGTTGTCGGCGCCGGTCCGGCCGGGCTGTCCGCGGCCTACCAGCTCGCCCGCCAGGGGATCAAGTCCACCATCTTCGAGGCCCTGTCCGTGCCCGGCGGCATGCTGCGCGTGGGCATCCCGGATTTCCGCCTGCCGAAGGACGTGCTCAGCCGCGAGATCGAGGCCGTGACCCGACTGGGCGTCGAGATCAAATACGACTCCCCGCTCGGTCCGGACCTGACCGTCGAGGACCTGGAGAAGCAGGGCTTCAAGGCCGTCTTCCTGGCCATGGGCGCGCGCCTCGGCCGCAAGCTCGACCTGCCGGACGAGGACGCACAGGGCGTGCGCCAGGCCGTGGGCTTCCTCAAGGACGTGAACCTGGGTCCGGCCCCCGAGATGGGCCAGAAGGTCCTGGTCATCGGCGGCGGCCAACTGGCCGTGGACGCGGCCCGCAGCGCGGTGCGCCTGGGAGCCGCGGAAGTAACCGTGGTTTCCCTCGAGGCCGCGGGAGAGATGCCGGCCTATACGGGTGAATCGGAAGCGGCGGCCGAAGAGGGCGTCGCTTTTCTGCATCGTTGGAGTCCGACGCGCTTCCTGACCGAGGACGGCCGGGTCCGCGGGATCGAACTCAAGGCCGTCACCCAGGTCTTTGACGAGAACCACCAGTTCTCCCCGACCTATGACGAGTCCACCACGAAGACGGTCGAGGCCGACACGGTCATCGTGGCCGTCGGCCAGACCCCGGACACGAGCCCGCTGAAGGACGTCCAGGGCCTCAGCTTCACCCCGGACGGCTTGATCGATGTGGACCCGGTCAGCCTGGCCACCGGACGTCCCGGCGTGTTCGCCGCGGGCGACATGCAGACCGGACCGGGCTCGGCCATCGAGGCCATCGCCGGCGGCAAAGAGGCGGCCATCTCCATGGTCCGCTATCTGAACGGAGAGGACCTGACCGCGGGCCGCGAGCCCATGGACAAGGACCCGGACCATTACGACTGGCGCGACATCCCGGCGGACGTGGAAACACGCCCGCGTCCGGACATGCCCAAGATTTCGCTCGAACAGCGCAAGACCTCCTTTGACGAGGTCGAGGCCGGCTTGGACCCGGAGCAGGGCGTGCTCGAAGCGGCCCGCTGTCTGGATTGCAGCTATTGCTGTGATTGCCGCCAGTGCGTCAAGGTCTGCCAACCCGGGGCCTTGACCCTCGAAACCCTCAATATGAAGGACGAGGTCATCGAACTCGACGTGGGTTCGGTGGTGGTGGCGGCCGGGTTCGACGCCTTCGACTCCACATCCATTGAAAATTTAGGCTACGCCAGCAGCCCGAACGTGGTCACGGCCATGGAGTTCGAGCGGCTTCTGGCCCCGTCCGGGCCGTACAAAGGCCGCTTCGTCCGGCCCTCGGATGGGCAGGCGCCCAAGAAGATCGCCTGGCTGCAATGCGTGGGCTCGCGGGACATCAACCTTGCCGACCGGCCGTACTGCTCGGCGGTGTGCTGCATGTACGCCATCAAGCAAGCCCTGATCGCCAAGGAGTACGCCGCCGAAGACGTCGAGACGACCATCTTTTTCATGGACATCCGCACCTCGGGCAAGGACTACGAGAGATACTACGAGGGGGCCAAGGCGGCCGGCGTGCGTTTCGTGCGCTGCCGGGTGCACACCGTGGACCCCGAGCCCGACGACCGTCTGTCCGTGCGCTACGTGACCGAGTCCGGCGAGCTGATGGTCGAGGATTTCGACATGGTCGTCCACTCGGTCGGCCTGGAACCCTCGGCCGGATTCACCGAGCTGGCCCAGCGTCTTGACATCGATCTGACCGAAGACGGCTTTGCCCGGGCCGGCGCCTTCCAGCCGGTCAACACCTCCCGGCCGGGCATTTTCATGTGCGGAGCCATCAGCGAGCCCAAGGACATCCCCTTTACGGTCATGGAGGCCTCGGCGGCGGCTTCGGCGGCTACCGCCGACCTGTCCGAGGCGCGTTTCACCCGGACCCCGAAGCTGGAATACCCCGCTGAAAAGGACGTTTCCGGCCAGGCGCCCCGCATCGGCGTCTTTGTCTGCCATTGCGGCATCAACATCGGCGGCGTGGTGGACGTCCCGGCCGTGACCGACTACGTTCGGACCCTGCCCTTTGTCGAACTGGCCGACCACAACCTCTTCACCTGCTCTCAGGACATCCACGACAAGATTTCCCGGGCCATCGTCGACAACAACCTCAACCGCGTGGTGGTGGCCGCCTGCTCGCCCCGGACCCATGAACCCCTGTTCCGGGAGGCCTTGGAAAAGGCGGGTCTGAACAAGTTCCTTTTGGAGATGGCCAACATCCGGGGCCACGACTCCTGGGTGCATCGCGACGACCCGGAGCGGGCCACGCAAAAGGCCAAGGACCTCATTCGCGGCGCCGTGGCCAAGGTGGCCCTGCTGGAACCCCTGCACCGCAACAAACGGCCCATCACCAAGGAAGCCATCGTGGTGGGCGGCGGCGTGGCCGGCATGACCTCGGCCCTGGCCCTGGCCGAACAGGGCTTCCCGGTTCATCTGATCGAAAAATCGGATCGCCTGGGCGGCAACGCCCTGAAGCTCAACCAGACCTGGCGGGGCGAGGACATCAAGGCCTATGTCCGGGACCTGACCCAACAGGTCGAGGATTCGGATAAGATCACGGTCCATTTCGAGTCCGAGGTGGCCGGGTGTGAAGGTTCCCTGGGCGTTTACGTGACTACCGTTCAAACGCCGGAAGGGCGGAAACGCATCCCCCACGGCGCGGTGGTCGTCGCCTCGGGCGGCCATCCCCTCACCACGACCGAATACCTCCACGGGCAACACCCCTCCGTCCTGACCATCCTCGAAATGGACGAGGTCCTGGCCCAGGATGAGGCGCGGATCAAAAAGGCCCAGGCCGTGGCCTTCATCCAATGCGTCGGCTCCCGCGAGCCGGAGCACCCGTACTGCTCCAGGGTCTGCTGCACGCACTCGGTGGAAAGCGCCATTCGCATCAAGGAGATGAACCCCGAGGCCGCGGTTTATATCCTGTACCGGGATATCCGCACCTACGGTTTCCGGGAGACGCTGTACAAGAAGGCCCGGGAAGTCGGGGTGATTTTCATTCGCTACGAAGTGGAGAACAAGCCCAGGGTCGAGTCGGCCGGGGCGGACAAGGTCAGGGTCACGGTGGACGATCCCATCCTGGGACGACCGGTGGCCGTCGAGTGCGACCTGGTCGGCCTGGCCGTGGCCATTGTGCCCAACGAGGGTCAAGGCATTTCGGAGATATACGAGGTCGCCAGGAACGCCGATGGGTTTTTCCAGGAGGCCCACAGGAAGCTCCGGCCGGCGGATGCCTCCACCGAAGGCATATTCCTGGCCGGGCTGGCCCACGCTCCCAAGCCGATCGAGGAATCCATCGCTCAGGCCCGGGCCGCGGCGGCCAGGGCCATGACGGTGCTGACCAAGGATTTCATCAGCGTCGGCGGGGTGGTGGCCGTGGTGGATCCGGACAAGTGCGCGGTCTGCCTGACCTGCGTCAGGACCTGCCCTTACGAGGTGCCCAAGATTGACGCCGGCCAAGGAGGTGGCGGCCACGCGATGATCGAGCCGGCTCTCTGCCAGGGTTGCGGAATGTGCGTCTCCGAATGCCCGGGCAAGGCCATCAGCCTCCAACACTTCACCGACCGGCAGTTGCTGGCCAACACCAAGGCCTTGATCGCCTGAGCGCCGGCCGGTTCGTTTCGATTTCGTCCGCATCCGTGTGCGGGCGGGGTTCCGGTTCGTCTTCGAACCGTTGGACATAAACATTGGAAGATTTAGAAAGAGACCGTTTTCAGACATGGGATTCCGCGGCGCAGTCCGACAAGGCGTCCGGCCGGAAGCCGAAGTTTGGTCCTGGTCTTTGAACTCACATTCGGTCGTTTTCGGCTGAACAGGGGAAAGCGATGATTGTAGGAGAAAGAAAACCGCTTAGCGAAATTTTCGACATGATCGGAGAGGCCAAGAAGATTCTGATCGTAGGCTGCAAGGGATGCGTGACGGTCTGCAACGCCGGCGGCAGCAAGGAAGTCGGCATCCTGGCCTCCATCGTTCGTCTGGCCAGGAAAAAGGAAGGCGCTCCCATCGAAGTGGACGAAATGACTCTCGAACGGCAGTGCGATCCGGAATACATCGAAACCCTGGCCGACCGGATCGGGGACTATGACCTGATCCTGTCCATGGCCTGCAGCATCGGCCCGCAGTACATCGCGGGCCGGTTTCCTGAAGCCCGCGTCTTCCCGGCCCTGAACACAACCTTCATGGGCGGGTCTCTGGAGCACGGGGTCTGGGCCGAGTTCTGCCAGGCCTGCGGAGACTGCAAGATTCACCTGTTCGGCGGTTTCTGCCCGGTGGCCCGCTGTTCGAAGAGCCTGTTCAACGGCCCCTGCGGCGGGTCTTCGGGCGGCAAGTGCGAGATCGACAAGAACGTGGATTGCGTCTGGCACCTGATCGTCACCAAGCTGATGGAGCAGGGCGAACTCGACAGGCTGAACCAGGTGAAACCGCTTAAAAACTGGCTTACGAGCCGGGACGGCGGTCCTCGCAAGATCGTGAGGGAGGACTTGAAACTATGAAATCGGGGAGCAATCTGGAAAAGGTGCTGACGGCCGGGCACTTTGCCGTGACCGGGGAATGCGGGCCGCCGAGAAGCGCCGACGGCAGCAAGGTGCGGGACAAGGCCAAGTACCTCAAGGGATACGTGGACTCGGTCAACGTGACCGACAACCAGACCAGCGTGGTACGTCTTTCCAGTCTGGCCGGCGTTCTTCTCCTCCAGCAGGAGGGGGTCGAGGCCAACATGCAGATGGTTTGCCGCGACCGGAACCGCATCGCCATACAGTCCGACATCCTGGGCGCCGCGGCCCTGGGCGTTAAGAACCTGCTCTGTCTTTCGGGCGACCATCAGCGGTTCGGCGATCATCCCGAATCCAAGAACGTCTATGATCTGGACTCCATCCAGCTCATCCAGACCGTCAAGATGATGCGCGACGAACATAGGCTCATCTCCGGCCAGGAGATGGAGGAAGGGTCCGAACCCCGCCTGTTCATCGGCGCGGCGGTCAACCCCTTCGCCGACCCCTTCGAGTACCGCGTGCATCGTCTGGCCAAGAAAATCGCGGCCGGCGTGGATTTCGTCCAGACCCAGTGCATCTACAACATGCCCAAGTTTCGGGAGTACATGCGTCAGGCCCATGACATGGGTCTGACCGAAAAGGTCTTCGTCCTGGCCGGCATCACCCCCATGAAGTCGCTCGGTATGGCCAACTACATGAAGAAATCCGTGCCGGGCATGGACGTGCCGGACGAGGTCATCGCCCGGCTTCGCGGCGTGGACAAGAAGAAGTACGCCGAGGAGGGCATCAAGATCGCCGTCGAGCAGATGCAGGAGATGAAGGAGATCCCGGGCGTGGCCGGTGTGCATCTCATGGCCATCGAATGGGAGCACATGGTTCCGGAGATCATGGAAAAGACCGGATTCCTCCCTCGTCCCCAAGTGTAGAACCGCCATCATCTGGCGGAACCTTGGTGAGACTATGGCCGCCGGCCGGGCCCTCCCGGGATTCGGCGCGCGGCCTTCGAAGTAGGGGCGACCGGCCGGTCGCCCCTATCTAGCTTTTCCCGAACGGGACGCTACAGCAGGACCGCGGATTTGCGGTCGGGAGTTGTCGGCCGGTTAGCCGCATTTTTTCTTTTATTGCGAATTTTGCTATAATGCTCCGGGAGTAGACGCCGTGACCAGGGCCGAACCCGTGGATCGGGGATGGAACGACGAGGACCTGAAGTTCGACAATCTATCGCCGGATTCCGAGTACCTCTTCGCCCGCATGACCGAAGAGACCCTGGCCACGATCGAGGCCGGGCCCGGGGACAAGGTTCTGGACGTGGGCTGCGGCCGGAGTCTGGACCTGCTGAGACTGGCCGACCAGGGGGCCGAGCTTTATGGCTTTGACGGCTCTCTGGTCATGATCGAACTGAGCGCCGGGAATTTCAAGGACCGGGGCGTGGTTCCGCGCCTGACCTGCGGCAGCGCCGAGTACCTGCCCTTTGCCGACGCGAGCTTCGACCGGGTTTACTGCAAGGGCGCGATCGACCATTTTTACGATCCGGGGCGGGCCTTGTCCGAGATGGTGCGGGTTGTCCGTCCGGGCGGTCGGGTGATCGTGGCCGTGGCCAATTTCGACAGCCTGGGGTTTCGGCTGGGCAAGGCCTTCAACCGTTTTTGGGGATGGATTACCAGACGCGAGCCGCCGCGGCCGCATTACTACGATAAACCGCACGACCACGTCTATGAGTTCAATCCGCCTTTTTTAATGGGTTTGGTTCCTCCGGGCAGCCGGGTGGACCGGTTTTTCGGCATTTCCATGTTTTGGTACGTTCCCCGCTGGGGCCGGCTGCTTCGGGTCCTGCCCCGGGGCGTGGCCATGGGCATCCTGAAACGATTGGACAGGCTGGCCCACGCCCGGCCCTCCCTGGGGGACGTCCTGGTGCTTAGACTCGAACGGCTTCCCGAGGGGGAAGCGCAGGCGTCGCCCGGTGAGCAGGAGGCGACCGTCATAGGAAAGAGCAGGATGGGAGTACCCACAATGAGCAAGTATTCGCGCGTTCAAGGCCTGGCCCTCTGCCTGGGCACGTTTTTAGCCGCTTTCATTTTTCTGATCGGTGTCTTCACCAAGAACTGGTGGGCTCTGGCCATTCCGGTGGGCATCGGTTTTCTGTGGCTGTTGGGGCTGGGGTTCTGGATCGGCTGGACCCTGCTCACCATCCAGGTGGAACCTCAGACCGAAACCGGCAAGGATTGATCGGCCGGACGCGGGTTTTATCCGATGCACGTCTGTCTGGCATGCTACCGCGGCAATCCCTACTGCGGGGGACAGGGGATTTATCTCTATCACCTGAGCCGCGCCTTGGCGGCCGAGGGCGTGCGGGTGACGGTCCTGTCCGGACCGCCCTACCCGGACCCCATGCCCTGGGCCCGGGTCGAGCGTCTGGAGAACGGCCTTTTCTGGGGGAGGGAGCCCAAGGAGTTTTTCGGCGATATTGCGCCGGGCAGGGTGCTGCGGCCGCTCAACTTTCTGGAATTCGCGGCCACGCGCACCGGCTACCTGAGCGAACTGGCGGCCTTCAGCTTCCGGGCCGCCAACCTCCTGCGGCGGCTCCACCGGGAGACGCCCTTTGATCTGATTCACGACGTGGAAACGCTCGGTTTCGGACTGCTTTTGGCCCGGGCCGGGTTGAACCTGCCCACGGTTTCCACGATCCACCATCCTCTCCGGCGCGACCTCGAAGCCTCGCTGACCCGAGCCAAGACCTTGAAAGCCCGGTATTACAGCGTGGTCTTCTATCCGCTCATCATGCAGGCCCTGGTCGCCCGCCGCATTGACGGCCTGATCACCTCCTCCAAGGTGGGCGTGGAGGAACTCCAGGCGGCCTTTGGCGTTCGGGAAGAGAAGGTGCACCTGGTCTATACCGGGGTGGACACCGGGACGTTTTCGCCCGGGCCTTGGGAAAAGCGCGAAGCGGATCGCATCCTGTTCGTGGGCAACGCCGAGGACCGGCGCAAGGGCATCCGCTATCTGCTCGAAGCACTGGTTATGCTACCGCCCCAGGTGAGCCTGCGCATCGTGGATCAGGGCTACCCCCATAAACGCTTCGCCCCGGCCCAGGTCCGGGACCTGGGTCTGGAAGACCGGGTAACCTTCACCGGCCGGCTGACCGAGGCCGAACTGGTCGAGGAGTATCAACAAACCCGGGTCCTGATCCTGCCCTCCCTGTTCGAGGGATTCGGGCTGCCCGTGGCCGAGGCCATGGCCTGCGGCACGCCGGTGGTGACCACCCGGGCCGGCTCGCTGCCCGAGGTGGTGGGCGAGGACGAGGAAGGCGGCCTGCTGGCGCCGCCCCGCAATCCCCGCGCTCTGGCCGAAGCCATCGGCCGGCTTCTGGCCGACGACGCCCTGGCTCAAGACCTCGGACGCCGGGCCCGCCGCCGCGCGGAACGGCTCTTCAGTTGGAAACGCACCGCGGAAAATACGATTCAAGTCTATCAGCAGTTGATCGCCCGGCGGGCCTCCATGCGAACGGACGTCCGGGTCAAAGGAACCTCCCCATGCCTGACAATCAAGACAAGCTGAAAATCTGCCTGTTGAGCTATCGTGGGAATCCCTATTGCGGCGGACAGGGGGTTTATCTCCAGTATCTGTCCCAGGAGTTGGGTAAGTTGGGCCATGAAGTGCACGTCCTGGTCGGGCCTCCCTACCCCATCTCCATGAACGGGGCCAAGATCCACCAGGTGAAGAACAACCTCTATTTCGGCTCCTCTTCCGCGGACATCGCCTGCCGGACGCCGGTCCTTGACCTGACCAAGCCCTTGCATTTTTACGAGTACACCTCCTCGCGTCTGGGCGTCTTTCCCGAAATCAAGGCCTTCAGTTTCCGGGCTTTTTTCCGGCTTCGGGAAATTCTGGAACGGGAATCCTTCGACATCATCCACGACAATCAATGTCTGGGATACGGCTTCCTGCTGATGAAGCATTTCGGCATCCCCTTTGTCTCGACCATCCATCACCCCCTGTCCATCGACCGGGAGGTCTGGTTCGTCGAGCGGCCGTCCACCTTCCTGACCAAGCTGAAGCGCATGCTTTACTACCCCCTGGTCATGCAGCGCTTCGTGGCCAACCGGCTGGATCACATCATCACCGTGTCCGAGGATTCGGCCGTCCAGATCGGGCGGGCTTTCGGCGTGCCTCGGGAAAAGATCAGCGTGGTCTATAACGGCCTGGACGCCGACTTCTTCCGGCCGTACCCCGAGATCGAGAAGGTGCCCTACCGGATCATCTTCGTGGGCAACATGGGCGACCCGAAAAAGGGCGCCGAGTACCTGCTCCGGGCCATGCCCCACATGGACCCGCGCGTCCATCTCATCATGGTCAACGGCGGCACGCCGGTTCGCATTAAGAGTGACGTCATTGTCCGGCGTCACAAGCTGGAAAACCGCATCCGGGTCACGGGCAAGATCGACCAGGCCGAACTGGTCAACCTGTACGCCTCGTCCCAGATCGCCGTTGTGCCCTCGCTCTACGAGGGCTTCGGGTTTCCGGCGGCCGAGGCCATGGCCTGTGAGCTGCCCGTGGTGGCCACCACGGCCGGGGCCTTGCCCGAGGTCGTGGGCCGGGACGGCTCCACCGGCTGTCTGGTGGCCCCGCGCGATCCCAAGGCCCTGGCCGAAACCGTGAACGCGCTCCTGGAAGACGAGACCCGGCGCACAGAAATGGGCCGCGCCGCCCGCCAGCGGGTCCTCGAACAGTTCTCCTGGGAAAAGTCCACCCGCCGCTTGGTGGACGTGTATCGGCAGGTTATCGATGCTTACCGTTGATTTCAAAAAATTCCGACCCAGGGCAGGAGACCTCATCCTGGACGCCGGCTGCGGCGAGGGCCGCCACACCTTTGCCCTGGCCCGCCTGGGCTGCCGGGTCATCGGCCTGGACTACGACCACAACTCCGTGGCCAAGGCCCAGTATGTCATACGGCACCTGACCCACGAAGGCGTCAAACTCGGCCCGGTCCTCTTCACCCAGTCCGACGCCCTGCGGCTGCCTTTCCGGGATCACACCTTTGACAAGATTCTTTGCGCCGAGGTCATGGAGCACATCCACGAGGACGGGCGCGTGGTCTCCGAGTTTTTCCGGGTGCTCAAGCCCGGCGGGGTCATGGCCGTGACCGTGCCCACGCCCTTCACCGAGCACGTGTACGGCCGGCTGTCCCGGGAATACTTCCGCACCCCGGGCGGGCATATCCGCATTTACAGCCCCAAGCAGCTTTTCAGCGTCCTGACCCGGGGCGGACTCGGCATTTACGACGTCAGCTTCGCCCATTCCTTCCACAGCCTTTATTGGGTGCTGCGCTGCCTGTGCGGGCTGCACGACGAAACGGCCCGGATTCCCAAGCTCTACCACCGCTTTCTGCACCGCGTGGTTTTGGACAAGAACCTCAAACGCTGGGAAAAGTCCTGCAACCACCTCTTTCCCAAGAGCATGGTCGTCTATACCCAGAAGCCGGCCCGCGTCTAGGTGGTTTTGCTGTGCGTTTTTTCAGGGCGCGGCGATTACAGGTCGCCGAACGGGTCGGGCCTCTCGGACGCGGGTCCGGGCCAGCCGGCCGCTTTCAAATTCACCCGGCCTCTGGCGTCGAAGACGACCCCTTCCTCTTCCAGGATGCGGCGCTGGGTTCGGTCGCCCTGGCCGTGGGCCCGGGGGCTGACCTCCCCCTTGCTGTTGAGCACCCGCTGCCAGGGAATGCCGGAACCCGGCGGGATGGCGTGCATGGCGTAACCGACCTGCCGGGCCGAGCATCGGCTGACCAGGCGGGCGATCTGGCCGTAGGTGGCCACGTGGCCTTTGGGAATCTGTCGAACCAGCGCGTGGATGCGCGCGTACAGGGCTTCGGACCGGTCTTTGGATCGGGTCATGGGGCGTCCTCCCGGGTTTGGAGCAGGGCTTCATTTTATCTGCTTCGTCCGGCGGCGGCAAGCGGTTCGTCGGAAAGGGCCGTTTGACGGGAAAACGGTGTCGGACCGTGGTTTTCGGTCAAGAAATTCTTGACAGGATCGGCCGGCTAACCTATTCTTGCGGCGGACAAACCTGGGTTTTGCCTAAGGGGCGCGCGGGTGCCACGCCGCGTCCGGGGCATCCCATTTCAGGACCCGAAATTTTCCGGCCGCGGCCGGGTGCTGGTCAGGTTTGAGGCCGGAGAAAGACGAGAGGATGGATATGGACACCGTGATCTTTTCCACCTGGGGCGATTGGCATTCCAGCGAGGGGCATGTGGATCCGGAGAGCCTGCCGAAGGAGTTCGGTCAGGAGACGCCGCTCAAGGCCTTCATGGGTTGGGGCGGCGTTTTTGTTCGCGACGCCTCGGTGAACCTGGTGGACATGGCTAGAGCCTACATGGAGGCGGCCAAACAGGAATCCTGCGGTCAGTGCTTCCCCTGCCGCTTGGGCACCGAACAGATCTGCGCCTTGCTGGCCCGCATCTGCCTGGGCGAGGGCGTCGAGGAGGACCTGGACCGCATCGAACACCTGGCCCGCTACGTCATGGAATCGGCCCGGTGCAACATCGGCCAGACCGCGCCGCGGCCGCTGTTGGACCTGCTCAGTTACCGGCGGGACGATTTTATCAACGTCATCGAATCCGGGGAGCCGGTGCCCGAGGGCGCGTACGCCGCGCGGGTCACGGCGCCCTGCACCAACGCCTGCCCGTCCCATCTGGACATTCCGGGCTACGTCGAAAAAATCCGTTTCGGGCGCATGGATGAGTCCCTGGACGTCGTGCTCAACGATTGCCCGCTGCCCGGCACCATCGGCCGGGTCTGCGTGCGACCCTGCGAATCCAACTGCCGCCGCGCGCTCGTGGACGAACCCATCTCGATCAAGTACCTCAAGCGCTTTGCCTCGGACGAAGAACGGGCTTCGCAAGGTTCGCCGGCCGAGGCTCCCGCCGAGGCCAAGGCAGAGAAGGTGGCCATCGTCGGCGCCGGCCCGGCCGGCTTGTCCTGCGCCTACTACCTGGGCCGCATGGGCTACAAGACGACCATTTTCGAATCCCTGCCCGAGCCGGGCGGCATGGCCGCGGTGGGCATCCCGGACTACCGGCTGCCGCGGGGCGTGCTTCGCGAGGAAGCGGCCCGCGTGGAAAGACTGGGGGCTGAAATCCGCTACAACGTCAACGTGGGCACGGACATCACCCTGGCCGACATGTCCAAAGAGGGGTACAAGGCCGTCTTTATCGGCGTGGGCGCCCCGGAATCCTCCCAGATGCGCTGCGAGGGCGAGGACGCGGGCTACCAGTGCTTCATGACCGGCGTCGAGTTCCTGCGCCGGGTGGCCTTTGGCGAACGCCCGATCGAAGGCGATAAAATCCTGGTCATCGGCGGCGGCAACGTGGCCATGGACTGCGTCCGCTCGGCCCTGCGCCTGGGCTTCACCGACGTCAACCTGGTTTACCGCCGGACCGAGGCCGAGATGCCGGCCGACCCGACCGAGATCCAGGAGGCCCGGGAGGAGGGGGTCAAAATCCACTTCCTGCTGGCCCCGGTCAGCATCCACGCCAAGGACGGCAAGGTCACCGGCCTGGAATGCCAGAAGATGGAACTGGGCGAACCGGACGACTCCGGACGCCGCCGGCCCGTGCCCGTCGAGGGGTCCAATTTCGTCATCGAAACCGACGCCATTGTCCCGGCCATCGGCCAGGTCTGCGTGGTGGACTGTGTGCTGCCCGATGAAACCGGGGCCGAGCTGACCCGCTGGAAGACCCTGGTCGTGGACGAGATGACCTTCCAATCCAAGGAACCCAACGTCTTCGGCGGCGGCGACTGCATCACCGGCCCAGCCACCCTCATCGCCGCCCTGGCCGCCGGCAAAAAGGCCGCGGCCCATATCGCCGAGTACATCGAAACGGGCGAATGCCAGCCCAATCAGATCGACTGGATGGAAAAAACCTTCCAAACCCTGGGCGTCTTCGACGCGGACGAAAAAATGCCCTTCCAAGGACAAACCCGGAGCGCGCACCCGCAGGTTCTCGAACCGGAAGTCCGCATTCAGAGCTTTGACGAGGTCGAAGCCACGCTCACCCCTGGCCAGGCGATTCGCGAGGCCGAACGTTGTCTGAGATGCTACCGGATCGGGATGGTCGCGGTCTGATTTCGAAATAAGGAGCGGATTGATGAACACGAAACTCACCCTGGACGGCCGTGAAGTCCTCTTCACCCAAGGACAGACCATCCTCGACGTGGCCCGCAGTCAGGGGGTGCGGATCCCGACCCTCTGCCATCTCGAAGAAGTGAACCCCACCGGCCTCTGCCGCATCTGCGTGGTCGAGGTCGAGGGCGAGGACCAGCTTCTGCCCGCCTGCGCCACCCCGGCCGGCGAGGGCATGAACATCCACACCGCCTCCGAGCGGGTCATGGCCTCGCGCCGGACCAACCTCGGGCTGATCATGGCCACGGGCTACCACTCCTGCCCGTCCTGCGAAGCCGCCGGCGACTGCCGCCTTCAGGACCTGGCCTACGAGTTTCAGCTCGAAGAGATTCACTATCCCAGAAAAAAAGCCGACTTCCCGGTCCAGGATCAGAAACCCCTCATCTACCGGGACTTCAGCAAGTGCATCCTCTGCGGGCGCTGCGTGGCCGCCTGCAACGAAGTCCAGGTCAACCAGGCCATTCCCTATCCCTTCGGCCGGCGCGAAGACCACGGCGGCCCGGAGGGCTGGTATCCCCTGACCGACACGGACAAGTGCGTGCGCTGCGGCGAATGCGTCCAGGCCTGCCCGGTGGGGGCGCTTTTGGAAGGCAAGGCCCGAGGCAAGGGGCGCACCTGGGAGATGACCCGGGTCCGGGCCACCTGCCCCTACGGCGGCGTGGGCTGCCGTGTGGTGTTGAATCTCAAGGACGGCCGGCTGGTCAAGGTGGACGGCGACCAGGAGGCCGCGCCCAACCGGGGCCGGCTGTGCGTCATGGGCCGGTTCCTCTGCGATTTCGTGGACTCCAAGGACCGCCTGGACACCCCGCTCATCCGGGAAGACGGCGAGCTTCGGGAGGCTTCCTGGGACGAGGCCCTGGACCTGGTGGCCGCCAAGTTCAAGGAGATCATCGACAGCGACGGCCCGGACGCCATCGGCGGCATCGCCCCGGCCGGCACCAGCAACGAGGACGCCTTCCAGATGCAGAAGCTCTTCCGGACCGCGATCGGCACCAATAATATCGACAGCGCCCGGCGGAGCCACGCCCCGGCCGTCGAGGCCATGTCCGAGGTCTTCGGCCTCGGCGCCGCGCCAAGCGCCCTGGCCGACATCGAACAGGCCGCCCTCATCCTCGTGGTCGGCCCCGGGGCCCGCGAATCCCATCCGGTGGCGGCCAGCTTCATCAAACAGGCCGCCCGCGCCGGCGCCGGCCTGATCGTGGCCGAACCAGCCGGTGGTACCCTGACCGAGTTCGCCGAGCTGCACCTGCCGGTCCGGGAAGGGGACGAGGCCGCGCTGCTCAACGTGCTCATGCGGATCATCATCGACCAGGGTCTGTACGACAAGGCTTTCGTCCAGGACAAGACCACCGGCTTCGACGCCTTGAAAGACAGCCTGGCGGCCTTCGCACCGGACCGGCTGGCCCGCAGGTTCGGCGTGGACGAAGCGGTCCTGGAACAGGCCGCGCGTCGGCTGGCCGAGGCCAAACCGGCCCTGGTGGTCTATGGAGCGGGCAAGTCCGAACCCGCGCAGATTCGGCTGGCGACCCTGGCCTGCGCCAACCTTCAATTGCTCTTGGGCAACATGGGCCAAGCCGGAGGCGGCCTGGCGCTGCTGAGCGGATCGAGCAACGCCCAGGGGGCCTGCGACATGGGAGCCCTGCCCGGCTTGCTGCCCGGCGGCGGCGCGGTGGACGACGCCGAAGCCCGGGCCGCGTTCGAAAAGGCTTGGCAGTGCAAGCTGCCGGCCAAGGCGGGGTTGGATACCACGGCCATGGCCGCGGCGCTGGCCGAAGGCCGACTCAAGGCTCTGTATGTGTCCGGGGAGAACCTGGCCGCGCGGACCCGGCCGGACGCCGAGCACATGTCCGCCTGTCTTCAGAAAGGCGCCTTTGTGATTGTCCAGGGCGTGCTGGCCAACGAGACCACCAAGCTGGCCCACGTCGTCCTGCCGGCAACTGCCTGGTGCGAGGATGCGGGCACCACGACCAGCGCCGAGCGGCGCGTGTCGCTGACGCCCAAGGCGCTGGAAGCGCCGGGCGAGGCCAAAGCGGCCTGGTGGATTTACAAGGAGATCGCCGCGCGGCTGGGCCAGACCTGGTCCGAGGACTCGGCCCGTGAGGTCTGGGAGGAAGGCGTGCTCCCGCTGGTCCCGGCCCTGGCCGGCATCCAGTACGAGCGCCTGTCCGGCGACGGTCTGCAATGGCCCGCGCCGGACGCGGCCTCAGCGGGCACGGTCCGGCTTTACGAAAACGGGGCTTTTACTCAGGGCAAGGCGGCTTTCACCCCGGCCGAATAAACTCCGATTCATCCGAACACACCCAGGGAGACCGCGCGGTCTCCCTTTTCTTTTCTCCCGGCGCTTTGGCTCTGGCTTGAACGCCGGTCCGGGACGTGACAGAATGGCCTGGGGAGGCAGTCCATGTCCGAGCAAGGCCAAGCAGGTCCGGCGCGGGTCATCCGGGGTCACAAGGCCCTGGTGCTGGCCGTGGCCTGGTCGCCCGACGGACGCCTGCTGGCCTCGGCCTCTCTGGATGGCACCGTGCGCCTGTGGGACGGCCAAAGCCTGGCCGAGACGCGGCTCATCGAGGGATATACGGTCCAGGCCCTATGTCTGGCCTTTGCGCCGGACAGTCGCCTGCTGGCCGCGGGCTGCTCGGACCGCGCCGTCCGTGTTTGGGACCTGGAACAGGATCTAGAACCGACGATGCTAGCCGGCCACGAGGACGTGATCCACGGCCTGTCTTTTTCGCCGGACAATCGTTTCCTGGCCTCGGGTTCGCCGGACCGGACCGTACGGGTTTGGGACGTCCAGGCCGGCTCACAGGCGGCTGTCCTGGAAGGACACGCGGCTTGGGTGCGGGATGTCGCCTTTTCGCCAAACGGCCGGCTGTTGGCCTCGTGCGACCAGGATGGCGGCGTGAGGCTGTGGAGCACAATGGCTTGGGTGTTGCACGCCGAGGCGCGTCTTGAAGGCCAGGCCGCGTTCTCCCTGGCCTGGGTGGACCGAAGCCTGCTGGCCGTGGGAGGCGGCCGCGGAATCCTTGGCCTCTATGATGCCCTGACCAACGCGTGGTTGGAGCCGCTGGGAAATCATGCCGGCGCGGTGACAGGGCAATCTTTTTCGGCGGCATTGGGGCTGCTGGCCTCGTTCGGCCGGGACGACCGGCTGCGGCTGTGGCGGGTTGGGGACCGGCGGGAGGCGGCCGCGGTTGAGGAACTCCATTCCGGCTTCCTGGCCACCCGGCCGGCCTGGCACCCGCGAAAGCCCTTATTGGCCGTGCCCGGCCGGGCCGGCACGGTCATTCATGTGTGGAGCGGGGCAGGGTGGGGGAACCCTTTTTAGGAAAAAAGGGTTCCCCCACACCCCCTCCCAAAAACCGGAACAGCGCGGGTCGTATCGAGCTTCGCTCGATTCGGCCCGCGCGGGTTTTACAAAAGTTTTTTCGAAAACGTCACCCGGCCGGATTTGGGTGAAACCCAAATCCGGCGGGTTGCTCAAATTTTCTGGAAGGGGGTTCGGGGGGAACCTCTTTTTCAAAATAGGTTCCCCCCGGAAGCTCATGCCTCCCGCAGCCAGCGACGGATGGCGGCCAGTTCTTGGCCGGGCCAGTCCGGGTCGAGCCGCTTGGCCAGGAATATGGCGAACAGGCGGTCCATCAGGTCGGTCAGTTCCTTGAGCAGCCCCAGCCGGTCGAGCAGCCGGCCGGCCTGTTCCTCCGGGCCTTGCTCGAACGGATCGCGGTGGCCGATCAGCCGCACCCCGGTCATGTCCAGGCCGTCGGCCGAGAGGGTCAATCGCCATTCCTTGTCGGCCGAGGCCACGCGCAGCCTGGCCTGGCTGACTTTCTTGCCTTCCCGAAGCGCGGCCCGGGCCTCGGTCAGGTCCAGGTTCCGGCCCTGGCAGGTGACGGTCTGGCGGTAAAGGTCCAGACCGGTCTCCAGGACCATGCGTTCCTCGAAGTGAATTTCGACCGTGCCATGCCCTTCGATTGGGACGCGGCCCGCGCCCCGCTCGCTGACGAACCACAACCAGGTCAGGAACTCCTGGCCCAGAAACCGCTTTTCCCGGATCAGGTCCACCAGGTCCATGTCAGTCCCTCCCCTGGCCATACAGGGCCGCCGGCTTGAGACCGGATAAGTCCTCCGGCCCGGCGCCTTGGGGCAGGCAGCGGCTGGCCAGGAGAAAAGGAATCTGCCAGACGAGGCCCACGCCGAAGGTCCGACGCCACAGGTCTTCGAAGCGTTCTCGTTCCTTGGTCCCGGTCCCGGCCAGCCAGACCTCGCCCTCCTGGGTGAACCAGACCGCTTCCGAGACGCTCGTGGCCACGGGCGTGCGGGTCAGGAGTTCCAGACGCACGCGGTCTTTGAGTTCCGCCCGCTGGTCCCGGGAAAGGCCTTTGTCCGTGCTGGCTCTGAGATCGGCCTCGGCCAGGGTCAGGTACCGCTTGAGCACGGCCGGGGCCAGGCGGCGGCTGTCGGTCCGGAGGGCCAGGGTCACCATGTCGCCCAAGCGGAAATGGTGAGGCTCGAAGCGGCTGGTAAAGGGGTTCAGGATTTCGACCCAGCCCGAGGAGGATTCCTGGGGCGCGTTCTCGATGGAGACAAAGGCGTGGGTGCGCAGACGTTCGGCCAGGTCCTGGTCGTCCGGCGTTTCTATAGCTTCGGCCAAGCGATAGCGCGTCAGGCGGACGGCTCCTTGCAATAGGCCCATGGTTCCCTCCATAAAAAGGTAAAGCGCCCTAAAAGCTACGTCCGATAAGGCCAGACGACGGGCGCGCGTGAATTTTTTCAGTCTTGTTCGTCTTTTTCGGACAGGTCCTTGCGACGCCGAACCTGCATGTCCAGATACCCCTGGGCATACGGGTAGGGGCCGGACCGGAAATGCTCGCAAGGAAACCGCCGGCAGTCCCGGAGGCAGTAGCCCACGCGATGGTCCACGGCGCATTTCAGCACCGGGCAGAAACCGCCGAAGGCGTCCAGTTGCGCGGCCAGTTTCTTGAGGCCTTGGGCCGAGGCGCCGGAGCCGCAGGGGGAGCAGACCCCGGCCGCCGCCAGCCTGCAGGCCAGACAGTTGATGCCGCACGCGCCGGTGCCGGGCAAGTCCGGGGGCATGATCGTTCCTTATTTGGCCAGGCGCTCGGTCATCAGGTTGACCAGGGCCAGGATGGCGTCCAGCGGCAGGTGCCGGTCCAGGGAGGCGTCAAAGGTGACGACCAGACGGGCCGGGAATTCGTCGTCCTCTTCGTAGAGCGTGTAATAGACCAGGGCCTTGGGCAGGGCCAGCAGCCGGAAGGCCGCGTCGCCCATGTCCACCGGGGCGGCGCCCCACAGATGGCGGGCCTTTTCCAAAAATCCGGCCGCGTCCCGTTTGAACCGCTTCAGCACCGGCCCCTTGCTCAGCGCGTGCGGGCCTTGAAAGAACAGGTCGCCGCCCTTCAGTTCTCGCTCCGTGACCATCCGGCCGGATAAGCCCTCGTCCGAGGCGCGGGCGAGATAGGTCAACATGACCAGACCGGCTCGAAAGCCGGCCAAAGGCGCCTCGCCGCCGTGATCGATCTGCCTCTCCCCAGGCTCGATGAGATACTCGTGTCCCAAAAGCGGCAGCCGATACCCTTGGCTTGGCTCGTACGACACCCCGGCCCGCCGGCAGACCTCCTCCGGCTTCAGCCCGGCCAGGTCCGACCAGAGGGCTTCCGGCAGGTTCTCCTTGCCCTGGTACAGGGAGGGCGCTTCCCATTCGCTGGTCGATTGTGGGTCCATGAGCCGGTCCTTCGGGCCAAAAAAGCAGGCGGCGATCCGCTCGACGCCGGCCGATTCCGGCGTTTCCGCCGCCGGCCGATTGGTTCGCAGCATAGCACGATCCACCAGGAACGGCAACGGGCCGCCCTCTTCCCATCTTGCGCTCGGGTCGGGCCTGGAGTATCATACTCCGCATCCCTTTGCAAAGGAGGCAGGCATGCCTTTTGTCTTCGACGAAACGCGCGGGTACATGATGCCCTTTCACTTTGGGCCGCGGCCCTTCGGACGGGGCACGGGCCAGTACCACGACGTGACGGCCATGTCCATCACCTATCTCACCGACCGCGACCGGCTTTCGGCCTACATCCCGCCGCCGTTCGAGGTGGGCGAGGTGCCCTTCGTCTCGGTCTCCTACTCGATGAACCAGCAGATCGACTGGCTGGCCGGGCATTCCTACAACATCGTCTCGGTGAACGCCTCGGTGGTTTTCAACGGCCAGGAGGACCATTTCACCGGCACCTACCCCCTGGTGCTCTGGGAGAACCTGACCGACCCCATCCTGACTGGCCGGGAAATCGAGGGCATCCCCAAGATTTACGCCGACATCCCGGACCACAGCATCATCGAGGGCGAATGGCGGGCCTCGGCCAGCCACTTCGGCCACAAGATCGTGGACCTCATGGTCAAGGACCTGACCCCCATGACCACGGCCCAGATCGAGGAGATGCGCGCCCGCATGGCCCAGAGCCGCTGGATGGGCTGGAAATACATCCCCAACATCGGCCGGCCCGGCGCGGCCGTCAGCTATCCCACGCTCTTCCCCACCTCGGGCGTCACCCGCGAGGCCTGGACCTGCGGAAGCGGCGAAGTGGTCTGGCGGCATCTGACCTGGGAGCAGAACCCGACCCAGTTCCACATCGTCAATGCCCTGGTTGATCTGCCCATTCTTCAGTACCTGAGTTTTATGGTCACCAAGGGCGGCAGCGACCTGGCCGTGCCTACAGAACCCAAGCGCGAGCTGCGCTAAAGAGGGGAAAAGCCGTGAGTGAAACACAGATGGTGAGGACGGCCGTGGGTTCCCGGCCTTTGGACGCCGCCGGCCCGGCCGTGGGCGCGGTCCGCATGGAAGTCTCCCGTTCGTACGCCGGGGTCGGGGCGCTGCTTCAGGCTTACATCGATCAGGGGGACGAGGGGGCCTGGGAAAAGATTCGGGCCAAGATCGATTACACCTATGAAAGCCTGGACGCGGTTTTTTCGCCGCTGGAGGCCGAGACCGGGTTCGGCGCGGCCATTCAGGCCCGGCTGGAACAGGGCCAGAAGCTGCTCTTCAAGCCCAACCTGGTCAGCATCACCAACATCGACCCCGTGACCCACGGCCTGGGGTTGGGCAACACGGCCTGCACCGAGTGGTCGTTCGTGGCCGCGGTCATGCGCTGGTTCCACGACCGTCTGGGCGCCCGTTACAGCCAAATGTGCCTGGGCGAGGCAGCCACGACCATGCAAGGGTCGTCGCGGTTTTACACGCGGCTCAAAGGTGGCGGCCGGCCGGTCACCACCGAGGCGGCCATCGAGGGACGGTCCGACGACTTCTATGGCGGGTGGGGCTTTTATTTCGCCCGCAAGTACCTGGCCGAAGCGCCGGGTCGGGCCGCGGACGACGACCCCATGAGCGGTTACGAGGAGAGCCTGGCCGGGACGTATATCCCGCCGGGCCTCAGCGACAGGCGGCTCATGGTCTATGACCTGAACCGCATCTCGGACGACCCGAACAAGGGCCGGGACGTGCCCGTGCCGGGCGGCGAGAATTTCAAGTCGATCATCCTGCACAAGGTCATCGTGGGCGGCGACCCCACGGACGCCGAGGACCGGCGCGTCTATCCGGGCTGCGTCCTCATCAACCTGCCCCGTTTCAAAGTGCACGTGCAGGCGCTCTTAACCAACGTCATCAAGAACCTGGGCATCGGCCTGTACCCCATGCAGGCCGCGCGGGCCGGCGTCTGCCAGTGGGAGTACAGCCAGCCCTATACGCCCGTGCCGGGCATGAAGGGCGGCATCCCTCACCAGGTCTGGGTTCCCGAGCTGGACCCCGCCACCTGCCTGCCCAAGCGGGACGCGGACGGCAAGTACATCGTGCGCCGCACCGGCGGACTGACCGGCACCATGGTGGACATCATCAAGGCGGTTCAGAACCAGGACGTCTATCTGCTGAACATCGTGGACGGCATCGAGGCCATCAATATCGACCACACCGGCTCGCGCATGGGCCTGCGCCAACCCGAGGGCATGGTCTTCGCCGGCCTGGACCCGGTGGCCACCGACCTCTTGTGCGCCCGCTACATGTTTTCCAACGTGGGTCTTGAAGAAGCCGAACAGGCGGGTCTCAAGGACGGAGCCGGCGGCTTTTTCGCCCAGCGCGTGCCCTTGGCCCGGCTGGAAAACGGCCGGATCGTCACCGCCTGGGGCTATGACAGCTCCCTGGCCCGGGACTTTTCCTTCCGGCGGGCGGAAAGCCGGGGCCTGGGCGTCCAGCAGTACCACGCGGTCGGCCGCGATCTGGTGACCGACCGGCCGCTGGCCTCGGTGGGCGGCCGCCTGGGCCGGCTGGACAAGGACGCTTTTCATTCCCTGTTCACCGAGTATATGTATTTCGCCGTGGTCAAGGTACCCTGGGATTTGCAGGCCACCTTTTTCTCCTATCTCGACGCCGTGGACGCTCTGACCGGCTCGACGCGGAGGCGCGAGTTCCTGGCCGCCTTCGACGAGGACGGCGACGGCGTGGTCACCTACGAGGAGTATGGCCGTAAAGGTCTCTTCGGTCCCGGACTGATGATGGGCGGCATCGTGGTGGGCACCATGGGCGAGGCCGAAGAGGAGACCATGCGGGTCCAATTCGTCAGCGCGTCAACTTCTCTGAAGAACTCCCGGACGGACTGGAACGCCGAGGGCCATGACATCTTTTATGAGCAGTTCTTCGGCATGGCCACGGCCGGCGCGTATCTCATGTCCCAGATTGACATCGAGATGCCCGACCCCTCGCGGCCAGACCTCGTCTTCGGGAAAGGCCAGTGGCCCAGCTTTGAAACGGCCATGCGGGCCCGGATCGGCCAGGGAGTCTATGGCCTGGGGTTCCCGGCCCGCTTCAGTTTCCCCAGCCTGTACGGCACGATCTTCCGCTACGCCGACCACACCCAGAACAGCCGGAGATACGTGGGCGCCGTGCCCGGCAACCCGGACCCGGAGGCCATGGTCGCTTATGTGCGCGACGTGCGGGAGGGCAAGATCAAGCCGTTGGACTTCACCCTGTACGTGCCCGCCGGGTACAGCCGCCAGGGCGACGCTGCCGTGCCCAACGTGGTCGAAACCGACGATCCGGCCCTGGTCTTCACCGCCCGGCTGCCGGGCGGGGTCACCTGGCCGGACCTGCGCTTAAGCGACGTCATGGCCGAGGCCGCGGGCTAGTTCGTAGAATCGAGAGATCATGCGGGCCAGGCTCTCCTGCCAGGGCGGCGGCTGGTGGCCGAGCCAGGCCGCCAGGCGGGACGTGTCCAGAGCCGAATAGGCCGGACGTGGGGCCGGGGTGGGATATTCGGACGTGGGAATGGGTTCGATGTTTTCCACGCGGAAGGTCTCGAAACGCCTCGCCTCGGAGAACACGGCCCGGGCCAGTTCGTACCAGGTGGTGACGCCCAACCCGCACCAGTGGTACGTCCCCCAGGCCGGGCCTTTCCCTTTTTTGATTCCCTCGGCCACGTCGAGCAGCGCCTCGGCCAGGTCCGCGGCATACGTCGGGCAGCCACGTTGGTCATCCACCACGCGCAGCACGGTCCGCTCCCGGCCCAACCGCAGCATGGTCTTGACGAAGTTCCGGCCATAAACCCCGTACAGCCACGAGGTGCGCACGATCAGGTGCTCGGGCAGGCGCTCGCGGACCAAAGCCTCGCCCTCGGCCTTGCTTCGGCCGTACACCCCGAGCGGCGCGATCGGATCGGTCTCGCGGTATGGCCGGGCGCCCTGCCCGTCAAAGACGTAATCCGTGGAAATATGGATGAGCGGCAGGCCTGCCCGAGCGCAGGCCCTGGCCAGGTAGGCCGGGCCGTCGCGGTTGACGGCCAAGGCACGGTCGGCGTGGCTTTCCGCCTCGTCCACGGCCGTGTAGGCGGCGGCGTTGATCACCAGGTCCAGATCGCCGCCGACCGCCGCCTGGACCGAGGTTGGGTCGGTAATGCCCAGGCTTTCATGGGAAGGGGCTATCAAGTCAAGGCCTCGATCCGGGCCTTGCTTCATCAGCTCCCGGCCGAGCTGGCCGGAAGCGCCGGTCAGGAAAATTTTCATGAGGCGGTGGTGTATGCGGGCAGGCGGTCCGGTGGAACGTCCCGCAGCCGAGTGAAACCGGCGTCCTTGTCCGAAAGGATCGGATATTCGACTGGCCAGGCAATGCCCAGGTCCGTGTCGGACCAGAGCACCCCGCCTTCCGCGCTCGGCGCGTAAAAATCGGTGCATTTATAGGAGACCAACGCGGTCTCGCTCAGCACGCAGAATCCGTGGGCGAAACCTTCGGGGATATATATCTGGCGCGGGTTCCGGTCGGAAAGCCGCACTCCGCACCACTTCCCGAACCGTGGCGAGCCGCGGCGGATGTCCACGGCCACGTCGAAAATTTCTCCCTGCGCCGCCTGGACCAGCTTGGCCTGGCCGTGGGGCTGTTGGTAGTGGAGTCCGCGCAGGGTCCCGCGCACCGAGCGGGTCAGGTTGTCCTGGACAAAGTCCCGGTCCAGCCCGGCTTCGGCGTAAGTCTTCCGGTGGTAGGTCTCCATGAAAAAGCCGCGCCGGTCCTCGAAAACCGCGGGTTCGATGAGAAGCACTTCAGGCAGAGAGGTCGGCGTGATTTTCAGCATGTCAGTTCATCCCGCTTCACGGTTTCCCCTTCGTCGCGCGGCAAAATCGCACTTGCGCACCATGCACTTTCGCACTGCTTTGGAATTTATCTTTCCCCGCGTTCCAGAAGGCCCATCAGGTATCGACCGTAGCCTGACTTGGTCAACGGTGCGGCCAGGGCCGCCAGTCGGTCGGCGTCGATATAGCCCATGCGGTAGGCGATCTCTTCCAGGCAGGCGATCTTGAGTCCCTGCCGTTCCTCGATGGTCTCGATGAAGTTGCTGGCCTGGATCAACGTCTCGTGGGTGCCGGTGTCCAGCCAGGCGAAACCGCGGCCGAGCCGCTCGACCTGAAGGGTGCCCTGCTGCAGATAGAAGCGGTTGACATCCGTGATTTCGAGTTCCCCGCGAGCCGAGGGTTTCAACCCCGCGGCCACGTCCAGCACCTGGTTGTCGTAGAAGTACAGACCGGTCACCGCGTAGTTCGAGGCGGGCTTGGCCGGTTTTTCAACGATGTCCACGACCCGGCCCTCACTGTCGAAGGTCACCACGCCGTAACGTTCCGGGTCCTTGACCCAGTAACCGAAGACCGTGGCCCCGTGCGCGAGGCCGGCGGCCTGGCGGAGCCTGGTCGTCAGGCCCTGACCGTAGAAGATGTTGTCGCCCAGGATGAGGCAGACCGGATCGGCGCCCACGAACCTGCGCCCGATGATAAAGGCCTGGGCCAGTCCCTCGGGCCGGGGCTGCTCGGCGTAGGAAAAAGACAAGCCCAGGTTGGAGCCGTCGCCCAGAAGCTCCCGGTAGCGGGGCAGGTCCTGGGGCGTCGAGATGACGAGGATTTCGCGCAGGCCGGCCAGCATGAGCACGGAGAGCGGATAATAGATCATGGGTTTGTCATAGACCGGCAGAAGCTGCTTGCTCACGGCCCGGGTCAGAGGATGCAGCCGCGTGCCCGAGCCGCCGGCCAGAACGATCCCTTTCATGCGCTCTCCTTTTCCGGGGGGTTTGGAGCCTTTGAGGTTTCCCGCGCCTGGTAGTTCAGGTCCATCCACTTCCGGTACTCGCCGCTACGCACGCCGTCCACCCAGACCTGGTGGTCCAGATACCAGTCCACGGTCTCGGCCAGGGCCTGTTCGAAGGGATAGGCCGGCCGCCAGCCCAGTTCCAGCCTGAGTTTCCCGGCGTCGATGGCGTAGCGCCGGTCGTGGCCCGGACGGTCCGCGACGAACCGGATGAGCCGCCGGCTCGATCTTGGCTCGCGCCCCAGCTTGCGGTCCAGGAGATCGCACAAAAGCCGCACGATCTCGATGTTCTCCCGTTCCTCGTCTGCCCCGATGTTGTAAGTCTCACCGGGCAGGCCCTTTTCCAGGGCCGTAACCAAAGCCCGGCAGTGGTCGATCACGTACAGCCAGTCCCGAACCTGGCGGCCGTCGCCATAGAGCGGCAGTTTCTTCTCCTCGACGATGTTCAGGATCATGAGCGGGATGAGCTTTTCCGGGAACTGGTAGGGGCCGAAGTTGTTCGAGCAATTGGTGACGATCGCGGGCAGGCCGTAGGTCCGGTGGTAGGCCCGGACGAAATGGTCGGCCCCGGCCTTGGAGGCCGAGTAGGGGCTGGACGGATCGTAGGGCGTCTCTTCGACGAACCGCCCCTCGGCGCCCAGGGAGCCATATACCTCGTCGGTCGAGACGTGCAGAAAGCGGAAATCGTCGGGGCGGCCCCCCGCCTCCCAGGAACCGAGCGCGGCTTCGAGCAATCGGACCGTGCCCAGGACGTTGGTTTGGACAAAGGCCAGGGGGTCCAGGATGGACCGGTCCACGTGGCTTTCCGCGGCGAAGTGCACCACGCCGGAAAAGGCCTGGGCCTTGAAAAGTTCGGCCAGAAGGTCCGGGTCGGTGATGTCGCCGTGAACGAAGCGGTGCCGCTCGGCCTGGTCCTGGGGAAGACCCTCCAGGTTGGCCAGGTTGCCGGCATAGGTCAGGGCGTCCAGGTTCACCAGCCGCAGGTCGGGCCGTTCGGCCAGCACGTGGCGGACGAAGTTGGCGCCGATGAAGCCGGCGCCGCCGGTGACAAGCAGGGTCTGCAAGACGGAACCTCGGCTAAGAAATGGTGCGCCATCGCCTAAGCGAACAGTGCACCGAAGCATCAGGTCGTTTCATATTATAAGGCTTTGAAACAAAGGTCAACGATGGGGGAAATCTGGTAGTGGGTCAGTTTGGGAATTTTTATATCCCCTGGGGTTGTGTGGCCGCCGTGAAGCAAAAACGAGTGCGCGGGCAGATTCTCTGGAATTTTGGCCCCTCGTTTGCGCCGGAGTAGCCTGTTTCGCTCCCCTGGAC
>Ga0209163_1000096_pt1 | contig 206250 bp, 184 predicted proteins | sample MTBAKSrepl2MetaG_FD_187457 | JGI IMG/M metagenome (GOLD analysis project Ga0209163, IMG submission 187457) | Enrichment culture microbial communities om Arthur Kill intertidal strait, New Jersey, USA, that are MTBE-degrading - MTBE-AKS2 (Arthur... | ecosystem: Environmental > Aquatic > Marine...
GAAGCATCTTCAAAAGCGACTCGCGATCAGTCTCATTGATTACGTAGTCTTCTCGTTTACGTGCCATAATTTGGCACCATAACATATTTCAACAATATATGACATAATTAATCGCACGGGACACTAGCATGGTCACGGCCGCGGAGGCCGGGGCTTGTCCGAAGGATGAGATCAAGGCGGACGACGACGGTATTTTTGATCTGGCCAGGGCCTACCTGCGCATTCGGTCCGGGCAATTTGCCTACTTGATCGTGGTCGGCTGGAGCGAGTGTTCCCAAGGATAGCTCGACAAGGCCGCCAACTTGAACTGCGCCCACTCTTATCAACGGCCCTTGGCCCTGAATCTGGTCACGGCTGGGGCCCGGTCATTGACCGACACCCCGGTCTGGATTCGGGGTCCGGGCTGGTCAAAGCGGGACTTTTTATCTTTAGATTCAAATATTTAACATATTTACAAAATTTTTTTCAGGGAGTTTAATTTTTTTCTTGACAATGAATTTCAATTATCTTATTTCTTTATGACTGAAAGTCAGTCATTTGACTGATCTTCAGTCATAAGGGAAAATAATCGGATTGAAATAGTTTTTTAACTCGTGACGCCAAACAACTTACACGAGGATTTTCCGTGACCCCTAAAAAGCCAAGGTTTAAGGATAAAGAGACCAGGATCAAAGAAATCCAGCAAGCCGCACGCAAGGTCCTTTTCAAAAAAGAATATTTTTCAACCACTCTTGAGGAGATAGCCAGAGAAGCAGGGATAGCCAAAGGGACAATATATTTGTACTTCGCTAATAAAGAGGATCTCTATATTTCCTTGATGTACCCGACGATATTAAACCTTCAGAAAAGACTAATCAAATTTGACAAAGAATTGGATTTTTCAAATTATAAAAACGGAGGTGAATTCATTAAAAGTTTTTTTAACCTTTTTTATGAATGGTACCAAAGTGATCCTGAAGGGTTTAACATTTGCTCTGCCTTCCAACAGGGAGGTCTTTTTTCGAGGATGTCCTCTGAGACACTCGAACTGTTGAATAAAACTGGCAAAATAGGCTTCGAAGCTATAAGGCGAATAATTAGGAAAGCCAAAGATATAGGCTTTGTTAAAAAAGAAGCAAATGAATATATAATTAACGATTTTATTTATTCTGCCTTCCTCGGTGTGATCCAATTTGAGGAAAATAAAAGGCGTGTTTCAGGTAAAGATTACAGATTTGAAACAGCTAGTGAAGCCTTTTCAATCATCGCTTATGGAATTTGTTCTATTAACACAAGATAACTCTATCTCAGTATTTAATAATTAAACAAAGACCAGTACATAAAATAGCTAAAAAATTAATTGATCATCCCAAACAATGAGAGATCAAACATGAATGAATTGTCTGAATCAAGAGGGGCGACTGATCAACCGATCCTTCGGGTTCAAGATATTGCCTTATTTTTTGGAAATGTTTCCGCCCTGGATCGGGTGAGTTTCGATGTCCATGCCGGCGAGATTCTTGCCCTGATTGGGCCTAACGGCGCAGGGAAGACTTCATTGCTTAACTCCATTAACGGCTTTTACAGGCCTCAACAGGGGGAAATTTATTTCGAGGGAAAAAATATCATCGGCACCCCCACGGATAAAAGGACCCAACTTGGGATTGGCAGAACTTTCCAAGGAATACAATTATTTATAGGCATGACCACCCTGGACAACGTTATGGCCGGTCGACATATTCACATGCGAACTAACTTCCTCCAGGGCTTTCTTCGCTGGCCATGGGTTATTAGGGAAGAGGTCCAGCATCGGAGGGTCGCCGAAGAGATTATTGATTTCCTCGATATGGAGCCGATCAGGGAAGAAGTAGTCAGTGAGCTAGGTTATGGTCTACGCAAAAGGGTCGATCTGGGAAGGGCTCTGGCCCTCGAGCCCAAAATCCTCCTGATGGATGAACCCATGGCCGGCATGAACGTTGAGGAAAAAGAGGATATGGCTCGATTTATTCTGGATATTCAGGAAGATAGAAAGATTCCCATTGTTCTGGTGGAACATGACATGGAAGTTGTCATGGATATCTCGGACCGGATCGTAGTGCTCGAATGGGGCCATGTAATCGCCGACGGCCGGCCCGAGGAAATCAGCAAGGACGCAAAAGTGATAAAGGCTTATCTTGGCCAGGCTTAGAAGAAAGTGAGGAAAGGACATTGCCGGTCTCTGAAAAGCAATATCCAAAGATCGAGGCTGACACCATCCCGAAGTACTTGAAAGCAAGCAAGGAACGATGGGGGGACCAAGTCTATATGCGGCGGAAGGATTTGGGAATCTGGCGGCGCTATAGCTGGGAGGAGGTCTATGAGGAAGTTCGCGCGTTTAGCCTTGGTCTCATGGAACTCGGACTCAAGCCTGGAGAGACGGTAGCCATAAGCGGAGAAAATGAGCCGGAGTTTTTCTGGGCGGAATACGCAGCTCAGGCCGCGGGAGGGAAGGTGGTATGCCTTTATCCAGACAGTGTTCCTCAAGAAGTCCAGTACATTTTGGATAACTCAGATGCCGTGTACTTTGTGGCGGAAGATCAGGAACAGGTGGATAAGGTTCTGGAAATCAAGGATCAGTTGCCGAATCTTAGAAAGTGCATCTATTGGGATCCCCGGAGCATGTGGCAATACCAAGACCCCTTCTTAATGCTGTTTGCTGATGTCCAGGAATCAGGACGACTTTATGGTGAAAAACATCCCGATCTCTTTGAAAAACGGATGGCCGAGGGAAAAGGCAACGACATAGCGGTTCTCAGTTATACCTCCGGGACGACAGGACTGCCCAAAGGCGTTATATTCAGCCACGATTATTTAATAGACAATGCCTTTCGACTTATAACAAGCGTTCATTTCCGGCCGTTCACCCGGTATCTTTCTTATATTTCTCCGGCTTGGGGCACCGAGCAATATTTTCTGGTTATTGGTTTGATCATGCCCTTTATCTACAATTTTCCTGAAGAACCCGAGACGGTTATGGGGAATATTCGGGAGCTTGGGGCCGAGGCTCTGGTTTTCGGGCCCCGGCAATGGGAAAGCTTTGCTTCGACTGTCCAGGCCAGGATGTTTGACGCCGGACCTATTCGTCGTCTCTTTTACAAGGCGGGCATGAAGGTGGGCATGGAGGTGGCGGCGGAACGCACCGAAGGGGTCAAAACCAATATTTTCTATCGACTCCTCCACCCTCTGGCCGAACAATTTATTCTTATGCCCATTCGTGACAACCTTGGGTTGAGAAAAAGTTACTATGTCCTAAACGGCGGAGCACCGGCGGCGCCGGATGTATTCCGTTTTTTCCACGCCATGGGAGTGAAGCTTCAAAATGCCTATGGCACTACGGAAATGGGTCTTCTCACTCATCAAATGGGCGATAGATTTGAGGTGGAGACCTTGGGCAAGTGGCTTAACGTTCACCCCTCCTTTGGGACGCCCCTTGAATGGAAAATTGACCAAAACGGTGAGTTGCTTGTCCGAGGAGGGACTGGATTTATAGGCTACTATAAAAACCAGGAAGCAACGGCTAAAGCCATGAAAGAGGGTTGGTACCGGACAGGTGATTCGGTGGCCATGAAAGGAGATGAAGAGGTTGTTTTTCTCGATAGAGTCTCTGATCTGCGAAAACTCTCCAGCGGCTATCTTTTCCCGCCCCAGTACATAGAGACCCGGCTCCGGTTCAGTCCCTTTGTCAAGGATGCCATGATTCTTGGTGATGAAACCAAGCCTTTCGTGGCCGTTCTGATCAATATCGATGCGGAGACCGTGGGACGATGGGCGGAGAGAAAAGGAATATCCTATTCAACATTTCCAGATCTATCCCAGAAGGCCGGAGTCTGTGAGCTCATTCAAAAGGAGATAGAAGGCGTAAATGAAGTTTTAGAGGATGCCTCGCGGGTTAAACGTTTTGTCAATCTTCCCAAAGAATTCGATCCGGATGAGGCGGAACTGACTCGAACAAGAAAATTAAGACGGAGCTTTCTTGAAGAACGATACGAGGGACTGATCAAGGCCATCTATTCTGGAAATGAAAATTTTGTGAGCGAGGTCCCGGTAAAATATCGGGATGGGAGAACAGGGGTGATGAAAACTAACATTCAAATCATAAATGTCCCCTGAGGAAAAAAGGAGAGCAGGACGTGTCGTTTTACCTGATAGACTTTCTGCAGTACACATTCGACGGGGCACTTAAAGGAATGCTCTATGCCCTCATTGCCCTCGCCTTTATTGTCATTTACCGAGCGGGGCGGATCATAAACTTTGCCCAGGGCGAGATCGTTATTTTTGGAGGATATTTTGTCTTTACGTTTTTTTCCTTGATTAATCTGCCCTTTTGGATTGCTTTGGCCTTTTCCTTCGGTTTAGCCGTTCTCCTTGGCCTTCTCATTGAAAGGGGAATATTCCGACCCCTGATCGGCCAGCCCATCTGGGCCATTGTCATGGTGACCATCGGGCTCATGATCCTGCTGCAAGGTCTAATGATTATCATTTGGGGTGGCGGTGAACAATTGTTTCCTTTGGTGTTTGCCCGAGAGCCGGTGAGGATAGGTCCATTGCTATTTACCCGGTCCATCTTCTGGGGAGGAATATCTTCTTTTTTAATCATCTTTATCCTTTCCTGGGTCTTCGAGAAAACCCGCTGGGGTCTCAAACTGACGATAGTAGCTGAAGATCACCAAATGGCCCAATCCTTAGGCATATCGGTTAAAAGATCAATCGCCATTGCCTGGATGATTGGGTGCGCGATTTCCACCTTCGCGGCTATCGTTCTTCTTAATGGAAAAGAAATACACTTTTCCCATTCGATCATTGGTATTCAGGCTCTTCCGGTGGTGCTTCTCGCCGGGATGGAATCAATCTGGGGCGCACCCTTGGCCGGTCTGATAGTCGGTCTGGGGGCCTCCTGGGCCGATGCCTATCTCGATCCTTATACCGGCGGGGTCATGTCCGAAGCATTCCCTTATCTATTGATGCTTATAGTTCTGCTCATTCGACCTCAAGGTCTGTTCGGATGGAAGATCATCGAAAGGGTGTAAGATATGGCACTTCTTCCCTGCGGTATCCACTTCGAGTCTTATAATCAGGATATGGGTATTATTCGTACCAAATCCCAATGGGTTACTCTCATCGCCTTTCTATTCTTGCTCCTGGTATTACCCCATATTTTGAGCATCCGTTTCATCGCCATGATCAACACAGCGGCCATAATCTGTATTGCCGTGGTAGGACTTCAGATCACCACCGGTTACGCAGGCCAAATCAATTTAGGCCAGTCAGCCTTTATGGGCATGGGCGCCTTCGTTTGTGGTTCTTTGGCCGTCAACTTCGATCTCCCTTTCTGGCTCGCCATTCCGGCCGGAGGCTTGGGCGGGGCCTTATTGGGCGCCATCTTCGGGATACCGGCCCTGCGGATTAAGGGCCTTTATTTGGCCATAACCACTATTGCCGCCCAGATTGTCTTTCCTTTATTTATCATGCATCTGCCGGCCAACTGGTTTGGAGCTCTTCTCGGCTTGAAAATTGAGCCGGCCACTTTAGGGGGGATCACCTTCAATACAGATATATCATTGTATTATTTAATTATAACAACGACATGTATCATGACCCTCTTCGCCCTCAATCTGATCCGAAGTCGGATAGGGCGGGCTTTTGTGGCCATTCGAGACAATGATATCGCCGCCGAGATGATGGGCATCAACCTGTTTTTTTATAAAACTTTGGCTTTTTTCATCGGCGCCATGTACGCGGGTGTAGCCGGCGGACTTTGGGCTTATTACATCCGATATGTCGGAGCGGATCAGTTCACTCTCTATTTCTCGGTTTGGTATGTGGGAATGATTATTGTCGGCGGACTTGGGAATATATTAGGCGCGATTCTTGGCGTCATTTTCATTCAAAGTCTCCGGGAGATAATTACGCATCTTGGCCCCTTTCTGGTGGAATTCCTGCCCCAAGTTGGAAGCGCTCAATTGTGGTTCGCCGGGATGAATGTAGTTCTCGGTGGCGTCATTATCCTTTTTTTAATCTTCGAGCCTAGAGGTCTCTACCATCGCTGGTCAATTTTAAAGACGTCGTTTCGGATTTGGCCTTTCCCATATCTATAAAACCAGTTTTCTTATCCGAAACTCCGATAAAGAGTCTGAAATCAACATAGTGACCTGAGAAAACTTACATAATTGAAAGGAGGTGACTCAAGTCCTTTCATGTCAAAAGTGTTTAATTTTATCTAAATTTTGAAAGGAGGACCTCGGCATGCAGTCAGTAAGAAAGCTTAAGATTGTTTTTCTGGCATTTTCATTGGTTTTTTCCGTTTTTTGTTTTAGTTCCGTCAGTTTAGGAGTTGAATACAACGTTTCCGCCGCGGCCGATTTTACCGGACCTTTTGCTGTAAACATGCCCGCTTATGACAAAGGGCAGCAGTGTATTTTGAAATGGTGGAATGATACAAGAGGAAAAGAACTTGGAATAAATCTAGTCCGAAAGGCTTACGAAGTCCGCTATGATCCAGCAGTGGTGGCCAGCCTGTGGCCGGGGATATTAGTCGGAGATAAGCCCATTTTGCATCTCGGTCTTGGGGGGCCTGATGTAGCGGCTTTAATGAAGCGCCTGCCTGACGATAAGGTCCCCATGTTCATGTCCACCGCAACCTATGGCTACTCCTGGGAACCAAACCAGTGGGTTTTTCATTTCCGTCCAACTTATACTCATGAAGTCGCAGGTTTTTTACAATGGGTCCACATGAACCTGATCAAGGATCGCCCCATCCGGGTGGCCACCATCAATACCAAGGCCTCGCCGGCCACAGCGGATCAGGTATATGGCTTCGAAGCCTTTGCCAAGGCGACCCCTTGGATTGAGTTCGCCGGGGTGGAATGGGTGGAGGTTAAACCGGTATCTATGACGAGCGAAATCAGGCGGCTGGCCAGAAATAACCCTGATTTTATTTGGATCGGTTCGATGCAGTCCCATGTAATTAATTCAATCCAAGCAGTGGAAGATCTGGGAATAAAAACTCCCTTGCTTATGTGCTCCCAAAACGGTCTCCAGATGACTTATAGAGTCATAAAAGACTGGAAAAAACTGGAGGGGTATTACGATTCCTACACTTGCGACCCCGGCATCGATCCGAACCACCCTGCTGCTAAAATCTATCAATCCTATAAGGAAAAAGAAGGGTGGCAAGAAGAATGGTTTGTGGGCAATATACAATTCGCGGCCCAGACTATCCTTGCGATGAGGGCGGTGGAAAGGGCGGCGGCTATGGTCGGTCCGGATAAAATTACCGGAGAGGCCGTATATAACGCCATGTTCGAAAAGCCATTTACCGAAGAAGAACTTCTCGGTTTGATTCCGACAAGTAAATTTAGCAAGGAAGCCCCTTTCCCGGACAAGGATATCAAGGTCAAGGCCACGACGGTTAAGGATGGCAAGCAGGTTCTAGTTTCAGATGGTTGGATCCCTGTGCCTGACGTTCCGCAATGGGTGAAGAAATAGACCAGACTTTTGATAATTTAGAATTTCTGGGAAGGCTGATCCATGCTTGAGCTGATTAACGTGGAGATGATGTATAACAACGTCATCTTGGTTTTGAAGGGGATTTCCATGAAGGTCTCCGAGGGGGACATTGTCGTCCTCCTCGGCGCCAATGGGGCTGGGAAGACTACTACCTTGAAGTGCATTTCCGGACTCGAGCACTCGGAAGATGGCGAGGTCACCCGAGGCAAGATTCTTTTTGAAGAGAGGTCAATCGAGCACATGGATCCGACCGAAATCGTTCGGCTCGGGATCGTTCAAGTCTTGGAAGGCAGAAGATTGGCGGAGCACGTCTCAGTGGAAAAAAACTTATTAGTGGCCTCCCATCTTCGTCCCAACCTCGGAGAGGTGAAGAAAGATCTGGAAATCGTTTATTCCTACTTTCCCCCACTTAAAAAATTAAAAGATCGAACCTCAGGCTATCTTTCCGGCGGGGAGCAGCAGATGCTTGTTGTGGGCAGGGCCTTGATGGCTCGACCAAAGTTGATGCTGCTCGACGAACCGTCACTTGGTTTGGCCCCTCTTCTGGTCCAGGATATCTTCGATGTCTTAAAGCGGGTCAATTACGAAGAAAAGATCACAATGTTTCTTGTTGAACAGAATGTCCGTGTTGCCCTTTCGCTCGCCAAATATGGATATATCCTTGAAAATGGGAGAATTGTCCTGGATGGGACTTCTGACCAACTTATGTCGAACGAGGATATTAAAGAGTTTTACCTCGGCTTGAGCCTGAAAGGAAAACGTAAAAGCTATAGGGAAGCAAAACATTACAAAAGAAGAAAACGCTGGTTGGGTTAGGAGGAAAAGTTAATGAAGTTCGAACTGACTGATGAACAGAAACATATCCGTGAAACTGTTCGGAAATTCGCTGAAAAAGAAGTGGCCCCTCGGGCCGAGGAATTGGATAGAACCGGAGAATTTCCCTATGATCTGGTGAAAAAATGCGGGGAAATAGGCATACAGGGCATTTTATTTCCCGAGGAAGTAGGCGGAAGCAACGGCGATGTAATATCATATACATTGGCCATCGAAGAATTGGCCCGAGGAGACGCCTCCCTGGCTGCTACTATTTTTGTCGCGGTTTGTAACGCTCTTTTGGTCTTCGAAAAAGGGACCCAAGAGATGATCCAAAACTGGATTGTGCCCGTTATTAAAGGTGAGGGGGTCTGCGGATTCGGACTCACTGAACCGGAGGCCGGCTCTGATAACAGGTCTATCAGGACCACGGCTACAATAAAAGGGGATAAAATTATCGTCAATGGGACCAAAAGTTTTATCACCAATCCGGGAACCAATATCAGTAAATATCTCAATGTCCTTTGTGCCTTAAAATCCGATACCGATGATATGAGGTCAAGACAATTTTGTGTGGTGGTGGTGCCCAATGGAACACCGGGATACACCGTTTCCAACAAATACAGAAAGTTGGGCTGGCGTTCATCGGACACCAGGGAGTGCCACTTTGAAGATTGTGAGGTCCCCGCTGAAAATATGATCGGGCCTCCGGGGCAAGGCCTGCAAGAAGCCTGGGGAGTCCTGAATATAGGCAGGATCAGCCTGGCCGCGACCTCTATCGGACTCGGTCAGGCCAGCCTCGATGCCTCTCTTAAGTTTGCCAAGGAAAGAGTTCAATTTGGTAAACCCATAATGAGTTTTCAACGTGTTCAGGACATGATCGTGGAGATGGCCCTCCAGCTTGAAGCCGCTCGTCTTTTAACCTTACAGGCCGCATACTTATGGAGTAGAGACCGAGGTGTCCAGAAGGAGATTTCCATGGCCAAGCTCTTTGCCACGGAAGCCGGAAAAAAAGCGGCTGATCTTGGCGTGCAGGTCCATGGCGGATTCGGCTTTATGGACGAGTATCCCGTATCTCGATACTACCGGGACGTTCGAGTTCACACCATAGGCGACGGGACTTCGGAGATACAGAGACTGATTATCGCCAGGACTTTAGGGTTAAGAGGTTAAGGGGCGGTAATTAAGATTCATGATTAAAAAAGCAAAATAAACATCTAAGTGGGTAATTATTCGGGACAAGATCTTTCATCAAGGAGAAGATCATGAGCGAAAAAGTGGCGCTTGTGGGCGTGGGGATGACCAAACTGGAGCCCCAAAAACACGAAACCCTTTACGATATGATTTTCGAGGCCGCGTCTCTGGCCTTGGCTGATGCCGGGATGGAGCGGAAAGATTTGGAAAGCGTGGTCCTGGCCGCGTCCGATCTGGTCGACGGGGTCAGCATCTCCAGCATGGTCACGGCCACGGCGGCCGGAGCCTACCTGAAGGATGAAATCAAGGTGGCCGACGACGGTATGTTTGGTCTGGCCATGGCCTATCTGCGTATCCGGTCCGGGCATTTTTCCAACTCGATCGTGGTCGGTTGGAGCAAGTGTTCCCAAGGATCGATCGACAAGATCACCAGCTTGAACTTCGACCCCTTTTATCACCGGCCCTTCGCGCTCAACCTGGTCACGACCAGCGCCCTGCAGGCGACCCGTTACGCCGACCGATATGGGGTGAGCGAAGAAGAGGCGGCCCGGGTCGTGGTGGAAAACCGTAAAAACGCCTTGGGCAACCCCTACGCCTGCTTGAGGAGCGAGGTGGCCATCGACGAGGTGCTTTCGTCAAGGATGTTGGCCTCGCCCCTCAAAGAGATGGACCTGAGCAATTTTTGTGACGGGGCCTGCGCTTTGGTTTTGGCCAAGGAAGATCAGGCCCGGTCCTTGACCGATACCCCGGTCTGGATTCGGGGTCTGGGCTGGTCCACCGGGACTTATTACCTGGGCGACCAGGAACTGGCCGAACTCCAGTCCTTGCGGGAGGCCGGGCAAAAAGCCTATGCCATGGCCGGGATCAAGGCCCCGGCCGAAGAGATCGACTTGGCCGAGGTCTATGACCTCACTTCTTATCACCAGTTAATGGCCTTGGAAGCCCTGGATTTTTGCCCTTCAGGCCACGGAGGGAAATTTTTCGCCGAAGGGAGCCTGCCTATCAATCCTTCCGGCGGGCTCATCTCTTCCAATCCTTATTTCGCTTCCGGGCTGATCCGGGCGGCGGAAGGGGCGCTTCAAGTCGGCGGCCGGGCCGAAGGCCGGCAGGTCCCTCAGGCTGAACTGGCCCTGGCCCACGGGGTAAGCGGGCTTTGTTACCAGAAGAATTGCGTGGTCGTCCTGGGACGTTAGGAAAGAGGGGAAAAATGAGACGAGTAGCCATAATCGGAACGGGACAGACGGTATTTAAAACAAAAAGAGTGGACGTCAATTGCTCCGAGCTGATTTTCGAGGCGGCGAGGGCCGCCCTGGACCAGGCCGGGATCGAGAAAGAGGACCTCGACGCCGTGGTCTTCGCCTCGGCCCCGGAAGCCTTCGAAGGGGTCCACGCCCCTGATTGCTGGTGCGCCGATGCCGCGGCGGCCATCGGCAAGCCGTCCCTCCGCATTCACACCGGGGGGGCCACCGGCGGTTCCGGGGCCTTGGCCGGTTTCACTCACGTGGCCTCGGGTCTGTTTGACGTGGTCCTGGTGGCCGCGGTGCAGAGGGTTGGGGAGAGCCCGGACGCTCAAAAGATACTTAACACCATCTGGGACCCTATCTACGAAAAGGATTTCGCCTTAAACATCATCAATGCCTGCGCCCAGATGGCCGTGCGATATATGAACAAATACGGTATGACCGAGGAACAGATGGCCCTGGTTTCGGTCAAGAATCACCTCAACGCCTTTAATAATCCTTACGCCCATCTGAAATTGGAGCTTTCCGTCGAAGACGTCCTTAAGTCTCGGGTCTTGTGCTGGCCGATCAAGCTGTTCGACGCCTGCCCACGTTCCGACGGCGCTTGCGCCGTGGTCTTGGCCTCCGAAAGCAAGGCGGAAAAACTCAGCGCGAATCCGGCCTGGGTCCTGGGTGTGGGGGCCAGCACGGATACTTACGGCATCGGCGACCGGATGGTGGATGACGAGTTCGATCTGGCCGACATCGGTGCTTTTGTGCGGGCGGTGAGGGAGGCTTATAAGAAGGCCGGCATTCGAAACCCCAGGCGGGAAATCAGCGTGGCCGAAATTTACGCGCCTTTTTCCAACCTGGAGATCGCCAGTTACGAAGGCTTGGGTTTCTGTGAAAAGGGGCAAGGGGGCAAGCTGATCGAGGAAGGGGTGACCCGGATGGACGGGGACCTGCCGGTCAATCCTTCCGGCGGGGTCCAGGCTTCCAATCCCATCGGGGCGACCGGCCTGGTCAGGGTGGCTGAAGCGGCTTTACAGATAATGGGTCGAGCCGAAGGCCGGCAGGTGGACGGGGCCAAAACGGCCATCGCCACGGCGGCGGGCGGGGCGGCCCAGTTTTACACGGCGATGATCTTGGGCAAAGAAAAGCCATGAAAGCATTATGGAGGAAAACATGAACGAAACGGTCGAAATTATAGAGATTCCTGGCAAGTGGGACATCAGCTTCCGTTATTCGGCTGGACTGACCGCCAGCAAATTTTTCGCTGAATTGAAAAAAGGCGAAAGGTTCTTGGCCACGAAATGCTCAAAGTGCGGCCGGGTTTATCTGCCGCCCCGATCTTTTTGCGAGCGTTGTTTTATCAAAATTGATGAATGGGTGCCCTTGGGTTTGCAAGGCACGGTGGAGACCTTCACCCTGGTCCAGGATAAATTCGAAGGCTTTCCGGACCCGCCTTATGTGGTGGCCTACGTCACACTGGACGGGGCCGACACGGCTATGCCCAATTTCATCGAGGGCCTTGATTTGTCCGACTCCAAAGTGGCCCTGAAGAAGCTCAAAATCGGGATGAAAGTAAAAGCCGTCTTCAAGGAGCAAAGAGAGGGCCGGGTCACGGACTTCGTTTTCAAACCCTTGTAATTCGGAGGAATCGATGAAATTCGAGACGATCTCCCTTGAAAAACGGGCCGATGAAATCGCCGTCCTGACCATGCTTCGGGACGAGGTCATGAACACTCTCTCCCTGGAGATGATGGCCGAAATCCGGCAGGCCATGCTGGATTGTCTCGACGACCCCAAAGTCAGGGTGGTTATCATCACCGGCCGGGGCCGGGCTTTCTGCTGCGGGGCCGAACTGAGATATTACGTGGGGCCGGAGAAATTCGATCATCACCAGGCCCGGGCATACTTAATCAAGGTCCAAGGCTTGTTCGACTTTGTCGAGGAATTCGAAAAACCGGTCATTGGGGCCATCAACGGTTTTGCCTTGGGCGGCGGGGCGGAACTCTCCATGGTCTGCGACTTCCGGATCATGTCGGAAACGGCCAGGATCGGCGTACCCGAGATCAAACTGGGCGTATTGGCCGGGGCCGGCGGGGTGCAAAGGCTGCCCCGACTGATCGGCCGGGCCAAGGCCATCGAGATGAATATGCTGGGCAGCCATCTGACCGCCGAGGAGGCCGAGAAATTCGGGCTGTTATACAAAAGGGTCCCGCCGGAAAAACTCATGGAAGCCTGCCTGGAACTGGCCGCCGAACTGGGCCGGAAAAGCCCGATCGCCTTGGCCATGATCAAGGCCTGTATCAACATGTCTATGGAAGTTCCGGTTAAAAACAGCCTGAAATTCGGCTTGGAAACCATGCTCCGGGCCTTTGCTTATGAAGACCAGGAAGAAGGGATGAAGGCCTTCTTCGAAAAACGACCCCCCGTCTTCCCCGGCCGGTCTTTCGGGATAAAGCCTAAGTAAGTCCGGACGGGTTCACGGTCAGCGACCTGAGCCAGGGTGATCGCCCCTAAGGCTGATTTGATTAATCCCTGGCCCCGGTCGGGCCGAAAGCTGTGGTGAGATTATGCGGGATTTTATCGAACTGAGAGGCCATCACCTTTTCTGCCTCAACGTTACGGACATGACCGGCGATCCGATTTACAACCCCAAGTTTTGCGACAATTTCCGGAAATACCAGGCCATGATCGAATCCGATCCAGATCTGGTCATCAAAGTGGTGGGAACTTGCGGTGACACTTGTCTTTATTGCCCGTCCTGGGTTTCCCAGGATCACAAATGCCTTTTGTATGATTATGAACTCGGGGCCAACTGGATCGACCTGCACCTTCTCGAGGCCTTGGGCTGGAAGATCGGTGAAGAGAGAACGGTCAGAGACCTGAGACGGAGAATCAGCGAGGTCTTCCAGACCCTCCCCGAGATGTGCCACGTGGCGTGTCCCTTCCAACATCTCCTCAATTGCGCCGAAGGATTAAGTAGATTGAAAAAAGAAGCGGCCGGGCCCGCCTGATCGGGAACGGTCCTTCATTAAAGTGAGGCGGCCGGGCTGGAAGGCCGGGTCGAGGACCCCTTCCAGCGGCCCGCCTCAATCCCGCCGTTAGTGGGCTGGTTTCAAATCCGGACCGGGATCAATCGTCGCGGGTTGGCTGTACCCCGCCAAGCGGGGTTCTCCCCCACCTTGCGGTTTGCCTCGGGGCAGAATCCAACCGGAGAAGTTTCCCGCCCAAGCAAATGATCTTGCAAATTCAACTTTTTATGGTAATCATTATCCTTAAGTGTCCCGAGACCGGCGGTCTTGACCGGCCTGAAAATATCGATGGCGGGGTGCGATGACCGAGTGAAAGACGAAAGCGGCCGCCCAGGTTGTAATCGTTGTTCCGTTCGACGAGTCAATCTATTGATGGATTTGGTCGGTGAGGCCCGCGACCGGGGAGAGCCGGCGGCCAGGCGGCAACTTAAACTTTTGTCCTCCTTGGCCAAGGAGCGAGGGGTGAGCACGGCCGGACGCGTTCTGGACGTCGGCATTGATGAGGGTGACCTTCGAGCCCTGTGCTGGAATATCTCGTCGGTCCTGACGGACGAGGACCTGGGGCGTCTGGGGATAAGGCCGAAGAAAAAATGTTGACTCAAGATGATCTTGATAATCGAATGATCGAGGACCCCGAGCTGGAAGACCTGCCCGAAGGGGACGGCTTTGTGGTCCTCAACAACCAGGGCCGGGTTCTGGCGGCCAACCTCCAGGCCGAAAGGATTTTGAAGTTGCGTCTGACGCCGGGCCAGGGCGTTGATCTGCCGGACCTTTTTCACGGGCAATACCTGGCCCAGGCCGAACTGGCCATTCGGGAAGCCTTTCAAGGCGGTCATTCCCGCTCCAATCTTTTGGCCCAACTCCGGCTCCACGACGGATTGCCTTATTCGCTGACCTACTCGGTCAATCCATTGTTCAACGAAAAAGAACAAATCATCGGGGTGATTCTGACTTTTCGGGACGATCAACCCGGTCCGGCTCATCAGTTTTCGCGGGGGCACATCAACGGCGTGGCCCTGGACAGTCTGTTCGAACACCTGGCCGAAGGGGTCTTCACCATCAACACCCGCTGGCGCGTCACTTATTTCAACGAGCGGGCCGAAGAACTGACCGGTTATAAACGCAGCGAAGTTTTGGGCCAAAACTGCTGGGACATCTTCCGGAGCGACCTGTGTCATGCCAGTTGCCCCCTGCGCAGCACTCTGGAAACCGGGGTGGCCCGGATGGATCAAGACGTGCGCATCGTGGGCAAGCATGGCCGGCGAATATCCATATTAGTCAACACATCGGTTATCAAAGATAAAAGCGGCGCCCCCATCGGAGCGGTCGAGACTTTCCGGCCGGTGGTTTCTCTCGACTTGAAAGGCCTGGTCGAATTTCCTCCGGAGCGGAGAGATAATATAATCGGCCAAAGCTCGGCTTTGACCCATTTACTCCGCTTGCTCCCCGACGTAGCCGCCGCCGACGCCTCGGTGGTTTTGGAAGGGGAATCAGGCACCGGCAAGGAACTTTTCGCCCGAGCCATCCATGTTCAAAGTCCCCGGTCCGGCGGGCCCTTTGTGGCGGTCAACTGTTCGGCCCTGGCCGAAACCCTGCTGGAATCGGAACTTTTCGGTCATGAAAAAGGGTCTTTCACCGGGGCGGTCAGCAGCAAGGCCGGCCGGTTGGAGCTGGCCAGGGGCGGGACTTTGTTTCTGGACGAAGTGGCTGAAATCAAACCGGACATCCAAGTCAAGCTCCTGCGGGTCCTTGAAGAACGGGTCTTTGAACGGGTCGGCGGCACCCGGCCCATCGCCCTGGACGCCCGAGTCATCGCGGCCACCAATCGGAGCCTGGTCGAAGAAGTCAAGGCCGGCCGGTTCCGGGAAGACCTGTACTTCCGCCTGCGGACCGTGCCCTTGCGTCTGCCTCCCCTGCGGGAGCGTCCCGAGGATATTCCCGTTCTGGTCAACCACTTCGTGTCCCAATTCAACGCCAGATACCAAAAGAACGTCCGGGCGGTCGATCCCAAGGTCATGGCCCTGTTTCAACGCTATTATTGGCCGGGAAACGTGAGGGAGCTTCAGCGGGCCCTCGAATACGCCTTTGTTTTTGTCAAAGGGTCCGTCATCACCAGGAGCCATCTGCCTCAGTTCGAGGAGATCAAATCCGCCGAGGATTCATCCCCGGCCCCGGCCGATCAGGCCTTGTGGGAAGAGGAAAAGGAGACTATCGTCAAGGCCTTGGAAAAAGCGCGCGGCTCCCGCCAGAAGGCGGCCCGGATGTTGGGCATGAGCCGCAGCACCCTTTGGCGGAAGATGAAGGCCTACGAATTGGACTGATCCGGACCGCCGGGTCAATATTTTGGTCCGGCCGGTTATCAACGTGTTTCAATTAATAACCAAGACAAACCCTTGGGCTTCTAAAGGTGCTTCGTCACCTATCAGTGACCGGCGGCCTTTTCCGTCTCTTTATGCCCGACCGATAGACCTGGATTCCTGCTTTAGCAGGAAAGACGCATATTTACTGACGTCATTCCCGCACAAGCTGGAATCCAGGCCACCGTTTACTACACGATTACGGTGTTTCAAAGAAATAATATTTAAATCAATATATTGCCTGAAAAAAAAGATTGTCCCCCCCTCTCCGTTCCATCAACTCCTGGATAGGTTTCAAATATTCCCATAAATGTTTCACTGGCGTGAAACATGTTTCATTTAAAAATCTTATAGCAAAATAATCTGAAATAAATGATAGTTATATCTTGCACCTCCAAAATGTGTTTCAGGTTTGCAACATTTATAGAAATGTCCTTCTCTTGACCTTGCCCCATATTTAGATAATAAACAATTAAAAATCAAATACTTAAATATTTTGGCCGGGGTTTTGCCTTTTTATCCAGCCAAACGAAATCATTGCTGCCGATGAAAGGAGTCTCTCATGAACCAAGCAGCCATAGACTTAGATTTTATCCTGGAAAAGTATCCCGGTGAACCCCGGTACCTGATCTCCTTGCTGCAAGACGTCCAGGCCGAATACGGCTACATCTCGCCCGAGGCCATGAGTTCAATCTGCGATCACGTCATGGTGCCCATAAGCCGGGCCTGGTCGGTGGCTACTTTTTACAAATCCTTCAGTTTAGAGCCCAAGGGCGAACATGAAATAAGGGTTTGTCTGGGCACCGCCTGTCATTTGAAGGGCGGGGCCAGGATAGCCGATGGTTTGGAGATGGAGCTTGGGGTCCAGCGAGGCGAAACAACCGGCGACCTTAAGTTTACGCTGGAGACCGTGAATTGTTTGGGCGCCTGCGCCTTGGCTCCGGTGGTTATGGTCGATGACGATTATATAGGGGGGGCCAGACTTTCGGCCGTCCAGAGATATCTGAAGAAACTTTAAGGTCGCGTGGAGAGGTGAAAACAATGCCCAGAGTCGTCAACGCTGAAGAGTTGCGGGCTTTACAAGAAAATCTGGCCGAGGCCCGGGACCCGAATCAACCGATTGTCAGGGTTTGTTTAGGTCCCGGATGTTTGGCTCAAGGTTCGGATAAAGTCGCCCAGGCCTTTAAACAGAAGATCAAGGAGAAAAAACTGGCGGTTGAGGTCAGGCCCTTGGTGAAGGAAACCGGGTGTCATGGTTTCTGCAAAATCGGCCCCTTGGTCAACTTGGCGCCATCGGGCCTATTTTACACCAGAGTCAAACCGGAAGATGCGGAGAATATCCTGGACCTTTCCGTGGTTAAAGGCGAAGTGATCGAACGGTTACTGTACAGAGAAAATGGGACGCAATACAAAACCGCGGTTGAAATTCCTTTTTACAAAATGCAGCAAAAAATTGCCATGAGAAATCTGGGGATAATCGACCCCTTGAATTTTGACGACGCTATTGTCGCCGGCGCTTATCAAGCCGCGGCCAAGGCTTTGACCGAGATGAGTCCGGAAGAAGTCATTGCCGCGGTCGAGCTTTCCGGTCTGCGGGGTCGGGGGGGGGCCGGCTTCCCCACCGGCCGCAAATGGCGGACCGCGGCCAACGCCTTGGCCAGACGGCCGGGTCCCGCTTATATCGTATGCAACGGTGACGAAGGCGACCCTGGGGCCTTCATGGACCGGGCTATTATGGAGGGTGATCCGCATTCGGTGCTGGAGGGCCTGATTATCGGCGCATACGCCATCGGCGCCCATGAGGGGTTCCTTTACGTGAGGACTGAGTACCCCATAGCGGTCAAGAATCTGAGGACGGCCATCGCTCAAGCCCGTGAGTTCGGTTTGTTGGGGAAGAATATCCTGGGGACCGGCTTTGATTTTGATCTTCAAATAAATCGTGGCGCCGGTGCTTTTGTTTGCGGCGAATCGACGGCCTTGTTTACTTCCATTGAGGGAAAGCCGGGTGAACCGAGGCCCAAATACATCCGTTCCGCCGAGGAAGGTTTATGGGGAAGGCCCACGGTTCTCAACAATGTGGAAACATTGGCCAACCTGCCGGTCATCATCCGAAACGGGGGAGAATGGTATGCCCGGATCGGGGCTAAAGGCAATTCCGGAACCAAGGCCTTTTCTCTGGTCGGCAAAGTCAAAAATGTCGGGTTGGTGGAGGTGCCCATGGGAGTGCCCTTGTCCCGGATTGTCGAGGAAATAGGCGGCGGAGTGCCCGGGAAGGACTGTTTCAAGGCCGTCCAAACCGGAGGACCTTCGGGCGGCTGCATCCCTTATACGTTGAAGGACACCTCGGTGGATTACGACTCCTTGACCAAGGCCGGCTCCATGATGGGTTCGGGCGGCATGATCGTCATGGACGACCGGGACTGCGTGGTCGACGTGGCCCGCTATTTTCTGCGTTTTCTGGAAGACGAATCCTGCGGCAAATGCCTGCCCTGCCGCTTGGGCCTCAAGGGCATGTTGGAGTTTCTGGACCGTTTTGCCAGAGGTGAAGGGGAACTTGAAGACATAGATGAACTCGAGAATCTGGCCCAGGCTGTCAAGGACGGCGCCCTTTGCGCCTTGGGCGGCAGCGCCCCCAACCCGGTCCTGACCACGATCAAGTATTTCCGGGATGAGTATGAGGCTCACATCAAGGAGAAAAAGTGTCCGGCCGGCATCTGCAAGGACCTGATCACCTACCGTATCGATCCAGAAGTCTGCACCGGCTGCGGGGTCTGCGCCAGGAACTGCCCCCAGGATTGCATCACCGGCGAGAAGAAGAAGCCGCACGTCATTGATGAGACCCTGTGCATCAGGTGCGGCATGTGTCTGGATTCGTGCAGGTTCGAGGCCGTAATGGTTGAATAAAGAGGTATACCCATGAACGAAAAAGCAAAAAATAAAGAAGTGATCAATTTCACCATCAACGGCCGGTCGGTTCAGGCCGAGCGGGGCTGGACCGTCCTGGATACGGCCCGGCAGTATGGTTTCCATATCCCCACGCTCTGTTACCACGAAGCCGTTTCACCCAGCGGGGCCTGCCGCCTGTGCGTGGTCGAAGCTCGGGAAGGCAAATGGTCCAAGGTGGTCATTTCCTGCATGTATCCGCCTTATGAAGGAGTGGAAATCCTGACCGACAGTCCCCGGGTCCAAAATGTTCGGAGATGGATATTGGAACTGCTCCTGGCCGAATGCCCGGCCAGCAAGGAAATCCGTGAGCTGGCCGCCGAATACGGGGTGAATTCCACCAGGTTTGAGATCAAGGATCCAAATGAACAGTGCATGCTCTGTGGACTGTGCGTCCGGGTCTGCGATGAAATCGTGGGCGTCCGCGCCTTGAGCTTCGGTTCCCGGGGCACGAGTAAAAAAGTAACCACGCCTTATATGGTGCCGAGCGAGGCCTGCGTGGCTTGCGGCTGTTGCGTGGCCGTCTGCCCGACCGGAGCGATGAAGAGCAGATTGGACCAAGTCCGCGGCGATCTGGCCGAACGGATCGGGCATGCTCACGGTTAGAGCAAGGAGGGTTAGCCATGACATCGAGCAATAATGAAAGACACAGCCGAGGAATTGGGGTCTTTCTCTGCCAATGCGGAGAACGGATCGCCCCGATGCTTGACTTGTCCAGGCTCAAGTCCTTACTGGACAACAGTTCCTCTATTGACTTTGTGACTATTCTGCCCTTTCCCTGCATGACGCCCGGGCTGACGGTGATCAAGGAGGCCGTGGCTCAAAAAGGGTTGGACCGGATTGTCGTGGCCGGCTGCGAATCCCGGGTCATGCTCAAGAAATTCGAAAGGGAATTGTACGAGGAAGGCTTGGAGCAAGGTCAGATCGATATGGTCAACCTGCGCGACCATGTGGCCGGGGTATTTCAAGGTCGACCGGAAGAACTGGCCGATAAAGCGGCTAAATTGATCAAGGCTTCGGTCGCCGGCTTGACCGCCTTGAAAACCAGTCCCAAGGTGAAAGTCGGAATCAAGGGTCCGGTCATGATTGTGGGCGGGGGAGCGGCCACCTATTCGGCGGCCCAGGAGCTGTTGCGGCAGGAGATTGACACCCTGATCGCCGTGGCCAGTGATGACATTGAAGATGAAATCCGCATGCTTCACGAAAGCTACCCCGGTGAACGCGATTATCACGACCGTCTGCGCGAGATCATGCGGGAAGTTGATGAAAGTCCTTACGTCAAAAAGATCAGCGAGGGGGAACCGGAGAAGGTGCTGGGACGGTTCGGCGATTACAGCGTGGCCTTTTCCAGCCAGAACGGGGGAGCCCCCCGGGTCTATCAATGCGGAGCTGTCATCGCGGCCTTGGACGGAGAAATGCTCAATCAGGGCTCGGATTTCGGCCATGACGGGGTCCGGGTGGTTTGCCACACCGAGATGGAAGAGCAGCTTTGGGTCCACGGCGTCCCTGAAGGCCGGGTGGTTTTCTGGATAAACGACCTCGAATCGGACCAGCCCTGGGCCCAGCTTTCGGCTCGAACGGCCTGGAACCTGGCCCGGTATATCCGGGAAAGAACGGTTCGGGTCAGGGTCTCCATCCTTTATAACACCAAAATGCCCTTGCCCTTGTCGGCCATGGAGCGGACTCAGGCCGGAGACCTGGAAATCGACTGGATATCCTATGACAGTAAAATCCGGCCGACCGTCCAAGCCGGATATATCACCTACACCCGGCCCGTCGATCAGATTGAAGTGGAATTGGCCTGGGACAAACTGGTGCTGTCTCCGCGCCGCAGTCCCGGCCATGAAGCGGTCCGTCTGGGCAAACTCCTGGGACTGTCGGTCAATGGTCATCAATTCCTGGAGAAAGGTCGGCCCCTGGTCCGACCGGAGCAGGTCGGTCAGGATGAAAAGTTCCTGGCCGGTTCGGCTCGACGGCCTTGCGACTTGCGCGACACCCTCCGTCAGGGACGGCGGGTGGCCAAAAAAGTCATGGAACTGATTGAGACCTCTCAAAGCGGCGGACTTTACGCCCCCAGGATAGTTTGCACCGTGGATCGGAGCAAGTGCATCGGCTGCGGGCTTTGCCGGGAAATCTGCGAATGCGGGGGGATCGAACCGGTGGAGGGGCCCGGCGGCAACATCCCCCGGGAGGTGGACCCCATGGTCTGCACCGGCGGAGGCACCTGCGCGGCGGCTTGTCCTTACCATGCCTTGAGTCTCCAGAACAACACCACGGAGCAACGGGAGGCCCGGGTGAGCGAATTGGTCCAATGCCTGGCCGAGGACGAGGTAATGGGTTTCGGCTGCAACTGGGGCGGCGGGGCCGCGGCCGACCACGCCGGTTTGAAGCATTTGGCTTACAATCCCCGGTTCTACCTCCTGCCCGTGGGCTGTATCGGACAATTGGACCCGATAGTCATGGGCCGGGCTTTCCGCGACGGGGCCAACGGACTGCTGGTCATCGGCTGTCCTCCGGAACAATGCCACCATAGTTATGGTCTTGACCACGCTTGGAGTCGGGTCAACCTGGTCAAGAAACTGTTGTCCCTGTGCGGCATTGAACGGGAGCGCATCGCCCTGGCTCACGCCGATCTGAACAACCCGGAGCAGTACGTGGTCACGGTCGAGAGCTTCATGGCCATGATGGACCGCTTGGGGCCCATCGAGCGGACGGATCAGGTCAAGGAAAAGCTGCGGGGAGCTTATGACACCTTGCGCAATTCCCGGGTCCGTTGGGTTCTGGGCGCCGGTCTCCGGCGTCCCTATGAACAAACTTATCCGGCCGATCAACGCCATGCCCTGGCCTTTGATGAAACTTTATCCGACGTGGTGGCGGAAGAATTCATCCGCAGCAGAGTCATGGCCCTCCTTCGTGAATCCGGGCAAGTCATGGACCTGGAGGGCATCACCCGGGTTTTGGAGGAATCCAACAAGCAGGTGGTTCTGAATTCCTTGAAAGAATTGGCCCAGGAAGGCCTGATTTCCCGCATTTTCAAAGATCGAACGCCTTTTTACGCCATGCGTTAAGGGTGTTCTGGGTTGCGGCCGGGAGACCGGCGACGCCGGCTGGATTAACCAAGCCGGATTGACCAAGGAGATATTGCTCGAACCCGTTTTGTAAAGCGGGTTCAAGCAACTTACCTGAAAAGGAGAGGGAACCATGTTCACCAATATTCTTTTACCCGTTACCCTTTCCGAACATTGTCGGGTGGCGGCTGAAACGGCCATCAGCTTGGCTAGGGAATTCAAGGCCAAACTGACTGTTTTTCATGTTTGCAGCCCGCCGGACTATTATTGGGGGGATGTTCGTTACCTGGAGCGGACCGGGGAAACCGAGCGGATTCGGGCCAGGCTGGAAGATGATTTTAAAGAGCATCTCCGGAGGGCGCCGGATTGTTCGGTTCGAACGGCCGCCGGTCTGCCGTACAGTGAAATCCTGCGGTTGGCTAGAAAGGAAAAGATCGACCTGATCGTTTTAGGTCCGCACGACGCTGACAGTCGCCGGACATGGGGCCGCGAGGGGTCCACGGTGGAAAAAGTCAGCCGCTGGGCGCGTTGTCCGGTGATGGTGGTCTGCCGTAAATCTTGGGCCAACGGGCCTGAATTCTCCAAAATCACCGTGGCCACGGATTTTTCCGAGCGGGCCAGGTGCGCTCTGCGGTACGCGGCGGAAATGTGTCTTATTAAAAAGGCTTATCTTTATATAGTTCACGTCATCAAGACCGGACCGGAATTCGAGGATTTGGAGGTTTTTCGGAACGACCCGGAAAAGCTCGCCCGGGAAGCCAAGGAGAGGATGGTCGATGAATACGGTGAATTTTTAAAGGGTCTCGAATATTCCCTTGAGGTCTGGGAAGGATTGCCTTCCATGGAAATCCTCAAGTTCGCCCAACGGAACAAATCAGATCTGATTATTCTGGCCCATAACGCCCGGACCAGGGACCCCGGAGAGGCCTTGCGGACCTCGATTTTGACCCAAGTGGCCTTCCATTCCTGTTGTCCGACCTTGAGCCTTAATCGTAATTTCGCCTTGAGGTGCCGCCAGCCCGAGAGAGTTAACGAAGGCCATTCTTAGGTAAAGAGATCAAGTTCAAACTCTTCCAGTGAGTTTGTTCCGTTTGCCACTCGAAAAAAATGGCCGCCTGACCATTCTTCAATTGCGAATCGCTTGAACCTGGTTTATGCTTTTATCAGCTCTAAGGAAGGCAGGCGCACCCCATGTTGTTCTCGGTTTCGCTTTATGCTTCCCTGGCCATTTTTTTCCTGGGCACCCTCCACCGGATTTGGACCTGGTTTACTCGAAACGTCGGCCCGCCGAAGGAAGAACTTTCGGCGGGCCGACGTTTAAGTGCGGCCTGTCGAGGGACCGGCCGCGCGGTCTTCAGCCGGAACCTGGTCGGGTTATTAAAATCATTTCTCTTTGAAGTGTTGCTCCAGTTTCGCACCCTGCGCCGGGACCGTTTCCGCTGGGTCATGCACATGCTTATCTGGATCGGCTTCATCCTGCTCCTGCTGATGCACGCCCTGGCTTCGCTGCTCACCAAGGAAATCTTCTCCGGCTATGAGTCCACCCTCAACCCCTACCTTTTTCTGCGCAACCTGTTCGGAGCCATGGTCCTGGTCGGAGCGGTCCTGGCCTGGTATCGCCGGGCCGCCCGTAAAACGGTTCGCTCGACCACCAGGTTCATCGATCATGGGCCCCTGATCCTGCTGGCCGTGATCATGATTTCCGGTTTCCTCCTCGAGGGGACCAAGATCATCTCTTACCCGATTTTCAACCAGATGGTCGAAGATTATTCCGGCCTTGATGACCCTGAGGAACTCGAAGCCTTGAAGGTCTATTGGGCCGAAAATTACGGGGTGGTTTTTCCCCGACTGGAAGCCAAACCCGAACAAGAGGTCTTGGCCGCCGGCCATGAACTTCATGAAATGAATTGCGCCGGGTGCCACGACCGGCCGCAGTGGGCTTTCCTGTCTTACGCGGGCGCCAAGATCATGAAACCAGCGGCCCTGTTTCTCTCCAAGGTCCGGGCCGACGTTTGGTTGTATTACCTGCATTTTTTGGCCTGTTTTCTCGGTTTGGCCTGGCTGCCTTTCAGTAAATTCTTTCACATTATCAGCAGCCCCTTGAACCTGCTCGTCCGGTCGGTCCTGGACCCGGTCCAGGCCGAACCGGCCAACACGGCCACCTGGCGGGCCATGGCCTTTGACGCCTGCACCCACTGCGGGGCCTGCAGCGAGCACTGTTCGGTCTCGGCGGTTTACACGGCCCTGCACAACCGGACCATCCTGCCTTCCGAGAAGCTGACCGCTTTAAAAAGGCTGGTCTCAAATCAAGGGGTCTCGCCCCAGGACCTGCGGACCGTCCAGGAAGGGGCCTTTATCTGTTCCCTTTGCCGCCGCTGCACCGAGGTCTGCCCGGTGGGGATCGACCTGCAAAGCTTGTGGGAGATCATCGAGGAAGACCTGAAGGCCAAGGGTTTTCCGGAACCTCAGGCCTGGGCCAGGGAAATGGGAGCGGTTAGATCGGCTTTGGCGGCGGTCGAGCCTCTCCAGCCCGATCATCAGGCCTTGACTGCTGTTTTATCAGGTAAATTTTCGGGTGACGGCTTCGCCGAATGTTTCAAATGCTCGACCTGCACCAACGTCTGCCCGGTGACGGCGACCTGGGAGGAGCCGGCCCGGGCCGTGGACCTGACCCCCCATCAGATAATGCAGGCCCTCAATCTGGGCCTGGTCGATTTGGTTTTGAGCGCCCGGATGCTTTGGGACTGCACCACCTGTTATCTCTGCCAGGAACATTGTCCCACAGGCGTCCCCGTGACGGAGATTTTGTTCGAACTTAAGAACGCGGCCTATGACCACTGGAAAAAAGTGGAGGGGCCGGGAGGCGACCAGGCCGAGGTTGGGTTAGGGGTCCAAGCCCTGCGGAGCGGAGGGGTGGAGTCATGAAGTTTGCTTTATTCCTGGGCTGTCAGATTCCCGCGGCCTGCCCGTCTTACGAAACATGGTCGCGTCGAGTGTTGGGCGCTTTCAATGTCGAACTGGTGGATCTCGAATTCGGCTGCTGCGGCCAGACGGTCCGCGGCCTCAATCTCGAAGCCTTTGTTTTGGCCGCGGCCAAAAATCTGGCCCTGGCCGAGCAGGCCGGCCTGGACATCCTGACGTTGTGCAAGTGCGGCTTCGGCAATTTGAAGCACGCCCAGTTTTTCCTTCAGGAAAGGCCGGCCCTGCGCGACTATATCGATGAAGCTCTGCGGGCCGAGGGTTTGGTCTATCGGGGAGAAACCCGGGTTAGACACATTCTGTCCCTGTTGGCCGAGGATATCGGTCCGGAGACCATTAAGGAGAGGGTGGTCAATCCCTGGAACGGCCTTAAGGTGGCCGTCCATTACGGCTGCCACGCCTTGCGCCCCAGCCGGGTGACCAGTTTCGACGATCCCCTGGCCCCGACCGTGTTCGAGACCCTGGTCCAGGCCGTCGGGGCCGAGCCCGTGGATTGGCCGGGACGGTTGCAGTGCTGCGGCAACCCGCTCTGGGGGCAGAACAACGATCTTTCCCTGTCGTTTACCCGGCGGTTGGAAAATCAGGCCGATCAAGCCGGAGTGGACCTGATTTGCAATGCCTGCACCCGCTGTCAGGTCCAGTTCCAAACCTGGCGCGGCCGGGAAGACAGGGGTCCGGCCCGGCCGGAGAGCAGGAGCGTTTTGTATTCCGAACTATTGGGCGTCAGTCTGGGCTTTTCGGACATCGAATCCGAACTATTGGGATGGTCCGGAAAAGAAACAGCCGCCCCTGAAAAATGATCGAAGCATCCGGAGTCTCGTTTACGAGGCCGGGCTGGTCAAGTTAAGACAGATGACCGGCCGCTGTTAAAACATTGGGTGAAGCTATGGCTGAGAAAAAAATAGGTGCGGCCCTGATTGTCGGCGGCGGCATCAGCGGTATGCAGGCGGCCTTGGACCTGGCCAATTCGGGCATCTTCGTCTATCTGGTCGAACGGTCTCCCTCCATCGGCGGGACCATGACCCAGTTGGACAAGACCTTCCCGACCAACGACTGCGCCATGTGAATTATCTCGCCCAAACTGGTCGAGGTCGGCCGGCACATTAATATCGAGTTGTTGACCTTGGCCGAGGTCGTGTCGATCTCCGGCCGGGCCGGGGATTTTCGGGTCCAGGTCAAGCAATATCCGCGTTACGTGGATATGGACAAATGTATCGCCTGCGGCGAGTGTGCCCGAAGATGCCCGCGCAAGGTTCCGGATGAATTCAACCGCGGCTGGGACCAGAGAAAGGCCATCTACCTGAAATATTCCCAGGCCGTGCCCCTCAAATACGTCATCGACGCCGAGCACTGCATCTTTTTTGAAAAGGGCAAGTGCCGGGCCTGCGAAAAGTTCTGTCCCGCGGGCGCGGTCAACTTCGAGGACCGGGAAAGGGACCTGGACCTGGAGGTCGGGGCCGTGATCATGGCCCTGGGCAGCGACGTCGCCGACCCGGCGGCGGCCCGGGTCTTCGGCTATGAGCTTTATCCCAACGTGATGACCGCCCTGGCCTTCGAACGAATGCTCAGCGCCTCCGGACCTTTCCAAGGGCACATCGTTCGTCCGTCGGACAAGCAGCCCCCGAAGAAGATCGCCTGGATCCAGTGCGTCGGCTCTCGGGATGTCCATGAAGGCAGCAAGCCCTATTGCTCGGCCGTCTGCTGCACTTACGCGGTCAAAGAGGCCATCATGGCCAAGGAGCACGTCCGGGGACTGGACGCGGCCGTCTTTTACATGGACATGCGGACCTACGGCAAGGATTTTGATCGATACTACGAACGGGCCAAGAACAGCCTCGGCGTCCGCTTTATTCGTTCCAGGGTCCCCTCGCTGCGGCGCGTCCCGGAGACCGAAGAGATTCTAATCTCCTACCTCGACGAATCCGGCCGGTTCAGGGAAGAGAGATTCGACCTGGTGGTCCTGTCCACCGGATTCGTCACCTCGCCCGAGTCGGTCGGCCTGATCGACCGGTTGGGGCTGGAAAGGGACGCCCACGGATTTCCGGTGACCGACTCATTTCATCCGGTGGAATCGTCCCGGCCCGGCATCCTGGTCTGCGGGGCCCTCCAGGCCCCCAAGGACATCCCGACGTCGGTGGTGGACGCCAGCGCCGCGGCCGGTCGGGCCGGGGCCGTGCTGGCCGAAGTCCGCAACACCAGGACCCGCACCGAGGAAAAGCCGGCCGAAACCGATGTCAACGGACTGCCGCCCCGGATCGGGGTCTTCGTCTGCCGGTGCGGCACCAATATCGCCGGGGTGGTGGACGTGCCGGCCGTAGTCGAATTCGCCCGGAACCTGCCCTTCGTCGAATACGTTGAGGAAAACCTGTTTACCTGCTCCCAGGACACCCAAGACCTCATGGCCAAGGCCATCAAGGAAAATGATCTTAACCGGATCGTGGTGGCCGCCTGCACCCCGAGAACCCATGAAGCCATTTTTCAGGATACCCTCATGGGGGCCGGCCTGAACAAATACCTTTTTGAAATGGCCAATATCCGCAACCACTGCTCCTGGGTTCACTCCGACGCCCCGGATAAGGCCACCGAAAAGGCCAAGGAATTGGTCCGCATGGCCGTGGCCAAGGCCGCCTTGCTCAGGCCCTTGAAGCAAACCGAGTTCGAAATCGTGCAGGAAGCCCTGGTCGTCGGCGGCGGCGCGGCCGGACTGACCGCGGCCTTGACCCTGGCCGAACAGGGATTCAGGACCCATCTGGTGGAAAAGTCCGCTCAATTAGGCGGCCAGGCCCTGAAGATTGATCGGACCTGGCGTCATGAAGACGTTCCGGCCGAGCTGGGTCGCCTGATCGAATCCGTGCAGGGTCACGGCCGGATCAATCTTTATCTGGACACGGAAATCACCCAGGTCGAGGGTTCGGTCGGGCGCTTTCGGACCACGGTCCGCCGGGACGGCCGTGAGGAAGTCATCGAGCATGGAGCGGCCGTCATCGCCACCGGGGCCGCCGAATACCGGCCCGACGACTATCTGTACGGCCGAAGCCCTCGAGTCATGACCGGTCTGGACCTGGAAAGAAAAATCGTCGCAGACCCGAAGGCCCTTAAAACAGCCGAAACGGTGGTCTTTGTCCAGTGCGTGGGTTCGCGCATTCCGGAACGGCCGTATTGCTCCAAGGTCTGCTGCAGCCGGTCCGTCATCAACGCCATGAGACTGATCGAGCTGAATCCGGAGGCCAAGGTCTACATCGTTTACCGGGACGTCCGGACCTACGGTTTCCGGGAAACCTTGTACAGCCAGGCCAGGCAGCAAGGCGTGCGCTTCATCCGCTACGACCATGAAAAAGGATTCACCGTCGAAGAGGACGCGGAGGGCTTGAAGTTGGTTCTGACCGATGAGGTCCTGGGCCGCAAGGTCCTGCTTCGCTCCGATCTCCTGGTCCTGGCCTCGGCCATGGTGGCCCCTAAAGACAACCCATTGGCCCAGATGTTCAAAGTGCCTCTCAACGACGACGGCTTTTTCGTCGAGGCCCACGTCAAGCTCAGGCCGGTGGACTTTGCCACCGACGGCGTTTTTGTTTGCGGACTGGCCCACGCCCCCAAGCCCCTGGAAGAATCCATCGCCCAGGCCCAGGCCGCGGCGGCCAGGGCCGCCACGGTGTTGAGTTGGCCCATGACCAAGGTCGGGGGCATCGTGGCCGAGATCAACAAGTTGCGCTGCACGGGCTGCGGCGTCTGCGTCGACGTCTGTCCCTATCAGGCCATCCGTTTGAACGATGAACTCAAGGCCGAAGTCAACGAGGCCCTTTGCAAGGGCTGCGGGACTTGCGCCGCCTCCTGCCGCTCCGGCGCCCCGTCCCTGAAGGGCTTTACCAACCAGGAGGTCTTCGCTCAAATCGCCGCCTGCTGATATAAATCCCTAACCATCCCCCGGAAACCCCAAACGGTCCCTCAGGCACATAGCCCGCTTCAGGCCGGCAGTCCCCTTTACTCCCACCGGAAAAAAAACGACCCCCCGCCTCCATCCTGTTCCCATGATGGACAAGGCTTGATGGGCGTGTTAACCTTATTTTGTAATTTTATAAATATAGCAAATAAATCAAATCATAACAACTATTTACTCGAAAGAGCCGGACAGATTAGATGATGACCGCGGGGATCGACGCCGGAATAAACAACCTGAAAGCCGTGATTTTCCGGGACCAGGAACTATTGGCGGCCAAGGTCGTCCAGGCGGGGACGAACAGCGTCCGGGAGACGGCCCAAACGGCCTTGGACTTGGCCTGCGCCGAAGCCCAAGTCGACTTCAGTGAGATTGCCAGGGTCTGTGCCACGGGACAGGGGCAAGGCTATGTCCCTTTGGCCCGAGATCAGTTGGCCGAAGCCACTTGTCTGGCCAGGGGAATTTATTGGCTCCACCCCGGAGCCAAGACCGTCTTGGACGTCGGGGCCCAAAAAAGCCTGGCCGTCAAATGCGCGGAGGGTCGGCCGGTTAAAATCCGGGCCAACGCCAGATGCGCCTCAGGCAGCGGACGCTATCTGGAAATGGCCGCCGATGTGCTGGGTTTCACCATCGATGAGTTGGGTTCGATTTCCCTCCTGGCCGATGAATACGTGGAACTGGAAAACACTTGTACTGTTTTTGCCGAGTCTGATATTATCACCTTGGTTCACGCCAGGGTAAAACCTGAAACCATAATCAAGGGCGCCCATCGGGCCTTGGCTCAGCGGGTCTATACGTTGCTGCTTCACGTGGACTGGGAAGAGGACCTCTGCCTGGCGGGCGGCGTGGCCTGGAACGTCGGTTTTATCAAGGAGTTGACGGATTTGGTCGGTCGATCCCCTGTCAGGCCGGATTATTTTGAGTTCACGGCGGCTATCGGCGCGGCCCTGGCCGCCTTGACGGTTTAGGTTGAAAATGCCGGTCGCGGGCGTGGATATCGGTTCCTTAAGCGCCAAGGCCGTGGTCCTGGAAAACGGAAACATCGCGGCTTCCGCCCTCATTCCGACCGGCCCGGACAGTGAGGACGCCGCCCGGAAGGTCATGGATCAGGTCCTTAAAGCCGGGGTCTTCGACATGTCCGACTTGGATTATATCGTCTCCACCGGTTACGGACGATTGAACGTGCCGTTCGCCCATAAAAAGATTACCGAAATATCCTGTCACGCCAAGGGCGCGGCCTGGTTTTTTCCCGCGGTGAGGACCATTCTGGACATGGGCGGCCAGGATTGCAAGGCCATCCGCTGCGGCGGCCAGGGCAAGGTGACCAACTTCGTTCTCAACGATAAATGCGCCGCCGGGACCGGCCGCTATTTGGAAAGAATAGCCCGGCTCTTGGGTTTGTCCCTGGAAGAGATCGGCCCCAGGTCCTTGGCTCCGGTTGATGGTCCTCTATCGATTGACAGCGCCTGCGCCGTCTTTGCGGAAAATGACGTTTTGCATTTATTGCGCCAGGGGAAACACGTCAACGATATTCTGGCCGGCGCGGCCGAGGCCCTGGTCAACCGTATCGTCTCCCTCCTGCAGAAAGTCGGTTTTGAGGAAACCTTCTCCATCAGCGGCGGCGTGGCCAAGAACATCGGCATTGTCCGGCGTCTGGAGACCAGGCTGGGCGTTCAGGCCGTGATCGCCCCGGAGCCTCAACTGGTCGGGGCGATCGGGGCCGCCCTTTTGGCCCGGGAACTGACCGGTCGGGTGAGCCGTTAGACTCTTAGGCGGAACCCTGGAGGTGAAGCATGGCAGGTTACGAAAACAGAAGGGCTTCGGCTCCATATTCGGCGGACGCTGACGAGCCGGTCCATGACCTGAAAAAGCTGAAGCCCGCTCATTTGTACGGCCTCCTGGTCGAGGCCATCAACGACGGCCTGGCCGTGGTCGACGAGAGGGATTGTTTGAGCTTTGTCAATGGAAGATTGTGCGAAATGCTGGGTTATGCCCAGGATGAACTCCTGGGCCGACCGGTCACGGACTTTTTTGACGAAACCGGCCGGGGAATAATCCAGAAGCAGGTAATCAAACAACAGAAGAAGGGCCGGCTTTCTTCTTTTGAGATTGTTTGGACGGGCAAGAACGGAAAGAGGATAAGCACCAGTATTTCGTCGATACCGATGCTGGACTCCGACTGCCGTCCCAAGGGGCGTCTTGAAGTGATCATGGATATATCCAAACGCAAAGAATCCGAGAAAGCCCTGAAGAAGTCCGAGGCAAACTTGAGGGCTATTTTTAACAACAGCCTTCAGTATTTCGTTTTGTTGGACCTGAATAAAAATATATTGGCCTTTAATCACGTGGCCAAATTCAGGGCTAAAAAATTCCTGGGCCTGGATATGCATTCAGGCGATTCCTTCCTTAAATTCGTGGTGGACGAGGTCGTATCTCTTTTCAACGATCTATTTGACAAGTCTCTCGAGGGCGAAACCACCACCAAGGAGTTCCGACTTAAAACATCGGACGGCGAGTATTACTGGGTGGAAGGCAACTTTAATCCTGTTTTTGCCGAAGGCGAAGTGGTCAGCGGGGTCTGTTTCAGCCTGATAGACATCAATGAGCGTAAAAAGGCCGAAGAGGCCCTGCGCGAGTCGGAGGAACGCTATCGACTGCTGGTCGAGCTTTCGCCTGACGCTAATTTTATTTTCAGGGAAGACCGGATCGTCTTTGTGAATAATGCCGCCTTGAAACTGCTCGGGGCCGCCGACGAATCACAGGTGATCGGCCAACCGATTCTGAATTTTGTCGCCCTCGAAGAAAAAGAGACGGTCAGAAAAGGGCTGGCCGATCTCCTGACCGGCGGCAGAGTCAGGTCCTTGCTGGAGCGGAAGCTGGTTAGAGTCGACGGAGGGATTTTTTTCGCCGAAGTGGCGGCCATTCCCTTCTTTTATCAGGGCCGGTCGGCGGTTCACGTTATCGCCCGGGACATCAGCGAACGCAAACGGGCCGAGGCCGATCTGCTCAATTATCAAGCCCAGCTTAGGTCCCTGGCCTCCCGGTTGTCCTTGTCCGAGGAGCAGGAGAGGCGGCGGATCGCCTCCGAGTTGCACGACCGGATCGGGACCAGTCTGTCCTTATGCAAGATCAAGCTGGAAGGTTTGCCGGAAACCGCCTCCCCCGAGAATCTGACCGAAGAGCACGACAAGATTCGCGACCTTATCGACCAGGCCATTCAGGACGCCAGGTCATTGACCCTGGAACTGAGTCCGCCGGTTTTGTACGAGCTGGGCTTGAATGCGGGGTTGGAATGGCTGGCCGACCAGATTCGAGAGCGGCACGGCATCATGGTGGACGTGGAGGATAACGGCCGGCCCTTGGTCCTCGACGACCATGTCCGCGGCGTCCTTTTCCGGGCGGTCCGGGAATTGCTGATCAACGTGGCCAAGCATGCCCGAGCCGACCGGGCCAAGGTTTCCATCCGCCGGGAAGGGAAGACGGTTAGTATAACCGTGGCGGACGAGGGACGAGGATTCGACGCTTCGGCTTTCGGTGACGGCTTCAGCCGGACCGGGGGATTCGGCCTGTTTAGTATCAAGGAACGCCTGGGGCATTTGGGCGGTAACCTGCTGGTCGAGTCCAGACCCGGCCAAGGCACGCGGGTCACCCTGACGGCAGCCCTCAAGCGCGGCCGGGGCAAGGGCCGGAAGGGACGGTCATGAGCATCAAAATAATTTTAGCCGAAGACCAGACCATCATGAGAGAAGGTCTTCGTTCGCTCCTGGAGAAATATCCGGACATGGAGGTGACGGCCGAAGCGGACACGGGCCGGACCACCGTGGCTTTGTGCCGGCGGTTGCGGCCCGATGTGGTCGTAATGGACATCACCATGCCGGACCTCAACGGCATCGAGGCCACCCGGCAGATAATGGCCGAGTGTCCCGGGGTCAAGGTCTTGGCCTTGTCCGTGCACTCGGAGAGACAGTTTGTCGAAGGCATGTTCGAAGCCGGGGCCTCGGGGTATCTGTTGAAAGATTGTGCGGCCAGGGACCTCGCTTCCGCCATCCGCGCGGTGGCGGCGAACCAGACTTATCTAAGCCCGAAAATCGCCGGACTCATCGTGGAAGGATACGTTCGTCATTTATCCAATACTTCATCCACGGGTTATTCCGGTTTGACCGACAGAGAACGTGAAGTGCTCCAGCTTCTGGCCGAAGGCAAAAGTCGCAAGGAAATAGCCGATTTACTTCATATCAGCCCCCGCACCGTCGAAACCCACCGCCGCCAGATCATGGACAAGCTCAACCTGCGGACCAATGCCGAAGTGACCAAGTTCGCCATCCGCGAAGGCTTGACGCCCTTGGAAAGATAAAATTCCGATTCGGAGTAGTCGTTCAGTAAACGGCGGCCTGGATTCTGGCTGGCGCGGGAATGACGGTGATAACTATGCGTCATTCCTGCGAAAGCAGGAATCTATTTCTATCGGCTGGCCTGAAGAGGCGGAAAAGGCCGCCGCTCGTTGAATGGTTACGATTCGGGCGGTTCTTCCCGTACGTTTTTTACTTAGATCGATTTCCGGACTTGCCGGACCACCAATACAGCGCTCCCCCGGATTGTTCTTTATCTAGATTTCCATAAAATTTACAGTCAGAATTTCCTGACACGAAAAACGCGGACCCAATGTAGCCGTTCATACCGCTGGGTGAAATGGTAAATGGAAGAATTGTGGGTATACCTGTTGAATGGGGAGGAGGCCATGGAGAACGACCTGCAAAGTTTATTGAGCCTCAGCCGGGAAAATAAACGGGCCGACCGGGCCTTGGCCTGGAAAAAGGCGGGCCAAAAAGTCGTCGGCCTTCTTTGTTCTTACATTCCCGAAGAAATTATTCATGCCGCCGGCATGCTGCCCTGGCGGATCATCGGCACTCATCGGCCCGGGACACCCAGGGCCGATGTTTACCGTCCGCCGCACACCTGTCTATACTGTAACCACGTTTTGGAATCGCTCTTGACCGGCGAATACGATTTTTTGGACGCCGTGGTGGCCACCAGTTGGGACCAGGACCTGATTCGGCTGTGGGACGTATGGAAATACCTGGGCAAAACTCCGGCCTTGCATATCATTCATCTGCCCCTTTCCAATTCGCCCACCCATAAAAAACAGTTCGCCAAGGAGGTCAAAAAATTTTTTACCTTCATCGAGAATCTAGGCGGCCGGAAGATCACCGGGGAAGCCCTCTTTGATTCGATCAACCTGTTCAATCGTTGCCGGGGTCTGCTCCACCGGGTGTATGACCTGAGGAAGCGGGAGACCCCGCCTCTTTCCGGGTCGGAAATCCTGGCTCTCACCGTCGCGTCTCTTTTGATGCCCAAGGATGAATTCGCGGCCGGATTGGAGCCCTTGCTGCCGTATCTGGAAAAGAGGACCAATCCCCTGACCGACAACCACCCAAGGCTGCTGGTTTCCGGCGACCGGCTCGATAACCCCGAATACCTGAAAGTGGTGGAAGAAACCGGCTGCCTGGTCGCCATGGACGACCTGGACACCGGCAGCCGCTATTTTTGGCGCTCGACCGTGATAGACGGCGCCGCTTCGCTCGAAGCCATGCTCGAAGCCCTGGCTTACCGCTACCATGACCAGCCGGCCAGTCCCGGCATGATGACCTGGGCCGAGCAAGTCGAGCAGGTGGCCGAATGGGTCCGAGACTTCAATATTCAGGGCGTTTTGGAACTGCCCCTGATGTATTCCCGTTCCCGCCAGATGCGGGCCCCCTATTTCAAGGACAGGCTCTCGGCCTTGGGCATACCCGTGGCCAGTTTCGAAAGAGATTACCACCTGGCCAACGTCGGTCAATTGAAGACGAGGATCGGGGCTTTCGTCGAGATGCTTCAGTGAAAGGAGAATTGAATTGACCTGGCTGGAAAGGGAAATCGAAAGAAATAAAAAGAGACTGGCCAAGATCGAGGCCAGCCCCGATCAAACCATGCTGAGGGCCAACAAGCTCCTCTATGAAATGGAATTGGACCTCAGAAAGGCCCAGCTTGAGGCCTGGCGCACCCATAACAAACCCATGGCCAACAGCGAATACGCCACCGCCTTGATCAACGCCATGGGTTTTGTCGGTCTGGACCTGATGGGCTCGGCCGACCGGACCAGACTGGCCGACGAATACTTCGACATCATCAGGGCCAAGGGCTTTCCCGACACGGCCTGCGACCGGACCATCGTCTGTCTGGCCATGTGCATCAACGAGGATTATCCGCCGCCCGACATCGTTTTGGCTCACAACACGGCCTGCCACATGGAACTGACCTCTTTCAAGGCCATCGGCGAATACTTTAAAAAGCCGGTCTTTACCCTCAACGGCGGCTTGGGGGCCAGCGAAGACTCGCTGCGGTTCGTCACGGACCAATTGGAAGAGTTCACCCAATTCGCCGAAGCCAAGGTCCCGGGGGTCAGATACGACGAAGAACGGATGATCGAAATATTGGAGATCGAGAGCAAGGCCCAGCAATATATGCGGGAGATAAACAAATTGCGCAGCCATGTCCCTTGTCTCCTGTCGGCCCTGGACGCCTTTCGGCTGCCGCGGTTTCCCAGTTACTACCCGGAACCACGCCTGGCCCTGAATTATTTTGAAGCCTGGCGGGACGAAATGACAGGCCGGGCCGAAAAGGGGATCGGCGTCCTGGAGGAAGAGAAGCTGCGCCTGTTGTGGGTGGTCACCGGGCCGTTTTATTTCAACCCCTTTATCGTTTTAGCTAAACGAGGCGTGTCCGTGCCGGCCTTGCAGTTCGGCTGGATGACGCGGGTTTTCGGCATCCAGTACTACAATTTCCTGGATGAGGAGGAATACGGGCGGAAACTGAGTCCCCTGGAGGAGCAGGCCCGGCTTCTGAATTCAAACTCCTGGGCCGTCCTTGGCGACACCTGGGTGAAAGATACCTTGGAGGCTTGCCGGAACCTGAAGGTGGACGGCATGGTTTACTATGTCCAGATCGGCTGCACCGCTTCGGCCGGACTGGGCCGGATCGTGGCCGAAGAAGCAGAGAAACAACTGGGTATACCGACCCTGTTGATGGAAGGCCGGCAGCTCGATGCTCAGTTTAAAAGCCAGGCGGAATGTGAGCAGGAGTTGGAGGCCTTTGTCGATTTGTGTCTGAGTCGGAAAGGCTTGATTTAGTTCGCCAGAGATAGTCGATTAAGAACGGCTTGGAGTGTTTGCCACCAAATTAAAACACCTAAAAAGGGAGAGGCAAGATGAAAGAGAAAAAATTTTTGGTGTTGATCGCGGTAATTTGTTTGGGACTGATTCTGGCCCCCTTGTCCGCCCAGGCTGAAAAGACCAGAGTCTTGCGGATGGGTCATTTTATCTTTGAAAAGCCGGGCAGTATAGGCTCAGTCACCGACTTATTTTTCGCTGACGAGGTCTATAAAAGAACAAATGGCCAAGTAAAAGTTGAGATTTATTGGGCAAATACCATAGCCCAGACTAAGGAGTTGCTCGATCTGGTCAGGAGCGGATCGATTGAAATGGCCGCTTTCCCTTGTGGTTACTTCCCGTCTCAGTTCCCTTTGTGGCGAGCCCCTAACACCATCCCATTTGTGATGACCACGGTCGATGAAGCCTGGCACACAGCCACAAAGTTGCCCAATGAAATACCAGCCATAAGAGAAGAAATAAAATCGAATAATATCAAATTGTTATTTCATCACGCCCTGGCTTGCTACGAGTTATTTTCTAGCAAACCCGTAGTCAAAATTGAGGACTTCAAGGGACTTCGGGTCAGAACCTGGGGCGACCATTTGCCCAGGGCATTTAATGCGGCTGGCGCTGTCGGTGTGAGTATATACCCCGCCGAGACTTACGAATCTCTTAAAAGAGGAGTCTTGGACGGCGCTATTTGGGGTTTAAACAACGGCTATAATCTTAGGATGCCCGAGGTGGCCCCACACGTTTGTTTATGGCACATCATGTCCATTGTGGGTTGGGGCATTTTCATTAACCTCGATGTCTGGAACCAACTCCCGGCCGATGTTCAGAAGGTCATGCAGGAAGTCTCGGAAGAGGCTTTGAAGGTTGAATACGACCGAGCTGTCACTTGGGAGAAGAAAGCCAAGGAGTTGCTTGTGGAAAAAGGCGCCACTATTCACGACATACCTGATACGGAAAGACAGAAGTGGATTGCTGCGCTGCCCAATTTTTTAGATGAGTGGGTCGATAATATGGAAAAGCTTGGCAAAGGTGACGCGGCCAGGGAGCTCAAGAAACGCTGGTTGGAGATAGTGGAAAAATATTAGAAAAATAATGAAGACCGGGCGGAATTGGGGTGACTGAACCCGGGTTTCGCCCGGACATTTATTCCATAAATTAAATAAGTCAAGACTCGGGACAGCAGAGTACTTATGAATCTAACAGGGCTATTAAGGCAGTTCGGACGCGGTTTTGAAAAGGCGGTCGGTCTGGCGGCCAAGGGTTTTGCCCTGATAACCTCCCTGGCGGTCCTTATAATGATAGTGGTCGGCGGGGCCGACGTCTTGGGCACCAAACTGCTGAACAAACCTGTCCCGGCCACATTTGAATTAACCGAGCTTTTGATGGTGGCTATTGTTTTTGGTGGTTTGGCTTATGCACAACTGGAACGAAGACATATTCGAGTGGAATTTTTATTGAATCGTATATCACCCAAAGGGCGCGGTCTTTTGAACCTAATAGCCGTTCTCTTTGGTTTTACTTTTTTCCTGATATTAACTTGGCGAGCAAGTTCCTATTTTTGGCAGAGCTGGATGGATCAAGAACGTGGGACCAGTATGGCTCGATTTCCTATCTATCCATCCAAGTTCGTAATGTTGACCGGTTCGGCCTTGATGACCCTTCAACTCCTGATAGATATTGTCCGTTCTGTCCGAGGGTTATGGCGTGAATTCGTATCACCGTCAATGTAGAACAAAACTTGCCTAATTAGAAAACATTACGGTTTGAAAAAACTATGGATCCTGTCCTTGTAGGCATCTTGAGTATTCTGGCCATCTTAGTCCTGATAATGTTGGGCATCCCGGTGGCTTATACCCTGGGAGCTCTTGGAATTCTTGGACTGGCCTTGATCATGGGACCAAAGGCTGCGGTAGGGCAACTGGTCAGCGCCGCCTATGGCATGACCGCTCAATATACTTGGGCGGTGGCGCCCATGTTCATCGTCATCGGCAGTCTGGCCGGTATGGCCGGCATAACCACCGAAGCCTTCGATGCGGCCAAAAAATGGCTGGGTCGCCTGCCCGGCGGTTTGGCCATGGCCACTACCGCTGCTTCCGGGGCCTTCGCCGCCTGTTCCGGCTCCACCGTGGCTAACTCGGCCATCTTCACGCCGCTGGCCCTGCCCGAGATGTTGAGACACGGTTATGACAAACGACTTTCCATAGGCTGCATAGCGGCGACGGGAACCTTTGCGGCCATGATCCCACCCAGCCTGGTCATGGTTATTTATTGTATGATCACCAATGAACCTTTGGGACAGATGCTGGTGGCCGGGATTTTTCCGGGAATTCTGACCGTTGTTATTTATTTATTGAGTATTTATATCAGAGCGGTCAGAAACCCCCAACTCGCTCCCATGGCCCAGTCCGCAACAACCTGGATGGAAAAGTTTACCTCCTTAAAAGGAAGTTGGGGGATTTTATTGGTCTTTTTGACCATAATGGTTGGAATCTACACTGGTTGGTTCGCGCCTTCGGCGGCCGGAGCTGTAGGGGCCGCTGTAACTTTTCTGATAATCATTGCTCGAAGAAAGATGCACTGGCCCAGATTGCTGAACATCGCCATGGACACCACTCTAATTACTTCCACCATCTTTTTGATAATTATCGGCGGCACGATTTTCAGCCGTTTCTGGCTGGTCAGCGGCGTCATCACCAAATTGAGCGGGTTTATTACCGGCCTGGATGTGCCCCCCATATTAATTATAATAATTTTCCTTATTCTGCTGGCGGTGCTTGGCTGTTTCATGGACCCGCCTTCCATCATGGTCATAACCTTGCCTCTTGTCCATCCCATTGTCACCGGGTTGGGGTACAGCGGAATCTGGTTTGGAATACTAATGATGAAGACGGTGGAAATAGGGGTGTTGACGCCGCCGGTGGGCATTAATTGCTTTGTGGTCCAGGCCGCATCCGGCGGAGAAGTCAAACTCGAGGATGTATTTGCCGGAGTGACTCCTTTCATCCTTTTAGAACTTATAACCTTAATTCTTCTGATAGCCTTTCCTCAAATAGCCCTTTGGCTGCCTAGTACTATGGAATAAGACGGATTTTCACCCAGAGATATTTGAAGGATTTAGCCAATATCAAACCATACGCACCTTGGAAATAAATTAGAAGAACATAATCCAAGATGTCATGGATCGGGAACGGGGTGGCTCTGCTTATTAACAATGTTTAAGGACTAAGGAGAGAATTGGATATGGGCGAAGATAGATTGTTTTCCCCCGAGGAATTGCAAGCCTTGGGGCAAAGGACTTTGGATCTTTTGCTTGAAAGCCTGGATGCCGGAGATGTGGAAAAGGGCAAGAAACTGGGTCAAAGAATGTACAACGAGTTTTCGGCCATGCACGACTTATACCGGGACTGGGTGACGGACCTTTTGACCTTTATCGGCCGGCGTTACGGCGACAAAGACCTGGCCGAAGCCCTGAATCAATCCGTGGGGACTTTCATTTCGGCCTTGGGCCAGGCTTATGCCGGCAAAAATCTCCGCCGGCAGGTGGAGATGTTGGCGGCCGGCTTGAGGGGCCATTTACAACCTTTGACCATAGAAGAGGACGACGAGAAGTTCACTTTTTCCATGCACCCTTGCGGGAGCGGCGGCCGTTTGGCCCTGGGCGGCGCTTACGGTCCGCCCCGCAATTTCCTGAAGATCAAGGACCCCCAGCCGATGACCTTCGGGCGGTCGGACTTCCCGGTGTACTGCGCCCATTGTTATTTCCAAAATATCATCCCCATGCAGCCTGACAACAAGCCCATGGTCATTACCGAACCGGCGGCCAAGCTGGGCGAAGAACCCTGCCGGGGATATCTATACAAAGACAAAAAATAGTGGTTCGGCGGCGGGCCGATTCCCCATTCTAAAATATTTCGGCGGTGATTGGAGAATTTTATGAAAGAAGCATTATCCGGTTTAAAGGTTATCGATATGTGTCGGTCTTATCCGCCGGCTTTTGCTTCCATGTTTCTGGCGGATTTTGGAGCCGAAGTCATCAAGATCGATACTCCTGGTTTTTCCATTCCCATCCCGGTCAAGGGCGGTCTGGAAGCATTTTCCGGTTATTTCGCTCTCGACCGGAATAAAAAGAGCATATCCATAAACCTCAGGTCTCAAGAGGGAAGGGACATCTTTTTGAAACTGGCCGCAGAGGCGGATATTTTTCTCGAAAATTCAACCCCCGGGACCATGGAGAAACTGGGAATCGACTATCCGACAATGTCTGAAATAAATCCAAGGATCATTTACTGTTCCGTAAGCGGGTACGGCCAGAACGGACCCTATAAAATGATTCCCGGCCACGATTCAAACTACCTGGGAATAAGCGGGGCCTTAAGCCTGATCGGGGAAAAGGACGGTCCGCCGATCATGCCCAGCAACATTATCGCCGACATGGCCGGTTCGGCCATGTATTCCCTGGCCGGTATTCTGATAGCCTTGCAGGCCAGGGAACGGACCGGCCGAGGACAATATCTGGATATTTCATACACCGACGCGGTCTTTTCCCTTTTAACCTTTGAATTAAGCATGTATTACTTGTCCGGTCTGCCGCCCAGACGCGGCGGAACCTTCAGAAGCGGGTCGGAGCCGTTCGCGGCCAGCTATAAAACCAAGGACGAAAAATATTTCAATATTGCCTGTATCGAACCTCGGCTTTGGGAAAATCTCTGCCGGGCCTTGGGCTGTGAGCAATTCATTCCTCATCAATGGACCCAGGATAAAAAGAAGAAAGAAGAAATTTCTTCATTTTTAAACGAAATATTTCAGACCAGAACCCGGGATGAATGGTGGGCGTGGGCCAAGGATAAGCAGATAGCCGCGGGGCCGGTCCTGGAACTCGAGGAAGCCCTGGAAGACCCTCAAATTGTTCATCGGCAAATGGCTTTAGAGGTGGATCATCCATCTCTCGGTAAGGTCAAGCAAGTCGGTTTTCCATTGAAATTGTCGGAGACCCCGGCCCGACTCAAGGAATTCGCTCCCCGTCCGGGACAACATACGGAAGAAATATTAAAAACCCTTGGCTTTAGTAATAAGGATATAGACGATTTGGAAAAACAAGGAGCCATAGCTCTGTGAATAGTTCCCTATAATTTTTTAATAATCAGGAAGGGTTCGAAAGCTTCTTGGAGAAAAGGATGCTGGCTCAAATCACCATTACGGTTAATGAGGCCAAAAGGATCATGGCCAAAGGCATCGCCGGGCTGCCCATGGTAAAAAAGGCCTTGAAAGAGGGCCAAATATTTCTTAAAGGCGGAACGACCGTTTCCGCGGTCTGTGAAGAACTGGTCGGTCAGCCTCTTCGTATTTCCGGAAGAATTGTCCCGGAAGGGACGAAGATGCCTCAAAAATACTCCACTCGCTTTCATTGCGGGCTCATCGACCAAGGCCGACTGATCGATCCTGACGATATCATGGAAGAGGTGATCGAGAAACTCGGTCCCGATGATGTGGGTATAATCGGGGCCAATGCCATCGACGTCTGGGGCAACTGCGCTTTAATGTATGGAGCTGCCCTGGGCGGCAAGCCGGGGCGCATTATTTCCGGGCTGATGGCTGATGTCAGAAACATCATCATCGCGGCCGGCTTGGAAAAACTGGTCCCCGGCTCCATCACGGAAATCGTCCCCAAAGCCGCCAGAAAAAGCGTGGACCTCTCCATGGGCATGGCCGTGGGCCTGATTCCAATCGCCGGCACATTGATTACCGAAAAAGAGGCCATTTCCTTGCTCGGACAAGTTGATTGCACCGTCATTGGAAAAGGGGGTGTTTTTGGCGCGGAAGGCGCGACGACCTTGATAATCGAGGGAGATAAAAACGAAGTGGAAAGAGTGCTCCGGATAGTTATCTCTGTTAAGGGAGCCGAGGCAAGCGGGGTGGCCGAATCTCTCCCTCATTGCGTTGCGCCGACCGAATATTGCCGACTCCATCGTTCCTGCATTTACCGAAAAACAAAAAAACAAAATTAGTCTCCAATAACCGTCTTATTGCGTCTACGTGAGTTATAAAACTGGAGGGTGAAAATGAACATCGCTCAAATACTCATGGACTCGGCCTTACGAAATCCGGACAAGACTTTTGTCATTTTTGAGGATGAAAAGATTTCCTACGGCCGATTTTCCGAAAAGGCCTTGCGTCTGGCTAACGGTCTGAGAAACATGGGCGTCGAAACCGGCGATCGGGTCCTTGTTTACGGCCACAACAGCCTTAATTGGCTGGTCGCCGAATTCGGCCTCTTTTCCTCCGGCGCCGTCTTGGTGACCATCAGTCCCCAGTATACCGCCCCGGAAATCGAATATATCGTGGATCACTGTGAAGCGGAGACAATCCTCTTTGATTCCGCCTTGTCAAACAACGTGGCTGAAGTCAGAGACAAATTGCCCAACCTTAAAAACTTTATTTCTTTTGGCGATTCACCGGTTAAAGATGCGGTCACCATGGACGGACTGATCAACGACCATGAGCCGTTATGGGCGCCTGTTCACCGTAAAGGAGAAGAAGTCGCCGTTCTTCTGTACACTTCGGGCACCACGGGCAAACCCAAAGGAGTGGTGATTCAACTGAATGGACTAAACTGGGCTTCGGCCACCTTTGCTCGGGCCTGGTTTAAACCGGACGACATCGTTCTGATTATGCTGCCCCTGACTTATGGCTTTGCTTCCCTGGTTGAACTGGTGCCCTCCATCAGAATTGGGGCTACTTGTGTGGTCCTGCCTCGATTTCATCCGGAACTGGTTTTAAAAGCCATTGAGAAACATAAGGTCACTTTGATTGAAGGCGTGCCGACCATGTACGCCATGGTTCACAGTTATCAGGACGCTGATAAATACGACCTGTCTTCTCTGCGGTCCGTCATTTCCGCCGGGTCGGTTTTGTCCTATGAATTCGCCCAGAATTTTAAGGAAAAATTCGGGGTGCCCATCATCGACTATTACTCTTTAACTGAAGCTGCCCCCCTGACCAGCTATGACCTCAATGTGGTCAAGGAATCCAAGCCGAATTCCTGCGGGCGTCCTTTCCCCGGCGTGGACCTCAGGGTTGTCGACAGCCAGGACAATGATGTTCCCGTAGGAGAATTAGGTGAAATAATCGCCCGGGCTCCGGCCATGTTAAAAGAGTATTATAAAAATCCCGAAGCCACCGCCGAGACCTTGAAAAACGGCTGGCTGCACACCGGGGACGTCGGCCGGATGGACGAAGAAGGTTATCTCTACATCGCCGACAGAAAGAAAGACATGATCATTCGTGGGGGCGCCAACATCTATCCCGCCGAGATCGAGGATGTCCTGTATTCACACCCCAAAGTGGCTGAAGCGGCCGTGGTGGGACACCCTGATCCGATTTTCGGCGAGCAGGTGCGGGCCGTCCTTACGGTCAAACCCGGCGAGACGTTGACGGCGGAGGAAATTGTTGAACTTTGCCGTCACAATTTGGCCGAATATAAAATACCTAAATATATAGAGTTTTGGGCTGAACTTCCCAAGGGGACCACCAATAAGATCCTCAAAAGAAACATCAGGGAAACCCCCCTCCAGCAAGGGGCTTGAATAGTATCCGGCTTTAGTCGGTCTCGGTAAACATTTTGAGAACCATAACCTTATATATTCTGGAAAACAGGGGACAGCAATGAGCATCTTGTTCCAGCCGGCCGCGATTAAAAACCTTGACTTGCCCAACCGCTTCGTCCGTTCGGCCACCAATTGCGGCGGGGCCGATCAAAACGGCTATGTGACCGAAAAACATCTGGCTCTGTACGCCGGTCTGGCCGAGGGCGGAGTGGGCCTGATCATCACCGGGGCGACCAACGTCCAGGAACAAGGGCAGATTCTCCCTTTTCAAAAGAGAATAACCAGTGACGCTCATATTTCGGGTTTAAAAAAGTTGACGGCGACAGTTCACCAGCGGGGAGCCAGCGTCGCCGTCCAGCTTTTTCACGGCGGGGCCGAGGCCGGCAAATTCATGGAGACGCAGAATAAAACGGCCGTGGCCCCGGCCTCTCTGGAAAACGATCCTTATTTCCCCTTTTTCAAGGCCCGGTACCGAGCCCTGGCCGAGGATGAAATTTGGGAAATTATCCAGGCTTTCGGCCAGGGGGCTCGAAGGGCCAGGGAAGCCGGCTTTGACGCCGTTCAGCTTCACGGCTCCCACGGGTACCTCTTCAGCCAGTTTCTATCGCCCTATATCAACCGGCGCCAAGACCAATGGGCTGGGTCCCTGGAGAATCGACTCCGTTTTCACCGTGAAGTCCTCAAGGAAATCAGGAAGCAAGTGGGCGACGACTACCCGGTTTTTATCAAGCTCGGTGTCCAGGATTCCATTCCGGGCGGCCTGGAATTCGATCAAGGCCGGGAGGCGGCCGAACTGACGGCCTCAATGGGTTTCGACGCCTTGGAAATCAGCCTGGGCGCTCGGGGAAGCGGCTGGGAAGAGACCGAGTTTCGTCCCGGCGTCAGGCGGCTCAGCGAGGAAGCCTATTATCGTCTCTGGTCCAGGGAAATAAAACCTTTGATCGATGTGCCGGTCATGCTGGCCGGCGGTTTGCGGTCTTTCGAGTTGATGGAGGAGATAGTCCAAGCCGGCGACGCCGATTTTGTGGCCTTGTCCCGGCCCCTGATCAGGGAACCCCATCTTATCAATGACTGGAAAAAAGGTCAACGGCGCAAGTCAAGTTGCGTTTCGTGCAACAAATGCATCGGGTGCCTGCTCGAGGCCCAAATGGTCGAGTGCCGGGGCCCTAAAAAAGGAACCCCAAAGGCCGGGACAACCGCCGCCTGAGTCGTTCGTCTGGCCGAGCAAGATTATAAGAATAAGGCCAAAGCGGAGGTTGACGCCGGATCATGAAGTATAAAAAGATTTTTGCGCCCGGAAAGATAGCGGGCCTGGAATTGAAGAACCGGCTCGTCATGGCCCCGATGGTCACCATGTCCTTCGGGCCGGCAGGGGAATTGACCGAACGGACGGCCGATTACTATGCAGCCAGGGCCAAAGGCGGCGTGGGACTGATTATCTGCCAGTCCAGCCTCATCATGCGGGAAAGCCGGGCCCCGTTTCGCTGTTCGATTTATGACGACCAATTCATACCCGGATTCCAAAAGGTCGCCCAGGCCATCCACGAAAACGGGGCCAAGGCCGCCTTTCAGGTGATCCACCACGGTCGGGCCCTGGCCGATTATAAAGCCTTGATGCCTAATCCGGAGGAAATTCGGCCGCTGGCCCCTTCGCCCCTTTCCCGGTTGCTGGGTTCTGAAAGCCGATCAACCCCCGGTGGTCAAGCCACACTGTTGGCCACGAGTGACACCGTCCCGCCTGAAGCTTCGGTTGAAGACATCGAGCGAATCACGGAAGGATTCGCCCAGGCCGCCCGCCGGATCAGGGCGGCCGGATTCGACGCGGTCGAAATCATGGCCGGCCACGGTTATCTCATGGCGCAATTTCTGTCTCCTTTGTTTAACCGACGTTCCGACCGGTACGGCGGCGGCCCGGAAAATCGGGCCAGGTTCGTTTGTGAAGTGATCGCCGCGGTCAAAAAAACCGCCGGTCCTGATTTCCCTGTCATTCTGAGGATAAGCGGCAGCGATTTCCTGCCGGGCGGAGCAAGCATCCAAGAAACGGTTCAACAGGTCCCTTTTTTTATTCAGGCTGGAGCCGACGCGCTCCATGTGTCCGCCGGCGAACAAGCCACGACCGACCGATGCTACCCGAGTTTCCTCTATCCCCAGGGAGTCCATGTCTCCCTGGCCGAAGAGGTCAAAAAAGTTTCACCGGTGCCGGTCATAACCGTGGGCAAGATTTTCGATCCGGCCTTAGCCGAACAAATACTAGTGGAAAATAAAGCCGACTTCGTGGCCCTGGGCCGACCGCTCTTGGCCGACCCGGAGTGGCCCAACAAGGTGCGGGATGATCGTGTGACCGAGATCAGACCTTGCATCTATTGCCTCAATTGCCTCAATTTCGCCGATCATCCTTATATTTTGGGCGGCGGCCTGACCTGTTCGGTTAATCCGGCCGTTTTGCGGGAGAAGGAGTTCGAGCCGGTCAAAACCGCCAAACCCAAAAAAGTTTTGGTCGTCGGCGGCGGCCCGGCCGGGATGGAAGCGGCCAGGACCCTGGCCTGGCGCGGCCACCTGGTCGAACTCCATGAAAGAAACGACCGGCTCGGCGGTCAGTGGTTCATCGCCAGCCGCCAGAAACAAAAAAAAGAAGACTACCCACGGTTGCTCGATTATCTCGTCGCCGGTTTGGCCCAAGCCGGCGTTAAGGTCCATTTAGACAGCCTGGTGACCACTGCGCTGGTCAAGAACATCTCCCCGGACGCCGTGGTCGTGGCCGCCGGGGCCAGGCCGGCTCCCTTAAACCTCCCCGGCGCGGACGGCCCGAACGTGATCCAGGCCAATGACGTGATCCTGGGCCGGGTCAAGGTCGGCTCCACGGTAATCGTCGTCGGCGGGCGGACCCTGGGCCTGGAGATCGCCGATCAACTGGCCGACGAAGTAAAAAAGGTCACCCTGGTCACCAGGCGTCAGTTGGGGCGGGGCGTCGAAAGAAACGTCTACCTGGCCCTTCGAAACCGGCTGATCCAAAAGGGGGTGTACCTCTATCCCCACTCGCCGGCGGCGGCCATAAAAGAAGACGGCGTCTATGTGGTCTTCAATAATGACTTGGTCTTTCTGCCCGCCGAGACAGTGGTTTTGGCCGTGGGCGTTCAGTCTGAAGATACCCTGGTCCGGGAATTGGAGACCCTGGTCCCCGAGATTCATCAAATCGGGGATTGTCTGAAACCAAGGGACGTCATGGATGCCATCCGGGAAGCCGCGGAAACGGCCAGGCGAATTTAAACGATCATTACGAAGGTTTTTATTTCGGAACGCTATTTTAGAAAAACGCGGGATTTAGGAGAAAAGCCATGCAATACACCAACATCAGAGAGTTGATGGAAAAACGGGCGGCCCAATCGCCCGACGACGTCTTTATGGCCTTTTACGGAAAATACATTACTTTTAAAGAGTTCGACCAGCGAGTCAACCGGTTGGCCAATGCCTTTTTAAAGCTCGGCGTTCAAAAAGGCGACCGGATCAATGTCCATCTTTTCAACAGTCCGGAGCATCTGGTCTGCTGTATGGCCGCTTTTAAAATCGGGGCGGCGGCCTGCCCGATCAACGTCCAGTTCACTCCCAGCGAACTGCTTTATCAGGTCAACGATTCAAAAGGGGTGATCTTGGTCACGGAAAACGCCCTGGCCGGGGTTTCCGCCGCGGTCCGGGACGATTTTTCCGATGTCCGCCATTTAGTCGAGCTGGGGGACTCGGTCAGCCCGGGGAATCTGAAGTACTCGGATTTGGTCGACCGGGAAAGTTCTGACTTGGCCCCGATGGAAATATCCGCCGACGACAACATGATCATCCTTTACACCTCCGGCACGACCGGTCAGGCCAAGGGGGCTTTGTTGACCCATGGAAATTTCGTCTACATGGTCAAGACTGTTTCCAAGATTCTCGCCATCCCGGGCAAGGAAGGCAGCCGGAGTTCCCGCTTGGTCTTTATGCCCATGTTTCACGTCAACCCGCTGATGCACAACCTGATCGCCCTTCACCGGAATGACAAGATCGTCCTGCAAAGAAAATTCAGCGTTCGAGAGTTCGGGCCGATCGTGGAAAAAGAACGGCCGGATTATTTTTTCGGCGTGCCCAAGGTCTACAAGGTTCTCCTGGAAGCCAAGGACACCATCGAAAAATATGATCTCAGCTCCCTGAAGCTCGGTGCTTGCGGGGCCGCGCCCATTCCGCCCGAGACCATCATCGAGTTCGAAAGGGAATACGGCATCGAGGTCGTCGAAGGCTACGGACTGACCGAGGCCACCTTTGCCAGCACCATTCACCGTCCCGGCGGGAAAAAGAAGGTGGGATCGATCGGCCCGGCTCTAGACGGCCAGGAAGTCAGAATCATGGATTCAGAAGGCCGTTTGCTTGACGAGCCCGATCAAATCGGGGAAATCGTCATCAGGGGGCCGTCCCTGATGAAGGCTTATTTCCGGAAGGAAGAAGAAACCAGGAAAGTCCTGAGGGACGGCTGGCTGCACACCGGCGACATCGGCCGGGTGGATGACGAAGGGTTCTTCTATATCGTCGACCGGGAAAAGGACATGATCATCAAGGGCGGCGAAAATATCTATCCCAAGGAGATTGAGGACGTCATCAGTGAGGTTAGCGGAGTTCATGACGTGGCCGTGGTCGGCGTCCCTGACGATATTTCCGGGGAGGAAGTCAAGGCCTTTGTCGTGCCGCGCCTGGGCTCGGACCTCAAGAGCGAGGAGGTGATCAAACACTGTCAAAACCGCCTGGCCGGTTTTAAAGTGCCCAAATATGTTGAATTCGTCCTAGGCTTGCCGGCCAGCGCCATCGGCAAGACCCTCAAGCGCAAGCTACGGGAAGGGGAGGGCATCGTCAGCATGGACCAGGAGGTCAACCCCATCCCCTTGGACCTGGTCTGGTCGACCATGGCCGGCCGATTCAACCCTAAAAAGGCCGGGGAATGGCAAGCCAAAATCGCTTATGAAATTTTCGGCCGAACATCGGGGGCCGCGACTTTCGTCATCAAGGACGGGAAAATAGAAATTAAGGAAGGCCGGGATTCGGAAGCGACGGCCGTGGTCAGGATGACCGACATCGCCTTGCTCAGGATCATCGAGGGCAAGATGGATGTCCTTTCAGGAATCAACTCGGGCCTGATTCAGGTGGAGGGCAGTGAAGCCGATTTGACCTTGTTCGGGGAAGTCATGGGCTGAGCCGGCTGTGGCGGATTCTTTTTCAGGGTTGGATCGACTTTATTTAATAAAATGAGGACAGGCTCACCTGATTATAAACGTTTTGCCGCGAGCCGCCCCGTGTCATATGGGGGCGGTTCGACCGGCCTAACGTCGCTTCAATCACTTTTTCATAAATTTAGAGAAAAACGAAGACTTCGGCGGTGGATCGTCGTCGATTTCGTGAGAATCATTTTTGGGGGCTCTTTCAACCTGTTCGCTTACTTCCTGGTATTTTGTTATCAATCTTTCGCGGCTTATCAGGCTGTCCTTCAATAAGCCCAAAAGTTCCAATACCAGCCGCTCATGATCGTTGTCCTTTGTGAGCCACCCCTTGAAGTTTTGCTCGACGTTCAAGATCGTGTTTTCAAGGAGCATCATGCGCCGTTCCAAGAGGTCCAGTCGCTTTTTGACTTCGTCCGAGGCAACGGCTTGCATCGGGCGGGATTCATCCGGCCCCGGCATCGGCCCTTCTCCCTCGGTCTCTTCGGAAAGAAGACCGCCGATTTGTCTGGTTTCCACCACGTTCCTGATGACGTCTTCGCCGATGATTTTGATGTCGTCGGCAAACCCGTAAACCAGGGCCGTATCGCATAAAATATTGATCAGACGAGGGATGCCCCGAGAATATTTATGTATCGCCGCCAGAGCTTCTTCGTTAAAGAGTCCGAGGTTGGTTCCACCGGCCACTTGTAAACGGTGGTGGACGTATTCCTTGACATGCTCTAAACCCAAACCATTCAAATGGCAGTGGACGGTTACTCTTTGGACGAATTGCTCCATGTTTTTGGTCTGGAGTTTGTATCTCAATTCAGGCTGACCGACCAAAATAATTTGAATCAAGTGATGCTTTTCTTCTTCCAGATTGGAAAGCATCCGGATTTCTTCCAATGTTTTCCTGGGTAAATTTTGCGCTTCGTCGATAATGAGCACGATCCTGTTTTTTAAGGCGAACTGTTCGAGGAGAAAATTGTTGAATATTTCGAGCATCTCCGCCTTATCCAAACCGCGAGGGTCCAACTCAAATTCCTGGCAGACCATTTTGATGAATTGAGCCGGATTGACATCCGTGTTATTGAAGATGCCGACCTGGATGTTCTGGGGAATTTTTCGCAAAAGAAAGTTGATCAAGGTGGTCTTGCCGGAACCGATTTCCCCGGTGACCACCACGAAGCCTTTGTGTTCGGTTATGGCATATTCCAGATGGGTAAAAGCATTCTCATGCCCGGGACTCATGTAAAGATATTCCGGGTCGGGGAGGAGATTAAACGGTTTTTCTTTTAACCCGTAAAACGACTCATACATAAGCTAATTTGTGGTCGCCCTTCAATTTGTTCATCACGGTGCCCATGACCGGTTTGTCCTTGAGCAGTTCCATGGTGCGTTCCAAATCTTTACGTTTGGTCTTCTCGGCCTCAATCACCAAAATAACGCCGTCAATAAAACTGGAGAAAACAATCGGATCGGCGCAGGTCAAAACCGGTGAGCTGTCAAAGATCAAGTACCGGTCAGGGTATCGACTTTTCATCTCCTTGACCATGGCTTCCATCCGCGGAGCGCCCAGAAGCTCGGTCGAATTGCGTAAAGGCTTCCCGCCCGGCAGGATGGTCAACTTTTCAATAGCCGGATTTATTAATAATTGGGGTAAATCCGCTTCACCCAACAGGTAATCGGCCAAACCAAGTTCGGCCTTGAAACCGAAATATTTATGGACGGACGGCTTTCGAAGATCGGCATCCACCAGCAAGATCGTTCGGTTGATCTCATGGGTCATGCTTACCGCCAAATTGATGGCGACGAGAGTTTTACCTTCCCCCGGGTTGGGACTGGTCACCAGCAGGCTGTTCCCGCCTGTTTCCTTCAACCTTTTCATGACCCGGGTCCGCAGAAATCTGATCTGTTCCGAAAGATTGTCCTGATGATTCCAGGAAATGATCTTGTTTTTTTTCAGGCGCAGAGGATCGATTTCCAGGATAGTGGTCTGGCGGTAACTGGGTTTGATTCCCTCGGTCGGAGGCGGGGCCTCTCCATGGAAGGGGCTTGGAACGTTGGGGTCGCCCCGGACCGGCTCGGGCCGGAAGTCTGGTTCGTTTTGCCGGGCTTCCTTGGCTTTTTCCAGTGCTTTTTTTAATTTGCTCATTATTAAGAATCCTGTCCTGACAACTGTTATTAACCGGTCTTGTCTTCCGGCCTGGACTTATCGGTCGGCTAGGGACCAAGAAACGCAATTCTTTTTTGAACTTTCAGCCAGAGGATGTCCAAGGGCATATAGAAAAAATGGACCAGAATCACGGCCGCGATGACCAGTCCCAGGCATCCCGCGCCTAAAATCATCAACTTTATTTGTCGGCCTCGCCGCTCCTCGCTCGTTATAATAAGGGAAACGGCTGAAAGCACCGGCAACCCGATCAGGGCCGAGAGCTCGTCCACGGTTTTAATGGACCGATCCAAGGCTTCGCGTCCGGCGGCGTATCCGGCGCCCGCCCCGACCGCCAGGACCAAGCCGACCATGATAATAGCCATTCTGTTGGGCTTGAAAGGCTTTTCCGGTAGATTGGCCGCTTCGATAATGGTGAAACGCTCGCTGCGCTGAGACTCTTCCAGGCTTTGGGCCGCCTTGGCCTGCATCAATTTGCTCATGACGTCGTTATACCGGGCCCGAAGATGATCATAGTTCCGGGTTAAATCGATGTATTCCCTCTCAATTAAAGGTCCCTTCTCGACCCTGGCCTGGTATAGATCGATTTTTTCCTTCAGCCGCTCTCTTTCCGCCGTCAGGTTGTTTGTTTCCATGCCGATGGCGGCGATTTGAGTCTTCAAGCTCATATAGGCAGGGTTTTCCGGGCCCGAGGCCGCCAGAGCCGCTCCTGGGCTTTCGCCTTCCACTTTCTGCAACTCGTCAGCCAGGGTCTCGACCTCCCTGGTCTTGCTGATCACGTCCGGATGCTTCGGACCGTACTTGGCCTGAAGTTCGGCTAATTCGGCTTGAAGTTCGGTCAATCTCTTGGTTTTCCCTTCGGTATCGCCCGTTTGTTGGAGCTGAGCCTCCAACTCGTTTATTTCGCTCTTAAGTCTCTTGACGTCAGGATGCTTGTCCGAATACTTGGCTTGAAGGGCCACAAGCTGCATACGAAGATAATTCAAACGCTCAGCCGGTCCGGCTATCCTTTCCCCGCCTTCGGCTATCACCGAAGCATGCGGGTCCATCTGGGCCAATTGGTTTTGAAGAAAAATTTGTCTCTCCTGGAGAGAACGAATCTGCATTTCAATGCTTTCTTTTTCGCCGAGAAGACGGTCCAAGGCCTGGCGGTTTATCTGACTGTTCTCGGGCAGAACTCCGGCGTGCTCTACTTTGAATTGGCTGATCTTTTTTTCCATGGTATCGATTTCGGTTTTGACATTTTTCAGTTCGGCTTCCAGATATTCCGTGGTGGTTTCCGCCCGTTTCTCTCTGGTTTTGACGTTCTCTTCTATATACAAACTGGCCAGAACGTTGGCCACTCTCTGGACCGTAGCCGGATGTCGGCCTTCATAAGACAAGGTGAAAGCTATCGTCCCCGAACCTGACCGGCCCGATCCTTCCTTTACGTTGGCACTGATGGTCTTCAGGTTGATATCATTGCGCATCTTTTCTATTATCTCTTCCACGGTGTTCTTTTTGTTCATTTCGGAATACAGCTTGAACTGCTCGATGATCTCCTGAAGCTTCGTTCTGCTCATGACTTGTTGGGTGATGATCTGGAGTCTTTCTTCCACGTAACTGGTCACCGTGGTCCGCACATATTCGGAGGGAATCTGCTGTCCTTCCACCAAAATTGTCGTGGCCGATCTATATATCGGGGGCAAAACAAACGCCGCTGTCACCGCTATGCTCAAGACCAGTATAAAAATGACGATAAAGCCCAGCTTCCTTCGTCTGAAGACTCCCCAAATATCGATAAATTGTTGTTGTTCCTGCATACCCTCTCCCAAACTATTTGGGCCGAAATTACAGTTCCATGGGAAACCCGAAACTCAAGTCAAAATAAATCTGGTGACGTTCGGCCTCGCTGTCAACGGCCAGGGTGAAGTCTTCGTCATTAGCGTAACGATAGCCCACGGTCAGGGTTAAATCCTCGCTTACCAGGTAATTAACATAAGGATTGACCTGGAATTGACGGCTGCTTTCACCGAAATATTCGCTTTCGGACCGGTTGTAACTCAGTTTGGCCGACACCCCGGTTTTTAACCTCTCGGTGAGGGACAATCCGAACGATCCATTGAAGCTGTCCGTTTCCGTGGGCACCCCATAGGAAGTATATCCCATTTTTCTGGAATAACCCAGGCTGGTCGATGACCTTTCTCCGGTTCGCCTGACCTGAAAGGAGATGTCCATGCCCAAATTCTCCTCGGTTACTTCCAGGTCACGATAAACGATTTGGAAAGGCGGCCACATGGTCGGCGCAAAAACGATTTCCGGTTGTCGCTGGGTGGAAGTGATTTCCGAATATCGCCCTCCCAGGGAAGCGCTGCCGCTCCAAAGCTCGCTTAATTGATGGGACCAGCTTCCTGATAAGCCATAGGAATCGACCTTGTTCCTCTCGGATTCAGTGCCCGTGTAGGAGGTTTGAAGGCTGACCGAGTCCTTTTGGGTGCTCAATTGGCGCGAATAAGATAAAGAGGCGGATTGACTCAAGCTGTCCGTATAATCGGGCGAGTCATATTCGACCCGGCTGAAACGGTAGCTGAATCCCAGACTGGACGCTTCGCTTAACGAGTAGGACCAGCCGCCGCCCAGGCCCGAGCGTCTTTCCTCGCCTTCAGCCCCGACCACGCCTATTTCCGCCAGTTGAGACTCCAGGGTGGTGTCGACTATGTCGGAATAATCAAAGTTCGCTGAAAGCCTTTCCGTAAACCGGTACCCTCCGGTGGCGCTGAAACGCAGGCTTTCGTCGTTTTCCTGGCTTTCTTCAAGATAACGGTTGATTTTAAGCGCGGCGTTCCAATTAAGGTTCAGCAACTCAGTTTCATACTTGAAGGCCAGACTCGGGCTTATGGTCGTCACATAATCACTTCTTTTTTCCGTTCTGGAAAAATCGATATTGTCATCATATTTCCCGTTGACCCCCACGCTGGTCGTCATCGTCATTTTCCCATCGGCCGCCGAACTCTCAGGCCGGACCAGTAAAAACAGGGTCGCCGCAAGAACCACCCCCAAGGCCATTAAAAAACGCTTCACCGGCCTGTCCTCATTTTAAGGATCATCCCGAAACGACCCGCCGGGCGACCCTGTTATAAAGAATACGCAATATGAGCACCGATAGTTCTCTGGGAATCACGGCACGACTATTACATCGCCGCGCTTGAGGACGATGTTCTGCTCGATGTTCTTCCCTTCGGACACCTCCTCGTAATCGAAAGGAATTTTTATGGTCTTTCCCTCTTCCTGGCGCAGGATCACGATTTCGTCGGCGGCGGCGAAAGGATTCAGCCCGCCGGCCATGGCCAAGACCTGGAGGACGGTGGTTTCCATGTCAATGGGGAAAACGCCTGGATTGTTGGCTTTCCCGATGACGTAGACCCGAAGACTGGTTATTTGATTCAGCAAAACGGTCACGGTCGCGTCCGGAATGTATTCCGAAAGCTTTTGAGTGATCACTTCCCTCAGCTTGGTTACATTCATTTCCGTGACGTCGATGTCGCCGATGATGGGATAAGAAATGACCCGGTCGGGCGGGACAACGATCTGCCGCTGTAAACTATCGTCTTTCCAGACGGAAATCTCGAGCACGTCGCCCGGCCCGATTTTGAATCTCTCGCCCTCGATCTCCTCTTCGGCCAGGGCCGAATGATACAGAACCACCGAGAGCATCAAAACGGTCAAAACAGCAAGAATTCTTTTCATTTCCTCCCCCTCTTTAAAATCCGTCCGCTCGCCCCTCAACTTCAGGGCGATTGATCGTGACCGGTTTCTGAAACCATCACCCGGTTAATTCATAAAAAAATCAAAGACAAGACCAAAGCGGTTTAGACCGCCGATTCTTACCATATCCTAATTTTTTACGAAAGATATAAATGCCCCGTCCGGATTATCAGCCCCCGCCTGGGCAAAAGATGTCCTTTAGGAATTATGTGTCCGAGTCGATTGAAGCCAATAGACCTTTGTCCAAAATATCGCCGGATTAAAGCCCCGTCAAGGTCTAAAAGTCGTTCGGACCGGACGAGAAAAAACTTTGCCCAGGTGGTTGATCACCCGAATCGGCCGGGAACATTCACAGATCAAATTCCGCCCAGACCGGAGTATGATCGCTGGGTTTGGATCGGCCTCTCGGTGCGGCGTCCACCGCGCATTCGAGGCAGACCCGAGCTAAAGGCCTGGTGGTCATAATGTGGTCCAGACGCCAGCCTAAATTCTTCTCAAAGGCCTTGGGCAGCCGATAGTCCCAGAAGGAAAATTGTTTTTGGTCCGGATGAAGTTGCCTGAAAACATCGATGAAGCCCCAGGATTTGGCTTCACTCAAGGCCCGGCGTTCGGCCGGATGAAAACCCGCCTGTCCGTCCAGTCGTTTCGGATCGAAGACGTCCATCGGTTCCGGGGCGACGTTCAAATCCCCGGTCCAAATCAGGGGCTGGTCGGGGTTGAAGTTTTTCTCGAACCAGCCGCGCAACCTGGAAAAGAAATTCAGTTTACTTGCAAAAGCCGGATCGGCCGGGTCCCGGCCTTGGGGGATGTAAGTGTTGACCACCCAAATCCCCTCGATCAACACGGCGATCAAACGGGCTTCTTCGTCGGGCTCCCCGTCCATGAAGCCCGGCCTGATCTCGGTCGGCAAAGTTTTGGTCAAGACAGCCACTCCGTTATAGGCCTTCTGCCCCCTGACGCCGGCCGTGTATCCGACTTCCCGGAAAGAGTCGAAGGGAAAATCCTTGTCCTGGCATTTTGTTTCCTGAAGGCAAAGGACTTCAGGTTGATGGAGGCGCAGCCAGTCGAGCACGGCGGCCAAACGGGCCCTGACGCCGTTGACGTTGAAGGTAGCCAGTTTCCAGGGCATGGTCGAATTCTCCCTGATGGTCATGGGGTTCGAGTGGTCAAGGTCGGCTTTATTTTAGGTCGATTAAGAAGTTAAGTCAAACCAGGGGAGAAATCGCGGCCCGTTTATCCTCTTTCCGCCTGGCCGGCGGAAGTGGATTCCTGCTTTGGCAGTAACCGTCATGCCTTTTAAGGCACAACCGGGAAATGAAAGTCAGGTTACATGAGGCCTGTTAGTATTTCCCGCCCGAGATCTCCCAGCCGTCATTCCGAAAGCGGGAACCCAATCTTCGGTCTGGTCCTTTTCTGGACCCCTGCTTGCGCAGGGGTGACGGGTGGAACTTCGGGTCAGGTTAAAAACGCCTTAGGTATCGACTTTCAGATAAATAACGTCTAGTTTCGACCGTCATTCCCGCGCAGGCGGGAATCCAGACCATCCATAACCGAATGATTGCCGGTCTGAACGGGCGCCTCGGCCTTGCTTGCCGGCCAATCCGCCCGATTTTGCCTTGGTTTGCCGAGATGCGGGGAAAATGGTATATAATTGCCCAAGAGGAGAGATCAAGTCATGGACCGAAACGAACTGCGGGCCAAACGGAAACAGATTTTAGAGGCGGCCGCCAGGCGCGGGGTCAAGAATATCCGCCTATGCGGTTCCATGGCGCGTGGAGATGAGGGGCCGTTCAGTGATGTGGACTTTCTGGTGGAATTTGAACCAGGACGCAGCCTTTTTGACCAGGGTGGTCTATTGATGGACCTTCAGGAAATATTGGGCTGCCGGGTCCACGTCATCAGCGAGGGATCGCTCAAACCCCGCTATCGTGAACGCGTTCTGGCCGAAACTTCACCGCTGTGAGAAAAGACTCCGACCGTCTGGGCGATATACTGGAAGCCATCGAGGCCATAAACCGGTCCACCTCCTCGCCCGTATATCCAGAAGATTATTATCGCTCCCAGACTTCGCCTGGGAGCGCACGATCCGGCAGGCTCTGCCTGCGCCTTTCGATTCTCGGTCCCCGACCGCCGATAGGCCGATGTCGGCGCGGGTCATGGTTAACTCCCAATGAGGCGGAGCCTCCAAGACGGGGCGTTCCCAGGCGGAGCCTGGGAACGAGGAGTAAGGCTGAACCTTGGAGCTTGACAAGTCCTCAATATTTGGTCAATATGCTGATATTAGCATGAAAAATAGGGGGCGTCCTTTAATTTTTTTCTAACACAAATTCTCACACAGGAAAAGCAATTCGCTTATGACACGACCATCTTATACGTTATTTGATAACTTTGAATTAAAAGGAATTTGGTGGCTACCCGGACAAGCAGATTCTCAGGTCTCAGGTATTCTGATTTTCGACAATCAAAAAAAAATAAGCTTAGAGCTACTCGGGTCTTTTCGTGAAATATCCTCATTAGGTAGCGGAATTTTATTTCAGCCAGAATTAATCCACGGTATCACTGATAAGGGCCAGCCATGCACACTTTACAGGAATACAGAGATTAATACACGTATAACTAATCTATGCATACAACAATCCATCATTCAGTCCAAATATCTTTTCATTGGAAAACATTTTGAAACGCCTGATGAGATATGTTTTACTTCTTTGCAGGTAAATTACACCAATCTTGAGAATTGGCTAAGTATCAGACCATTTACGATGGAAATTCCTAATGAAAAAACTGCTGATTGGAAACTTACATTTAGTTGGCCATCAACATTTGAAGCCAAGCTAAAAGAAATAGAGAGCGTTGTTGAGTCAACCCATGAATTCAGTGCAGGTGGAGATCTTGTTAAGAACGCAATCTGGAGGAGCAGGGCATACTTGAAAATAACTCCTGCCGAAGCGAAGCATTTTCGGTGGTACTGGGGGCTAATTTATGACCTATGCAATCTCCTTACTTTGTTAATTGGCGAAACAATTTTTATAAATCATGTAAAAGCATTTGGAAATGATATAGAAATAAGTCCAGGCCAGAAAACGGAAGAAACCATTGAATTATTTTTTACCCAAAATAAGATAGATCATAAAGAAGTCTATCCATTCGAGATGATACTTCCTTACCCTCTTATTGCTGAAACCATAACTGAGATAATGTCCCTGTGGTTCACGAAAAATCGACAGCTAAGATCAGTTTACGATCTGTTCTTTGGTACATTCTATAATCCGTATATGTACATTCAATTCCAGTTTTTAAGCTTAATCCTAGCACTTGAGAGTTTTCACAGGGTGACAAGAGATGGAAAATACCTGAGTAACGAGGCTTGGAAACCTTTTCGTGCTGTAATGGTTAATGCTATTCCAACCGGGTTGGATGGGGGACATAGAGAGAGCCTTAAAAACAGAATAAAATATGGCAATGAATACTCTTTAAGAAAAAGGATAGGTGAAATACTTGAAACTCTTGATGAGAAAACATTAAAAGAATTATCGCCGACCGATAGCTATTTTACAGGAGTTATTGTTGATACTAGAAATTATTTAACACATTATGACGACGAATTGAGTGAAGTATCTTTAAAAAATGCTGATTTATATTTGGCTACTCAACGATTACGAGTACTCATTTCCTTATTGTTGCTTAAGGAAATTGGTATAGAAGAGAGTCTCATTTTTGACTCAATGAAAAAAAATAACAAAATAATGCGAATTCTCAACAAATAGAGATTGCCTAATTCGGCGATAGGATTGATAATGGGAAAGCCTGCTACTTAAACAAAGATACTTGCTAAAATTATCGATATTTTCATTTAACTATCGGTTTGCCAACAAAGACTTATAAAACAACGTGGCCTTGATAAAAACAAAAAACCTAAGCATCAACCACGGCGGTTACAGGTGTGGGGGCGGGTCTCGCCCGGCCCGAAAAGAAAAGGTCAGGCTATAGCCTAACCTCTTGATTTAATTGGCGCGCCTGGTCCGACTCGAACGGACGGCCTACGGATTCGAAGATGTTCCTTTGAAGATAACTAGCTGAAATCATTAGACTGGCAAGGGGGCCATTTCCGGCCCCCTTGCTTCAATCCGCAACCTATCCGCAACCAGTTGCACCCGCTTGCCAGCCTTTCCAAAAATGATATAATGGCCTCATTCCAAAGGGGCATAAATGGAACCGGAATGAATCGGGCCGGGCCATAAAGAACTTAACATTTGGTTAAAGGGGATGGACATGACCAAATTTCAGAGAGCCGTCATCCTTGCCGGCGTCGTGGCCGTATTTTTGACCGGATTGTTTCCGCCGTGGGTAGAGCACTCACTCAAAGGAATAGTTTTTTTCAGGGGCTACAGAGTTTTGTTCTCACCACCCTATGCACCTCATTCCACAATTGACTCTCCGGCCCTTTTGACTCATTGGCTCGGAATATCGTTGATCGTGTTTGGCTTATATGTAGCTTTCAAGAAATAGGAATATGGATATTTAATTTATACCTAATTAGATTTAATTAGATATAACACCATGAAAAAAATTAATAATTCTTCTTGACATACATGTTTATGGTGATGATAATAAACTTGCGGACTTTCGAAAGGGAGTCCGCCTCTCGCAAGGGAGTAATTAACCGCCGGATGCTGCGTGCAGTGTCCGGTATTTTTTTTGAGGCGGTCCTTCCTTGAATAGAGAACGGGCTCTCTTTCTCGTTGACGGAAGTAATTTCTATTATGCTTTGCAGGCTGCCGGGATCTCCAAGGGGCACCTTGATTATCTGAGGCTGGCTCAGAAGCTGGCCATGGATAGAGAAATTGTAGGCGTTCGGTTTTTTATATGCCCGGTCTGGCCTTCAACTAGCCAGGAAGCCAGAAAGCAACAGCGATTCTTTTCTCGGTTACGTCTTTCAGGGGTTACCTTACGCTTGGGTGTGCTTGTTTCAAGGGAACGGAAGTGCCCGGTCTGCGGAGCAATAGAGGAATACCGGCAGGAAAAAGGCGTTGATGTATTAGTGGCGATGGAAATGTTGGCCGGAGCTATTGAAGATAAATACGACGTGGTCTACCTGTTTTCTTGTGATGCTGACTTTGCTCCCATCGCAAATTACGTCCGGACCAAAGGCAAAAAGGTTTTTCTCGTGGCGCCCAAGGGGTCCAAATATGGTTCGCTTCTGAGAGCTTGCAATGTAGCGATTCCGTTAGATCAAAAAATCATCGATGAATGTCAAGCTGAATAATATCCGGTTTCAAGACCAGGCTCAAGCGCCGTTATACCTAAAAACAAAAGGGGGAGGGGGCCGGATTGCCTCAAAATAATCGTAATAGGACCATTCCCTCCATTCCGGGCGATAAAAAGGGGGTCTTCAGGCACAGTTTTTCAGGTTAACCCCAAGAGGTCCAGGGGCGGACCGACAAGCCCGCCGTAGGCGGACAAGCCCGCCGTAGGCGGACAAGGACAGGTGAAGCCATGAAGCGAATATTTTTACTTGCGGTTATGGCCATGGTTTTGGTCTGGGGACTGGCCGGGCCGGTTTGGGCCGACTTTGAGGCCGGAAAGGCCGCTTACCAGCGCGGGGACTATAAGACGGCCTTCAAGGAATACAAGGCCGCCGCCCAACAAGGCGACGCCGACGCGCAGTTCAATCTCGGATTCATGTATGACCAGGGCCAAGGCGTGCCCCAGGACTTCGCCGAGGCGGCCAAATGGTATCGGCTGGCCGCCGACCAGGGCTACGCCAAGGCGCAAGGCAATCTCGGGGTCATGTATTACCACGGCCGAGGCTTACCACAGGACTACCAAGAAGCCCTCAAATGGTTTCGAAAGGCCGCCGACCAGGGCGACGCCTCCGCGCAGTTCAATCTCGGGACCATGTATTACCACGGCGAAGGCGTGTCTCAGGACTACGCCGAAGCGTTCAAATGGTGTCGCCGGGCCGCCGAACAAGGCCACGCCGGGGCGCAAAACAATCTCGGGGCCATGTATGACCATGGCCAAGGCGTGCCCCAGGACTTCGCCGAGGCGGCCAAATGGTATCGCCGGGCCGCCGACCAGGGCGTCGCCTACGCGCAAAAAAGTCTCGGGGTCATGTATTACCAGGGTCGAGGCGTGCCTCAAGACTATGCCGAAGCCCTCAAGTGGTATCGAAAGGCCGCCGACCAGGGCCACGCCGGGGCGCAATGCAATCTCGGGGTCATGTATGGCCATGGCCAAGGCGTGCCCCAGGACTACCAAGAAGCCGTCAAGTGGTACCGGAAGGCAGCGGAGCAGAGCGATACCTACGCCCAGATTAACCTGGGGCAGATATATAGATTAGGCCAAGGCGTGCACCAGGACTACCAAGAAGCCGTCAAGTGGTACCGGAAAGCAGCGGAGCAGAGCGATACCTACGCCCAGAGTCTTTTAGGAGACATGTATTTATTAGGCCAGGGAGTACCCCAGGACTATGCCGAAGCGGCCAAGTGGTATAGAAAGGCGGCTGAACAAGGACACGTCGAAGCGCAATACATGCTCGGGTTTATGTACCATGACGGTCGAGGCTTGCCCCAGGACTATGCCCAGGCGGTCAAATGGTATCGCCTGGCCGCCGAACAGGGAGACGCTCTGGCGCAATGCAATCTCGGGACCATGTATGACCAGGGCCAAGGCGTGCCTCAAGACTATCAACTGGCCTATATGTGGTTTAATCTGGCCGCGGCCGGGGCCACGGATAAGGAGGCGCGGGACATGGCGGTCCGAAACCGGGACCTAATCGCCGAAAAACTGACCCCGGCCCAACTGGCCGAAGCCCAGAAATGGGCGCGGGAATGGATAGAAAAGCATTAGGCGGAAATAAAATACAATGGGCCTTTTGAAAAAAATATTTGGTAACAAGCATATATCAGAGGCAAAACTTCTGGACAAAGAACAAAGGGCTGAAAGAATAGTCAATGAATATGGTAGAGCAATTATAGAAGCCACGGAACTTAACAGAAGGAAAGTTGCTGAGTTTCAAGAGTCAATAGACGAAAATTCCATTAAAGACTTTGTCAATGAAAAAGCCATATGGTACCATCTTCAAAATAAATTTGATATTAGGCTATTACCTTACGACAAGCAAACTATAAAAGAAGCTATCGAACTACTTTTAAAAGACGAGACAGATAAAACCAAAATAGAACAATTAAAAATTGGCTTAATGTTTCTAAATGATTTTGTAGAATATTCAGGATTAGAATAGTAGCTATGGCCTCATTTATACGGGGCTAAAATAGCACTTCCAGGGCTAGGGCGACGGCCCGAAAAGCCGGTTTCCCGGCCGGCCTGCCCCTGGAAAAACCACCGGGGCGCGGCGGGAGGCGCAAAGATGAAAAATGGGATAAAGATTGGTGAAGGATTCAAATTTAAAGATGAAATAAGGAAACGTTTAAAAGAAATTCTTAAAAAATATGACCCCCAAAAGGTGGATATATTTGTTGGTTGGCTTCAAGTGGTTTGTTCTATTTATAACCAAATTTTGACAGATTATAAGGACCGTCTTGATGAAGTGGAAGGTCTGATAGCTTCTATTGAAAAATCGAATGATAAACTTAAGAAAGTGTCAAAGAAAAATGTATTAATCCCTTTTACCAACTTTGAAGATTATCATTCAGTTTGGGACCGGATCGGTCATGGTTTTGTGAATCCGGAAACAAGAGAAGTAACTTATCCGCCATTAGACAAACTCGACCCAGACTCAGTCTTGCGAGACGACAAGCCATCGTGGAAACAAACCTTCGAAGAAACCATACGGCATTTAGAAAAAACCCTTGATTTATTACGCAAGGCTGAAGCTGAAATAAAAAAGCGAAATCCGGGACCCGGCAAAAGAACGCGCCCCGGCGTGACAATGCTGTCAGATGAACTTGTAAACTTGTATCGATTTTATATTGATCGACCAACTGATTACTATGACGGGCCGTTTGTTAAGGTGCTTGATACAGTTTTCAATGAATTGCACCCAGGAAAAACCCCTGATGCCGAAAGAGCGGCGAGGAATGCTGTTAAAAAAATAGATTTTGACACTCCGCCTTCACCCCCACGTTTTTAACGATTCTATCCATATAACTATCTTAAAATAATCAAATTATCCTTCGCAATATTCATTGAAATGAAAATGAATTTCGGCCTCATTTTTTTGCACCGCCCCGCCCATTATGCACTCAAAAAGGTTGGGGGTGCACGATATGGTGGAATGGTTAAGAATCAAGCAAGCGGCGGAGTATGCCGCTGTTTCTCGCAGGACCCTGGTCGCGTGGTTCGCGCGGGGCTTGCGCAGGTCGAAGGTCTCCGGCGTGGTACTAGTCCGGCGTGAAGACCTGGACGCTTTTCTGGAGGCTCATCGGGACGCAACCCAAGACCAAATCGACGCGTTGGCCGACGGGGTCTTGCGGGATATGGGGATGTGATGAACCGAGATCGCATACCTGGCGGAGCCTTCCTTGTGGCCCGGACCATTTTTCGGCGACTGGCTCTAGCCTGGCTTCGCCTGCGTTTGAGGCTGGCTGAGCGGGCCATTGACCGGCCCTTTGACCTCGAAGCCTCAAGGCGGATCGACTGTCTAAATTGGAGACTGGAGCGTTTTGGTGAATAGGACTGACCTGCAAGCGCATTTCGCCGGGCGGTGGAATGAGTTTTACTCCAAATATCTGCCCGGCCTTAAAGCCCTGTCCGGCGGCGAGTTTCAGACGAAATGTCCTTTTCATCAAGACGAAAAGCCGTCCTTAAATTTCAGTGCCGAGACCGGGAAGTTCTTTTGCCACGGCTGTGGGGCCAAGGGGGACTCGATTCATTTCTATGCCAAGCTCCACGGCCTTGACACGAAACGGGACTTCGGCAAGGTCTTGGCCGGAATCGCTTCAGACTTCGGTTTGGAGACCGAGGACCGGCCCAAGCCCCGGATAATCAAGGTTTACGACTACGTGGACGCCGACGGGACTTTGCTTTTTCAGGTCTGCCGGATGGAGCCGAAGGATTTTCGCCAGAGGCGGCCGGACGGCCGGGGCGGCTGGTTATGGAACACCAAGGGAATCACGCCCGTTCTCTACAGGCTTCCAGAAGTCTTGAAGGCCGACGAGGTCCTGATCGTTGAGGGCGAAAAGGACGCCGACGCCGTGGCCGCCTTGCATTTCGCCGTCACCACGTCGCCGGGTGGGGCCAAAAAATGGAAAGACGAATATTCTGACTACTTGAAGGACAAAAACGTGATCCTGATACCGGACAATGACCTTCCCGGCCGAGAACATATGGCCCGGATAGGCGCGTCGCTCAAGGGCAAGGCCAAGTCCATTAAGTGGCTTGAACTGCCCGGCCTGCCAAGCAAAGGTGATTTTTCAGACTGGCTGAACGGCCAACCTGATCCGGAAGCGGCGGCGGAATCCCTGGCCGTCCTGATTGACAAAACCGGCGAGTATGAGCCGCCAAAGAAAGCCACCTTCGAGGACATGATATTGACTGACCGGGAGTTCCTGCAAGCCGACATCCCGGCCCGGCGGAGTCTGCTTGAGCCTTGGCTTCGGGAGTCGAGTATCTGTTTGGTCTCGGGCTGGCGGGGGACCGGAAAGACCTGGTTCGCCCTGTCCCTTCTGGACGCGGTGACCCGTGGGGCCGCCTTCGGTCCCTGGGCGGCCTCTGAACCCGTCCCCTGTCTATATCTGGACGGGGAAATGCCGGCGGCCGATATTCAGGAGCGCTTGAACATGCTTGACAGTGGGGACCGTCCGGCCCCGCTCTATATTTATTGTGACCACCTGGCCGTCCAACAAGGCTTAAGCCGGGCCTCTTTGTTATCCGAGGCCTGGCGGGCCAAAATGACCGCCTTGCTCAAGGCCCGTGGCGTCCGGCTTTGGGTGATCGACAACCTGGCTTCCCTGGCCCCCGGCCTTGATGAAAACAAGCGGCAAGATTGGGACGTGGTCAACCAGTGGCTTTTGGAACTACGCTTCGCCGGGATCGCCACCATCCTTCTGCACCATACCGGGAAGGGCGGCCAGCAACGGGGCACCAGCGCCCGTGAGGATAACCTCGATTGTTCCATCGTCTTGAAGGCCCCCCTGGGCGGACTGCCCGAGGACGGGGCCAAGTTCGTCTGTAACTTTAGCAAGGCCCGCGTCGCCACCAAGGACCTGGGGAAAATCGCCGACACCCTTTTCCACTTGCGGACCGATGAGGCCGGACGGCTGGCCTGGACCTGGGGCGATGTGAAACGGGAAACCAAGATCGAACTCTTGAGGTTGTTTAACGAAGGCTACAACCAGCAGGACGCGGCCGACGTTTTGGGAATCAGCAAGGGGCGGGCTTCTCAACTGAAAAAACAAGCCGCGGCCGAAGGGCTTCTCACCACGGCCGGGCAACTGACCCAAGCCGGGTTGAAGGCCGTTTATGAGGTCCAGGATGCGGCCTAAACTAGCTAAACTTTGCCCTAAACTGTTTAGGCTAAACTTTGCCCTAAACTTCGCTAAACTCGTGTCTGTAACTTATTGTTTTTTAGGGGTAATTTTGGTTTACCCCCCACTAAACTTTTCGGTTTAGTTTAGTTACCCCCCCCTTATAGGGGGGTAAACTAAACCCGACTTTGGAGAAAAAAAGATGATCTCGCCCCTTGATGGAAAAACCAGTCCGCCTGGGCGGACAAGAATCACCAAACAGGAACACGAACGTTGCAAGGCCGAGTTCGGGGAAAGCCTCAAAGCCCTTCAAGTGCTCCTGGCCTCACTCGTGGCCCAAAACGATACGACGGCCGTGGCCTGGCTGGTCCTGTCCCTGGAGGCGATCATCGAGAACACCCGAGACCTTCAGGCGCATACGGCAAGGCCCGAAACTATTTGGGCATGAAGCTTATGAAATAACATCGAAGGCCTTAACCAAAAGACTCATAAGAGAAAAATAGAGGCCTTCACACCAAAAAAAATTAATTATAATTAATATTAATTAAATACAATAAGCGAGAAACGTTATGACTAAACGAAAGAATCAAGGTCCAGGGCGGCCTCGAATATATCAGTCGGCCGCCGAGATGGAAAAGGACATAGAGGCTTATTTCCAAAAATGTCATGAACTTAACGAATACCCGACCGTGACCGGCCTGGCGGCGTCCTTGGAAATGAGCCGTGATACGCTGGTTAAATACGGGTACCGAGAAGAATATGCTGACACGGTAAAAAAAGCCCGAGTCCGGATCGAAGCGGAATATGAAAAGCTGCTGCTTGAAAAAGGCCGGAACCCGGTCGGGGTGATTTTTTCTTTGAAGAACAATTTTGGCTGGAAAGACCAAAAAACAGTCGAGGTGCACCAGTACGCGCATTTGACCGATGACCAACTGTTTCACCGGATTAGACTGTTAGAGCAAGAACTGGGAATATCGCTCGACGGGGCCGACGTCCTTCAGATCGAACATTCCAAAAATCCGCCGTAAAAGGCCAGAAGGCGTTTCCTATGATGGAATATATGGGTCAGGGCGAGATCGTTAAAATTTGGGGCGATTTGACCCATTAAACTTAACTTTTTTTGTCTTTTTTGACTGAGGCGGGGACTGGTTTCTTGTATTTTTTGAATAAATCTATAAGGGCTTCCTCAACAAGTTCGCCGACTGATTTGTCTAAATCCAATGAAAGATATTTTAGAGGCTTAACAAAAGCCGGGTCAATGCGAGTGGAAAATATTTTTCTTTCCGTCATGACTTACAGATACATGTTTTTTTGAAAACTAGCAAGAAATAGGTTGACAATGTGATATAGACATGTATACTTGTTATTAAGTAAACAGAAGGACCCGAATCGCCATGGTGTCAGTCAGTTTAAAACTTTCCCGGAAAGTCCCGCGTAACGCGGGGCGGGCTTGTGGCGAGCCTGGGTCTTCCGGGAAATTAACCAAGCCCCTGACCGGCTTATGGCCGGCGGGGGCTTTTTATTTTGGAGGTGTAGCTATGAAGAAAAATCAAAAAGGGGGTGGTTAGTTTGGCGGTGAAAATTAGAGAGCGGCCCAAAGGCTCCGGGGTCTGGTGGGTCTTCATCGACCATAACGGAAAACGCAAGGCCAAGAAGATAGGCCGGGACAAGAAGGTGGCCCTGGACGCGGCCCGGAAGATAGCGGCCAAGCTGACCCTGGGGGAGTTTGGTTTTGACCGGGCTGAGGCCAAGGCGGTCCCGACCTTCGGGGACTACGCCGAAACCTGGATCAAAACCACGGTCCCGGCCACCTGCAAGCCTTCAACCTTGAAGGACTACCAAGTTATCCTTAAACACCACGTTTTACCGGTTTTTAAACAGGTCCCGGTCGACCAGATAAACCGTTTGAAGGTCAAGAATTTTCTCTTGGACAAGCTCAAGACCGGCCTGGCCTCAAGCACGGTCGGTCACATGAAAAGCGTCATTTCCGGGACCTTGAACCTGGCCGTTGATGATGAAGTGATCCCGGCCAACCCGGCCCACCGTTTAGGGAAAATATTCCGGGTCAAAAAGATTCAGGACCAGATCGACCCCTTGACCCGAGACGAACTGGTCTTGCTCCTGGACTCTTTCAGAAGGCACTTCCCGGATCATTACCCCTTGGCCCTGACCCTGGCCCGGACCGGCGTCCGCCTGGGTGAAGCCCTGGCCCTGCAATGGGGGGACCTGGACTTCAACGGCCGGTTCATCATGGTGAGGCGGACCTTCTCGCGCGGCGGCTTGGTGACGCCCAAAAGCGGCAAATCCCGGCGGGTGGACATGAGCCGACAACTGGCCGAGACCCTCAACGCCCTGAACCTGGAACGGAAGAAAGAGACCTTACGGCGGGGCTGGCCGGATGTGCCCGAGTGGGTTTTTATCAACTCAGACGGCGGGCCTCTGGACGGGAATCACTGGCGCGCGCGGGTCTTTAAGAAGGCTCTGAGCAAGGCCGGACTGCGTGAGGTCCGGATTCACGACCTGAGACACAGTTTTGCCAGTATGTTGATCCAGGCCGGCGAGTCCTTGGCCTATGTCCGAGACCAGCTTGGACACCATAGTATCCAGGTCACGGTTGACATCTATGGACACCTGGCCCCGGAAGGGAACAAGGACGCCGTGGACCGTCTTGACGACCCGGTTTCCGACGCAACCATCCGCAACCTATCCGCAACCAGCCAAGAAGAAAGGGCCAGCCATGTTGCCTAACCCCTTGAAATCATGGCGCGCCTGGCAGGGCTCGAACCTGCGGCCTACGGATTCGAAGTCCGGCGCTCTATCCAACTGAGCTACAGGCGCCCGCCTGAATCACTGCTCCCGCCAAGGCCGCCCAACTTGTTTCAGGTCAGACGGGTCTTGCGGTTGCCGGAAAAAAGCCTATCATTAAATCAAGCCGGGTGGCAAGAGCTTTTGGTTTTGTAAAATGGCCGGATAGTTTGAACACTCCGGCCCGGGCGAAGCGGCATCCGGTTTTTCGAGCCTGTAACTTTTAGACCGGAATGGTCTCTTTATAACTGAAATATCGAGTCCAGTGACCGAGAGGAGATAAAAAGATGCCTATTTTTGAATATGTCTGCCTGGATTGCGAGAACCGGTTCGAAACCCTGGTTCTCAACAGCCGGGAAGAGGTGGTCTGCCCGGCTTGCGGGTCCAAGAGATTGGAAAAGGCCATGTCTTGTTTCTCGTCCGTCGGCGGCGGTTCTTCCGCAGGCTGTTCCAGTTCCGGCGGTTTTACCTGAGCTTAGATTTGTATTCAGCCGGCGGCTGAAAAGGAGAAACGATGGAATATTTTTGGCTGTTATTAGCCTTGGCTTTTTGGGTTTTGCTTCAGGCGGTCATCCTGCCTCGATTGGGCGTTCCGACCTGACTGCGTCCCGACTGCCGGGCCGGCAGCGAAGGAACCGATGAAAAAAATAGTCCGCGGGCTTGATTCTGTGTTAAACTGAAATAACATCCGCCGCTTCCGATTCATGCCCCGACTTGGACCGAATGGAGACATCCGGAGGGCGATCCGCAAGGGAATGATCCGGGCGGCGGAGTGAACATTGGCCTGGGAGGGAGAAATGGCCGAAAAAGATATTTTGGAAAAAAGCTACGACAAAGAAACCGAATTTTTTTACAAGATGAACCGGGAAATCATCGAACGGCAGAGGCAGGTCCTGGACGCCAAGCGGGCCGAGCAAAGGGCCAAGGCCCTTAAAGAGCAGCATTGGATGTGTTGTCCCAAATGCGGTTGTGGAATGGAAGAGACCCAACTGTGCGGGATCATGGTTGACCGTTGTAACGAGTGCGGGGGCATCTATTTTGACCAGGGGGAACTGGACCTGTTGCTCCAAAGCCGGGAACCCCAGGGATTCCTGGTCAGTCTCAAATGCTGGTTTAAATAAAGTTTGGAGCCGGGTTCCCTTCGATAGAACCAAGAAAACCCGACTAAGGCCGGACCGGGGATGGGATATTTCCCCGGTCTTTTTCACTCGGCCCGGTCGCGGAGAAGTCCAAGCAACATTGTTGATTCAACGGTCCGTCGCCGTCCGGTCCGTTTAACATCGTGACATCGGGCTGTCTTAATTAGGGTTCAGCGGTATGGGTCTTTTGGACCAGTTAAAAAAATTGAATAAAAACCTGGAGGACGGAACCTATCGGGCTCAGTTCGAATACGGCGACGAGGAACTGCGCCTCGAGATGCTGGAAACGGCGGACCTTCTTTTTGAAGTGGCTGACAAGGTCGAGGAAATTTTAACCGATGTCCTGGTGCGTCAAGGTTTCGGCCTGCCGGCTTCTTCCAGGGAAGATACGGAATCCGAAACCAAGGACGACTGACCCCTGATTTTTCAGGCGGTCGGCCCCTTCGGGCTCTCCAACTTCTCAATTTTACTCCGACCCCAAAAGTAGCGGCGATTTACGGACAGGCGACGGGTGGTCACACGAATCTATCGTCGGCCTTGGTGCGCGGTTTTCCGGAAGCCAAATGTCTTTCCAGCCAGCCGCAGCGGGCCTTCGGACGGTGGTCGAAGGCCGGAACGTACGGCTTGATGTCCAGGAGGGGGGTTTGATCGATAACGTCCAGCTCGGCCACGTTGAGTATCCGGCCTTCGAGTTTTTCCAGGCGGACCACGGAAAAACCGATGGGATTGGGGCGTTTGGGCGCCCGGATGGCGAAAACCCCGTGTTGGGCGTCATCGAGGAAGGGTACCGTCCGAAGCTGGAAGCCCTTGGACAAATGGAAGTGATAGAGCAAAATGATGTGGGAAAAACCTTCCAGGTCGAGCAGTCCATCTTCGTATTCAGGAAAAACTTCCACTTGGCCGCGGGTTTCGGGAGCCAACCCCCCTTGGATGGGGGCGCCTTCGCGGCTGGTTAAAGGACTGTGAATGACTCCGATGGGATGATAGACGATCCGCATAAAGTTTTCTCTCTCTATATTTCGAGCCCAGGTTCAATCTATTTCAGGACTGACCCCTCTGTCAACCGCATCCGCCGAAACGATATTCGGCCGCCGAGACCGGTCTGATTATAGGTCGGGAAGGGCTATTCAAGGTCTGGTTTTTTCCTTCTTTCTGTCAGGCCTTCTTGCCTGGTCAGACCCAGACAGGGGGTTTGCGGAACATGATTTTGATATTTTTTACTCAAACCATTTGTATTTAGATAAAAATTGACATAGTCGGCCCTGGTGGTCTAATCTTTAGCCAATCCCCGGTGGCTGGGGGCGAGGCGTCATATGGAATCTGAAATCCTGTTTTTTCGGCAATTCATTAAAAAGAAAGGTCTGCGCTACACCAACGAGAGGGAAGCGGTGGCCCGGGCGGTCCTGGCCCGCCGGGATCATTTTGATGTCGAGGAACTCTATTTGAGCGTCCAGGCTGAAAGGCCGGTCTCAAAAGCCTCGATTTATCGAACCATTCCCCTATTAATCGAAGCCGGGCTGCTGGCCGAGGTTTTCCATGAAGACGGGCATATGCATTATGAACCCATGTTCGGCCGCGGGCATCATTGTCACTTGCGCTGCACTCAATGCCGCGAGGTCAAGGAGTTTTCCGACCACCGACTTATTGAAATCGAAAGAGACATGGGCCTGAAGTTTGGATTCGCCGTTGAAGGCCACAAACTTGAAATTTTCGGTTTATGCCCGGATTGTCAACAAAAAGGTAAAGAAGACCCTTGACAAAACCGTTTCATGTTATATTATTGAAATTGAGTCTCAATATAAATTTGGACCGAAGGGACTTGAAGCGATAGAATAGTTAACGAATCATAAGGTTATATTATGGCTGCTTTACATCAAAATGAACAAGACGAACTCAAACGTATTCTGACTCAGCAGGGCGTGGCCGACATAGAGGACATTTTAGCCGTATTGGACACATTTCTAGCCACGGAAGAGCACCTGACCGAGGCGGAACTGATAAGAAAGCTGAAAAGTCGTGGTCTGAACCTGGACGAGGCCGTGGTCAAGAGCGCTTTGGACCTTTTTTGCCGATACGGTTTCGCCCAGGTCAAAAAGTTTGAGAATCATGACCCCAAGTATGAACATCGTCATCTTGGCCACCATCACGATCATCTGATCTGCACCCGCTGTGGCGGAGTCCAGGAATTCGTCAGCCCGGAAATGGAAGATTTGCAAGTCCGAGTGGCCAGAACCATGGGCTTTGTTCCCTTGGAACATCGAATGGAAATTTATGGGCTTTGCAAGAAATGTGCATTGGCCCGAAAATCCGCCGTCCCCCTATGTGAAGCGGAGCGTGGTGAACGGGTGGTGGTCGTCGGCCATCATGGCGGGGCTTTTTTGAAGCATCGCCTTTCGGACATGGGATTGATCCCGGGGGTCGAACTGGAAGTCCTTCACCGAAACGGCGGCCCCCTGGTGGTTTCCTGTCGCGGCGGCCGATTGGCTTTAGGCCGGGGCATGAGTAAAAAGATAATGGTCGCTCCGGTTCAAAACGGCGGTGAATCTGGAGAAAAGTAAGATGTGGCAGACGGTGACCGTATTTTTTGCTTTGGTTCTGGCTGTATGGTATCTGGTCCGATGGTCAAGAAGGGTTTTTACGTTGAAAAAACCGTCAGGCTGCGGGTGCGGTCGGGTTTGTCCCGTTTCCATGGAGACGGATAACCAGTCGTTTTCTTGCTCGCCAGGGTCGCCTAAATCAGGAAAAACCTGATCAGGATCTTTTCTTCACGTCTCCGTTCTGGAGAGGGCGGAGATCAGGGGACAAGGTGAATCGTTTGTCGGCCCATAGGGGTTGTTTCGCTGAATTTCGAGCAAAAATAGAGTTGATTAATGACAATCATCAGCATACGTCATATGGCTTCAGGCGAAAAAGGGACCATCGTCAAGGTGCGGGCCCACGGGGAAATGAACCGCCGCCTCCGGGATATGGGCCTGGTGTCCGGGACCGAGATTTTCATTCAGGGCCGGGCTCCTCTTAACGATCCGGTCAACATCAAGGTTCGCGGTAATAATTTGACCTTGCGCAACAACGAAGCCGATTTCATCGAGGTGGAGGTCGAGCGATGACCTCCGCCCTTGAACCATCTTTTCCATGAAGAAAAAAATCACCATTGCCCTGGCCGGCAATCCCAATGCCGGCAAGACCAGCCTTTTTAATCAGCTCACCGGGGCCAGGGCTCATGTGGGCAACTATCCAGGAGTGACGGTCCAAAAAAAGGAAGGTCTTCTCCAGCATGACGGCTGGGAAATCCACGTGGTCGATCTGCCGGGAACGTATTCCTTGACGGCCTACTCTCTTGAAGAACTGGTGGCCCGCAACTTTATCCTGGAAGAGCGCCCCGATGTGGTGGTGGACGTGGTCGACGCCACCAATCTGGACCGGAACCTCTACCTGGCCCTCCAGTTCATGGAAATCGGTGTGCCTCTGGTCATTGCTTCAAACATGATGGACATGGCCGAATCCATGGGCCTGAAAATCGACCTGGAAAAGTTAAAGACCCTCCTGGAAGTCGAAGTCGTTCCGACCGTGGCCCGTCAGGGTAAAGGCCTGGACCGGTTGCTGGATTCAGTGGTTCGAGTAGCGGAGGAGAATCGTGAATGGCGGCCGAAAAACATCAGATACGGACCGGATCTGGACATAAAAATTCGTGAGATATCCAGTCTTTTAATGGAGAGCCGATTTCCGACCGACAAGTATCCCGCCAGGTGGCTGGCGGTTAAATGTTTGGAAGGCGACCAGGAAGTCTTGAAATTGGTCGGAGGTGATGAAGCGGTCGGTCGGAAGATAAATGCCGCTGTTGAAGACCTGACCAGACATCTTCGGGTCACCCTGGACGATGAACCTGAAGGGATCATTGCCGATCAGCGATACGGCTTCATCGCTTCGGTGACTAAACAGGCCGTCACCACCGAGGGGGATTTCAGGCGGACCATCTCGGATAAGATTGACCTGGTCTTGCTCAATCGTCTCTTGGGACCGATCATTCTCCTGGCCGTTCTCTACGCCATCTATCACTTAATCTTTTGGGTCAGCGGGGCTCCGGTGGCTTGGTTCGAGGCCTTTTTCAAATGCCTGGGCGGGGCGGTCAACTCGATCATGCCCGAGGGTTTTCTGCGGTCGCTGGTGGTTTCCGGGCTGATTGATGGAGTCGGCGGGGTGATCGGCTTCGTGCCCTTGATTGCCTTTATGTTTTTTGCCATCGCCGTGCTCGAGGACTCCGGTTACCTGGCCCGAATCGCCTTTATCATGGACCGGATTCTCAGGACCTTCGGCCTCCATGGCAACTCGGTCTTGGCCTTGATGATCGGGGGCGGGATCGCCGGCGGCTGCGCCGTGCCCGGCATTATGGCCGCCCGGACCCTGCGTGACCCCAAGGAACGCCTGGCCACCATCCTGGTCACCCCGTTAATGAACTGTGGGGCCAAACTGCCGGTTTACGCCGTTTTGATCGCCGCCTTTTTCGCCCGTCACGAAGGCCGGATGCTCTTCCTGCTGACCCTCATTTCCTGGGGCCTGGCCCTGCTCGCCGCCCGAATTTTGCGCTGGACCGTGCTCCGCGGCGAACATAGCCCCTTTGTCATGGAACTGCCGCCTTATCGCCTGCCCACTTTCAAGGGCCTGCTCATTCATTCTTGGGAGCGGGTTTGGGAATATATTAAGAAAGCCGGGACCATCATCTTGGCCATTTCCGTGGTGATCTGGGTTCTAATGACCTTTCCGGCCTTGCCGGAAGACCTGGCCCAAGGCTTCCAAAACCAACGACGGCAGGCTGAGCAGGTCTTCCTGGCGGGTCCGGGGGGTAAAATCCTGCCGCACACCGGGGCTTTGAACGAATTTAATGAATATTACCAACTTTTTCAAACTAAAAAGGTCAAAAGGACCGGGGAAGACTTCCAACGGGATTACTACGCTCTGGCCCGGGCGGTTTGGGCTTTGGCCCAAGGAGTTCCCCTTGACCCCGAGTTAGAGGTTGATTCCGCCCCGGCCCAGGGCTACCTGTATTACCGCCGGAGAATTCAGGAGATCGGAGTGGAAGAAGCCGGTCTGGCTTTACGGCGCTCCTTCGGCGGCCGACTAGGCCTTTTATTGGAAAAAATCACCCGGCCCCTGGGCTTTGACTGGCGAACCAACATCGCTTTGGTCGGAGGCTTCGCGGCCAAGGAAGTGGTCATTTCGACCTTGGGCACGGCCTATTCATTGAGTGCAACCGAGGAAGAGGCCTCAAAATCCTTGGCCGAAAAGCTGGCTTCCCAGCCTGACTGGAACCCCCTGGTGGCTTTCACCCTGATCCTCTTCGTCATGGTCTACTCCCCCTGCGCGGCCACCTTGGTGGTCATCGTTCGGGAAGCGGGGTGGGGGTGGGGCGTGTTCGCCATGTTTTACACGACCATTTCCGCTTACTTGCTGTGCCTGGCGGCGGCCCAGGTTGGAAAGGCCTTGGGGCTGGGCTTGTAAATTAAGGCGAAAGTCACCCCCAAGGTCTTGGCTTATCCTGATCGAGCCTGTTTATAAGTGGTGCTAAAAAATATCTTTTCTATTGACGGATTCTTAGTTTTAATTTAGACTATAAGTGGGCCTTCCCCCTGGCCCTGACCTGCTTACCCTGGTCCAAGCCCGGGCTTTGCGGCCCGGGCTTCCTCATCAGACCGACGTGATTATCCAGAGCCCCTGTCTGGCGCAAGGCTTCATACAAGACCACCCCCGCGGCCGTGGCTAAATTCAGACTGCGCACGGGTCCCCAGATGGGGATATTGACGATCTGGTCTGGGAAACGGTCTAAAAGCTCGGCCGGACAGCCCCTGGTTTCCGGACCGAAAACCAGACCATCTTCAGGCTGGAAACGAAATCGATGAAACGGGACGCCTCGACGGGCCGAGGTGAAAACCAGACGGGAACCGGTCCAGCCTTGGCAAAAGGTTTCCCAATCCTCCCAAACATGCAAATCCACCGCCGGCCAGTAATCCAGTCCCGCTCTTTTCAAATACTTGTCATCCAAGGAAAACCCCAAGGGTTTGATCAGATGGAGCCGAGTCCCGGCGGCGGCGCAAAGCCTGGCCACATTACCGGTGTTGGGCGGAATTTCCGGTTGATAGAGGATGATCTCCACTCGTTCAGCCCGGTTGTCTTGCCTCGGTCCAGCCGAGGCGTTGCTGTATGGCCTCAATCAAGGGGGGAAAGGTATCCGGGTCCAGAGCGGACAAGGCCACGGCTTCAAAGCGCCGGGCCAGGTTGACGGACAGGTCCGCATCGATCAGATCGACCTTGTTGAGCACTCGAAGGATCGGTTTACGAGTCAGGTCCAGATCGGCCAGAAGGCCTTCGACCGTTTGAACATGATCCTCGAGGCAAGGGCTGGAAGCATCGATGATGTGGAGCAAGAGGTCGGCGCTGTCAAGCTCTTCCAATGTGGCGGCGAAGGCCTGGACCAGGTCGGGCGGCAGATCGCGGATAAAACCCACCGTATCGGTGATGATGATGGCCCGATCGCGTGGGAACTTGAGTCGCCGACTGGTCGGGTCCAAGGTGGCGAAGAGACGGTCCTCGGCCAAAACCTGGCTGCGGGTCAAATTGTTAAGAAGGGTGGACTTGCCCGCATTGGTGTAACCGACGATGGACACAATGGGCAAACCCATGCGCGCCCGGCGTTCCCGGTGTTGGGTTCTCTGGGCCTTGATGGTCTCGAGTTCTTTTTTAAGCCGGTCTATCCTTTCCCGGACCCGACGGCGATTAATTTCCAGCTTGGTTTCCCCTGGTCCGCGGCCGCCGATGCCCCCGGTCAGTCGGGACATCATCGTGTTCTTCTTAACCAGCCGGGGCAGCAGATAATTGAGCTGAGCCATTTCCACCTGAATCTTGCCTTCCCGGCTTTGGGCCCTCTGGGCGAAGATGTCCAGGATGAGCTGGGTTCGATCAATTATCCTTAGCTGGGTCTGTTCGGTCAGTCGGCTTATTTCGGCCGGATTCAGGTCCTGGTCGAAGATAAGCAGATCAACGCCCATCTGCAAAGCCTGGATGTTCAGATGGCTGACCCGCTCCCGACCGAGGACATGGGCGGATTTTCCCTTCCGCTGTCGAAACAGTCTCCGGCCCAGGACCTGAAGACCGGCGGTGCGAGATAATTCTTCCAGCTCGTTGAGATTGTCTTCGGCTTCCGCCCTGGGAACATCCGAGACGCCGACCAGCATGACCCGGTCGTTTCGGCCGGTCTTCTGAACCGCCTTCTGCCTTCTGGTCAGTTCTTCTTCAAGTGATCGGATCAGTTCGGAAAAGTCCGAATCCAGGGTGTGAGGGTTCGGGGTGGAAAACCTGGCCACGCCTTCTCCACCGTCGTTGGCCGGAAGGAGGTGGGCGACTTCGACGGCGGGAGGCCGGCCGTCCTCGTTAACCAAGAGGGCGGCAATCAGGTCCAGACGCAGGTGGGCCAGGTCGTTCAAATCGTCCTGGTTCAGGCCTTCCTGGGCCAGGTGGGTGTGAATCAACCTCAGGCCGCTCAACCGGGTCAACCCGCCCCGTTGGCGTCGCAATTCCGGCAGGAGCAGCCGGCGACCGTCGCCCACGATGACGGAAACGACCGATCCGGGGCGATCCAGGATCAGGCCGATCTGCCGGCCGAGCTCCGCGGACAGTTCGGACATCTCCTTGGCCAGTTCGGGGGTGATGATTATCGAGGCCGGCACCCTTCGGCGGTATAAGCGCCGGAGTCGGTTGATCTGGCTGGTTTTAAGACCTTCGGTATGACCTTCGATGCGGCTGATGGCGGGCTTCACCTCCGAAGCCATTTTTTCGTGTTCTGATAAATATTTTACCGCAAACAGGGAAAAAAGGGAGTTTTTTCCTTAATGGGTTGAATTTATTTTTATTATCATGAAAATAATGAGAAAAAAATGAATCGCGATGTTAGGTTTGCCGGGGATGCGGCCGAATAAAAAGCAGAGGTTCAAACATAGGCGTCATTACGCTGGATGCTGCTTCGAAACCGGGCGCAGTGATGCAGGAAGGTCAGATTAACCGTGCCGACCGGGCCGTTCCGCTGTTTGCCCACGATCAGTTCGGCCCGGCCTTTCAGTTCCTCATTATCGGGCTTATAGATTTCTTCACGGTAGACGAAGGCGATGACGTCGGCGTCCTGTTCGAGGGCCCCTGATTCCCGAAGATCGGCCAAGACGGGGCGCTTGTTGGGCCGCTCCTCCACCCTTCGATTAAGCTGGGACAGGGCCAGGACCGGAACGTTCAGTTCCTTGGCCAGCCCCTTCAGGGAGCGGCTTATCTCAGAAATAACCTGTTCCCTGGGTAGACTCTCGTCACGTCCCCGCATAAGTTGAAGGTAATCGACAATTATCAGGCCCAGTTCCTGACCCTGGTTGAGCATTTGGCTTTTGAATCGGCGGGCCTTGGCTCGTAACTCCAGGACGCTCAAACCGGGGGTGTCGTCCACGTAGACGAGGGCTTCGTTCAGTTTTGAAGCGGCGCTGGTCAGATGGATGAAGTCCTGCTCCCGGACCCGGCCCGTCCGCACGTCCCGCAGGTCCAAACCGCCCAGGGAACAAAGCAGACGGAGCACCAACTGGTCCTTGGACATTTCGAGGGAGAAGAAGGCCACGGCCAGAGGATGACCGGTCTTGTGGTCCCGTTCTTCCGGGATGGCCGTCTGGGTGGCGATATTAAGGGCCAGGGCGGTCTTGCCCATGGACGGACGGCCGGCCAGGATGATCAAGTCGGACGGCTGCAGGCCGCCGGTCAATTCGTCCAGATCGGCGAAACCGCTGGGAACCCCGCTGACCCCGCCGCTGCGGTGCATCAAGGCCTCGATGTGACCGATGGTCGTGGTGAGCAGGCCTTTGACCGGCTCGAGGGTCTGGATGTCCCGGCCTTCGCGGATGGCCAGGATCGAGGCTTCGGCCCGGTCCAGAATCTCATGGACCTCGTTGGTCGGAGAGAAACATTGCTCGGAGATGTCGGCGGCCGACCGGATCAGATGCCGCAATAAAGACCGTTCCCTGACTATCCCGGCGTAATGCTCGACGTTGGCCGCCGTCCCCACGGCGTCGGCCAATTCGGCCAGATAGGCCGGTCCGCCGGCCTTGTCCAGCGCGCCATTTTTTTTCAGGGACTCGTTAAGGGTGACCAGGTCCACGGGCAGACTCCGGTCAAACAGGTCCCGCATAGCCTCGAAGATCAAGCCGTGCGATTCCCGATAAAAATCGTCCGGAGTCAGGCGGGTCTCCAAAACCCGGGCCAAGGCCCGGTTGTCCAGCATGATGGCTCCGAGCAGGGATTGTTCGGCTTCGAGACTCTGGGGCGGCAGCTTGAGGTCTTGGACCTTGCTCGAAGACTTCCGGCTCTGTCTTCTTTCAGCCATGAACTTACTATTCGGCTTTGACCACCGTGACTTTCACGTGAGCGGTCACTTCGGAATGAAGCTTGATCGGAACTTCGTATTCGCCCAAACTCTTGATGTTTTCCTCCAATTGGATTTTCCGCCGGTCCAGGTCCAGGCCTTTTTCCTTCAAGGCGGCGGCCAGGTCCATGGTCGTGACCGAACCGTAAAGTTTGTCGCTTTCCCCGGCTTTTTGGGCGATGACCAAGTGGAGGGTCTCGATCTGAGCGGCCAGCTTTTCGGAGCGTTCCTTTTCTTTCATGGCCCGCAGCTTGAATTCCTCCCTCTTTTTTTCAAAGAGCCTGAGGTTGGCCGGGGTGGCGGTCACGGCCAGTTGATCGGGTATTAGCTTGTTGCGGGCAAAACCATTGGCCACATTAATGATTTGACCGGCCCGGCCGATGGATTCAACGTCTTGGGTGAGAATTACTTTCATGTTTCAAACTCCTTCCTAAATCCCGACGGCGGACTCAGCCTTGGCGGCCAAGTCCACTCTTATCTATTTTTCTAAAATTGAGCCAAATGTCAAACAGCCCAACCGCGGCCACAATCAGGGTCAAATACTGCTGAAGAGCGATCAAAGTGTAACACAAAATTTTAAAAAACGCCGGTGCGCCCTTCTTATTCAACCAATAGGCGACGACGGACAAACCCTGAAAAAAATATATCAAGCCCAAAACCATCAAGGCGTTGACGGCGGGCAATCGAACCCAGGCCGAAGGAATGACCAAGGCAAAACCGGCGGCAATCACTATCCAGACCAGGCCTTCGGGCGCGGACCAGGTTTTCAAGTCGGCCAGTTCCGGAGGAAGTTGGCCGGTTTTGGCCAACAAAGCCCGGCCGCCCATGAAATTGGCCCAGACGATCACCAGGGAACCCAGGACCATCAGCCCCGGGAATATACCGGTCAGCACCTTGACCAATTGGTTCACGGCGGCGTTTTTTCCGGCCGCGGCCTCGGTTTCCCGACCGGGATATTCCGTTTCCACCGGCGACTCAAAAACCGATTGGTACATCCGGAGTGAAATGTGAACTTGTTCTTCAACGATTTTTTTCCCATAGGTCCAGGGAGGCTGGCCCTGGGCCAGACCGATCAGACTCAGAACAATCAGACCCAAGAGCAACAACACCCCGGCCGATAGTCCGACCAGTTTTTCCGGGGGCAGCGGCCATCGGAACCCTTCGGCCAAGATCACGGCCAAGACGCAGCATTCGAAAAAGAAAACAATCCCGGAAATCCGGCCGGTCAAGGAAAGAATAAGAACAACCGCCAAGGCGGCCAAGCCGATCATGGTCAGACCGTAAATCCGACCCCGGCTAAAATAGAATAAAAACAGGGGCAGGGGAGTGAACAGGCCGAAAAACATCCCGACCACGGGCAGGAAAGCCATGGACAAAAAAAGGACCACCGCCGTTCCCGCCCCCAAAACCAGAGCACGTTCGCCGAGGGCCGCCGTTATGGCCGAGAAAATTGTTGGAGGGGTTCGGCCTTCACTCATGGCCCGATCATCTTCTCCTGGGAAGGACTAACCCCAAACCCTCCGGGTCTTTCCTCAGGTGCTGCTGGGCGTCATGGCCGTATAGGGCATTAGGGCCATGTACCGAGCGCGTTTAATCGCCCTGGTCAAGTGGCGCTGATGGAGAGCGCAATTGCCGGAAATACGGCGGGGAATGATCTTGCCTCGTTCCGTGATGAAATTTCTAAGGACTCTAAGGTCTTTATAATCTATTTCCCGAGCGTGTTCAGCGCAAAAACGGCAGATTTTGCGGCGGGGGAAATGCCTTCTTTTTGGTTTTGGCCGATGGTCCATGGTCGTCTCCTCAATTCAACTTCCGTCTGAATGAAAAACGCTTAAGGGGAGGGTGAAAAGGTTATTTGTCCTCGTCTTCTTGGTCGAAATTGTTTTCATCCTCATCGCCATCGTCCAATTCTTCCGGACCTTGAGAGAATGCTTTTGTCTCTTCTTCGCCGGTTCCCATGTCCTCCCGTTCAACTTCCCGGGCGGCTTCTTCCGCGGCCATGGTTTCACGGCGGGCCCTTTCGGACTGGATGCGTTCGATTTCGGCTTGGCGCTTCTCTTCAGTAAAATCCTTGTCCAGAACCAGAGTAAGATACTTGTAAACCCGTTCATCCAGACGCATTTGGCGTTCCAGCTCGGTCAACAGGGTCGGAAAACCAGAAAAATCCAAAAGCCAGTAATAGCCGCGCAACTGTTTGTTGACCGGGTAGGCCAACGGCCGGCGACCCCAATCTTCCCACCGCAACAGCGCGCCTTTCATCTGATTGATTATGTCGATGAATTTTTGTTTGGTCTGTTCCAACTCCTCGGGAGACAAATCCGGATCAAGGAGCACAAGGGTCTCGTAACGTCTTTCTACCATTTCCGTGGGTTACCTCCTCATGGTCTTATGGCCCTCTCTACTTGGGGAGAGGGCGAGGAAGCTCTAGGGTAATTCCCGGAGCATTAAAAAAATATATTTTACCGGATATTTTATATTTGTCAAGAAACTTTTGCCTTCCGACCGCAAACAATACCGGTTCAACTCAGGCCGGTCTTAAATTCCCAAAGCGGACCAAAGCCTGGCTTCGGTTTGTTCCAGCGGACCGGAGGTGTCCAAGGTGATCAGCCTGGCCGGGTCCAGGTTTTTCAGGGGCTCAAAAGAGGACATTTGGGCCGAATAAATTTCCCGGCGGCCGTCGGATAGGGAATGACCGCGTTCTTCCCTTTTTTTCAGTCGGGTCATGGTGGTTTCCTCGTCGGTCCGGGTCAAAACGAAAGTCAATTCCGCCCCGATGGACCCGGCCGCTTCGATCAAGGCCCGTCTCTCCGCCTCCTTCATGTACGATCCGTCCAATACCACGTTCATTCCGGCTCCGGCCAGCTTGGCCGCGGACCCGTGCATCGTCTGGTAGACTTTTTCTGACATTTCCGCGGAATATAGTCCCTGGCCGTAAGGAACATAGACCCTGGCCCCGGGGGAAAGCCCGGCCATCTGTTTGCGCACCCGGTCCGAACTGATCACCGCCGCCCCTGATCTCTGACCCGTGGCCTCGGCCCATCTGGTCTTCCCCGAGCCCATCAGGCCGAAAAAGACGATGATTCGCGGTCGTTTTGATCCGCCGGCGTAAGTGTAGGCCAGATCGAAGTAACGCTTGGCCTGATCCAGGGCTTTTTCCCTTTCCGGCGTGGGCAGGGCCGGCTGATCAAAGGTGAAGCAACTGATCTTTCCCCGCACATAAGCCCGATAGCATTTGTAAAAGTCAAGGACCAAGGGTAAATCCAGGTCGTCCGAAAGCTTGATATAGGCGGAGGCCAGTTCCCGGCCCAGGTCGGACCGGCCGTGAAAATCCAGGTCCATGGCCAAAAAAGCCAGGTCCGAGGCCACGTCCGAGTAACGAAAGCGTTGATTGAATTCAATGCAGTCGAAAATCCATATTTTTCCCCCCAGACAGATGTTGGCCATATGCAGGTCGCCGTGACAGTCGCGAATGCGGCCCTCTTCGATCCGGCGGCCAAGAACCTCTTGTTGGGTCTCTAAAAAATCATCGGTGAAACGCCGGATGGTCTCGTAACGATCATGCGAGAGGGCCACGTCCACGTAGTCCTCTGTTTGGGCGAAATTTTCATCCGTATTTATCTTTATCTGTTCGGGCCGGCCGAACCGGTTCACTTGCTCCCCTGTTTCGGCCCGGCGGTAAAAATCCGCCAGGAGGGCGGCCAGTCGGGCCATGGTCCGTGGGGTGACTTGGCCGGCGGCTAAACGGTTCAGCATCATGTCCTCCGCCGGCAGGCGGCGCATCTTGACGGCCCAGTCCTCGACCTGTCCTCGGCCCTCCATGACCAAACGGCCGTCGGCCTCGCGGGTCACCCCGACCACGTCCAAATAAATGTCGGGAGAGAGGCGGCGGTTGAGCCTGACTTCCTCCTGGCAAAAATTTTTCCGCTTTTCCAAGGTGGTAAAATCCAGAAAGCCGAAGTCCACCGGTTTTTTGACTTTGTAGACCAAGGGTCCGGCTAAAAAGACCCAGGAAATATGGGTCTGAAGCAACTCCACTTCAGTCGGCCTGGGCCGATAAGCCTCGGGCCGACTTAAATCCTCGGCAATTTTCTCCGTCTTCATGTTCATGTCCAAAAACCTTATTTAAATTCTGGCATAACGGCTAAGATAAGGAAAGGAATTTACCAAAAAACACTTCCCAAAACCGTGTCTTTAATCAAATGGCCGTCTCCAAGCTTTTACCCGCCGCCCGGATTGCTTTTTAGGACGAAACGCATTAGAAAGACAAGGGCGTTTTTCGTCTGGAGATTCGGGAATCGTGATCGAGCGCTGGTCCAATCCGAATGGTTATCGTCAGGTCATGGCCATCAGCCTGCCGCTGGTGGCTTCCATGGGCTCCCTGACTTTAATGCAGTTCACCGATCGGATGTTTCTGGCCAATTATTCGGTCGAGGCCATCGCCGCGGCCTTACCGGCTGGGATTGCTTCCTTCACTTTTCTCTCCTTTTTCATGGGTGTGGGCAATTACACCAACACCTTTGTGGCCCAGTATATCGGGGCCCAAAAATTCAGCCGGGTGGGGGCCGCCCTCTGGCAGGGGATTTATTTTTCCTTTTTTTCAGCCGGATTATTGGCCTTGCTTTTTTTTATCTCGGGTGAATTGTTCGATCTCATCGGCCACTCGCCCCGGATCAGGGCCCTGGAGGTGATCTACTTCGATATCCTCATCCTGGGCGCCGGTTTGGCGGTGGTCGGTTCGACCCTGGCCTGTTTTTACACCGGCCGGGGCAAGACTTGGACGGTGATGCTGGTTCATATGGCCGGGGCCGCCGTCAACATCCCCTTGGATTATTGTTTGATCAACGGCCTCGGTCCCTTTCCGGAACTGGGCATCGCCGGAGCGGCCCTGGCCACCGTGATTGCCTACGCCTTGATCGTCTTCATCCTCTGCTTATTGATCTTCAGCCCGGCCAATCGGGCCGAATTCGCCACCTGGAGCAATCGGGCCTTCGATGAAGGTCTATTCCGTCGCTTAATGCGCTACGGTTTACCCAGCGGCACTCAATTTTTCATGGAAATGTTCGGGTTCACTTTTTTTATCCAGATGCTCGGCCGGATCGGCGATGTGGAACTGGCCGTCTCCAACATCGTCCTGTCCATAGAAACCCTCTCCTTTCTGCCCATGGTCGGATTTCACATCAGCGCGGCCACCCTGGTCGGGCAGGCCATCGGCCGGGGCCGACCCGAGGAAGGCGTCTATTCCACGGCCAGCGCCCTGCACATCACCGCGGCTTACATGATCATTATGGCCGGAGTCTTTGTTTTTTTCCCTGAACCGTTGCTCGACCTCTTCCATTCCAGCCGTTCCCACCCGGAACAGTATGCCCGGATTGTCGATTTGGGCGTCATCCTGATGCGCTTTGTGGCCTTGTACTCCTTTTTCGACGCCCTCAACCTGGTCTATTCCGGGGCCATCAAAGGCGCCGGGGACACCAGGTTCATCATGTGGACCATCGGCGGGCTCTCGCTGGGCGTGATGATTCTCCCGGTTTATTTGGCCGTGGAGGTCATGGGCCGAGGCCTGTACACGGCCTGGACCTTGGCTACTTTATACGTCTGTTTCCTAGGTCTGGCCTTCCTGTTGCGCTACCGGCAAGGCAAATGGAAGGAGATGCGGGTCATTGAAGGGCCGTCGGGTCTGGCCGCCGGGGAGAGCGGTCTTCAGAGGCAGGAGGACGTCTCGGGTTTTTAGGGCGGCGGCAAGTCAGAACAGCTCTATCTGGCCCCCCTTTTTCAACCGGACTGATATATCGGTCCGCAGCGCCTCGTCTCCTTCGACCCGGCCGTCGCCGCGGATATGCCTGACCGCCAAACCGGCGGCGGTCAAGGCCGGAGTGATCAGATGGAAGCGGTGACAGCGCAGCGGATTTTCTTCGGCACACATCAAAGCCAGGCGCCGAGTATCAGCTATTCTCCGAACTGTTTTTATCCCTGTCTCAAATTCCGGCCCGGCCGCCGGCCCGTGGCCGTGGTCCTTTTGGGGCCCGCCTTTGGGCAGCCCTCCCAGTTGGCGGCCTAAAAAGAGATAAGTCGTTCCGGCCGATGCGACGGTTTTTCCCAAACTGGTTTTGTTGAAGTGGGGAACGTGGCGGGAATAGGGGGCCGACCTGACGTCAGCCAGGACCTCGATTTCCCAGGTCCGCAATAACCCGATAAAATGTTCCAGGGAATGATTCGAATGGCCGATGGTGTAGATGACCGGCGGGTCCTTCCCCGGCCGATCAGGTCCTTCTTCGGAGCGCGACCTCACCGGACCATGATGGCGCCCGGAGGGCCTTCGGCCACCCGGCCGATCACGGCCGCCCGGGGGGCGTCCTTGGACCTCAGCAGGGCCAGCAGTTCCTCGGCGCGGTCCGGCGGGACGGCCAGAAGCAGGCCCCCTGAGGTTTGGGCGTCGGCCAGAAGGCTGAGCACTTCCGGGCGAATCCCCGGCTCGACCTGAAGGGATTTGGTGCAAAAATTCTGGTTGGCCCAGGACCCGGCCGGAACCAGGCCCATGGACGCGTATTCCAAGGCCCCGGTTATGGCCGGAACCCGGGCGCTTTCGATGACCAGGCCGACCTGGCTGGCCCGGGCCATTTCCCAGGCGTGCCCGAGCAGGCCGAAGCCGGTGATGTCCGTGCCGCCGGTCACGCCGAAACCGGCCGCCGCTTGCCCGCCGGTTCGATTGAGAGTGACCATGGTGGCGATCATTTCGGCTTCGGCTTCGGTCGAACAGAGATTACCCTTGATGGCGGTGGCGATAATGCCCGTGCCTAATGGTTTGGTCAGGATCAGGACTTGGCCCGGCCGGGCCCCGGCGTTGGTCAGCACCCGGTCCGGGTGCACCAAGCCGGTCACGGCCAGACCGTATTTGGGTTCGAGGTCGTCGACGGTGTGGCCGCCGACCAGCACGGCGCCGGCTTCATGCACCTTGTCCAGGCCGCCCTTGAGGATTTGCACCAGGACCTTTTTATCCATGGACTCCCTGGGGAAGCAGACGATGTTCATGGCCGTCAGGGGGCGGCCGCCCATGGCGTAAACATCCGACAGGGCGTTGGCCGCGGCGATCTGGCCGAAGGTGTAAGGATCATCGACTATGGGGGTGAAGAAATCCAGGGTCTGGATCAGGGCCAGATCGTTTTGGAGACGAAATACCCCGGCATCGTCGGCCAGGTCGAAGCCGACGATCAAATCGGGATGCTCCTCCTTGGGCAGGAGGGCCATAATTTCCCCCAGGTCGCCCGGACCTAGTTTCGAAGCTCAGCCCGAAGCCCGGACGGTCTGGGTCAGCTTTGGAGTCAAGCCTTTGTTCATATTGCTTCCGTCAACGTTGCCGCGCTTTTTTGCCCTTCCTTTCTCAGAAATTCAAGAAAGGCGGTGCAAAGGGGCGATCGGCTCCGTTTTCTATGGGTGACCAAATAAAATGGACGGCGAAGGTTAAGACCCTCGACCGGCACGGTCTTGATCTGGTTGCATTTGATCTCCGGGGAAAGGGCGATCCGGCTGAGAATGGACACGCCCAGGCCGGACCTTATGCCCTGGAGCACGGCTTCGGTGCTGCCCATCTCGGCCACTACATCCAGATCTCCCACGCCCAGCCCCATTTTTTCCAGGGAAGCCAGCATGGCCGCCCTGGTTCCCGAGCCTTCTTCCCTGATGATGAAGGGGGCCGTGGGCAAATCGGCCACCTCGACTTTGAGCCCCGGTTCCGCCCAGGGGTGTTCGAGGGGCACGGCCAGGACCATTTCATCTTCGATTAAAGGTTCGTATTCCAGGTCATCCAGGGTCATCTTGGCCCCGACCATCCCGACCTCCACGTCGCCCTCGATGATCCGATAGAGGATGCCCTGAGTGTCGCCCAGGAGCAGTTTGAGGCTGACGCCCGGATAAATGCGCCGGAATTGCCCGATGAGGACCGGCAGGATGTAACCGCCGGGGATGGTGCTGCCGCCCAACCTGAGGCGGCCGGTCATCCGTCCCTGGAACTGCTCGAGGGCGTATAGGGTTTCGGTCCGCAACTCCAGAATTTTTTGGGCGTAGTCCAGAAGGACGAAGGCCGCGCTGGTGGGCAGGACCTGGCGCCGGTGGCGGTCGAACAGCCGCAGCTCTATCTCTTCCTCGAGGGTCTTGATGTGGCCGGAGACGGTGGGTTGGGTCAGGCCGAGTGCATCAGCCGTTTTGGAAAAGCTCCGGGTGGCCATCAGTTTGACAAAGACTTCCAGTCGGCGCAGGTCCACGGGTCGTCACCTATCGTGATTATAAATATTACCTATAATAATAGGCCCGGATTCGAAACTCTGTCAAGGCGGGTTTTTTATCCGTTTCTCGGCAAAATAAAAATTCGAGCGGCCGGAGCCGCTCGAACGGTGCGGATCATCTATTTTCCTGGGCGAAGACTAATTTTTCAACTCCTCCAGGTTTTCATACAAATCCAATGACTGAGGATTGGCCAAGGCGTCCCGGTTGGTCACCGGTTTGCCGTGAACGATATTGCGCACGGCCAGTTCGACTTTCTTCATATTGATCGTATAGGGAATATCAGTGATCGGGATGATCTTGGCCGGCATGTGCCGGGGGCTGGCGTTGGTTCGGATAGCCTGCCTGATCTTGGTCTTGAGCTCATCGGACAGTTGGGCCCCTTCGGCCATCTTGACGAACAGAACGACGCGGACGTCGTTTTCCCAATTCTGGCCGATGACCAGGCTGTCGGAGACTTCCGGAAATTGTTCGACGATGCTGTATATTTCCGCCGTGCCGATGCGCACGCCGCCGGGGTTGAGGGTGGCGTCGGAACGGCCGTAAATGACCACCCCGCCGGTGTCCTTGATCTCAATGAAATCCCCGTGGCACCAGATGTTTGGATACTTGCGGAAATAGGCGTTGAGGTATTTTTCGCCGTCCGCGTCGTCCCAGAAATAGATGGGCATGGACGGGAAAGGCGCGGCGCAGACCAATTCCCCGGTCTGATTGTAAACGGCCTGTCCTTCGTCATTAAAAGCGTAAACTTTCATGGCCAGGGCTCGGCACTGGAGCTGCCCGGCGTAGACCGGCCCGATGGGATTGCCCAGGGCAAAGCAGCCGTTGATGTCGGTCCCCCCGGAGATCGAGGCCAGTTGCATGTCTTCCTTGATTTCCCGGTAGACGTATTTGAAACCTTCGATCGGCAGAGGCGATCCGGTCGAGCAGAGGCACCTGAGGGCGCTTAAGTCGCAATTGGTCCCCGGCTTGGCCCCGGCTTCCTCCAGGGAGGCGATGTACCGGGCGCTGGTCCCGAACACGGTGATCTTGAGGTCCGCGGCCATGCGCCAAAGGGCTTCGGCGTCCGGATAGAAGGGCGACCCGTCGTACAGAACCACCGTGGCCCCGACTCCCAAGGAGCTGACCAGCCAGTTCCACATCATCCAACCGCAGGTCGTGAAATAGAACTCGGTGTCTTCTCTTTTTAGATTGGTGTGCAGGACCTGTTCCTTCAACTGATGCAGAAGGATACCGCCCTGGCTCTGGACCATGCACTTGGGCTTGCCCGTGGTGCCCGAGGAATACATGATATAGAGCGGGTGCTCGAAGGGGACCTGGACGAAATCGATTTCCAGGCCTTTTTCCGGGGCGATAAAATCGTTCCAATGGACTGCGTTGGGCAGCCCCCCGATTTCCGACCGCTCATTGACGTAAGGGACCACCACCACTTTCTCGGTTTTGGGCAGTTGCTTAAGAATGCCGCCGACCCTCTCGAGTGAATCAAAGCTTTTACCGTTGTAAAAGTACCCGTCGGCGGTGAAAAGGACCTTGGGTTCAATCTGGCCGAACCGGTCCAACACCCCTTTGATGCCGAAGTCCGGCGAACAGGACGACCAGACGGCCCCCAGGCTGGTGGCCGCCAGCATGGCCACCACGGTTTCGATCATGTTGGGCATGAAACCGGCCACCCGGTCTCCCTTCTGCACGCCGGCCGCTCGCAATGATTTGGCCAGCCGGGCCACCAGGTCGTACAGTTCGGCGTAAGTGATTCGACGCGGGTCCTTGGTTTCGCCTTTAAAGATCAGAGCGGTTTGGTTGTCCCGGTAGCGCAGCAGGTTCTCGGCGAAATTGAGTTCAGCCCCCTTGAACCACTTGGCCCCAGGCATCTTGTGGGGATCGTCCACCACCTGCTCATAGCTTTTCGAGTGGATGATGCCCAGAAAATCCCACATGGCCGCCCAAAAATCAGGGATGGCGTCCACGGACCAGAAGTAAAGCTCGTCATAATAGTTGGAAAAGCGTTTGCCGTAGCGCTCATTGACATACTTGATGAAACGGGTCATGTTGGCCTGTTCCACCTGTTTCCTGGATGGAGCCCAAAGCATTTCAATCATTTTTCCGCCCTTTCCTCCTGATTCGGGTTTTATATGGTAAATGTCACTAACTTCCGTTTGCAGGATATGTCAGGCTGATCGTCAAGTCAAGACTTTTGCTTGGAAACATTGAACCGCCAACGTTCTTTAACTTTGGAAGGGAAGAAGTTCGTCTTTTCCTGGACAACCGCCGGCCGGCCTCCCGAAACGACCGGTGAGTAACCTGTTAATTCATGACCGGGCGTCCACCTTGTTGAGCAACTCCCCCTCGCCCGAGTCAGGCCGGGTTTGGATTGTTGCCGGCCGGCCGACTCGATGTAAAATAAAAATGGACGTATGGTCTTATTAGTTTGGGGAAGATGGAAGTCCTCCTGGGACCCATAAAATTATATGCTTATATTATCGCTAGTTATAATCAACACTGGATGGAAAATTTATCTTGACAAAATATTCTGGATTTATGAAACAATAAACGTATGTTCTTTATTTGATCAAAATTTATACAGGTCGAACAGAAAATAAGGAAAGGACGAATCGGCCTGTCTCAGACCAAGGTTTCGGGGGATTCGTGGACTGGCAAGACGGCGGAAAGAAATACGAAAGGAAAATCGAGACCCAGGTTGAAAACCAGGACCTGGTCCGGAAAAAGCATCTTCAAATCGTCAAGGCGGCCAGCGAGCTGTTTTCCCGAAAGGGTTATCATCGGACCAGTATGCGGGACATCGCCCGGGCCGCCGGTATTAACCTGTCCTATATCTACAAATACATCACCTCCAAGGACGATATTCTGTATCTGTTTTATCAGCATCTGCACGAACAGTGGACCGATGTCTATGTGCAACTGACTGATTCAAGAGATGAAAATCCGGTCGCCCAGCTCAAAAAATTCATCGAAGACATCCTCGAAGTCGCCCTGAAGCAGAAGAGCGAAATCCTGACCATGTGCACCGAAAGCCGCCATTTGGAAAAGGATTCCCTCTACGCCGTGCTCTCCGCGGAAAGTGAAATGGTCAAATGCATCGAACAAGTCCTTGTCCGGGGTCAAAATGCCGGCGACTTCAAGGTTGAGGACAGCTACCTGGCGGCCAACATCATCCAGTTCCTGGTGGTCATCGGTCCCCTGCGGGGCTGGAACTTCGAGGACCGTTACACCTTCAAACGGTATGTTCACCTGCTCACCGACTTCATTCTGGCCGCCTTGGGCGTCGATGAAGAAGTTGAAGGGCGACAGGAATAGCGGATTTAAGACTCCGATGAAAAATAAAGATAGGGAAGAGGAAGAATGAGCCCCAAAAATGACCACGGGAACGACCAGCCGGAAAAAAAGTTCGAGACCATCTCCGGGTTGCCTTTGAAAGAAATCTATTGGCCGGAAGACCTGCCGCCCGGTTTTTCACCCAAGGAGGACCTGGGCCACGCCGGCCGGCCGCCCTATGTCCGAGGGGCCTATCCGGGTATGTACCGCCGCCAGCCCTGGCGGATTTTCATGCTGACCGGGGCCGGGAGCATCGGCCAGGCCCGGGATCGGGTGGCCTATGCCGTTTCCCAGGGCGGTTCCGGGTTCATTTGTGAAACGGACATGTCCACCTGGCTGATGATGAACGTGGACCACCCGGAGGTCCTGGCCCGCAAGCAGGACGTGGGTTGGTACGGGGCTCCGGTCCAATCCCTAAACGATTACCGCGATTATTGGGGCCAGCTGCCTATCGGCCAAATGTACTGCCACCTAGGCGCGGTTCTGCCCCAGATGACCCCGTACTTCATGAGCTGTTTCTTCACTCTCCTGGAGGAAAGAAACGTCCCCCTGGCCAAGGTCAACAGCACCGGCCAAGGGGATTTCTTCATCACCTATATCAGCATCTTGAGTCCCTACCTGGTCCCGCCCCAGGCCGGCCTGAAACTTAACTGCGACGCTGTCGAATACGCGGTCAAACACGCCCCCCGCTTGACCCCGATCTCCATAGCTGGCAACAACATCCGGGAATGCGGGGCCAACACTTTCCAGGAGATGGCCGCCATCCTCGCCTGCGCCGTGGCTTATATCGAAGAAATCTTGAGCCGCGGCAATCTGAAGATAGATGAGTTCGCTTCGGCCATCGGCGGGGTCAATCTGTCCACCGGCAGCGACTTTTTTGAGGATATCGCCAAGTTCCGGGCCATGCGCCGGATGTGGTACAAGCTGCTCAAGCGATACGGGGCCGAAGACCCCAGGTCGTTGCGTCTCAGGATTCACGGTTTGCCGCTAGGCTCCATTTACACCTTCCAGCAGCCCCTGAATAACATTGTTCGGGGGACCTACACCGTCCTGGCGGCCATTCTGGGCGGGGCCCAGTCCATCGGCACGCCTTCTTTTGACGAAGCCATCTGCACCCCGACCAAGCTGGCCCACACCACGGCCATGCGGACCCAGCAGATTTTAATGGAGGAAAGCAACGTAGCCTCGGTCATCGACCCGTTGGGTGGTTCCTATTTCATTGAAGCCTTGACCGACCAGGTCGAGGAAAAGGCCTGGGAGTTTTTCGACCGGATTGCGGCCCAGGGCGGATTTATCGAGGCTTTGGATACGGGGTGGCTCCAGACCGAGGTGGCCCGAGGGGCTGCGGAAACCACTCGGAAGATCGAAAAGGGCGAGCGGCGGATCGTGGGGGTCAACTGTTATGAGATAGAAGAAGAACCTCACGAATTCGAGCCTTTCCGGCCTGATCCCCGGACTTGGCAATTGGCCATGGAATCCCTGGAACGGGTCCGGCGGGAACGAGACGGCGATAAAGCCGAGAAGGCCAAAGGCGATTTGCTCCGGTGTTTGGAAAAAAGCGAAAACACCATGACGGCCACCATCGAGGCGGCTAAGGCCTTGGTGACCATGGGCGAAATCGGGGACCTGTATCGCGATTTCTTCGGCCGGTGGAGTGTGCCCTCCCTGCCGGGTCTCGGTTAAGCGAAACGAGGGAACTCAAGGTCGATGTCGTTTGATGTGATTGTAAAAAAAGGAAAGAACATGCCGAAGGGTTCAAGGATAACCAAGGTAATTATAGGGAAAACCAGTATGGACGGCCATTGGCGGGGAGTCCAGGCCGTGGCCGCCGCCCTCCGCGACGCCGGAATGGAAGTCATCTACGTCGGGTCTTTGACAGCCGAAGCCGTTGTCAAGGCCGCTATCCAGGAGGATGCCGACGTCATCGGGTTTAATGTGGGGGGCAGTTACGAACAGATCGAGGAGTTGATTAAACTCCTTCGGGAAAACAATATGCCGGATGTCCTGGTCATAGTGGGCGGCGTTATTCCTGGAGTGGACGTTCCCCGCCTCAAGGAGATGGGCGTCCACGGCGTTTTCCCGCCAGGCTCCCGCCTGGACGATATCGTCAAGTTTGTCGAAGAAAACGTCAGATCGGTCGACTGAAATCGTCAAGGTGGAAGTTCGGCCGATTTGAAAGAAAAGGGGTTAGCGATGCTTTTTGAAAAGATCGAAAGAGTGGCTGTCGGAGTCAAGGACCTCAAAGCGGCCCAGGAATTCTTCGCCGATCTGCTCGACATAAGATTTGACGAGCCCCTGACCGACGACAATATGAAAATTCGGGCGGTTTACAGCTATTTAGGCTTGGAGTTGGTCGAATCGACCGGGCCCGGTTCCATGATCGACAAATTCCTTCAGCAGAGGGGCGAAGGGGTTTTCTGTATAGTCATCAAGGTTTCGGACATGAAGGAAGCGATTCGGCGATTCGAGGCCAAGGGGCTAAGACGGACCGGCGAACTCAAAGTCGGCGGCATGCGCGAAGTGGCTTTTCATCCCAAGGGCGTCCACGGTCTCCAGATCGTTCTGGTCGAGTACCAGGCCAAACATCCGGCCACCGTGGCCGCTTTGGGGAAATAATCAACCCGGCCCGAGAAGCGCCGGGTGTTTTTACATTAAAAACCTTCGTTGAATGGAGGATAATATGGCTATGGAAATCGTAATCGTATCGGCCGTCAGGACCGCCTTCGGCCGGTATGGCGGAGCGCTCAAGGATTTTGACTATTTTGACCTGGGGGCCTTGCCCATGAAGGAAGCCCTGGCCCGGATCAGCCTGGACGGCTCCCTGGTGGACGAAGTTTATTGGGGGGTGGGGGACACCTCCGTCTGCAAGGATGTCTTCACCCCGGTGGCCGCCCGCCAGACCTTGCTCAAAGCCGGTCTTCCCCCCACCACGCCTTCGGTCTCCTTGGACAAGGCCTGTGTTTCGGCCATGTCGGCCGTCCAATTGGGCTGCCGGGCCATGAAGGCCGGGGATATCTCCGCGGCCATCGGCGGCGGGGCCACCCATTTCAGTCAGGAGCCCCTGATTGTCCGCGGCCTACGCCAGTCCGGATTCCGTCTGGGCAATGTGGTCATGGAGGACCCGCTTTATGAAATGCGGTACAGGGATTTCAGCCCGGTCTCGGTCGATGCCGGCAACACGGCCTTGAGCCTGGGCATCACCCGGGAAGAACAGGACGCCTGGGCCTTGCGCAGCCACAAGAATTACCAGGCCGCCTTCGAGCAAGGCAAGTTCAAGGACGAGATCATGCCCATCCGGATTCCCCAAAAGAAAGGGGATCCGATAGTCTTTCAAAAGGATGAACAGTTCCGTCCCGAAGTGACCCTGGAAGCCTTGGCCAAGCTCAAAACGATCTACGGCAGCCCGACCATTACCGCCGGCAACGCTCCGGGTCTCAACGACGGCGCTGCGGCCGTTCTGTTCATGACCAGGGAAAAAGCCGACGAATTGAAACTGGAACCGCTGGCCCAAATTCTGGCCATGACTTCAATCGCGCTCGAATCCCACCGGCTGGCCGAGGCCCCGGCTCACGCCATCAGGGACGTTTTGAAAAAGACCGGCCTGTCCATGAACGACATTAACGTCATGGAGATCAACGAGGCCTTCGCCGCGGTCCCCCTGGTTTCGACCAAAATTCTGGCCGACGGAGACACGGCCCGGTGGGAGGCCATCAAGGCCAAGACCAACATCAACGGCGGCGCCGTGGCCATCGGTCACCCCAACACGGCCAGCGGGGCCCGGATCATCATGAACCTGGTTTACGAACTCAGAAGGCGCGGCGGCGGCTTGGCCGTCGGGGCGATCTGCGGCGGCCTGGCCCAGGGCGACGCCGTGGTCCTTAAGGCTTGATGATTCAATAATAACGGGTGGCCGAGATGGATTTTTATTTCACCGATGAACAGAAAATGATCCGGGAGACGGCCAGGAAGTTATCCGACCATGAGCTGGCCCCTTACGCGGGTGAGGTGGACCAGCAGGAGAAATTTCCCCGGGAAGCCTGGCGAAAGCTGTCCGAACTGGGTTTTGCCGGATTGACCATCCCGGAAGAGTACGGGGGGCTGGGCCAGGATTATGTGACCGTGGCCATGGTCATGGAAGAAATCGGCCGGGGCTGCATGGCCACGGCCGGGACGATTTCCGTTCACCTGACCACCCAGTATCTGGTGGACGCTTTCGGCACGCCCGAACAGAAACAGCGGTATCTCCCGGCCATGGCTTCCGGCGAAACCATCGGCGCCTTGTGCCTGACCGAATCAGGCTCCGGGTCCGACGCCGCAGCCATGGTCAGCCTGGCCTCCAAGACCGATGATGGATATTTGCTTAACGGGACCAAGATTTTCATCACCACGGGCGGCGAGGCCGACCTGTATATCGTCTACGCCAAAACGGACCAAGGGAAAAAACATAAAGGCATTTCAGCCTTCCTGGTGGATAAGGGCAATCCGGGGCTGTCCTTCGGCAAAAAAGAGCGGAAAATGGGTTACGGCGGTTCCCCGACCAGAGAGGTCATTTTCGATGGCTGCGCCGTATCCGAAGCCGGGCTATTGGGCCGGGAAGGCGAAGGCTTCACCATGGTCATGCGGGGTCTGGATCACGGCCGCATCACCGTGGGCGCGGCCGCGTTGGGGATAGCCCAGGCGGCCTTTGACGCGGCCTTGGCCTACGCCCGGCAGAGGGTCCAATTCGGCCGGGCCATCGCCGAGTTCCAGGGCATTCAATGGAAGTTCGCCGACATGGCCATGCTCTTGGAAGCATCCCGGCTGATGATATACCAGGCCGCCTTTCTGGCTTCCCAAAAGCAGCCCTTCACCAAGGCCGCTTCCATGGCCAAATGCTTCGCCACCGACACCTGCATGAAAGTCACCACCGAGGCCGTCCAGGTCTTCGGCGGCTATGGCTACATGAAGGACTATCCGGTCGAGCGCCACATGCGGGACGCCAAGATTCTCCAGATCGTCGAAGGGACCAACGAGATTCAACGCAACGTGATCGCCAGGGAACTGTTAAGGAAGGCCATATAACAAAAGGGCCGGAGAGGGACTGGACCAATGCCTTTTATCATTTAAAGCCATAGGGACCAGTCCCATCAGGTCCATGACCTCGATCCGATGACCAAGCCGTTTTGACCCTGGAGGTCGGCGACCTCACCAGGAAGAGCGGTTAAGGAGGTTTTTATTCTATTTCAGGGGAGAAAGCTTCGCCAAAACTTCATCGGCAAAGGCCCGACCTTTTCCCGTCGCATATGACTTCAGATAGTTACATGTCTAGGAAATACAAAATAGGCAATACTTTCACAGTCACCGGAGCTTGGGAGCCAGCGGGAAAAATGGAGGAGGTTCGGGAATTTCAACTCTACTTGATAATCCCCCGGCCATGTGTTAGGAATTTCGACTGAATCCTGGGGGAGATCATGAAGACCGCCGTTGTTTGGGCTTTAACGCTGTCTCTTTTTCTTTGCCCGGCCCTTCCGCTGAGGGCCGAAGTCATATCCATGATGATCTCGGCCACCTGCACCGGGACCCCGCAAGGGGTGATCGTGGAAGTGACGGCCGTCAACAAGGGCGACGAGGCGGCCTTCGACCTGAAGGCCGCGGCGCGGTGCCGGGAGGTCGAGGCGGTTTCGGCGGCGGAGCCCAAGCTCCGGCCCGGCCAAAGTTTCACGGCCCGATTGCCTATATCTCCCAAGCTTGAATTGCCCGGCGCTTATCTGGTGGAAGTTTGGGTGGACTTCCAGGACCGGAACGGCCAACCCTTTTCGGCTTTGTCCCACACTTCCTTCGCCTTTAAGGAAGGGGTCAATCCCGAGGTCTTCGCCGAACCGGAGCAGGTGGAGTTGAGACGGCGGGGCCGGGTGTCCTTCCGCTTGACCAATAAAAGCCGGGCCGCCCGTCAGGTGAAACTTAGGCTTGTTTCCCCCCGCGAATTGAAAGCCGAGCCCGAGGAACAGGAACTGCGGATCGAATCCGGACAGACCCGGGCGGCGACTTTCAGTCTGGAGAACCTGTCGGCCCAGGATCGGGCCGGGTATCCGGTTTTGGGCTTTTTGGAGTATGAGGCTGATGGGCGGCATTACGCGGCCGTGTCCGAAAGCCGGGTCCGCGTGGTCCTGGTCGAGAATCTTTTCAAGAAATACCGATGGGGGCTTTTCGCCGTTTCGGCGGCCCTGATGCTGGCGGCCGGGCTGGTCCAGGTTCTTGAGCCCAAGGCCCATACGGGCAGGGTATAGGGGCTTGACCGGCCGGGGGAGAACAGCCTGGACCTGGACGGTGCGCGCCGTCTTGTGGCTGCTGATTTACGCCTTTCTTCTGACTTATCTTCACCCGGAACTGCTCGTCCAGGACTCGGTCATCACCGGCGGGGACACGGCCAGCCATTATTTCACCGCGGTCTACCTCAAGGAACACCTTTTGCCCCACGGGAAAATCATGGGCTGGCAGCCGGGCAACTACGCCGGTTTTCCCCTGTTTCAGTTCTACTTTCCCTTGCCTTTTCTGGCCATGGTCGGGCTCAGCCTGGCTCTGCCCCTGACCGTGGCCTTCAAGCTGGTCACCGTGGCCGGGATTCTCGGCCTGCCTTTCGGGGCCTACTATCTGCTCAAAAACATGGGCCTGGAAAAACCGGGCCCGGACCTGGGCGCGGTCTTCATTTTGCCCTTCCTGTTCATGGAAGCCAACTCGGCCTGGGGCGGCAACATCCCCTCGACCCTGGCCGGGGAATTCGGCTATTCCATCGGACTGGCCCTGTCCCTGGTTTACCTGGGCCGGATGTTTCGAGACGTTCCGAGCGGGCGGCGCGTGTTCGGCAACGCCCTGGTCCTGGCCCTGGTCGGGCTGTCCCACGGGTACACCCTGCTGTTTTGCGTGATCGGGGCCGGATATTTCCTGTTGACCACCCGCAATTGGGTCAGCCGCCTGGCCTACGTCCTCGAAGTGAACCTGCTGGCCTTTTGTTTCATGGGCTTCTGGATCGTGCCTCTTTTACTTTTTATGCCTTACACCACCAGCTACAACCTGGTCTGGATCATCAACGATTGGCGGGAAGCCCTGCCGGTTATCCTTTGGCCGTACGCTGTTTTAGGCCTGGCCTGGACGGTCTGGAAACTTATTTTTGGCCGGGGGACCATGGAGGACCGGGAGCGAATCTTTTTCCTTTTGTTTCTCATGGCCGTTGCGGCCGGTTTTTATTTTTTGGCCAACAAGATCGGTTTAGTGGACATCCGGTTTCTGCCTTTCGGCCAGGTCGCGCTGGTCCTGCTCGCGGCGGCCGGGGCGGCCGAAGCCGTCAGGCGTCTGAAGGCCCAAGGCTTGGTCGTGCTGGCCCTGGCCCTGGGCACCGTGGCCTGGTCGGCCCATCACGAACGTTATATCGAGAAATGGGTTTTGTGGAATTACAGCGGATATGAGCACAAGCGGCTGTGGCCGGCCTTCCGGGACCTGACCCGATACTTGCAAGGCGGGTTTGGCGACCCCCGGGTGGTTTACGAGCATGGGGCCGTGACCGAAGCGGTGGGTTCCCTGCGGGCCTTCGAGTCCCTGCCCTTTTTTTCCGGGCGGGCCACCCTGGAAGGGCTTTATCTCCAGTCGAGTTTGTCCTCGCCCTTTGTCTTTTACCTCCAGTCGGAAATTTCCCAGAACTGCTCCTCGCCCCTGATCCATTACAATTACAGCCGGTTCGATTTGGAGCGGGCCAGGCCCCATCTCGATCTTTTCAACGTCAACCGGTACATCACGGTGACCGAGGAAAGCCGGGCCGCCGCCGAGCGGGCCGAAGGCTTCCGGTTGATCCGGGAGTTTCCGCCCTTTGCCCTGTTTGAGGTGACCGGCCATTCGGGCCGGTACGTGGTCCAGCCGCACTTCAGGCCGGTCCTGGTGCAAACCAACGATCCCCAGGCCGCGGCCTTTGCCTGGTTCCGCCGGGGCGACCTGGAAGTCCCGATAGTCCTGGCTTCTCAGGTCAAGGAGCCTGAAAAAGCTCGGTTCGCCGCGGCCTTTGATGGGGAGACGTTTCGACGACGGCTCTCAACTCCGCCCCGCCGGCCCCTGCCGCCGCCGGCCCGCCTCCGCGAAACGTTCCGGAACGAGGAAATCCTTATTGAAGGGGCCGCGCCCGGCCGACCTTTGTGGATCAAGGTTTCCTATCATCCCAACTGGCGGGTCGAGGGGGCCGATCGGGTCTGGCGGGCCGGCCCGGCCTTCATGATGGTCTTTCCGACCCGGGAAACGGTCCGTCTTTATTTCGGCCGGACCTGGCCCGATTATCTGGGCCTGGTCCTGACCGTGCTGGGCATTGTCTATTCGCTGGCGGCCCGGCGGACCAGGCGCGGCGCCGCCATGGGTTCGGCCGGCCCCGGCCCGGCTCGGATTTTAGCCAGGGTTTTGGAACCGGCGGCCCGGCTGGTCCGGCCACGGGCTGAACAAGTGCTGGTAGCCGGGGTCGCTTCGGCCGGAGTGCTGGTCGTCATCTTGGTTCTGACCCTTGGGTACCAGGACCCCAGCGTCTACTACCGCCGGGGGACGGAATTTTTCAAGGACGATCAATTTGATCAGGCCCGGACCGTTTTTCAAAAAGCCCTGGCGGACTTCCCGTTGTCGCCGGTGGTGGACCAGACCCTGCACCATCTGGCCCTGACCTATTTTCGTCAGGAAAATTGGGCCCAGGCCCGGTCCGTCTGGGAGCGGTTTGAAACCGATTATCCGGAGAGCCGTCTTTGGCCGGAAGCCTTGTACCATATCGGACTGTGCCATTGGCGGGAAAACAATCCCGGAGAGGCCGAAAAGAGCTTTTCCGGTCTGATCGACCGTTTCCCGGACAGCCGGTGGGCCGATGAAGCCCGGAAAAGACTGGCCGAGCTTAACGACGCCAAGCTGTCCGGCCTGTTCGACCAGGCCCTGGGTCTTTTCGACCAGGGCCGTTATCGGGAAGCCGGACGAAGTTTCGTCGAGATCAGGGACCTGGCCGGGACGGGCGACCTGGCAGACCGGGCCGCATACTTTGGAGCCGTTTGCCTGTTTAAAGAGGGCCGATGGGCCGAAGCCTCGGCCGTCTTCGCCGGACTGGCCGGGCAAAATCCCCAAGGGCCGTGGGCCGCCGAAGCCAGGTATCATCTGGGACTGATTCGGCTTCACTTGGGTCAGATCGAGGCGGCCCGGTCCGAGTTGGAAAGTGTGGTCCAGGATTATCCGGGGACGCGCTGGAGCCGGGAGGCCGCGGCCGTGCTCGAATCCCTGGCGCGGGGTGGGGGAAGATGAAAGTCCTGCTGATCAATCCGGCCTGGGGCGGGTCTCGATCCGGGGCCAAACGTTATCACCGGGCCTGGCCGCCTTTGGACCTGCTCACGGCGGCCGGTCTTCTGCGACGGCACGGACATGAACCGCATCTGCTCGACCTGCGGGCTCGGCCGGTCCCCAGGGAAACAGTCCGGGCGGCCGCGTCGGCCGCCGACCTGGTCGTCCTGCAATCCACGCCCCTGGACCGCTGGCAGTGCCCGGATCTGGACTGGCTCAGGCTGGTGAGGCTGGCCATGGAACTGCCCAGGGAAAAACTGGTCCTGGCCGGAGCCCACGGCACCTTGCACCCCGAGCTCTTCCTCAAGGAAACCGGGGCCAGGGCCTTGATCCGGGGTGAGCCGGAAGTCCCCCTGGCCGAGCTGGCCCAGGCCGGCGGCGATCCTCGTGGCCTGGCCGGATTGTCCTACCTGGACGGCGGCCGGGCGCTCCATGAACCGGACCAAGTCCCGGTTGATCTTGACGCCCTGCCGCCGCCCGCCTATGATCTGGTGGATTTGAGCTTGTATCGGTATGAACTGCTGGGGGATCGGCTGGCCCTGCTGGAGACGGCCCGGGGTTGCCCCTTCTCATGCAGTTTTTGTTTGAAGGTTATGTATGGTCCGGGCCGCCGGACCAAAAATCTGGCCCGGGTTCTCGAAGAGATAGAAGAAGTGGTCGGCCGGCGTGGGGCTCGTCACGTGTATTTTATAGATCTCGAATTCACCCTGAACCGGCCGTTCGTTTTGGACCTGTGCCGGGCATTGATCAGTATGAACCTGGATTTCGCTTGGTGTTGCCAGAGCCGGGCCGATACGGTGGACCCGGACCTGTTGGCCCTGATGAAGGCGGCCGGCTGCCGGTTGGTTCATTTCGGAGTGGAAACCGGCTCGCCCCGCCTGCTGGAGGCCACCCGGAAAAAGATCACCCTGGACCAGGTCCTGACCGCGGTCAGGTGGTGCCGGCAACTGGGCCTGACCACGGCCTGCTTCTTTCTTTTCGGTCTGCCCGGCGAGACCGCAGCCGACCGTCGAGCCACGGTTCGCCTGGCCCGCCGGCTCAATCCCACTTACGCCTCGTTTCATATAGCCGCGCCCTATCCGGGCACGGAACTGGGCCGTCCGGCCCCCGGCCCCGAGCCCTTCCCGGCCTGCCTGGAGGACGAACATAACTTGGTCTCCCTGGCCGCCCAGGCGCGGCGGGCCTTTCTGTCTTTTTACCTCAGGCCCGGATACGTCCTGGCCCGCCTCCATGAAGGAACTTTAAGGGACAAGCTGGACCGCCTCAGGCTGTTCTGGGAGTTCATCCGATGAAGGACGGTCTGAGCGTCATCATCCCGGTCTTGAACGAGGCCGAGATCATCGAGGCCAATACGGCCGAACTCTTATCCTTCCTCGACCGGCTGGACCGCCCCTTCGAGATAATCATGGTCAGCAACGGTTCGACCGATCAAACCAACCGCCTGGGGGCGGAGTTGGCCCGGACCTGCGATCGGTTCCGGTTCTTTGCGCTGCCGGTCAAGGGCGTGGGCCGGGCCTTCGCCCTGGCCGTCCGGGAGGCCGGATTCGAGCGGATCGTGTCCGTGGACATGGACCTGTCCATCGACCTGAACTTCATTCCCCGGTCCCTGGAGCTGCTGGACGACTATCAGATCGTGGTGGGGTCCAAGAAGATGGGCTCCCAGAAACGGACCGCCTGGCGCAAGGCCGGCAGCAACGCCTTCATCCTGACGGCCAGGGTCCTTCTGGGCTTGGACTTCGAAGACTATTCCATCGCGGCCAAGGCCTACCGCCGCCAGACGGTGCTGAGCTATCTGGACCGGATCGACCACGGGACCTCCTATGTCCTGGACATCATCTTTCACGCCTTGAGCGACGGCGGCCGGGCCGTGGAGATACCGGTTCACTGCGAGGACTTCCGGCCCAGCAAGTTCAACCTGACCCATGAGGCCCTCTACCGTTTCCGCAACCTGTTTCTCCTCTGGTGGAACTATCGGGTCAAGGCCGGGGTTAAGATGTTTTTTTAGCGATCCGGGCGAACACCGGGGTTCGCCCCGACGGATGAACGAATTTGTGGGGTTTCTTAGTCCGGGCCACCCGGCGGTTGTGGTAACCCCCAACCGGGCGCGTGCAACGCGCCCCTACACTTCCACTCTTCAACTCAAGTCGGCGGTCGTTGCAACCAAATCCATCGCCCCCGGCCTGAAAACCGAGGCGCTTCCACTCTTCAACTCAAGTCGGCGGTCGTTGCAACAGGCTTTTTCCAAGCGGTTCATTCATATTTACGACTTCCACTCTTCAACTCAAGTCGGCGGTCGTTGCAACGAAATGGTCCTGGTGGGCGAAGGGGCGCTCTCATCTTCCACTCTTCAACTCAAGTCGGCGGTCGTTGCAACCTTTGCCCGCTGTTTAAACTCAAAGATATGGAGATCTTCCACTCTTCAACTCAAGTCGGCGGTCGTTGCAACGGACCTGCTCAAAGTGGTGGGCAACATTAAGTCTCTTCCACTCTTCAACTCAAGTCGGCGGTCGTTGCAACATCTTGATGTCACTCATCAGGTCGTGGCATGGACTCTTCCACTCTTCAACTCAAGTCGGCGGTCGTTGCAACGTACGCCGCACCGCCGGGCCGTGCGGTTTGATCGTCTTCCACTCTTCAACTCAAGTCGGCGGTCGTTGCAACATACCGGGAGTGATTGATCCCGCCTCACGAAGCACTTCCACTCTTCAACTCAAGTCGGCGGTCGTTGCAACGTGGCCCCGCTGGAAAAATTGTGGTCGTAGATCACCTTCCACTCTTCAACTCAAGTCGGCGGTCGTTGCAACCCGCCTTGATATGGCTAATGGGAGGATGATGAAATCTTCCACTCTTCAACTCAAGTCGGCGGTCGTTGCAACTTGGTTTTGGTGGTCAGATCGTTGCTGGTGTAATCTTCCACTCTTCAACTCAAGTCGGCGGTCGTTGCAACTGTCAGGTCGGGATTTAAAGCCCATACAGTGTCTTAGGTCGTCTGTTGGGCGAAACGACACCGGCTGTCTCCTGCTGAAAAGGAACCAAAAACAACCAAAAGCTTAAGGCACCGGAAAGTTTGAAAATTCCAATATCGCGAACCTGCCGGCTTTTGAGGACCCACTTATGGTTCGCCCCGACTTTTCAAAGAGCGACAACGACGACCGCCAAGGTGAATTGAAGATCGGGCAATCACTACGTCTGCCATAACAATGGCTCCGCTTATTGCCCCCCGGCTGTGGAACCAGCCGCAGAACCGCGGTGCGAACGGAAAGAGCCTCCCGCGATCCCTCCCAAAGCAACTATTTCTCATTCAAAGAGCCGTCTTCTTGACTTACATATCCTTTTTCTATCACATCGGCCTGAGCCAAGGCAAGATTCCGGGCCGCATTATAATCGGCTTGGGTCGGCTTTTGGGGATCACCACATTTCTCGCATACAAACTCATTTTGGGACTTACGGTTTTTTTTCGAGATATGCCCGCATTCACTACAGCGCCGACTTGTATTTCTCGGATTTACTTTGACGATGTCCATTCCGGCCTCTTTGGCTTTATATGAAAGCAAGTCCATAAACTTACTGGGCACCCAAAGCAGGCGGCGGTATTCGCTTTTCAGGTCCTGTTGACGGAGACGGGCAAGGTCTTCCACGTGGATTCGGCCACAGTTGTATTGCAGACAAAATTTGATCACCTGCCTGGTCAAGGCGTGATAGTAAGTGTGAATCCACTTGTCCTCTTTGCTTGACCGCGTCCATCGCCTTGTCTTGGAGTATAAACCTTTTCGCCTTTGTTGGCGGCGGCGTTCCGCGCGAAACCTTGATCGGGCCGCCCAGACGTCTTCACCGCGACCGAGGTACAGGCGCTGTGGACCAAAATTGACAGCACAGACGGCCGGGACGACCACCCCGAGGTCAACGCCACAGATTCGAGTAGGGTCCAAGGCCGGTTGTTTCGGCTCAAATTTATAAGAAAGAAAAAGAAGAATGCCTTTATTTCCTTTCTGAATCTGACTGTCACATAAACTATATTCACCTGAGCAAATTCTTCGCACTACTTCCACCGCGCCAGAGTCTTTCCATGAAAAAGTAGAAATGAGGCGGAGTTTCTTTTGATTCCTAGGAACCTGGAGGTCTTGGCCGCCCGGAAGTTCGGACAGGAACTCATCGGCAAGCCATTTCCAGCCAAAACCCTCAGGTTCAATGATAAATTGGGCGGACCCCTTATGATTTACTTCGGTGATCTTAGTACTATTATGCCGAAAGGGAACAAAAGCGGAGCGGTAAGTGGGCAGGCTTTTACGACCGGCCCAGGCGTCCCGGTTTGAGTTTCGGAACTGTTTTGCCGCGAAATTCCGGGCCAACGTAGCTAAAACGCCTGTTTCAAGGTATTTGTTTTTTTCGGATAAAATTCTATAAATCCTGGTGTCTGTCGGGACGGGTTTACCTGTTTTTTCATCTATTTCCTGTGGGACTCCATCCAGATTGAAAGCAATGGCATAGCGAATGGCCATATTACCCAAGTAGCGAGCCTCGGCCATGATACGGTCCAGAGCCCGATATTTTAGCCGGCGGATTTTCTCGTCTTCATCCGCCAAAACGACGGGTACTTTGACCACTTTGGTAATTTGGGCCATGATTACCTTTCATACTGGCGCAGGATGTCGAAGTTGTCGCCATAGTAAAGAAGGTTTTCGGCCATGCTCCTAAGCTTTGGTCCGATTCCCTCTCTTTTCGGACCGCTTGGTCTTGTTGCGACCTCCCGCATGGGCCGAGACCAATGGTTTCAACCTTACACCGGGACCCCCGACCGGCTGAATATAATTTAAATAAGTTTAAGCAGGAAAGTCAAGATGTATACTTTGGAGACTGGGTAATTCTTGAGTCGGTGGAAAAATGAGCGAAAGGAGCATAGTCATTGCTAGCCTCGTTCTCAACGGGGCGAAGCAATCTATAGCGGTTCTCGAAAATAATTTCCGATAAGGTGCATTTTTTGCTTGGACGCAAAAAGGGGTCAGGAGCCCTAAAAAAAGGCTCCTGACCCCTTTGCTCGCCAAGGACTACGAGAAACTAATCGAACGAGTCGATAAGGCGCTTCTTTGGGCCAATAATCGGAAACAGCAAAACACCATCACTGGCTCTATTAGGAAAGAACTTTAGAGAAACGCTATATCTTAAATGGCAGGAATGGCTTCGGTCCGTGCGTGACGAACCGAAGCCATGACCGGATAGTTTCTTTACTCTAGATATGAAGGCAACTTAGGATCAAAAATATGGAAATTTTTTTAATATTTGTTCAAAACCTTGGCCTTCACGCAGACAGACCAGTTCAATATAAGTTAATGGAATCAGTTTCATCCATAAGTTCGGCCAGATCGACCGTCCCGGCGATCTCCGGCCGCAAGGTCAGGTCGCCCGGGGTCAGGGTCCGGGCTTCGAGGTCTTGGTCCAGACAGATAAGCCGGCCCTCGTTTTCCAAAAATTGGGTAATCAGTTGATCCAGATAAACCGGTCTGGTTCCGGTCAGATTCCAAACCCCGTCACCCAATAAGACCAAATTGGTCTGGTAACCGCCTGTTTGAGCGGCCAGGGCCGTCCGGACCCCTAATACCGCTCTTTCGTTGCCCCAAGGCTGCCTGACGATTATTGAAACATTGCCTATCATTTTTTAAGGTTCCTCAACCTATGGTAAAGGCGACATCGGAGGTGATCAAAAACTTCATCAGGGAGACGCCCACGTTGCCCCGGTCGACTCCGTCCAAATATGGGCAGCCTTCGGTGCCGCGGGCGTACTCGGTGGTGTGACAGGTATGCACCACCGCCCCGGACCGGGCCAAGGCTTCGAGGCGGTCGGCCAGCCGGAACGTATCCATGTAAGCGGCCAGGTCCGGAGTGATGCCCTTGTCGCCTTGGTAAGGGACTTCCCGGTTGGCCAGGTACGAGGCGTTGCCGAAAAGGAAAAGATTGACCTGATGACCCTTGGCCAGGGCGCGGTTTACAAACCGCAGGGCAAAGTCGGCGGCTTCGTTTTCCACGGCGCCCGAAAGCAGAGTGATGGTGATGGCGGCCATGCTGTCTCCTAGATATTGACGATCTTTTGGTGATCGAGCACCAAGTCCACGACTTCATCCATGTCCACGACCTCGCAGCCTTCCGCCGCCTCCAGTTCTCTGTCTTCCACGGCCTTTTTTTCTGCATAGACATTATCAAATCCCAGGTCCCTCAACTTGGTCATCCCCGGTCCTTGGGACAGATAAACCGCGTCGCTGAAAAGCAGCAGGTCTTTGTCATTATCTCCGGAGAGGGGCAGGGCCTCGTCAAGACGACCCAGGTCCGGCGCGCTGAGTAAATAGAGCATGGCCCCCCTCCGGCTATACGGCCTCGATGTCGTAGTCCACGTCGATTTCCTCTTCGAGGGAATAGGTGACCAATGAGCCCCGCAACAGGCCGGCGCGCACGGTTTCAAAGACCGCGCGGTCCGCTTCGGCGACCTCGGTCTCGACATGGAGGTCCAGGTGCGTGTATCTGGTTCTGAGTTGCGAGTCCTGTTCCTTGGATATTTCGGCCTCGGCCCGGACCTCGGCCGCTCGCCCGGCCCCGCCCCGGACAAGGTCTTCGGAAAAGGTGTTGACGTAACAGGCCAGGGCCGCGGCCAGGAGGAGGCGGGCGCCCATGTGTTCCTCCTTTCTGGTCTCCGGGTCCAAGGCCATGGGATTAAATGTGATTCGGGGCAGGGCCGCCGACCCCAGGTCGATGGCGTAAGCCCCGTCTTCGGTTCTAGTCAGTCTGACTTTTACGCTCATGTCGTTCTCCAATCCGATTTTTTTTCAACGGTCTGGTCAGCTTATTCATCCGCCTTTTCCAGTCCGAGTTTTTTCATTTTACGAAACAAGGTTTTGCGCGGCAGCCTCAGGACGGACGCCGTCCGGGTGCGGTTCCAGTCCTGACCTTGCAAGGTTTGCAGGATAAGTCCGCGTTCGAACCGATCCAGGGCCGGGCGGAGGCCTTGGGCCACATCCGCTGTTCCCGGCATTTGCCCGGCGGCGGAGCCCGGCCGGGCCCTGGGCTTCAAGAAATCCAGGTGGCCCAGGGCCAGGTACCGTTCCAAGACATTCTGCAATTCGCGCACGTTGCCCGGCCAATCATGCTCCAGCAGGAGGGCCAGGTCTTGACTGGACACCCCGCCTTCGGCCCCGAGATTGAACAGGATATGTTCGACCAGATAGGGGATGTCCTCTTTACGTTGCCTCAAGGAAGGCAGCAGGATGGGGATGACCTGGAGACGGTAAAACAGGTCTTCGCGAAAAGACCCTTGTCTGACCAAGGCCTCGAGTGGCCGGTTGGTGGCGGCGATCAGGCGAAAGTCGGTTTTCAGAGGTTCCGCGGCCCCCACGGGCATGGACTCGCCCGAACCCAGGACCCGCAACAGCTTGGCCTGACAATAATGGCTCAGCTCGGCGATCTCGTCGAGAAAAAGGGTGCCGCCCCGAGCTTGATCAAGGAAACCGATCTTGTCAGCGTAAGCGCCGGTAAAGGCGCCCTTGCGGTAACCGAAGAATTCGCTCTCAAAAAGCTCCTCGGGAACGGCCCCGCAGTTGACCGGGACGAAGGGGCCGTGGCCTCGGTGGCTCAGGCCGTGGACGGCCTTGGCCACCAGCTCCTTGCCGGTTCCGGTTTCCCCGTAGATGATGATGCTGGAATCCCCCCCGGAGGCCCGTAATATAGTGTCGTAGACTTCCTGCATTTTTCTGGACCGCCCGATGATGTTGCCCAGACGCAGACGGTAATCGATGGACGATTTGAGGCGGACGTTTTCGACTCTCAGCTCCCGGGACTCCCGCTCCATCAGCTCTTCCCGCTGTTTGTATTCGGTGATGTCCAGAACAAAGGATAAAACGGCCGGACCGCCGTTCCATTCTATGGGCCGCGGCCGCCCCTCGAACCAGATTTTTCGGCCGTTCTTGTCGATGCCGGTCCACTGGTACCTGGCCTGGGCGGAGTTTTCCCTGGTCAGTCCTCGGAGAATCTGGTAGTGCAGATGCCGCTGCTCCTCGACCAGGAAATCGCCGCTGGGGCGGCCGATGAGTTCCGAGGGGCTGAGGTAGCCGAACATGGAGCAGAAGGTCTGGTTGACGAAGATAATTTTTTCGTCCTGCATCACCGCCACCCCGGCCGGGACGGACTCGGCCAAGAGCCTCATGGCGTCGTATCGGTCGGAGGAACTTTTGGCCCAATCGGCCACCTGTTCAACCGAAAAAAGAGCCTCGACCACCTCTCCCGTCTCTTGGCGCCGCCAAGCCCTGGCCAGGACCGGCCGCCCGCGGCCGCTTCGGTCCAAAAACTGGCCGATGGCCACCCACTCTCCGTTTCCTCCACTGCGCCAGACGCCGGTGGGGCCATACATCCTTAGAGCACCCTCAAAATCGTCGTCGATAAAAAAATCGGCCAGAACCGGGCGCTCGAAACCATAGAGGGCTTCCCACTGCCGCCGGGTGCCGATCATTTCCCGAGCGGACCTACCGGTCATTGCTTCGAGACTTTCGTCCCAAGACAAGATCACATGGTCCGGGCCGAGGTCGAACTGACCGGTTAAAATCCCCTCTGTCCCGGCCAGAGGGTCGGCCTCGCGGGCTGGGAGCATATCCGTCTTGGTCTTGACCGACCCATTAACCATCGCCTCAAACGGTCGTTCAGATGATTTTTCCATATATCTGCTCCTCTTGCCCGGACCGTCTTTTTAGAAAAAGACTCCGACCAGCCAGGTGGCCAGGGATGGAAAAGCGATCAGCAGGGCCAGCAGTAAAACCATACACAAAAAGAAGGGGACGATCCCGATGAAGATACGCCCCATGGGCACGCCGTCGGCCACGCTGGACAAAGCGAAGACATTGACGCCGATGGGCGGGGTGATCTGTCCCATCTCCATTATGACCACGGTCAGGACGCCGAACCAGATGGGATCAAAGCCCACCGCCTGGACCGTGGGGAAGAGGGCCGGCAGAGTCAGGAGGATCATGGGGATGACGTTCATCAGACAACCCAGGATGATGTAGATGATGATGATTCCGGTCAGGATGAGGTAACGATTCAATCCGGCTCCGGTTATCAGTGAGGCCAGATCGTTGGGCAGGCGGCTGGCGGCCAGGAAATAGCTCAGGATGCCCACGCCGATAAGGATCATCAGCAGCTTGGACGTGATGAAGACGGTTTTTTCGCAAGCTTTCAGCAGCCCCGTCCAGGTCAGTCGCCTCCGGACGAGCATGATCAGAAAGGCTCCCACCACCCCGATCCCGCCGCCCTCGGTCGGGCTGAAGATGCCGCCCAGAATGCCGCCCAGGATAAGGATGAAGAGGAAGAGCATGCCGATGATGCCCTTGAGAGAGGTTAACTTTTCCCTCCAGGTCGTGGCTTCGCCGCCGGGAGCGGCCTCGGGCCTTAACTTGCTGATCAGCCCGATGCAGACCATGAACATGGCCGCCAGCAGAAGTCCGGGCACTATTCCGGCGATAAAGAGCTTGCCCACGGACTCCTCGGTGACGATGGCGTAAAAGATAAACCCGACGCTGGGGGGGATGAGTATGCCCAGTGTGCCGCCGGCGGCCAGGGCCCCGCAGCTTAGGCCGGGACTGTAATTCTTGCGTCTCATTTCCGGCAGGGAAACCGAGCCCATGGTCACGGCCGTGGCCATGCTGTCTCCGCAGACGGCGGCAAATCCGGCGCAACCGGCCACCGCAGCCATGGCCAGCCCGCCGGGCAAGCGGCCCAGCCATTTGTTGGCCGTATCGAAAAGCTCCTGGCTGATGCCGGCTTCCGAGGCCAGAAGGCCCATGAGGATAAAGAGGGGGGCGACGGCCAGAATGAAGCTGGCCGTGGTGGCGTATGGGGCCATACCCAGGACGCTGAGGGCCGGGGTCAGGTTGAAACCCAGGACAGCCAGTCCGATGAAGCCGACCAGGCTCATGGCAAAGCCGATAGGCATACCCAGAAGGAGCAGGAGCAGCATCAGGCCCATGCCCGAGACGCCGTAGCCCATGCGGCCGAGTTGCCAGGGCAGGGCCTTGACCCACCAGGGCATGGCCAGGACCAGGACGGCCGCGGCCGTAACCAGCAACAGTCCGAACCACTTCCGGTCGCGAACATTGTCGGCCACGCTTTTCAAAAACTGCTGGAAAAGCACCAGAATCAGCAAGGTCAAACCCAGGGCGGTCAAAGCGATGAAGAACCAAATCGGCAATTTGAGCATGGCGCTGTATTCGGCGGCTTTCTTCGAGATGGTCAATATGGTGCGCCAGGTCACCAGTCCGAAGAAGACCAGGCCGACCAGATGATTGAAGGTCTCCAGCAATCTGGCCGTCGGCCGGGCCAGCTTGCCGGTCACCAGATCGATGACGATGTGGCCTTCCTTCTTCTGGGTGTAGGCCAAGGCCAGGAAAACGATAATGATCATAAAGAACTCTTCGAGTTCGATGATGCCGGGGACCGATTTGCTGATGGTGAACCGGGCCAGGACATCCACGAAGATGGGCAGGGACATCAAGCCCACGGCGCCCAGGCTGATCAAAAAAGCGGCTTTGGCGACCGGTTCCAGGAAATTTCCCAAGGCCTGGGTCAGGCAGTCCAGCCAATTAATTTTCCCGGACATTTCCTCGTCTCGATACGTATGATTCATTGAGATCGGCACAGCCACGGACATGGCAAACCATTCCTTTTCATTGACGGGGACGGGATCGGAGGGCCGGCCCCGTCCTGATAGGGTTCCTATTCCTTGTAACCCCGCCCTGTTTCGGCGGCGTATTTTTCGCTCAATCTGAAAGCCGCTTCGACCATGGCCTTGGCGTTTTTATACCCCTTGGCCTCCATGTCGCTGATCCACTTGTCTCGCAGCGGCATGGTCGTGTCGATCCACTTGGCCCTTTCTTCGGGAGCGAGCATCACAAAGGTATGTCCCGCAGACTTCAACTTCTCGCCGTCACGCACCGCGCCTTCGTCGAGGGTCACGCCGGAGCGGCGGGCCATCTTAACGCCGGTGGTTTCGACCAGGACCTTCCGGGCTTCCGGGCTGAGGCTTTTGAACATATCGTGTCCGATGCCGGCCCAGAAGCCGTTGAGGAACAGATCGCAGACCGTTGTGTATTTGACCGCTTCGCTGATCTTGAAGGAGATGATCGGGGCCAAAGGACAGAAGACGCCGTCGGCCATGCCGCGCTCGAGGGCCAGGTAGCTGTCCGTCGGCGGTATCTGGATGGGATTGGCCCCCAAGGCGGTCATTATATTCACGGAAGTGCGGTTCCAGGTTATGATTTTCATACCCTTGAGATCGTCCAGGGTCTTGACCGGTTTCTTGGTGGTGTGAAGTTGATAGGTGGCGCTGGCCCAGAGCCAGAGGACCTTGATGTCCTTGTATTCTTTTTGCAATTCCGGGAATTCCTTATACAAGTCCATAAAGACCAAGGCCCCGCATTCGGCCCCCGGAGCCAATCCGGGCAGTTCCAGGACCGTGCTTAAAGGGAACTTCCCGGCGTTACGGGAACTGTCGTTGCCGCCGATACCGATGATGCCGCTGATGGTCGAGTCGTAGTGATCGTTGAGAGGGGTCAGGGTGTTGGGATTGAAATAGGCGATCTGGACCTCATTATTGGTCAATTTGGCTACTTCCTTGAACCAGGGTTCCCAGGCGTTGACCACGGTGGGATGGGTGTTCATGTACACAGTGGTCATCGACAGTTCCCCCGCGGACGCGACGGCGGCGGTCAGGAACAAGCCGGTGACGCAGATCAGGGCGGTTAGAACCGTTTTTCGATAAAAAGCTTTCATTGGATAATCTCCTTAATGTTAAGGCCCGGGGCCTTATTTTTTAATTCAAGCGCAATCGTGATGATCCCAGGGTTCGCGGCTGTCCCTGGCCATGGCGGCCTGGAGACGCTTAATCCCCTCTTGCAGTTTTTCAACTTCCTTGTCTTTGAAGTTCGGGTCCTTCATGGCCTGATAGAGCACCGCGCCCTCGCAGGTCTCCGGCACGGGTATCCCGGTCAGGTGGCAGATGGTGGGCACGATGTCCCAGAGCCAGCAGGTCCTGGCCATTTTGTAGTTTTTCTTGATGTTGGGGCCGCTCAGGATCAGCAGGGGGGCCAGCCGTCCCGGGTCCATCTCCGCCGTGGGCAGCATGTGGCCGTGCTGGGACCCGAACTCGGGATACAAGGCGTAGACCACGTCGCCGACGTTGTCCCCGTAAAGACCGAGTATCCGGGCATCCTTCTTGGTCAGGGCCAGGGCGACCGGACGTCGGCCGGTGACCGGGTCGACGTAGGACAGCAGAGCGTCGCAGATCTCCCGCTGGACCTTCTCGTAGTCGGCCGGATCGACAATGCCTTCGGGGTCCCGGCCGCGCAGGTTGACGTAGATGTAAGCCTCACGTTGGGGGACGGCCTTGCTGCGGGCATAGTCCGGTTTGTTATTACTCAAAGCAATCGGGCTGACTTCGTTGTTCATGGCGAGTTCGTCGGTCTTACAGGACAGACCCGCCGGTTCCAGGGCCATGTACGGATCGAAAACCGGTCCGTCCGGAGTGGCTCCGTGGTCGGAGACGACCACCACCAGGGTGTCCTTGTCGGCCCGGCTCAAGAGCCGCTCGATCATCCGGTCCTCGATTTCGTAAATGCGGCGGTGAACCTCCCAGGCCTTTTCCCGCTTGGCCGGGTCGGGACTGATCATGTCGGTGATGACCAGGTGATACATCCAGTCGATGGGATGGGAATGCATATAAAAGAGGTTCCACTCATGCTGCTCCATTAAAGCCACGGCGCACTCCGCGTTCCAGGTCGACAGGTTCTCGTTCATTTCGACATAGGTATCCAGGTCGATACTGCCGAGCATGCCCATGATCATGCCGCCGTTGCTGTGAATGGAGCCTTGGGAAATTCTTGGAGCGGCCCCGTTGTCCGATGGAGAAATCCAGCCGTTTGACGGGACCATGGCCCCGACCAGAAGCTTGAACCGGCCGAGGTCCTTGCTCAATTCGATCAGCTTGCACCGGGTGAAGACCTCCTGCTCGGACCCGTCCTCGAACTTGAGGCCGAGGAAGATCATGTCGCTCCATTGGCCCGGCCGCAAGGTGGCCAGGACCGCGCCCTTGTCTTTGGCCCGGGCCATAGTGACCCGGTCATAACCGTCCTGGCCCTCTTGGGCCAAAACCCACCAAGTCGTGGGAGCCGGCTGGCGGATGGCTTTGGGAAAAGGCAGCCGGACCTCCATCTCTTGAGGATCGTCCCCCAGATCGTCGAAGCCGGTCCAGCCGTCGGCGTCGGAAAATTCGCCGGCGAATCCATTGGGATAGATTTCCTTCGAGATTATGAAATCCTCACAGACCGAAAACATCGAGTTCAAACCAGGCAGACCCTTGCGGCTCTCGCCCACGTGAAAACCGTCTCCACCCACCACTATCCCGTTCTTCATCCGGGTCGGGGCTGAACCGGGATAGGTCATGACAATGCACTGCCAACCGGCCCGGTCGGCTGCTTCCCAAATAAATTCGGCCTGGACCCGTTCGCGGTCCCAATTCTGGGTGATGTTCTCGTTGCCGGGGTTCGTCCCGGGGGTGTGGTTGTGAAAATCAGTTATGCCGTGGGTTCCGGTGAAGGCCCCGGTCCCGATGGCCGCCCAGTTGGGCGGGGTTACGGTGGGATAGGGCGCCAGGCAGTTTTCGGCCCAGGTCCCTTTTTCGATCAATTTTTTTATAGTCGGTAGACGGCCTTCATCCACGTACTTGCGCACCATGTGGGGCAGGGCGCAGTCAAGGCCGATCACCATGACTTTTTTAGGCGCATTTGCCATTTTCGTTCCTCCTGATGCCACATTCGCCCCGAGGCTGCCGGCATTGCCCCAGGCGATTGTTTTCACTAAAAGGTAAAGCAAGACTTGTGCCAGATGTATCAATCTATGCAACTCACTGTTATTATATGAATATTGCCGAAAGACCCTCTTAGGGGCCTCTCCGAGGCCTGGGTCAATAAGGCGCGGTCCTGGGGCGAGTTGTCCGATATATAATTGTTTTTATATATAAAATAATATTTGGGTCAAAAAAGCGCCTGTCTAAAACCGCGCGGTTTTGACCCAGGGGAAGGTCTCGTGAACAAGCAACGCTCCCTAGGCCGAAAGATGAGTCAATTCACCATAATATGGCATGGATTAAGGCCGTGACGATTCCTCCGGCCAGGGCCATAAAGGCGCCGCCGCGTCACGACCGCCGGCCGCTATGATGTAAAGAAACCCGACGGACGGTAAAAAGGCGACCACGGTTTTCGCCGCCACGGACGGTCGCCAGGGCAATTGAAAGAGTGTTGTGTTCGGACCGGTGTTCCTTCGCCGTTCCGGGCTGTTCGATGCTTAAGAGGTGGAACACATGACTTGCCATTGAGACAAGAAAAGGTCCGTTATTGACACTTGGGGTCACCCGGTCTATTATAAAAAAGCATGTACCGAACGCCTGGGGCGGATTTGATCGAGATCCTAATATCTTAATAAATTTGGATCGCTAAATCAGAAGTTCAGCTCGTCCGAAATTAAAGGTTATGAGTGATTTTTCTTCCAAGGTGAACGAATTCGGTTTGAACCAGATTTTGATCGTCGATGACGAATCGGCCATCAGGGAACTTCTTCAGGAATTTCTGGTCATCCAAGGCTATTTGGTCGACACGGCCGGTGACGGCCTTGAAGCCATGGAGAATCTGGTGCGCAAGGAGTTCGACGTCATCGTGACCGATCTGGGCATGCCCAACCTCGACGGTTTCGGTCTGATTAAAAGGGCCCTGGCGCTTCAACCGTACGCCACTATTATCGTTCTTTCCGGTCAGGACACCTTTGAAAACGCCATCGAGGCCGTGCGTCGAGGCGCTTACGACTTCGTGGCCAAGCCGATCCGGGACTTTGACTCTCTCAAGATTTGCATCGAACGAGGGCTCGAACGAAAAAGCCTGCTGATTCAGAAAGAGAATTACCGGCGCAATCTCGAGGAAATGGTCCGGGAGCAGACCAGGGAACTGGCCTCAAAAAACGTGCTCCTCAAGGATTACGCCAGCCAATTGGAGTCGGTTTCGGTCTCGGTCATCACCAGTTTCTTGACGGCCTTGGAAGAAAAAGATCGTTACACCGCCGGACATTCCCACCGGGTCACCCACTATTCCAGCCATATCGCCGTCAAGCTGAATATCAACGGCGGGGACCTCTGGACCCTCGAAACGGCGGCCAGGCTCCACGACATGGGCAAGCTGGTCATTGACGTGGGATATACCAACAAACCCGGGCCGCTGAACGAACGGGAATGGGCCTTGATGAAAGAGCATCCGACCATTGCCGACCGCTTCCTGGCCCCCTTGCCTTTTCTGCAAGAGGTCCGGCCCATCGTTCGTCATCACCATGAAAGATTGGACGGTTCCGGTTATCCGGACGGATTGCGCGGCGACGAAGTGGACCTCCTGACCCAGATTCTGGCCGTGGCCGACAGCTATGACGCCATGACTTCCCGGCGCAGTTACCGCGAACCGATGGGCCGACCGGAGGCCATAGCCGAACTCAGGCGCTGCACGCCGAAATTGTTCAATCCCGAGGTGGTCGAAGCCCTGATTGAATTTATCTCGCAAGAGCCTTCGGGACCGGCCGAGCCGGCCGATGATTTCATCCAAAACGAGCCCGAGGTGAAAACTAAATAATTATCTTGACATTTTTCCACGAGACCGATAGAATGATCTTGTCTTAAGGATAAGACTTCAACCAAGACAGGCCAGGGAATGGGCGCGAAAGCGCCCTTTTTGTTTTTCGGCTCCGGCCGAAAGTGAATATCAACCCTCGAACCAAAGGAGCGTTGACATGGCCGTGACTTTCAGCCACATAGCCAAGACGGCGACGACCGCGGCTTTGGCCGGAATCAGATCAAACCAGACCGGCAACCTGACCATCGGTCCCCAGTCCAAGGAAGAAGCTCAAGCCCTGGCCATCGGCCAAGTAGCCGAGTCCAACATTATCCAGCCCAAGGCAAAAGGCAAGGGCCCGATGATCGGCCTGAAGGACAAGGAGAAAGACTCCGGATTGAGCTTACAGAACTACAATCGGCTGGGTCAAATGGGCCAAATGATCGCCCAGAAGAGGGCCGGGGGAGGGTCTTCCGGCGAATTGCTGAGCAAAAAGGTCTAGCTTTTGGTCAGACCTAAAGGGCCCTCATCCATTCCGGTTTAAGGGCCAGTCGGCCGGAGAGGGCCGCGTCTATGACCTTCAGGGCCTGGGCCTGGCCGTCGGGGTAGCGGATTTTCAGGGGCAAATAATTGGAAGCATGATTGGAGAAAAACAGCCCCTGGGAGAGGCGGGTCGTCCGGACCATTTCTCGAAGTTCAACCAGAATCTCCCGGGGAGAAGGCAAGGTCCACCTGCCGGATGCTTGTTCTTCGGCCAAGGGCGTGCCGGGTATGACCATGACGGTCAGGGCGCCCACGAAATCCGGGTCCATTTTGCTTAGGAGTTCGCCGGTGGCCCGGGCGTGTTCCAAGGACCTTTCCCGGCCGGCAATGCCCAAAAGCACGGTCACGGACAGGGCGAGGCCCGCTTCAACGACCCGGCGGCCTTGAGTGATCATGCTTTCAGGCGTAGCCCCCTTCCTGATTTTTTTCAGGGTGTCCTCGTCCCCGCTTTCCACGCCGTAATAAACTATGCCCAGCCCTTTGCCCTTGAGTCGGGCCAGGTCTTTATCCGATTTCATCTTGATGCTCTTATGATTGGCGTAGGCGCCGACCCGCCGGACCCAGGGCAGCTTCTCCCGGATTTGATCCAGAAGCCAAACCAGGCGTTTTTGGGGAATTATCAGGGCGTCCCCGTCCATAAGAAAGACTCGGTCCTGGCGGAGGCAATATTTTTGGGCGAAGGCCAGGTCTCGCAAAATGGTTGCCTCATCCTTGATGGCAAAACGCTTGTCCTTGTAAGTTCCACAAAAAGTGCACTTATTATGGGAACATCCCAGGGTGACCTGAAGGAGAATGCTGTCGGCTTCGCTGGGCGGCCTGATGATTAACCCTTGGTAATCAAAACCTTCAGGTTCCGGACGGCAATCCATTGTTTTCTCCGATCAAGTATTTTCGATGAAAATATAAAGCAGCTCGGGATAAAACGCAAGGCGGCCGCTGGTGGAACCGGAGGCATGACCGGCCGGGCTCAGCCGGCCTTTGTCGGAACTCATTTATTTTAATTGACCTTTTAATCGAAACATGTTAGAGGAATTCAGCTTTTACAAGGCAACGTCCCATGAGGGCGGCGAATGATCGATGAAGAGCAGGAGTTTGGGCCGATTGATCCGACCCCCTACGCCTCTTATCATTTTCCAGTCCCGTCCATCAAAGAGAAATGTCCGTCGAGACCATCCTCATAGCTGAAGCCGATCCGACCGTCAGGCGCATTATGGCCGAAGTGGTCAACTCGCTGGGGCCTGCTTGTCAAACGGCCGCGAACGGACGGGACGCTCTAAACTTGATCCGTAAAAAAGATTTCGATATCGTCATCGCCGGTCTCGATCTGCCCGAAACGGACGGATTGAGCTTGATGTCCGAGATCAAGCAATTGAAGGGGGAAGCCTCCTTCGTCATCATCAGCGGGTACGATCAGGAGTACTCATACGAACGAATAATCGGGGCCGGGGCGCACTGCTTCATTAAAAAGCCGTTAACCACCATGGAACTCGGCCGGAAACTCAAGCGAATATTCGGCGAATGGGAACTGGCGGCGGACAACAGGCGTCTGTTGCGAAAACAAACAGAGCTGACCGAGAGACTGACCGCTCTGCTGGACCTTTCCGCCGATCTTACCTCGGAACTTGATTTCGATCGGCTCTTTCCTCTCATTATCGGCAAAGTCACCGAAGCCATGGCGGCCGAGCGGACCAGCCTTTATGTCATCGATTGGGAAACGCGGGAACTCTGGACCAAGGTGGCGGAACAAGTCGGGGAAATCCGCGTCCCCCTGGGTCAAGGTATCAGCGGGCGGGTGTCCCAAACGGGCCAGGGTCTCAACGTGGCCGATGCCTGGCAATTACCCTACTTCAACCGCAAATACGACGAAAAACACAATTTCCGGACCAAATCGGTTCTGTGCCTGCCGATCACCAACCGGGTCGGTGAACGGATCGGGGTCATCCAGGTCATCAACAAAAAGGGGAGAGACCGTTTTGACCAGGATGACGAAACATTTTTAAAAGGTCTGACCTACCAAGTCGGAATCGCCTTGGAAAACGCTCTTCTCCATGAGGAACTCAAGCTCTCTTTCGATCGGTCGATCAGCACCCTTTCGGCCACCGTTGACGCCCGGCACCCTTTGACCGCCGGGCATTCTCAGAGAGTCACGGAGTACTCCTTGCTGATCGCCCGAGACATGGGCCAAGGAGAAGAGGAACTGGAAGTATTAAAATACGCGGCCCTGCTTCACGACATCGGCAAGATCGGCATCCGGGACGAGGTCCTGCTCAAGAACGGATCGTTTACGCCCGAGGAACGGGCCGAAATGAACACCCACCCCACCAAGACCAGGCTCATCCTGGATAACTTCCATTTTCCCAGGCGACTGCGGGAGGTCCCGAAAATCGCGGCTCACCATCACGAAAAATACAACGGCCAAGGCTACCCGGACGGGTTGAAGGACGAAGGAATCCCCTTGGGATCCCGGATCATGGCCGTGGCCGACGTTTTCGACGCCTTGACTTCCCGCCGGGACTATCCGAAATACACCGCCACCGAAACTTTCAACTGCGACCCCATGCCCCTGCCTAAGGCCATTTCCATTATGGAAAGCGAAGCCGGGAATCATTTTGATCCCAAAGCCGTGGCCGCCTTTCTGAACATTCTGCCTCAAGCCCTTCTGCTGTTTCGAGGGGACCACTTCAAGGCCGATTACGTGGACGAAATCATCCGGACCGTGGCCCCGCGCCTGTTGCCCTGAATTAATCAACTTCACTAAAAACTTATCTCAATCCAATCCCGGCTCTCGGAAATCTTTTCCTCATCTGTATTATTGCTCTCCAATATAAAAGCTTGTTTATAATGGTTCTCTTTACATATAGATTGAGACCATGGCCGAATTCATGATGATTCTCTCCGACCTTTACACCACGAGTTTGGTCATGCGAAGAGATAGTTCTTATTATCGTATTTATTACCGCTAGTTATACTGTCATTTATCTGAAAGTCGATACTGAATGCGCCTTTTTCACCTGACCCGAAGTTCAACTCGTCACCCCTGGGCAAGCAGGGGTCCAGAAAAGAACCAGACCGAAGACGGGGTTCCCGCTTGCGCGGGAACGACGGCTGGGAGATCTCGGGCGGTAAATACCACCACGCCTCAGGCAACCGGACTTTCATTTCGCGGTCGTGCCTTAAAGGGCATGACGGTTCCCGGAAAAGCCTTAAACCGTTTTCTTGGCCGGAAAGCAACCGGGTATTAAGAAAGGGGGATGGAATGAACGATCAGGAAATCTTGACCCACGTGGATAAACAAGAGGGTTACCTGGTGGAGGTCTTGAGAAAGATCATCGCGGTGGACACCTCGGTTCCGCCGGGTGAGAACTACGGTCGATTGTTGGACCTGGTCGAACCGGAGTTTAAAAGATTCGGGTTTCAAACCCAACGGGTTATAGTGCCCGAGGAAAAGGTCGGCCGGATCTCCGGCGGCTTGTCGGGTCCTAGGCCCAATCTCGTGGCCCGGCTGGACAACGGTCGGCCCAAGGTGTCCGTTTACGCCCACATGGACGTGGTCCCCGTGGACGAACCTTGGACCAGGGACCCCTTCGGCGGGGAGGTGGTCGAAGGAAAACTTTACGGGCGCGGGGCCGTGGATATGAAGGGTTCCATAGCCTGTTTCCTGGGGGCGATGAAAGTCCTGACCGAACTGGGGATCGAACCACGGTTCGCCATTGACGGTCTGGTTTGCACCGACGAGGAATTGGGCGTTTATCCGGGGGCGCGGTTCCTGGCCGAGGAAGGTTATTTTTCCAATCATATCCTGTGGCTCGAATTGGGGGCCATCGATCCGGTGGTGGTGATCGGCGCGGCCGGGGCCATCAAAGTCGAACTTACGGCCGTGGGCAAGAGCTGCCATTCCGGGGCCAATTTTTTGGGCATTAACGCGGTGGAGGAAATGGTCCCCGTGATCGAGGAACTGATGGCCCTGAAGCGCACCGTGGAACAAAGGACTTCGCGCATCCCGTCCTTTCCCCTGCCCGGCAGCCCCTCGGATAAAATGACCCCCATGTTCAATCTGAACATTATTCGAGGAGGGACCAAGGACAATATCGTGCCGGGAGAATGCCGACTGACCGTCAACCGGCGGTATATCATTGAAGAAAATTACCGGGAGGCCGTGGCCGAGATTGAAGCGGCCGCGAAAAGGGGGCGGGAACGGTCCAGGCTGCTGGACCTGAAGACGGACGCCCGGCTCCTTTATCCGCCTATTGAAATCGATTCCCAATCACGGGCTTCGAGAAAAATGAGGGCGGCGGTCAAGACGGTGCTCGGTCACGAGGAGTTTATTTATGGCGGGCTGGGCGGGTCCACGGACTTGGGGTTTGTGCTGGAAACCCTCGGGCCTGAAAACGTGGAAGTGGCCGCCTTCGGTCTGCTCCGGGCCGCGGATATCCGGGCTCACGCCGCCGATGAGTTTGTCTACGTGGAAGACCTGAAAACAATGACCAAGGAGTTGGTCCATTATCTGGCCTTTTGAATGGCCGAACCGGCCCATTTTTCATAAAGGCTTTCGATTTCCGAGGCCAGAATTTGGGCCACGACCGCGTGGCCGGCTTCGTTGAAGTGAAAATCCTTGGGGCCGTAAAAAATTTCATCGGTGGTCCCGGCCGCCTCGGCCAGCTTCCGGGAAAGGGGCAAATAGGACAGACCTTCGGCCTGGGCGAAGTTATCTAAAATTTTTTGCGGTTTGAACCTGTCCCAGCCCGAGGTGTCGAAGTCCCGGTAGTCGACCAGTAATTGCCGCCAGTATTGATCGTGGACCTGGGTGATGGTCGGGATCACGGCCAAGGCCAGTCGACCCCCGTCCTTTTCCACTTCGTCGGCCAACTTCCTGATGACGGCCAGGGTCACCCGCCAACGGAGGTCCAGTTTTTCCTCCCGGAGTATCTCTCGGGTCCAGGTCATGTCCTTGGCCACGTTGAATTGGGCCTGTTCGGATTCGAAACGGTCTTTTTTCACCTCCCCGGACATGGCCGCCGACCAGTTGTTCACCGCCTCCCGCAGAAGATCGGGCAGATAACTGTATATCCGGACGTTTTTTCGCAAAAAATCCCTGAGAAAATTTCTTTTCCCCGGATTTATCTCGAAAGGCACCAAATGAAGCTCCCCGTCGACGATTCTGGCTCCCGGCCGGTAATCCCGGGGCGGATAATTGTCGGTTAGATCGTTGCCGGCGTAAAAGAAAAGAATAACCAGGTCCGGGTGATATTTTTGGGCCAGATGATGATAAACTAGATATTCCTGAACCGTACCGTACCCGTCCACGCCCATATTGATCAGTTCGATGGGGCGGTTTTTGGCCGCGAATTTTTGATTGATCAAGCGATGAAATATTTTCTCATAAGGCACGGCCTCGGCGAACAGGTAGCTGTCCCCCAGCATGACCACCCGAAAAACGCCGGGTTTTTTCTCGAATGAAGGGGCCGGCCCTCGGAAACCGTGCCGGCCGATCTCGATGGTGACGCCGAACCGATTGACCGCGATCTGGCCGGGGATGTAGGCGTGGCCGAAAACCGGATCGGCCTGGCTCAGACGCGGGCGGGCCAGGTGAAAGGCCCGGACCACGATCTCCAAGCCGACCAGGAACGCCAGGACGGAAAGGATCACGGCGGCCAGTTTGAAGGAAAAAGTTTTCACTTGGCCCGACCTGGCTTGGGAAGGGGAAGCGGGTTCCGGGCCTGGACCGGCCGGTTTTTTTCAAACAAATCATTTAAAACAGGTTCCAGGACCTCGGCCAGCAAGGCATGACCTGGGGCGTTGAGGTGGTAATCCCCGGGCAGAAAATACATCTCCCCGGTTTCTTGGACCCTTTCGGCCATGATCCTGGAAAAGGGGATATAAATTATCCTTTCCTCTTGGGAGAAACGCTCCAAAATTTTTTGAGGCTTGAACCTGTCCCATCCTGAAGTGTCAAAATCCTTGTAGGTCTGGCGCAATAATTCCCAATAGGAATCGTAAATCTGGGTGACGGTCGGCAGGATGCACAAGGCCAGGCGCCCGCCGTCGGCGGAAACCTCTTGATGGAGTCTTTGGAGCAGGGCCAGGGTCAACCGCCAATTTTCGCCCAGGGGGTCTTCCTTCAAGACCATCCGGGTGGTGCCCACATCGGCCCCTTGCTCGAACTGAAGGTGCTGCTCCTCGAATCGCCGCCTCTGAGTCTCGTCCGACAACCGGGCCGACCAGATATTGGCTGCGTTGCGGACCAGGTCGGGAAGATAGGTGTAAATGCGGATATGTTTTCGACAAAAATCCCTCACCAGGTTCCGGCGATGCCCCTTGACCTCGAAAGGCACGTATTCAAGTTGTCCGTCGACCAGCCTGAAGCCCGGACGATTCGGCCTTGGCGGATAATTGTCGTTTAGATCGTTGCCCACGTAAAAGAAAAGAATCACCAGGTCGGGTTGGTACCTTTTGGCCAGGTGATGATAGACCAGGTATTCCTCGACCGTACAGTAACCTTCCACACCCATGTTGATCGGTTCAATGGGCCGGCCGGTCGCCTGGAAACGTTGATGAAGAAGGGCATGGAAGACCTGGTCATAGGGAATGGCCCGGGCGTGGAGGAAACTGTCGCCCAGGAGGACGATCCGGAACACGCCCGCGGGTTTTTCCAAAGCAGGCGTCGGTCCCCTGAATCCGTGCCGTCCGATTTCAATCTTTACTCCGAATTCATTGACCGCCGTCTGGTCGGGAATATAGGAAGTCCCAAAGACGGGGTCCTGTTGTCCGATCCGGGGTTGAGCCAGATTGAACGCCCGGACGAACATTTCCAGACCCAATAAAAAAAACGATACGGACAAGACAACGGCGGTAATTTTGAAAAGGAGCGCCTTCACGTCAACCGGCCCCATTCGGCCCATGTTTCAGCCTAATCCTTCTGGTCTTCGATCAAACCCTCGGCCAATAAGTAACGGGCGATTTGTTCACAAAATTCCCTTGAAGGATGAACGAAGTCTTCCTTGGAGACGCGGCTCCATTCCGGAGAATGATTATTAAGCTGGCTTTCCAAAAAAGGCTTCAGATCGAAATATGGAATCTTCAGCTCTTGGAGAAGAGAGATGATGTCCTGATATTGTCGCCGATGCTTGTGAGGCCACCGGTTGAAACGGTCCAGCCAGGGATAGACCACGACCCCGAAGCGGAACCCTTCCCGATCGCCCACGGCCATGAACTCTTGCAGACACTTTTTCACGTCGTCGGTCAGGCCGACCCGGCCGGAAAACATGATCCTCAAGGACAGTAGCAAACGATAGGCGGCCGAGTGACGAAACCACCAAGGGTGAAACTGCTCTTGCCCCAGATATGGGGTGACGAAGAGATAATCGTCATCCTCATCCTTCAAGACCACCGGCGACCCGTCGAAATCGTTGAGATAGAAATTGAGGACCAAAAGGTTCGGCTGGGCTTTCGAACAATACCTCTGGAAATATTTAAGTTCCTGAAAGGTGGAGTAACCGCCGACCCCGCAGTTCCAAAACTCGATCGGCCGGTCTTGGCAGAGTTTTTCCAAATAATCCTGGGTATAGCCGATATCGGTGATCGAGTCGCCCAGGAACAGGACCCTGAGCCAACCAGGCCGCTTTTCTCTTGGGTACTGATTTTGTTTGGCCCCCCAGGTCGAATATTTATATGGCGGACCCATTTGGGGGACATAGCCGAGTTCGGTGTCTTTCCGATATTCCTTCCGGCCGGTCGGGCTGCTTAAAAGCTCCTTGGACGCATGGGCGGAGTCGAAAACCAGATTGAACGGCCTGGCCGCGATTTCAAAAAGCAGCAGCCCGACCAGCGCTCCGATCAGGACCAAAAGCAAGTTGATCCATAAGTCCTTTTTTTTTCCGTGTTTAGACATGTCTTTTTCCCCGACCGCCCTTCACGCCGGCAAGGCTGAGCCGCCGATCTTAAAAAAAATCTGGAACTTCAGCCCGCCTTACTCTGCATCCCGGCGCTTGCGGTCGGTTCGTGGTTCTGTGTATATGATCGGTCAAACGCTGTCAAGCGCCCAAGCCAAGCGTGGATCGGACGGACCGGCTCCGGGGCCTGGAGCGGAAATGACATTGTAAATATAAGTAATAAACATGATAAAATATACTATTCGGACCTAAAATAGAATTCGTGGCCCGGAAGAAAAAGAAGCAGGTTATTGATTTGATAATATCCTAATATTAATTGAAATTTAATCAAGAGTATAAAAGATGACCGCAGTTGAACTAAACCAAATCACTCGAAACTCTGAGGGCGAAGATCATAATACCGGCGGCCCGGCCCGGCCCTATGGCGGTCTTTCCCGCCTTTATGATTATGAATACGCCGGATTCGACTCCGATATTTATTTTTACCTGGAACGCCTGAGAACCACCCGTATCCACGGCCTGATCCTGGACCTGGGCGCCGGGACGGGCCGGGTGGCCTTGGCCCTGGCCCGGGCCGGTTACTTCGTGGTCGGCCTGGACAACTCACCGGCCATGCTCAGGCGGGCCCGTGGCAATCGCCGTCGCCTGGCCGGAGAAGCGGCCTTGCGGGTCAAATTTTCCCAGCAGGATATGACCGGTTTCCGTTTTCGGCGCTCCTTCGCCGCCGCCATCATCTCTTTCAGCACCCTGGCCATGCTGACCGCCCCGGAACAGCGGCTGTCCTGTCTGACCCGGATTCATGAACACCTTGAACCCGGCGGGATGCTCTTCATCGATTTATTCGCCCCCCTATCCAGGCCCAGGCCGAACCAGGATCAACCTCGTCTAACCAACCGGTCTTTTCACCTCCCGCCGTACGGACATCTGGTGGAAAAGAAAGTCGAAGAACGGCGCAACCAGCAAAATAAAACGATTGACGTCACTTACCACTATCGGAAAAAAAGATATCGGGGCGAAAAAATATTGGGTGAATTTACCATTTCGTTCATATTGGCTGATTTAACCTTCACCGACGTGGAAGCGGCCCTCGAAAAAAGCGGTTTTGACGTGGAAGAAGTCCATGGCGATTACCAGGGTTGCCCTTTCGGCCCGGCCAGTCCTCGAATGATTTTTGAGGCCAGGCGGAGATGAACTCGGCCCGGCGCCTTCCCTTCTTTGACCATTTTCCGTCGGTCGGGGAAATTGTCACCAAAATGACACAAATGTTTCTAGTAAATGGATTAGAATAATTTATCTTTTTCAATATAATTGCGGTATATCTTTTTTTGGATTCCAATCATTACCAAGATCGAGGGATTGATTTTTCATCCACAGCCCAAGACTTAATAGGAAAAATGGGTATAAAGCTGCACCACCAAAAAGACCAACCCGCGGCGGCCAAGCCAGTCGCCCCGTCCGATTTCAGCCCGGACCGGGCCGTGAAAGAGATTGACGATTGGGACCAGTTCATTTACCGGTATCTTGTATCGACGGAACTGACTCCCGAACAGGTCCAAAGAGTGGCCGACCCGGCCATGGTCTATCCCAAGCAAAAGAACGTTCTGGCCCTCCACTGGCACCCTGAATGGATTCCCCTCGACCTTATCGCCCGGCGCATCGAGGCCATGTTCCCTAATCGGGAATCAGAATTGGTCATTCCCACTCAGCACAATCAGTTCATGACCTGGGGCGACTACGCCGGGGTGGAAATCGACTGCTACGCCTCGGGTTTCAACCGCAAGGTTCAGCTTTTGTTGCATCTGCGGGCCGACAAGGCGGCCGAGGCCGGAGTTCTCCGGTCCATGCTCAATCATACTTTCAAATACCGCGCCAGCCAGCTATTTGAATTCATGGACTCCATCGTTAATCCCAACCTTGAGGAGCGACTCCAGGAGGCGGCCACCGAAACGGGAGCCAATGCGGAACTGGTGGCGCTGGTCAGGTTCTACACGGCCCGATTGCGCAGACTTATTGAAGAAAACGAGTCCCTGACCTCCTTGGAGATGATTAAAAACAAACTGGTCAGCGAATTCATCGACGCCCAGCGCCGACGCCACCCGGATTTATTGATCAACCGGGCCCTTCTGCTGGTCAAAGCGGTCAAGAACATCGTCAAAAGACATTTCTCCCTGGATTATTTCTTCCGGGCCTCGGAGGTAATCGAAGAGACCAGGTCCTTGGGCGGCGGCATCGTCATCCCTCATCCCGAACAGTTCTGGCCTATCCTCCTGGCCGATTATGACGTGGACGGTTATGAAGTCTGGAATCCGGAGTCTCGGGAATACACCGAGTTCCTGATCACCGCCCTCAACAACCAGAACAAGCGGGAGAGGTCCGACCGGCCGCCCTTGCTGATTTTCATGGGCGACGACACCCACATGTCGGTCAAAATACGTGACTCGGGCTGGCAGGAGCGTTCCAAGCTCGAGCGGGAAATCGGACTGCAGCCGGCCTGGGAGGACATCGCCATCAGGAAAAGCCTGAGCCTGGCCAACGCCAGCCGCGCCCGAGTGATCGAGCTTTATCGAGAACGGCTGGGCTGATGGTCCGGACCGGACGACCTTGGAAAAGGTGAACTCATGACTTCATCCAACGGCAGTTTCAAACACGAATCCCTGGAAGACCCGGAATCCATCGTCAGATACTTTTCCGCCCTGGGCACGGGTTTCGAAACCGGGGTGCTGATGTTTCGGGCCGACAAACGCCAATTGGTGCTCCGCCCGCAGGGTTTGATCAACCTGGTAGTGGAAGCCAAACGCAAAGGCGCCGAAATAAAGCTCACCCTCAAGCTGCGTTGGAACGAAGGCCCCGAGGACAAAGAACAAAAGACCAAGCCTTTGAGCATCAAGGCCCTGAAAAAATCCTAGTCGGCTTTTCCACCATGCAGCATCTGGGCAGTCTCACCGAAAATTTCCGCTTCATGGTCACCGAAGTAACCGCCCAGGTTGAGCAGACCCTCCGTTTTTTGGCCGAACCGAGCCGAACCCTGGTGGAAAAAATCAGTTCCCGCGATGATTACATCGATAACCTGAAAAGTTTGATCGAGGACAAGACTTTTGTCCTGGCCCGAACCGAAATGGAAAAAAACCGGGTCAATCTCCTGCGCTCCATCAACACCATTGCCGCCAATCTGGAACGGATCGCCGACTTCGCCGTCAATATCGTCCGTCAGGTCGATTACTTGACCGACCCCAAGTTCCTTTTGAAATACGAATATGAAAACCTGTTTGAAGAAGTCTTGAAAGGACTGGAACGTATTCTGGAAGCCTTGGAAAGGAGGGAATTGGGGCTGGCCTTTAAAATCTGCCAGTGCGAATTCAATCTCGACCTTTTTTTTGAGGTCAAATTCAAGCTGGTCCTGACCGACCTGAAAGCGGGCGGCGAGACCGGCAACTTGATCACCACCCTTTTCATCCTCCGTTATCTGGAACGCATGGGCGATTCCCTTTTGAACATCGGCGAGGCCATTATCTTCGCCCTGGTCGGTGAAAAGATGAAAATCCATCAATACCGGGCCTTGCGGGACAGTCTGGCCGCCTCCGGCCTGGAAACGCCCATCTCGGCCGTGGAATTCGAATCGATCTGGGGCACGCGGTCGGGCTGCCGCATCGGCACGGTCCAGGAAAAAAACCAAGCCGATCCCACCCGGCCGGTCCTGTTCAAACAGGGCAATCTCAAAAAACTGACCAAAGAAAAAGAGAACATAGAAAAATGGGACAAATTAGTCCCCGGACTGCCGCCCCAGGTCTGCGGGTTTTTACCCGACGAAGAAGAAAACGGCTCGATCCTCCTGGAGTATTTACCGGGCTGCACTCTTCAAGAGCTGCTGATCAGTGGTGAGGAAATCCTCATGAAGGACGCTCTTTTCATGGTCGAGGATACTCTGAGCTACGTTTGGCGGACCACCTTGAATCCAACCCCGGTTAAAGTCAGTTTCATCGATCAGATTCGGAGTCGGATGGAAGAGGTTTATAGGCTTCACCCTGGGTTCCAAACGCCGCCGGCTCGAATCGGCGACCTGAAGGTGTTTTCATTCGGAGAACTTCTGCAGACGGCCGAGGGGATCGAACGTGAGCTGTCCGCTCCATTCAGCGTGCTCATCCACGGCGATTTAAATCTGAACAACATCATTTATCAAAGCGAGGGCGAAAGGATTCACTTTATCGACCTTCACCGTTCCTCTCAGGCCGATTACCTTCAGGACGTCTCGGTGTTCATGGTGTCATGTTTCAGGCTGCCCATCATGGAGCCGGCCATTCGGAACCGGCTCAATCACGTCATCCTGGACTTTTACGAATTCGCCAAAAAATTCAGCCTGGAGCAAAACGACGGGATTTTCGAGGCCAGGCTGGCCTTGGGGCTGGCCCGATCTTTTTCTTCCTCGACCCGGTTCGAATGGAATCGCAAATTCGCCAAGAAAATGCACTTGCGCAGCGTGTACTTGCTGGAGAAGTTGAGCGGACATCGAGGACAGTCGTGGGAGGCTTTCAAACTGCCCGAGGAAACGCTGGTCTTGTAAAGAAGGGAGGATGAGGATTGAAAAAGATAGGCGTGGTCGGCGTCCCCGGCGGTTGGTCCTCGGAAAAACTGGCGGAAGTTTTGGAGGAACTGACCGGGTTTCGCTGCCTGGTCGATTTATCCGGGGTTCACTGCGATCTGGACTCGGGCCGGGCCTATTGGGGAGAAGTCGAACTGACCGGGCTGGACGGTCTGATGGTCAAAAAAATCGGCCCGGCTTATTCCCCGGGCCTGCTCGACCGGATTGAACTCCTCCGCCTGATTGCCGCGCGCGGGGTCAGAATTTTTTCGTCGCCGGGTAATATTCAGCGGGTGCTCAATCGGTTGACTTGCACGGTCCAGCTATGGTCGGCGGGCGTGCCCATTCCGCCCACGGTGATCACCGAAGACCCCGGACAGGCGGCCAGGGCCGTGGAAAGGTTCGGGCGGGCCGTCCTCAAACCCCTTTACACTTCGAAAGCCAGAGGCATGGTGGTCATCGAACCGGGATTGACCTTGAGAGAAGAGATAGAGAACTACAAGGCTTCCGGCAATGAGATTCTCTATGTTCAGAAAATGGTCGATCTGCCCGGCCGGGACCTGGGCCTGGTCTTTCTGGGCGGACGCTACCTGGCCACTTACGCCAGGGTCGGTAAAAAAGGGGCCTGGAACACGACCACCAACTTAGGCGGACACTATGAAGCCCATGCCCCCGACCCCGTCATCATCGAACTGGCTCACCGGGCCCAGAAAACCTTCGGGCTCGATTTCACTTGCGTGGACGTGGCCGAAACCGAGCGGGGGCCGATGGTTTTTGAAGTCTCGGCTTTCGGCGGATTCAGGGGCCTGATGGAAGGTTGCGGCATCGATGCGGCCAGAGCTTACGCCGAGTATGTCTTGACCGAGTTGAACAAATGAGCGGCCTGAACATCACCGTAAAAAAAATGACCGAAGAAATCCTGGCCCGCCACCCGGCCAAGGCCGGTTTGGGTTTACGGTTTGGCGATATGTCCATCGACTTCCAAACCAACGACCCGGCCTTGGTTGACGAATTGGCCGAATATTTCCAAGGGTTCGTCACGGAGCCCGACGGCCGGGCCGATGTTTCCGTGACGGCCCTGGAAAGTCCGGAGCTTAAAATACCGACCGCCCTCACGGTCAAACCGCCCGATCCAGGCAAGACCAAGGTCAAGGAAGAATACGTGGACTGCCCCGACGGCCGCATTGTCCGGAAACGATTGACCGGCATGGTTTTTCTTTTCGGCGGCCCAACGAACCTGGCGGCCGGTCCCTGCCGGGCCAACAGCAATCAGATCGTCAACTTCATCAACAGCCGCCTGATTCAATGGGATTTGGACCACGGCGCCCTCCTGGCCCATGCCGCCGCGGTCAGTCTGCGTGAAAGGGGATTGGCCCTGGCCGGCTTTTCGGGCATGGGCAAATCGACCTTGGCCTTGCACCTGATGAGTCACGGTCTGGATTTTGTCAGCAACGACCGTCTCCTGATCAAACGGCTTGACGGGAAAGCGGTTATCCGGGGCGTGCCCAAACTGCCCAGGATCAATCCCGGCACGGCCTTGAACAACCCGGACCTGACCTCGGTCATTCCCGAAGACGACCTGGATGTCTTCGACCGGTTGGACGAGGACCAGATTTGGGGCCTCGAACATAAATACGATGTCTATATCAACCAATGCTTCGGCCCGGACCGTTTTCGCCTTGAGGCCGATCTGTCCGCCCTGGGCATATTGAACTGGCGGCGCTCCAACCATCCGATCATGGTTCGGCGGATCGAACTGAAGGAACGGCTTGACCTTTTGGCCGCGGTCAAGAAACCGCCGGGCCTCTTTTTCCTGCCCCCCACCGGCGAGGTCGAATACCGGGACCAGGATTACCTGGACCGGCTCAGCGATATACCCGTTTTTGAAATCACCGGCGGGATAGATTTTACGGGGGCGGCGTCCGCTTGCCTGGAAAGACTGTCGGTCCTTTAGGTGTCCGGCGACGATCAAAGATGTCCCTGAAACTGAGAATCACCCGAACCGTTCATCTGCCCAACCGGCTCAGATTGGCCCGGCTGGCCAGAGCCCCGGAACTGGGTCCCAAAATTTTATTTTTAAGCGGCGGCAGCGCCTTGAATCAACTAAGCCGCGCCCTTATCAACTACACCCATAATTCGATCCATTTGATCACCCCCTTCGACTCGGGCGGCTCATCAGCCAGACTCCGCCAGGCGTTCCAGATGCCGGCCGTGGGCGACCTGCGCAATCGGCTGACGGCCCTGGCCGACCAGACGGTCAAGGGCAATCCGGACATCACCCGTCTTTTTTCTTTCCGCTTCCCGAAAGAGCAAAGTCCGGAAGAACTGGACCGGCGGCTGGATTTGATGCTCAGGGGACGAGACGGCCTGATCGCGGCCATCCCCGATCCCATGCGTAAAATAATCAGGACTCATTTGGGTTTTTTTCGCCAATCGATGCCGGAGAACTTCGATCTGCGGGGGGCCAGCATCGGCAACCTGGTCCTGACCGGCGGGTATTTGGAAAACGACCGCCATCTGGACCCGGTCATCTTCTTGTTTTCGAAACTGGCCGAAGTCAGGGGCACGGTGCGGCCGGTCCTCAATAAGAGTCTCCATCTGGTGGCCGAACTTGAAAACGGCCAAGTCCTCATCGGCCAACACCTCTTGACCGGTCGGGAGGTCCCGCCGATCACCTCGCCCGTAAAAAAAGTCTACCTGTCTTTCTCCAAAAAACATCCGGAACCGATTCGGCCTTCGATCCGCCAAAAGACGGTCAGTCTCATTGAAGAAGCCGACCTGATTTGCTATCCGGTGGGCAGTTTTTATTCCAGCCTGATTGCCAATCTGCTCCCCGACGGCGTAACCCGGACCATGGCCCAAACCGAAAGTCCGAAGATATTCATCCCCAATCCGACCTCCGATCCAGAAGTCGTCGGCGCTTCGGTTTCCGAAATGGCTGAAACGTTGATTGACTATCTTATGGTTGAAGCTTCGGAAGAAGTCTCAATCGACCGACTGCTCAATTTTGTCCTGGTCGATTCGAAAAAAGGTCAATATCCCGGCGGTTTGGACCGGGCGGAGATTGAGAGACTCGGGGTCGCGGTTATCGACACGGACCTGATCACTCCCCGCAGCCGGCCGTTTTTCGATCCGGAGTTATTACTCGGGGTGTTGTTATCCTTGGCCTAAGAGCCTGAAAAAGGAGGACCGGAAAACATGAGCAAGAAGGAAGTGGAATTCAAGGGGACCATGGGGCGGGACCAGGTTGTCGCCTATCTTGAAAACCTAACGGCCGGTATGCAAAAAGGGACCATCTGGGTCCAGAAGGGGGAAGATATTCTTAATCTGGTTCCGGCCGATTGGATTAAAATTGAACTGGAGGCCGAAGAAAAAAAGGACAAGGGGAAATTCAGTCTGGCCCTCAGTTGGCGTCGGGACGCCGGTCAAGAAGAAGATGCCGACGAATTAAAAATCTCCTGCCAGGCCGCCGAGGCTCCTCCGGCCGAAATGGAATCCGGCCGGGAATAAACTTGAGTCGTCATCAGGCCGAATTTTTATTGATGATTCCCGCCCTCCCGAACAACGAATTTGGCAAAAAGAAACGCAATGAACATGGCCAGGACCGGAGTTAGATAAACGGCGATAGCCAGAAGGATCATCACTTTGTTCTCTATGGCCTTGACCTGGTCCATCGGCAGGGCCAGCCTGAGGATGATATTTTTTTCCTTGATTAAATAAGCCACATAAAACATGTCCTGGCCCAGGCTTTGACTGTACCTGATGGCCGTGCCGGCTCCCGCGGTCACGGCCTGACGGACTTCGGGCCGGGTCAGGTGGTCGGACACCAGGAGTGATTGTCTTTCCGATTCACCGATCACTCGGCCGTCCGTTTTGATTATGGTGATCCGGACGCGGGCTGTTTTCTGATATGCCCGGGAAAAAGGATCAAGAATTGAGGCCTCCACCGTATCCGGCATGACTTTGGCGATCACCCGGGCCAAATTCAATACGTTTTCTTCCAACAATTCATTTAATCTTGACTTAAGTTGGCCTTGCAGAATGAATCCGGTGGAAGTCATGCCGGTAATCAGGACAACGGTGAAGACCAGATAAAGTTTCCAGACCCGGCTTAATCGCATGGAAAGACCCTCCTATTTGATCAAAGCGATAATGAGATAAGTCAGGCCGCCGGCGGAGAGAGGGGTCAGGACCCAACTTACGGCGATCTTGGCCAGCATTTTTGAGCTGACCGTTCTTAAATCGCCGACCAGCCCTACTCCCACCACGGCCCCGACAATGGCTTGGGAAGAGGAAACGGGGACGCCGATTTGGGTGAAGACGTGAAGAGTAAAGGCGGTGGCCAGGACCACGACCAAGGCGGAAAAGGGGTCCAAGGGGGCGATGCCCTTGCCCACGGTCATCATCACTTTTCTGCTGTAAGTCAAGACCCCTAAGGCGATGCTGATCCCGCCGATCAGCGCGGCCGTTTCCGCCGACAATTGGCCCGAACCGACATAGACTCCGGTCACGTTGGCCACGTTGTTGGCCCCAAGGGAATAGGCCCCGTAACAGCCGAAGACCAATATGCCCCAATAATATAATAAATTGCGATAAGTTAAAGTGACGACGGTTTTTTCCAGGATATATCTCAGCACCCGGTGAAAGAGATAAGCGGCGATTATCCCGCAGACCGGGGTAAAGACCCAGCAGGAGATTATTTTGTAAAGTTTCGAAAAATCGGCCGAACCGTAAAAAAGGCCGATCCCGATCACCGCTCCGACGATGGCTTGTGAAGCGGAAGCCGGGATGGCCAGGGCGGTCAGAGCGGTCATGGTCACGGCCGCGGCCAAAGTGCAGTGAAAGGCTTCCAGCGCTCCCAGGCGGGAGAGTTCACTGAGCGTGCCCATGCATTTGGGGCCTTCCAGGACGGCCCCCAGCAGGACGAAGGCCGCGGTTAACAGGACGGCGGTTCCGTACTTGACCAAGCCGGTGGCCACCCCCGTACCGAAGACGTTGGCCGAATCATTGGCCCCGAGACTCCAGCCTAAAAAAACCCCGCCCAGTAATTTCCACATGGATTGAACTATTTCCGACTTGGGAGCTAGATAAACTATTATACCTTGGCCCGAAGAGAGACCGGAGTATGCCCGGGCCTTCCACCGATACTATCTGATACTGACGCTTATTATCTGAAGATGGTCGCTGGCGTCTTCAATGACGTCGCTGATTCTGGTTAAACTTGAAAGGAAGTTGGATAGATAAAGCCCATTCCAAAAATTTTCCACTGGAACGGCGCGAAGGTCCTTGGTCAAGTAGTTTTTAATGTCGTCAATCTTCTTCTCGTATATTCGAATGGCCAGTGTTTTTTCCCTGAGGTCTTCGCCGTCGACCAAGGCCTGGAAAGTGATCAAAAGCATCTCCGACATTTGCCGGTTAAAAAAAGCCACCCTCAGGCATTCGTCGCCCATCTCCGGCGGAATTTCGGCCTCCAGGTAGCAATAGGCCGTTTCTTCAAGAAAGTCGAAAATACTGTCCACAATTTCCACGAACTTACAGAGGTCCGGTCTCAGATAGGGAAGGAATGCTCCGTCATAAATATTTGATAATATTTCCCTTCTTTTAACGTCGGCCTCATTCTCCAGGTTGATCACCTCGCCCAATAGATTTCGGTCCCGTTTCTCCAGGGCCGTCTCGAGGGTGTAACAGGCGGTACGAAGCAGGCTGAGGTGACTCCTGATATTTTCAATCACCTTGCGCTCTTTTTTCCCGTGGCGGAAGGCCTTTTCAAAGAACATACTTACCTCTGGCCCTCATGATCAGCATGGCCCTCATGACGTCCATCAGAGAGACGAGACCTACCAGTCGCTGACCGTCGGAAACAAAAAGACGGGCCACATTCGATTTTTGCATTAAACCGGAAGCCTCGGTCAAATCCGCATCCTGGGTTATGGTGATCAACGGCTTCGAGGCTATCTCGGCCACTTTCATTTTTTGGGGATTGATGCCTTTGGCCAACACCCGAAACACGACGTCTCGGGCCGTTATTACTCCGTAGCCGTCGTCTTTACCCGAAAACCTGACCACCAAGGAACGGATCCTTTTATCGACCATCTTTTCAATGGCTTCATATACCGAGGCGCCGCCGTCGACAAATTCCAACCTGGTCGTCATGAATTCATGCACATTCATTACTTGACCTCCCCTTTGCGGTCAGCACGGGTCATTGCCGGAAGTTCCGCCTCGGGCGGAAAACCGTTACGATTGCTGAAAAAGCTATTTGGCCAATTTAATAACGGTGGTTTGAGCTCCTGGAAATGGTTCCCGCCCGACCGGGATATCCGCCAGACCCTGCCCGCCTCAACCATCAAATAGGCCATATCGTGATATTATGTCTGTTTCCAGACACTTACAGAGATTTTGAGAGTATGGCTATTTTTTAATCAGAAATAGGTGGCCGCCACCCACTTGGCCACTTTGAACCCGCCGATGGTCAAGGCCCCGATGGCCACCAGGCCGAACAAGGCCAGGAGAATATCCAGGACGCTCCATTGGCTCGGCTTCTTTTTTTTCTTCTTTTTGGGTTGCTCCTCTTCCATCTGATTGCCTCTCCTCGGGAATAATTGATCCGGCCTTGATTTTACCAGGATTAAGAAAAAGTTCAAAACAAGTTCGATCAACCCTTCAGCCGAACTAAATCGAGGTTATCCGCCGGGCTCCGGCGGTTTCAGGATCAACACCGCCTCGGCGTTTTCCTCAACCTTATCTTTAGAATAGAACAAGGGATGATGGTCGACCTTAAGCCACATCTCCATCTGGTCATCGTAGTGCCTGCTTCCGGGCTGGCCCGACTGACCGGGAACAATGGCCCCCAGACTCCGATCCCAGTCTTCGAGGTCGTATATGTGTCGATTGCTGGCCGTCCAGTCTTTCAGGTCGAAATCCATTCCCGGCCTGATGGCCGACTGCCAGACCGTATCCAAGTGACCGCCGCCTTCAAAAGGTCCAAGGTTCAGCAGAAGTCCCAGGGGCTCGATCCGGCCGAGAGGATGTTCCAGCTTAAGCTGGTGGAGGCGCCCCCAGCGCCAGTCCGCCGGTTCCGGCCCCAGCCTTTCCTTTAAAAAGGCCGCTGTTTCGTTCAGGCTCCTTTCCACCATGTCGGTCAAATTTTCGCGGACGGGAGTGTTGATGTCGTCAAACCAGGAAGAATCGGGTTCCGACATCAGATTCAATAAAATGGTGCGGCTGTGCTCGACGTACCTGGTCAGGGGCGACAGAGATATAAAGCCCCGGCCGAAAAATTGATCGGCCGCCGGTCCGAGTTCATCTCGGAAGGTATTATCCAGCAACCGATAAAAAAGAACCGAATAGATGGCCCCGCCGATGCTGTCCTTATCCAAAATTTGGTCCCAGGCGCGAAGTCTGGACAGAAGATCACGGGCCGCCGGACTTTCCCCCTTGATATTTTTCAGGGCGGAGATGAATTTGGCCGCCGGCAGGCATTTTAGATCGCCTTGGAGTTCCCGAAAAATTGCCGGAGAAAGCGGATCTTTTTTTGACAAGACCTGTTCGATCCGGGCGGCCCGGTATCCGGAAGCGTAATCATCCGACAAATAGTGAGGATAATCCGGCCCGGCCACCCGGTTGTTGGCCGTGGCTATAAAGCCGCGCACCGGGTTGAACAGGATGGGTTTTTGCTCGGGAGGCAAATAGCCCGTCCAGTCATGTTCCCCGGTCCAGCCGGGGAAGGGACCCCGGCCGTGGCCTTGAGGACGGAGGGGCGTCCGGGCGGCCAGGACGTAGCCGATATTGCCCGCCCGGTCGGCGTAGACCAGATTGACGGCCGGCTCGGACCAGTTCAAGGCCGCCGATTTGAATGCCTCCCAATTCCCGGCCAGATTCAAGGCCCGCAGAGTAGCCATCATTTGCCCGGGTTCATAGGCCGTCCACTTAAAGGCCAGGGAATATCCCAACCTGGCTTCCAACGCCATGGGGGTGATAATAGGTCCGTGAACCGTTTCCCAGACCTCATGGACTATGGGCAGATCCTGGCCCTTGACCTTAATCGGCTCCCTGATCCGTCGCGCTTGAAGATATTCACCCCGATAAAGATACTCGCCGCGTTGCTCATGGTTCATTTTTTCCAGAAAAACGTCCTGAACATCGATGTAGGCAAAAGTGATGCCCCAGGCGATATCCCGGTTGTGTCCGGCCACGACCAAGGGAACGCCCGGCAAGGAAAGACCGATTACGTCAAAGGCAGCGCAGTTCAGATGATTTTCGTACCAAACCGAAGGAATCTCCACGGATAGATGCATGTCATTGCCCAAAAGCGGTCGGCCGGTCACTGTGCGCGAACCGTGGACGGTCCAGTTGTTGCTGGCCCCCCGGAAATTGAAGGGCAACGGGAGCACGGGAGAAGAAAAAAACGAGCAAAGGGCGGCGATAGGCGGGCCGGAAGGTAAAATCGACGGAGTGGCCGCCAGGTTCAATCCAAGCAGGTCCTTGGCTTTGACCTCGCCCAGTTTTTGAACGATCATGGCCTGGACCAGTTCTTCCTCCCAATTATTGCCCCCGGAAAAGGCCATGAATTTGAGCCAGGCCAGGGAATCCTCGGGACGCCAAGGCTCGGGTTCAAACCGCAGCAACTGAAATTCAAAGGGCAGACGGTCTTTCGTCATGGCGATCCAGGCATTGACCCCTTGCGAGAACGCCCGGAGGATTTCAAGACCGGCGTCATCCGTGGCGGCCAGTTCCCGAACGGCCGCCCTCATGAAGCCCAAAGTCCTCAAATCCCGGTCCAGGTCTACAAGTTCCGGTCCAAAAATTTCGCTCAATCGACCGGCGGCCACCCGTCGATTGGCCTCCATCTGCCATAACCGGTCCTGAGCCTGAACCAAACCTTGAGCCAGAAACAGGTCATGGCGGTTCTCGGCATAGATATGGGGCGCACCCCACTGATCGCGGAAAATCCGAACCGGCCTTTCCAGGCCTTTTATCCGAAGTTCGCCCTCGGTCACGGGCAACGGACGAATCAGGAAATAATAATAGGCGCCAGTCAAGACCACCAAGACGAACAGAATCAGGCTCAGTAAAATCAAGGCTAATTTTTTCCACATGGGGCGGAGCTTCTCTCTTATTCGGTCGGAATACAGGCTTTTTTGTCGGCCGGGATGGGGGAGAAGAAGCTGGTCCGTATCGATGGTTTCATCTGTATTTCATCTGTCACAGATAGACAAACCACAGAAAACACGGGCCTCCTTGTTTTGACCGTAGAAACCGAGGATTGGACGAGGGGCCGGGTCAACCCCGCGGTTGGCCGGACTCGCGGCCGGCGGTCGACAGGACTCCATTCAAATAGTCCACTAGTTGCCTTTTTTTCCGGTGGACCGCCGGAGGATAGGCCTCCCCGCCGTTGTAAGACTTGGCCACTCGGTCCAAATTACACCTCCCGGCTTGATTCGGACCGGCCGCGACATGTTTTTCCATCAACCAGGCCAGGTGATAAGCGGCCATATAGGTGGCCAGGGTTAAATGATCCTGAAGCCGAACCGTGTTTTGCGGGACCTGAAAACCTTTTTGGGTCATGGATTTGAGAATGACCGACTTGGTCGGCCGGTAAATCTGAAAAGGACTGGCCGAAAGCGAATTGTCGCCGAGGACGTTGGCGAAATAGCTCTCTTGATGAGCGATGGCCACCATCAGAGTGACCGGCACTCCGAAAATCTTGCCGGACATGTAAATGTCCTCGGCCAGATTATTGGTGTAGACATCGAGCTGGTCCATCTCCCGGCCGGCCTGATCGGTCGGGGAAATAAACTTATTGATGTTTTGTCTGAAATACGGGGCCAGGACCTTGGTGAATTGCTCCAGGCTCACTTTTTCCAAAGCCGGGATCGGCCGGAGCCGGCCGGTAAAAACCATGGGTTCGGCTTTCCGCCGTTCCTCTTGGTGAAGCCTGATGTTGCTCAAGATCATAGCCAAACTCCGGTCGGCGCCGGTCTCCAGGCTTCGGAAATCGGAATAGAGACGGTCCCAGAATCGGCATTCGCGCTCGCCCGCTCGCCGGGCCAGGCGATAGAGGGCTCGAAGCCGCCGGTCCTCCAGGCCGGTTCCCTTGTGATCGGCGTAAATGCCCGGAAAAAAATCCTTGAGTAAGGACAGATCGGCGCACTCTTGGCCGAGATGGCCCAGGGAAACGACCCGGCCCGGCTCATAATGTCGGCGGACCAGATTAATATAGTCTTCCGGGCTAAGCCCAACATGACCGGCCTGGGAATCGATTTCATGTTTTATGAGATTTTGGAGGTGCCCGAACCCTTTGGCCCTTTCTTCAGGGGATAAAAAACCAAGGTCGAAAATCCGGCCGACATAATGACTGTAAAAAGGACCTTGCAGGGGCGACGGTTTGACCGCGGAAACGTCGGTCAGACTATAAGGCGCCTCGGGCGGACCGTAAAAAATCGTCGGGATAGCCGTGGCTTTTGAGGACTCATTCGGGGTGTTCAGCACAATTCCGCCGGCCAGAACCAGGGAATAAAAACCTCGGCGCACGGCCCGCTTGGTCGTCCTCCGGAACTCCTCGCTTTTAAGATGGGTCACGGCGGCCAGGGTCAGCTCGCTCAGCCTCAGCCCCACGATCTCGGCCGCGTCCCGAAAACCTTTCTCCCTGGTCAGTTTGTCCAGGGCGGCCCAAACTTCTTCATCACTGCCGCCGAATTTCACCGTCAACCAAAGCAGAAGTCCCAGTTGGTCCTGGATTTTTTCCAGGTCCGAAACGCGCCGGGACCTTTCCGCCAATTGGGCTTCCAGACGCCTGACCGTATCGGCCTGAGCGGCCAGCCGGTTCCGGAGCCTCTCCCGCTCCGCTCCCGTCCGGTCGGCCAAATAAAAAAGGCCCGAAACAGCGGCTTCAAACTTGCCGGCCTGGTCGGCCGCTTTCGTTTTTAACGACTCGTTCTCCAAACTCAGCGACGCCGCCCTTTGGCCCCGCCGGTCGGCCTCGGCTTCCATAAGCCGGGCCCGGTCCCCCAGAGTGGTCAATTCCATCTCCAGAGTCGCAATTCTCAGCGCCCGTTTCTCCAAATCGTTGACCATTCCGGCCCGGGTTTTGTCGAGGGCCTTGACCTTGGTTCGGCTCTGCCGAAGCATGATCTCGGAAGCCGTCTTGTTCCTCAGGGCTTCGGTCTTCTCCGCTCGGGTCCGGCTCAGTTCGGATTTGGCGTCGGCAAGTTCGGCCGTCTTGCCACCCAATTCGGCCGTCAATCCCTCGATTTTTTGTTTTAAATTTCGGACCCCGGCCTTCTCGACCTTGAGTTTTTCCAACAATATCCGTCTATGGGCCAGGGCTTCGGCCAACTCGGTCGTATTTTTCAACCAAGTCGGCCAGAAATAGGAAAGAAGCGGGAGGACCTCGCCCAGCCGGTCCCTCATCAGTCGGTGGCTCCGCTCGATATGTTCCAATTCCAAATTCTTGGCCAGGCGGTCCTCGTTTAAACGAGCGACCCCGGCCTTCAGGTTCTCATTTTCCTGGTTGAGGATATGAACCAGGGCGACCAGATACTCGGAACCGACGGGGCAGGGATCGGCCGAAGCGACTTGGGCCGACATCGGGGAACGCGCCCACAGATTGACCTGGTCCAGGAAAAATTGGACCAGGTCTTGAAGTTCGGCCAATCGGCTCTCCAGGGAAGCGGCTTTGATCGCCTGGGCCCGGCCGAGTCGAAGGCTTTCCAGATGTTCGGCCTCCAGCTCTTGCCGTTCTTGCTCGAGTTGAGCAATACGGGCGTCTTTTTCTTGAAAACTGATGGAAGTCCGGTCAAGTTCGATCCTACGACGCCGCTCGCGCCGGTCCATCTCCAGGCTTAACCAAACCAAGGCCTGGGCCGACGAATCGGACGCGGCCCGAGCCCGGCGGTTATCTTTCTCCAAGTCGACGATCCGCCCGGCCGACTCGGTCAGCTTCAGTGCCAGTGCGGTCTGCTTTTGTTGCAAATCCTCATAGCGGACCTGGTTTTGAAAAAGGGCCAGGCCTAAGGCCTGGGTCAAGGGCAGGAGTTCGTCCTTCAGATAACCGGTCAATCTCGAGGTTCGTAAGTCGGCGGAAGTCAGATCATCGACCAGGCGGCGCTTTTCATCTTCCAGACGGCGAATCCGAGCGGCCGCCCCTCCGATCATTTTGGTCAACCGCTTCTTATCCTCGGCCAGCATGTTTTTGGCCTGGTCGGCCATGGCCCTTTGATACTCGGCCAGACGATGGTCCAGGTCCGGCCATAGGTCAACCCGCCGGGCCAACTCATCCAGGCGGGCCAAGCCATTCTTGAGGGGATGCGGAGGCCGCGGGGTCAGGGAAGAAGATTTCAAAGCGGCCGATAACCGATCATGCTCGAGGGCTAAATTCTCTTGAAGCGATTTGAGGGTCCGGTCGGTCCGGGCCAATCCCAAGGCCCCGGCCAGGACGCACCGGTCCAGAAAGGAATCCCGGCCGAGCAGGGGCTTCAGTCCAAAATACAACTGGCCCAATTGATGGCGCGTCCGCTCGGCCTTCCTCTGGAAAACGTATCTCCGGGTGGCTTGGGCCCGAATCCCGGCCTGGACCTGCCGGACTTCGGCTCGAAGACGATGGACCAAGGCCGCACGTTCTTTTTCCAAGGCTTCCATGGCCCGGACTTTTTCGGTCCAGGCGGCCTTCAGGTCCGAAAGACGAGTCAGCAGGACCGTTCTGTTTTGCTTGAGCACCTGAATCCGGCGGACGAACTGTTTCTCCAGACCCTCTCCGGGATCATCTGATAAACTAGGCGGGGTCAAGGTCGCCTGGCCCAGGTCCTGGCCCAGACCTTGAGAGGCCTGGTGGATTTTATCGAAGCACTCGGCCAGGTCATTTACCGTCTCAGCCCAATCGGCCCCCTCTTCGGCCAGCTTGGTTTGAGCCTGGATGGTGGCCGCGATTCTCTTTTGCAGAACCTTGATCGTTCCCCAGGATTCCTCCGGAGAAAGGGGGGAAATTCGGGCTGTTTTGCGGGCCAGCTCGGCACAGGCTTGGGGCCATTCCAGCAACCGGACCCTTAATGCGGCCCAAACCTGTTCGGCCTGGTCCAGATTGGCCCTGGCCTGTCTGATTTTGTTCGATTCGCGAAACCGTGAGGCCAGGCCGGCCTGGGCCTGGGCCGCCTCGATGCGGAGAATTCTTTCGGAACATCGGCCTTCCTTAATCAGGTATTTCAATCGGGCCCGTTCCGACTTCAATTCTAGCAATTCCGCCGCATTTTTCCTCGCTGCGGCCCGAACCTGGTCCAGGTCCGCCTTTTGCCTGGACCATTCGGTTTTAATAACGCCATATTCGCTGCGCCGTTGCGTCAGCTCCTTGGGGTTCGGCCGGCCGGGCCGCCGAAATAATACGCCCCATCGCCCGCTCCGATTTTTTGTCCGCGCCTGGTCGATGTTTTCAGCCAAGCGGTTCAACTGGACTTCCAAATCAGCCAGGTGGCGAGCGACGGCCTCTTTCCGGTTTCGGAACTCCTTTTCCAATCGGTTGTGATTGATCCGGCCTTGCCGATAGCGGCCATCCAGAAGCTCCAGGTCTTTTAAGCATCGCGCCCGCTTCCCAAGGACCTTATGAATCTCGGTTTGAATTCCTTTCAGAATTCGCTCGGCTTTTGAAGTCTCTTCCCCAAGTCGGGCCAATCTTTCGCCCAACCCGGGAATGGTCTTTTGAATTTCGGCCGGACTGAATGACCAGTCCCGTTCCGCTTTTTGCGGCCCTCCAGGTCTGAAGAAATCGTCCAAACAATCGACTTGGAGAAAAGGCCGGGCTCTTTCGGGAATGGCGCCGTCAGCCTTGGGATGTGGCGGCGGACCGGAAGATGTCTCACCGGCCGAAACAATAAGCCGATGAACCTCTCCGGCCAGGCTGAAGATTTCGAACAGGTCGGGACCGGCCGCCTTCAGTTTCGGCTTCCGGCCGCTGGTGTCTTTTTGGTGGGACATGCTACTGGAATTTCAAAAGGTGCTTCCATGCTCACCCGGCGGCTCATCCTGGCCGCCCGCTCGATCAAAACCGAATCCGGAGGACCTACTCAACCAACGTTTTTCGTCCAATTTTGAATGGCCCATGGGCCAATATATCAATTTAAATAAAAATTAGTGCAAAGTCAACAGTTTAGTGGCGGGTGTATTCTGAGGGCGCTATATAGATGTAAATGAAAGGCTACCTCAATATTTTGTGCCTTCCAATGCTTATTCCCTCTGGTCTTGGGAGTCAAGGCCAACGGAGCCGCCGACTGGCCGGAAGCGGTCTCCCCGGTTAAATTTCTTCCATCCGCTCGTATTCCCAGGGACCGGCCGCAGCCACCAGGAGTTCACCGCAGTCCGGACAAAACTCCATCCGGTGAACACCCGGGTCATGAAAGGCCTGGGTCACTCCGTGTCTGGTCATGAATTCGGTGGCCTGCCGGAAAGCCTCCCGGGGCGAATGCTCGACGGCCAGGATTTCCAGGCTTTCCACGACCAGGCCGTCCCTGGTGTGGACCACGGTGGACAGGACCTCGGGCCGGTCCGGGTTTTCGCCGTACATACTCATGGTGGCGTATAATTCCAGCCCGGATTCGGCCAGATCAGGGGTCAGGGGGCGTTTGTGGACGCACTGGGCCGAGGGCAGGTCGGGCTGATTGACGTAATGGGCCAGGACATGGGTTCGCTGGGGATCGGAGTTCATCGGATGGCCGTGGGCCGCGGCCCATCCGGCCACGGTCTGGGCTTGGCAGGCGATCATGGTGACTTCGATGCCTCCGGCTTCTAAATAGCGCTTGAAGTAAAAATTCCTTTTCTGACCGGCCCGGTAAGCTTCCCGGCCGGCCAAATCGTCTGTCCGGCCATATAGTTCGGCCCACTCTTCAAACCCGAGCACCGGCAGGCGGAGGGACTTGAGGCCTTTTTCCTTGGCGCGGCGGGCGTGTTCCTGGGCTCCGGCGATGATACGTGTGGTTTTCATTACGGCCAGGCCCCCTCGAAGAACTGAACCGAAACAGCCATCTTCTTTTTAACATCCCCAATCCCAGTATAGCAAAAGATCGGGTCTCCGGCCATGGCCCCGGTTATTTCAGCAATTAAAAAGGTTTGACATCCAAATCCTGAGCGGATAAATTCAATTTCTTGATCTCCGTGGGACTTATCCATCTTGAAGGAGAGTATGCGGGGAAGGAGCCGATGATCTTGATCTTGAAATGATGTTAACATGTTATCCGGCCTTTTCAGGCCATGACCAGAAAAACAAATATTTTCATAAAGGAGGAGCGCATGAAGGATGTGGTTATCGCTGGAGCGGCCCGGACTCCCGTGGGTCGTTTTGGCGGGACGCTGAAGGATATCCCGGCGGTGGAATTGGGTATCACGGCCATGAAGGCGGCTTTGGAAAGGGCCGGAGTAAAACCTGACGAAGTGGACGAGGTCATCCTAGGCAACGTGCTCCAGGCGGCTCAGGGGCAGAACCCGGCCCGCCAGGTGGCCCTCAAGGGCGGCTGCCCTGTGACCACCACGGCCACCACCGTCAACAAAGTCTGCGCCTCGGGTCTCAAATCCGTAGCCATGGCCGCTCAGGCCATCAACTGCGACGACGCCGACATCATTGTGGCCGGCGGGATGGAGAACATGAGCTGGGCGCCGTTTTACGTGACCAGCGCCCGGTGGGGAGCCCGGATGGGCGATGCCAACATGATCGACGGTATGGTCTTCGACGGCCTGACCGACATTTTCAACCGCTACCATATGGGTATCACCGCCGAGAACGTGGCTGAAAAATACGGCATCACCAGGGCCGACCAGGACGCCTTTGCCGTGGCCAGCCAGAACAAGGCCGAGGCGGCCATCAAGTCCGGCCGGTTCAAGGACGAGATCGTGCCGGTGGTTATACCTCAGAAGAGGAAAGACCCGATAGTTTTCGACACGGACGAACACGTCCGTTTGGGGACCACCCTGGAGGCCGTGGCCAAACTGCCCCCGGCTTTTAAGAAGGACGGGACGGTTACCGCGGGCAACGCCTCGGGCATCAACGACAGCGGGGCCTGCCTGGTTTTAATGACCAAGGAAAAGGCCCGGGAGCGGGGAATTCAGCCCGTGGCCCGGATAATTTCTTACGCGGCCGGAGGGGTGGACCCGTCGGTCATGGGCACCGGACCCATCCCGGCCACGGAAAAAGCCTTGGCCAAGGCCGGCTTGACCGTGTCCGATCTGGACCTAATTGAAGCCAACGAGGCCTTCGCCTCCCAGGCCATTTGCGTCAATCGTCATTTCAAGTGGGATATGGACCGAGTCAACGTCAACGGCGGGGCCATTGCCTTGGGTCACCCCATCGGGGCCAGCGGAGCCAGGATTCTCATCACTCTGCTTTATGAAATGAAAAAGCGGGGGTCCAAGATCGGCCTGGCCACCTTGTGCATCGGGGGCGGCCAAGGCTTCGCCATGATCGTCGAGCGTCTCTAACCGCCCAAGGAGGAAGGCCATGTCTTATCAATACATGCTCTTCGAGGTCAAGGACCACATCGCCTTGGTCACCTTCAACCGGCCCGACGCCCTCAACGCCCTCAGCCCGGACGTCATCCGCGAGTTCGGGGACATCCTGGACAAGATTCGCGCCGACGAAAGCATTGCCGCGGTCATCCTGACCGGAGCCGGGGACAAGGCCTTTGTGGCCGGGGCCGACATCAAGGTCATGATGAACCAGACCCCTCTGGAAGCCCGCTACTTTTCGGCCTTGGGCCAGGAAGCCGTGCTGAAGATGGAGGGTCTGCTTCAGCCGGTTATCTGTGCGGTCAACGGCTTTGCCCTGGGCGGCGGCCTCGAGATCGCCATGGGCTGCGACTTCATCTATGCCTCGGAAAAAGCCCGGTTCGGCCAGCCTGAAATCAACCTGGGCCTCATTCCCGGTTTCGGCGGCACCCAGCGCCTGGCTCGACTGGTGGGCAAGAACCTGGCCAAGGAACTGTGCATGACCGGCGAGATGATCGACGCTCAAAGGGCTCTGGCCGTCGGTCTGGTCAACAAGATCGCGCCCCATGATCAACTCATGGCGGAGGCCATGAAGACGGCCAAGGTCATGGCCTCGAAGAGCCGTTCGGCCGTCCGGGCGGTCAAGCAGGTCATTGACCGGGGGGTCCAGATCGAGCTGAGGTCGGCCCTGGCCCTGGAAGTCGAGACCTTCGGCACCCTGCGCAGCAGCATCGACGCCCAGGAAGGTCTGACCGCCTTTGTGGAAAAGAGGAAGCCCGAATTCAAAGGGACTTACTTGAAATAACTCCAACCCGCCTGGACCGGATTCCAGACCGGTCCTTACCCGCGGTTTCCATAATTTGGGGGGAACCATATGAATTTCCAGCTCACCGAAGAACAACAGATGGTTCGGGATATGGCTCGTCGTTTCGCCGAGGAACAGATCAAACCGGTGACGGCCGAACTGGACAAGACCCATAGCCATCCCGCGGAAATTATCAAGCAGATGGCCGAACTCAAGTTCCTGGGCATCGCCGTGCCTGAGGAATACGGCGGCGGGGGCATGGACAACGTTTCCTACATTTTAGCGACAATCGAAATTTCCAAGGCCTGTGCTTCGACCGGGGTGATCATGAGCGTTAACAACTCGCTCTATTGTTTCCCGGTCATGGCTTACGGGACCCACGAACAGAAAGCCAAGTACCTCACGCCGGTGGCTTCCGGGGAGCACTTGGGCTGCTACGGCCTGACCGAGGCCGGCGCCGGCTCGGACCCGGCCGCGATGAGGACCAACGCGGTCAAGGACGGGGACGGCTGGATCATCAACGGCGAAAAAAAGTTCATCACCAACGGCAACGTGGCCGACTATTGCGTCCTGGCCGCCGTGACCGAGAAAGGCAAGGGTTACAAGGGTATCTCCACCTTCGTGGTCAACCTTAAGGAAACCCAAGGTTTTTCCGTGGGCGTGGTCGAGGAAAAGCTGGGCATCAGGGCCAGCGGCACGGCCGAACTGATCTTTGAAGACGCCCGGGTCCCTGGCGACGCCCTGCTGGGCCAGACCGGCGAAGGCTTCAAGCAAATGCTGACCACCCTGGACGGCGGCCGCCTCGGTATCGCTTCCCAGGCCATCGGCATCGGCCGGGCCGCCTTGGAAGACGCCCTGGCTTACGCCAAGGAACGGGAGCAGTTCGGCCAGCCCATCGCCAATTTCCAGGCCATCCAGTGGAAACTGGCCGATATGGCCATGGAGTTGGACGCGGCCGAGCTCTTGACCCTGCGCGCCGCTTATCACGAAGACCTTCATCTGCCCTATGAGAAGGAAGCGGCCATGGCCAAATGCTTCGCTTCCGACGCGGCCATGCGGGCGTCGATCGAGGGGGTCCAGATACTTGGCGGTTACGGCTATATCAATGAATACCCGATGGAACGGCATATGCGTGACGCCAAAATCTGCCAGATCTATGAAGGGACCAACGAAATCATGCGGGTGGTTATCGCCCGCAATCTGCTGAAGGGCAAATAAACAAATCGTTGCCAGCCTGAGGAGCCGAATATGCGACTTGAGCTGACCGACGAACAAAAAATGATCCAGGAGATGGCGGCCAATTTCGCTCGGAGCGAATTGGCCCCGGCGGCGGCCAGGCTGGACCAGACCAAGGACCGGTCGATTCTCAAGGCCAATCTGAAAAAATTGGCCGGCCTTGGATTGATGACCATGAACATTCCCGAGGAATACGGCGGGGCCCACGTCGGCGTGACGGCGTACAGCCTGGCCATGACCGAGATCGCCAGGGCTTGCGCCTCGACCGCCGTGACCATGTCCGTGACCAACATGGTGGCGGAGGTCATTCTGGAGTTCGGGACCGAGGAACAGAGGCGGAAATACATTCCCAAGATAGCCGCCGGGGAATACAGCGCGGCCGCCTTCGGTCTGACCGAGCTCCAGGCCGGCTCCGATCCGGGCGGCATGAAGACCCTGGCCGTGGCCGATGGGGATGACTTCATTCTGAACGGTTCGAAGATATTCATCACTTCGGCCGAATACGCCGGGGTTTTGGTGGTCTGGGCCGTGACCGACCGGGAAGCATCCAAGGGCCGAGGCATATCGGCCTTTCTGATCGAGCCCGGGACGCCCGGTTTTCTTGTCGGCAAGGACGAAGAGAAGATGGGCCAGCGCGGCTCTTCGACCAACGAGTTGCTTTTCGAGGACTGCCGCGTCCCCCGGAGCCAACTCCTGGGGACCCTGCATGACGGGTTTCGGATCGCCCTGATGGAACTGGATGGAGGCCGCATCGGCATCGCCTCGCTGGCCTTGGGCCTGGGACTGGAAGCCATGGATTTCGCCCTCAATTACTCCAGGGAAAGGGTCCAGTTCGACCGTCCCATCGCCGAGTTCCAAGCCATCCAGGGCATGATCGCCGACGCCTACATGGAACTGGAAGCGGCCCGGATGCTGGTCTTGCGGGCGGCCTGGCTGAAGGAGATCGGCCGGCCTTTCACCCGCGAGGCCTCGATGGCCAAGCTTTACGCCTCGGAAGCCGCCAACCGGGCCTGTTACAAGGCCGTTCAAATCTTGGGCGGCTACGGGTACACCCGGGATTTCCCCGTGGAACGCTATGCCCGGGACGTTCGGGTGACCACCTTGTACGAAGGCACTTCCGAAATTCAGCGCCTGGTCATCGCCCGTGAATTATTGAAGCAGTAAACCAAGGCAGGACCGGATTCAATTTTGATTGGGATAAGCCTGTGACAAACGTAGTTGAAAAAATCCTACAAGGCGATATAAGAGCCGCGGCCCGCCTGATTCGAGAGGTCGATGACGGCGTGCCGGGCGCTCAAGATCATTTAAAGCAGCTCTTTCCCCATACCGGACGGGCTTTCATCCTGGGAGTGACCGGTTCGCCCGGCGTGGGCAAAAGCACCTTGACCGACCGCCTGGTCAAACACCTGCGCGACCAGGGCCGGACCGTGGGGGTTCTGGCCGTTGATCCAACCAGCCCTTTCAGCGGGGGGGCCATTCTGGGCGACCGGGTGCGCATGCAGCGGCACAGCACCGATGAAGGCGTGTTCATCCGGTCCATGGCCACCCGGGGCCAGTTCGGCGGTTTGACTCAATCCACCCGGGGGGCGGTCGTTGTTCTGGACGCGATGGGCAAGGAAGTGATCATCGTCGAAACGGTGGGGGTCGGCCAGGACGAAGTCGACATCGCCAGGACCGCCGACACAACCATCATTGTCATGGCCCCGGGACTGGGTGACGACATCCAGGCCCTCAAGGCCGGCATTTTAGAGGTGGGCGACATTTTCGTGGTCAACAAGGCCGATCGGGACGGGGCCGACAAAGCCGTCCAGGAACTCTGTGCCATGATCGACCTGGGGGCCAACACCGCCTTGGGACGCCGGGAATGGACGCCCCCGATACTCAAGACCGTGGCGACCAAGGGGGAAGGCATCGGCGAGCTTTGGACGGAAATAAACCGGCACAGCGAATTTTTAGCCGGAAACCAGAGCGAATATTACCGCCGTCTCAACCGGCTCAAACGCAAACTCGAATTGATCGACCTGGTCAAACAGGGGGTGGTTAACGCGGTTCTGAAAAAGATGGAGGAGACCGGCGACCTGGACCGATACGTGGACGACCTTCTGGCCCGCCGGTCGGACCCTTACACCTTGAGCGAACAAATATTGGCCAAACTTCAGCAATAAAAGGGAGCCGGAGAGCCGGTCGGACCTTCAGCCACTCCTTATCCTGCAAGTCCCTCCTTTCCGATACCGGTTTGTCCTAACCAAAATTATTCATCATGGACCGCCGAACCGTTAAAAGCGTCCTGGTTCTGGTCAACCCGATTTCGGGGCACGCCCTGGGCCTGGCGGCGGCCCGACGGCTGCCTCGGGTCTTGGGTCGACACGGCCTGGAGGGGGAGGTGATTCTGCTGCCTGGTCCCGGGTCCGGGCGGGACCTGATCAGGGAACGGGCCGAGCCTTATCAGGCCGTGGTGGCCGTGGGTGGGGACGGCACGGTCAATGAAGTTATCGGGGCCGTTTATGCCGAGGGTTTGGATAAACCTCTGGGCGTGATTCCTCTGGGCTTCGGCAATTGCCTGGCCCGGCATCTGGGACTGCCTTCTTCCCTGGACCAGGCCGCGGCGGTTATCGCCGGCGGCCGCACCCGGCGGCTGGACCTGGCTTTGGCCGGCCCTCGGGTGATCGTGGCTTTTATGGGCGTTGGATTTGACGCCGCCGTGGTTGATAAGGCAGCCCGGTTGAGACGCGGCGGGATCGGACTGGGACAGTACGCCCGGGCGGTCGGCTCGACCTTGCTATCCTCAAAGGCGGGCCGGATTCAGGTGATCGTGGACGGTGCTCCCGCGCCCGGACGGTTCTTTCAAGTCATCATGAGCTCGGTCGGCAATTACGCCCGTTTTTTTAACACCCCGGCCCGACCCGGATTCTGCGCCCTGTGCTTTAAAGGGCATGGCCCATCCGGTCTTGTCCGCAGTGTCGGCCGGATGGGGCTTCGGCGGGACCTAAAACGCGCCGCGGATTTATATTTACCGGTGAAAAAGACTTTTTACCTGGATTCCGAAAATGGCCGGGCTTTGGTCCAGATCGACGGCGACCCTTGGGGCGCCGTGCCCGTAAATTGTGAAATCAGACCCGAAGCCTTCGAAATCCTAATCCCTTGAAAGCTCGGTCGAAAGACGCTTTTGAATCATGTTCTTGAGAGCTTTTTCTTCTTCCGCCGAGTCGAAGTCGAAACGGACGCCCATTAAATAAAGGTTTTTATTTTCCAGGTCTTCGTCAATCCGGACACAACGGCCCCGCAGATGGATGTCCCGATCTTCCTCGACGGAGGGCAGGTCCATTTCCAGGCGTCGGCCGATGGGGACCAAACGGTCGATTTTCCCCAATATCCCCCCCACGCTGATATTCCTGGTTCGTCCGGGCGAAAGGTCCTGGCCGCTTTTGAGAAAATCAAGCCGGATTTTCAATTCCATCGGGAAACGGGGATTACGCCGCTTTTCGGTGAAACTGGCCACGACCCGATTCCGCCCGCTTCTTTTGGCCTGATAAAGGGCCTGGTCGGCTCTTTCGAGCAACTGGAGGCCATCGGTCGCGTCATCGGGGAAGACGGCCAAACCTATGCTGATATTCAAGTTCAGTCCTTCCCGTTGGAAGAATCGGTGATTTTCCACGGCCAGCCGATGCCTCTCAGCCGCGATTACGGCCTGATCCCGGTCCGCTCGAGGGAGAATGATGGCGAATTCCTCGCCGCCATACCGGGTCAGGTGATCGATGGCCCGGGCGTGCCGGCGGAGCAAGTCGGCCAGCTCCCTCAGGGCCCGGTCTCCCTCGGGATGCCCGAACATGTCGTTGAAAACCTTGAAATGGTCGATGTCCAACATCAAAAGAGAACATGGCTCCCGGAAGCGGCGGGAACGTTCCAATTCCTTTCTGAACATCTTGTTAAAGAACCGACGATTATAAAGGCCGGTCAACTCGTCCCGCAGGGCGGTCTCCTCTTTTTGTAAAAAAAGATGGATTTCCACCAGGATGGGGTTCTGGACCTTAGGGTGAACGTTGATGAAATAATCGGCCATGGCCACCCGCAGTCCGAGATCACGCCCCACGCTTTTTTCCAGTTGAGCGCGGTGGTCCAGGACATTGTTCCAGTGCATCCGGGCTTCGTCGGGCTCGAAATGCATTTGGGTCAAAAAATACAAAACAGCCTGATAGACCTGATCCCCATATTGTTGCTCCAGTTGATTCCACAGCCCCTTGGGGAGGTCGTGACGCCGCAACTCTTCCTTTAGGAAATCCATTAAGAGTTCTGACGCGATCTCGATTTTATCCTCGCGGTCCATAATAAGCTTCCCTGTCCAAGCACGCCCTCAGGGGGAGGTGAGAAAAACACGATTTTTCTAAAATTATAGTCATTTTTCCATTTTTTAAAAGCCTTTTCAATCCAGCCTTCCCAACTTCGGTCGTGTCCCGGTTCTCGGAGGGGCGTCACATTCGGATTAAAATTTGTTGTAAATAAATCGGCCGTACCCTAAAATTAGTTATCCATGGTATTTTCAAGATTCAGGAAAAGCCTCGACTCATCGTCGGGAGGGGCTATGGCGCCTAAAATCGTTGGAAGCGCCTTTCGAGGCTGTCATGGCGGTTGCGGGGTGGGGAGTCTCCGGCCCGCCGCGCGACAAGCGACCAGACCCTCGGGTCGAAATTCACCCGGCCTTCGGCGCGACCAACCTGCGCACCTTGCTGGTCAACATCGACAAGGCGGATTTGTGAACAAATGAAGATTGACTGAACCATTGATTCGTGGTTCATATCCAGGTCGCTTAGCCCAAAGACCTGGTCGAACCAAAGGTTTTTGGGCTTTATTAAATGGCGGTCCCGGCCGCCGCAAAAAAGTGGGAGGTTTTGGGAAAGGAGAGAAAGATGGCTAAGATGGGAAGGTTTTTTATCGGTATAGTCCTGGGTCTTTTAGTTTTGGCTCAGTCTGGAATCGGGGCGGCTGAAGTCAAAGCCGGTTCGTTCACCGTGACCCCCATGTTCGGCGTTTACGCTTTTGAGGGGGATCAGGACCTCGACAGCGCTCCCACGTACGGCCTGGGTCTGGGGTATAATTTCACCAAGAACTGGGCCGCCGAGTTTCTGTTTAATTACATCAACACCAGTTCCCAAGCCGGGGCGGGCGACGTGGACGGGACGTTGTACCGTCTTGACGGATTGTACCACTTCCGGCCCGAAAGCAAACTGGCGCCCTATGTGGCCGCCGGGATCGGCAGTCTGAACCTTGACCCGGATATAGGTGGGGATACCACCGACATGGTTTTTAATTACGGCGCGGGCCTCAAGTATTTCTTCACCGACGCCATCGCCCTGCGGGCCGATCTCCGTCACCTGGTCGCTTTCGGAGACCCGGAAAACAATTTGGCCTTTACCGTGGGCCTGACTTTTAGTTTCGGCGGAGAAAAGAAAAAGGTGGTCCCGCCGCCTCCGCCCGCTCCTTGTCCGGACAGCGACAAGGACGGCGTTTGCGACGATCAGGATAAATGCCCGGGCACGCCGGCCGGAGTCAAAGTCGACAGCCGGGGCTGCTGCCTGGACAGCGATAGTGACGGCGTTTGCGACTACAAAGATAAATGCCCGGGAACGCCGGCCGGAGCCAAGGTCGATGAAAACGGGTGTCCTATCATCCTGAAGGAAAAGGTTTCGATCGAGCTGCGGGTCGAGTTCGATTTCGACCAGGCCGTGGTCAAGCCCCAGTATTACGATGAAATCAAAAAAGTGGCCGACTTCATGAAGGCCTACATTTATACCAAAGCCGTTTTGGAAGGGCACACCGACAGCATGGGCTCGGACAAGTACAACCAGAAGCTGTCTCAGAAAAGGGCCGAGGCGGTCAAGCAGTGCCTGATCGATAAATTCGGTGTTGCTCCGGAAAGGCTTAGCGCCGTCGGTTACGGCGAGAGCCGGCCTATTGCCGACAATAATACCGACGAAGGCCGTCAGAGGAACCGCCGGGTCGTGGCGGTCATAAGCGCCATTGAAGAACGCATGAAGATGAAGAAATAGATTTCCCTTTGGGGGCCGGGTCCCTCCCGGCCCCATCACCATTACAGCCACATGGGCCTTAGCCCACTGGAAACCTTTGAACTCGGCCAAGCCGGAAAGGAGAAGTTAAACGCCGCCTAAACACCCTCTCCCGAGAGGGCAAACTGTCCGGAAGGCTTTTGACTTTTACGATTAAATTGACGACATTTAGTAATTTGGTGCTGCTTTTCTGAATTCAAAGTTAATACTTGTTACTTCAAATAGAAAACAATTAATAATATCAGCTGACTGAATTTCAAATAGTGCAATGTTGTAACCCCTTTCAAGGGAGCTTCGATACACAATTCCGTCAAAATCATTCATTTTAAAAAGTTCAGCTATTACTTGAGTTGGCGTATAATCTGCCGAATCGTCACTAGTAGTAACGGGTCTTGCAAACGCTCGGTCTATATCGGCCCACACAGCCTCTTCACGTTTTTCTGGTGAGGGCTCTTTAAAATAGATAAAGCCTTTTGATTCAGTGGTGCAGTTTACGACCTTGATATCTTTGATTGTCTTAAAGTTGCCGACGGAGATATACGATCCAATCCAAGGTCGGACTTCAGCAAGTGCGGTCTCTCGATTTGAGGAAAGATATAGATATGGTATACCTTTTGGGTTTGCGCGGCCTTCATTGGCTCTGTTGAGCATTGGCTTCATACGCTCCTGAGGATAAGGCGCCTCGACTTCGTCAACTTCTTCATTTACTTGTCTCCAACTATTACCAAGCTGAGCTCTCCATAAGATACTACCCTTTGGTATATCCTTAATTCTTTTCTTGGCAGTATTCAGTACAGTATGTAGAAAAGACTTTATTTCAGGAGGACGAATGTACCTTGCGCGTCTTTTAATAACGTCTTCGTATTTCCAATAGCTCAGCCATGATTCAAAAACATCCCCGCCCACAATTTTCACCTCAATAATACAATTTATTTTATAAAGCCTTTGGCTTTATTCCCCATGGGCACTAATTTTGCTGTATAGCCCGTAAGGGTCACGAAATAGTGCACAAGATGGGGTCAGGTCTTGCAATCCTACAATCTTACACGAATTCCTTCACCGCCCGTCTGACCGTAGCATAATGGACCCCAAGGAAATCCGCTGTTTCTTTCACTCTTGCCCATTCCCACGGCTGGTCGCGTGGTCCAGCACGCCAGCCTATTCAATTCTCAATGGCCAGGCCATACTTTTGTAAATATCAAGTCAAAGGCTGGAATACAAGACCTGGCCCTACCCCACTCTTTTGGGTAAATCCTCGTCGACCTTAATTTTCAATGTCAGCCGCCCAATACGTAGATAGATTCTTGGTGGACCGACTCAGAGGCGTACAGAAGCGCCGCGGTGATATCCTCGTCTTTGAGCTGTGGATACTCACTGATAATTTCCTGTCTTGTCAGGCCCTGAGCTACACTTGCGACAATCACGCTTACCGGAATACGTGTGCCTTTTATGCAAGGTTCCCCCCCTCTCAGTTGAGGGTCTGAAAAAATCCTGGCCATGAATTCGTCTTTCATCTCTCCCCCCTAAAAATCATATCAGCCTCCAATGCTGAATAACCTTTGTTGTATCTTCTTGATAATTTTAACATTACAAAGTTTCATTGGCGAATGTCAATATTTAATAACCCAATCAAAAGACTTGGGTCAGGTATTGCAATCCTACAATCTTACCCGAATTCCTTCAAAGCCCGGCTGACCGTATCATAATGGACCCCAAGGAAATCCGCTATTTCTTTCATAAGGTAACCATGCTTCAATAATAAAGTCAAATGATAGAATTTAAGACCTGACCCTATGCTCACCACTATGCTCACTATGACTCCACTATCAAGGCTGTTTGGTTTTAATTTCCTACAGGGAGAAAATGGAAAGTAATCAGTTGTTCATCCAGTCTTTAGATTTAAAATAATAATTTATAAACCTCTGGTGCCATAGTGCTCATTGAAATACCGATGGTCAACCAAAGAAGCCCCACGATTGATAAATCTATATCGTTTGTATGTAATTTCTCCGAGTCTGAAAGAATCCTTTCTGCCTGTTTCTTGATATCTTCCGTAAAATTCCTTTGATAGGATCCAAGTTTTATTCTTAGTTCTTCAACATCATTTTCTAGTTTATCTTGTTTTTCTCTGAGTCTTTCTAAGTTATTCACCAGCCGGTGAATCCTCGATTCAATAAGTAGATTGGGATCATCCGGAGACCATACTGTCGCTTCTACTTTATCGCTAACAGAAACTGTATCTGTAATGCCGGGTTCTATTACGGTTTTCTTTTTAAATTTTGGAAAACGCTTCAGCCATTTGGAAAAAATTTTCCAAAAAGAAGGTTGGCCAAAATGCGTCCTAATTTTTAACAGGCCTCTAATAGCTAATATCATTCCTAAAACTTGAAGTGCCCAACCTACGGTCCGTATAGATGCTTCACTACGCCAAGTTAAAGAAATGCAAAAAGCCGCAACAATTACAGCAATACACATGCATGTGACATAGGTTTCTTTAAGCCAATGCCACATTTTTTTAAACCAAACCAGTGTCAACTTTATTACCACTTGAAGCAAGTGCATTGGTCAGGTCTTGCAATCCTACAGTCTTACCTGAATTCCTTCACCGCCCGGCTGGATAAGTCTTTTGGTGTCAAATTTTCTAAAGGAGACCACATCTTCTAGCCCCAATATCAGAATATTGTCCAACTGGAGTTGAGTTGTCAAGCCTGAAGGTTCGGCCTGAGAATCCGGGGGGTGTTGGAATCACCTCGGGCGGGCCGGGGAATATCAAATCATATTTGGAAATATCACCAAACCAGGTCGTGGCGAGAAGCCCGGCCGATGGTGGGGCGACGAAGCCATCCCTTGAAATTAAAGAGATTGCTTCGTCATCCCGCTGCCGGCGGCCCCCCTCAGTCCCCCCGTCAACGGGGGGAAGTGGTCCAGCACTGAGCGGACTGGCCATGACAGGCGGACAAACTTTCTTTGAAGGCAACTTGGAATGACGGGACTAATCCGCCCTGGCCCGGATCAGGTTAAGGGCCAGCCGGTAATATAATTCCGCCGCCTGGCGGACCTGGGTGAAGGCCACGGATTCCTCCGGGCCATGGGCCTTTTCCAACTGGCCGCAGCCGATGACGATCGGCTTGACCCCGGCCGACCAGAGCTGGTTGGCGTCGGAATGGCTGGGAAAAGAGAGCGGCGTCCATTCAAGTCCCTGGTCGATGACGGCTTCCCTCAGGGCTTCGATGACCGGTCCTTTTTCGGGCAGGGTGTAGCCGGGTTGAATAGTGGTGAAACGAACGGCGGCGTCAAGAGATGAATCGGCCTGTCTTTCCTGAAGGATCATTTCTTCAAGGTCCATGGTGATTTCGGCCACCGGCGCGGCCGGCGGCAGATGCACGTCCAGCCAGGCCTCACAACCCTCGGGCACGACAAAACCGCCCCCGACACTGAAAAGGTCCCGGATATTGTAAACGAGTTCGTTTCGTGTTTCGGACATATATCGGGTCAACTTAAGCAGTATCTTTAACATATCTTCAACGGCGTTGCATCCCCGTTTGGCCAGCGAGGCGTGAAGCCGCCGGCCCCGAGTGGTCAGGTGGACCTCCAGATAGCCGTAGTGGCTGAGGCAGGGTTTAAGGTCCGTGGGTTCACCTATAATGGCCCAGGGGAAATGGAAATCCTTGACCAGGGTCTCGGCCCCGTCGCCTTCCTCCTCTTCCCCGACCACCAAGGCCAGCATGATCGGGATGTCGCTGAACCCATTTTCCCACAGACAGGTGAAGGCCTCGATCATGGCCGCGCAGCCCCCCTTCATGTCAGCCGCGCCCAGGCCGATGATCAAGTCGCCTTCCTTCTCCGAACCGAAGTCCTCCAGGTCATAGGCCGTGACCGTGTCCAAATGGCCGATCAAGGCGGCTTCAGGCTGAACTTTGGCCGGGGCCACAATCAGGTTGCTCCGATAATCATCCACCTCCTGGCGGATAACCGGCAGTCCTCGACGCCTGAGGTACCCGTAAAGATAATCGACGATCTCTTCTTCCTTGCCCGAGGGGCTGTAGATGTCCAGAAGGCGCCTGAGCAGACGCCGGAGCCGGCCGGAATTGATCGGGGAAGCGACGGCATTCATTTTCGGGTCCGCAGGGTGTGGTTGTTTTCCTTTTTGACCGAGACGGTTCGTTTCTGCGCGGAAAGATTCAGGCTGAGATAGATATGCTCCTCCGGCCGGCCGAAGCCCATTTTTCTAAAAAAATGCAGGGCCTCAAGGTTGTCGGCCTCGGTGTCCACCACCAGAATCCGAACGCCTTCTTTATCCATCAAGTCCCGAAAATAGTTGAACAGCTTCGAGGCCACGCCGGCTCTTTGAAATTCAGGCGCCACGCCCAGCCAGACCAAAAGGCCGTATTTCCAGGCCGACCGGGCCTTTTCCACCGTGGTGCCCAGGGCAAAACCGACTATCTTGTCTTCGCCTTCGGCCACCAGGCAAAAATCGGTGTCCGAGTCGAACAGTTGAACTATTTCGTGTTCGTCCCAGGTCCGATACAGGTTGGGAACTTCCTTGGCGGTGAACAGTTTTTCACCCAAATGAAAAACCGAAGCCAGGTCGTCGATTTCCATTTGGCGGATGATCACGTTCGGTCTTTTTTTACCTTTTCCGTTTTCTTCAATCAGACTCATTAAATCCACACTTTAATTATTCTCGTCGGGCAAACGGTCGCCCCGGCGGCCCTTCGCCGTAATCAAAATATAGTCTTTAGTCGTAAATGGTCAACCATCAAAAGAGAGCCGGAGGCAATCGTTTACTCCACGCCGGCATTTCCCGCCTCTTTCAGCCTATCCGATGGAAGTGGATTCCTGCTTGCGCAGGAACCGTCATGCCTTTTTGGGCACAACCAAGGATGAAAAGGCAGAGGTTCCGTCGTTCCCGCGAAAGCGGGAACCCAGTCTTCGATGGGACTTTTTCTGGACCCCTGCTTGCGCAGGGGTGACGGGTGGGGCTTTGGGTCGGGTGAAAAGGCGCATTCAGTGTCGACTTTCAGATAAATGACGGATAGTTAGCACCGCCATTCCCGGGCAAGCGGAAATCCGGACCACCGATAACAGGAACGATTACAACCTGATGGAGAATCGACCTCCAAAAACCGGCGACCAGGACGGGGAAATGTTCGTGGAGTTATCGGATGTTTCTTTTCCGCCAGGTTTGATGACGGGCCACGGCTTCTAACATCAGGCCCAGGGAAGAATGACAAGGCAGTCCTTCATTCTCCAAAATCTGGCTCCAGGAGGCCGATATCTGGCGATGGCCGAAAATGCAGGGCAGAATGGCCTTGCCGGGAAACTCGCCCCGGAGCCTGGAAAAAATCGGCTGAGGGTCGAGGTTGAAGAGGCGGGGGGTCGGGGCCAGATAAACCAGGCAGTGAGTGACGGCGTCCTGGCTGAGGGCCTGCCGGGTCGATTCATAAACAAGCTCGCCGAAGTGGATGTCGCCGGACCAGGAGCCCACGTCGTACAGGGCCTGGCCGGGCAGGCAGGTTCCCGGGCCTTGAGCCGGGGCGATGTCCAAACCAAGTTTGGCGCAGGCGTCACCGGCCATGACCAGGACCGCCCCGCTGACGCTGACGATGGCCAGGCCGAAGGATTGTTTTACCCGGAGGCCTTCGGCCGTAACCTTGAGGGTGAGGAAAAAATCGTCGAAATCATCCACGAGGATGGACCCGGCCTGACGGGCGGCCACCCGGAGCATCGAGTGATCGGCGCCCATTGACCCGGTGTGACTCGAAGCGATTCGGGCGCCCTGGGCGGATTGACCGGCCGTCAAAAGGACCACGGGCTTGCCGGCCAGATGGCACTTTTGCGCGGCCTGGACGAAACGGGCCGGATGGTTGAAACCTTCGCTGTGCACGCCGATCACTTTGGTCTCCGGGTCCTCGGCCAAATAGGAAAGAACTTCATCGGCATCGAGGTCGGCCCGGTTGCCCAGACAGGCGGTTTTGGCGATGAAGTCGATCCAATGAAGAAGGGGCCCGCCGACCAGACCGGTTTGGGTGATGAAAGAGATCGGTCCGGGTCGGGGCATGGGCGCATCGATAAAGGCCGTGGTGAAATTCAACCGGGGATTGGTCACCCCGATGCTGTTGGGGCCCATGAAGCGGAGACCGAACCGCCTGGCCGCGGCCATGGTCTCGGCCATCAAGGCCTGACCGGCCGGGCCTTTTTCGGAAAAGCCTCCCCCGCCGATGATGATGCCTTTCACTCCCTTCCGCCCGCAATCGGTCACGGTTTGCGGGACGGCCTGGCTGGGGACCACGATCATGGCCACATCGACCGGACCAGGCAGGCTGGTCACGTTCGGGTAAACCTTCTTCCCCATGAATTCCTGCAGTCGAGGGTTGACCGGGCAGACCCGGCCGGGATAGCCGGAATCCAGTAGATTTTTCACCAGATAAAACTGGGGTTTCAAGGGATTGTCGCTGGCCCCGACCAGGGCCACGCTCGACGGCTCAAAAAAGTTCCGCAGATATTGCGAATTATTCATCGACGCTGATCTCCGGGCCGGGTTGAGGTCTGGTGGCTGCCAACCTGAGGTTTAAATGATTCCGCCCAACGATTCAAGCGAAATGCATCAATTTCCGTAACAGTGCAATGAACGGGGCCATTTTCAGCATCTTTCAGTCTAACCGGCGGAAGTAGATTCCTGCTTTCGAGACTGGGTCGTAAAAAATTTTTACCTAAACACGATACTATATATAAGGTGTTCATGAAATATTAACACTTATTATTGTATATTCGACTTACTTTTTCGGATTGCGACCTAGCCTCGAAAGCGAAACCCGTCTTCGGTCTGGTCCTTTTCTGGACCCCTGCTGCCGCAGGGGTGACGGGTGGAGGTGGGTCAGGTAAAAAAGAGACGTTAAGTATCGACTTTCAGATAAATGACGCATAGTTAGCACCGTCATTCCCGCGCAAGCGGGAATCCAGATCACCAATAACTCAGCAATCACCGACTTTTGAGACCGGCCGGGTAAAGATCGCCATTTTTGAAGAATTTTATTTATTTGAAAGAAAATTTAATGTTTAAATTATTTTTATTGACATATTAATATTTAGTTTCTAAATAATATTTAATTAAAAAGAAAGCACCTGGGAATGGGTTCCAAGGAAAGAAGAGAACGGGAAAAGGAGCGACGGCGGCGCGAAATCCAGGCCGCGGCCAGCGACATCTTTTTGTCCAAGGGCTTTGGCGGGGCGACCATGGAAGAAATCGCCGCCCGGGCCGAACTCACCCCCGGGGCCATTTACACTTATTTCAGCAGCAAGGAAGAATTGATCGCCTCCCTGATGATGGTCCCCTTGAAACACATGTATGATCAGATGGAAATAATTTATAATAACAATAAATTATCAGTCGAGGACAAATTTCGCGCCTTCAAGGAGGCCATGTTCGATACTTTTCAGCGCCATGGGTTGATGGTCCGCAACATCTTCCACCTCCAGGTTGAGGATACCCTGTTACACATCAAGCCGACCCTCTTGGAAGAGCTGAACGCCGCAACCAGAAAAGGACTTGGCTTGATTGCCAAAACCTATGACCAGGGCGTGAAGGAGGGAGTATTTATTCCAGGCCACGCCATGGCCCAGGCGGACATGTTTTGGGGCATCTTCGCCGGTCTGGTCATGTGGGAAGAGGCCAAAAGAAAAATTCATCCGGAAAAAGATTTTCTCAAATCCACTCTTAACGAGGCTTTTGAGACTTTTTTAAGGGGAATAAAAAACTTTTCATGAATCTCCCGGTGGTTCAGCATCAAAAAGAAGCCATCGTTTCTCTCAACGGTCTGACCCTTTCTTTCGGGGGCGTAACCGTTCTGTTTGATGTCAACCTGGACATTTTCAAGGGAGAGTTATTGGGCTTGATCGGACCCAACGGGGCGGGTAAGACCTCTTTGATAAATTGTCTGAGCGGATTCTACCACTCCCAAAAAGGCGATATCTTTTTTAAAGGCAAGAATATAACCGGCCTCAATTCGGTCAAGCGGTCGAAACTGGGTATTTCCCGAACCTTTCAGAATATCGAACTCTATAACAGTCTTTCCGTCTTGGACAATCTGATGGCGGCCAGGCACAACCATATGAGTTACGGGGCTATCGCCGCGGGCGTCTACCTGGGCCGGGCCAAAAGGCAGGAACTGAAACACCGGGATAAAGTAGAAGAAATCATAGACCTGTTGGAACTGGAATCGGTCCGGAAAGCCGTAGTCGGGTCTCTGGCTTACGGAATGCGCAAACGGGTCGATCTGGGCCGAGCCTTGTCCGCCGAGCCGAAATTACTCTTGCTGGACGAACCCATGGCCGGGATGAACACGGAGGAGAAGGAGGATATGGCCCGGTTCGTCTTGGATGTCCAAGAGCTTTGGCAGACAACGATCATGCTGGTGGAGCACGACATGGGCGTGGTGATGGATATTTCTCATCGTGTTTGCGTCCTCGACTTCGGCTTTAAAATTGCCGAGGGGGAACCGCAGGACATCATGAAAAATGAACAGGTTATCAAAGCTTATTTAGGCGAGGAATAAACTCATCCTGAAATTAGCCTGGGAATACCGAAACCGACAAGGAGCCGCAGTTGGAATCCGCTGACACTCTGCCGAAATTGCTTGATTTTTATTATCAGAAATTCGGGGCCTCCAAAGTGGCTTTGCGGGAAAAGGACCGGGGCTTCTGGAAGGAGTATAGTTGGGCGGAATATTACGACATCGTCAAACGGCTGTCTTTGGGGCTCCACCAATTGGGTCTTCAGGCGGGAGACAAGGTAGCCATTATCGGAGAAAACAAACCTCACGTTTACTGGTTTGAGCTGGGCGCTCAGGCTAACAGGGCGAGCGCCGTGGGGATTTTTTCCGATTGCACCCCTCCGGAAGTCAAATATTTTGTTCAGCACTCTGATTCTACCTTTGTCATCTGTCAGGACCAGGAACAAACAGACAAACTTCTGGCCATAAAAGAAGAAATCCCCCTAGTGAAAAAGGTGATTTATTGGGAAAAAAAAGGGATGTGGAATTATAACCATCCCCTGCTTATGACCTTTGATGAGGTTTTGGAACTAGGCCGACAATATGAAAGCAACAACAAAGGTTTCTATGAAAAAATGATCCAAGCCACTGAGGCCGATGACCTGGCTCTCTTTTTTTACACCTCGGGAACGACCGGTCTGCCTAAAGCCGCAATGGTAAGTCATCGTTCGATAATCGGGATGGGTCAAGCCCTGCGATACGCGATTCCTTTCACCGACACCGAAGAAAGTCTTTCTTATTTACCTATCGCTTGGATTACGGAACAGATACTCAATGTGGTCTGTTCGCTTTTTTATGGTTTTACTGTTAATTTCCCCGAAACCCAAGAAACTGTTTATCAAAATATAAGGGAAATCGGCCCGACTGTTCTGATGCTGGGTCCCCGAGCCTGGGAAGGTCATATCAAGACGATTCGGGTCAAGGTTTTAAACGCCTATTGGTTAAATCGTATCTGTTTCAACCTCAGCATTAAAATTGGTTATCGATTGGGAGGGGCCAAAATAAGGGGCGAAAAGATTGGGGTGGGGTCCCGCCTATTAGGTTGGCTGGCGGACGTGGCTGTTTTTCGGCCCTTGCGCGATCGGCTGGGCATGTCCCGGACCAAATGGGCCATCACCGGCGGCACGGCCATCAGCCCGGAAGTATTCTATTATTTTCATTCCATCGGCGTCCCCCTGGCCCAGATGTACGGCAGTTCCGAAATAGGCGCGGTTTCGGTTCACCGTCAGGGAGAAGTCAAGCCCGAGACCTGCGGTCGGCCCCTGGCCGGCTATGAAGCAAAAATTTCTGATAAAGGAGAGGTCCTGGTCAAATGTCCTTATCTGTTTCAGGGCTATTACAAAGCCCCCGAAAAGTTTCCGGAAGTAGTGGAAGACGGTTGGTACCGCACAGGGGACTTCGGCCGGTTTGATGAGGATGGTCATCTCATCGTCATGGATCGTATGGCTGACCTCAAGCCGATCGCCGGCGATAAGCTTTTTTCGCCCCAGTTCGCCGAAACCAGGCTCCGTTTTTCCCCTTTCATTAAAGACGCCATAGTGGCCGGCCGGCCGGAGCATGATTATGCCGTGGCCATTATTATCATTGATTATGACAATGTCGGACAATGGGCCGAAGCCCATCACCTGGCCTATACCACCTTCGCCGATTTGAGCCAGAAAGACGAGTCCATCGATTTGGTCAGACAGGAGACAACCCGAATAAACAACTTCTTGCCCGAATGGGCCAGGATCAAAAAATTTATGAATCTTCATAAGGAGTTTGATCCTGACGAGGCCGAACTGACCAGGACCCGCAAAGTCAGGCGGGACTTCCTGGAAGAGAAATATGGGGAAATGTTTGAAGCCTTGTTCAGCGGAAAAACCAAACTCGAAGTCACTGTTTCGGTGACCTACCGGGACGGAACCCAGGCTGAGGTGGCCAGTTCCGTTTTGGTCAACCAGGTGGAAAAATAGGTTCATGCTGACGCTACAATTTATTCTGAACGGGATCATGACCGGCAGCATGTACGGACTGACCGGGCTGGCCATAGTCATCATCTTTAAATCCACCAAAGTCTTCAATTTTGCGGTCGGCTCTTTGCTTACCTTGGGAGGACTGATTTGCCTCAGTCTTTTGGTTCGGCTTAATCTTTCTCTTTGGCTGGCCCTGCCTCTGGCTTTGGGCTTATCCGGGATAATCGGCGCTCTTGTGGAGCGTCTCGCCCTGAGGCCCCTCCTTTCCCAACCCATACTGACCTTGATCATGGCCACCCTGTTCGTGGACAGCATTCTTCAGGGTCTTATTGTCATGGTTTGGACCACTTACACTCACACCTTCCCTCTGGACGCCATTCCAGGTGACACCGTTCATTTAGGTAGATTATTTATTTCCCCCGAATCATTTTATGGTTTCGTTATCGCCTTTTTATGTTTTGCCTTTATCGGTTTATTTTTCAAAAAGACCCAAACCGGTTTGAAGATGCGCACCACGGCCGAGAATCAAGACGTAGCCATGGCCCTAGGGGTGAACATCAGTATCGTCTTTGCCTTGACCTGGATAATCGCTGTAATGGTTGGGACTCTGGCCGGGGTTCTTCTGGGCAACCAGATAAGCTTACAAGCCAACATGACGCCGGCCTTGGCCTTCCGAGCGGTGCCGGGGGTTATCCTTGGCGGTCTGGATTCCATGGCCGGGGCGGTGATCGGTGGAATAATCGTCGGCGTCCTGGAACAACTGGCCGGAGGAATCCTGGGGTCCGAGTATGCCGAGGTCACGCCGTATTTAATTCTCTTGCTGGCCCTATTCATAAGACCGGAAGGCTTGTTTGGGACCAAAAGGATCGAAAGGGTGTAGCATGTGGAGACCCTGCGGGGTATTTGACACAAACTACGACAAAGACCAAGCCATTATCCGAACCCAACGTCAGTGGGGGGCGGTGTTAGGCGGGCTGGTTGCCGCTGGTTTGCTGCCTTATCTGATCAGCGGGGCGATCCTCAACACATGCAATCTTATTCTTATCACTGTTATTTCAGTTTTGGGTCTTTACGTCCTGACAGGAATGACCGGACAGATTTCCTTGGGTCAAACGGCCTTTATGGCTATCGGCGCCTATGTAATGGGCTTAATGGTCGAACATTGGGGTTTAAATTTTTGGCTGGCCCTGCCTTTGGCCATGTTGGCCAGCGGCCTGGCCGGCCTGATCTTCGGCATTCCCTCCCTGCGGATCAAAGGTTTTTACCTGGCTATGGCCACGCTGGCCGCGCAGTTCATCATACCCTGGGTGATCGTCAACGTTCGGCCGGACCTGACCGGCGGAACCGACACCCTGGTCATTCCCGCCCCCTCGATAGGCGGGCATGTCTTAAATACCCAGACCAGAATGTTTTATTTGTGTCTCGTCCTGGCCGTAGCTGCCTCTTATTACGCCAAAAATCTCCAGAGAAGCCGGATAGGCCGGGCCTTTATCGCTATACGTGACAATGATCTGGCCGCTGAAAGCATGGGCGTGGGCATATTCAGATACAAGCTTCTCTCTTTCTTCATCTGCTCGGTCTATGCCGGATTGGCCGGCGCTTTGTACGGGATTTGGATGAGGGGCGTCAGTGTGGAGCACTTCACCCTAAGTGAGTCTATCTGGCTGTTGGGCATTCTTATCGTCGGCGGCATGGGCAGTCCGGCCGGGGTATGGTTCGGGGCCATTTTCATCCGGGGCTTGGACATTCTGGTCCGATACATCGGTCCTTTTATTGAGCCTTATTTTTCAGCGGACGTCGGAGCCGCGGTCAAACTGGGCATGGGCCCGGTGGTCTTCGGAGTGGTCGGACTTTTATTCATCATTTTCGAGCCCAAGGGGCTTTACCGTATATGGGAGAGATTTAAAAACTATTATCGGCTATGGCCTTTTTCTTACTAACTCTAAACAACCCAAGGAGGGACGCCATGAGAAAGGTGAGCCAAATTTTTACGCTGTTAGCAATTTTCGCCATGATTTTTGTAATTTCTTTTCCTGAAACTTGTTTGGGCGCGGACAAACCGGAAACTATTAGGACCGTCAACATCCTGGACCTGACCGGACCTTACGCCCCGGTTACGGGTCCTCTGGCCCCAGGTTTGGAAGACGCCTGGAAATACATCAACACTGAACTGGGGGGAGTTCATGGCGTAAAAATAGAGTCCATTACTAAAGACTTCGCCGGAAAGATGCCTTTGGGCCTTTCCATGTACAACGAAGCCATCACTATGCAGCCTAAGCCCTTATTCGTCACTCCCGGCAGTTCCCCTTTGGGCGCCGCCCTTCGAGAGAGAATTAAAGAAGACAACCTTATTTGTATGACGGCCACGTCCAATGAGGCCATTTATCCGCTGGCCCATACTTTTGGCGTTTATCCTCTATACGTGGAAATGGCGGCCCTGGGCGTCAAATATCTTAAGGATAATTGGAAAGAAAATCGTCCCCTGCGCATCGGCATCATCACCTGGGACACCGGCTACGGCCGGGCCATCATCACTGACGAATTCATGGAATATGCCAAGTCCATCGGGGTGGAAATTGTCGGGACTGAAGTCTTTGGTATTCGGGAAGCTGATGTAACCAGCCAACTCCTCCGATTAAGGGAAAAAAAGGCTGATTGGTTGCTGTCGAATCTGGCGGCGAGCGGAGCGGTAGGCATTAAGAAAGGCTGCAAGACCATGGGCTGGGATATAAAGCTGTATAATTGTTTTGTCACCGAATGGGGAACAGTCAACTTGGCCCCGCCTTTATTTCAGGGTGATATTACTACTTTTCCCGTTAAGAGCTTTGACGAAACCAACGATCCTTCCATCCAAAAAGTTGTAAAATTTTTTAATGATAATAATCGGACCATAAAGGATAAGTCGGTATTTTATCTGATCGGGTGGCAGGTGGCTTTGCTGGAGCAACATGTGATGAAGACTGTCGTAGATAAATACGGATGGAATGGATTTAATACGAAAAATTTGATCGAGGAGTTAAGTCATTTAACGGAATTCAAGCCCTTGGGCGGCTTGTCGGAAGTGACCTACTCTCCGGGACGTTATACCATGAGAAAAGCCAGACTCTATAAAATAAAAGATACGCAAGTCCTGCCCCTGACCGATTTCTTGGAAGTTTTGGACATGAGGCCGAAGGAATACCGGTAATTTGTTAAGATGGATGGCTATAAGAATAAGCGGCGGTTTTGTAAATAAGCGTGTTCGTTTATTGTTCCGGACGCAGGGCGCGCCTTGCGCACTCTGCGACTAAAATATTCGGGAGGCGAGCCATGTCTCAGGATCGACCCTATTGGAACATGAATATCGAGCCTTTTCTCAACACCCCGGAGATGAAAGGGCTCCAACTGGAAAAGCTCAAGATCATGCTCAAAAGGCTTTACGCCAACGCGCCCTTTTTCCGCCGGCGGCTGGATAGCGCCGGGCTGAATCTTGACAACATTGATCGGAAGATAACCAGTCTGGCCGAGTTCGCCAAGATGGTGCCGGTGTATGACAAGGCCGGCTTCCGGCAGCACGCCGAGGACTGCGGCGGGGACCTGATCAGGCTGATGGAAGAAGAGATGCCGGTGAGCGTGGAAGACTTGGTTCTGGTCAACAGCACCACCGGAACCACCGGCGAACCCACGCCCTATCCCTTGACCAATAAGGATATTTATGATGTTTGGGGTGAAACCCTCTGCCGGGGTCTTTGGCGCGGCGGTTTGAGAAAAGATGATCGGGTGTTGTTTTCCTTTGCCTTGTCCATGGTCATCGCCGGGACCGGGACGATGATGGGGCTTCAAAAGATGGGGGCCATGGTCATCCCGGTGGGGGCGGAGTCGGGCACCGATCGGATTTTTAATATGGCCAAGTTTTTTAAACCGACCGCTTTCATGGGCACGCCTTCCCTGGCTTCGTACATTATTGAAAAGGCCCCGGAGAAGATCGGCCTGGAGGCCAAGGCCTTGGGGATCAAATTACTGGCCTGCGGCGGCGAGGCCGGGGCCGGGGTTCCGGAGCTGAGGAAACGGCTAGAAGAGGGTTTCGGGGCCAAGCTGCTGGATATGGGCGCCGGTTACGGGGCCTCCTGTGATCACCCGGAATACCAGGGCATGCACTGGCTGGGCGACGATTTATGCATCTATGAACTGGTCGACCCGGAAACCAGGGAGCCCATTCCTCTGGAAGATGGAGCGGAAGGCGAGGGCGTCTTCACCAATATCGAAGGCGACGGCTGGGTCTGGCTCCGGACCAGTCTGGGCGACATTCACCGGGTCAGCGTCTCGCCTTGCCCTTGCGGCCGAACCGGTTTCAGGTACCGGATCGTGGGCCGGACGGATGACATGCTCAAGGTCAAAGGCGTCATCGTCTATCCGGCCGCGGTGACCGGCCTTCTTCAGACCTTCGCCCCTCGGGTGACCGGTGAATACCGGATCGTTTTGACCGAAAGGCCGCCGTTAGTCGTTCCGCCTCTCAAGATCAAAATTGAACGCGGCCCGGATTATCCGGCCGAAAAATTAGGCGAGCTCGAGAAAGAACTGCTGGAGGCTTTTCACAGCCGGATGAAAATCCGGCCCCGGATCATCTGGCAAGAGCCGGGGGAATTGGCGCGGTCCACCTACAAAGGACAGAAATTCGAGAAAGCGTACGAAACCAAGTGAACCAGCTTGTCTAAAACGAAAACGATCGATGTTTGAATTTGATGCCAATAAAACCATTTTCAGACCGGTCCTCATAAGGGAGGAAAAATAGATGGAACAAAAAGTGGCGATTGTCAGCTATGGTCTCCTGAATTACAGGGGGCCCAACGAGATCGGCCTGTGGAACGACGAAGCCACCTTTCTCGCGGCCAGGGAGGCCCTCGCCAGAGTGGGGCTGAAAAGGGATGACATCGACGCCGTGGTCATAGGGACCATGGATGGTCTCGATGGGATCACCATCAGCAACGGCCTTCTGGTCCCGGCGGCCGGGGCTTATAAAAAGGATTCCATCAGGATCGAAAACAGCGGGATTCATTGCCTGATCTCCGGCTTGGCCGATATTCTGTCCGGCGCCGCCGAGATAGTCATGGTCGGCTCGTCCGACACCATTGAAATGGACTTCGACTATGTGACCAATTCCAATCAGGACGCCTTTTTCCGGGGCCCGCTCGGGTTCAATGCCTGGCAGAGCTACGGTCTTCTGGCCATGGACTATTTGAGAAAAACGGAAGCGACCGAAGTCGATTTCGCCCGGGTCGCCGCCAAGAATTATCAGTGTGGACGCCGGAACAGATTCGCCCATGTCCAAAAGGATTACTCCGAGGAAGACGTGTTGGCTTCCCCCCTGGTCAGTTGGCCTTTGCGCCGGTTGGAAATCAGCGGCCTGTCCAATGGGGCCGGCACCCTGATCCTGGCTTCGGAAAGGAGAGCCAGGGAGTTGACCGCCTCGCCCGTCTGGATCACCGGTATCGCCGCGGCGAGCAACAGCTATCTGGGTAGTTGGCCGGAGTTGTCCGGTCTGAAAGCGCTTAAAAACGCGGCGACCAAGGCCTACCAAATGGCCGGCATCAAATCGCCCCGGGCGGAATTGGATTTCATGGAGATATTTAATCCCTTTGCCCCTTTTGAATTGATGGCCTGCGAGGCTTTGGCCGTCTGTCCCCAAGGAGAAGGTTTCCAATTGCTGCGAGACGGTGTGATCTATCCCGAGGGAGATTTGCCGGTAAATCTTTCCGGCGGCTCCCTCTGCACCAACGGACCCAACAGTTCGGGGATTTTCAGAATCATTCATGCCGTCAAGCTGCTTAAACAAGAGGCCGAGGAAATGAGCTTGCCCAAGGCCCGTAGAGGTTTGGTCCACGACGGAGACATTGGGATAGGCGCGGTTGGAGGAGATTTCCAGGCCGTGATGATCCTGGAAAAGGAGGCCTGAGATGCCCAGAAAAGTCGGCATGATCGGAGTGGGCAATACCACCTACACCAGCGGCAAGAGGGAAACCAGGGAGCGGGCCGAATTGGGCCGGTCCTGCGTTAAGTCGGCCCTGGATTTCGTCGGCCGCGGCTTGACCCTGGCCGACATCGAGGCCGTATATTTCGCCAGTGTCGATGCTTTCGAGGGCGTGCAGCGGCCGGACCGGAGCATGGACTGTTTCGGCCAGTTTTGGGGCACGCCGGGTTTTATGGTCAATACCGGGGGGACGGCCGGGGGCAGCGCCATTAAAGATGCATACCACGCCGTGGCCGGCGGGCTTTATGACCTGGTGCTGGTTTATGGGTCCAGCACGACCGGGGCCACGGTCGAGGCTCAGCAAATTCTCAACAGCGCCACGCCCGCCCTGATTGAGAAACCGTTCGGGGCGGGGGCCGTCCATATCGGCGCCTACTATCTCACCGGCTACCAAGACAAATACGGAATAAGCGCCGAAGACTACGCCCTGGTGGCGGCCAAAAGCCATAAACATGCCGCCAATAATCCATACGCCCATGTTCGTAAAGGCTACAGCGTGGAAGAAATCCTGGCCTCGCCCATGATCTGCTATCCCATTCACCTTTACGAGATTTGCCCGGTTTCCGCCGGCGCGGCCTGCCTTATCATGGCCTGTGAGGACAAAGCCAAGGAATTGTCCGATACTCCGGTCTGGATAAAGGCCATGGGCAGCATAACCAATTCCTACCTGGTCGGGTACAGGGATTTTAAGGGTTTTCCCCTGCTGAAAATCCTGGCCCAAAAACTCTACCAACAGACCGGCATCGAAAATCCCCTGGAAGACATAGATTACGCTGAATTGTTCAATCCTTTCGCCGGATTTGAATATTTGGAATACGATGCCTTGGGTTTTTGCGCCGAGGGGAAAGGTCCAAGGCTGGTCAGGGATGGAGTCACCGACCTGGGCGGGAAGCTCCCGGTTAACCTGTCCGGGAGCACCCTTTGCACTAATTCAGGCATATCCGCTTCGGTCACCCGACACTCGGAAACCTGTCTTCAATTGATGGGCAGGATCGAGGGCGGGCGTCAGGTCAAAAACGCCCGAGTGGGCTTGGCCCATTCCTGGGGCGGCAACATGGGCCAGTTCCACACCGTGGCCATCCTGGCCAGGGATTAAGGAGGTATAAAAACATGGCCGGGAAGACCATACCGAAAGAATGGAGCTTCGATTTCGACTTCAGTGCCTCCATGGGCGAAACTTACACCAGGTTCATGGACGGTTTGAAAGAAAAGAAATTTCTCGGCAACGTATGCGGCGGCCGGACTTTTTTCCCGCCCCGGCCGTTTTGCGACCGGAGTTTTGAGCCGGCCGGTCAATGGCTGGAATCGGACGGGACCGGGACAGTGGAGGCTTTTACGATATATTATGAACAAGTAAACAAGGTCCTTTATCCCGGGGCGGAATCCTTGCCCCGGCCTCCTTATGTGGTGGCCGTGATAAAAATCGGCGATTCGGAGCAATGCTTAATTCATTTCTTATCCGGCTTTGACGCCGATGACCCGGAAAAGTGGCCGGAAAAGATAAAAGTCGGGATGAAGGTCAGGCCGGTCTGGTCGGAAGAAAGGGCCGGTAATATTTTAGACATCAAATATTTCGAGCCCTGCGACTGAAGCGGGTGCCCTGGTTTAACGAAAGGATCGACCATGATGACTCAGGTCCAAGTCAGAAATGTCAGATACGCTTGGCACAATCCGTATAAAGTCACCCTGGGGGAGACTTACGCCCGATTTCTCGAGGGCTTGAAAAACAAGAAGATTCTTGGAAATATCTGTCCCAAATGCCGGGGGCTTTATGTGCCGGCCCGGCCGTTTTGCGACGATTGTTTTGAAGAACCGCAGGAATGGGTGGAAATGGAGCAGGTGGCCGCACTGATCACCTTTACCGTGGCCTATGTCAAATTCCTCGGGCTCCCCGACCCGCCTAATATCACCGGGATGATAAAAGTCGGCGATTCCATCACCAATTTCCTGCATAAGGTCGGCGGGATAGAATATGACGATCCGAGAGATTTGGAAAAAAAAGTAAAAGTGGGGATGAAACTCAAACCCGTCTGGAGGGAGAAACGGGTGGGCGACATGCTGGACATAGATTATTTCGCGCCGGCCTGACAAGCAGGGTCAAAAAGGACCGGGAATACAGGAGATCAAAGCAAATGGATAAGCCTTTTTTTGAAGATTACCGGGAAGGCCAGGTTGTTCAAAGTCCCGGCCGGACGATCACCGAAACGGACATTGTCAACTTCGCCTCTTTTACCGGCGACTGGGCTCAAATGCACACTAACCGGGAATTCGCTCAAAAGGCCTTTTTTAAGGAGCGCGTCGCCCACGGCGCTTTGACTTTCGCCGTTTCCACCGGCCTGGCCGTCCGTTCTGGTATTATGCACGATGAAACGACCATAGGTTTTTACGGAGTGGACACCCTCCGATATTTAAAACCGGTTCTGATTGGAGATACCATCAAGGTCAATATTCGGGTGACGGGTAAACAGGATAAGGGACAGAAAGGGGTGGTGGACCTGGAAATCAGGGTGGTCAATCAGCGGGAGGAGGACGTGGCCGTCTATACCATGAAAATCCTGAGCAAAAAGAAGAATTGACCCGGCCGGTTGGGGCGGCGTCATTCCTTCATGGGTCGAAAAAACCTCCGTAAAATCGTTCTGATTATCGTCGGCCTGGCCGCGGCGGATTTGGCGGCCAGCCTTGTTTTTTATCTATGGGTCATCCGGACCATGTCTCCGCCGCAGACCAGGACTTTCGACGCTGCGGTCGTCCTGTGGGGCGACACGAACTCCCTAGGTCCGGAAACCAGGCGCCGTTTGGGCCAGGCGCTCAAGCTCCACCGAGCCGGGAGGATCGATCAGGTCATCTGCGTGGGCGGGGCCAGGCCCGGCCAAGAATTCAACGGGGCCGAGGCCATGAAGAGCTTCCTCGCGGCCCAAGGCCTCGGCCCGGAAAAGATTTTCACCGAACATAACTCCTTCGACACCTGGACCAACTGGCGGGAAGCTCAAAAAATCATCCGGGCACAAAAATTCCAATCCGTGGTCTTTATCAGCGATCCCTTTCATCTTTTCCGCCTGAAACATTTGCTGCTCCGGTCCGAGGCGGAAAAACGCGGGCTTTGGTTCCACCCTTATTCCTATGCCGAGGCCGTTCCCCCGGCCGGGTGGTCCCTGATTTGGAAGCGGATTCACTACGAATGGGCCGTCGGCCTGCTTTGGATCGTTTTGCCCGAATCGCTCTACGAGTCGGTGGTCAGAGAAATCAGGTCCTAGATTTCAAAAAAATTACTTCATTCTCGATCTCAGCCAGCGGCGGATTCCGGGCAATTCCGTCTGTTCCCAGGATTCGGTCAGGCGGGCGGCCAGGAAACGGGTGTAGAGGGCGTCCATGATCATGATCAGTTCCCGGATCACGGCCAGGCGGTCCAAAACCTGTCCGGCTTCGCTCCCGGTTTCCTCGGCCTCCGGGTCCAGGGTTTTTGGGGCCCGGACCCCGGTCATCTCCAAACCTTCGGCCTTGACGGTCAGCCGCCATTCGTGGTCCTGGGACTTCAGGCGCAACCTGGCCTGAGTGACTTTTTTGCCTTCCCTCAAAGCCGTGCGCGCCTCGGCCAGGTCCAGATTCCTGCCCTGACAGATAACCGTTTCCCTCAAGCCGGTCGTTCCCGTCTCCAGCACCAGGCGGTCTTCGATCCATACTTCCACCGGGCCGAATTCGTTCAGGTCTATCAAACCGGAATTGATCTCGCTCTGATACCAGAGCCAAGTCAGAAATTCCTGTCCTAAAAAGCTTTTTTCCCGCATCAGGTCGATCAGGTCCATGTCAAACCTTCCCTCCGGCGAAAAAGGCGGCGGATTTGGCCTGATCCAATTGGGCCAAGCCCACGCCCGTGGGCAAAAGCTCCCGGGCCAGGATATAAGGAATCTTCAGGATCAGACCCAGGCCGAAGGTTCGCCGCCAGAGGTCTTCAAACCTTTCCCTCAGCTTGGTTCCCTGACCCAGCAACCAGACTTCCCCTGTTTTGACGAACCAACAGACTTCGGACACGTCGGTCGAGACCGGGATTCGGGCCACAAGGTCGGCCCGGACCTTGGCCTTGAGGCTGTTGCGCTGAGCGGCGGATAGCGGCCGTTGACTCATTTTTTCGGCCTGGACCGCGGCCAGATTGAAATAACGATTGACCAGCTTGGCCGGGACTTGGCGCACGTCCACCCGAAGCCCCAAAATTATCATTTCGCCGAAATAAAATGTTCCCGGACCGAAGTCAGCCGCCAGAGGATTGAGCGGCTCGACCCAGCCCATGGATTCCGGTTCGGGGGTGTCGTCGATACTCACGAAGGCGTTGTGTTTGAGGTGCCCGGCGATGAATTCTTCGGTCGGTTCCGGCGGCGGTTCCTGCAGACTGTATCTGGTCAGACTGACGGTTCCCTTGAGCAGAGACACGATAGACTCCAAATCATGGGCTAAGAATCGGCCCGTATTTATAAGTCCTTGTGATGTACCGTCCCCGGCCGGTCCAGTCAAGCTAATTTAATCTTTCTTGCTAACTATTCAATAAATGCGGATATTCTCCGTTTTTTTTCTGTTTGGCTGATGAAAGTAGATTCCTGCTTTCGCAGGAATGACGTATAGTTATTGTCGTCGTTCCCGCGAAAGCGGGAACCCAGACCACCCATGACCGACAGATTACCCTTCTTAAAGGTCTGGCTTTGGGGGCCGCTTGATGAATGATTGACCAACCGGTCCGAGTCTGCTATTCAGGAGCGGCAAGCAAACATGATCCGTTTGACCTAATTAACACTGGAGGAATTCCATGAGCGACAGCCCCTTTAAAATCGAAAAAGACGGATATGTGACCTGGCTGGTTCTTAACCGGCCGGAAAAACGCAACGCCATGACTTGGGAGTTTTTTCAGGGCCTGATCGATGTTTTCACCCAGTTCGACGAGGACCCGGAGGTCCGGGCCGTGGTCATCCGGGCCGAGGGCAAGAGCTTTACCGCCGGGATCGACCTGGCCACCCTGGGGGGCCTGGTCGGATCGCCGGGGGCCGACGGCCGGGAAAAGCTGCGCAAACTGGTCATTGAGGGTCAGAAGAGCACGGCCGTGATCCAGCAGTGCCGCAAACCGGTCCTGGCCGCGGCTCACAGTCACTGCCTCGGCGGCGGTGTGGATCTGCTTTGCGCCTGCGACGTGCGTATGGCCACCAGGGACACGATATTTTCCATTCGGGAGACCAAGATCGCGGTGGTGGCCGACCTGGGCACACTCCAGCGCATGCCCTATATCGTCGGTGACGGCTGGTTCCGGGAGCTGGCCTTGAGCGGCCGGGACTTCACCGCCGAGGAAGCCTTGCAGATGGGCTTTATCAACCGGATTTTTGAAGACCGGGAGACCCTTTATCAAGAAATCGGCCGTCTGGCTCATGAAATGGCCGACAATGCGCCTCTGGCCGTTCAAGGGGTCAAGGATGTCATCAGGTTCACCAGGGACTACGGCGTCCAGGCCAGCCTGGAATACGTGGCCCAGAAACAGGCGGCTCTCCTTATGTGCGAGGACCTCACGGAGGCCATGACCGCGTACATAGAGAAACGTCGGCCGGATTTCAAAGGCAAGTAGTCCCGGACAAGCCCGGCGTTTGCCGGTTTTGGCCGGATTTCACCCGGCGGAGCTGACGGGACGGACATAGGACGGGCAGGTAAAATCCTGGCAGTCGACGTAACCCAGGTCGGCACTGACGGACCAGGCCGCCAAGGCTGAGCGCCGGTCCGCCGACCAGAGCCATTTTTTTTCCCGATCAAAAACCGGTTCCAGGCAATAATCTTCCTCGATTTGGGGCGGGAGGAGCAGAGTCAGGAGTTCATCCACGGTGGGCAGACGCCAGTCGGTCCGGTCGGCCCACCGTTTCCGGTTGAGCCGGTCGACGTACTCCCCGGCCTCGGTCCAGGTCAGGGGATAGTCCGAACCGGAGCGCTGCCAGACCAAACCGGCGGTCCGGTCGCAGACGGTCCCATCGGGCCGGACCTGGAACTCATGCCCGCGGGACCGACTCGGTCGGCCCAGTTCGTCCAGGCCGAAGACTTTCCGGGCCTGACCCGGAGGAACCTTTATTGGCCGGGAACGTAAAATCCGTCCCTGGATTGATTTGACAGGGGCGGAAAACGCCGGCTCGGCCTGGAAACGACAGACCTTTTCCCTGCGCTCGGTCCAGGCCGCCTGCAATTCATTCAAGGCCTCGATCATCTCCCTGGCCCCAGGGAATCTTTCCTTGGGATTCGGGTGGGCGGCCTTGGCCAAAAAGGCGTCCCAATCTTCGTCCAAAGCCTTGTTTATCCGGCTGGGTTCGGTTTTCTGGTCGGCGGGCAGCCGTCCGGTCAGCATCCGCCGGAGCATGACCCCGACGGCGTAAAGATCGGACCGGGGCCCGGCCTGTTCCGGATTCTTTTCTTGCTCCGGGGCCGTGTAATGGGGCGAGCCGATCTTGAGTTGAGGCGGATGGGGCCTCACTTCCCCCCGCAGCCGGGACAGGCCGAAATCCGTGATCTTGACCGTGTCCTGGTCGGTGAGCAGCAGGTTGAAAGGCTTGATGTCCCGGTGGACCAGCCCGGCGTAATGAAGACGGTCCAGGCCGGACAAAACTTGGCGGGCGTAATGAACGGCCTTGTCCAGACTGAGGATGCGGGCCGGGGCGCTCAGATCGTAAGTCTCCCCGATCATGGCCCCCAGGTTGCGGCAGTAGTATTCCATGACTAAAAAGGTGTGCGGCGGGGCGTCCTCGAAGTCCCAAACCTCGACCAGATTCGGGTGTCGAATCCGGCCCATGATCACGGCCTCATGAATGAACAGCCTCCTGACTTCCTCCCGGCCCAATATGCCGACCAGCTCGGGGCGGGGAGCGAGCAGTTTGAGGGCCAGGACCTTGCCGACGGCCGGCAGCCGCACCTTGTAGACCGCCCCCATGCCTCCCCGGCCCAATAGGCCGACGACTTCATATTTGCCGATCATTTTCATCTTGAGTTACCAGAGTCGGCGGGCGTGAAACTCAGGCAGGCCGAGCTTGATGATCTTGCCGGCCGTTACGGCGATATCATAAGGGACAAAACGGACCTCCAGCCGTCCGGACGCTGTATCGTAGATCACGTATTTGGCCTGGTTGTTCAAACCGTCTCGGGGCTGTCCCACGGCCCCCACGTTAACGATGTAACGGCAGTCTCGATCAAGCATGGTTTCATCGGACAAGGGACTGCTGAAGACCTGGCGGCCGTCGAAGCGGATCAGGCCCAGCATGTGGGTGTGGCCGACGAAACAAATCTTTTGTTCCATATCCTGAAAAACTCGAACCAGTTCTTTCCGCCCCAGTTCAATGATGTAAGTCAGAATGGAGTCGGGGGGGCAGCCGTGCACACACAGACAGCCTTCAACGACCAGATTCGCCGGCAGGGACCGGCTATAGGCCAGGGAGTCGTCGGACAGCATCTTTTTGGTCTTGACCAGGGACTCTTGGGCCAAAGGATTGAACCAGCCGAGAACGGTTTCGTTTTCCAAGGCCAGTTCGTGGTTGCCTTTGACGCAGGCCGGGTCCAGTTCGACCATCCGGTTGACCACGGCTTCCGGTTCCGGGCCGTAACCCACGTTGTCGCCGAGGCAGACGATCCGGTCGACCCTGGCCTTTTGGATGTCGGCCAAAACCTCCTTAAAGGCTTCAAAGTTGCCGTGAATGTCGGATATGACCGCCAGTCTCGTCAATTTATCTTCTCCATAAACGTTCCGTTAGTGACCTAAGAACCCCCGTCTATTAACAGCCGGGGGGCGATACGCCCCCTATGAAGATCAAGCCCCAGCGAATTTCCGGCCGGCGGCCGCAAGGCTTGGAAGATAGTAGATGGAAATTTCAGCCTGACTCTCAGGTTACGGGCAACATGTAGTCGGCCAGACGGCTCGAGGTCTTGCGCAAATTAAGGCTCAAAAGCCGGGTGATGCCCTGGAGGACCTTTATGCCCACCCTCGGGTGCTGGTCCAGGATGTTTTCAAAACCTTCCCTGGACAGAGTCAAAAGAGTCGCCTTGGTCCGCGAACGCACCGTGGCCGAACGGGGAAAATTGTCCAAAACAGCCATTTCCCCGATGGACCGGCCTTTGGGCAGGGAGGAAATAACCACATGGCTGCCCGTTTCCGCGGCCTTGAGCACGTCCAGAATGCCGTCGGCCACAAAACAGACGTAATCGCCCCGCTCCCCTTCCTTGAAGATCACTTCGCGCGGTTGGACTTCGACCAGGTTCATGTACTTGACCACCAGTTTCAGTTCGTCGGGGTCCAGCTTGTCGAAGATCGGGATATGGATCAAAAAATCAATGATTTCAGCGGTCAGCTTTTTATCGGACTGTTCCATCGTTCATCCTCCCCGACTCAGGAATAAATAAGCTTGACCCAATATAAACAAGAAACTGACCTTCTGACAACCATGAAGAAAACGCCCGTGCAGCCGTTCGATAAACGGGGGCATTTCCACCTCTTTCAGCCGGGCCGACAATGGTCGATTCATGATTTCGCAGGAATGACGCATATTTACTAACGTCATTCCCCCGCAAGCGGGAATCCGGGCCGCCAATAACTGGTAGATTACACGCCCGTCAAGCCCGAATACTTTTCCGCAAAATCCCATCGAGCCTCACCGCCATTGGGTCGGCAGGTCCCACCAGGTGCGGCGGTTGACTTTTTGCAGCCGGGCGAAAAGAGTAAAAAGAATCTTTTTTAAAAACTTGATCTGGAGAGGCAAGGGGAGTTGGTTGAGGCGGTGGGCATTGAAGGCCAATAATAGACAGTCATTTTTAGCCACGACATGGGCGGTCCGGCGGCCGCCCATGAGTCCGATTTCACCGAAGGTGTCCCCGGAAGACAAGACGGCCATGATTTTTTCATTCAAGACCACTTCGACGTCACCCTGAACGAGGACGTACATATAAAGGTCTGTTTCACCTTCGGTGATGATGCGCTGGCCGGAATCAGCCCGGGACCATTCCCCGGCGTCAAGCAACTCGGCCAGTTCTTCCCGAAAGAAACCCTGGAAGAAATCGATGCCCTCGAGCACATCAAGAAGAGAAGGATTGGTGGTTTTCATCATCGCAAGATAGAAAACGAGGGGGCCGGTTGTCAAGAGTCCAAAAATAGGGATAAAAAAGAAAAACAAAACCCCTGTTTGTCCGCCCGGACCCTCATGCGGCCGTTAATCAATCCCGGAACAGTTCGGTGCTCAGGTAACGTTCGCCCGTGCTGGGCAGGACCACCACGATGGTTTGACCCCGGTTTTCCGGACGGCGGGCCAGCTCCAAGGCGGCCCAGACCGCGGCCCCGGAGGATATTCCGGCCAGAATCCCCTCGGATTTGGCCAGCCGGCGGGCCGTTTCGAAGGCCTGGTCATTGGTCACCGGGATGACTTCGTCGATGATCCTGGTGTTCAGGACTTGAGGGACGAACCCGGCCCCGATGCCTTGAATCTTGTGGGGTCCGGGCGGACCGCCCGAGAGCACGGGCGAAGCGGCCGGTTCCACGGCCACGGCCCGAAAGGACGGTTTCCGGTCCTTGAGCACTTCTCCCACCCCGGTGATGGTCCCGCCGGTGCCCACCCCGGCCACGAACACGTCCACCCGGCCGTCGGTGTCCCGCCATATTTCTTCGGCCGTGGTGCGGCGGTGGATGTCCGGGTTGGCCGGGTTGGCGAACTGGTTGGGCATATAAGCCTTGGGGTCCGAAGCGACGATTTCCTCGGCCCGGGCCACGGCCCCTTTCATGCCCTGGGCCCCGGGGGTCAGGACCAGGTCCGCGCCCAGATGGGCCAGGAGTTTCCGGCGTTCCAGACTCATGGTCTCGGGCATGGTCAGTTTGAGCCGGTAACCGCGCCCGGCGCAGACAAAGGCCAGCCCGATGCCGGTATTGCCGCTGGTCGGTTCCACGATCACCGTTTCGGGGGTGATCAGGCCCTGGTCTTCGGCCGCCTCGATCATGGCCACGGCGATCCGGTCCTTGACGCTGCCCAGGGGATTTTGAAATTCCAGCTTGGCCAGCACCACGGCCTCGATCCCTTCGGTCAGCCGGTTGAGCTTGACCAGGGGGGTCGATCCGACGATCGAGGTCAGATCGGAAAAAATTTTAACCATGACCGTCTCCTGCCCGGTGGCCGATGAAAACAAGTTCCGGAGTCTTAAGCATGACCTTGGTGTCCGGCGGGACCGATTCGGTCAGCCAAACGTTGCCGCCGATGATCGAGCGGGTCCCGATGACCGTGTCTCCGCCCAGGATGGTGGCCCCGGAGTAAACGATCACGTCGTCTTCAATGGTCGGATGGCGTTTTTTGGCCCTGAGAAGTTGGCCGGCGTCTCGGGGCAAGGACAAGGCCCCCAAGGTCACCCCCTGGTACAATCGGACCCGTTTTCCGATTTTGGTCGTCTCGCCTATAACCACCCCCGTGCCGTGATCGATGAAAAAACTTTCCCCGATCTCGGCCCCGGGATGGATGTCTATGCCGGTCTGGCCGTGGGCGTATTCGGTCATGATCCGGGGGAGAAGAGGGACTTCCAACTCGTGGAGGCGGTGAGCCATCCGGTAGATCGTGACGGCCAACAAGCCGGGATAACTAAAGATTATTTCGTCAAAGCCGTGGCTGGCCGGATCGCCCTCGTAAGCGGCCCGAATGTCGGTGGCCAGGACCGACCTGATCTCCGGCAAGGACCGGATGAATTTCAAGGCCTTTTCCTGGCCCAGTTCGGAACATTGGGAGCAGGCTTGCTCATAGCGAAAGCAGTCATGCCGGATCGACCAGACGATCTGGGTGGAAAGCTGCTGAAAAAGATTGGTCACCGCCTGTCCCAGGTAATACTCCAGGTTGACCAGGTCGATCATGGTTTGAGTGAAATACCCAGGAAAAAGAATCCGCCGCACGGCTTGAATTATCTCGACCACCGATTCCCGGGAAGGAATGGGCACCGGACTGACGTGGTCGAAACACTCGCTGGCGCCGCAGGAATTCACCAGTTTTCCGACCACCTCGGGTATCTCCCCGGTCAATCGGGACCCCGTTTCCACATCCCGCCGGCATTCTTCCGTTTTTACCGCTTGTTCCATCAATCCGCCTCTCTAGTTGCTTTCGGTGGGTCGGCCGCCAAGGATCACCGGCCCTATCAAGATTAAAGTATAATCGACTTACCTTTAAAAAGCTAATGTATCCCCGTCCGGGGCGTAGAGATTAAAAATGCCTGTTTCCCAAACTCCTGTTTGGGAAACAGGCTGGGAAGCACAGGAAACGGTAGGCTGGTTGGAGCGAAGCGAAGCCCGGCAATAATTCTGGGCTTTCATTCTCCGGCGTTTTCGGGCCGGTCACGTCCCGTCGTTCCTGCGCAGGCAGGAACCCAGAAAAAAGATGGAAAAGACTGGACCCCTGCTTGCGCAGGGGTGACGGATGTAGAAGCAGGATGAACATAATCGTCTTTTTCCCAGGGTGGTCCCGACAACTTGCTTGTCGGGACGCCGCAGGCGCAAGAGGATTAAGCTAGGCTTGAAACCTCGGCCTATTCCCGCCCGGTCTCCAAACATTCTTATTTCAATAAACTATCCCACAGCAGAGCTGTGGGGCACCCCGGCTGTTTCCCAAACTCAGGTTTGGAAAACCGGCCTGGGAAGCACAGGAAACGGTAGGCTGGGTAGAGCGAAGCGAAACCCGGCAATAATTCTGGGCTTTCATTCTCCGGCGTTTTCGGGCCGGTCACGTCCCGTCGTTCCTGCGCAGGCAGGAACCCAGAAAAAAGATGGAAAAGACTGGACCCCTGCTTGCGCAGGGGCGACGGATGTAGAAGCGGGACGAACATGATCGTCTTTTTCCCAGGGTGGTCCCGACAATTTATTGTCGGGACGCCGCAGGCGCAAGAAACTATGCCTGGGGTTAAAACACAGACTACATTCGCACCGTCTCTAAAAGGACTGGTTTATCTTTCGCTGTGATACAGGGCCGCCCTGCCCGTTCCCTTGTCATGGTATGTCACTAGCCTGGGAATTTATTACCAAGCCCCCTGGTCACGAAGCCTGATTAGTTCAATCAAAATTATTTGAATATGTATTTTAACAGGTATAATGGTTAATTTTGTACGACTGTATCTTCTTTTAAAGCATCCAAAAGTGAAAAATCTTCTTCGGTTTCGGTGAGTGGCCTCGGGTCATCACAATGTTCACATATACTAAACGATGAAAATGGCTGCGATCTCAAAATTGCTTTCGCTTCTCGATTAGTTAAGCCCTCTATGTCGCCGTGGCACTCATCTCCGGTAATGCTCTGATATTGCTTGAATGTACATCTATCTGCCAATAGGGTCCATTTGAAACTCCAGAATATTGCGGGTGCGCCCGAAATCTTGAAGTAGAACCTGTATAGGTGTCGACAGACCGAGCTCGAGGTTGAGAAGATGCAGGCATTGGAGACGACGGAAATGCCTCCCCCTGATGAATTCCTGAAGGCCAAGCTTTGAAATCTGCGGAGCCTTGGATCCCAGTGTTTGGGACTAATGATTCTGGTGTACCACATATTCTGGTCCTGAGCTGGATAAGCTTTGTGAGGGCATCTTCGAAGCTCAAACCTTCTTCATATTCAGTTTCTTCACCATCCTCTTCAACGGAGACGGTGATTCTATCATCTGGTTCAATGGTAAAATCAGCATAGAAGTCCTGCCAGTACAAGGCTATTCTAATTTCGCCCCATACTCCAGGAAAAGTATCCGTCTCAAACCCCGCAAAATGCGCTTCTCTGGCTATTTTAAGGGCAGAGTCCACCCTCTCCCTGGTTGGCGGCTGGCCTTCCCCAAAATGCCATCCGAGTTGCAGGCCGAGAAAAGCCCTAATTTTCTTTTCCGTAAAGGACTCTTCGGCCAGGTAGTAGTGAAAATGTGATCCTGAGTCAGATATGGGCCGCCGTATCATGAGTGGCTCTTTCCGTCTGAGTGGTCATCTATCTCGATGAGGACTGCGTCGAGGTCATTCGTGGTGAAAATAGTTTTTTTCGTTTTACGTTCTAGGTTGTCAATGAATTGATGTAGCCGCTCCGAGAGAGTCTTGGCCATCGTGAATGACAGATTCAAGGTTGCCACAGATTGAGCATTGTGCTGTAAAACCAAAAAGATGTCGGCATTACCCATAGCTGTGATGAAACCGTTCACATAAAGATGTGGAATATCCACTGAACGGATCGCCGCGTCAACGGTCTTCTGCGTTTCATCTGGTTTCTTTTTCTTGTCGGGCATTGGTCTTGTTTCCTCCATGCCTCCAACTGTTGTAAACCACGAATTATTTATAGTTAACTCCAGTATAGGGCAATTGGAGTTTAAAGTCACGCCTTTTCAGTCTTTGAAAAACCCTTCGCCCAGGCTCCAACATAACCTAGCCCTCTCAGCTTCCCCGGTCTGTTAATGAATACTTTTCGATCAACCATCCACCACCGCCTTTCCCGGCGAAGGTTAAGGCCCCGGCATAGTCCCTATCTTGATAACTACCAAAATACCTTGGAAAAATCAATGGTGAAACGCACAGGCCGGTAATCCTTCGGTAAACGGCGGCGGGGACTTTTCAGCCCTCACCCATCCCTCTCCCAAAGGGAGAGGGCTTCCTCGCGGATAAATCGGTCTGATCGGGCGGCGACCGACTCCTCCCGGAAGGAGAGGGATTTCAGGGGCGGTTTCAAATTCCTGGTATTGACCCCTGACCTAATCTTAAGAGGACAAGAGCTATCCCCCCCTTACAGCATGGTCCGGAGTTCCTTGCGCAGGACCTTGCCGGCCGGACTGACCGGGATCGCCGCCAAGAACTTTATTTCCCTGATTTTTTTATAGGGGGCCACTTGGCGGTTGACGAACTCTTTTATCTCTTCCCCCGTAGCCTCGACCCCTTTCTTTAATTCCACGAAAGCCACCGGGTACTCGCCCGCGTCCAGGTCGGGCTTGCCGACCACGGCGCATTGCTGGACGGCCGGGTGTTCGAAAATCACTTCCTCGATCTCCCGGGGGTAGACGTTGTACCCCTTGTAGATGATCATGTCCTTTTTGCGGTCGGTGATGTAGAAGTACCCGTCTTCGTCTTCCCGGCCGATGTCGCCGGTCAGGAGCCAGCCGTCCTTGAGGACTTCGGCCGTGGCCTCGGGCCGGTTCCAGTACCCGACCATGACCTGGGGGCCCTTGATGCAGATTTCGCCTTCTGCGCCCGGCGGCAGGTCCTGGCCGGTGGCCACGTCAATGACCTTGCACTCGGTGTCGAAAAGAGGCAGACCGACCGACCCCTGCTTGAACCCCTCCCGGCTGGGCGGATTGGCCGTGGCGGCCATGGTGCATTCGGTCAGGCCGTAGGCTTCGCAGACCACGCCGGAAAAGGCTTTAAGCATCTTGTCCAGGACGGGCAGGGCCAGGGGGGCGGCTCCGGACACGGCCAGCTTGATCCTGGACAGATCGTGCGACTCGAAATCGGGCAGGTTGATCAGGGGGATGTAGAGCTGAGGGGCCCCGCCCAGGACCGTGGCCCCGTACTTGGCCGCGCCGCCGATGTATTCGGCCGGATCGAAGCGGGGATAAACGATCATGGTGTTGCCGCTGTAAATCTGACCATTGAGGTAACCCACGGTGCCCATGGCGTGAAACCAGGGGACCACGATCAGGGCCGTTTCCAGGTCTCTGGACGTGAGCCGATCTTTCCGGGGATCGACCCCCGGCGGAAAGACCGGCTCCAACTTGCCCTGGATCGTCTCGAGTTTGGCCCCGCTGAACCAGTTGATGACCTGGATGACATTGGCCGTGACGTTGGCGTGAGTCAGCATGACCCCCTTGGACACCCCGGTGGTGCCGCCGGTATAGGCCAGGTGGGCCAAGTCTTTTTTCACGTCGATGGGTATTTCCTTATCAAAGGGTTGATACTGCTTAAGCAGCTCGGCCAGGTCGAGGGTCCCCGGCACTTCGATCTTGCCCAAGGGTTTGATCGGGGCGATGACCGCGTTGTAACAATCGGCGATGCTGGTGGTTATGATCCGCTTGACCGTGGTCTCGGTAATGATCGACTGGATGCCCGGATAGAGAAGATCGAGTGAGACCAGGGTTTCCGCGCCCGAGTCCGTCAACTGGTGGCGGGCCTCACGGGGGGAGAGGAGGGGGCTCAGAGGGGTGAAAACGGCCCCGACCCTCAAGGCCCCATAATAGGCGATGGCGAACTGGGGCGAATTGACCAGATGGACGGCCACCCGGTCTCCCTTCTTGACCCCCAGGTCGACCAGGGCCGCGGCGAAACGATCGGTCAGGGTTTTCAGCTCGCCGTAGGTTAGTTCCATGCCGCCGAAAATGAGGGCCAGACGATTCGGCGCCCGGGCCGCCGTCTGGTCCAGGAAGGCCTGGACCGGAAGCTCCGGATAATACTGGCTGACCGGCCAATCCTTGGGCCAGGCTTTCATGTTCTTGGCCATGGGGTCACCTCCTCCAATAATTTTATTGTCCGACGACTAATGACACCCGCGCGACGCGGCCGGCTTCGGCGGATCAAGCCGAAACTGAAGGCCTCCGACGTTTCCCCGGACGTTTTGGTCGACGCCGTGGTTTAAAAACCCAAATATATGAAGGAATGCTTAAAGTTATTTAACGCAAAATCCAAAAAAATTCAATCGAAAACCCCATAAAAAGCAACCTCTCGGTTCCCGGCGGCCTGGACCCCTGATTTCCTTTCCTCCAATCCCCTGGGTCTATCGAGTGGACTCTTGTTTTTAGGGGACTTCAAATCGGCTCCCGCCGGGATGTCAGGCAAAAGACGAGGTTCGGCGGCGATTTCGTAAAGGGCCTCGTATCTCCTCACAAGTCCGGACTTGAAGCGGCGGTCTCCGGACTCGGGGCTTGTTTTCTTCAAAAAACCTTAAGGGGCCAGCAAGGATTATAATATTTAAATTAATTGATATTACGTCAATAAAATCCAGAAAACAATTTTGGCCCGTTCTTTGATTTATCAAGTTGAAATTAAAGGCGGTCAAGCCGCCGAACCTAAATTTAAGGAGGAAATCATGAAAAAAGAGCAGCTCGTAGTCGTCAAAAAGGCCGATCTGGACTATCGTCTGGCCGCCATCAGACCCTGTTGCTCGATTGGACCTTTCCAGGGACCTTATTAATTCCATTTCACGGTGTTTTCAGCGAACACCGACGCTTGAGCGACAAGGACCGCCCGGGCCTTCCCGGTCGGTCCGCTCACAACTGCTTTGGATTATTCATGAACGAGTTCAAGATTTCCCGTTTCGCCTTGGCCGAGCCCCTGTCTGACGACCGGGTCGTCCTGTTCAACACCTTGACCGGGGCCCTGGCCGTGCTCCCGGCCGAGGACTGGGCGGGCGTTTGCGCGGAAGGCGCGGAATGGGACCGGCTGTCGGAAGGTTTGGCCGCCGAGGGTTTCGTGGTCGAGCGGGGTCTGGACGAGGACCGGGTCCTGGCTCACTGGCGGGCCAGCCAGGCCTATGATTTAACTCATTTGCAGTATTTTATCAGTCCGACCCGGAACTGCAACATGGCCTGTTCATATTGCGTCCACGGCCTGAAAAAACGGGCCGAGCACATGAGTCAGGAAATGGCGGCGGCCGTGTTGGATTTCATTCAGGCCGATATTGAACTCAAGCAGCCCCGGACGGTCCGGCTGGATTTCTGCGGGGCCGAATCTCTGCTCAGGCCCAGGATCATGGTCTATTTAGCCGAGGGGCTGTCCCATTTCTGCCGCAACCTCGGTTTGGTCTTCACCATAAGTTTCATCAGCAATGGGTTGGCCCTGGGACCCGAACTGGTCCGAAGTCTGATCCCTCTGGGTCTGGACCGGGTCAGGGTCACGGTCAGCGGTCCGGCCGAGGTCCATGACCACTATCGAGTGGACAAGGCCGGAGGGCCCACCTACGAAAGGATTATGCTTAATCTCGCCCGCCTGTCCGGCCTGATCAAGATCAGCCTGACCGGTCAGTACGACCCCGCCAACGGCGATCATCTCCAGTTCCCCCGGCTCTTGGACGACCTCACGGCCAGGGGGCTGCGGGAGCATATCGCCGATGTCTATTTCAGTCCCATCGTGCCCTTGACGGCCCGCTCCGCCGAAGACCCGGCCGGCCGGAGTCTGGGTTGCCTGATGGATGAGGACCCGGGGCGGTACCTTTGGCTTCAGGATCAAGCCAGGGTCCGGGGGTTCACCTGGACCGAGGGTCCTCCGGCCAATCGCTGCCTGGCCAACTATCGCAACGCCTTGGTCATCGACGTGGACGGCCGGATCGCTGTTTGTCCTTCCATGATGGACTATCCGGACCTGGACTACGGCCAGGTGAACAAGGGCGTGGATTTTTACCGGCAAGCCAGACTGTTGGCCAGGGAACTGCCTGAGACCTGCCGCCGGTCTTGCCCGCTGGGGCCGCTTTGCGACGGCGGCTGCCGCCAGCAGGCCTTGGTTCGGACCGGCGATTTCGACGGCGTCAACTGCCTGCGCCCGACTTACGAACACCTCACCAGGGCTTATATGCGCCAAAGCGTTCGGGAAAACGGCTCCGGAGCATCGAAAGGGAAGTAGAAGGGGTTGGCGCCGGGGGATGGATTCCGAGAGCCGAGCGGAACAGGGCGAAAAAAACCGTTTTTCTAATGGTCCGGCCGGGTTTCTTCTCTTTTAACCGAAGCCTCTTTTTTCAGGCGTTCGATCAATTCCTGAAGCACCGGAAAAACCTTGTCCCTGGTCTCGCCGGCCACCGCGGCCACCATGATCGGCTCGCCTGGTTCGAGCCGTCCGGAATTGAGCCAGACGAATATCTCGACGATGCCCGGTTTTTGGAGGAGCTCCTGTCTGACGGCCTCGGCCCGGTCGTGATCCACTCGGCATTCCAAGGCCGCCACGGTTCGGCCTTCCAGGTTGAATCGCCGGACCAGGCCCAGATGAAACAGGACCATGCCCGCGTCCTTGATCCGGGGATGGTTTTGAATTCGGGCCCAAGCTGAGTTCAAATCCATGATCGGCTCCCTAAAAAATTTTGTCAGCCCAGCCCCTTCATTTTGGGCTTCTTTCTTACGGGGGTGAATTTTTGCAAAATTTTTTCCAACAAGGGAAGAGGGTCTTCCCGGAAATAATGCAGGTGGGTGCGGCAACGGCAGTCCGACGAACCAAAGCCTTTCATCACCAGGCCGTCGGCCGGCCCGGCCACGGCTTGACTGAGGGCGCACTCCCGGCGGCGGGTCGACTCAAAAGTCAGGACCGCCGTAATCGCGGCCTGATCGAGAAAATAATCGATGTGCCAGCGGCGGCGTTTTTCGGGAGAAAAATGCCGGGCGATTCTTTTATCCAGGTTGTTCATGGCCGAACCCACATAACAATAATAACCGGCCGGGAACTTGTGCGGCGGTCTGGCCCCGACGGCCATGATCGTGTCCCGGGCCAGACTTATCACCAGGCAATAAGCTCCCCGGTTCAGTGTTTTACCCTCGGCGTCGTTCGGAACGGTCTTCATGGCTTCAATTCAAGTCAAGATCGGCCGGAAAAGTCAGGGGGCCGGTTTTGTCAAAATCACTTGAGCCAGCCGCTCCAACGCCTTCATATAATCGCTCAGACCCACGGCGAAAATGTCGTTGTGATTGGCCCCGGGGATTTTCAGGAACGTTTTGTCCGGAGAACCCGCAGCCGCGAAAAGGGCCTGGCCTTCACTAAAAGGGATGATATGGTCGTATTCGGCGTGAATGATCAGGGTCGGTCTGGTGAAATTTTTTATCTTCTGGAGGTGATTGAACCCCGCCCCTTTTTTGTTTAAGGCTTTGGGGTTGACGCCCAGCAGGGCCAGGAGCGGCTCGACCTGGGCGAACCCGCTCTCGACGACCAGTCCGTCGATTTTTTCCGGATAATGGGCGGCCAGTTCGAGGGCCGAAGCGCTGCCCAAGGACCGGCCCATGACGATCAGCGGACCTTGGTAGCCGTTTTCCTCGAGCCAGGCGCGGACGAAATGGAAAAGGACATGAGCGTCCCGCATCATGAAAGTCACGGTCGGCCTTCCCCCGGACCGGCCGTAGCCCCGGTAATCCACGGGCAGGAAGTTAAACCCGTGCTCGTTGAACAGCGGGGCCAGGTCGTCATAATCCGCGACTATTTCCCCGTTGCCGTGAAAGAAGAGGATATTGGGATTTTGAGACCCGGCCGGATGAAAGCGGGCGCTGATCTCGATCCTTTCCTCGACCGGGATCATCAGGTCCAATCCTTGTTTCGGGGTCGAGCCGGCCCCGAAATCGGGTCTGGGGTAAAAGAGAATCGAGAGGACCTGGGGCGCATCGAGTTCGGAATAATCTATCCGGCTAAGGTCGATCATGACGGACACCTCAACGCCGGGCCGTGTTTTTGTTATAGTCCGGCCCGGTTGAATGTTGGATTCGCCTCAAGGACAGCCGTGTCGGGGTCGGGTCAGATGGCCCCGGCCTTTTTAAGTCCTTCGATTTCTTCCTTGGAAAAACCCCATTCGGCCAAGGCCGTTTCGGTGTCGGCCCCCGGTTTGGAAGCCATTTTCCTGACTTCCGGTTTGGTCCGGTTAAAACGCGGGGTCGGGGCCGGCTGCTTGACCCCGCCGACTTCAATGAAGGTCTGCCTGGCCGCGTTGTGGGGATGGTTCATGGCCTCTTCCATGGTCAGGACCGGGGCGAAACAAACGTCCGAACCTTCCATGATCCGACACCATTCTTCCCGGGTCTTGCTCTTGAAAATCGAGGCGATTTTTTCCTTGCGGGCCGGCCATTTGGTGAAATCGAGCTGGTTCTTGAAATACGGATCGTCGTCAAGGCCGGTGTGTTTCAACAGCAAGGCGTAAAATTGGGGCTCGATGGACCCCACGCAGACCCATTGGCCGTCGGCCGTTTCATAGGCGTCGTAAAAAGGCGCTCCGCCGTCCAAAAGATTGGTCCCTTTCTGATCGCTCCAAAGGCCGGCCGCCCGGAGACCGTAAAAAATGCCCATGAAATTGGCCGCGCCGTCGACCATGGCCGTGTCGACCACCTGTCCCTGACCGGATTTTTGAGTTTCCAGCAGACCGCAAACCATGCCGAAGGCCAGCAGCAGCCCGCCGCCGCCCAGGTCTCCGATGATGTTCAAGGGCGGCACCGGGGTTTGTCCCGTCCGGCCGATGGAGTGAAGGCAGCCGGTCAGGGCGATGTAGTTGATGTCGTGGCCGGCGGCCATGGCCAGCGGGCCGTCCTGGCCCCAGCCGGTCATCCGGGCGTAAACCAGCCTGGGATTGCGGTTGAGACATTCGTCAGGTCCCAGCCCCATTTTTTCCATCACCCCCGGCCGATAGCCCTCGACCAGGCCGTCCGCCTGGTCGATCAGCTTCAAAGCGGCTCCCACGCCCTCGGGTTTGCTCAAATCAATGGCGATGGAAGGCCGGCCGCGGTGCCAAATGTCATATTTGGGCGGCATCATCCGGGGCGGGCCGCCGACCCGCTCGATCCGGATGACTTCGGCCCCCATATCCGAAAGGATTTGTCCGCAGAAAGGCACCGGACCTATGCCGCCCACTTCAACAATCTTAAAACCTTTTAGCGGTCCCATTCTCTCCTCCTCATGAATTTTCCGGGTTGAAATCAACCTAATATTAGCCGATCAGCGGCCGTTGGAAAACCTTTTTTCTAAACCGCGCGGTATCGGCTCTTGACAACCGCTCGGGAACGGTTAATATATGAATATATGTTCATATATTCAAGGAACGAGCATGAACAACCAGAAAGAAACCACCCCGGAACCGGAAACCCGCCGAACCAGAATCGTCCATGTCGAACGGGTGGCCAAGGCCGGGCGGGAGGCCGTGCCCGATCCGGAACTCCACCGCCTGACCCTGACCTATAAGGCCCTGGCCGATCCAACCAGGCTTAAAATGGTCATGGCCCTTCTGGGCGGCGAAATGTGCGTCTGCGACCTGGCCGCTTTCCTCAATCTAACCGAATCGGCCGTTTCCCATCAGCTCCGCCGGCTCAAGGACCAGGCTCTGGTCAAGCCAAGGCGGGCCGGACAAATACTTTTTTACTCCCTGGACGACGCCCATGTCTCCGATTTGCTCAGAATCGGGCTGGAACACGTGCGCGAGTAAAAACCATGGCCGCCGTCATGTCATTCTTGCTGACCGTATTTCATGAGGCCTGGCGACTCCTTTTGGACTCGTCGATGTATATCCTCTTCGGCCTCCTGGTCAGCGGGCTCCTCCGCGTCTTTCTCAGCCCCCATACCGTGGGCCGACATCTGGGCCAGGGCCGTTTCAGTTCCGTCTTCAAGGCCGGCCTTTTGGGCATCCCCATTCCTTTGTGTTCTTGCGGAGTCTTACCCGCGGCCGTCTCCTTGAAGAAACAAGGCGCCAACAACGGGGCGACCACAGCCTTCCTGATCTCGACCCCCGAATCAGGCGTGGATTCCATCGCCATTACTTATGCCCTTCTGGGTCCGATCATGACCGTGGCCCGGCCGGTGGCCGCCCTGGCCACGGCCGTGGCCGCCGGGGTGGCCGAAAACCTTTTCACCCAGGTTAAAAGTCAAAACACGGCCCCACCGGACCTGAGCTGCCCGGTTGACGCCTGTTGCGACGGCTGTGACTGTCCACCCGACGAGCACGACCGGCATCATTCTCTCTTGGAAAAAATCAGGGCCGGCATCAAATACGCCCTGGGCGAGGTTTGGAGCGACATCGCCGCCTGGTTCCTGGTCGGACTTCTTTTGGCCGGCTTGATCACGGCCCTGGTTCCGCCCGAGCTTATGGTCTTGTACCTGGGCGGAGGGCTTCTGTCGATGCTCCTGATGCTGGCCGTGGGCATTCCTTTGTACATCTGCGCCACGGCCTCCACACCCATCGCCGCCGCTTTGATCATGAAGGGCGTCAGCCCCGGGGCCGCCTTGGTCTTCCTGCTGGCCGGTCCGGCCACCAACGTCACTTCCCTGACCGTGCTCCTGAAGGTCCTGGGCAAACGGGCCACGGCCATCTACCTGACCGCCATTGCCGTTTCGGCCGTGTTCTTCGGCCTGGCGGTGGACTGGTTCTACTCGACTCTGGGTATCTCCGCCTCGGCCATAGTCGGCCAAGCCAGCGAATTCATACCCGTCTGGGCCGAATGGCTTGGGGCGATTTTTCTTTTAATCCTCTCCATTCGCCCGGTGGCCCGGAGTCTGGCCGGCCGTTTTCGGCCCGGTCATGATCATGAAGCGGCCCCGACTCCCGGCGGGGACCATAAAGCTCAGGCCTCCGCTTGCAGCGGCCCGACTTGAAGCTGTTCCTCCGGGCCGGTCGGGTCCTGAAAGAAAAAATTTCGAACCGCCTTCAAACAAATCAAAAAAATCGGAAAGGATTGATGGTTTGACTTGGCCGGGTCTTTGGATTAAGTAAAAGAAGAAAGTGCGCCGAGGTTGAAAACATGACCCGAGCCATTGCCGAAAGAATCGTCGGACTCCTTGAACCGGAGTCCGAACGCCGCCGAGTGGCCGATGTCCGCATCGGCCTGGGCTATACGGCCGTTCAGCTCGACGACGGCGTCGCCGGAACGGCCTATACCTTCAGGGACGAAGTGCCCGGCGGGTGCTCCGTTTTTATGGGAAAAAGACCTCTGGCCGGACGCCCGGCCGATGAACTCCTGCCAAGCCTCCTCTCTTCCAATCCGCTGGAAGCGGCCGTGGGGCTGGCCGCGGCCAACGCCCTTATCAATCGACCCCATCCGGACTTTTTCCCCGGCGATATTCTCGAAGTCATGAACCTCCGCCCCTCGGACCGGGTGGGCATGGTCGGCTATTTCGCTCCGGTGATCCCGGACCTTAAAAAAAGAGTGGGCGAACTGCTTATTTTCGAGCGTGCGGCCCGGCCCCAAGCCGGTATACTCCCGGCCGATGAAGCGTTAAACCGTCTGCCTGAATGCGACGCGGCCCTGCTCACTTCCACCGCCCTGATCAATCACACCATGGACGACCTCCTAACCGCGGCGAAAAATTGCCGGGAAGTGATCCTCCTGGGCGCTTCCACGCCGCTCTGCCCGGCCGTTTTTGACCGGACGCCGGTGACCCTGCTTTCCGGCATCCTGATCGATTCGCCCGCCGAACTGCTCCGGGTGGTCAGTGAGGGAGGAGGGATGCCCTTGTTCAAGGGTCTGGTCAGAAAGATGAATTGCCGGGTCCGAAATACCGGGAGTGAGGATTGAAAATCAGGGCCAAGGATATTTTTTAAAAAAGGAGAGGCCTTGCTGGAACTTTTCAAGAGATTGGTCCAGGAACTGGCCGCCGGGCGTTCGGCCGTTCTGGCCGCCATCATCCGCCAGGCCGGTTCGGCCCCCCGGTCCTTGGGCGCCAAATTTTTGGTCTGCCGGGAACGTGCCCAGGTGGGGTCCATCGGCGGGGGCCTGATGGAAGCCATGGTCATAGATGAGGCGGAAAGGCTCATGGGCCGGGACCGGGCCAAGATCATGGAGATCAGGCTGAGCGGTCAGGAAGTGGCCGGTACGGACATGATCTGCGGGGGCAACATGGACGTTCTGCTCTGTGCGTTCACCCCGGACAATGCCAAGACGCGGGAGGTCTTGGAGGTGGTTATCCGGCTGCTGGAAGAGGGCGGTCGGGGAGTTTTGGCTGTGGGCCCCCTGCCCGAACCGGGCGGACCGGCGGAGATCGGGCTGTTTTTTCACCGGCCGGGGGATGAATTTATAGGGTCGGCGCCTCTGGATGAGGCGGTCGCCGGTCTGATTCGGGAGCAAACACTCAGAATCCTGGGCACCAACACCACTCAGATCGTCACGGATGTCTCGGGCGGCCGGTCGTTTGTCATCGAACCGCTTTTCTCCCGGCCCAGGGTCATCATCTTCGGCGGCGGCCACATCTCCGTCCACCTGGCCCCACTCCTGGCCATGGTCGATTTCCAGGTGGTCGTGGTCGACGACCGGCCGGAATTCGTTAACCGGGAACGCTTTCCCCAGGCAGACCTGATTTTGGTCGCCGATTACGAGCAGTCTTTCGACCGGCTCGAATTTACTCCGGAAACTTATTGCGTGATCGTCACCCGGGGCCACCTGCACGATAAGACCGTCCTTGGAAACGTCCTGGCCCGGCCGAACAGGTACGTGGGCATGATCGGCAGCCGGCGCAAGCGCAACATGATTTATGACGCCTTGATGAAGCAGGGCTTCGGGCCGGAACAACTCAAGGCCGTCCACTCCCCGATCGGTCTGGATATCGGGGCGGAGACGCCCGAGGAAATCGCCCTGTCCATCGCCGCCGAGCTGGTCCGCGTCCGGGCCGAAAATCTCCGGCTGGTCAAGGACTGGAAGGTATAAGGTCTGGTTTTCGACGTGCTTCAGGCCGGCTTATTTCCGGTGATACCAAAGCAACAAGACGCCGATGATGACCAGGATGGAGCCCACGCCCGCGGGTGAACCACGGGACATTCAGAGCAGCGGGGCGAATTCGCCGGGGTATAGCGGGGAATAAAGGGCCTGGTTGCCGGCCCCAAACAAACGGTAGGCCCACAAGCCCACGCCGGCGGCCGTGACCGCCAGGCCGATCCAAAACCAAGGTTTCTTTTGGGCCACCAGGACTCCTTTCAAAGGCCGCGGGCCTTAATTCGGCCGATGACGTTTATCTCGATTCTCCGGAATTCAACCTTCGGCCCTCCCCGTTGAACTCAGGTTCAATCATCCGATTTCTCCGACATGGCGATCATTTCCAAGGTCAGATCGGTCTTGATGGCCTCCAGATAACCGATCAGCTCCGGGATGTTTTCCGTGAGCGTCATGTAGGAAAACCTGGCCCCGCTCTTCTTCTTGCCGATGACCAAGGCTTCGGTCACCTCGTCGGTCTCGTCACGAAGACAATTCATAATGTCCTGAACAACGTTGTATCGCTCAAATTTCAAAATGGTCATCTATAACAATCTCCAATGTTTTGGTCGGAACACGGCTCCTTTCGGGTCAAACCCCGGCCGGGGCGGCCGACGGATGCGTTCGGCCGACGACTGGCCGGCTGATTAAGAGGTCGAGGGCGGTTTGGCCGCCGGAGCCTTCAGAAAGGCGTTCAGATAAAAATCGGTCTGACGGCGGAGATACTCGTCCAGATCGAAGCGCTTTTTGTAGTGCCAGTGCTTCAAGGCCCAGGCGTGCCCGGCCATGACGATGTTGTAAGCGGCCAGATTGACGTCCATGTCCCTGAAGACCCCTTGGTCGATGCCTTCCCGGAGGATTTCCTCGAAGACGGACACGTGTTCGGTTTCGGCGGCCATGATCTTCTTGCGGCCTTCCTTGTCCAGGGTCCGCGATTCCCGATAAACCAGGATCACCTTGACCATCTCCTCGTGGACGATGGAAAAATAGACTTCCATGGCCCGGCGGAGCTTTTCCTGCGGGTCGTCCAGGTTCTCCAGGTCCGGCCTGACTCTGTCCTTGAATATCCTGGTGAACATCTCCATGATCAAGAGCATGACGTCCGATTTGCGGCTGAGATAATGATAGGTCACCGGGACGCTGATGCCGGCCCGTTCGGCTATTTCGCCGACCGAGGTGTTGTGCAGGCCTTTTTTTTCGTAAAGTTCACCGGCCGCTTCCAGTATCATCTTCTTTATGTCGTCCGGTTTGGCCTGATCGTTGACTTTGGTGGGAACGGTACGCTTCATAGCTTCCTCCCCTTGATCGTGTTAGCCAAAACGTTAGGCTAAAAGTCCCTCTCTCATTAATAAATCTTCTTCTATAACCCGGTCTACTGTCAATGGTTTTTCCCGGCCTCCGAATTGTCGACCGGAGTGCTTGGGCTTCCCAAGGGGATAAAGGCCTGGAGGGGTCTTGTCGGAAAAAGATATTTCTGTTACAGAAGGTCACACCTTACATGCTGGTCCTCGGCGGGGCCGGCCGGACAGGATGAGACGAAAATGAAAGAGCAAGCCATGAAAAGGCTGATGACCTTGGACCATAAATACCTCTGGCACCCCTTCACCCAGATGAAAGACTGGATGGAGGACGAAGCGGTCATCATCGAAAGAGGCCGGGGGGAGTTTCTTTACGACCTTCAGGGCCGGGCTTATCTGGACGGAGTTTCTTCTCTTTGGGTGACCGTCCATGGGCATGGTCGGCCGGAGATAAATCAGGCCGTCAAGGACCAGGTCGACCGGATCAGTCATTCGACCCTTTTGGGCCTGGCCAACCCCGCCTCGATTGAATTGGCCGCCCGGCTGGCCGAAATCTCGCCGCCCGGACTGAAAAGGACCTTCTATTCCGACGCCGGGGCCACGGCCGTGGAAATCGCCCTGAAAATGGCCTTCCAATACTGCCGTCAGACCGGCTCGCCCCAGCGAAAGCGTTTCGCCGCGCTGAACCTGGCTTACCATGGCGACACCATCGGCGCGGTCAGTGTCGGCGGCATGGACCTCTTCCATACCGCTTACCGGCCTCTTCTGTTTGAAACGGTCCGCTTACCCAGTCCCTATTGTTACCGCTGTGAACTGGAAAAAGACCCGTCCGACTGCGGCCTGGCCTGCGCGGCCGCGGCTGAAAAAATCCTGGACCGGGAAGGCCCGACCCTGGCCGCCCTGATCATAGAACCCTTGGTTCAGGGCGCGGCCGGTATGATTACCCAGCCCGAAGGGTATCTCCGCCGCCTGGCCGCGGCCTGCCGTCGTCACGGCGTCCTGTTGATCGCCGACGAAGTGGCCGTGGGTTTCGGCCGGACCGGAACCATGTTCGCCTGCACCCAGGAACAAGTCGCGCCGGACCTGTTATGTCTAGGCAAAGGCCTGAGCGGCGGGTATCTGCCCCTGGCCGCCACCATGACCACGGAAGAAGTCTTTAACGGTTTTTTGGGCGAATACGATGAATTCAAGACCTTTTTCCACGGTCACACCTTCACCGGCAACCCGGTGGCCTGCGCCGCGGGCCTGGCCAGCCTGGACCTCTTTGTCAAAGATGAAACCTTGAAAAACCTCCAGCCCAAGATTCAACGCCTGGCTGACGGCCTCAAGCCGATCAGCGAGTTGGAGCACGTCGGTCAGGTCCGCCAACGGGGCTTCATGGTCGGAATCGAACTGGTCGAAGATAAGGAAACCCGGAAACCTTATCCCCCGGGTCTCAGGATCGGCCACCAGGTCATCCTTGAAGCCCGCCGGCGCGGGGTCATTCTGCGTCCCTTGGGCGACGTCCTTATCCTCATGCCGCCTCTCGCCATCGCCCCGGAGAATTTGGATAAGATCGTCGAGATCGCCCAAGCCTCCATCAGGGCGGTCACCCGGGGCTGACCACATGGAAGGAGTCTGGGGGGAACATATTCGCGGCGTCCTCGAAGCCCAAACCAGGGCCGATCTCAACCGCCGCTTTATCAGTGTGACCGAAGTCCGAGGGCCGGAAATCGAGGTCGAAGGCCGGCCGGTCCTTCTCTTTTCCAGCAACGATTATCTCGGTTACACCCAGCATCCGGCCCTGAAACAGGCCGCCCGCGAGGCCGCCGAAGTCTGGGGCACGGGGTCCGGCGCCTCCCGTCTGATTTCCGGCAACCTGGCCCTATACCAAGACCTGGAAGACGAAGTGGCCCGGTTCAAACACACCGAAGCGGCCTTGGTCTTCGCCACCGGTTTTATGGCCAACCTGGGCCTGATCGCCAGCCTGGTCGGCCCCGGCGATCTGATCCTCAGCGACGCCCTCAATCATGCCAGCCTGATCGACGCCTGCCGTCTCTCCAGGGCCGAAACAAGGGTCATGCCTCATGCCGACCCTGACGCCAACGCCGCGGAATTAAGGAAGATCGAGAAAGGCCGGCGGGTCCTGCTGCTTACCGACGCCGTCTTTTCCATGGACGGTGACGTGGCCCCCCTGGCCGAACTGGCCGAATTGGCCGGGAAACATGAGGCCCTGTTAGTCATAGACGACGCCCATGGCACCGGGGTGCTCGGCCGGAAGGGACGGGGCAGCCTAGAACACCTGGGGATTGATCCGGCGGGGATAGTCCAGGTAGGCACCTTCAGCAAGGCCCTGGGCAGTCTGGGCGGTTTTGTAGCCGGTCCCGGCCTGATCATCGAACTGCTGCGTAATCGGGCCAGGACCCTCTTTTATTCCACGGCCTTGCCCCCGTCCGTGCTGGCCGTCAACCGCCGGGCCCTGGCCTTGATCGACGAGGAACCCCAAGTTCGGTTCAGTCTCCACGAAAACGTCCGATTGCTCCGGGCCGGTTTGAAAGAAGTCGGGCTCAGGTTGCTGCCCGGACCGGCGGCCATCGTCCCGGTTCTGATCGGAGAAGCCGGACCGGCCGTGGCCCTGGCCGGAGAACTCCTCCGGTCCGGCCTGTTCTGTCCGGCCATCCGACCCCCCACGGTACCGCCCGGCCGGAGCCGTCTGAGGCTTGCCGTGATGGCCGTCCATACGCCCGACCATATCCAACGGGCCGTCGACCTGATCGCTTCCGCGGCCCGCCGCCTGCGGGTCCTGGAATGAAGGGGATTTTCGTGGTCGGGACCGACACGGAATGCGGCAAGACCATCGTCTCCGCCGCCCTGGTCGCTGCCTTGCGCCGCCGGGGCCTGGAGGCCACTTACATGAAGCCGGTCGGTAGCGACGGGGTCCCGCTCGACGGCCGGCTGGTCTCCCCCGACGCTCTTTTCGCGGCCCGGGCCGCCGGTCTGAGCGATCCCTGGGACCTGCTCAATCCCATCTGTCTGCCCGGAGCCTTGTCTCCCCTGGCTGCGGCCGAAGCCGCCGGCCTGACCGTTGATCTCGACGTCGTCCAGTCCGCGTGGGTCGAATTGTCCGGACGCCGCGAGTTCGTTGTGGTCGAAGGCGTGGGCGGACTGCTGGTCCCCCTGACCGCCAGGAACTTGGCCGTCGACCTGGTGACCATGCTTCGGCTGCCCGTTTTGGTCGTGGCCCGGCCCAGACTGGGCACCATCAACCATACCCTCCTGACCCTGGAAGCCCTGGAATATCGCGGTCTGACGTGTCTGGGTTTCTGCTATTCCCATCAAACCGACCAAATCCAGGACGCCAGTTTGCCGACCAATGCCCGCCTGACCCGGCTTTTCACTCAGACCCCGTTTTGGGGTTCCTTGCCCTATCTGACCGGTCTGTCAAGAGAGCATCCCGACCCGGAGGTTATGGCCCGGGCCGGCGAGGTCTTCGGCGCTTTTTTGACGGAACCGGCCCTCGACCAAAATTCCTGAAAAATAAAAAACAATTGCCCCTTCAGCTCCTTGCGGTTATGATGGGTGATCCGAATCAGTTAAATTTTTCCGGATCGTTTTCAAGGAAAGGGCCATAATCATGGAGGGACTGAAAAAAATCCTGGTGGCCGTGGATTTTTCCGATTATAGCCTGCCGACCTTGCGCTACGGCTTGGCCCTGGCCCGGGACATCGGGGCCGAGGTGGCGGTGGTCAACGTCATCAACGAACGGGACGTGGTCGCCATCCGATCGGTCGAATCTTTATCCGACCAAATCAGCGCCGACGAATACGTCCGGGTCCAGCGGGAAAATCGTTTGAAAAGGATCGACGACCTGGTCGAAGAGGCGGTCTGCACCGGGATTTCCATCAGCAAAATGATCCGCGTCGGCGTGCCGGCGGCCGAACTCCTGGCGGCCATCCCCGAAATCGGAGTGGACCTGGTCGTCATCGGCACCAAGGGTCGGACCAATTTGATCAACACCCTCTTCGGGTCGGTGGCTGAAAAAGTCTATCGGCGTTCGCCTGTATCGGTCCTCTCGGTCCGGGGCAAGGAACATGCCGATTTGGTCGTCCGGACGGCCGGCTGATTCGCCGTTTCGGCCGTCGCGGGCGGTGTAGTCAAGAGGCTACACTTCGAGATAGGCTTGAATGATTTCCAGCATCCGGTGGGCGTTGGCCGAAGAATTGGCCATGATTTCCTCGGCCGTGAGCGGAAAATGCGACAGCCCGTGGCCGTGATTGTCCACGGAGCAGAGGGAGGCGAATTCCAGGTCCAGTTCCTGGGCCACCGTGGCTTCGCTGGCCATGGTCATCCCGACCATGTCCGCGTAATGGGCCTGAAACCGGATTTCGGCCTTAGTCTCCAATCTGGGACCGGCGTTCTGCCAGTAGATGCCCCATTCCAGCACGGGAATTCCGGCCTTCTTGGCCGCCGCCGCCAGCTTGCCCCGGACCAGGTCGCTCAATTGCGGGGTGATGTGGCGGTTTTCTTCGTTAAAGACCGTGGGCACGTTGCTGAAGGATATGTAATCGTGCGGGATGACGATGGTGCCCGGGGCCAGGGACGGCCTGAGGCTGCCCGTCGAGTTGAGCCCGATGACTTCGGTCACACCGATTTCTTTGAGGGCCGAAAAGTTGGCCGGGTGGTTGATCCGGTGCGGCGGGGTGAATTTTTCCCCGCCCAGGCCGTGACGCGGCACGTAAGCCCAGCGGTCGCTCAACAAGACCGACGCCGGCCCGAACCTAGTCTCGACCTTTTTTCTCTCTGCTTCCTTGAAATAGTCATGCCTATAAAAAACCGTCCCGGCCACCAAACCGATTAAACCCGCCATGTCTTTCCCCCTGACCATGGCCGCCGCTCACGGCGCGACGGCCTTATACCTGCCGACCAGTCAATTGATCGGATAAAATCAGACCCAGAACGGCCAAACATTCCATGTCTAGGAATTGCGGGGCCCCGGCGTCGAAAAGAATCCGGGCCGAGGCCGGAAAATCCTCGTCCCCGTCGTAAAAAACCAGGGCCAAGGGCACGCGGGGCAGGGCCGGAAAACGACAGCAGAAGTCTCCGCCCAAACCGGCCTCCAGCGGCCTTCCGCCCAAGGCGGCCGCGGCCTCTTCCAACTCGCTCATCCGGCCGGAAAAATGTTCGGCGATGTTGTTTTCGACCATGCCGCTGAAAGCCCCATGGAAAAAAGCCCCGTCCTTGAAATCCCGATAAGCCGCCCATCGGCCGGCCGGCTCGCCTTGCCCGCCGTGGAGAATATAATAAGCCAAAACGATGCGTACGGTGAAGTCCGGCTTACCCCCGTCCACGGCCCGGACCCCGTCCGGTCCGATCAGGCAGGTCCGGTTCAAAAATTCCACGGCCACGTTTTCCCCGGCGTCCTGGGCCCCTAAATGAAGCATGGCGTGCCGGTAGTCGGCCCGCGCCAGCCTGACTTTCAGCCCGTCATACACTTCCTCGTAATTTACCGGCTGACCCGTTCTGAACATAGCCGCACTCATAACACAATTCTTAAGCCCTGAAAACCCCGAACTAGGAATAGGTGTCCGAATAATCGGTATTGACAAAATTATCTAATCTTCGTAGTCTTTAGTGATACTCACTAACTAGCCCGGAAGGAGGTTTTCATGGCCGATTATGATGCGATCGTAATTGGGGCTGGAAACGGCGGCTTGACCGCGGCCCTCAGTCTGGCCAAGAAGGGCGTCAAGGTGCTCCTTTTGGAAAGGCACAATGTGCCGGGCGGTTGCGCGACCAGTTTTATCAGGGGACGTTTCGAATTCGAGGTGGCCCTGCATCAACTCAGCGGTCTGGGCCGGCCCGAGATGCCCGGTCCCCTGCGGAATTTACTTACCGGCCTCGGCATCCTGGACCGGCTCGAGTTCGTCGAGATGAGCGACCTTTACCGCCTGGTCCTGCCCGGTGAACTGGACATAACCCTCAAGGCCGACCGGGCCGAGGCCCTGGCCGCCTTGAAAGAGCAATTCCCTCGGGAAAATCAGGCCATAGATCGCTTCTTCAACTTTCTTTACAGCTTCGCCATGGAGTTGGTCGGCGTGGTCTTTATGCGAGACCCCGCAGCTTCGCCGGAGAAATATCCGTTATATTTCCGCTATGCCCTTAAAGACAGCCAATCGGTTCTGGACGAATACTTCCAGGACCCGTTGTTGAAATTGGCCGTCGGAGCTTATTGGCCTTACGTGGGCTTGTCTTTCCGCCAAATGGCTTTCAGCGACCTGGCCCTGGTCTTGTTCTCTTTCCTGGAGTTCAAGCCATGGCACCTCAAAGGCGGTTCTCAAATGATGTCCAACGCCATTCTGGATGCTTTTCTGGAAGCGGGCGGCCAGGCCAAGTTCAACTGCGGGGCCGGGAAAATCCTGGTCTCCAACGGCCGGGTCCGGGGGGTGGTCACCGAATCCGGCGACGAAATATCCACCGAGGCCATAATTTCCAACGCCGGGACCGTGACGACCTACGTGGAACTGATCGGCCCGGAGCTTGTCCCGCCGGAGGTCTTCAACATCCTGGGGCAAAGCACCATCGGGCCGTCGGCCTTCACCATATACATGGGCCTGGATTGCGAACCGGCCGAGATCGGGGTAACCGAAGAGACTAATTTCCTTTGCACCGGGACGGACACGGAAAGCGCCTATGCCCGCTGCAAGACCTTGGAAAAACCGGAGATGACCCTGTTTACCTGTTACAACGTGGCCGACCCGGATTTTTCGCCGCCCGGAACCTGTCAGGTCTCCCTGCTGACTCTCCACTACGCCGACCCCTGGCTGGGCGTGCCGCCGACCAGTTACGCCGAAACCAAATACCGGTTCGCCGAGAAGTTACTGGAGATAGCCGATCAGGTCTTCCCCGGCTACCGGGACCACATCGAGGAAATGGAAGTGGCTTCGCCCCTGACCCACTTGCGCTATCTGGGCCACCCGGGCGGGGCGATTTACGGGTTTGACAAGTTCGCCAAGGACTCGAATATGTTTGTGGCCCCGGTTTCGCCCATCGAGGGGCTGTTTTTTGCCGGAACCTGGGCCGGAATGGCCGGGTTTCAACCTACTTTGCAATCCGGCCAGTCGGCGGCCGGGGCGGTTCTCAGGTCTTTGAGTCGGAAGTGAGGTGGCAGGATGAGCTCGGAAGATTACAGGAGCCGGATCGAGGGTTTTGAGGAAATCCAAAAAGAGATCGAGGTGTTGCGGAAATACCGCATCGATTACACGACCTATAAAGGGCGGGTGGTTCAGTTGATCAATCTGCTCCACCCCAAGGTTCTCCGTCTGCGTGTTTCCGAGATCAGGGTGGAAACCAGGACGGCCAAGACCTTGAGGCTGGTTTCGGCTGATCATTATCTGCCGCCCTTTCAGGCCGGCCAGTATATCAATCTGTTCGTCGAAGTGGATGGGGTCAGGACCAGCCGGCCCTACAGCCTTTCCTCGCCGCCCAACCAGACCGGGTATTACGATATCACGGTCAGGCGGGTGACCGACGGTTTCGTGTCCAATTATCTGCTGGATGAAGTCAAGGTCGGTGACGTTTTCGAGAGCACCTCGCCGGCCGGCAACTTTTTCCATAATCCGCTTTTGCATGGACCGGACCTGGTTTTTCTGGCCGGCGGGAGCGGCATCACGCCCTTCATGAGCCAGATCCGGGAGACGACCGATCGGGGTTTGGACCGGCGTATCCAGTTGATTTACGGCAGTATGTCGGACGAGGACATCATCTTCCGGGATGAACTGGCCGACCGGGCCGACCGTCACGGCAACCTGTCGGTCCACCACGTCATTTCCGATCCCCCGCCTGGTTATCAGGGATTGACCGGATTTTTGACCGCCGACCTGATCGAGTCGACCGTGGGTGACTTAAACGGGAAGACTTTTTTCCTGTGCGGTCCGGAGGCCATGTATTCCTTCTGTCTGGCCGAGCTGACCAAGCTGAGCCTGCCACGGAGAAGGGTCCGGACCGAGGTCTTCGGTCCGCCCAAAGACGTCACCGCCCAGCCGGGGTGGCCGGAAGAGGTGAGCGGGGAGAGCACTTTCAAGGTTCGGGTCGGCGGCCGGACGGTGTCGGCCCGGGCGGCCGAACCTTTGATGAATGCCCTGGAGCGGGCCGGAGTGGTTCTGCCCAGCTCCTGCCGGTCGGGCGAATGCAGTCTCTGCCGGACCAAGCTCTTTTCCGGCCGGGTCTTTCATCCGGCCGGGGTCAAGCTGAGGAAGTCGGACCGGCGCTTCGGGTACATCCACCCCTGCCTGGCCTATCCTCTGAGCGACCTGGAAATCATGATTTGAGGCGGGCGGATTTCGGGGCCGGCTGTGGGAGTTAAAGAAATAATAAACAAAGGTGACTGATGGCCTGCGATACGGACCAACATCACCGCCGGTCCCTCCGTTTGCCCGGATATGATTACACCAGGGAAGGCGCGTATTTCGTGACCATCTGCACCCACCACCGGGCCTGCCTGTTCGGGGAGATCGTGGACGACGAAATGAGGTTGAATGGGGCCGGCCTGATGGTGCAGGAAGAATGGTTGCGATCGGCGGAAGTCCGCACGGAAATCGAATTGTCACCGGATGAATTCGTCGTCATGCCCAACCACATCCACGGCATCGTGTGGATTACCGAGGTAGGGGCGCACGGCCGTGCGCCCCTACAAAAAACATTGCACCGCCAACCATGTTCGTTGGCATCTTTTATTGCGGGGTTCAAATCCATCACCACCAAACGCATCAACGAACATCGGGCCACGCCTGGCGTCTCCGTCTGGCAGCGCAATTATTACGAACACATCATCCGCGACGACCACGCCCTGAACCAAATCCGAGAATACATCGTCAACAATCCTATGCAATGGGCCATGGACCGGGAAAACCCCGACGCGGCGATATGGACCGTAGGGGCGCACGGCCGTGCGCCCGTGCCCAAGGGCGAACCGTGGCGGGCATGACCGGTTTTTCCCGCCGAAGTGTATATCGTCGTCTTTGGGTGGTGGCCTGATGTCCCATAAACCTGTTATGGACACGGCGGATCGACCCTGCCAGCGACCGACGGGTCGCCTCTCATCGAATTTTCCGGCTGGCCATCTTGTCCCCCTTCCGGCCGAAACCCAGCCATTATTCTAATATTTTCCTCGCCCCCTGCCTGGGAAAGGGCCGGGCTTGCCCGCCCCAGACCGGGGGGGGCCGCTCCAAAATTCTTGACCTTCTCACCCTGTTTAATGTATAAATTTTTCGGGGCTACACCGGAAACCTTCACCGTGAAGGACGGTGATCTTGTGCTTATGGCCAAATTTAGCCAAGCCGCTAAGCTTTCCCAGAGCAGAGGTATGGGGCACCGGGGCGTGTGCTTTTCAAAACCAATCATGCTCGCACTTCGTCAAAGAAGCACTATCATGGGTCAGTAGGAAATGTTCCCATCAAACTATTTCAATTTATTCCCACCATTTCCAAGGGAAAACAAGATATTCGTTGCCATGAGCTTTCACCCCATGTTCGATGAACGATGGAAAAATGTTATTGATCCTGCAATAAGAGGAGTGGAAAGAAACAATGTTCCTTTGGAGCCACAGCGAGTCGACATCCGGCAGGTGAGTGACTCTATCCTGACAGAAATTCTTACCGGGATTTCCAGATCTCTGGTGGTATTTGCTGATGTTACATCTCTGGGGGAATTCGAAAATAGACCAGTACGAAACAGTAATGTGATGTATGAAGTAGGGCTAGCTCATGCAATAAGAATGCCGGAAGAAGTTATATTATTTCGCTCTGACAATGAGGAACTTTTATTCGATATTGCTAATGTTCGAGTGAACTCATATGATCCAGATGGAGATCCAGAAAATGCACTAAGAAAGGTAGGAACAACAATAGTTGAAGCAATTAAAGAAATTGACCTCAAAAAGAATCTATCGGTTAAAGCTGCGGCTGAATCATTGGACCACACTTGTTTGGAAATACTCTTAAGTTCTGTCGCAAAAGGTGGAGTCTATCCACCGCAGATGAAAACAGTGGGCCAGGCTTTAGCTAATGTTCGACACCTTTTAGCAATTTCTAGGTTACTCGAACTCGGTGCCCTGAAAACTAATTACTTCCTTATAACACCAGGGCTTTTTGCTGACCTAAAAGACCAGCCGATAGAGAAAATAATGAAATACGAACTTACGCAATTTGGCAATGTTTTGATTGAACATATTGCTTCAGAAATGGGAGTGCTATCTCCAAAACTCAAACAAAATATTAAACAATTACTTGAGTATACAAATGAATCAACTAAATAAAGTGCGTCGCCGAATAAGTGGCTGAAGAAGAACTGGCAAATCCGCCGCTATTTTTTGCCAGACTCTTAACCAGCCGTTGGATTTTCTGGGACATATATGAAAATTGAGCAACATGAATCGCCTCCTGGGTGGACTGATGATGATTTAACCTCTTTTATTCAAATGGCGACTAATAACATTATCGCTACTTTTCATAACAAAAAAAGAGAATTCAATATGTTAAAAGACATCGATAGCTTTTTCCAAGCAGTTATCGATAACCTTTTGAACGCACCTGATTTATTAGCAGGGATGCTTTTCCTACGAGCTCATTCCGCCTATCGAGCTGCCTGCCGCATGTCATTAAGTGGTCAAATTCCTGAAGCATTCGTATTATTAAGAAGCTGTATAGAATATTCTCTTTATGCACTCCATATCAACCGTAATCCAGAGGCTGGCGATAAATGGATTAATCGCCATGAAAATAATGAAGCTTTGCAGTATGCCAGGAATGAGTTCCAATTTAAGAACGTGATAAAAACGTTAGAAACCATTGATCCTTCAATATGTCGCACATCAAGGCTGCTTTATGAGCGATCAATTGATTTCGGAGCGCATCCAAATGAAAGATCAATTACATCATCACTGAAAATAATAGAAGAAGGGGACAGAATAGAGTACAAGCAACTCTATTTATACATAGCGCCATAAGTAATTGCGTATAAAATAATTTTGTGTTATGCTTGACGAATGAAAAAGCTAAGCCTATCCCAAGCTGACTTAATGGTGCTTGCGCTTCAGGAGGAGATCCGGCGAACGGA